>BNJV01002760.1_pt1 | contig 135069 bp, 142 predicted proteins | sample 8540591 | NCBI WGS metagenome assembly BNJV01 (sample SAMD00202457, study PRJDB9452) | human saliva metagenome | host: Homo sapiens | reverse complement strand
GACGAGGTTACGGCGCAATGTTTTGCACAAGTAACAAGCGATGAGAGCAACAAAGGGTGTATGGACTTGTTTGGCGACGAAGATGAGTTTGTGAGCTGTTCTGACCTTTTGAACAGCATTATACCAACTCTATCAGCTTTCATGGAGGTCATCGACTCACCGATAAGGTGGCTCTTCACTCGTTATTACCTGTTATTCGCTGGATAGACAATAAACAAGAGCAGCGTGAACCACCTGTTGTTTACATCTCATACGAAACGCTTTTTGAGACTCTTATGCAAAGCCCTAAATCGAGCTTGATGAAGGCTTATGAGATGCTCTTAGCCAACTATAATGGTGATGGTTGCCCTTCGGCTCCTTATCACCCTGAAATAACAGCAGAAAAGCAACAATGGATTGAGCAATATCTTAGTGTTCCTGCCTATAAACACGTGGTTTTTCTGCGACGACATCAGCTTACTTTATGGCGATTATCTCATCACTACCAACGAAGATGCCCTTTCTTGGGTACGGTTATCACTTTTGGTAGCGATGAATTTAAATCGTGGGAAGATATAATTGTTTATTTCTCCCGACTCGGAGGACAATAAACTGTCTTTTAAAAAGAGAACTATCACGAAGGTAGTTCTCTAGGCACATATAATAGCTCACAGAAAATCTAATGAAAAGGAATAAAATTGCACTTTTCTTGTAAAATAAATTTTGAAGTTTGTAACTTTCGTCGGCGAAGAATTATTTAAAGGAGAGTTGTATATAGGTATTTATCGGAGTTGATAATTGGAAACTTTATAGTCTAAAGTAAAATTTTTATTTACGATTGAAAATATACTATTCTCAAAGAAATATTATTCTTATAAAAATAGAGAATTCTTTAATGAATAAACAAAATGAAACAAGAAAACAGAACAGAATTAAAACATGAGTACATTCCATATGTAAGTGTGGGAGTAATCGCCATGAGGTATGAAGCAGTTCTTATGCGGCGTATCAATAGACAGAATGCATCTTCACGAGAAGATGACTGAGCAATCAAGATATTGATGGTGGTGGCTCGAATTGTAAAACTACAAAAAGGTAAACGATAAAAGGTAAATGAAAAGATTTTATACAGCTTAATAGTGCTATTAAGTGGATTAATATTTAATAGTTGTGGCACAGACAGAACAACAAAATGATTCAAAAGGTTTGGTTGATTTGCGTACAACACAATTCAGTACTCGTAGCCTGAAGAATCATTTGGAGAAGATAAACAACTTACACGCTCTTTTGGCTGACCTGCTAAACAAATAGTTGATTTAGGTACGTTAGCGCAGAAGTTGCAGTAGAGAACGTGATGCAAAAGATAAAGAAAGCAGCGACGCAGCAGCACCGATGTACAGATGGAACCTACAGCATTTATGCTGTAGGTAGTGATGCTGAAAGCGCATCAAGGGTGCAGGTAAGTTAGGAAAAGGTGTGTAGTGAAAGATGGAGTATTGAGTTAGATGAAAGCACAGATCTCCTCCTTCCTGCCGAGGTCAATACACTTTTTGTTTGCTATAATAAGTATGTAACTGACGATGAAATAAACTTACTTTTACAGACGATAGTCGTGCTCGTGTGATAATTACAACAACCCAAATTATCACTGCATCTCCAAGCAGACCAAAAGGTTGCTTTTCGTTGTAAGAAACGTCAGGATAGCACGTGTTCGTTTCAAGATAACAGCAACACACTCAAGCAATGGCTAACATTGACGCTAAGCTTGTTTCAACTGCACGTCGGCCCACTACAATGAGTTATTCAGGATTTGATTGCTAATCCTCAAAGTTGTTACTTCGGTACCTGTAGATACAGCCAGTTGAAATTCGACAACCTCGAATACAAAGAATATCTTAGCATTCGACTTCTTTACTCTTATCAATATTACCCTTGCAGGCACTGGTGGAAGGCTTTTAAAGCTTTCAGCTTTTCTCAAGAACTGTTTATCAAAAGAGCTTAGCAGGTAAAGTGAACTTTACGATTGAATAATCTTGGAATTCTTTGAAGGTAATGGTTCTCACACTGTGACGCATTAAGCTTATGACCACTCCTCTTTATTTGTATCAAGATGGTACTATTGCATTTATGAAGGGCGTGGAACACGAACACCCTATTGCGTAATGGTTACCGAAAAGACCAAAGAAAAACGCTCAACCAGGTGAAGAAGGAGCAGGATTAGCTGTAAGTTCTTTTAAAATGGGCAAAGATATGCAAATGGGTATGGAGATCTCGACTCGAGGCTTTTAGTTATGAGAGAGGTCAACATAGGGATATCGTAGGTAATGCTGAGTATCATAATTATGGTGAAATTCGCCAGAGTGGATTAAAAAGTTGTATAATGACCTTAATGGTTATTGTGCCATACATGGAACTCAGAGAGTCATGGTGAAGAGGTAAAAATTTATTATCCCACTACTCCTAAAGCAGAAATTGGTCCTCTTGGGGTGGATGGTGTTCCTTTTGCAACACAATATGTCGCAGGACATTATGATCCAGGGGTTGTCGTTACGGGGACAAATGTAAGTAAACGGTTCTTGCCAACGGTAGGACAATTTATCTTAGCATATAGAAAATTAAAGATTATAGATGTGCAATTGAGTGATATGTATGGTGACGTGAACTCTGCTAATTTTTCATATTACACGGGAACCTTTAAAGACGAGGTAAGCTTTTCTAAAGTAGGAAGGAAGGAACCGCTCTACATGAAACTTATGTAATAATACACAAGTATACAACGAAGTGTGGACAAGTAACACAGGAAATGGTCTTTATGTATATGGTAATGTCTTTCTGGCGAGAAAGTAAAAATATCAATGTCAATCGAATATTGTTATTCCTTTCAGCTTGCTCGTCCTTTTAGCACGTAGAAGATTATGAGTATGAGTGCTTTGAGATTGAGTTCAAAACTGTGATAATAGCACACAATTAAGGTGCAAAGTAATGCAATTGCCCATAAAAGCGGGCATTATAAAGAAAGTACAGATTGATAATGATTAAATTCATATAAAAGCGCAATGACCCAACAGAAAATCTGTTAGCTCGTTGTTTAAATGAATACCGGTCTACTTTATGGCGATTATCTTATCACTACCAACGAAAGATGCACCTTTCTTGGGTACGGTTATCACTTTTTGGTAGCGATGAATTTAAATCGTGGAAAGATATAATTGTTTATTTCTCTCCCGACTCGGAGGACAATAAACTGTCTTTTAAAGAGAACTATCACGGTAGTTCTGCTTTCAAACCTTAATAGCTACGAAAATCTAATGAAAAGGAATAAAATTGCGCTTTCTTGTAAATAAATTTTGAAGTTTGTTTTTTTTAACTTTGTCGGCGGTGTTAAAGAGATTGTATAGGTCTTATCAGATTGATAATTAAAACTTTTATGAAAAAAGTGTCTAGAAGTAAAATTTTATTTGCGATTGAAAATATAAGGCTATTTTCAAAAAGAAATATTATTCTTAAAGGAAGATAAAAATGCGAATTCTTTTAATGGATAAACAAAATGAAAAAAGAAAACAGAACAAATTGAAACGTAGTACATTCACTTGTAAGTGTGGAGGTAATTGCTGAGGTATGGGCAGTTCTTATGCGTATCAATAGACTTGAATGCCCATCTTCACGAGGAAGATGACTGAGAGATTAATCAAGATATTGATGGTGAGTGAACTCAATTGTAAACTAAAAAGTGAAACGATAAGGTAATGAAAAAAGATTTTATACAGCTTAATAGTGCTATTAGTGGATTAATATTTAATAGTTGCTGAATGAACAACAAAAATGATTCAAAAGAGTTTAGTTGATTTACATGCAATACACAATTTACTGTATCTGAAGAATCATTTGGAAGATAAACAACACACGTTCTTTGGCTGAACCTGCTAAACAAATAGTTGATTTAGGTAATAGGATTTAGCGCAGAAGTTGCGGTGGAACGTGATGCAAAAGATAAAGAAGCAGCACGTGCAGCACCGTTAACCGATGGACCTATTTTATGCTGTAGGTAGTGATCGACCCACATTAAAGGTACGAGTAAGTTAGAAGATGTGATGAAAGATGGAGTGTTTAAAGGACAGATGGTACACAGATGTCCTTCCCAGGTAAATACACTTTTGTTTGCTAATGAGTATGTAACTGACGATGGAGATAAACTCACTTTTACAGACGATAGTCGTGCTCATTAATGGGTACAACAACCCAAATTGTCACTGCATCCCAAGCAGACAAAGGTTGCTTTTGTTACAAACGCCAGGTGTGTTCGTTTCAAGATAACAGCATGCCTCAAGCAATGGCTAACATTGATGCTAGCTTGTTTCAACTGCAATCAGCCCACTATTAGCTATTCAGATTTGATTGCTAATCCTCAAGTTAATGACTTCCGGTACCTGTTGATAAAGCAGTAGCATTCCTACAACCTCGAATACAAAGAATATCTTAGCATTCGACTTCTTTGCTTCTTATCAATATTGCCAGGCACTGATGGAAAGGCTTTAAAGCTTAGCTTTTCTGAAGGAACTGTTTATCAAAAAACCCTTGGTGAGAATTTACGTTGAATAATCTTGGAGATTCTTGAAGGTAATGGTTCTTACAGTGCATTAAACTCATGACCACTCCGCTTTATTTGTATCAAGATGGTACTATTGGCATTTATGAAGAGCGTGGAACACGAACACCTATTAGTGTAATGGTTACCAGACAAAGAAAACGCTCAACCAGGTGAAGAAGGGCTAGTTAGCTATATCTTTTAAAAATATGGATCTTGGAACAGTTGTAATGGAAGTGCCACGATTGTCTCATTCCTACCAGAAGGTATGTAATAGATAATAATATTATATGTATGTTGAGAAGAAGAGGAACACCTGCATGGGCTAAAGGCTGGCCACAACGTTTGAATGGCTATTATAATACATAATACAGCAAGTAATGGACCTAATACTAAAGCCAAAATATCCCAATATACTAAAGCAGATATATAAGTATAATTGGTAAAAGATAATGCCAATCAACCCTATTATCTTACCCAGGACATTATAATCCAGAGTGTTGCTATTTACAGGTTCAAATAAGCAATGGTTCTTACCAACGATTGGACAATTCATCTTAGCACTTCGAACAGTGAAGATTGTTGATGTGCCATTAAGTACTTTATTACAAATCTGGTGAATATTATGGTTTATGGATGATTCTAAAGAACCTGATGGAAAACCGGAGGAAAGCAATAATGGGATGACGCTACTAAAGCTAGCGGACATGTTTTAAACGACGACGACTTTCAGAACCGATCTGCTGTTTAATATAACTTATGTATGGACAGTACATTTGCTTCTAATTATGATGCTAATGCTTTGGTTGGTTGGTGGAATATATCTTTGAAAAGGAGGACAAAGGAGGTCATAAGGGCTGCAGTTCGCCCATTCATTTCTAAGAGAGAATGTAATTAGAGCCAAATAGCGTACCAAAACTGTTGTAATAACAATGCAATTAAAGGAATTTAAAAGCAATGCTATTGAAACGCAAAAAGCACTGCAATTGCCCATAAAAACAGGCTATTTAGGAATAAAAAAGAAAAGTACAAATTGATAATGGTGGTTTAAACTAAAAAGCGTAGACTAACAGAAAATTTCTGATAGCTCGTTGATACTAATGAACATCAGCTGCTTTATTTTTTTAAAAAGCTATCGAATTGCAAAATACAAACGCTAAAAGCAATTCTTTATAACACCTATTTATCAGCGCTCTTACATTTGCCCTTTAAAGATGCGCTAAATCAGACTACATTTGCACTAATAAAAACAAGATTCACAATCTATTAAAGATATGGAAAAACCTCAAAAAGCCCAATAACTTGGGGTGCCAAGTGTTTATTTTGCGATGGGATTACCATTCGTGGTACTCAATATGGTGTCTGTCGTTTAATGTTTAAAGGAATGAGGTATTAGCGATGGACAAATCTACCTTTTGGACCTCGTTAATCAAGTGATGCCTTGGACATTAAAAGTTCCTTTGGAGCCCTTTTTAGAGATGTATAAAACAAAGAAATTCTTTGTTGTTCTCACCCAGCTTGTCACAGGTTTGGGCTTTCTTCTTGTGGGATTGGTGCTTCATTTGCCATGGTTTTTCTCATTATGTATCTTCTTAATGGCCATTATTGCATTCAGCGGGGCTCACCACGACATAGCAACCGATGGAGTGTATATGGCAGAATTGAGCAAAGAAGAGCAGGCGTCGTGGATCGGTTGGCAAGGAGCTTTCTACAATATTGCTAAGATTGTGGCATCAGGAGGATTGGTTTGGGTAGCAGGAAGACTAATAAAACATTTCGGAGGAGTAGAAGGAGCAACCAAAAGAAGTGATGCACTCGGCAGCTACAAACGCATGGATGATAGTGATGATAGCTATCGGTGCGCTTATGATTCTTTTGGGTTTGTATCTATAAAGCAACTTCCAAGTGGCAAAGGAACCGCAGTTAAAAACCGAATCTACACAGAAACATTCGATCGTTTGGTTGAAGTTTTTAAAGAATTTCTTTACAAAGAAACACATTGTTTACTATATCTTCTTCATCATTTTATATCGTTTTTGGAGAAGGATTCGTTATGAAAATCGTGCCATTGTTCCTAAAGCAGCACGAAGCGCAGGTGGTTTTAGGACTCAATGAAGAGCAAATTGGTTTTGTATTATGGCACCTTTGGAGCTGCAGCCTTTGTGCTTGGATCGGTTCTTGCGGGCTATTATATCTCGCATTTCGGACTCAAACGCACGCTATTCTCATTGTGTTGCATTTTCAACCTCCCATTTGTTGCTTACACCTTCCTATCTCAAGTGCAGCCAGAAAGCGGTTTGTTAATTGGAAGTATGATTACACTCGAATACTTTGGATATGGCTTTGGATTCGCAGGCTTTAACCTTTTTCATGATGCAACAAATTGCTCCGGAAAGCACCAAATGGCACATTATGCCTTTGCATCAGGCATAATGAACCTCGGAGTGATGCTTCTGGGCATGGTGAAAGTGGTTTCATTAGCGATGCCATTGGTTATGAAATGTCTTTCGTATTCACATTGATTGCAACCAGTTCCAGCATTCTTAATCACCCTATTTTCGTGCCCTTTACCCATTCTGATAAAAGAATAAAAATAGGGTGATATCGCAGGTGCTTTATCCTTTATAGCACAGACAAAAGCACCGCAATAAAAAGATAATACATAGCAAGAATATAAAAACAATAAACAAAAACTATATGAAAGTATCTAAAGACTTGATGCCTTGGGAAGAAAGACCTCAAGGATGTACCGACGTTTTGTGGCGTTATTCAAAGAACCCAGTGATTGGAAGATATCAAATTCCAACATCAAACAGTATCTTTAACAGTGCTATAGTGCCATTCGAAGGCGGTTTTGCTGGCGTGTTCCGTTGCGATAACAAAGCAGTTCAAATGAATATCTTGCAGGTTCTCAGTAAGATGGTATCAATTGGGAAATCAATCACGAGCCAATCTGTATTTCGAAAGCAGGTAATACTGAAATGATTGAGTCGGATTATAAATATGATCCTCGAGTAACATGGATAGAAGATCGCTATTGGATTACATGGTGTAACGGTTATCACGGACCAACAATTGGAATTGGATATACCTTCGATTTTCAAGGAATTCTATCAATGTGAGAGTGCCTTTTGCCATTCAATAGAAACGGAGTGCTATTCCCTGAGAAGATAAATGGAAAGTATGCGATGCTAAGTAGACCATCAGATAACGGGTCATACACCATTCGGTGACATCTATTTAAGCTTCAGTCCAGATATGAAATACTGGGGAGAGCACTCGCAATGTAATGAAAGTTACACCATTTGAAGATAGCGCATGGCAATGTACTAAGATTGGAGCAGGCTCTGTTCCCTTCTTAACTGACAGAAGGATGAGTTGATGTTCTATCACGGAGTTATCAACACTTGCAATGGTTTCCGCTATTCAATGGGAGCCGCAATTCTTGATAAAAACGACCCAACAAAAGGTGCTTTATCGCACTCAACCTATATCTTCTTGCACCTGCAGCACCATACGAATTACAAGGAGATGTGCCCAATCTGGGTATTCCCCTGCGCTGCTTTACAAGACGGAGAGCGTGTTGCTGTGTACTATGGAGCAGCTGATACAGTTGTTGGTATGGCCTTTGGTTATATCAAAGACATCATCGAATTTACAAAGAAAAATAGCATAGTATAAGCTATTCTCAATATTATTGATCTCCCGATACATTCGTTTGTGTCGGGAGATTTTTTGTTGTTACGTCCCAAACCTGCATCTCTTGTTTGGCTTAAGTCAATGCTCTTGCGATGCAAACTCGGTGAGTTTTGCGTGTAAGCGTAGTACGTGCCAGCTAAAAGCAGCATTGACTTTCGCATAGCGAGGAGCTACACCGCCGATGAGTTAAAGGGGAGAGGAGAGAGGCGAAAAAGAGAATGGGTGGCGAGTCGAGATGCTTTGACGTAGGCATACAAAAAATGCACTGCCTTTCGACAATGCATTTCTTAAAACCGAAAGAGTTTGCCTCTTGCATCCACCACAAACCTACTACAAACAAATGGAAATGAAAAACAATGAGACAAACTCATATTAGTTTTCGTTCATTTTAGCGCCTCTTTATTCGCTCATAAAGCAGCAACTAAAAAGTGTATTTCATCTAACTTCGCCCTCAGGAGAGCGCATTGCTTGTGGGAAGATTAGCTCATCTTCGATATAGATATGTTCAAGAAGTGCCTCTTTAAATCCTTTTAATCCGTTGAGAACTGCTTGATATTCTTCGTTCCGAACCTGCTGGAGCTGTGTAGTTATTGGTTAGCTTCTGCAATGCGATTATGACGATCGGTTTCACCCACATGGTCTGCCATCATACCGAAATAGGGTTTTGAACGGTTCCACAATGAAAAGCCTCCGAGTTGCTTATTCTCAATAGCTGCACGGCGAATGTCGTCTACTAATGGGGAAAAAGAATGTTCTCTTCTTTCATCAAGTGCTCGTCTAAATCTAGTCAAAGACTCGCTAAAATAGCTCGTAAATAGTGCTCAAATATCGTGTTCAGCACTTTAACTTTTCCAATACGATAAAAGTAGCTCTGGGCCTACTTCTCAATGGTTCTGTGATGTATTTTCAATGCATAATCGATCAACAAGTCGATTGGCCATTGTTCAAAAATCTATTCTTGCTTTCATAATGTTCTTATCTTTTTATATATGTTTAGTTGATGCATGCAGCCGCACTTTTATATAACTCTTGCGCACTTTGCTTTGCCGTTTTAGCCTTTCCGCTAAATGATTCGATATCTATTCGAATGATTTCAACCCTGTTAAACGACTTGTGTGCATAGGTATCTCCTAACTCTTTGAATTCAGGTGATAGCTTATCAATAAGCAGATGCAGCCTTCATTTTCTCTTCTTCGTCTAATTGTGCTCGAGCAGTTCCAAAACACCGCACTTTCGTATTCAGTTGTGAAAATACTTTGGCAGTACATTGGTTCTACCAACAACATGCAAAAGATACATTCGGATGATGTTTTATTGCACGAAGTTTCTTTCCTTCGGGTGCTCAATGAATATAAATAGAGTTTTGTTTGTCCCAAACATGGTTAACAGGAATACCATAAGGCAAACCATTTTCATCGATCATCGAGAGTATTCCATATTCGGTTTTGCGCTAAAAGGTCGAGTGCTTCTTCTTCATTTAGCACACGGTCTTGCGTCTGATCTCATCATTTTACACATTTCATATGCAGACATCTTTGGTCCTAAAGGGCCTTCAAGCCTTTTTGAGCAGTTCAAAATGATTTTAATTTGCTTTAGTTGCTGAAAACAACTTACGTTCTTTAAAACTATTGCAAAGATACTTCTATATTTAAAATATACAAAGTAATATTTATAATTGTTTTAGTTAAAAAGAAAAATAAAATGGCAATTACTTGATTTGCAATATGCGATCGTAGTTCACCTGCAATACACCATTTACCTTTTCAAGTTGCTTTTTGGCTTTTAACGATATCCGTTTTTCAGGCAGAAATAGATGGTGAGAATAGGCATATTCTTTAGGTCGCACAATATTTCTGCATGCATCTTGCGAATGGCTTGCGCTGCATTGGCCTTGCCTTGCACCATCATAGTAGACAATGAGTGTAGACTTGCTCACCTTTTCGCCATTTATAAAGCTGTCGTTGTGCTGTTGTGCCGTTTGTTTAGTGGCACAAGACGCTATCAAACACATTCCCAGTATTATTAATCCAAATATCTTCATAGGTGCAATACAAATAACAAATTGATTATTCGATAGAAAAGAGATAAAACCGCCTTGTTGCAGGCTGTGGTTATAATCTTTGCGCAATAAAGTCGAACAATCGGGTAGGAAGAAGGGCGTGAAACCACGCTAAAGGCAATAGCTCCGAACGCAATTAGATAGCGACTTTTGTGGGCGTTTGCTATTCACTGCATGGGCAATGGCTGGCAACTATGGGTTGACTAAGACTTGCGCCCTCCTACCGTTACTTTTAAAAGCGTTGCGTTGCAGCACGCAAAAGCCTGTTCTTTAGTAGCACTGTTTGTGGCGTTGTTTTGAGGTGTTCAGCAGCATCAGTCCTAATCGGTTTTAATTCCGCCTGGTTAATCCACCGCAACGTGTATTCCTTTGCTGGCAACCTCCATGCGCAAAAGGCATCCTGTAGCCTCAATCGAATGTTTAGTGGCGGTGTACCATGCCCAAAAGGCATAAATGCGACCCGCAATCGACGAGATATTGATACTGCTGCCCTTTGCTGACGCCTCATATAAAGGCAAAAACAGCCTTCGTTATGGCAGCAAGTCAAACACATTCCTCAATTGCTTGCAGAGCTTCGCTCAGTTCCATCTTCCACCGCTCCCCAATAGACCATAACCAGCATTGTTTATCAACACATCGATGCGTTTTTCACGGGCAATAACATGCGCCACTGCCTCTGCAATACTTGCTTCTTGATTAAATCGAGCATCAAAGGCACCACACCCAAAACTTTAAAGCTCCATTTGCTCCACCTTCAGGCTGCTCCATACACCATATGCCCTTGTTTAGCTAAGTATTCAGCTGTTTGAAAGCCTACTACCACTACTTTGCACCGCTAATTAAAAATAACCTTACTCTCCATGCTTTTGCCTTCCTATTTTAATTTTATTCAAAAGGATAACCACTTTTTGAGTTGTTGGGCAAGAAAATAATAAAGAGCTGATAAAAAGAAATGAAAACAGCCAAGTGGTGCCACTTCTCTACCAACTCATTCTTCAGTTAATGAAGTTAGAATAACACTATTATTTGAAGATTTTTCTTGTCCTTCAAAAGCAATGCTTTCGCAGTGACCAAAGAGATAGCTTTTGCCACTCAATTACAATGCTTTTTGCCGTGCAATAAGCATGCTTTTTAGAATGCGAGGTGTGTGCTCTTCACTAATCGATTGATAAATGAAAGAGGTTGAGAGAAGACTTTCATTTCTTATTGTCCTTTATCTAATCTCCACGTCTAATCTTACCGCTGATGGTCTTTGGAAGCTCGTTAACGAACTCGATAATGCGAGGATATTTGTAGGAGCTGTTTCTCGTGTTTTAACGTGCTCTTGCGAGTTTTCTACCAGCTCATCGCCTGCTTTATCCTTCCAATCTTTATGCAACACCACCGTAGCTTCACCACCATACCACGCAAATCATCAGGAACTCCAGTAATGCGCATTCAATTACGGCAGGATGAGTCATCAAAGCACTCTCACTTCGAATGGACCAATGCGGTAACCGCTACTCTTTATCACGTCATCGGTGCGTCCAATCAAAACCAGAAATAGCCGTCTCATCACTGGCAGCACATCACATGTGATAAATTCCATCCTAACACAGCTTTGTCAGATTCTTCATCACGATAATACTCGTTGAATAGACCGATAGGGCGACGTTTATCGAGGCGCACAATGATTTCACCTTTCTCGCCATCTTCGCACGATGAGCCATCAGAACGAATGAGATCGATGTCGTATTGTGCATTAGGTTTGCCCATAGAGCCTGGCTTTGGTTGGTGCCAGGCATGGTTCGAGAGTCATAGTCGTTTCTGTTTGACCGAAACCCTTCCATCAATTTCACGCCAGTTATCTTGTAGAACTTTTCGTAAACCGATGGGTTAAGAGCCGCACCAGCCGTTGTGCAGTATTCAAGAGACGACAAATCGTAGGTCGAAAGGTCTTCGTGTATCATGAAACGGTAGACCGTTGGGGGCGCACAGAACGATGTTATGCGGTATTTCTCAATCTTTTTGAGAATCTTTTCTGCTGTAAATTTATCGTGATTAAATACACACACAGCTGCACCTAGCAAACCATTGGCATGTATAATTTGCTAAACTGCCTTTCCCAACCTGTATCTGCTACGGTAAGATGAATGCTGTTTTCGTGCAAGTTGTGCCAAAATACACCCGTATGTGATGTGTCCTAAGGGGTAAAGATAATTGTGTGCAACCATCTTTGGCTCACCACTTAGCACCGCTGGTGATACATTAGCATGATATCGTTATTGTCGTTCACGTGCGAGATGGGCGAACAAATGCAGGCGCATTGCCTATCTCTTCGTGCCAAGAATGGAAGTTTTCGGCACCTTTGACCAATACTTATGAGCGTTTTTCACTGTTGGACTCTCGCTCATTGCAGCCGTAATCTGCTCTAACACTAATCTTCTCCAACGCAAATAATGGCTTTTTACGCCTGCACGATTATTGCGATAAACAATATCATGCGTTGTAAGCATGTGCGTTGCAGGTATTGCAATGGCTCCAATTTTATGCAAGGCCAAGATCGAAATCCACCATCTCGTAGTGACGTTTCAATATCAACATCACCATATCTCCTTTGCAATGCCTAATGAAAGGAAGTAAGATGCAACCTGATCAGTAGCTCTTTCCAGCTCACCAAAAGTGTGAAAAAGCGTTCAGTTTTCTTCGTCATCTGTCCATATTAAGCCGTTTTATTGGGCTTTTTCTAGCCCAAACGTCCATCACATCATATGCAAAAGTTGAAGTTTTCGGGTATGATAAGCTCTAAATTCTTATTGTAATCTTCTTCTGAATGAAATGAAACCTGTTTTAAAAAGCGTTCTAACATATATCTCCTCTAATTAAATAACCACACAAAGGAACTTGCACTGGCTTGCCACCTAATGCACGCATGCAGTGTTTTTGCTGTGCATCGAAATAGATACTATCGCCTGGATTGAGGATAAGTTCTTTGTTTCCGATGAGTATTTCGAGCGTTCCTTCGAGCACATAATCGAACTCTTGACCTGAATAATTGTTGGGATTGTGACGCAAAGTCGCCTCAAGTGGCTCGATAGTCACCACAAATGGGTCGGCTTTTCTACCTCTGAGCGATGTTGCAAGCGACTCGTATGTAGTTTCTGTGCTTCTCTGTGCTCTTACCTTTACCGTTTCTTGTAACGAAATAGCTACTCATGTGAGCGTCTTCGCCAAACAAAAGCGTCGACACCAATGTTATAGCGTTTGGCAGATCTTTGATAATCGAGTAGAAAAGAAGGGTCGGCTTCGCCTGCTTCTATTTTTGAAATAGTGTTCTAAAGAGATGTCGCATAGCTGTGCAATCTCTTCAGGTGAGATATTAAAATATTTCTCTCAAGCCCTTTTAAGCGTTCGCCTATTTGTTTTAATGATGTGTCCATTTTTCTGTTAATTTATAAATGATCAATCGCAATGTGTTGGCCATAAGGTTGCAATTTGTAACCACTTGTTGCGCAACTCCATTGGTTGAAAAACCTTTTTGTTGAGGTTTTCAAAAGTAATTATTCTTTTCTGTTTAGAACTTTATTGTTCCTTTTTATAAGCGATTATTAAAGAATTAAAAACAAAAAGATGCACACCTATATAGGGGATGTGCATCTTTAGAAAACTTATTTTGTTTCGTTTAAAATAAAACTGCTTTTCGGTTGTTTGGCAAAAGCTATGCTATTGGGTTGCAATATCAATGCTTTTAGAGTGCAAAATGAGATAACTTTTTAGGGTGTGATTTGCCCTATTTTACACCATGATATGACGCAGATTATTGTCTCCTTTCAAAAGAACAATGGGGTAAGCTCCGTAACCTATTGACTTTTCTTTCATTTAGTTTCACAATAAAATTTCATGTATATTCAGAAAGAAAGTGGGTTCTTTTTGAGCTTAATTTTCCATTGCTTTCATCGACCGACTAATTAAAACAGACACTTAGAATTGCATAACATAAGGAGATGATTTGGTTAAAGGACGAGGCATAAGCATAAAAAGAGGCTGCAGGGATAATTCCTTGCAGCCTCTTTTTCTTTTGAAGCAGATAATTTATTTAATGAACTTATGCGATGCAAGCATATTCTTTAGATCGAGGGCCCTCGTCAAGTTCTTCTTTCGTTAGCAAGCCTTTTTCGAGTACAATGTCGTAAAACGGAGCGGTTAGTCTCAAGGGCTTCCTTCGCAACCTTTGTGCTATTCTTGTATCCAATGTATGGATTGAGCGCGGTAACGATGCCGATTGAGTTCTTAACCATTTTCGTAACAACGTTCTTTGTTGACTGTAATGCCGAGCACATTCCTCAGTTAACGTGTCAATAGCATTGTGAAGCCACCACAAACTCTCGAAGAGACACTCGTGATTACAGGCTCCATAACGTTTAATTCAAGTTGACCTGCCTCGGCAGCAAACGTTACTGTGGGTCGTTTCCATGACTTTGAAGCATACCTGATTAGTAACTCAGGATAACGGGATTGACTTTACCCGGCATAATCGATGAACCTGGGGCCTTAGGAGGCAGATTTATCTCGTTAAGACCAGAGCGCGGACCAGATGCCATGAGGCGGAAGTCGTTGCAAATCTTAGAGTTTCACTGCCAAACGCTTTCAAAGCACCACTGAAACTAACGTAGCGCCTGTGTCAGGAGTAGCTTCTACGAGGTCGATTACGCAGGCACAAAAGGTTCTCCAGTGAGTTTACTTGAGGTTGGCAGCACATAGCTTTGCAAAAGCCCGGTACAGCGTTAAGACCTGTTCAATGGCTGTACCGCCCATATTAATCTCATGTAAGAGTTTGATGTTTCGTTCCAAGTTGAGAATCTCTTCCTCAAGATTGTTGGCATAAGCATTAAACTCTTGGCCCGCTAAAGTCATAGGCACTGCATCCTACAACTGGGTGCGTCCCATCTTCAAAACATCCTTGAACTCTTCGCCCTTATAACATAAGCGCTGATCAATCCCGTTAGACTGGCCTACAAGACTCTTATTCATTCGGATGAGCGCAAGACGTGTAATGGTGGGATAAACATCATTAGTGCTCTGACCACAATGTACATGATCGTTAGGATAACAATACTGATATTCTCCCTTTTTGTGTCCCATTATCTCGAGAGCTTGGTTGGCTATCACCTCATTGGCATTCATATTAACCGATGTTCCGGCTCCACCTTGCGATCATATCTATAGGGAAATCCTCGTGAAACTTACCGTCAATAATCTCTTGACGAGGCTTGACTTATGGCACCAGATATCTCATCATTAATCACGCCTAAGCTGTGATTGGTTTGCACGCAGCTAATTTCACGTAGGCAATTGCCACAACATAGTCGGGATAATCACGCATTTTCTTTCGTGAAATGTGGTAGTTGTTGATTCCACGCTGTGTTTGTACGCCATAATAAGCATTGATTGGCACTTTAAGTTCGCCCAAAAGATCGGACTCTACTCTAAATTTTTCTTCTGACATAGGTGTTGTTTTTGAAGTGTTTACTATGGAATGGAGTTATCTTTACTATCGAAAGGTGCTCCGATTCCGGTAAATAAATAAATTCTTTTGATTGCTAAGAGTCGGCTCTTGCCGCAGTTTATCACGCCTATCCTGCCCTTTCGCGAGGAAAAAGTGAGGCATAGGGGGCCGACAAGTTGATGGAGATGAAAGCCCCCATTATATATAAGGTATAGACGTTTTGCTTCGATTGACTCGTTACTCAGCGCTGATGCGCACGATTCACGTTGAGCACCCTTTTCTGTCGTGAGAAGGGATGACACCGATAACGCATTCGGCGGAGAAATCAGCTGAGATGATGCCATATAAGAGCAATGATAACGTTTTATAGAAACAAACTTTTTGTCTCGTTCTTAAATACAAAGATAAATGAAAAATGTCATAACTATTTACAAAATCCTGCATTGTTTTTGTAGCAAACAAATCATCTTGTCTCTCTCAAAGGAGTTATAGAGATGCTTTCTGTTGTATGATGCCACCGCATTGTGTTTTTATTTCAGCACGCTGTAAGCCGAATGATAACCCACACTGAAATCCAAAGGCAAAGACCGTAAAGTTGGATTAAAAATACAACAAGTGAGATGCGCTCACAATTCCTATGATTTTGTAGCGTAATCTGAGGGCAAAACGCACGACGAAATAAGGCAGATTGCGAGATGATTAACCTCACTTTACATGATATGAAAAATAGAGTTAAAAAGAAGCAATTAATTTCTATCTATTAAATCTTTTTAATCATGAGATTTACGGCAACCTACTTAAAAATCTATAAATTTGTACCTATTCTTGAATCATTAGTAAAAAGATAATCGGATAACCCATTAGTTAGGTATGAAGAAAGAGATGCTGTTGATGGCTATCATCACGTTGATTAGTAGTCACAGGATGCCGCAAAAACAAGGAAAAAGCGACCAAACGGTCTGTGCAGTAACGTCTCCTTGGGTAACCAATACACAAGTTTCAAAAAGACTATGTGGCCAATATTGAATCACTGAAAAAAACATAGAAGTATGCGCACAGCAGGGAGAATTCTGCAGCAAGTCTATGTCACAGAAGGGCAACAGGTGCGAGCCGGTCGCCTCTTTTCCGCATTTCGATTGTTGGGAGCGCAACAGAGATGTGGCGCGGACAAAAGGCAGAAGCCGAGCAAGCACGCATTGAACTGCAAAAACACAACAACGCTAACGAGGGGCAAATTGTTTCGCCCAATGCACAGAAAATGGCTAAAGCGAAGCTCAATGCAGCCTTGGCAGATTATAAATTGGCACAGATTCAAGCACGGTTATGTAATCAGCGCCCCCATTTACAGGCGTTATAGGAATCTTCCGAAAAAGATTGGAAGCTTAGTGCAGGGAGGTGACTTGCTCACTACACTATCCGACAACTCGTCACTCAACGTATATTTCAACATCTCTGAACCCGAATATATAGACTATCAGCAACATTCTGCCGAGCGAAACAAACTTCCTTTGACGCTGATTCTTGCCAATGGAAGTGCCTTCTCAGCTAAAGGCTACATCCAAAATATAGCTGGTGAGTTTGACAGTAGCTCTGGAAATATTGCTCTTCGTGCTCGCTTTGCCAATCCGAAAGGCTTGCTTCGCAATGGTGAAACAGGCACAGTGCGCATCAATATGCCTTTACACAATGTGTTGGTAATCCCACAACAGGCCACGTATGAAGAGGAAGACCGCCGTTATGTGTTTGTTGTTGATGGCGCAGGCTATGCACATTCACGTGAGATTAAAGTGGCATTTGAACAACCAGAGGTGTTTATTATCGCCGAAGGAGTAACTGCCAACGACAAGATTCTATTGAGTGGAGTGCAGAAAGTGCATGATGGTCAACACGTAAAGACGCGTTGTACACCATAGTGAAGCCATGAAGCGTGTTCAACTGAATGCCGACTACAAAGGCTTTCCGGGTGGCTTTTCATCACACTTTACAACAGAAAAAGGTTCTCACACCATATTATTTCATGATGAGAACAACCATTTTATAAGAAGAAAAGACGCTAATAAACAGTCAATATGTTTCAAAAGTTTGTTCGAAGACCAGTACTTGCCATCGTTGTTTCATTGGTAATCGTCTTCATTGGCATTCTTTCGCTGTTCAATTTACCCATTACTCGGTTCCCATCTATATCCCTCAAAGGTTAATGTGGTAGCCGATTATCCGAGGGAGCCAACAATGAACGATGATTAAGTCAGTGCTTATTCCTCTTGAACAGGCACTGAATGGTGTGCCGAGAATGAAGTATATTGAGTCGGATGCAGGCAATGACGGCGAAGGAGGAGATAAACATGTCTTCAAACTTGGTACAGATCCCAACGTCGATGCTATCAATGTGCAAAACCGGTGTCGGCGGCGACCAACAAACTACCGCCAGCTGTTGTGCGCGAAGGTGTGAAAAATATCTCGTGAGGACCTAATATCCTCATGTATATCCAGCCTATATAGCGATGATCCTAAAAGTCGATCAGAACTTCCTTTTTCAATTATGCGGACATCAATATCTCACCAGAACTCGCCCGCGTTGATGGCGTTGGAGATCTTGATATCCTTGGAACGAGGAGCTTTGCCATGCGTGTTTGGCTCAAACCTGATAAGCTTACAGCCTATGGTTTGTCTGCAGCCGACTTTATCACAGATGCCTCACAACAGCAGAGCATTGAGCCTCTCCAGGCAAGCTTGGGGAAAAGTTCGGGCAAGCATGCACAAAAGCTTTGAGTATGTGTTGAAGTATCCGGGACGCTATACAACGCCTGAAGGTATGTAATATTGTCGTGAAATCAACTCCTGATGGGCAATTTATTGAGACTCAAAGATGTAGCAGATGTGAGCCTCGAGGGTGAGGTTTATGACATATATTCTACGTTGAATAATCACCCATCCGCAGCCATAACACTGAAACAAGCCTATGGATCGAACGCGCGACAAAGTTATCCAGAACGTCAAGAAAACAATGGCTCATCTTCAAAAGACATGCCAAAGGGCATGCATTATGAGTTGAGTTACGACATCAGTAATTCCTTGATGCCTCTATAGAAAAGGTAATTCACACGCTGTTTGAAACCTTTATACTCGTTGGTTTCGTTGTATTATTGTTCCTTGGAGACTGGCGTTCTGCCCTCATTCCATGCCTTGCGGTCCCTGTTTCGTTAATAGGTAGCTTCATAGATCATGAATGCTTTCGGCATAACGCTTAACATGATATCGCTCTTTGCCTTAGTAAGTGGCGAGTGGAATCGTGGTCGATGATGCCATTGTGGTAATCGAAGCGGTCAATGTAAAGATAGCCAAAGGGCTTAGAACCTTTGGAAAGCCACGCAAAGGCAATGAAAGAAATCAGTGGAGCCATAGTAGCCGTGACATTGGTTATGGCATCTGTATTCATGCCTGTAGCCTTTATGGGTGGGCCAGAAGGCATGTTTATCGGCAGTTTTCAATCACAATAGCTTCTGGTATCGTGCTTTCGGGCTTCACAGCCCTAACACTTACGCCCTCGCTTTGTGCGCTAATATTGACTCGAGGCGTGATAACCACATCAAAAAGACGTGAGCTAATCGTGTAGCTTGATAAGTTTAATGCGGGCTTTTGACAAAGGGAATCGGCGGCTATCGCAACGTGCTTCAACGCACTGTTTCGAGGGAAAGATTATCACGCTTCCGCTATTACTTTTGTTCTGCATTGGGAGCCTTCTTTATCAACAATTCGTTACCTTCGGGCTTTATTCCTCAAGAAGATCAGGGCATGATTTACGCTGTAATTGAGACACCACCATGGTGCTACTATTGAGCAGAACGAATAAGGTTGCACATCAACTTGCGAGTATAATGTGCAAAGGGAAGATGGCGTAGAAAGTGTGTCTTCTTTGGCTGGATATGAGATCCTTTCTGAAGGAACCAGTGCCAACTCGGGTTCGTGTTTGATTAATCTTAAGCCTTGGAAGGAACGCGGTCGGACGGCAAAAGAGATTATCAATGACCTTGAAAACAGTGCCAACAGATAACGAGATGCCAACATAGAATTCTTCGAACCACCTTCTATTCCAGGCTATGGTGCGGCGTCGGGTTTCGACTTCGACTCCTTGATAAGACTGGAAGTAACGACTATCATGCTATGGAAAAGGTCAGCAAAGGCTTCGTTTCAGCTCTTAATAAGCGTCAGAGATAGGCTCAGCCTTTACCTTTTTACTCGGCCGGTTTCCCTCAATACGTAGCTTCAGTAGATAATAATATCGCCGCACAAAAGGGCAGTACGCTCGGTACAGCCATGGATAATCTCTCCACATTGATTGGTTCTGACTACGAGACGGGCTTCGTTCGATTTGGTAAAGCCCTATAAAGTCATCGTGCAAGCCGACCCAAAAATATCGTGCTTTTCGCAAGACTTGATGCAGTTAAATGTAAAAAGAACAACCAGGATGAAAATGGTTGCCTTATGCCGACTTTTTACACATGGAAAAAAGGTATATGGAATGAGTGAGATGACACGGCATAATCTATAATTCTGCCGAAGTTACAGGCTCAGCAGCAGCTGGATACAGTAGTGGTCGAGGCCATCAAAGCTATCGAAGAGGTGGCTGCTTTTCGACGCTACCTCACGAGCTATGATTACGACTTTGCCGGCATCACTAAAGACAGAAGTGAGACCAAGGAAACCAAGCGTTGATCATCTTTATTGTATGTTTAACGTTCGTCTATCTCATCCTTTCAGCACAATATGAGAACTTCCTTTTGCCACTTCCATTATTACTTGTCTGCCCGCAGGTATCTGTGGAACGTTCATTTTCCTAAAACTCACGGGATTGGAAAACAACATCTACGCCCAAGTTGCTATGGTCATGCTGATTGGTTTTGCTTGGAAAGAATGCCGTGTTAATGGTTGAATATGCCGTGCAACATCACAATTTAGGCAAGTATACGTGCAGCAGCCATCGAAGGTGCAGCAGCTCGCTTCCGTCCTATACTCATGACATCGTTCGCTTTCATAGCCGGCTTGCTGCCGTTGGTATTTGCTCACGGTGCAGGGGCTATTGGAAACCGAACCATTGGCACGGCAGCTGCGGGTGGAATGCTATTCGGAACATGCTTCGGACTCATTCTTGTTCCAGGCTGTATTATATCTTTTGGGACGCATGGCCGACCATGTAAAAGATGGTTCGTTACCAACGAAACAAGCCATTGACTGAGAGAAAGACAAACGATATAAACTTGAAAATGATGAAAAGAAATAATATTTTTCCTTCTTATTCTGCTTGCCATCAGGTGTCATCTTGCAAGACTCCCCAAGCGACGCAAGTCAATAGCCGCACACGTTTGCAGCTACCCACGCAATATAATGGTGATACGCTGACGGCGAAGACTACGCCTACGTCATGGAAAATGTTTTTCACCGACCCACAACTCACGGCACTTATCGACTCTGCTTTGGCCAATAATCAAGACTTAAAGATAACATTGCAGCAGATAGCTGTGGCAAAAAGCGGAATGATTGCAGCTAAAGGAGCCATGCTTCCATCGCTTTCCGTGGGGGCTGAAGTAGGAGTTAGCAAGGCCGGACGATACACAAGTGAGGGTGCTGGCAATGCTTCTACCGAGATGACTCCTGGAAAAACTCATCCCCGATCACTCATGAACTATCACCCTGGCTTTGCCTTTGACTGGGAACTCGACCTCTTTGGCAAGTTGAAATCAAGCAAAAAGCGGCTGTCGAGCGTTATTTGGCAACCTTAGAAGGACAGAATGCCGTGCGCGCTTCATTGATTTCTGGTCGCAAGCAATTATTATACCTTGTTGGCCTTAGATAACAAGCTCACACTTATACGCAAATATATCGATCTTCAGCGTCAGGCGGAGAAGATAGCTGAGATACAAAAGGAGGCCGATAGCGACACAGAACTGGCTGTTGAGAAGTTCAAAGCGAGAGCTTGCAAAGGCGCGTTCGCAGGAGTTTTGCATTGAAACAAGAGATTACTGAATGTGAAAATGCACTCAACTTACTGCTCGGTCGTTACCCAACGCCTATTCAACGAGATGCCAAACAGTTGTTGAATGAAGACGTGAAAACAATCGTTACAGGACTTCCTTCCAATCTCTTGAGCCACCGACCCGATATCCGTCGGAAGCTGAACATGAACTCGCTGCAGCTCATTGGGACGTTGAAAACGGCGCGACGCTTCTTGCCTTCGGTAAACATTAGTGCCACTTTGGGACTTGAAGCCTTTTAATCCTACCTACCTAACGCGTATGCCAAAGTCGCTCGCTTACGAGTGTCGTGGGAGGACTAACTGCATCACTTATCAACCGAAAAAGCTATCGAGCTAACTTCCAACAGGCTGACGCCGCACAGCTACAAAGCCTTATATGAATATGACAAAAACACTGCTACAGCCTATTCCGAGGTATGTACGCTGCTGTCAAAGAACAAGAATCTCGCCGCCTATTATGCGTTAAAAGAGGAAGAGTGAAGACTTTGGAACACTCGGTTGAGGTATCTCGTCAACTTTATATGAACGGACGAGCTACTTATCTCGATGTACTTGAGGCCGAACGCGACGCACTTGATGCCCAAATGGAACTGCTTGAAACTCGTCAACAGCAGCTTTCCTGTGTCGTAGACCTATATAGAAGTCTTGGAGAATAAGGCTCATCAAACTCAAAAAGCAAGTGATTTTTGAAATGATTTATTCGTAATCACGAAATTTTTCAGCGGAAAACATATTGTGATTTTGATTTAGTATGTATAAACAAGAACCATCACGTTATGTTTCTATATAAAACGCATTGAGAAATATACATATCAACACTATCAGTGTTGCGTTTTTCTGCGTAATCCCGCCATGGCAACATAAACTCATAAACCAAGCCAAGAAAAAGAAAGAAACGAGGAAGAGGTATATAATGGATGGCTCTTCTCTATTTTCCAATCACCACTCCAATGATGACGCAAATGAACGAAATTCTTATCACGCAACATTATTCAAAAGCAAATGATTATCTTTGCAAACAGAATAACAAGCGTTCTTCGACAAATGTAGAAACATGCGACGAAAAGCACTCAGCTCGTTTCCAGTCGTTACCTGTTTTAGTTTGTATCACAAAGGTAACTTCTTCTTTATCAATTAGATACATTTTAAGAATTATCTTTTCATGTAATCTCGATGCTTTACTTATCAATTGAAACAAAGCAGTTTTGCAATGGATAAGTGAACGAGAGACAAATGGTGGGTGAGGTGCTGTGCAATTGGCGAATAGATGGATCGACATTTTGCAGCTGATGGATAATTTCTTCGGGCATTTTACCTGCCTTTATCACCATCAATACGGTGTCAGCTCCCGCAACTGTTCCTAAAATGTCGGGTAAATTAGCATCGTCTATGTTAAAAGCTATACTGCTTGCATAGCCTGGTCGGGTTTTGATGACAGCCATATTGCCTGAAAAACGAATAGACAAAAAGCCCGTAGACGATAGCATGTCGGTTACAGGAAGAGCTTATCTACACGCTTATACAAAGGTGTCGTTGGGCAAAACAAAGATATATTTGCCATTGATACTGGCTGCTTTGGCTGACCTGAGCTGTTTAAGATCACGACTTAATGTGGCTTGTGTAATGTCATATCCAACTTGTTGAAGAGCATGAGTATCTCTTCTTGACAACACATCTCACGACTTGAGATGAGCATCTTTATCATTTCCAATCTATTTGCCTTTCCTTTCATCACATAATTTCTTTTTATCCTATGTAGCAAATATATGAAAAATAACTATAAAAGTCAAGTACTTGCCATAAAAAGGCTGATTGATTATCATCTTTAATAATACTTTCGAGGTTGTTTCGTCATTTAAATTTTTAATCGTTATTTTGCAATTATAAGACCAAAAACTAAGAAATAATATGATAAAAAGAAGGATTAGAACATTCTACTACCATAACCGTTGAAGGCGAACATACTGCTTTAAGCGTTGGATCGGGAGACGTACAAGTGCTCGCAACACCTGCTCTTATTGCCTTTATGGAGAATGTTGCCATGCTAACTGTGCGTGACTTGTTGTCGGACGACGTAACTACTGTGGGCGGAATGATTGAGGTAAAGCACTTAAAAGCATCGCCCGTAGGTGCCGAAGTGGTTGTGAAAGCAATGCTTGAAAGGTAGATGGAATTAAACTTCAATTTAAATTAGAGGCTTTTCCAAGGTGAAAAGCTCATTGCAGAAGGTGCTCATTTGCGCTATTGTAAACAGACAAGAGTTTATGAACAGGGTGTTGAAAACCGAATAGAATTGATAATACCTATTTTATATATAATAAAAGAGCGACGAAACATCACGTTTAGTCGCTCTTTTGTAATCATTTTTCTTTATTAAACTACTAATAGTTTCTACAAATAGGGCTTTTTCTCAAAAGCTTATTATTATGCAAAATAAATTCTTAGAGATTATTTTTATTTCACATCAAAGTGAATGTTTCTTGCATTGATAAGGTCTTTATGCGAGATGCGATAGCTTTTATATTGCTTGCCTCCCACGGTGATATTGTTGATGCGATAAGCCTCTTTATCACTTCGTTTGCTTGTAATAACGAGCTGATCGGTGCCCCATTGCTCTTTAGAAAGCTTGATAGTTACTTTGTCGAACACTGGGTTGTGAGCGTGTAAGCAGGTTCTCCGGGGCAATCGGGATAGAAACCAATCATGTTAAACACTGCCCATGCCGACATAGTACCTGTATCATCGTTGCCAGGAATGCCGTCAGGGAGCATTCTTAAAGTATGTATTGAGCAGGCGTTTGATTTCCTTTTGGGTTCTCCACTCTTCGCCTTTTGAGTATGAAAACAAATGAGGATAAGCAATATCAGGGCTCATTTGCGGGGTCGTAATAGCCCTTGTCGAACACCATTTGCAACTTATCTACAAACGCTTTACTGCCTCCCATGAGTTGAGTTACCCTTAATGTCGTGTGGAACATAGAAAGTATAGTTCCAAGCGTTGCCTTCATGGAAGCCAGGATTAGGCTCAAAGTTCTCACCTTGTAGTGGATTGAAGGGCGAATAGAACTTACCTGAGGGCAAAAATAGGCCTAAATGTGCCGTATTCTTTGCTGTAATAGTGTTTATAACCTAACGAACGGTTGTAGAAAAAGCTTAGCATCGCTGTCCTTACCAATGCTTTTTGCAGGCGAGAAGAGTGCATTATCGGCGATATAATACTCCAAAAGCGTGCGACACTGAGTTGTCGTATTGCTCACGAAGGGACATATCCCAACTTCATATAATCGTCGTTGTCTGGTCGAAGCTTGTTTTGTGGTCCCGGAGTAGTGGCTCCTTTGCGCATAGCTTCATAGGCTTTGTTGATATCGAAGCCCCTTAAGCCCTTCAACCAACTATCAACTATCACCGGAATAGATGGATCTCCTCTCCATAGTATAGGTCTCTCTGCCATACAATTCCCATTTAGGTAGCCAGCCATGTTCATCATACATGGCCAACATAGACTGCAACATGTGTTGCTGACGCACTGGATATACGAGCGTAAGAAGTTGATGTACGTTGCGATAAGTGTCCCAAAGCGAGAAAACAGTGTATCTATCGCCATTTGAAACAGATGCAATATCGCCACGTTCGAGGGTTGGATATTGTCCATTTACATCTTGTAAGATGTTGGGGTGGATAAGAGTGTGATACAAAGCAGTGTAGAAAACGGTCTTTTGATCTTCGCTTCCGCCTTCTACAAGTATTTTAGATAAATCGTTGTTCCACGCTTCTTCGGCTCTAAGACGTAAGCTATCGAAAGTGGTTTGAGCCAATTCTTTCTCTGCATTAAGGCGTGCGTTCTCCATACTCTACAAACGAAACGCCCATCAATACCTCTACTTCTTCATTTTGTTGGGTATCGAAATCGATGAAAAACACCAATGTCGTCGCCTGCAATCTCACGTTTATACTCAGTGTATAGCTTGTATTTTCCGTTGTCTTTGTCCCATTCTGCTTCCACACCGCTCATCAATCGTTGCTTTTTCCAATAGCCCGAGCGTTTGGGTTGTTTATTAACTTTCATGTAAAAGTATATTGGAAACACCGCTTGAGGGGTTGTAACAGAACGTACCTAACACCTTCATTCCTCAATTCGTTATCGCTTATGCGACGAATGAATGCTCCCGACTCGTTAGTTAAGCCCTCCGAGGTTTAAAAGGATGTGACTTTGACCTTGAGGGAAGGTAAACGAGCAATAGAGCTGCGTTTGTCGGCAGTAACTTCGGTTTTGATGCCGTATTTAGTAAGCGTGTTAGAGTAGTAACCAGGGTGTGCTACCTCGTTTTTATAGGTGCTTCCGTATTGATTATAATCTACATTTAGCTCGCCAGTTGTGGGCATTAGCAAAAGAGAACCAACGTCGGGACAACCCACACCGCTTAAGTTTACGTGCGAAAAGCCCTGTGAAAACACAGTTATGATATTCGTAAGGAGTAGACCACCAGCGTGCATCTTTGTCGTATTTGTTATCGTTTGAGCCCATAACATTAAAGGGAACGACCGACATTAAGCCGTTAGGCATCACTGCTCCAGGGGTTAGTTGTACCAAAATTGGTGGTCCCTATGAAGGGATTTACATAATCAACTGGTCTTAATTTCTTATTTTCCGCCTTCATTGAAACGCCAAAAACATCAGTGTTGCAATGAAATAAGTGGTTAATTTATGGTTCATTTCTTCAATTTATATCGTTTATGGAGTAATTAGCTCATCTTTAATCCTGAGTTAAAAGATTGCATAGGTACAAATATAGGCATTTTTGATTAAAAACTTCTTATTCAAAGTTATTTATGCTCTGTTCCTCTCCTATAAATAGTGGGCAATAGCTCTGTTTCAACCATTCTTTCTCAATATACTGGCTATGCCTTTGTTCTACAAGGGTTGTGAGGTGGTGTGGCTAAAAAGCAATGCTATTGATGTGCAAAGGATTGTAATTAGAGGGTAAAGCATTGCAATTAGAAGGCGAAAGCATTGCTTTTTGTTTTGCAACTTCGATACACTGTTGGTAAAGTCGTTGCAGCGATGTTGTAAAAAGCAGTTTGAGTGGGAGAGAAGGAGGTGAAAGAAAAGATAAAATCACCTTAATTAATATATCAGGCGATAAGAAATCAGAAAGCTATATTTTGTTCTTCGCTAATTGATAAATATCATCTAAAATGCGAAAATGATAAAGAAAAGTAAGAAAAACAGGCACTCTTAGTTTGGAGTTTATTATTATTTTTATGTATTTTTGCAATAATGTTTTTGCTAAATAATATTTTTCTTTAGATTAAAAAGAAACAGCAATAGAATATTCAGGATCGATAATTCAGAAGAAATAAGATAGAATGTATTAGGAAGGTTAATCTGTTTTAGGATTAGTCGTTAACCTGCCATTAAAAGAAATAAAAACCCTTTTCAAGAAAGTAAATAAGATGAAGAAAAAGACAAGTTATTCGACGTATGTTCTCGTTTTTCTTATTGAGCTTGCTATTTAATACTGTGTTCAGTAGTGTGGCTTTGGCTCAGGAAAACGATAAAGAAAACAGTGTCGCTATCAATGAAAAACGTGCCTCTTGTGACGTTCTTCGACGAAGTGACCAAGCAAACTGGTTTAGGTTTGTTTTACGATGCCGATCAAATAAAAGGCTTTGGGCGAAGTGAACATCAATGCTAAAGACGAACCTGTGCGTAGTGTTTTAGGACAAGTTCTTAATTTGGTGTCGTGTGGATACACCATCAGTGTAACCAAGTGACCGTTACTAAAAAGAATGTTGGCGATAAACGTAAAGGCGTTTATGGTCAAATTACCGATTCAAGCGGTCGGCCTTTGCCGGAGTAACTATCCGAATGGAAGGCTTCAACGGTGGATATATCACCGATATGGACGGAAATTATCAAATTGAAAACCGATAAGAAAGACGTTAAACTAACATTCAATTACATTGGTTATAAGCAGCTCGAAAAGACCGTTAAGAACGGAACTGCAGGGCAACTTTGTGATACATGAAGATGCGAGATGTATTGGGTGAAGTGGTTGTTACGGGTTATGGTACAAAAGAATAAAATAGCTTTACGGGTTCACAAATATCTGTAGAAAGAAGATTTGATGGCTGTTGGAACCAAGAACGTGTTGAAGAGACCTTGCAAACTTTGTGCCTGGTATGTCTGTTTTGGATAATGATGTGGCAGGTTCAGACCTAATACGCTTGCAGATATCAACATTCGAGGTCGATGCAACCTTTCAGGTCAAAGCCAATATGCCTGTCTTTGTGGTCGATGGTTCACAAGTAAAGGTAGACTATGTCTATGATATGGACATGAATGATATCGAAAGTGTCACTGTATTAAAGGACGCTTCGGCTTCTGCTTTGTATGGTGCTAAGGCCTCTGCAGGTGTTATTGTTATTACAACAAAGGCTCTTAAAAAGGGTGGTAAGTTGCGTTTGAACTATAGCGGAACACTACGTTTCTCTACTCCAGATCTTAGCGATTATAAGCTGTTAAACGCTTCTCAAAAAGCGGGAATATGAGCGTTTAGCGGGTCTATACTCATCAGACGACGCAACAGAGCAATATGCACTTCAACAACGTTATGCAAGTATTTATAGAGAAATTCAAGATGGTGTGAATACCGATTGGATTGCAAAGCCATTGCGTAATGCGATCTCTAACCAGCATAGTTTAAGCATAGACGGAGGCGATGAGCACTCTCGTTACTAACTTAGGTGTGCGTTATGGCAACGATGCAGGTGTGATGAAAGGATCTGGTCGTGAGCGTTTATCAACCAACTTCTAAAACTCTCTTACAATCTACCAGGGAAGTTCTTCGTTTCAAATACCTCAACCGTTACATCGGTAAAAATCAACTAATTCGCCTTATGGAGAGTTCTCTGATTGGGTGAAACAGAATCATATAGAAACCCATACGATAGCGATGGTAGCTTAAAGAAAAGCTCTTGAACTACAACACTCCCTAATCCTTTATATGAGTCTTCGTTAGGTTCTTTCAGCGAAGGAGATAACTTTGACTTCATGAATACAACCAATGTGCAACTCTGGTTCGGTGAAAAATTCCGTATTGACGGTGACTTCTCATTCAAAAGTCTAAATATAACAGCAAAAAGTTCACCTCTCCATTTGCAGCAGCACAGATATCATCACAAAGTGACGTGTCAAAAACGAGGGCGTATTGCAAGATGGTTATACTACAACCACAACCTACCAAAAGTGAAAGGTTATAGGGTTCGTATAACACCTACTTGCTACAAAAGCTGTTCTTAACAACAATGGCGGAGCCAGCATTGAATCGTCAAGTATCGACGGAGCAACATACACTACCATTGGATATTACACCGATAAGTTAGCTCATCCCACCTTTGCTTCGAGCTATGGAACGAGGAAAACCAACTGGAACAGATAGCGTAGATACACAGGCGTTGGCTTCTTTGTTAATGCCAATGCGATATGGGATAACCGTTATTTCTTAGATGTTGTATCGTTATGAAGGTTCTTCTAAGTTCGGAAAGAATACCCGTTTCGCTCCATTCTGGAGTTTTGGGAACAGGTTGGAACATTCATAATGAGCAGTTTTATGAAGGTTCCTCCATTCAATTAAAAAGCTTAGAGCAAGTATTGGTTACTTTGGGTAACATCTCATTCGAACCTTATCAGGCGCTTACCACATATACATATGGTAACAGTTTGAATTATGGTAAAAGGCATTGGAGCCGTTCGCTGACAATAGGTAACACCAACTTGAAATGGGAACGCACTCTAAGTAAAAATATTGGTGTTGACATTACAGTGTTTAAGGGTCGTTTAGACTTCTCAGCTGATATGTATGTGAAGAACACCGACAATCTTCTTCTCGACATAACAAAAGGCTCCTTCTGTAGGAGTTCTTACCTCAAGGAGAAACGTTGGTGAAGTAGAAAACAGCGGAGTAGAGCTTCAAACAAGAGTAATTCCAATTCAAAACAAAGACTGGCAATGGTCTCTTAGCTTGAGTATTCATCAATAGAATAAAATTAAGAAGATTAGTAATGCATTAAAGGAGCAAAACGAGCAGAATCAGAAGAAAGGTGGCATTGTACCTTTTGCCCATTTATGAAGAAGGACAATCGTTAACTGCTATCAAAAGTAGTGCCTTCTGCGGTATAGATCAGTGACTGGTAACAGAATTTTCATTAAGAGAGACGGCAGTTACACTATGACTTACGATGCAAACGATAAGGTGATGTTTGGCGATAGCACTCCATTCGGTATCGGTTCGCTAAGCTCTTATTTAACATATAAAGCGAGTTCTCTTTAGGGTACTTCGTTTAGATATTCATTCGGAGGATCGATCTATAATCAAACACTTGCAACCAAAGTGGAAGGAAGTGATCCACGATATAATGCCGATGAGCGTGTGTTTAACGATCGATGGAAGCAGCCTGGAGACATCGCTAAGTATAAAAATAAGCGATTCGAGCGGCGTTCCTCAACAGACATCTCGATTCATTCGGACAAAACAACTACATCACACTTAGTAGCTTGTCGCTTGCTTATGAGGTTCAGCAGAGAAAGCTAAAGAGTTTGGTTTGCGTCGTTTACCTTAGAAATGATTGCTAATGACCTTTTCTATTGGTCGACTGCAAAGCGTGAAAAGGGTTTATCTTACCCTATGATCGCAGTATTGAGTTCTCAGCACGTTTCTCATTATAACATCTAAAAAGCATTTTATTATGAAAAAGATTTTTCAACAAATATATACCATCATTATTGCTATGTGGAGGCGTTCTTTTTCACTTCTTGTGACAAGTTCCTCGACATTCAGCCCTGCAGGACAACTCGAACAAGATAAGATGTTCGGCGACATTCAGGGCTTTAGAGATGCCATGTACTGGTGCATATAGTAGTATGGCGCAAACTAATTTGTATGGTGAAGCCCTCTCATACGGCTTCCTTGACAACCTAGGACAAATGTTCGGATATGACAATGCCGCTAATCTTAGTTATTATTCAACGCAATACGACTACAAAAGAAAAGAGGTTAAAGATGTTATAGACAACATTTGGGCGTCGCAATATCAAACCATTAGTTATGTTAATAACATTGTGTGCACATCAACAGCACCTCTATCAAGAGCAAAAGGAGTTAGACTATATGAAGGGCGAATGTTTTGGGTTTTGAGAGCCTTTTTGCACTTCGATGTAGCTCGTTTGTTTGCTGAAGACTATACAAGAAGCACCTCGTCGACTCGTGGAATACCTTATTACTACCTTCGACCTTAACAATAAGGAGCTGCTACATTGCATAAGACTTACGAAGCGATGTTGGCAGACCTCAATGAGGCTGAGACTTTGCTCACAAACGATACTGTTGTGAATGTGAGAAACCTCGCCCATCAAGCGACTATTTAAAGGGTCGTGGCGTGCTATTTAATAAATATGCGGTGGCTGCAACCAAAGCTCGTGTCTACTATGCAATGGGCAATTACCGAAGCACAGCTATGCGCAACAGGTGTTAGATGCAACCAGCAACTTTAAGCTAAAGAAAATTGTCGAGTTTAGATGATGTTAAGCGTTATCCAGCCAATGGAGAAATGATCTTTGGACTATACAACGACAAGCTATCTTCTAACATTTCAGAGATGTTCTTAAATGCAACAAGTAGAGGAAACTTTACTGAAGCACGTCGAGATATTGAGATTTGTACGATAAAAAGCTCGCTTTCTGCAACCAGTACCGACCTTCGTTTAACCACATATTATCGTGAAGCGACAGCCGTTAGCTCTGGAAAAACATTCTCGTTTGTACGCTTTATCAGGAGACTACTGCAGCGGTTACCAACTCGCCTTTGAAAGGTATTACATTGATAAGACTGCCTGAAATGTATTATATTCTTGCAGAAGCAAACTATGATACCAATCCAACTAAGGCCGTGCAATATCTAAATGACGTGCGTAATAGCCGTGGTTTGGAAGATGTTAACGCAAAATAAAACAAGCAGTAAAGAGGCTTTTGAAAAAGAACTTATGCGTGAAAGAGATGCGTGAAATGCCTGGAGAAGGTCAAGTGTTCTATGCTCTTAAGCACTTTAATAGAAGCTTTACCGATTATAGAAACATGGTAACTTTCCAGCCATCATCAACCATCTTTGTTCTTCCTTGGCCAGAAAAGGATTAGAGTTTGGTAATAAGTAAAAATAAAGGATAGCAATTACACAATCAAAAAGCAATGTAATTATATGGCAAAAACATATCATATTGATAGCTAATATCACTGCAATTATAATGTCACTCGCTGCATGTAGTGGTATAGACTATAACGGAGAGTATAGCAAAGACGGTTTTTATAACAGTGAGAACCAAGTTTATTTCAATTTTTAAAAGAAGCATCAGATTCTATTATCACATACTCTTTTGGCGTGAAAGGTTGCTGATACTTTACCCACACTGTGTATGTTCCTGTTACTTTAGCAGGTAAAACCAAGAGATCAAGAACAAAACCTTTAAAGGTGGTGGTTGATGGCACAAGTACTGCAAAAGAGGGTGTGCATTTCACTGCGTTGAAGAGCGTTTACAGCATACCTGCTAACGCAATGACTGCTATGTGCCTGTTGAACTGCTTAGAAAGAATTTATCTAGCACCCAGAATGACTCTATTCGACTTGTCTTGCGCATTGATTCTAGCTCAGACTTAGGTACAAGATTCACCCAAAAGAACAAGGTAACCATTGCCTTCGACAACCTTCTTTTTACGCCCCAGACTTCTGGGGATATCTTCGAAAGTTATTGGGGAATTGGAACCTATGCCAAAGCAAAATATACTCGCTTGTTGAGCTATTACAATGGAGATCCACAAGAAATTGAAAAGGCTTTGAATGATGCGAACCTACAAGGAGCACTCTATATGCATGTTGTTGAAGTGATTAACTATTTCACTCAGCATCCCGACGAGAACGTATGGTGAAGTTCTTGTATTTCGAAAACGATTCAATAACACAAGTATAAAAGATAGATTATATATGTTCAAAGATAAAATATTTATTGGCATTCGTTCTTGTGGCTTTAATGGCAAGTTCGTGTAGTAACCGACGACTCAACTACTGCTTCTGGCAGCAGCTCTCGCATTGGTTTAGGAGACCGCTTTGGCTAAGACTTACACCCTAAACCGATGGGATACGCTAAAAATAGCACCTCAAGTGCAACAAACCAACACTGAAAAGATTTGAGTTATGAGTGGAAGTGAACCACCAAAGTGGTTGCAACTTCTAAAGACTTGAATTATGTTTGCTCTGAATTTGGTAAAGTATCCATGTAGATTAAAGGTGTCGAATGGCGACGATATTCAATACTATGAATTCTCGTTAGACGTGCTTTATTCTTACGTTGAGGGTCTTTATATCTTAGCATCAACATCAAGGTAAGACCATTGTTTCATATCTTCCAGATAGCGTTCAGGGTAAATCTTTCTCGTTAGATGTATTAGAAAAGAACAATCCATGGTGTGAGACTTTTAGTGGCGAACCCAGAAGCTATCGACAACACAATTGCACGTGATAATGTGCACCTCTTATATATGTAGCAGCAGGAAGCCCTTCTTCTCTATACGAAATCAATGCTAATTTGATGACTCTTCGAGGCAAATAAGGCTCAAGGCGATATCTCTTACGTTGCAAAAAGTAAGTTGAGCTATCCTAAGTCTGAGCTACTTGTAGTGGATAGTTATCGCTCTGACACTATCAGACACTACATTTGTGAGTTTGACCACCAAAAGTGAGTCATCTCTAGGACATGCTGAATTTTGCAGACAGAACAGTTGCTGGAGAGCAAGAAGATTTGAGCTATATTCATGGTTATGTGGCGTTTGATAGCGCTAATGGCTCTTTAATAGGACAGAATATGTAAGTACTAAGGTTCCAATCTGAGTTGCTTGCAGGCACTTTTCACGGGCGAAAAGCTTGTTGAATGGGTTCAGTTGATAAGGAACGCACCATTGCAATCGTGACTTACAACCCCTACAAAGCAGTAAGTTTACCTTCTATCACATACACCCTGGCTTCTATACAACTAACAAAAGACTTGTACTCTATACCTGCAAGTGTGAAGTATAAAGGCGAAATGTCGAGCGCAACAGGAATACAAACAGGTTCTAGTGTACGCACTGCAAGTACCAAGAACTTGATGTATCACCAATGGAAATAAGCTTTTACGCTTATAATGTCCTTTCAGATGGACTTCCCCAGCCAGTGCTAACCACATTTGAGGTAGTTTTAGAACAATAGTCGACCTATATATCAATCCAGAGTGAAAGCAAGTTGTGTAGCAACAAACGATGCAGGTGCAACATTGCAAGGAAGTATTTATTGTTATGACTCAATAACCGTAAACTTCTATGGGAAAAAGAAGAACATTACGGGTAAGATTAAAGGAATTACCTATAGAGAATAAAAAGATAAAACAATGATATTTGAAAAACAAGAAAAGAACATAGATAGGACTAATTTTAGTCTTATCATGTTTTTCTACAACTGCAACTGCAGACGATAAAGTACTTCTGACAAATCAAAGAAAGAAGAAAAGAAACGAAGTATGATAAACTCTTTAGGATAAGAAAAGAGATACAGCTGCAAGTGAATTCATTACGCTCCATAAAACCGATGGAAAGCTGTAGTTTAGAGCTTCCTCTTAAATATTTAAAGCAACAAATGTTGCTCAGTGGAGCAGTGTCTTCATCTACGATCCCACTTATGTTGCGGTCGGAATGAAGAACCTAACCCTCTATATTTCTACTTCGACATACAAGATAGCAGTGTGGTTATGAAAAACACCAAACACTGTTTTGTATAATAATGGAAAGGAATCGAATGAGTTAAAAAGATGCTTTTAGCTTGAGTTATCGTGACCCCTATACTCACAGGATTTAAGATAGAAGCATACAACAACGATTCAACAGCGGTAGGTATACGATGTTACAAGCCTTTTAGGTAAAGCCCAATTCGCTATTACAAGTGATGCCAAGTAAGTCGGGAGACTTCGTTATTAAGTCGTCACCTAAAGCGAAATGTCTTATATTAGAGCGATAAAAAGCTTCGATAAGAATATCATTGTGAATGCAGATTTCAACTCATTCTGTAACTCGCAACACTGATGTCTTTGCCCAGCTAGCAAGCGACATTCCAACAACCGTTGGCGTAACCTTATAGCATTGATGCACTGAACGACAAGATGAGGCACGCATAGCCGATTCGAGGTGGGTGTAGCTTCATCGTCAAAAATCACCTTTTCAAACGAGATAGCAGAGTAGACTCACTTATTTGGCTCATCGTTGGAACTTAGTGCCTGCTAATAAGAAAGCATATAGCGATGGAAAGGGCAGTAAACCCGTACAACCTATCAGCTTTTTATCTTGATCAACACCTTTCCAGAAGCATGGAAAGAACCTATTAAAAGGCGTTCTTTTGTGGAATAAGGCCTTTGAAAAAGATTGGATATAAAGATGTTTTTAGGGTAGTAGACTTTCCAACTGACGACCGAGAGTTTCGACCCTGAGAACTCAAATTACTCGTGCATACGCTACGTTCTCAATGGATCTGAAATGCCAACAAGCAACATTTGGGTGAATCCTGCTAATGGAGATCCTCAATGCATCGCTTTTTATCTATAGTAATGTGGGCGACTTGCTTCACAAATGGCGTTTTAGTGGAACTAGTGCAAAGCGATGCTTCAGTGCGTTCTAATCGAGCTTCCAGCTAACAAGTTTGCTGAAGGTTTGTCTTATCTTGTAGCAAGAGAGATTGGACATACGTGGGATTGTTGGACAATCTTGGTGCTTCTTGGGCTTATTCAGTCGACAACTTGCGCAATGCAGCATTCACACAGGCAAACGGTTTGAGTGCTTCTATTATGGACGATGCGCCTTTAACTACGTAGCACAGCCACAAGATAAAGGCGTTTTGTTGAGCTCCTAAAAGACTTAGGTGCATACGATTACCATGCAATAGAGATGGAACTATCGCTATTTCGACCCTGAGAAAAGTGAGCGTAGAGGCGAAACTAAGCAGTTAGAAGCATTGGTAGACCAACGTGTTAAGAATCCCTGCTATGCGCTATTATCGCACCCAATCGCAACGATGGGATCCCACGAGTGCAAGAAGGTTCGATGAAACGATCCCTATAAAGGCGAAACGAAGGTATCAAAGAACTTGCAAATCGTTGAGAAGAACCTATATATTGGGTGAAGAACGATGAAGATAGCCGTATCAAAAGAAAAAGCTCTATCTTCGCCATTGCACAACAACATTACGCTTATTTCAACGCCACAATGAGCAATGTGGGAGGTATATATCTTAACGATATGAAGCAAACATCAGGCGTTCCACGCTACCAAGTGGTGCCAAAAGCAAAGCAACGTGAATCACTTCTGTGGTGTCTTGCACAGCAAAGCGTTTTAAGAGCTATGCAAATAAAGACTTCAGAAACGTGGATTTATGTCTATTAGCTAGTGTGATCAGCTACTTGAGGTTCATAGTTACGACCTTATGGGAGCCAGAACACGTGTTGCTGTAGCTCACATCCTCGACCCTAACAGTTATACTCAAAGGGAATACTTTGCCGATTTGTATAATAGTATCTTCAAAAGTGCCATGAAAGGCGTTGCACCTACACAAGAAGGCGAGTACTTCAACTCACTTATCTCACCTATTCGTTGTCAATTGTGAGACAAAGCGAGATAAGAGTGGTAATAATGGTCCTGCGGCATTGAAGAGAGCAACACCGCTATCAACCTATCAAACGATTATGGTTATGGCGACCCCAATGCATCATTAGCTCCAACTATCGATGCAGCTCTTATCGATAACTCGGCACTTTACTTTTATAGTTCATTGCTTCAGCTAAAGCCTTTACTTGAAAATTGCTTAAAGGCGAAGCTTTCAGACGATGCAAAGTCGCACTATCAAATGCTCTTATTCCGTGTAAATAAAGCTTTGGAGGACGGTAAATGAGAAATAAGTCGTTAACAATTACACAGCTCTTGCGTGCATTCGTGCTCGTGTTGTTTATCGGTTTGTCGGTAAATGAGGCACAAGCAGGATTTCTTTTTCAAGAAAAAGAAGAAGCAAGAGAATAGAACAGAGAAGAAAGATGCCTACGAACGTTTTCTAACAGGAAACAAACGAGTTTCGAGTAGCAGCACTTTCATGACCCTTCATACCCTCGATAGCAAAGTGTTTATAGAGCTTCCCAAAAGCTCTATGGGCAGAGATATGCTCGTAGGAGCCACTATTTCGTCGGTATCTAACCCCAAATTAGGGGACTTAGGCTTTAAGAATTCGAACTTAGTGCATGTTCGTTTTGTTGAAAAAGACAGTAGTGTGGTGATGCAAGTAGTGAACACCGACTTGTTTTTGATAAGCATGACCAAGAACGCCGAACAAGCTTCTAAGCTCAATTATGATAACTAGACTTCTTTACTTTCCCGCAGGTGCGCAACACCAAACAAAAATACAGTGGTGTTCGATGGCTTCTTCGTTTTCTACTTAAAGAGGATCGGTTCTTCCCAATCATTGCAAAAACGTTGGATCTTACACCGTTAACTCTTCATTAAAAGAGAACTTAACCCGCATTACAGCAGTTAAAAGCCTTTGAAGAAATGCTTGTGTAAGATGGAACGTAACTATATCATTAGTCTTACGGGCAGAAGTGGCTCCAGTGCCATTAACAATTATCCGTAACTATTGGTGTAAACTTCAACTTTGCCTTGCTACCCTAAGACCGAAATGACCCTCGTTTGAGCGACACTCGCATCGAGTTATTTCCTCATTAATAAAGATGTTGTAACCAATGGAAAGGTGAAAAAAGCTACATTTGTTAAGCGTTGGCGAATTGAACCCAAAGACACTGCAGCCTATTTTGCAGGAAAGCTCACCGAACCCACAAAGCCAATTGTTTATTATATCGAGAATACGTTCCCCATTGTGGAAAAATGCCATTAAAATGGTGTTCTTCGTTGAACAAGGCTTTCGAAAGATTGACTTTAAGAATGTCAATTCAAGTCAAGACTTTCAACTAACGATCCAAAATTTCGATCCAGTATTTCAAATACTCATGTATAGATATCTGCAACCGATGTTGAGAACGTAATGGGACCCTCTTGGACCGACCCACGCACTGGAGAGAGTCATCAATGCAACCGTACTAGTGTAATGATGTGGTGACACGATGGACGATTGCGTTTTTGTTTCAAACCTCACAGATAGACCCTCGTGCTCGAGTTGCACGCATGCCCGACGACATTAGTGTCTGAAACTTTAGAGTATATCATTGCTCATGAGATTGGACACATTGGGATTGATGCACAACATGGCTGCTTCGGCTGCCATTCCTACCGACTCTTTGCGCTCAGTTTCATTCACTCAGCAATACGGAACCACTGCTTCTATCATGGACTATGCACGTTTAACTACGTTTGCACAGCCACAAGACAAAGGGTGAAGCTCACACCGCCCCTAGGCGTGTTATGATTACTATGCAATTGAGATGGGGTTACAAGTATTTCCCTAATCAAATGGGCTACAAGAAAGAATCACTCGAATTGCAAAAGTTTGTAGACAAGCATCAAGGCGACCCCTTCTATCGTTACGGGTTACAACAAACCAGTCACACGATACGACCTCTGCCATTGAAGAAGACCTGACTAACAGCCTGTTCAGGCTGCAACTTATGGCATGAAGAACCTCAATGTGATTTTAAAGAACCTCGATAAGTGGATTCCAGACAATGAGGATACCAAGCGAAAGGGCGAGATTGTATAACGAAATATTGTGCAAGCGTTTAGCTATGTGCGCCATGTTTATGCCAATGTGCCAGGTATTTACCTTTATCAAACAAGCGAATCGTCAGGTCTTCCACGCTATAAAGTGGTGCCAAGCAGCAACAACGTGAGTCAGCTCTGTGGCTTTTGAAACAGACTCGCACCTTTGGTGAGATGGGAAATGACACCATTGAGCGCAAATTGGCATTCGGTTCTAATCGCCCATTCAAAGTGAATGGCTCGTGATGTGCAATCTCTTGCCATGATAGCAACATCGAAGTTAGGTCTTTCATACTATCTCGATTCAACCTCATATTCACCCTTGGTATTGCGAAGACGATGTATAACGACGTGTTTGGCAAAACAATCGAAACGCAACGAACAGCTCTCTGTGGCTGATTTGTCGATGCAACGTCTCTTTATGTAGACTATCTGCTTTCGGGCGTGACGATGTGAAACAGGTGGGAAATGTGCACAACCTTCAAAGCAATGATGTTGAAAAAGCATTGTAGGATTTAGAAATGGCATGGAGACCAGAGCCAATGGGGCATCAACCATTGGACGTTCGTCAGAATATCTGTTGTTTTATGCTCAGAAGTTGAACGAACTGCTTCAGAAACGCATTGCAACCACTAGAATGTCGACTTGAAAGCGCACTATATGTTGCTGCAAAAGCGAGGTGAAAAAGATGTTATCGTAAGATGATTTGATGCGGAAAATGATTTTCCGGATAGAATAACAAAGCGACCGATGATGTGTTGAGGCACATTTGTCGGTCGCTTTTCTTTTTAAATCGAAAGCCTTTGTTTCATCACGCCTTTGCATGGCTCTTGCCTTGCAAAAACCAGCAATGCTTTCGACTTGCAATATCAATATTTTATAGTGAAAAAGCATGCTGTTAGGTTGTGATAAGCATAGCTTTCGATCGCAAGAGAAAGTCGTTCGTTTAAATTACTTTCCGAGTGCTATAAAGTTATCAACGCTGTTTTCAAAAACAGGGTTAAACTCGATGACGTTATACGATGCAATTCCCTTTTTATAGAATGGGTCGTTGGCAATAATCTCGTCTACTTCAGCACGTGAAGCGGCGTTACATATAATCAAACCACCTGTTTCTTGGCACCTGACTTCAGATGCAATCATGTGTCCACTCTCATATTTTCTCTTGCAAATAAGCACGGTGTTCATGCTAAAACAGCATCTACTTCTTCAATAACTTTTTCGTGTTTAATTACTAAAAACAAACATAGTTCTTAAATTTATATTGTTACTAATTTATTGTTCATTATAAAAGCATTCCACTCTCAATTTCGTTGGCTTTTTCTGCATTGGTGAGCCATTCTAATAGGGCAATAACCATATTCACAGCGATGCTAGCTGCACCGTGGCGAGTGATGATGTTGCCATCTATTGTAACGAAATCGCCGGTGTTGATGCTCCAGTTAAATGCTTTTCAAAAGCCAGGATAGCATGTTGCCTTTTCTCTGTTCCTTCAATAGGTTGAGCGAGCTCAAACACCATTGGAGCAGCGCAAATAGCACTCAATTTCTTTCCTTCTTCGTTTGTGTTTTTAAAATGAGCACTTTGCGCAATCCTTCGTGCTCGTTTGAGATAGTTTGCGCAGGTAAAACCGCCAGGAAGAAGCAACAAAGAGTGCATCGTTTAGGTCGACGCTTTTTCGAATAGTTTCGTCGGCTTTTAACCGTCACCTTTTGCGCACTTTCAACAAGCTCTCGCCCATAATACTAACAGTTTTCACTTCAGTTTCCACCACGACGTGAGAATGTCAGCAACGGCTAATGCTTCTATGGTTTCGAAGCCATCGGCAAGGGAAAAGATAAACTTTGTAGTCATATTAATGAAGATATATAAATCAAAACTTGTACTTTTTCGCAATATGCAAATGCTATGCAAAGATAGTGAAAACAATTTCTTGTGTAGCAAAAGAAGTGAAGAAAAAGTAAAAACATCTGCAATAATGCCACAAACACCATTAACATTTGCGCTTTTTGGAAGCGTTTATCAGTCTGCCGACAGTGATTTTGCATCAGTTGTTTTAGCTGTTTGACGAAAAGAGTGCCCACGTGTTGGTTGAAGAGGCTTATTTGGCTTTTTGTACATCAAGACACTTGGCAGCCAATTTATGCGCTTACGTCGTTCAAAAGACTTAGATGTAACGCCCCATTTTGTGGTGTCTATTGGTGGCGATGGTACGTTGTTGCGCACCGCAAGTAAGATGATGGAGCGTGAAGTGCCTATTATGTGGTATCAATGCAGGGCGTTTTAGGTGTAGCAGATACCCTTCCTTCTACATTTCTGAGGTGATCGACAGCATTTATGCAGGCAGCTTACACCGTAGAAAGGCACTCGGCATTAGAGATAAAGACCATTGGCGAAAAGCTCAACATGCACTCTGTACTTTGAACGAAGTCGGCTTTGTTGAAAAAGAGATATGGCTGATGATTAGTATCGATGCTTTTAGCAGACGATGAGCATTTAATTACCTATCAATCCGATGGTTTAATTGTTTCAACTCCCACAGGAAGTACGGCTTATAGCCTATCGAATGGCGGGCCTATTATCGACCCTGTGGCCTCAGTTTTCTGCTTAACAGCAGTTGCTCCGCATAGTCTTAGTGTTCGACCTATGATTATTTCCGATCGCTCGAAGGTGCATTTTAAAAGGGTTGCATTCTCGTTCGCATAACTACTTAGTTGCGATAGATGGACAGCAGTAAAGCGTGCAAGACACCACCGAAGTGATAATATCTAAAAGCCCCTTACACGGTGAACATTGTTCGAAGATGCAACAAACACTACTTCGATGTGTTGAAAGATAAGATGAATTGGGTGAAAGATCAACGCAAAATAAAGATATTCAATGAAAATAAAAGAACTATTTAATAGACAGCAAGCACGCTACTCTGTGAAAGTGGTAGTGGCGTGGTTATGGAGCATTGGCAGGGAAATCGTTTTGCAAGCCTTGCTCAATGTGCTCGTAGGTGTGCTGTCGGTGGTAAATAGTTTGATGCAAATTGGGCGGTTCAACATGCTATTGATGTGGCAGCAGGAAGCGTAAAAGGCTCTATCTATTGGTCGGTTGCGTTTATGGGACTGCTCATTCTCATTGGTTTGGATTGAATATCGCCTCGATATGGATTAGTAATGTCCTTGGAATAAAAAGGCTCAAAACCAGCATGCAACAGCAGATGTAGAACCGCATTTTGCGCTCGCAGTGGCATGGAAAGGGCAGTTTCATTCAGGAGATATTGAATCGACTCCGAAATAGACGTGCGAACGGTGGTGAGTTTCTTAACCTGAAACACCGCCAGTACGGTCTCTTTCTTGGCAATGTTTATCGGAGCGTTCCTCTGTTGTGATGATGATGGACTGCCACACTTGCCCTACTTATTGTGGCAATGATACCTGACTTTTCATTGTTTTAGTAAGCTATATATGGGCAGAATGCGCCATTTTACGGCTCAAGTGCGCAGTTCAGATAGTAAAGTGCAAAGCATTTTGCAAGAAACAATACAGCATCGAATGTTGATTAAGACCCTCGAAAGCATCGACCAAATGGTGAATCGCCTCGAGGATACGCATCACGTTGCGCCAAAGGGGTGATGAGAAGAACCGTGTTTAGCGTGTTCTCGAATCTAATTTAACTTGGGATTCAGCTTAGGCTATCTTCTTGCCTTCTTATGGGCGGCAGTTCGCATGATGAGATCATGGTTTGTCGTCGGTGGAATGGTGGCTTTTCTTGCAGTTAGTGAACCGCATTCAGAGTCCAGCTCGTAGCTTAACAAAGCTCGTTCCCGCCTTTGTTGAGGTGCTAACAGCGGCAGAACGCTTGATGGAATTAGAGGAAAATCCACTTGAAAAACAGGGAAAAGCTGGAGTATTTCGATGCTCCTTGCGGTATAAAAGCTCAACAACATCAGCTACGCTTACGATGATGAACCAGACCGAAAGGTGATCAATCAGCTCTCATTCGACTTCTATCCAGGCTCATGTACAGCCATATTGGGAGAAACGGGTGCGGGAAAAAGCAACGCCTTATACGTATGCTTTTTGGCCTTGATGAGCCTACAGAAGGGTCGGTTTAGCTTATATGATGAGCACAAAACAAAACCATTACCCCTGCTAATGCGTGCCAACATCTCTTATGTTCCACAGGGAAACACTTTAATGAGGCGAGGTACAATTAAAGAGAACTTGCTATTGGTGCAACCCCTTTGCAACAATGGAAGAGATGGAAAGCATTGACTTTGAGTTGTGCTCAGTTTGTGTTTTGAACTGCCAGAGGCCTCGAAAACGGTGGTAACAGAGCAGGGTGGAGGACTGGTAGAGTGGTCAAGCGCAACGCATTGCATTGCTCATAGCTTTTGCTAAGAGATCGCTCTATCATGATATTCGATGAGGCTACAAGTGCCTTAGACCCCGATACTGAACGACAATTATTAAACAATATTCTCGAAAATCAAAGCAAAACAATTATCTTTATCACCATCGTCCTGCTGATGAGATTATTGTAACCAGTCATTAAACATAATAAAGAACACGAAAAATGATGAAAAACTAATAATGGGAGTTCTTATGCTCCTCGAGTTAACAACAAACGCTATGGCAGAAGATTTAGATTCGATCATATGCACAATCGCTTTTGAAAGTGGGACACAAGCTCCTAACTTCGAATTACCTACTCCTGAAGGTAAAAAGTGCAGTTATCAGATTTTAAAGAGCAAGTATGTATTGATCGACTTTTGGGCTTCTTGGTGTCCACGATTGTCGTAGAATAAGTCCCAATGTAGAGGCTATTGCAAAAGAATATCAAGGTAAAGACTTGACAGTTGTTGCAGTGTCGTTCGACATTGACAAAAGAGGCTTGGGTGAAATATATCAGCAGAAACGGCGCACCTATTAGACGAAGTGCACGTGGTGAGCTAAAAAAGAAAATGAAAGTGCCGTTGCAAAGGCCTTTGAGTGCAGTGGATTCCTTCGCTTTACTTGTTGGATAAAGACGGAAAGGTGCTTCTTGCAACTGTAGAAGTGAGCAAAGTAGAAGCAATGGTGAAGACTTTGATGAAGTAATGGCTTTGCTGGGAGCCTATAAATGATGGGTGATCCAAAGTAAAGAATCATACAAATTACAAGATATGATAAGCCTTTTAGCACAATATCATGAGTTGTGTTAAAGGCTAAGTATAAATTAATGGTTTAGAGAATAAGAATAGCTAAAATGAGGCTTAAATGCATCACTACCTTTGTAGACTGTAAACATAACAATAAAATAGTAATATATGTCATATTTATTTACATCGAATCTGTTTCGGAAGGACATCCAGATAAAGTAGCAGACCAAATATCAGACGCTTTTAGCTTGATCAATTCCTCGCATATGATGACAAATCACGCTGTGCAATTGAGTCTTTTTGTAACCACAGGACAAAGCAATTGTGATGGGAGAGGTTAGTTCTGAGGCTTATATCGATATACAAACAACAACAAGAAAAGACCATTAATAAGATTGGTTATACTAAGAGTGAATATCAATTTTGATGGTAACTCGTGTGGTATTCTTTCTGCTATTCACGAACAAAAGTGCCGACATCAACCGTGGAGTTGATAGCGAGAGCGAAAGATGAACAAGGTGCTGGTGACCAGGGAGATGATGTTCGGTTACGCTCCACAAGAAGCGAAAACTATAATATGCCTGTAGTCGTTAGATTTGGCGCATTTGTTGATGACTGAGATCGCAAACATACGCGAGAAGGAAAGAAATGCGTTATCTTCGCCCCGATTCAAAGAGCCAAGTGACCGCATAGAATACGATGAAAATCATATTCCACAGCGTATAGATACAATCGTAGTAGCACTCAACACGATGAATTTGATAGCAATGACGAAGCTATGTTGGCTAAGATTAAGGCTGATGTAATCAACATCCTTATTCCAGAGTAAGAGGCATTGTGTGGGCGATAAGGTTCTTGCTTTGTTCAATGATGATATCAAGTACTTTTGTAAAACCAAACAGGAAAGTTCGTTATTGGCGGTCCTCATGGAGACTGGGACTAACTGGTCGCAAGATAATTGTAGACACTTATTGGTGGTAAAGGTGCTCATGGTGGAGGCGCATTCAGCGGTAAAGACTCTAGTAAAAGTAGACCGTTCGGCTGCTTATGCCACACGACATATCGCTAAAAACATGGTTGCTGCGGGTGTGGCAGACGAGGATTTGGTTCAGGTGAGCTATGCTATTGGAGTGGCAAAAGCCTCGTTAATGTGTATGTAGATACATACGGAAGAAGCAACGTTTCGATGTCGGATGGCAGATTGCACGTAAGATTGAGGAGCTATTCGACTTGCGTCCGAAAGCTATTGAGCGTCGTTTAAAACTACGTCAGCCTATGTATTTAGAGACAGCAGCATACCGGGACACATGGGTAGAAAGAATGAGGTTGTAACCAAGAGTGTTTACGAGTCATTATCATCCACACGTGAGTTTGAAGTCGAACTCTTTACTTGGAGAAGCTGAGACGAAGTAGAACGCATTAAAAAGCATTTTAATCTTTTAATCGGATTGATTAAGAATAAAGACTAAACCAATAAAGAAACGAGTAAATGTTGCCCTTGCAATACCTCTGCTCGTTTTCTAGTAAAGCCAAGAACGATTACCTTTAGAATATGGAAGTAAGAGATTGTACATCGTTAAGAACAACTGTTTCGGAGCGTATAGGCACAGAAATTCGCACAACAGAGCAACAAATGAGGTGCTAATGCGCTTTCGAAGAAACACAAGCTAGCTGTAGAACAGCGGGCGAAAGCAATACAAACGACGTCACAAAGCCGCCGTAGAGTAGCTTGTCGGCAGATAAAGCGTCGGGCAATCTTCCATTGCAGTTTTAAACCCAATGTGCAAGACGCTGTTTCGCAAAAACAGCAGGTTGCAAAACTAAAGACATTGTTCGCAAACGACAGTTTGTCGGGAACTAACATGCAAAGCTATAAGATTGGCGTTGCAGGAGACCCCGTTCCATACTCTTTAGCCTCTGATAATTTGGTCACAGGACTGATGATTGTGCTGCTTTATTCCTAGATATTGTCAGTCGCTCAAGTCACAACGTTTCATCGTAGAGCAAACAAAAGAACCTCTTTCTTGCAAGCTTTGAGGTGACATGTCGATAGCAGAAACAGCAGGAGAGTTGCGCTTTCAGTTCCTAATGAGCATACAAACGTGTTTGTTATTGGCGCTTCTTTTCTTTTTTTACACCAACACTTATATAGCCCAAACCTTTATACTTGAGCAGTATCAGATCATCGGAATATTCGCAGGAGTTATCTCTTTGCATTTCTGTTTGAAGGAATTTTATGTACCAATTGGTCAATGGTGTGTTCTTCGATAGCGTCAAACGGCCAAATGGTTTGCAGTCTTTTCTGTTCATAATAGCCATCGAAGGACTTCTATTACTTACCCATGAGTGCTCGCTCTGTTCCTATTTTTCATCTGTCAATGCAGTGTACTTTTTATTTATGCAGGATTTGTGCTGTTGTCTTTAAAAATTGTATCATTCTATAACTCATATCTTATCTGAGCAAAAGGCCTGTTTCTGCAAATATTTTTGTACCTTTTTGCACCCTAGAAATAATACCCTTTGCAACTTTATGGGGAGTGCTTCAAATGATAAGTAATTATCTAAAATAAACTTTTGGTTCAATGATAAAGAAGATATTGATATCTCAACCTCAGCCAACAAGCGAAAAATCGCCTGTATTACGATATAGAAAAAGCCTACAGGTAGGCAATGTCATTTTTCATGCCCATTTTTAAGGTTGAGGTTTAAATGCAAAAAATTTCGCAACCAAAAGATAAATATCTTAGATTATACAGCTGTTGTTTTACTTCAAGACTATGCGATAGATAATTTTCTTTAAAGCTTGCTAAAGAAATGCAGAATAACCATTCCTGAGGATATGAAATATTTCACAGTGATAGAAACAATCGCTCTTTATATTCAGAAACCACGTACAATATCGCAAACGAAAAGTGGAACAACCGGAAAGATTGCAGATTTGGTTCCATTGATGTGCTAAGCACAAGAAGAAAAAGTATCTTGTGCCAATGAGTGAAGGTCATAATGAGGACGTAACAAAAGCTTTTAGATGCTAAAAACTAAAAGCATCAAGAGTGCATTATGTATCGAACTGTAGACAGTGACTTCAACGAAGAAGAGAGAGCATTCGATTACGATATGGTTGTCTTCTTTAGTCAATAGGGATAAAGGCGATTACTACAAGAATTTTCCTAACTTCAAACAAGATAAATATCAGTTGTACCTTCGGACAAGGCACTGCAAAGGCTGACTGAGATGAGGGATTAGAAGCTTTCACTACAAGCTCCTACGCTCAAATATCCATCTATGACCAGCGCAATGAGACGCCTTTTTAAGAGACCAAGAAGAGATTAATATTTGCTAAGTGATGACTGATAAAGGTGCATTTTCTTTTAGAAAGTCAGAGCGTATCCATTCTCTTAAACAGATAGATGAACTCTTTGGAGGTGGGAAAAAGCAGGGGCTTTATCTGCCTTTCCAATTCGTGTTGTATATCGATATGTACACCGTTTGCCAACAGAAGCGCCCTTTCAAGTACTCATTAGCGTTCCCAAAAGGAATTTAAAGCATGCTGTCGACCGCAATAGAGTGAAGACAACTCGTGAAGCCTATCGTTTAAATAAGCATTTGCTATTCAATTCCTAAAGCAGAAACATTCCGACAAAGGAATGGATATGGCTTTTGTTGCTCGATTCTCAGATTATATAGATTCCGATAAAGTGCATCAAAATGTCGTAATTTATTAACACGTTTAGCCGAGGAAGTTATGGAACAAGAGAGCCACAGAATCAAGCAAATCTAAAGCCTTTGTCTTGGCTTTTATTGATTCCCATATTGTTTTTATCAAGCGTTTATTTCTCCCTTCACACCACCATCGTGTCGATTCACACCTTCATGCTCAGAGATATGCTAAAAACAGCCATACTTAGCACGGACCATTTAAAGGTTTGTACCTAGAGTGTATGGAGAATACACGTTGTAACCCTATAGAGGTGGAAGTGGATACGACCCTGTTCCTATGAGATGAATAAATAATAATTGTAAAATAAATAGAATAGATATAATAATGATAAAGAATTTTGTTGAAGAGCTAAAATGGCGTGGAATGCTTGCTCAAATGATGCCAGGTACAGAAAGAGTTCTTAATGAAAGAAGGTTTCAGCATACCTTAGGAACCGATCAACAGCCGATTCGCTGCACATTGGACACCTTGCGGAATCATGATGTTGCGCCATTTGCAACGTTGTGGACACAAAACCATATTCTTAGTGGGTGGTGCTACAGGTATGATTAGTGACCCTTCAGGTAAAAGTCAAGAGAAACCTTCTTGATGCCGAAACTCTTTATCACAATCAAGAATGTATTAAAAGAAGCAAGTTGCTAAAGTTCTTAGATTTCAATGCATCTGAAGATGCAGCAGCAGTGATGGTGAATAACTACGATTGGATGAAAGAATTCACCTTCTTAGACTTTGCTCGTTTTGGTGGGAAAGCACATCACTGTGAACTATATGATGGCGAAAGACAGCGTGAAAAAGCGTCTAAACGGAGAAGCAAGAGATGGACTTTCTTTCACAGAATTTACCTATCAGCTACTTCAAGGCTGCGACTTCTTGCACCTATATCGCACCAATAACGTGCCAGAACTTCAATTGGGTGGAAACGATCAATGGGGCAATATGACCACTGGAACCGAGCTTATTCGTCGCACTTTGGGCAACGATGCAGAAGCATTTGCATTGACCTGTCCTCTCATTACCAAGGCAGACGGAACCAAATTCGGTAAGACTGAGGCGGAAATATGGTTAGATAGAAACAGAACCACTCCTTATAAGTTCTATCAGTTCTGGTTAAACGTTAGTGATGACGATGCAGTGAAGTATATTAAGATATTCACAAGTCTTGAAAAAGACGTTATCGACGCCCTAATAGCAGAGCACGAGCAAGACCCAGGCATGCGAGGTTCTTCAAAAACGATTAGCAGATGAGCTTACGGTTATGGTACACTCAGCAAGAAGATTTGGATTTAGCTAAAGAGGCATCAGCCATCTTTTCGGTAAAGGGAACAAGGAAAGTCTTGCTAAATTCGACGATGCATACCTTGTTAAGTATATTCGAAGGCGTGCCACAATTTAAGCTTTCAAAAGACGCTTTGGGTCAACCTGCAGTTGAATTGTTCACAAGCGACGAGGTGAAAGTGTTCCCAAGTAAAGGCGAAATGCGTAAAAGCTTGTGCAAGGTGGAGGCGTTTCTTTGAACAAAGAAAAATTGCAAGCAGTAGACCAAGTCATCACAACCGACGACCTACTGACAGCAAATATCTTCTTGTTCAACGTGGAAAGAAGAACTATTACTTAATTACAGTTGAATAATTCGTAGAGATCAACTCTCACAACATACCAAAAAGAGATAATAATAGGGTGAGGCACAGTCCGTAACAATCGAGTAAACGCCACCTTATTTGTTATCTCTTTTTCTTTTTAACCACGCTTTAAAAGCACCTTCCCACCGCCATTCCCTCTTTTACCGCACTTCTTCCCACTAACTTTCTGCGCTTTCACCCATCAATCACCTTGTCTTTCGTTCCTCTCTTTCTACGATTGTCTTCTAATCCCACTCTTCTTTTCTTTTAATCTTACTCCCTCACTCCCTTCTCACACCCCTTCGCCTTCCTTTTGCTCAATCCTCTCTCGCTTTTCATCCTCCTTTTCTTAACCAACTGAGTTTCAATCTCTTCCAAATCTCATTTTCTCCGCATCGCAAAAGCATTGTTTTTAGTAGATAAAAGCACTGCTTTTAGGGTGCAATATCACTGCTTTTACCCCTGCATTTGCATTGCTTTTGGGGCAGACAGAATTGAATAGAAAACATACCATATAAGTAGAATAAAAAGCAGTTCGATGAAAAGTAGCGTAAAAAGATAGTGGAGATTTGGTTAAAAATACCTATCTTTGTAAGTCCGTAGAAGACCTAACTATCAGCTCTTTTGAGACTCTTTTTACGCACCATTTCAATCAAAAAGCATTTTTAAGAATGATTTTTACGCAACAAAAGACAGACAATAACCCCTTCTGCATGCATTTTCAAGTGTTAATGTTCATCATTGCGCTTGTGTTTGCATGCTAACCCATCACTTCAAAACCCATTACAGCGCAACAGGCATCTAAAATTGCGCAAAAAATATTTTACCGTTGCCCGCTAAACAACTCACCCAAGTGGCTCAAACCACACCATAGCAGCAAGTTGCACCCTATTACGTTATAACGACACCAAAAATAAAAGGCTTTGTCATCGTTTCACGGAAACACAATGGGACGAAATATTGACTTATAGCACCGAAAGTAGCTTTGAAGAGCAAAGCTTACGCCAGAGTACAACTCCTTTTAAATGCCTATCCGTGAGGCTTTTCGAAGCCGTTTCAACAGGCAAAACGTTTGCAGGAGCAACGTGCGGCAGCGCCTGCACACACACCAAAGTTGTAGCCTTTGCTAAAACTTCTTGGGGACAGGGGCCACCCTTATAATCAAAACAGGCTATACTATCACCGGTTGCGTTACAGCAGCCATTGCACAGAGTGATGAAATATCACGAATGGCCAGTGCAAGGGACAAGAGAAACGAATATACTGTGTCGTTCGATGGCACATATAGTCAACTTTGCCGAATCTCGCTACGATTGAGGGCGAATCATGGTCTCGATGTTATGGCTGTACTATCCCTCAACAGCACAACAAAACGATGCCGTTTGCATTGCTTATGCGTAGATTGTGGCTATGCTGTTACGCAATACTCGAAAAATAGCAGTTCATCAACAGGGCTATGCGGCTCTTTATGCAATGAAAAATTATTTTTCAATACGATGCTGTTCTCATTCGAGAATCAACGAAGGCATAGGATCTCGTACGAATTATCAAGAAGGACTCAGCAATGGCTTCCACTTTATATCGAAGGAATGCCCGAAGCGGTGAAAGTGGACACGCATGGGTGTGATGGAGTAGATAAAGATGGTCTTTCCACATGAATTTCGGTTGGAATGGATCAAAGCGATGGCTACTATTCGCTCACAGCTCTTAGCGTTTTAAAAAGCAGGAGCGTGCAGTTTTCAAGGACGCTCTTTGTCGTTCAATCGACAAATGAAAATTATGGTTGCTCACCCCAAAAGCCTGGAGTGGCAGACGATAGATAAAGACTTATTGCCCGAAGTCCAAAAGCTAAAATTCAGCGAAGGTGGATTTTATATCACCATCGAAAATACCACTCAACGCACCTTTCAACAAAGCGAAACGCTACCGTTAGCTATGCAAGTTTTGTGAATATCGGTAAACCTCTTTCAAGGGAGATATTGGTGTGCGGTGCTCGATAACACATGCAGTAATGCTGGTGAAAGAGTTCTACTCGTTCATCATAACTTTGGGCGGTTTCACCCACTCTATCTATGCCGATTATGGCGATTTTGATGGGTACCGACCACCTTATTGCTAACATCAAACCATTAAAAGTGAAGCTTTCGGTTTGAAAGACGGCTATTATACGCTTAAACCGGTGTGCTATGAGCGCAATGATGCAGGCGAATTTCGAGGCCTTAACCTTTTGAAAACGGCTCCAAATATGAGTTGAGATTTCAAAAGGAAAGGTAAGAGTGAGCAAAAGAATGTAATCTACTGCCACATATCAGCTCATTCAGCACTTAGATGCTGGTAAAGAGTTGGAGCAAGGCACAACTGCTAAGATCAATTGTTGGTTCAAAACCTCAATTCTCTGCCTAAAACAGCCTTTGCAAAGATAAAGTTAATAGACCAAAAACAATAAGGTTGCTTTTAGAAATGACGCACAGGCGGTTGATTTGTCGATGGCTTTGAAACCTTAGACTTGCCTTTCTCGCTCGACATTCCTGCCGACTTTGCTATCGGGACTTATTCTGTTGAGGTAGAAATGCTCAACTCTCTCTCACCCAGAAGAGGGCGAAGGGCTCCGCAACAATGTGGTGAAAGTGAATAAAGTGCATGGCAGCGAGGCTACAACCGTGGTTGTTTCAAAGAGCAAAAAGCAACTCCACTGATGAGCAGTTGCAATGTTTTTCTTTGCAGAAAGTTCTGATACGAAGTTGATTGTTAACGAGCTTTTATTCTCAAGATATCCTCTATTTAAACTTATTGTCGACCTTAAGACGTTCCCAACAAAAAGCTATAATGGTCCGATTGAATTGTTCTTCGAGGATATAAGCACTAAAGAAAGAATTGCAATTTGCGGCCAATAAGGGGCGCAGTTATGATGAATAGCGACTATAATTTCGAATTCTATTCTTATTGGTTACGCCCTTCTACTCTTGCACTTCAAGACAATAAGGTGTATAAACTCGTTGTACTTGGAACGATAGACGGCGTTAAAATTGATCTTTGGAACAACAAATTGCCTTATTGTTTCTTTGTGAAAACAAGCGAATCGCTCACTATGTCGAGAAGTATTCCAACGTCTATCAGCAGCAGTTCGATAGATAATGCATCTTCTACAACTCTTCTATAACAACAAAGAATTGAAGTTAGAAGGGCGTAACTTGCAGTGGATTGAACTCTACTCGCTAAGCGGTGAGCTTTTGAAGAAAAGTGCCATTAGGTGGCAATAGCGAGGCCATTGTGAGCTTAGACGAGGCGAAAAGCAGGCGTTTATGTTGCGAAGAGCACAAGCTAACGGCACTACCTTTGTGCGCAGAAGTGTTGGTTCACTCAAAGTTGCAATACCCATCTTTTTACATATAAAAACTCAAACCCAAACAATTAAAATATGAACTTATCATCATCACTACTCCGTGTTTTAGATGGCAGAAGTGCATCAACCAAAGCGTTGTTGGTGGGCTCTTTGCTCTCTTTTTGCTATGCCTTTATGCCTCAAAGCGCATGTCGTTACACCCAAAGAGGCTGAAAACATGAGCTCGAAAATACATCAAGCTACCAACAAAGAAAGCCACTCGTAGCCTGTCTAAAGCAAAGCGGTTACAGTCAAAATGCACCCTTATTACATCTATAACGATGCACAAAATAAGGGCTTTGTAATTGTTTCTGGTACTACAGAAATGGGCAGAAATATTGGCTTATAGTAAATGAGAATGCGCTCGACACAATCAACCTTCACCCAGGTCTTGCACAGCTTCTCCAATAGCTATAAAATGGCTTTTAAGGCGATAAACATCAATAATGCGGTGGAAACAGAAGCCAAAAAGAGTTGCTTTTTGCCAAAACGGTAGCTCCTTTGCTTAAAACTACATGGTCGCAAGATGCTCCTTATAACGCACTTTTAGGGTTATAACTACACTGGATTTGCGTTGCAACTACCATCTCTAAGTGTTGAAATACCACGAATGGCCAGTGCAAGGAATGGGCCAATATATCGTATGTAAACACCTCAGAATAACCGCACTTTGTCGGGAAACTTGAATCTTTCGCAATACGACTGGGCGAATATGCTCCCCAACTACGATGCTCCTGTGCAGGCAACTCAAGCTCAACGCTAACGCTGTTGCAAAGCTCATGAAAAGATGTGGGTCTTGCTTCTGGAATGCAATATCACCCTGGTTTTGCCGTAGCAACAAATCAAGGAGCTTTCGATGCCTTTGTAAAAACACTTCGATTATCAGGCTACTTGCGTTTATCAATCAACAGAAGGACCTTCTGTTTTTGCTGACTTATTGCCCTAAGAGCTTGTTGATGGATTCCCATTTTACTTCTATGGAGCAACCAAAGACTATAAAGGTGCGCACGCATGGGTGGTAGATGGATTCGATGATAAGAGCTTTCCATATGAATTTCGGTTGGAATGGACAAAGCAATGGCTACTATTCGCTCTCGGCTCTTAATCTTTCACAATCTGGAAAGGAGTTTAATGGTGCTAAATTGGCCTTCTCTCGTGCATTTATAGCTATCTTTCGCACATCCTAACAAGACTGGTGTGAAGCGCATAGACCCATCTCTTATGCCCGAAAAGGGTAACCTTTCGTTCACTGCAGAGGGTGCTTTTACTCGCAAAGATGGCGTTGAACGTATCTCAAATCGTATGGAAACCTATCCTGTTGAGTTAGGTTATATTATCAATAAAGGACGTCCTTTTAAGGTGATGTGGGCGTTACTGTGATCGATGAGCAAAAACAATAGAGTGGCAACTGCGGCTTCGCAATGGCACAATGAGGGTGGATTTACTCAGCAATTCTTTACAGGTTATGGTGATGGAAAGATGCAAACAGATGGTATTTTATCTACTCCAATCTCTGTAAACGTGCCTTTAAAGGGTTTAAAAGAGGGTGTTTACACGCTTAAAGTGGTGTCGGCAGACTATCAAGACGATAACACTTGGACAGATTGGGTGTTGCTAGAAAGGCTCCTTACATGGTGATTAAGGTCACTGCAGATAAAGTTGAGGTATTAGAAGAATGTTCTAAGACAAGTAGTTTCAAGTTGGTTGCAGAGCCATTCTACGACAAAACGCTCAATCCTGGTGCGAAAGTAACTTGCAATATAGCTGATAAAAACCTTTCTAGGATTGCTAAAGACGCTTATATCAAAATTGAGTTTCTTAAACGATCAGGTGTTGCTGTGTTCTCACAAACAAGTGATAAGGCTTTTTCTTTCGACTCTTTTCGGTACCGACTATGCTCAGTTTGAAATGAAATTGCCTACTAATCTTGCTTCGGGAACATATCAAACCAAAGTGGAAGTGGTGAATATGTATAATGCAGATGATGTTACTTTGGTGAAAAATCCATTGAACAGCACTTCTAATTCTGTGACGATCGAGGGCGAAGTGATTTCTCCCTTTTCTTTACAATGGCATTTCCTTCTGTTTCTAATAGCGATGGTGAAGGTATCTCATCAGAGAAGATTAATCTCAATATAGAAAAAGGTGTTGATCTTATGGTTTCCTTCTTAATGCGTCAGAAGGTCATAGTTATAGCGGTCCATTGTCTATCGTACTCGAAGATGTGATCACACAAAAACAAATTCAAGTAGGTGCAAAGATTGCTCACGAAGACTTGGTTGCAGGTGAGTTGAAGGTGATAAATGTAGGACAAGTTCAATCTTCTTCGCTTAAAAGTACTTAACAAACGTTCATACAAATGGATGGTGATGGGCGAGAAGAATGGCGTTCCTTTCAACTTATTAGAGAATCAAGAAGATCAATATTACGTTACTTTCGAGGGTAGCAAGACCACCAATCAAAGTATTTAACTGGTATTTTTGACACTCAGTCTGTTGAAAATACAGCACAAAGAGTGGTGTTTGATGGCGCACAATGGAACATATTGGGCGAGAATATCACCGATGTTGTTGTGTGTGATGTAGACGGAAGCAGTTGTTAAAGCATCAAAAACAGCGCAAATTTCAACTGCCCTGTTGCGCTCCAATCCACCAAAAGAGCATCTTTGTTGTGCGTTGGAACGACAATGGCACCGTGGTTCACACAAAGATTGTGACAAAGATAAAACCGCCTGACTTTTCAATGTGCATTGCATTTTGTGGAATGTGATGGCTTTGCAATGAGACGAGAAAGCGTTTCTGAGCGAGATGGAGCATTTACAGCGAAGTACGCACATTGAATGTGCATAGAAATAAAAGCGCAATTCTTTATGCAAAATAAACTCCATGCTTTTGTGCATCTCAATTGCATTGAGTTACATAGAAAAAGCATAACTATTACGAGCGAATAGTTATGCTTTTGGTTTTAGATATAATCGTTATTGAAACGTGATGTTTCAGCGATTGTTATTTTACAGTTCACTGTGCCTGCAGGAAGTTGCTTAAAGAAGTCGTTACCCTTATCGTCTACAGAGGATAAACGCAGGAAATTCTCTACTTCAATCTTCCAAACTGCTTCCATTCCAAGCTCTGGATATTCTACACATTCTAAATGCTCTTGATGCTGTTCATTGATAGAACTGCCTTGAGGACCACCAATACTTCAGGTAGAAAACCACCGTTCTTCTTTTACATGCATCGGTAACCATTTTTGAGTTCTATTTACCCTTTGCAATCATCACCATTGAACCGCCATTTTGTTGGAATAGGTCAACGTATGTGTCCATACGGTTGGCAGTTGTTGGTCCCATTAGAACCGCAAGGAAGACCTTGAGGAGTCTTTGCTGGACCTGCATACAAAGCACTGGGATGGTTCTTGAAAGTAATCGGGTAGCCTTCGCCTCTGTCTAAATCTTTCTCTTTCAACTTAGCGTGTGCAATGTCACGAGCCACGATGATGAGTACCATTCAAGCTCAAAACGAGTTGGAAACAGGATGTTTGGTGAGTTCTTTTCTGATCTCGTCCATTGGAGGTTCAAGTCGATCTTTAACTGAGTTACCTTCCTCCTGCATTTCTCAATTCTTCAGGAATAGGGGTTGCCTGGTTGATCGTCAGAGCTTTTCAATCCAAAATACCAGTCTTTGTTGATTTTAGCTTTTAATGTTTCTGTCTGCAGAACAGCTCGCTCCAAGACCCACAGGGCATGATGCTCCGTGGCGAGGAAGGCGTACTACACGAGATATCATGTGCGAAAATATTTACCTCCGAACTGTGCTCCTAGGCCGATTTTGTGTGATGCTTCGAGCAATTCTTGTTCTAATTGCACATCTCTAAAAGGCTCTTCGGGTTTCGTCTCCCGTTGTAGGTGAGACCGTCATAGAAACGAGTTGAAGCTAGTTTTTACAGTTAAAAAGGTTCTTCTTCGCACTAGTTCCTCCAATAACAAAATGCGATGTGATAAGGAGGACAAGCAGCTGTCAGAGTTCTCATCTTTTCTAATAGGGAAAGGAACAAGGGTCTCTTTGTTTAGAATAGCTTTGGTTTCTTGGTAGAAATAGGTCTTATTAGCCAGATCCACCACCTTTAACTACGCACAAGAACTTGTACTCGTCGCCCTCAGTTGCTTCGATATCGATTTGCGCTGGTAGGTTACAACGAGTGTTAACTTCATCATACATGTTTAAAGGAGCATTTTGAGGTAACGCAAGTTCTCTTCTGTGTAGGTCTTATAAACGCCTAATGAAAGAGCTTCTTCATCACAAAAAGTCGGTCCAAACACGTTGACCTTTCTCTCCATGTACTGATTGCTGTACCTGTATCTTGGCAGAAAGGAAGAACGCCTTTGCATGCAACTTCAGCGTTACGAAGGAATGTTAGTGCCACATAACGGTCGTTATCGCTTGGCTTCGGGGTCTGAAAAGTATCTTTTGCAACTTGCTCGTGTGAGAACGTCTTAATAAGAAATTGACATCTCTGAAACGCTGTGTTAGTGAGCTGAGTAAGAGCCTCTTTGCTAACCTTTAAGATAGTTTTTCCTTCGAATTCGCTTGTTGAAACGCCTTCTCTTTGTGGTAGATAGTACTCTGTTTTTGTCTTCCCTGTTTTGGAACATAGGGCATGCTTAAATTCAGGAGTTGTTGCCATAATGTTTTGTTTGTTATATATTGATTTTCATTTTGTTTGCTCTTTTAATAGCCAAAGATTTTGCTCTGTGCTCACTCTTTTTAATGACGATCTTCTCAAGGGCTTTAATATCAAGATTCTTTTCATCACCTAATATTATATATATAGGTAGGGTTTGTGAGCCATTCGCTTCTTTTCAAAGTCTACAATGTCTTTCAATTGAGATGCTTGGAAGGGTTCTTATAGATTTGTTGGTTGATGTCATCAATCGATGCCAAGTTCCTTTGATTCCAAATATTTAGAGATGATTCCGAATTTTGTTGTGCGTGTTGTTGCAATGCGTTTGTTAAGTGCTTGCTTAGCTAAATCAAAGAGCAATTTGAGCTTGAGGTATGAGTGTCTATAATAATGCTATTGAAGGCATTGATACAATCGATCATCTTGTCGTTTTGAGATGATGTATGTTTGTGCATATTCAGGAACATCTTTTTCTGCTTGGGGTTACATACGAAGCCGATGCACTATAAGCCAAACCTCGAGTCTCACGAGCTCTTGGAACACTACAGAATTCATGCCTTCCACCAGTATTCGTTGAAAACTCGATAAGAGCGCTATTCTCTGGTGTCCACTTCTCGTTGTTATTATGATATTGAATCATGTAAATATTCTTTTGCATCATAAGGTGCAAGGAGGGATAGAATTACTTTAGTGGGTTTGCAATACATAATCGATTCCCTTTGGAGCGTCGGTAAACTTGGTGCCTTTAAACTCTTTATTTACGAGTTGCAATCACCTTGTTTAGGTCGTCAACTCCATAATATAATGGTATGACGATAGTTGATGATGAGTTTTCTTTTACGATTGAATTAAATCCGAAGGCTTTAATGGTTTTCAACTCATTGTTGCTTAGAATGTTTCTATAAGCATTGTATTCGCCATACTTTTCCATATGCATGCAAGTGTCTTAAAGTTCACTTGTTGCTCTGCTTTACTATCTTCTCGAGACTTAATAGTTAAGCTAACGAATTCTTGATAGGCTTCATTGTCTACCTTAGCGTTGGTTAAAAGGTCTTTACTAAGGCCAAAGCCTGAGGCATATTCGTTTCAATCCGTTAATAGTAACGTATGTTTCCTTGTCACCTACATAGATACTGTAGTCGCAAGCCAATTCATAAAGCGTTGTTTGAGTTGTTCTGCCGACATTTTATTTGTGCTCATAGCCTCGAAATAGTCTGCAGCTGCGCTCAATTACTTATCTGCATTGCTTTCAAAAGGATAGCGCAAAAGAAAGTGTGAACATGCCTTTTCGTTGTTCTTTTACATACAACAGGCGTATGTTTTGTGCGGTATTGCCTTTTGTTAGGTCTTTTACTAAAGTCTACAAACTTAGGCTCTATGGGTTGAACTTAGCGTTAACCACTTGCTTGTAAGAAGTCACTTTGAGCCTCTCTGTTAAGTGGAATAGGAGTAATGGCAGGCTTTTCGATTTTTCACAATACTGCTATCACGCCCTGACTTTTCAACACTGCCACATATTTTCATTGAAAAAGCGGTTACAAAGCCACAATTTGCTCCTTAGTCATACCTTGTATGGCCCATCTTCATGTAACATCACTCCATTTTGCTGCCATATAAAGGCATCCATCATCATATCAGGGTTCGAGAGCGATTGCTAACGAGCGATTTATAATATTTGAGTTTCATGTTATTGATAACCGATGGAAGGAGAGTAGAGGCGAAGCTGTTTTCTTTAGGTTTTCTATTTCGCCCCAAAAAGCAATTGCTTCACGTCGCAAGTGATTGTCCTTCCTTTGGCATTCCCTGCATTGCAAAGATGCTATGATCGCAAATCCAACGAAATAAGCACCGCCACCGAGGTACTTCATCTTTTGCTCAGGTTCAAACCATTAGTCCTGCCTTTTAGAATTAGACAAGATTTCAGCCACCACTCAATGTATCTGCTTGGAAAGAGCTCTGCTTCTTTTTAGCTCTCAACCCATGAGAATGTTTTCTAGCTTCCAATCCAACTACACCGTTTCGGATATTGTTTTTAAGTGGAGTTAGCTGTGATATTGAGGAATTCTGGTTTTATGGGCTGATTAGCGTTCCATTCAAGAAATACTTATCCAAAATACTCATCACCTCATTGTAATCGAGAGTCTCCCGACATAAAGTGCGGTGTTGTTAGGCACATAGTATTTCTTAAAAATAGTTCTTTATGTTTACTGATTGAAGGTTCTTTAGGTGCTCTTTTGGGCACCTATTGTCGGTTTGGAGTTCCATAGGGATGATTAGGGAAAAAGCTTACTTAAAAGCATGTCAAATTGCTTTCTTCCGTCGTCACTTTAGCTGATGTTGTATTCTTCATACACCGCTTCAAGCTCAGTATGGAGCCTCTTATCACCATATTTTGAAAGCGATCGGCTTGTATTTTTCGCCCAGTTTGTCTCACCTCATTCGATGGAATATCCTCCACATAGCATGTTACATCGTAGCTAGTAAAGGCGTTAGTGCCATCTGCTCCGATAGCGCCATGAGCTTATCGTATTCATTTGGAATGAAATATTGAGCCGCAATTTGCGACACACTGTCAATTTCTTGATACGCTTTCTTTGCGTTCTTGAGGATTGGTTAATAAAGCGATAGCGTTCGTATCTTTGCTCTATATCATCTAAGTAGGGTTGTTCTTTTGATGATATGTGGCAGTTCAAACGTTTTGTACGCTTAAACATTAGGTGTTCAAGTAGTGTGCAAGACCATGTAGTTTCAGTGGATCGTTTCTACTTCCCGTGCGAACTGCGATGTAAGTTTGTATTCTTGGCTTTGATCTTTATTCACCGAAAGATACACCTTTTAATCCGTTCTTTTAGCTCATAGATAGCAGGGTTCGTCAAGTCGCCCTCAACCTCTTTGTAAGTGTATTCCTTTGCAAATACACTGGTAGAGATGATTACAAAAGAGTGTAACCAATAAACCTTTTTCATTCTCATATATCTTCTATTTTAATGTTTTCAAAATCAATTTCATGATCTAATTGCTCGAAAGCGACGAGTGAGAACGCATGATCTTCCACGTCTCCCCATTTCATATTCTCTTTGTGCATCTTTTTGCATGTTTCTGCAATCCAAGCACGCCTTGCAGTGATATAATCTTGCTTCACTTGCTCTTCAATGTCACTGTTAATCTCGTCTACTCCATAGTATTTGCAGATGAGATGATAAGTGTATGTCCAGCGATATTCAGCATAGTTATTGTGAATGGCAGTTAAGCTGTCAGCAGTTCGTCGAACTTTGCGATGTTTCCGTTGATCACTTCGTTAACATAGTCGACGTTCTTCGCTTGCAGGAAGCAATAATCCTGCCAAAGTCGTTCCAATGCTCTTTGCCCGCATTTGTGGTGGGATAAACAACCGAATGGCGTTTAGCACAGCCCCATGAATATCCTTAAGGCGATATCATAATACTTTATACCTTTCTTTAAGCGATGGTTCTTTGATGACATATTCGTGATGGTTATAGCTCAAACACTGCTTCCCGATGCCTCTCTCAAACGTTCCAATATCTGTTTGCCCTGCAATAGCTCTGCAACAGAGAAGGACTGAGCCAATCGAGTTAACTATTGACTTAGTGAGGTTATGTGGTCGCATGTCTCTTTTGGGCCATTTGCGAATATCTCGATACAAACCCACGGTTGTTATGTTACGTCCTGGCACCAAATACATAATGTCTCCGTAGGCAATAAGATAAGAGAAGGGAAGCGACCGGTGTCGGGATGATACATTAACTTACCAAAACACACCGAAAAAGTACTATCTTTGCAGGCATAAGCAGGTAAGCTCCGCTTGCAGTCTTGCATCCTCGTTCTAAATGTTCCACTAATGAATAGGACCCATTTTATAAGCGTGATTGCTGAAATTTGTAGCCGAACCAGCGTTATAAAACGAGAAACATACCTCCTATTAGCAAACTGCTTTTGTGATGACTCGATGTAAAAGGCCACAAAAAGCGGCACAAGCCTCGCCGTTTGCCATGTGACAATTAGCACACACACTCTCAGCCGTAAATCCATTGGTAATGCAACAGGCTTCGCCCACAAAACAGTTTGAAATCTTTGCACTATTGAGCATAGAAGGTTGCTACAGATAATAGAACTCTCGCATATGACACCCGAACCGATATAAACTGTAGCGTGCATTTTTGTTACTCTTATCGAGCAATCTGATAAGCGACAAGCACCAACTATCTCGCAATCGCTATCGATATGCGTGTTTTATTATCTCAGTGGTGTTGACTATCTTCACCTATCGCCAATTCTTCCGCAGGGCAAAGCGGTCGTTATCCACCTCGAGTTTTCACCAACTTTTCGAAGGGCAGAAACAAACTTTTTCGTTGTCAGAATACTTTGGTAAAGAGAGCTGCTATCTGACTTGTTAGCTGCTAAAGAGCATGATCATTGCCATCACCCACTTCGTTTAACACCGATATGATGTTGCCTTCTCCAAAAGCTGCGCCTCAGTTGTCTCGATGGTAGGTGTAGAGATGATAGTTTCGCTACCATATTTCGTAGTCGTTGATATAGTTTCCAATCTTTCTCTATCAACGAGTTATCGCCAATCGTTGTATCTTTTCAATGTAGCATTAAATATTCTAGAGTGTTTTAAAAAGCCCTTTAGATCACTTCTAAGTCTTTTTCAAAACACTAAATGGTTATATCCATAAAACGACACATTTTTACATGAGTGAGCAGTCGTCTGCCACCTTCTCATTGTCCCAGTCTTGAGCATAACAACCTTGTTCTTCTAATGTCAGTATTTCACTTTCTGTTAGTTGTCTGTAGTCGTCGTTCATTCGTTCGATGGTATATAAGAAGTCGTTATAAGGATATTTCTGCACATGCAACTGTTTTACACGAGCATAGAGGTCGTCTCTAAATCCGTCATGTTCAACTTATCCTTTAGCCGAAATAAATACACAATCATCTTTCTAGACGCATGCCATCCACGTTTGTTTCAGCTCGTCTAACGATACATTTTTCTTTGGTTGCAGGGGTTAAAGTCGTCCTCTTCTTTTCTCTGTCCAGCTATAATTATCGATTTTATTAAAACACTCATAATCGGTAGGTTTATCAGCAGCTCTCGACTCTTGTAAGTGCTCTACTCACACGAAATCTGGTCTTCAAAGTCGGAGATGATGATATGTCTACTACATGCACAAGCAGGTCGGCTTCGCGCACTTCATCGAGCGTGATTTGAAAGAATCAACCAAATCGGTTGGGCAACTTACGAATAAATCCAACAGTATCCGCTAGCAAAAGAGGGCAGATTATCTACTGACAACCTTTCTCACAGTGGTGTCTAATGTAGCAAAAGTTTATTCTCTGCAAACACTTCACTTTTTGGAAAGAAGATTCATAGTAGTACATTTTTCCCCATTAGTGTAGCCCACTAACGCCACACGAATCATTCTTCCACGATGATTCTTTCGCTGTGTAACTGTCTTGCTTTATCTATCTCCACTAAGCGTTGTTTTAACAGCGAACTTATGCGTTGTAAAATAATACGTCTGTCCATTTCAAGCTGCAGTCTCTCGGTCCACGAGCCCTACACACCTTTTTCCACCACCGCTTCCTGAGCCACCACCTTGCCTCTCTAAGTGCGTCCAAAGGCGTTGTAAGCGAGGCAACATATAGCGATATTGCGCTAGTCTACTTGCGTTTTAGAGTTGGCAGTTTGCGCTCTCATAGCGAAAAGATGTCGAGAATAAGCGATGTTCTGTCAATATTTTTAACGTTTCAGTTTCGGCCTCGATATTGCGCATTTGTTTTAGACTTAACTCGTCATCAATATCACCATACCCATGGGTCGTTCAGCTTCTTCTTCGTTTACGATATATTGTTTTTATCTCTTCGAGCTTTCCTTTGCCCACATAGGTAACAGAGTGGGACACCAGTAACTTGTGTAAAGCGTTTAACAGTTAACAGCTCCTGCTGTATCGGCTAAGAATCCAGCTCGTCGAGATATTCTTTTTGTTTATCTTCGTCTTGCTCTTTTTGGTTATAGACCTACCAAAATGGCGGTTTCTGCCTTTACTTCTGAAATAACAAATTCTTTCATTCAGCTGCTTCGCTGTATATAGTCATCGTGCAAACTATGACATATGAGATAAAACGGCAGTTTTGCCCACTTTAATCGAGATTTTACGGAGGGGAAGTTAGATGTGGTTTTCTCAGGTGTAATTAAACAATATTTGCAGTAAAGAAAGATGCTTGTGTGTAACTGGTGTTAACTAATTGCATTTTGTTGGAGAGTTGCGGTGAAATGACAGGGAGAAGTTGCGAGCTTTGGATGAAAGTTAGGATTGCTATTTAAGTTGTACAAAGCAATGAGCTAGGTCAGCAAAAGAGTAAAGCACTTAGACTATTGCAGTATGTAAAAACGATGCTTTTGCGACAGGAAAGATATTATAAGAAGAGAGTGAATAGTGATGGATGAATTGAGTTAATAAATAAAGGGCTTGTGGCGCAGGAGAGAGAGTTGTGGATGGCTAAGAAAATGGTGGGTTTTAGAGGAAAAGAATACAGGAGAAAGGTTGCAAGAAAGAGAAAGTGGAGGTTGCGTTGGTTGTGCTGTTTTAATGTAACTGTCTGGTGAATAAAAGGCATAAATCTCTTGTCTGCTTCTTTTACTGTGATCTCTTTCTTGTTTAATTCTGTTAACGTTTCTGGCTTTGTGTGCAGCCTCACTTTGCTTGTCATACCCTTTGCATACAGGCGCACAATCAGTGTGTTGCCCAAGAAAAAGCTGAAAGTATAAAACACGCTATCCGTCTTTTCTTTTTATTATCGTTTAGTGTTTTAATGAGTAGCCGAAAGTTGTAGCAGAATCTACATATCACAATAATATAAGCAGTGACGAATGCTGGCTATGAGGGCAAAGGCTACCCATTTATTATGATGATTGTGAGCCATAAATTCTCCCTGGGGAGTTGGGCGGTGAATGAGACGGATATATTTGCTTCAAATGTACAAACCAGAGCATGAAAACTATGAAAGCTTTTAAAGAAGTTTCTTTACCTGGCTCTGGCTGGCGATGACACATGTCAGTCGCTAAGCACAAACATTGGTTGCTAACTATAACGTTGTTCCTCAACCACAAGAAATCAAATGCACTTTGCCGAGTTAAGTCGAAGCCATTTATTGCGTTTGACAGCAAGCACAACTATTGTTAGTTTAAATGACAGTGAGAGAAATGGAGACGCAATGCACGCAATTCTTGAAAAGAACATATTTGCAGACGCATGCAGAATTCGAATCTTTGTCTGCCAGATTCAAAGAAAGGGCACATCGTCTATCATTCTTGCAATCGAGTCCAAAAATAAAGAGACGAAGGCCATGACCAATAGTAGTGAACCTCAAAGCGCGTAGTTATTAAAGGTGCAGCGCACCAAGGCGTATTCTGGCGTACAAACATTGGTGCAAGTCATTTGCCAATCACTAACCAGTTGCGGCTCAAACAGAGACTTGCTCCAGTCGTAATCGACGATGCTCCACGCTTTGGTTATCGTGGTATGATGCCTCGATTGTGCACGTCACTTCTTCCCATAGAGATTCGTTAAGTCGTTACACTGTCGACTTGTTGGCTATGCACAGCTTATGAGACGTGTTTCCACTGTGGCATTTGTAACAGAGGGATCAAGGCTGGCGTTTGGAAAGCTGAAAAGAAATACCGAGAGGCTAACCTCGAGGTTCAATTCGTCAAGGAACACAAGTAGGACACAATGACCTAGGTGTTCGATGGAGTGCGCATATGGCGGTTATATACACACAAGAACAAGCTACGTGAAATAGTAGAATATGCACGTCAAAGACACACCACAGTGATTCCAGAGATTTGATATTCCTGGTCACACCAAAGGCGCGTCTTTGCTTGCTATCCAGAATTGGGTTATGCAGAGGTCCATATATCAAGTGGCACGCTCTTGTGTGTGTTCCAAGACAAATGTATTGTGCTTTAGGCGAGAAAAGAAAAACTCTCACCTTCGCGCAAGACGTCTCGATGAAATCTGATGGACATCTTCCCATCAAAAGTGATTCATATTGCGGTGGTGATGAGGCTACCTAAACAGTGGCGCGGGAACAATGTCCTTTGTGCCAAAAGAAGATGAAAGAAGAGAGAGGCGTTGGATGCTAAACATTTCGAGTAGTCACCAACCATTGAGAAATACCTCAATTCAAAAAGGACATAGCATCATGGGTTGGGATCAGAAATTCTTGAAGGAAAGATTTCAACCACTGCAGCAGTGATGAAGGCTGGCGTGGTGCAGGACAGGCATTCAGGCTGCGTTAAAAGGGTCATGCAGTGCAGTGATGACTCCCTAGCACTCACACCTATTTCAGAGCACGGTCGCTGCGGACGATCAGGAAGAAAAGAAGTTAGGTTTGATTGGTGGTTTGTCTACAGTTAAGAAAATGTTTGCAGCTATAATCCAACTCCAAGTGTGTTTGCCAGATAGCGTAAAGGTTACACATTCTTGGTGTGCGGCAAACCTCGACCGAATATATGCCTGCTCCTTGGGTAAAGATACCGCAGAATATCAGATACTTCACGTATGGCGGCGGCTCGCTGGAGGTGCAAATGGACAACTCAACCCAAAGAACTATGAGGGCTTTAAGCAACGCTCAACACGCTTCGTTTCTTTTCTATGATTGTATAATTACGTTTATGCACACAGCTCATCTAAGTGGGAAAGACAAAAAGCTAAACCAGAGTGGGCATTAACAAAGTAATAAACAGCGAGAATGTATAAACAAACACGTTGAGAGACGGTATAAAGAAAGGGAGAAAGAGAGGTCGAAAAGCATATAGTGAGGGCAGACAGCTTTTCTCATCGACATCAATGCATTAAAGCATTTTTAAAGTGCGAGATGATAGATAAATAGGTGTACAGCAATCAATACTTACACTTGGGCACAATAAAGCCTCGAGATTTGCGTGTATTTGACAATGCACGAATAGAGATCAAAGTCAATAAACAAACAATCCACAAACAAACATATAAACGGAAATGAGATTAATTAGCTAGAAAAAGACTGATGCGTGCTCTCGAAAATGGGCTGCAGTAGTATGTCAATTAGTACTAACGAATTTAACTCAACTTTACCAGAACACTCCCCTGTGTGGGTTTATGCAAGGTGTCTCTTCTCTCACTGAAGATGTACAAAGAACTTGTAAAAGCGTGCAAAAGAAGGACGTGTTTCTTTTCAAAAACGTAGTAACATTCTAATATGGATGAGTACTGTAGGTCTTTACCTGAATCACATCCTGAAAGCTACCACTTTTATGGCAAACAACCTCTATAATCATATAGATTGTCCCAAAGAGAATATCCATATCTTAGATGGTAACGCAGAAACCCTAGATGAAGAATGTGCAAGATACGAAGAGAATTGATTCGTCAAGCTGGTGGAGTTGATTTGTTCTTAGGGTGGTATATGGTCCGATGGACATATCGCATTTAACGAGCCTTGCTCTTCTCTCATCAAGAACACGTATTAAAACACTTACTAAGCGACACCATCAATCGCTAACTCTGCTTCTTTGATAACGACGTAAACAGGTTCCTAAAGAACGCATTTAACGTAGTGTGAAACTGTTTCTCGATGCTCGTGAAGTGTTATTCATAGTGAATGATCGCAATAAAGCCACGTGCTTACAGAGCTGCTGTTGAAGGTCCTGTACCCAAATGTGGACTATCAGCACACTAGCAAACTACACAAACATGGTATTATTGTTTGTGATGCAGCTGCAACAGACGAACTTAAAAGTGGGAACTTACAAATATTTTTAAAGAGATAGAAAGGAAATAATTATGAGATTAGATTTATGTTCTCAGATCAGCTTTTAAACAGCGTTCCTGAAGAATTTACAATCTAAAACTGCCGTAGGAACGCTCTGAAATTACCGTTTAGAGAAGCTTTCAACAGATATCTACCTCTCACCTGAACGTGGTACGCAAGCAATTGTATGACGTAATAGAGCAAGAAATAAAAGCAAAAATATCCAAGAAGGACGTCACTGTGTACTGGGATCTTTGGCACCGGAGTATCACTCACTCCTGTGTTTAATGAGCTCATTCGTCGTCATCAAGAAGAAGGACTGAGCTTTTAAAAATGTTGTCGTGTCAATGCTATATGAGTATTTTTCCATTGAATAAAGACTCACAAAATAGCACTTTAAATCAATCCGAGATCAAGTTGTTAGACCACATCGATATCGAAGAAAAGAATATCTTTTGCAGCCCGATGGTACTATCTCAAGAAGAAGTGTACGATTATTGTCGTCACTTTATGAAGCAGATTAAGAAGCTTAGGTGGCCTCGATATATGCTGTCTTGGGTATCGGTCGTATGGTAATATGGCGTCAAACGAACCAGGAAGTGGACTAACTTTGCCTACACGTCTTAATCCTTGTAGATGCTACTTCACGCTCAAGAAATGTCTATGAGCTTTATGGAACTGAACTAAGTTCCACCTTGTTCTATTACAATGGGTATCGAAAACAATTCTTTTCTTCGTCAAAGTAGGTTTCATCACAGCGTGGGGAGAAGAGAAAGGCAGAGTATCATTCAAAAGACTGTAGAAGGAAAGATCAACAGACGCGTTCCCGCTTCTTTTCTTACAAAACACACACATGCTACTAAGGTTGTAGTTGACTGCTGCAGCTGGTCAACTCACACGAATTGTGCACCCATGGTTTGTTGCTTCATGCGAATGGACCGACAAATTAGCTCGTTCATGACATTGGTTTTGGCTTTAAGCTTAATCAATAAAGCTGTTAAAGCTAACTAAATAAAGATTATAACGAGAATGGTTTAAGTGAATTATTGGCACTTTACGGATCTGGCCACAACGCTAATATAAAGGTATTCAACGACCTTCAACACACTATATTACAGGCTGGCCAGGTGGAAACCCAATGCAGATGACGCACAACAGACCTGAAAGAGCAAACCTCCATTCCCTAAAGAGTGATTGTATTTTCACCACTTACCCGACGACGATGTTATATCAATGTACATTAAGACGCTTAGTCACAATCAAGGACACGATGTTCTATGTAGTGTTCAGAGACAAACGTGGAAAACATCGCTGTTGGAGATGAAGTAGCACACGTTTCATGCACTTTCAATGGATTCTAACCAACTTTTGCTGATAAAAGACGACAGTGATCACCAAGAAGTATCAAGAAATCGACAATTCCTTGGCTAATAAGAAAAGGATGGAGACCTCGATATCGTGACATCTCACCATAAAAAGGTCTTATTAGACGTGGAGAAGCACGAACAGCATCAACATATAATGGTATTCCTCTGACCATGTGCACTTCTTGACTTACCTTTCTACGCAGAGTCAGGAAAGATTAGAAAGCTGAAATGGGAGAAAAGACGTCCGCATTGTACAAAGCTTTTATTGCAAGAAGTACAACCACATCAGATTTATGTTGCAGGCGACTCATGGCAGACCCACGACGGCACACATAGAAAGTGTACCAATGCTGTGTCACGCAGCAGTTGACGAAGAAAAAGCTAAAGCCAAAGCATATGCTTAGGATTGTAGAATATGGATGTACCCGTGGAGCTTGGGCTGAATGGGAAATCGAAAACATTGAGATGTGCGTGCCAATGAGCCTTGAAGAGCTTAGAGCTAAGCGCACGCGATCCTCAAACACGCTATCTCAAATGGAGAGTGCATTTCCTTGCAGCAAACGATGAAAGATTGTTCTGGCAACGTTCACGAGGGCAAGAAATAGAGGCTACAGCAGGAGCTTTTCATGACAAGCTTCAGGTGGCTTGTGCAGAAGCTATGGAAGCTTTTCGTTGAATACAAACCTCTATAATTCGCAGAGATTAAAGTTAAAGAGATCTCGTAGGGCAGTAATGTGTTGGCTCTTCATGTAAGAACAGATACATTAGCCCTTCGTCTTTTTAAAGATATAAATATAAGAACATCACATTATGGATTTTAATACACTTTTATCGCACTTCGTTATCACAGGAGAAGTGCAAGAAGTAAAAGCCTTTAGGTAATGGTTTTGATTAACAGATACATACTTGGTTAAGACCGTTTCTGACAACAGATCGATTATGTTTTGCTAACGAATCAATAACGATATTTTCAAAGATGTCGACCTACTTCAGCACAATGTCGAAGTAGTTACAAAGCACATTCATAAAACTTATCGAAAAAGGTGAGAAAGACCTCGATAGAAAGGTGCTTTCTTTTTGTTCAAACTACTGATGGAAAAACCTATTATTGTGATAGAACAAGGAAAATATTGGCGTATCTCTGTGTTTATAAAAAGGCGCAACAAGTAGAGAAGCTGATAATGAAGAATCAGCTTATGATGCAGGACTTGCGTTCGGAGGTTTTGAGAAACTACCTTGTAGACGTGCCCGAAACACTTTGGCGAAACCATTCCGATTTCAATATGGAATTCCAGTGTAGAGCAGATTAAAACGATGCTATGAGGCAAATCCAGCAACGTTTGCGCGAAGTACAAGACCTTATGACTATATCTATAGCAAAGCAGATGAAATGTGTAAAAAGCAGAACAGCTTTATAGAAAAGGAATTTCTTTCCCTAAACGAGTTTGCCATTGCGACACAAAAGTAAACAACATGCTTTTTGATGAAGAGGAAATATCCTTTAGACATGTTATCGACCTTGACACCGTAATGCCAAGCTATGTATTCTCCTGATTATGAGCGATTTCTTGCGTACAGGAGCTAACTTTGTGGCAGAGGACGATCCCGATTTGAGCAAAGTTGGATTCAATGAGCCTATCTTCCAAGCCTTCACTAAGGGCTATTTTGAGAGTGCTGGCAACTTTCTTACAGACGTTGAGATAGACAATTTGTCGTATGCTGTGTCGCTATTCCCATTCATGCAATGTGTAAGATTCTTGACAGACTATATCAATGGCGATGTTTATTTCAAAACGAAGTACGAAAAATCACAATCTTGTGCGTGCTCTTAATCAGCGTGCTTTGTATGATAGTGTGCTTGAACACAAGGCATCCATGGATGATTTTATCAACAAACACAGAAAGCACTAAGCAGTTAAAACTTATGAAGAAATTAGCGATTAAGAAACTAGACCTCAGCAATGTCAATGCAAAAGACATTTCCACATTGTTTGATAAGAATGAAATTCCATTCGAAAACATCGATTGTGTCAATTGGAAAGCAGAGTTTCCCTATGCTCCAAACGTACAGTTTAGAATGGCTTATACAAGCAATAGCATTCTTCTTCACTATGTTGTTGAAGAAGAGCACATACGAGCTGTAGCCGAAGAAGATAACGGCAAGGTGTGGGAAGATGCTTGTTGCGAGTTCTTCTGTTCGCCTGTTGCCGACAACACCTATTATAATATAGAGTGTAACTGTGCGGGAACAGTGTTGGTTAGCTTTGAAGTGGACGTGAAACCGCACCCTTGCGCCCGTAGGAGTGATGAAAGAATTAAGCGTTGGTCATCATTAGCGACCAACCATTCGACACAAAAGCCCTGCAACAGGCCAGTGGGAACTTGCTTTTAGTTGTTCCTTTCACAACCTTCTTTAAGCACGATGTGCCCTCATTAGATGCGCATACCATTCGTGCTAACTTCTATAAATGCGGCGACAAGCTACCAAAACCGCATTTTCTTTCATGGAATTCAATCGAACTTTCCAATCAGATTTCCACTGTCCAGCATTCTTTGGCGAGGTAATCTGTAAGTAATAACACAAAGGGTGCTGTGCAACAAAACGCTGTGCAGCATCCTTTTTGTTTTTGAAAGAAAAGTTGTTGTTTTGCAACTTAATAGCATTTAGTTTTCAATAGCAATGCTTTTAGGTGCAAAAGCACTTCTTTACGCTTCAAACTCAATGCTTTTGCAATGCCATACTCAATGTTATTGCAGAGCAAATGTCAACACTCCTGATAATCAAGGGATGGATTCTCAGGAATACATAAGTTTCAATTAGATTTCATTTTTCGAGCCTGTATCACTTCTTTCATGCAGATAGCGACCAACAGCGTGTTATCGACATCGAAGAAGGAGACGCTTTAGTGTTTGCTCCGCCTGGATGTGGAAAGACACAGATACTTACTTTGCGTCTGCAAAAAGCACTTTTAAATGGTGTTTGTCCCGCAAGATATGCTCTGTTTAACCTTCACCCAACAGAGCAGCACGAGGCATGTTAGAACGTATTCAGGCAATATCGACCTGCCACAAGCACTCGAAGTGTTTGTAGGAAACGATGCATCGCTATTGTTCAGAGTTTTCTTTTTGAAGAATATCATACCTGCTGGCTCTTCAATTATAGACGACGACGATGCTATCTCCATTCTTTCTGGCTATTTAGAAGAGGAAGAACAGGGCGTAAGTAGCAATCCAACGCTCCGTCGTTCCTATTTTCTTGCGTTCAACTTGCCGCTTTCATCTTCCAATTAAAGAGCAATCATCCCAAAAGAATTGCGTCTTCACCCCGATTGTATCACTGCCGACGATGTCACAGCATTGCGCTGTGTGTGCAACAACTGCGCCAGAGCTCTCCGCTTCGACCATGATTGTATATCTTCGATCATAGTAAACGATATGCCGATGCACTCGATAATCCGCTGTTCGACTATGGAGGTATGCCAAAGCTGTTAAAGTCGTTTTTCAAGCGAGTAGACATCGCTAATTATTACGCAAGCTATAAAAGGGATGAGAACCAGTTATACGATTTCGAAGATTTGTTGATGCTCTTACCTAATGCCTATACCTCTGCCTTCAGCCAACGAATATCGCATTATTCGTGGAGTACACGATCGACAGTACAAGATTTAAACGCTTTGCAATTGGCCATTGTCGATGCTATCACCACCAAAGAGCAGCGTTCTGTGGTGGTGATTTAGGCGACGAACAGCAAGCCATTTTTCTCGTTTATGGGAGCCAAACTAAGTACGCTTTCGCTCCTAAAAAGAGCGTTGCAAAGGCACATCTACCATTTACACACCAACCACCGAGCACCCTCTTACTTGGTAAAAAGTGCTCAACACCTTTTGCCCAACATCAGCTACATATCGCCCCAGAGCTACGTCCCTTCTACCCTAAAGAAACACAAACGGGCGATGAACTAAAGATTATCACCTCAGGAACGTTAGAAGAGGAGCTAAGAGACACCGCCTTGTTGGCTCAAAAACTGCTCAACGATCACCCAAACGAAACCACTTCGATTATAGTTAGCTCAGAATGCCGATGCCGATAAGATAAGCGAAGAGTTGAACACTCAGCATATTCCCACTTTAAAGTGTCGGGACAAGATTTGTTTTCCCTCCTCTTGTTCAAGTTAATAACGCTCATTTGGGCGTGATTGCTAAAGTACGAACACAATTTTCATTTCGTGGTCGAGAATATTGAAAAGGACTCAAAAATTTTTCAGTACCAATGCAGCCCTCACAGCGTTTCGTTGCTTGTTAAATGAGCGTCGCAATAAGCGTTTCTGACCTACTAAAACGATGCGCCTTCAACCTACGTTGAACGCTTTGTTCAGCACTATGAACAAGACACTTTGGTGGTGTTCGATACCGAAACAACAGAAGCAAACGTGTTAGAAGACGACATAGTGTAGATTGCTGCCGTTAAAATTACAAAGGGAAAGGTACTCGAAAACGAGCGTTTTGAGATCTTTATCGACACCAAACGACCCATTCCTGCAATGTGGGGATATCGAAAACCCGCTTATTGAGAAATGAAAAAGCACACATGCACGCACCTGCGAGGCTTTTGGCTCACTTTTACTGGATTATATTGATGGCGCATTGCTCGTTGGTCACAACGCAACTTTCGACTATCAAATTTCTATAACAATCTTTTAAAGGTACCTACCTCAATACACTTTCTTGCAAAAAGCATTCTTCTTATATCGATACTTTGAAAGCTACACGCCTTCTTTCAACCCTCTTTGAAGAACCTAAAGCTCAAGAATTTGTTGCAAGTTTGGACTTGAGGAAAACACACGCACTGCGATGCCGATGTGCATGCCACTGTTGGATTGGGTGCATTTTCTGTTATCAACAAAGCGTAGAAAGTTAAAAGGCAAAAGCAGGTTTCTTGCCCACCCAAAGGTCGATGCAAAGTTCAAAGATAAAAGATTGTATAGCGATATCTATCGTCAGGCACAGCAAGAGCTATGGAAAAGCAAGAAACAGACAGCAATCAGCCCTTGTTTCGCAGTTGGTTTGGTTCTATAATCAAGTAGATTGAGGCTGAGATTATGAAGCCTTTGGGTGCAACCAGATAGTATCAATTATATTGAGAATGAGATTGTGGGACAAACACGAAGAGAGATGTGCTTAGCACAACAGCTCTTTTGCATGTAAAATGAAAATTGCAACTCTGAAAGAAGCAGACCTTTGCTGGCAGTTCAATTATTCACGAGAAAAGATTTTATAAGCACCATTCATAAGGCAAAAAGGGACTCAGGTTTGACAATGTAATTGTGTATGATGTAGCCGAAGGACGCTATCCCACTGCTTCCATAAAGGGATAACCCTGAGCTGGTATTAGAAGACGCTCGAAAGTTCTATGTCGCTCTTTCTCGTGCCCGAAAACGCCTTTGGATGATTTATGCTTCAAGCAAAATAGGCTATTATAACAATCCAACTCCACGCTATCTCACTCGCTTTTATGAATTCAATAGCATCGCTATTTAGTTCTTAATCACCAACCTTTACGATATGATCACGATGTCGAGACTATCTATCTGCTTTCTTTTTATCTTCTCGTTTCACTGCGTTCAAGCCACAACCAATGCGCAACAAACATTGATGAGGGCTCGATTCTATCTGCAAAAGCGCAATACTTATGAAGAGAAAAAGCGAGAAGAACTGAAAAGTTTATACACTTTGGCAGCTAAGTCTACAACCATTGAAGAACGATATAAAGCCTATTCGATGTTGTACGAGCAGTATAAGTCGTATCAATACGACTCTGCTATGGTGTATGCAGAGCGTTGTGAAACCATTGCTCAACAGCTTTCTAAATCGCATATTATGTTAGAAGCGAGGCTGATGGTATAAGCTTTTGCCTTTTTATCGGCAGGACTTTAGAAGCTTTCGACCAAATGCGACTCTTAAAGCACAACGTATGTGGACCCTAAATACAAGAGTTGTATTATAAAATGCAGGTGCGTTTATACTGACGACATCGCAGATTATAATCAAAGTGAAAAGCCTATCGAGACCATTATGGCATGCAAGGTCGTATCTATACCGATTCGCTTTTAACGCTATGGAAAGCCTAATCGTGGAGCTGGTATTATGCTAGTGGCATGCGAAGTCTCAAGAAACACAACTACACAGCGTGCATCGAGCCCACTATTAAAACACTTTCGTCACCCGATATCGACCTCCATACCAAAGCAATTGTCACCTTCTTGCCTTGGTTGGGTATACAAAGAGCTGGGCGATGAAACGCAAACTATCCACTATTTAGCCCTTGCAGCCATTTATGATAACATGTCGGTGACCAAAGAAAACACCGCTCTTAGGGTCTTAGGGGCTTTCTTTACACCCGAGGAGAGATCAATAAAGCCATTGATTATGTGCAACTCTCGCTCGAAGATGCCAACTTTTGATGCACGTCAGCGCAAAATAGAGATTGGAAACATTCTTCCTATCACTCGAACAAGAACGCTTAACCATGCTACAACAGCAGCGAAACACTATGGCTATTGCCGCTTTTGTAGTTATTTGCCTTCTTCTTGGCTTGATATAGTGGCGTTTGGGTGATTAAAAAACAAATGAAAAAGCTACACAAAGCGCAAGAAATTATCGAAGAACAGAACAACAGCTTGGTGCAATCGAATATGAAGTTGAACGAGGGCAAACAAGATAAAGACGAGTATATAGGACGTTCTTTTCTATCTAAATGCAGAGTATATTTCGAAACTTGAAAAGCTTTACAAAGGCATTGAACGCAAGATTATAAAGTGAGACAATTCGACTCTTTGCGTCAAAGTGTAAACGAGTCGGTGCTCGAAAGCGAGCGAAAGAGTATATTCAGACTTCGATGAAACCTTTTTAAAGCTTTTTCCACACTTTATAGACCGCTATGAGCAACTCTTTGAGCCCACAACTCAACGCCGTTCGATGCTGAATGAGCACTCTAACAACAGAGATGCGCATCTTCGCCTCATTCGTTTAGGCATACAAGACAGTGAAAGAATTGCTAAATTCTTAAACTATTCGGTTCACACAATCAACACTTATAAAAAGCCCGAGTGAAAGAAACAAATCGTGGGTAGAAAACGATTTGTTTGAGCAAAAATCATGGAGATTTAGTTTCATTTTTCAAAGCTTTTGCGTTTCAATTTCGTTGAGATGGCCTTCCTTTTTACCTCTATCTTATCCCTTTTTGCCTGCCTATTGGTGTGCAAAAGGGTAGAGTGTGTGCCTATTTTATAGAACTTAGAGTAGGTAAAAAGCATCGCCCTACGTTTATCTTTCTTTCCCCTTTTCTCTTCAAAGTCGTTGCTGTTTCATTGCAACAGATTGGGCTATAGCAAAACAAACTCATTGCTTTTTGCACTCTAATCTCAATGCAATTGCACTCTAAAAGCATTGAGTTTTGCAATAAAAAGCAATGCTTTTATTTTTAGTTTCATTTAGAATGTAGCTCAAAGTCAGAAGGCAGAAATAACATAGATGCAGTTTCGTATAACCTCTTTGAGCATCTCACAACTATTGGGTATTTGTTTTTATCGGTCGCATTTGTTACTTTAATGACTTTTTCACCTTTTTAATTTTTGCATTCGAAATGAATGTCAAGGCAGTTCATTCTCTGAAATACGATAAATGAAGAATAATCTCTTGAATTTACATAAAGCAATATTTGCCTTTTTAAGTCTTATCTGTTCTTTTGTTGCAGTGCATGCTCAACAAAAAGCAATTTAAACGACACCGTTATATTATTGAAAGAAGTGTCAGTTAAGCCCAAATTCAGTCTTACTTGCCCGATATGATGCAGGCTTTAGCCCTTCAAGACGCATTGCAGGCAGCACATCTCTTGTAGAAATACGCCCAGATAATCAGCGAATAGCCACGATAAAAGATGCTTTAAAAGATGCAACCAGGCGTTATGATACAAGAATTCTTTGGCTCAAACGATCAGCCACGCTTAAATATTAGAGGCTCAGGAATACAGAGTAATCCTCAAAGACGAGGTGTTTATCTGCTTCAAGATGGTATTCCTGTGAACTTTTCAGACAGCTCTTACGTCGTAGGTATAATGGATGCGATGACCGCTCGCTATGTAGAAGTGTTTAAAGGAGCGAACGCTTTGCGGTTTTGGAGCAGGCACATTGGGTGCGCATTGAACTTTGTTAGTAGAACAGCACAAACAGATAGCACCACAGTGTAAAGCTCGAAGGAGGCTCTTACGGCACAATAGAGCTTAACATTCACCACAGGAAAGCGCATGGGGAGCATGGGATATGTTTGTTGCTTCTACCTATAATACTCAAAAAGGCTACCGCATTTATAACGAAAACAATCGTCTAACCGCCTCTTTTAACGTAGGGTGGAGAAACCAAAAGCACACTATCGAGATCGAACCTTTGTGCATTTCACTCATCTTTTACTTTCAAATGCCAGGTCCATTAACCCTCGATCAGCTTTTAACCAACCCCAAACAAGTGAGCGTAGGCGTTGACCTTCCCTTCTCAATGGGTCCTAATATCTTGAGAGATAAGCCTCATCGCAATGTCGATATGTTTCGAGTTTCCAATCAAACAGGTATTGTTCTCAATGCAAAAGCAATCTTTTAGCATCGGTCTACTATCAATATGCCGACGATAGGTTTGCCTTTCCCATCACCATCTCAATACCTCATTCTTTTTAATAATGATCTTGGTGCAACCCTTTATTATAACTATTCCACCTCAAAACTTCAGCTTTCGGCAGGCGCATTTGGCGTCTTTAGGTTGGATGAATCGACGCCATTATATCAACAAAAGATGGCAAAGAGTCGTTTATGTTTGCGTGGGATAAGTTACATCTCGGCTAACTTTTACCGCCTTTATTGAAGCCGATTATGCCTTGAATAAACAGCTACATGTGGTGTTAGATGTGCATGGAGTGCATAATATTCGCAATCAGTAAAGATGTGTTTAGCGATCCAACTCTTCGCCCATGGTATAGCCACATGTCGAGAAAATATCGCTATTTCTATTCAGAAAATAGTACACTAAATCAGCATTTCACTGCCTTTAATCCTCGAATAGGCGTGGTTTGCAATCTATTCAACAAAAAGATATCCAGCTATTTGCCAATATTAGCTAATAGTTATGAGCCTCCAACGTTCGACGAATTGGTAGGAACAGAGGTGACATCGAATATCAATACCAGTCCAAAGAAACTCTTTTCGATTGCTTTAAAAGAAACAAACAGCCACCACATTTGAGGTAGGTAGCAAGGGACGTTTAACGCTAATTGTCTTGGAATGATGGCTTTTTATAACTCGTGGGTAACCAACGAAATACTCGAAATAAAAAGACTATGTGCGAGGCTTAAAGCGTACGAAAACTACCCAAAAGACCCTTCATCAGGCTTAAGTAGGGCTTCAGGTGGCAAGTAGCCCCATGTTTTAGGGCATAATATCAGTGGTCTTTCACCTTAGGGCAGTGTATAATTATAGTCGTTTCATCTTTAAAGGTGGCAAATACGATGGAGAAGTATCTCATGAGGAGTTCCACAGCATTATATCAATAGCTCGCTCGATTATCAACATTCTTGTGGTTTAAAATGGTTCTATATCATTCAGAATTGAAACCAGGAAACACTCCAATCGACCACACAAACACCATGTTCCAGCCTGCTTATCATGTGTGGAACGCTCGCTCGGGCTATCAGTTCAACTCAAAATGGCATATCTATGTCGAGATGAAAAATATCGCAAACAAACGCTATTCATCAAGTTATGTCATCAGTGATGAGATACATAACCCGCAATACCATTCCCAAACTTCACCGCAAAGCAACTAACTTTCTTCATTCAGGGCAACCTCAGAAGTGTGTTGCAGGCTTAACGTGGCGTTGGTAGAGGGCAATTGCATTGCAACTAATAAATAAAACAAACAACAATAATCGAAACTAAAACAGAAAGAACAATGGTAGAGAAACGCATGAACATGGAACAAGGCCACTGGGTACTAGCAAAATTAGGTAAGAAAGTGTTGCGACCAGGTGGCAAGGAGTTAACTCACGAAATGCTAAAGGCAATGAACATCACTTCAGATGATGATGTAATAGAGTTCGCTCCGGGCTTAGGATTACACCGCAAAGCTTGCTCTTTCTCATCAACCTCATAGCTATGATGGTAGAACTCAATGCAGAAGCAGCCAAACGAGGTTGAAAATAACGTGCAAAACGATAAAATGAAAGATCGTAATAGAGTAACGCTTCAGATACAGGTTTACCTGCAAATAGCGCCTCAAAGGTGTGGATGAGGCCATGTTAACAATGCAAAAGCAAACCACAAAAGCAAGCTATTATAGCCGAAGCAGCACGTTTATTGCGTCCAGGAGGCTTTATGGCATTCATGAAATAGGCATATCCCGACAATACATCACAAGAAGTGCGCAAAGAGATGAGGTGATCTTTGCAAAAGGAATCAAAACCAATGTTCGTCCCTTAACTCTTGTAGAGTGGAAGGACATCTTAGAGGACAATGGTTTCGACATTTCGTATGTCGAAAGCAGAATAATCACTGTTAGAGCAGGCTCGTACTGAGTTGCAGATGAGGGCTTTTTGAATTTTCATTCGCATAGTATTTAGAGATGTTAAAGAATAGTCATGCTCGACAAAGAGTGCTAGAGATGCACGCATTTTTCCGTAAACATGGCAACGCATCAATGCCATTTGCATTGTAGCACGTAGACGATGGAACCACAAAACAGGCATTATAATGATAAAAATAACGTTTTTAAGGCGGTAATCTCATTGAAATTTAGTAGCAAAAAGCATTTTTATTGGCTTGGTGTTGCTATTGATGTCGTGTGAAAAGAATCGTTTCTATCAGACGATTACACACGTTCTAAAGAGCTATTGCCTAACAAAAAGAGTATGTTGACGACGACTTGGGCACTCAAGCGTTAGCAAAAAGCCATCGAAGGACATTACTCTTCGAAGTTATCTATGATTTATTATGATGCCGAACGCATCAAACCGCTTCTTTATTTCACTGCAGGTAAACATCAAGTGCATTGCACCACCAATGCAAATGATTCGTTACACCTCAGCATAAGTAAGTTTCATACCAACTTTATGCCACTTTATGTGAGTGTAGAAATGGACGTATTGCTATCTGAAGGAGTAGGAGATACCATTCGATTGCAAGGCCGTGACGGCATAGTTCGTACGTCGGATGAAGGCAAACAGATTGGACTTGAATTGCCAGAGGCGACGATGCTGAGCTAGAAGGATATTTCTTGCGTTCTAAAAACGAAGTTTCTGCCCTCATAGATCTTATGTTACCCGTTGCAATGAAGATGCAATGGCAAGGCACTAAGTAGTGAATTGAAGGAGAACAGCATTGTAATTTGCATTCAATAACTCAAAAAATAAACCATAACAAAGATAAACAATATGTATTTTAAAGACACTCAACAATTGAAAAGTAGCGTTTTATTATTCCTTTTCATGGCTTTAGTGGCTGCATCGTGTAATGTAACAATGAAGAAACAGGTAGTTCGTCTGCCAGTTTGGCGTTGTTACTGGAACCTATCAAGCACAATAACACAATGGGCAGCCCAAACAGATGGCTACAAGGACCTCATATCGTTGTTTTAGAAGCCCTTAATAACAATCAACAAATTGCGCTTTCATTTCGAGAAGTTCAATGCTCCTATGTTTTCGATTCAGATGGAAAATTGAGCCAGTACAGCACGCACATGCCTTTTGCCGTTTCGGTGACTTTGTGATGGATGTAAAGCGTCAAAACGATGGAAGTATTCAGCTTCAATCAGTAAAAAGGCACATTTAAAGCAGAGCCATACGGCGCAAATGAGGGTTGATCCTAATAAGATTCCAGAGGCGTTTTTGCCTCTAATCTAAAAAGGATTCGATACAGATAGAGCGCAAGCAAGTGGTGTTTTCAAAAGACGGAAAGCTTGATTTAAAGGTGTCACCAAACATCCTTCCTGTTACAATTGGCATCAGAAGCCGTTCATAGTAAATAGGTGTTGAAAGGCGAAAGACGCAGAATAACAGTGTTTTTAACTAATAACTTATTCAGATTTACTTTATTAATAACATGAAATTTTTAATATAAAAAGACAACTAAAAAGAACATCTATTGCAACAAATACTATGCTTGTTGCACTGTGTTTTTGTTGCTGTAAGCTGCACAAGTAGAGTTAGATGAAAAAGAAAGAGCTTTAGTTGCAAGCAAGAACTTGCTAATAGCTGATAAACTATTCGAAGAGGCATTTGAAAAGCCCGATGAAACAGAGCAAAAGCTAAGAACTTTTTGTTTTTACTGATTTGGTTTCAGATGGCAAGAACTTATTAACCGACCAAGATATACGTGTTAATGAGACGCTAATAAAAATGGCTATTCGATTAAAAAGAAATCAAAAGTACATTAGAACAAGAGTTGAATAAAAGTGTAGCCTTTACGATGGATATGTGCGTAAAGAAACCATATATGCATTATCAATTGTAAAAGCGTGAGCTTTCATGAGTTGCCTTATCGGCAAGACAAAGGCGCAAAGTATGAGCCGTTTGCAGGCAAAGGTAGCCGAAATTGAAAGTATGGTGGGCGCAATCCCAAAAAGAAAAGGAAAAGTGCTTTTGGGTACAATTCTACCGAATTGTTGAATAAACAATGGAAATGGACTTTTTGAGTGACAGGACATGAGGACGTTACCCGACTTATACACTGGAATTATAAGGGATTGAAGAGATTTGAGCTTTTGATTTTTCATTTCAATAAGAACACATCACTGCAAAACGCTTTTCCCTTGCTCTATAATTGTAGACTATTCGCTTTGAATTTCGATTCTGCAGGCGACTGGAAACAAGAGCTTATGGCAGAAAATAATGTCAGTTTGTCTTTGTTTATAATAACAAAATTTTCTTCCGTGTTCCAATGAAGACAATGCCAATACCTTTACAGGTCGTGGCAATGTAGCGCACGAATGAGTAGCAGAATATACCTATTCTGTAAACGGTAACGAGCTAACTTTGTCTGAACCTCGCATCACTTTATATGTAATATGTGAACCTACGATCATCTGATTACAACTCAGAAATGTTTGAAAATGGTTATTATGCTAACTTTTAAATCATTTACATTAACTGCAATAATAATGACTTGCTTTTGTAAAACCAAAACATTGCCTATTCTTTTTGTATGTTGATTGCCTTGCTGCAGTTGCATCAATCGAGAATTTGATAGCAGCAGCATCACACGCAAAAGCGAATCTATTTCCGCTCGTAGGGGATACCGATCGCCTGCTATCTCGTATCTTTATCATCAGCAGTAATCATTCTTATTTGTGGTTTGATATCAACAATGAGGTGGAAACTTTTCGAGCCCGAACTCACTTTGCTCCATGAACGAAGGTAGTGTAGCGAGACTTGCACGTATTCCTTTGCGTGGATTGCTCTACGAATATAATGCTTCTGAAACAGGGTGCCTTTACAAAATGTTCCCAGAACAATTCGTTCAAATCAACAATGAACATTATCTCTCACCTTTAAGCTAACCCTGCAGATAATAAAAGAAATTCTATTGCCAGAAATAAAAGCACTGTAATTACATCGAAAAAGCAGTAGCTTTTGACCCCAAAAGAGTGCTTTTTGATGGTGATAACAATGCTTTTGAGATTGAGAAAATAAAGCGTGGAGGAAGGACATACGAGGTTCTGCACCCACTCAAGGCGAGAACTTACTCTTATTAACTGATGATTATGAATAACAATAGTTATATTTTAATGCTGATTTTGTCGGTTGCTGGAGCAAAAGCCCATAGCACAACCAAGTGTAGCACCATTAAAACCCAAAAGATAAAAGAAGTGGTTGTAACTGCCGACAAACGCAAACAAAAAGTGGGCACCATTCAACGCACTGCAGAGCAACTTAAGGTGGAAATGCCAATGGATATGAACGACTTGGTGCGTTATATTCCATCGGTAGGAGTATCTGTTTCGGGCTCCAGAGGGAGGTATGCGAGGCTTCGCTATCACGTGGAGTTGAGGCCAACAGAGTAGCTATTTGCATCGATGGTGTGTTGCAACCGAGATACAAGACAATATAGTTTTTAGCTCATGGGCTTTTCTAATGCTTCAAGAATAGCTGACCCTTATTTTGCATCGTCTGTTGAAATCCAAAAGGGTGCTAACTCGTTTGTAAGTGGAACGGGAGCTTTGGGCGGAACGGTGAACTATTCTACCAAAGAAGCACGTGACTTGATTGAAGGAAACAAGCAATGGGGACTCTTAACTACCGTCAATTACAATGGAAAAGAGAACCTCGAACCTATCTTTTTGGGTGGTGCTGTGCGCTTAAGCATTTCGATGCGCTGTTAATGGCTGCGCATAGAGATGGAAATTAATTGCGAAATTTCTCATGGAGCTCACTCGCAACATCACTTCTACGCAAATAGACCCTATGGACTTTCATCAAAACAACGTGGTTGGGTAAACTTTCTAATCTAACGACAATCACAAGTTCGTTTCGTCGTTTTATGCCAATGAATAGAAAAGACCAATGCGGATATTTTGGACATTGGAACCTATTGATGCTTTCCTGCAGATGGAAAGCTATACTATATATTCTCACGACCAATCGCTATGCCGTTCGCTTTCGTTTTCTTATCGTTTCTTAAGCGAGGTCGTGTACGTAAGCTATATAGCTAAATTACCATCAAAATTCTTGATTTAGATGGCTCATTGGACCTGACTTTTATCGTCCAAACTTCGACCTTGTGAATAGCGGGCGATGACGCTTGTTTATGAGGAAAGCACACTAAATACAGAGGACAAGCAACGAAGACAATCTATTTAAGTTGGAATTAGATTCTAAAAGTTTTAACTTGGAGCGTTAGGTCACACATTCTCAATCTATCACAATGGCGATGCAGCGGTTAACGCACTGTAATGTGAGAGCCCTTTGGCATCAGATCCATTGACTGGATATACTATTTAGAATGGGAAAGAGTGTTTTAAATATAGTGAGCCTATGGGCTATTTGCACAAAACTTACTCGTTCTTAAACCCTATAACATGATTCAATTGGGGGTTTCTTTGATGGACGATATCGCTTTTTAACGAAAAGCTTACAATGAAGTTAGGTCAAGATACGATTTGTTCTCTACAAAGACGATAGAAAAGGCGGGGCACAAAATATGGGATACATTGATTATCTCTTGCGTAATATGCAAGGAGCAGCAATGAATTTTTCGACCCAATTAACGATAAAGAATCAGGCTTTTCGTTCCTTGGTGTGGTGTCTTATGCCCACAGTCAGCTTCTAAATGCATCTTATCGCTTCTCAACAGGCTGCAGAGTTCCTAATACAGAAGAGAAGTATTTCAGTTTTATAGCGTTGGCCATCATTCATTGCTCTTATCAATAGAGACCTAAAAGGCTGAAAAGTCGTATAATCATGAATTGGAATTCAATGGTAGAAAAAGAGATTTAGCTATTTATTGAGTCTTTATTATAATCAATATTCAGACTTTATAGAGCTAAAACAAGGTACTCTAGCGTGAAAGAGCCCCTTATGCAGGCTCCAGAGTATCTCTATGGAAGAATGTTAATCAAACATCGGCTCATCTCAAAGGCTTTGATGCCGCATTACAGCTTTATCCAGGCGAATGGATAGACCTATTGAAAGGCTTTTGTAATTGTCCCTTTAGCGCTATGCCGAAGGAAGTTCTTCATCTGGAATGAGTATGCTGGGCATTCAGCCTCTAACGGAAACATAGGAGTTGAATATACCAGATCCCAAAAAGCACGTTGGCAGGTGAATGATAAAGGCTAATCTTTATTTCGCAAAGCCTGTTTCTACGACCACATTTTGGGAACAAAGACCTGCTGGAAAAGAGCTAATACGACGCTATCCCGTTCTTTTCATAGAGTAATGCATACACCTTTGATGCCTATGGTTACTATAAAGTCACTCGTAACTTCACTGTAAGACTTGGTATTTACAATATTCTTAATGGCGAATATCTACGTTGGGACGACCTAAGACAATTAACAAACCCTGCTTTACTCTCTAAAATAACTACTTCTTTCAAGACGGAAAGAGTCATTAAGATAGATTTCACCTAAAGAGATACATTTCTTTGGCGTTAGAGTATAAAATATAAAACACAAAGATCAATGAAAATATAGTAATATTACAAGTTTGCTTGTCGACAATTATCTTTTCGGCTTGTGATAAACGCAATGTTATTGACGTTTATGAGAAACAAAGTAGCACCCAGATCTCTAAGTAGATCCGGTGGTTCAAAAGCTGACAAATATAACGTGGTACAAGGCTGTTGGAATCGAAAATAATGTAGTTTGGACCACAACTCAGATTCAAAGAAAGCTTCTTCGCCCTTTGAGAAAGCATGCTATATATGATGGCTTTGGATGGGAATGGAATTGAGAAGGATGGCAGTTCCACTTTTATTCCGCCCACCGCTGGGAGAAAGCTCTTATATTTTTCTGTCAAGGAAAGTGGAAAGTCTCAACAGACAGAGGAAGTCACCATCATCATTGTCCTAAAACTCCAGTGGGATCATTAATATGAAGGTAAAAGTTAAAGACCTGCAGCTAAAGATAATGCAGTATTCTTACGGCATTGGTGAGACGTTGGTGATAGAGTTTTTGATGCTAGACCTTTAATAACACCTCAATATCTGTGATGAGCCTGATAATGAGTTCCCAGGTATAGGCAAAACTGCACGTCAAGACTGGTTTGCAGCAATACGCCAGTAATCACAATGCTTGTCGTTAGCTAACTATGTGAGATACCTCTTGGGGAGACAATCTCTTATAAAGCAGAGAACAAAGAGGCTGTAGAAGATAACTCGCAGTTGGCTATTCGCTCTTTATTTGTAGAGGATTTACTAACCAGAACACCTGCTTTCTTCTATGGATTAAAGATCTCTTTGAGGCGAAAATAACAAAGCTTTTATTCAATCTAAGAACCTAATGTAAATCCCGCATTTACGAGCTGCAGTTTAGATGAGAATAATTATCCCGTTGTGATGCTTCTTGGAGAATAGAAGGCAGTAGAATCATCATAGAAACAGACGAATTGCCTCAGGTAAGCATGGGAGAAGAAACCTTTAACCTCATCACTGACAAGTCGCAAGCAATGTTTTGGGCTTCAAAAACACCTTCAAAAGGTTTATACATGGCGTCATTTCTATTATATATTAGAGCTTGCAGAAAAGAGACAAGCAAAGGTTCTTGGTTTAGAGTTACGTCTGATTTAGAAACACATTATGTGTTTATGCTCAAGACTTCGATGCCCGATACATCTCATTTTGTAGGGAGTTAAAGACGCAGTTCGTGAACTTAATTAACGTAAAAAGAAGACATACTGAATATGAAAAAGTTTATATATACCATCTTATCGCTATGTTCTGTAGGCTTTATTCGCATCGTGGAGAAAGGCGATATCTTAAATATTGTGACCAAGACATCGACTTAAACGAAGAATTCAGTGAGTATCAAGAATACTTAAAGGGCGAATTGATACCTATTTGGCTATCTATCGCTTTTGAAGAAGCTAAACGATATAGCTAAAATCACCGATTCTGCAATTAAAAAGGATATTTAGTTTGAAGCATAATAGATATTATCAAGAGGCTTTAAAGCAAGGATGTGGCTACATATTAGAAAGCGGGTGACACCCTATTTTTAAAGGTAAAGAACGACGATAACATTGCTTCTAATCAGTTAGAGATCCTTACTGAGTTTTATGATTATGTGGGATTGAAAAGCACAACAAGATGTTACCTTGTGGGGATTGGCTACTTTCTATCATTAGAAACGTTATCGTTCCCTTCTTGCTTTGTTTCTAAGGTGCAAGACCTCGACAAATTGACCAAAACTTAAAGTCTTTTCGTTTTGAAGCAAACAAAGAAAATACGACTGGTGGTTTACTAATAAGCCTTTTTCCCCAAACACTGTCGATATGGCGGGCTACGACTTATCGAAAACAATCAATTAGAAACACTTTCGTTTAAAAGGAGCAGATCTAACCAACCTTAAAGTGCCTGCAACCACTCTTCAATCGCTAAGTTTAAAGAATGGAGTTTATACCAATGCTAATCTTAATAACATTCATGCAAAAGGTGATAGACATTGAAAGTTCGGATGCAGCGACGAGCAATTGATTCTTAATAAAAGCTCTTCAAGCGTTGTCGCTATCAACAATACAGCAGAAAAACAAGGCTTTTAAAGCTTTTTAAACGTTGCCACCACCTCGTTACATAGCTTTATGTGGTTGAAAATGCAGACAAAGAACATTCTTTGAAAAGATTATTTTGAACGATAAGTGGATACTTTGACGCTAGGAGGATATCTTAATCAGATTGTAAGCTTACATGAAAGTGTTGAATTAGAGGGACTTTTCAAAATTGAATAAAGCAAGTATTTTGCCTATAATCCTGATTTTAGTGCTGTAGCGCAACGAAAAGATTTACCAAAGAATATAGAGTTTGGTACTTGGTGGTTCTGGAAATGTGCCTTATAAAGATAACGATTCGTTCGATTTATTCGCATCTAACCAAACTAAAGACCCTATTCTAATGAAAGTTTTTATCGGCAAATATGAAGTTCCCAAAGTGATTAGACTCTATCCATCTCTTTCCTTCTATGGCATTTGGAATATTAAAAACATCGATTTTTCTCTCACAAAAGCTCACTTCAGATATATTTATATCGGGCATTTTAGAGAAAGATGTGCAGCCTATACCCATGTTTTAAAAGTATAGTTTTCCCCACAACTCTAAAGCGAATAGAATTATATAACTGAAAAACATGTAGTCTTGATTTGAGCCGTTGCACTCAACTGAGCATTAACCCTGACGACACAACTTCAGAAGAGTTTGTATATAAAGAAAGTTATTTTGCCAAAGAGCTTAGGACTATTTAAAAGAGAACCAACCGAATTTTTGGAGTGGATATTCCATTATCTTGAGGGATGTGAACAAAAAACAGTGATTGAGAAATAAAACCTTCTTGGTTGGTCAGTGATGGCAATGGCAACTATATTGTGAGTGAAGATTCAAACCCAATTCAACTATAATTTAACTTTAAAGAATATTGATTATGAAGAAAAATTACATGTAACTGTGTCCTATATCTACTTATAGGCGCAATAACCATTTGTTTGTTCAAAGAATGAGGATTTGCCTGTTATAAGAAAAGAACCTGCAGTGCAGATGACTCTTAATGAGCAAGAGCGCCACTATACAGGAGTGGGACTAATGCCAAAACCCATTTGCAGTTGGTTTATACCTACAGCTCGTGGTCAAGTGTTGAGAAGCTCTAGTGAATGCGACGGAACTCAGCAATTTGAGGTGGATCAGCTTATGGGATTTGAACAGAATTTGAAGGTGGTTGTGAAAGAGACGAAACCAAAACGACTTTAAAAAGAGTTGAAAGTGCCTGCTGCAACACAAACACTTACACAGCAAACAATTGGTGAATATAAGCTACAAAACACGCATGGAACTCGGTTGTTCGCACCTCTCGTGTGCTTGTTGCAAATAGCGATAACAAGCCATACACAATGTTTTGTGACTGTGGCACGAAAACTTTTTAAGTTCGAAGCCAATAACAAATTCATCTTTTACAGTAACAAGTCCCTGAAACTATACTCTACGAAAATGGCTACCATGGACCATCAACAATTCTGTGCTAAACATCAGCACAAGAATACCTATTGGACCATTAGAAATGAAGAATTTTGCGTGTTACTAAGATTACAGATAGCGAGCTTTCCTCTCTAGTTGAGATTATCAGATGGCTTTCTTAATAAGTTTCGAAGCACAAAAATAATCGATAATAAAAGGAAGTAGAGTGTTTTTCTACTTCCTTTTCTTTCTTACACGAAAGGGTGAAAAATACCTAAAAAATAGGTATGGCAAAGAATTGCGAAAAGTGTGATTTTTGCAGAGCAAGAGTTGGTGATACACATGAAAAACAATTTTTCACAGCTCGAATCGTCTGCTCTTTTTCTGGATTAGATGCTAACGACATCGAAAGACACTTGAACACGCTTCGCTATAGCGTGAAAAAGGTGCCTGCTAAAACTGTTTTTATATCGAGAAACGACTCTCTTTGCGAAATAGTTGTGGTGGTTGAAGGACTTGTTTCGGCTGGAATGAGCACGGCAAAAGGCAAACGTTTTAATGGTAGATTATTTGAAACCAGGCACCATGTTGGCCCTGCTTTTGTGTATTCTGATGAGTGTGAGGTGCCTGTTGAAGTGAAAACGATAGAGAAGAGCGTATTATTTTGTATGATCGAAAGACGATTTTCGCTTCTAATTGGCTTTCATGCGAGCCTGTTCGAACAACTTTATTCATATTCTATCGCATATTACATTTCTTTTTAATGAGCAAGATTCGTATGGTGATATGAGCTCTATTAAAGAGAAGATAGCCACTTTTTACTTCGAAAGGCTACTAATGCATTGCGATTCGGTGCCTCTTAGTCTGTCAGAAGGCAACTTGCCGATGTGTTTTGGTATTCAAAAAGCTCGTTAATACGCACTCTTAACGAGCTGGAACACGACAATTTTAATTTTTGTTCGCGAAAGATTGTCATTCTCGATGCATGTACACTTTAGCGCAAGAGATATTGAAAAGGCTAGCAATATCATTGCTTTTGGCATTCTTAATCTCAATGCAATTGCACCTAAAGCATAGCATGCAATGTAAAAGCAATGCTTTTCAAGACTTCTTTTATTTGCTTTGATTAGCCAACTCATTTCAACTCGCACTCGAACTGAAATCTTCTTTGCTTAGCTTATAGTGTAAGAATGAGGAGGTGAGAAAGGATAAAAATCCGCTCTTAAAGTAGGTGGAAGAGGTGTGTAGCTCTACTTTTTCATTCTAACTTCTATCATAGACCATAAAAAGAGCCCCAGATTGAGGCTCTTTCAATTCTTATTCTCAATAAAATAATTTACTGTTTTGGGGCTTTTTAATAGTGCGAACAGCACTGCATTTTGAGTTGATTTTCTTTAGCTCATGGCAAATCCTCCCACTTGGAGCAAGCTTCAATTGCAAGCTATCGCCTTTGCGAATACGTTTTGAGTGATTGCAAGTGGATAAGGATTAGTGCGATAGTCGGCCCCTTCTCCATCCCTATAGATAGATGCTTCGTATTGACGATCGTTATCTAAGAAATCGAAATGAAGGTAAGTGTGCGTGGGTCTTGGTCGGTTAAACCACCAATATACCAGTTATTGCCGTTTCTTTCCTTGCGAGCAATGGTGACATATTTACCCAATTCGGCATTTAACACTCGTGATTCTTGCCAGTTTGTGGGCACTCTTTGTATGAATGAGAGGGCAGGATGTGCCTCTTATAGTTCTCATGTTTGTCGGCAAGCCATTTGCCAAGGACTATAAATCACCACGTAAGAAGCCAACTGATTTGAAGCGATAGTCGTTTGTGGGTGACTTTGTGGAGACGGCTTTATTTTCGGAAGTTAAAGATACCTGGTGTAGTCGAGTGCACCCGCTAACCGACGTGTAAAGGGCACAATACACAAGTGATAGGGTGGGTTTCCGCCATCTTGCGACCACGCATTATACTCTCTGTCCACGCGCTCTCTTCTCGAAATAAGATTGGGATAGGTTCCTATTTAAGCCTGTTGGCATGGCAGGTTCGTGGTTAACATATCATTATTTGGTATTTAGCTGCGGTTTTCAATAACCTTGCGATAGTGGCGAACACCATATTGACTGAGCTGCAATTCAAGATTATCCATCTCTTGTCGTTTACATCTCCTGTTTTCACAGTTCGTATGCCTAAGCTAGTTTGGTAAAGGGCAAAAGCTGAATCGAGTTGTTGCTCATAATTCTTGGCAAGATCCACCTGTTTCTTGTTGTGCGCAATGAGGCGTACTCCCTTCGAAAGAGCATAGTAAGGTGCAAAGCTATCTAAGTCGTAATCAGGATTGCCTTTGGTAAAATTAAACTTGTCACCTTCGGCTCCCCAGTTGCCATCCCAGCCCCAATTCCAACCTTCTTTCACCAATACACCTTTTAAAGCCATTCTTCGCTGCAAAGTCCTGATATAACGCTTAGTCATTGGCTGTTGTTGCGCCGTGTTTTTCACCCTTGACTCCATGATGTGCCCGCCTGCATGAATGGCCCACCAGATACCTCATACTCTGCCATCTTCGATCCAAGAAAGTATCTTTTATCTTGCAAGGCTCATTGAGATTGGAGCATTAAGCGAGATGCAGTGATGTCGGCAATGGGTAAGCTTCCTACGATGACAGCTCGCCATGGACTAACAAACGGGTGGCTGCATATACCTTGTCACCATTGCTCCATGGTGAGTTCAGACGACAAACAACTTGTCCGTTTTGGAGTCTTTTTGAGGGTGATAGTTCGATGTTGCATAATCAGTTAGATTGGCTTCGTGAAAACAAGATATAAACTGTCGTTCACTTCCAAACGTTATTGGGGTCGAGACTTGCAGCTTTGAGCTTTATAGGAGCTTTTGGGTCCAAGAGCCCTCATAGTAGTGAGTTCCTTCGGTAGGAATGGTCCATGCCAGAGGCGTCCCAAGGCAAAGTGAGAGCCGTTTTTCTCGTCGATAATAGTAAAGCTGACGTTGAGATTTGCTTGCTTAGAATACATATCTAAAACCCATTCCATCGTTAAAGAGGCAAGTGGAGCAATGTTCATCATTCTTTTTCTTGTCTTTTCTTTTTGATTTGAAGAATGAAGGGTGAGTTCGTTGTAAGTGATTGCGTGTGTTTAGCTCTTCTCCCAATGGTTGCTGCCATGTTTCATCAAGCTGATTGCGAGATGTTTTGGTAACTTTAAAAATCTTCAAACAATTGTCCATCTTTGAGAGAAACGCCTAAATACGACTTTTTAATAATGCTTTTGTTGTCTCTGAGCAATTCAAAATAGGAGCTTTACCAGATGCGTCTACACCTGTTAAGAAAGCGACAAACGACCATTTTGGTGACGTTACTTTTGAGGTGGCAAACGCACTCAAATAGCTTAAACTCATTGCGCAGATACAAAGCAATGAGAGTAATTTTGTTTTATTCATCATACTATAATACCTGTTGTTTTTATTTCTTTTTAATTATATTCCTGCAATAATGCGATATGATGCGGTTATCTTGTTCTTCCTTTTCGATCATTTTGCCTCGCTTGAGGTGCTTTTGAACCTTGTTTCATCTTGCTTATTCCTTTGATTGTATAAGGGGTTGGCAGATGAAGAGAGGCAAAAGTGGGTTTGCGTTTTATATAACGCTAAGGAGGTGCAGAACCCATTGTCTGCAACTCTCAACCTTACGCTTATTTTACGTTTAAAAACGTTCTTTATTGTGAAATAATGTAAAAATACATCTTTTAGTTGTTTTTCGTGTTGCAGAAAGCCAACATTCCACTTCTAATAACCTGTGTTTTGCACCAAATTGGGGTTCTTATCCAACTCTTCTTTGGGTATGGGGAAGAAGGAGTGTGCATGTCTGCGGGGTCAGCTTTTTGTTCCACCATGCTTTTAAAAGAATGTGCCAAATCTAATGTTAGTGGTTCTTCGCAAGCCTTCGAACACAAACTCAGTGTTTCCATCTCGTTGTCAAGTGCCTCGAGAGAAAGCGTTGTTAATGGTTCGAGAGCAGCTCTTTTGCGCACCTGATTGATGTAATCTAAAGCCGTTTTGAGTGTATCCTAGGCGAAACTAGCCTCACTTTTGCATCATAAGAACTTCGGCATAGCGCATCAAAACCCAGTCGTTATCACGTTCCCACATATCAGTTGGGGCTCCCATTCGTATTTATTTAGTCTTGCACCCTCATTCTGAAGCGCATCTGTATACTTCTAATTTCTTCAGTATAGTTAAGCGGTTCGCCATTGTCCATCAACACTTCAGAACCGTCTTTTGCACTATATTGCTGACCAATGAGCAGGATGCACGACGAACATCTTTCTCTTTTCGAATGAAGAATACAAAGCCAGGTTGAGCGCAAATGCCGTTTCCTGACCACTGCAAGAGCCTTCTGAGAGAAAACATACTCTGATTGTAATGATAACTCATTGAAGCTAGATAGTTACCACTTGTTCCTTGCTTGTGATCATAGGGTATTGCGAAGATGATTTCGGTGAAGTTTCATTCTTAATCTTAAAGCTTTCCTTGTAATCGGCGGTGAGTCTGTAACCCGATATCTTATCGCATGCATCTAAGCAGTCTTGCCAATGCGCTGTACCTATAAGGCTTTTCGGCATTGAGAGATACAAACGAGCAAGAAGCGTATAAGCTACATTTTGAGTGAAACGACCTATATTGAACGCCAGAAGGAAGGAGTGGAAGAATGTCTTTAATCTCCTTTTCTATAAAGTCAAAACACCTGCTCTTTTGAAGCGTTTTTGACAGTTCTCTCTCGGTAAAGCTTGTACTATGGGCACATTTCCAAAGTTATCGAGTAGATTATAATAGTAGTAAGCTACGCAGACCACGTAATCTGCCTCTACAACTTTTCTCCTTGGTCGGTCAAAGACGATTGTTCAACCCTGATAAATAATGGCATTAATCTTCGAAACTCCAGTGAAATTGTATCCCAAACCGAGAGAATAGCGGTGTTATTAGCGTCCCATGTGTGGAATTGTAGCTGCTGATAGCGACCTCCATCGTACTCAATCTGTACCACAGTAGGATACATGCCTCATCACTTGAGCAGGCTGCGGTGAAGAATACGTATTCACATGTGGGGAAACAATTGACCTTATTGCCTTCAGGAGTATTGGCTCCATAGCCTCGAAGCGTTGCATATGCGCCTCCAACGATGGTTTGTACCTCCGAATTATTTTTGCCATAGCTGTCCATTGTCACCTTATCGTATAGCGTTTCGTTTAAGTCTGTGCAGGCATTGCATGCTAACAGGCCGACAAACGATAAATATATCAAATGTTTTTTCATAATAGTGTTCTTTCTTTTAGTGATGAATTAGAATGCAAGATTTAAACCAATAGAGAATGTTGTGAAGGCGAGGATAAGCGTTAAACTTCTCATTCCAGGAGAATCTACTACATTATCGGGGATAGAAACTCAGGGTTCAAGCCTTTATAGCCTGTTAAACAGAAGAGATTCTCACGGTGAAGTAAACTCTTAAGCGTGATAATCCAAGCTTTATTAGCGCAAGGGATAGCGAATAACCTAAAGTGAAAGATTGAAGTCGGAAGAATGCTCCATTCTCGATAAGTGAACTTGAAAAGGTTGGATTATCAGTGATTCCGCTTGTCATAAAGTCGTCGGGAACGTTCTGAGAGGGGAATCTGTGGGGTCAAACATGGCCATTCAGCAGCATTAAGCGCTTTGACTCAGACATTCCATATCCTGCTACGGTGCAATCAGAAATTTCTTATACGATGCATTAAGCGACAACCTACGTTCATTTTGGCTGAGCAGAACCTAAGAACTCATTAACAACCTTGCCATTTTCGTCCTTTTTGAGGATATACTTACCGTTTCGTCCATCCTTCGCATACAGGTCCCCAGAAAGCACCCGCTGCATAGCCCTCTTTTATTACCTGAGAATACATGTTAGACATACCTCTTAGGTCGTGCAAAGAGCCTGCTTGCAGTCCAACAGCTTTTGTAAAAGGTCATTTGATAGCTTTGTAATCTTTTGGTGATTGTATGCAGAAAGCTCATGTTAGCATCAAAGGTCCAATCCTTAGAACGAATGATGTTTGAGTGCAAAAGTAAGCTCTACTCCAGTATTTTTAGATTGCCAACGTTAGCCAACATCATGCCAACTAGGTATGGAGGTTGAGGCACTGGATAAGTCCAAGCAAGTCTTTTGTGTTCTTATTATATACTTCTATGGTTCCAGTGAGGCGGTTAAACAAACGAAAGTCTACACCAATATTAAACTGTTGAGTTGCTTCCCATTTCAAGTTAGGGTTTGCATTTTTGTATTTGTACATAGGCATTCTTCCACGAATTGGTTGTAGCATCGTAGTAAGCAGCACCGGATGGGCTCAAAATAGATAACGACTTGTAGTCTCCAATGCCGTTTTGATTACCCGTAATACCATATCCAATGCGTAATTTTAGATAATCTAACCACTCTTGAGTGCCCTTCATAAAGGCCTCATTGCTAATCTTCCACGCTACAGAAACAGAGGGAAAAGTACCCCATTTGTGGTCTTTTTCCGAAGCGAGAGCTACCATCTCGTCTTAGAGTTGCAGTGATAAGATATTTATCCATCATGTTATAGTTCGCTCTACCGAAGAAAGATATGAGCTTAGCGTTGCCCTTATACGAGTAAACATCACCCTGACGATAATCCGTTCCAGCTGCTAAATTGTTGTAACCGAATGCATTTGTGTCGAAACCACTGCGTGTTGAGCCAAAGCCTTCGTATGTGTTATCGAGATAAGAGTAGCCCGCCATGAGGTTGATGTGATGGTCTTTAGATAGGTCTTTATCGTAAGTAAAAGTACCATTCCAATTGCTTATTGGTATAATCCTCATAGGTTCTTTGACCTCAACCCTTTTCGCTTTGACCCTCCATCTTAGCGTATGTGGGTTTATAAAGACCCTTCTTTGCAGAGTTAAACTCATAAGAAGTGTTGATAGTAGTGGTTAATCCAGGTATAATCTCAAGCTCAGCTTTAAGATAACCCAATAGTCTATGACGCTTATGAGTCGGCAGTTCGGTTGTTATTTAGCTCGATAGGATTCTCTGTATTCGTACCACTTAGCTGTGCATAGCTGCCATCTGGGTTGTAAATAGGAAAGGTAGGATTAATGTTTGTCATTCTTTCAAAGATACGACCGTCTATTGGATGCCAGCTATCAAAAGTTGGTATTCACTCCTTCATCCAATCTAAGTCTGCCGTTCCAAGCCTTTTGATAGGCAGAAAGACTTGCAGAAAGGCGATTCATAGTGTTGTTCTTTATCACGCCTTGGTTGTTTTGATAGGTTACAGAAGCACGATAACCATTATCCTTTTTGTTACTTCCAAAGAGAATATGTGTGAATGTGAGATAGCAGTTCTCTCGAGTTCCTTTTGCCAATCGGTAGCATGTCCAAAGTCTAAAGCCCCATTTACGCCCCTTTCACGAACGTAACTGCGCCATTGATTAGCCGAAAGTAGATCCATATTCTTCGCTACAGAGGCAATAGCCACATAGCCATTATATTGCAAAGTTTTTGTTCCACATCGCTTCCTTGGCGGTTAGTGGTGACAATAATAACGCCATTCGCACCTCTTGAGCCATATATAGCAGCTGCAGGAGCATCTTTCAACACGTCCATACTAACGATTTCAGAAGGCTGAACGCTGTTAATATCCACGCCAGGAATACCATCTACCACGAAAAGAGGACCGATTTCAGCAGATAAAGACGTACCTCCACGAAGGCGAATGCTTGCTCCTGCCTCAGGAGCTCCAGAGCTTTGCATCACCGATAAACCTGCAATCTTTACCTGAAGCAATTGCTCAGTACTGGTGATAACGCCCTTCTTCAAATCTTTTTGCGTTGATAGATGCAATAGCACTCCGTTAAGTCTGACTTGCGCATTGTGCCATATCCACACCTACAACCACGGTTTCTTGAAGCATCTTAGCGTCTTCTTTCAACAACAGTGATGTTTTTGCCAGCCTTTCACCTGTTGAGTTACATGCTAACTAGCTTATTTCTAAGGTGAATTATTGTTACATTGAATGAGAAATGTCCATCAGCATTGGTGATAGTGCCCGTTGAGGCTCCAACCACTTTGATAGTAGCCCCACAAGAGGCTCATTGTTGCCGTCGAGCACCTTTCCTGTTGCAAGAAACGAGTTGTGCCATGGCTTTGAATATTACCTAAAAAACAACAGCACATTGATAAGAATCAATGTGCCATATAGGATTGTTTAATTTGTTTCATAGTGTAATGGTTTAATAGGTTTAGTTTTGGTCTTTCTACCACAAGAGGAATCTTTAGATGTCAACAACTTGTTGACCATCTTCCTTACTAATAACGACGATGTATTTCAGTGGCTTTGTTGAGTTCGGGGATCGACATCAAGTTAATTGCTGCCGCTCTTTTATCTCTTGTGCCTTTCCATAGTGCCTTGAATGGTTTGCGAAGCGGTAGAGATAGTGTGTTTTTAATGTGCCTGCTGTGCGTTCATTATATTGACAGAGTGAGCGTTAATATGTCGTTAGCACTAATCTTGAAGGGAAGAAAGAGAATGTAGGATCAGGATGAGGGCAGCTGTTCCAGCTTTAAATACGACGTTGAGGCTTGTTCCTGCCCAGTCGTTATTAGCGATACCCACCATCAACCACTCTAAGTTTTCGATGTCGGTCTGTAGGATTTTCGGCTCGCTTTGCTTCCGTCGTCGGCATAGTTCCAAACTATAGTAGTCAAGCCGATGTCATGCTGATAGAATAAAAGCCATTGCTGAGCTTTTGAATAGCTGTTTTCTCCAGTACATTTTAGGAATCCACACCCTTAACACCTTGTAAATAGGGTGAGTTATCGATACCAGAATGAAGGTTGCAAGCTTTTGGAAGTTAGAGTATTAGCAGCAAAATCGGTCATGGTTTGACTTTACTTTCATTACATTGAGGTTGGAACACAATAGTAAGAGTTCGTTTAATGTGAACTTACTGGTTAGTGCTTTGGTTTTCTTTCGCGTCTGCAAAACCTGATAGGGTTCGCCACTATCTGCAAATGCCTTCATTCACTTCTCGAGTCAGGAGGAGCTTGATAAACGCCACTCCAATAGGCACCATCTTTGGTTTTCAAAGGCGTTGCCAAAAGCCAGGCTCAGTCCGCTGTTTCCAGCCGAAACAGGTGAGTTGGAAATATTTAGTAGGCGTCATTGTCATCTCTTATAAATATTGTCTCGGTATTCCGGGCACAAAATCAGACGAATTACCGCCATGTCCAGCATCAGGTTCAGTGGGTTTGCCATGCCCAAGAGACGCTAAGTCTACTGACGAAGCCCCATCGGTAACATCATAATGAAGTAACTGTTGATCGGCGAGTAAACACGGCAGGAACCGTCCACACTTTGGGCGCGTGAGTGATTTCAATGCCTTTCAGCTTTCACAACATTTTGCAATGCTCAACATCAACAACGACATAGGCATTGTGATATCAATTTCTTTTTCATCGTGTGCCTCCTCGCTTTTTAGTTGATGATATTCGGGTGTACGTACAAGGCTGTACAACAAGCTTTTCTTTAAAGCTTTAAAGGCTAAAAAGTCTTTTTCGTTTCCGGAACAGTTACAATCACTTCGTGATGCCGTCATTTAGGTAAACGACTTGATGAACCATCGTTGTAATAGTCATAGTCGAGTTTCCACGTACCCAAGTAGGCAAAAGCAAAGTGCTTCGCCTTCAATTGTAAAGGTAGAGGGTTCTGCTGCGTAGCATTGAGCATAATGGCAAACGTTTTGAATTGAAAGAGCGTCGGTGAGCGACATCTTTTCATGGTGATCTCGTCGGTTTTGGTCTAATGATTGGAGCGACATTTACCATGAATCTTTTCATTAATTGAGATACAAGACAACATAGATCCGTCTTCGGTTTGCGTGCACGAACTTAACAAGGAGGTGAACGGCTCCACTAAAGCTGATATTAAGCCCGCCATTTTGTAAATAGATCTTTTCTCATGTTCAGTGTTTTAAAGTTAACGCTAATTAGGTTTTCTTTTACAAAATTACATAAAAGAAAAGAGATGAAAAGTAAAACAACTAATGTGTAAGAAAATACAAAGTCGATAAAATACTACTCTATCTCTGCTAATCAGGTGTTTAAGTGAATGTGAGCGCAATCTATCCATAATGTATGCTGAAAAAGATGATTTTATCTCAAAAGGGTAGGTTGCTGTGCAAAGGGTGCATCTTTCTCTCTCTTTACTTTTTATTTGCCTTTAAGTCCAGACGCACTTTGCTCTCCCTCGAACTCGTCTACAATGTCCTCTAAAACAAAAGGTCTCCTCTGAAAATAAATTCATTGCTTTTGCCTCAAAACAGTATAATTTCTACCTAAAAGCATTGATATTTTGTAGCGTAAAAACAATAGCTCGAAGTCAGAGTGAAAAAGTGGTTGGCAAAGGCTTATCAGACGTTTGAAAAAGGAAAGATGATGCGACAAAGCACCACACCTTTATTCGTTGGCAGAAAAGAAACAAACGCCTTTCCGAACACAAGTTCTTTAAAATCATAAAATAACTCGCCCAAAGCGTCCTTTATTTGAAAGAATAGTTATCTTACCATTACACACAAAGCTGGTGCCAGTGTTTTATAATTGCTTTTCGAAAGCACTCAAATGTAATATTCATTTATATACACAAGCATGATTCTCTTTTTAAAACAACATCGCAAAAGCATTATTGCTAACAGATGTGAGCATACCTTGAAGCTAATGATATCAGCTATCTTGGCTGTATGGTGATGCGCAGTTTATTAATGACAAACAATTGAAGAGGTTACTTTTGTAGGTCCACGTAAAGAGATAGGTAACACCATGGAGTACAGATGCCGTTGAGATTACACAGAACGCTGAATCTTAGCGGCATTTTGCGTATAGAAGAGTTCTTTCCTGTAGACTCCAGAAGATGCAAATTACGACCCAATGTTGCAGACATATACCGTGGCTTAACACAAAACATGTTCAGTAAACCACCAAGCGGCTCCAATAATATATAGATGACCTCGATTCGTATAACGAGGCAGAAGGATTGGCGCTATCTAAAGAAGAAATAGAATTATCTTCATGATGTAGAAAAGCAACTATCACGCTCTTTAACCGATTCAAAGTGTTTGGATTCGCCCAGAATTAACTCTGAACATTGCCCGTCATAAGATCTTTGGAGGTACCTATTATTATCGACGGAAAGGAAATGCCTTCATCGCTTTTTGCTTTGCCAATTCAGCCACAACGGAGAATCCTAATACTGTTCTCAGTGCTTATAAAGACAATGTAGCCTTTGCAAAGGGTCCAACTATCGAACAGTTTGCACCTCAAAGCGCAGCAACAAGCGACTACTTCGTTATTCGTAACATCGACAGCGTTATTTCAATGAAAAGCTGAAACACATAACTTCCGCTGTAATGCCTTTTAATGGTGCCGCAACAGGTACTGGAGGAATTAGAGACCGTATGGGAGGTGGAATTGGCTCTTGTCCTGTGCAGTACAGCCGTTTTATATGACCCTCTTATCCTCATCTTAAATCTCGAGACGGCAATCTTCGCTCTTGAAACAATTATACCAGCCCGCAAATGGTTATCAATCGCTTGAACATATTGATTGAAAGCTAGATGGTGCAGTGACTTTAAGTAGTAAGTTTGGACAACCATTGATTTTGTGACTCTGTTCTCACTTTCGAACATCAAGAACAAGATGGCAACAATGCTCCTCTTTATGCATACGACAAAGGTGATTGTGCTTGCAGGGAGACTGTAGGGTTATGGAACTCAAAGGAGACTGCTAAAGAGAGAACCACGCAGGTAACAATGTAGTTGTTGTGGGTGGAGATAACTATCGCATTGGACTTGGAGGCGGAGTGTATCTTCTGTAGATACAGGACACTATTCTAATGGTATCGAATTGAATGCTGTTCAACGTGCAAACCCCAGAGATGCAAAAACATTAACTGGCAAACCTCTAGGCTCAAAGCAACGACCAACCCAGTTGTGTCTATTCACGACACAGTTCAGCTGGACATCTCAACTGTTTGTCGGAACTTGTTGAAAGAGTGGAGGCGTTATTCATATCGATAAAGCTACCTCTTGGCGATAAAACCCTATCTGCAAAAGGAAATAATTGCTAACGAAGTCAGAGCGTATGGGTCTTCTTATCGATGAAAACACATCGATGAGTGAAGAAAATAGCAGAAGAGACGTGCTCCGCTATATGTTGTAGGCGAAACAGCAGGAGATACACTTTTCTTTTGAACAATTAGATGGTTAAGCCTTTCGATATGGACATAGCACAGATGTTTGGTCACTCACCTAAAACCATTAGCCGTGACAGACCAGTTGAACATCCACACCAATACACCTGCTGTTGAGCAGCTCAACACTTATATCAACAATGTATTTGCAATTAGAGGCTGTTGCATGTAAGATTGGCTCTAAATAAGGTCGATCGCTCGGTAACAGGAAGGTTGCCGCCAACAATGTCGAGGGAAAATACAGCTCACTGTCAGATTGCGGTGTGGCGCCTCGACTAGTCATGGTAAGGCAGTATTGCTGCTTCTGTGGACACGCTCCTCAGGTGGCATTAGCGACTCTGAGGCTGGTTCTGTTATGGCGTTGCAGAGCTTTTGACCAATATTGTGTATGGGCACCACTCGCGAAGGGACTAACAAGTGTATCGCTTTCACGGCTATGGATGTGGCCTCTATAGATCACAAAGGGCGAATGCGCTACATATATGCTGCAGTTAACGCTCCGATAGTTTCTGTTGCGACTTGGTATCAATGTTCTGCAGGTAAGACTCATTATCTGTGACTCAACAATACCCCTGATGGGCAGGCAAAGTCGATATCTCCAGGAACTGTAATTGTTAGTGCTGGCGCGAAGTTAGCGATGTGAAGAGTGGTTTCACCTGTTGTTGTGAACGAGAATAGCTCTTTATATTATATCGACTTCTCTTTTGATGAACAAAGAACTTGAGGTGGCGCACTCTCCAATCTCTTGGTAAAAGTAGGAGACGATGTTCCAACTGTAAAGAACAGCGAATACTTTGCTGATTGCTTTGCTTTTATCCAGAATTGATGGCTAAAAAGGCTGGATATTGGCAGGTCATGATAATAGTGCGGGCAGTATTATTACCACCGTATATGTTGCTCATGGGCAGGCGGTTTGCACATCAATTTACACGACTTGGCAAGCCAAGACATCGTTAAACGGCTCTTTGCAGAGAACCTGGGTGGTTGTTCAGGTATCAGATAAACACAAAGAACTCCTTGCGCTCTTGAGAAAACGAGGAATAAGTTTTGCTAAGATTGGTTGTCAGCTCAAACAATCGTTCCTTTGGTGATTAAGAGCAATGAACAAGAATATACTTTCGATATCAATAGGTTGCGTTCTGTGTGTAACACCTCATCTCAGCTCGATTGTAAGCAAAGTTTCAATATGTTTCTGGAACAAAGAAAGAACATACTATCAGTAAACAACCATTGAGTTTACGAATTTGCAAGCACATTTAAAGGCACCTTGAGAAGCTATGGTGTGAGGCGCAGATAGACGTGAGAAAAACGGGCGTTCGTGCTGCTGTATCCGTGAAAAAGGGTACTAATGGCGACCGAGTAAATCATTCGCTCTGTTGGCGGGCTTTGATGTGAAAAGATGTAACGATGACTGACCTTATAGAGGACGTGAAACATTAGAAGACATCAATATGATTGTGTTCTGTGGAGGCTTCTCAACTCTGATGTTTTAGGCTCTGCGAAGGTTGGGCAGGTGCTTATACAATCCAAAGGCAAAACAGGCCTTGAGATAACTTCTATTCACGCCCTCGATACCTTGAGTTTGAGGTATATGTAATGGATGCCAATTGATGGTTGAACTGAACTCATTAACCCCGAACATCAAAACCGTTCGAAGTTGGTTCACAACAAGTCGCATAAGTTCGAGGAGTGCTTTTGTGGGCTTAGACATACCACAAAACAACAGTGTTGTATGTTGCATCACTATCTAATAGCTCATTAGGTGTATGGGTTGCGCATGGAGAAAGGACGCTTTATTCTTCCCGAATCGCTCGATAAGTACAATGTCATTGCCATATCATTATGCTGATTATCCTAGCATCCAAATGGTTCAGATTACAATGTTGCTGGTATTTTGTAGCGCAGATGGCCGTCATTTGGCTATGATGCCACATCCTGAGCGTGCTATTTTCCCATGGCAAAAGCTTATTATCCAAGCAATAGAGTTGCAGATGAAGTGACTCCATGGTTCGAAGCCTTTGTAAATGCACGCAAATGGGTTGAAAGCAAAGACCTCAAAATAAAGTGAATTACTGCACAAGGAGGTTGTTAATAGCATTTATGACGACTTTTCTTGTGCAAACCACTATGAACTATACAACAGAAAAACAGCTTAAAAGCAGATAAGTATAGTGTGTTGGGAAAGTTTTAAAACCTTTTAAGATCGGAGCGTTCACCTTTGGTGGTGGATATGCAATGATACCGATAATTGAATCGGAAATTGTTGAGAAAGCGAAAGTGGATTAGTAAGGACGAATTTGTAGACCTTAATAGCTATCGCACAGAGTTGTCCTGGCGTGTTCGCAATCAACCTTAGCACCTTTTATTGGATATAAAATACAAGCGTGTTCAGGAGCCATTGCACCACATTAGCCACCGCTTTGCCCTCATTCATCATCATATTGCTCATTGCTCTCTTCTTTTCATAGCTTTCAAGACAATCCTGTTGTTGAGTCGATATTGAGGAATACGTCCTGCTGTGTTGCTTTAATATGCCCGTTCCTACATGGAATATGGCATTAAGTGCAAAGGTGTCGTGGACCAACTGTTGGATACCTATCCTCTCAGCACTGCTCATTTTGGGCAATGGGAGTAAATCCAATTTTTCATTATTTTTGGCTGCTGGAATAGGATGGTTTCTATACGGACAGTTTATTAAACCTACCGAATAGACCGCAAGAGCTGAGCAACATCAATAAGTAACATTCGACAAACAATGCACCTATAATATAATAAGGTGTAAAGACATACGAGAAATATTGAAAATATGGTATTTTCAGCTATTTTAACATTCTTTGAGATTGGACTTTTTGGCTTTGGAGGCTGGTATCTTTATTCTTATACAAACAGAGGTAGTTCGCAATCATCATTGGTTGACATCGGCGAGTTTACCAATGTAGTTGCCATCAGTCGAAATGACTTACCTGGGCTTTCTCGGAATAAACACTGCGACCTGTTGTGGCTACACTGCTGCACTCAATGGGCTGCGAACGGGCATGAGTGTAATGAGGAAGCGCCATCGCAACCTTTGCGTGTGTGTTGCCAGCCTTTGATGCTTGATGACACTAATTACAAATGATCGACGCCGTTATGTAGAGACGACGCTGCAGAGCCGTTTGTTAAAGAGGCTTGCGACCAGCCGTTGTTGGACTCTTCACTGCTGCGACATTGATGTTGATGAATAGCGAATTTCGGCTCGTTTGAGCGCAAATCGATGGCAATTCACCATCGTATAGCCTTGTTTATCGCCACATTCGTCGCTGCGAGGTGTCAAGATCAATCCCATTCACCTTGATACTCTATGCACGCCTTTGCTGGAGTGGTGCTGTTATAGTTCAACACTTAAAACAGAAAAGCAATTCTGTTTACAGAAGATGATTGGTATAATACTATCATGAATACCAAATTTAAAAAGGCCCTAAGTGCCGCTGGCAATTTCGTCAATTACCTTTTCGGAACGATACGCCCTGGTCAGTCCTGTGCTCAAAAAGTGGTATGGATTCGCTCTCGTATCGTTTTATCGTTTTTCTTTGGAGGCATAGCACTCCTGCTTTTAGCCCTCTTTCAAAGAGTGTCTTTGCGTGTTTCGCAAAGACATCGGGCACCTTCTATGTCTCGTGCATCTATTCTGTTTCAGCGTCACTAATAGAAGAGTTTTAACTATATACCTGCCGGGTATTTCACACTTGTGTTCTCATATCCAGTGTGGGCTAGCCTTGAATTTTCTTTCGTGAACGATTAGGCATTAAAACCATAGCTTCAATCGTGTTGGCCATCATGGGCGTTGTTCTATCCCAGGGAATAACAGGCTCAGACCTACAAAACTGCATATTGGAGTAGCTTGAGCTTCTTTTCTGGCTTGACTATCGCCATCTATTTAGTGGTGTTTCCACGTCTTCAGTGAAAGATGCCATCGCTTGCACTACATTCTATCTTTCTTTTCGATGTTGTTGATCTTAGGTTTCTCGTTCATCACCAAAGGCGACTTGCACTATTGCCAGCAAGTAGGATGAACTTTAGTGCTCGTCAGGACTCATTCCCTGCAGCCATAAGTAATATCGTTTCTCTCATCGTAGCTTTAAAGAAAGTGAGCAGCACATTCTCAGCTATTTTGGGCGTATTTAAGCCATCACGCATTGATTATCGGTCTATTGGTTTTCGAGACCTTGAATCAATACACAACTGCTGCTATTCTTACCCTTGTATCCAGTCCACTTTATTGATAATAGGTGCAGGAAGAGTAAGGCTAAACAAATTACGATATCATAATACCCTAAACAGCAGATGTTAAAGATATGGCTTTAAACATACAATATTGAGAGGATTAGTAGAGGCGTCGATCTCACCAATTGCGTTCGGAACCATCCCTTATTCAGTATTCCTGTATTGAAAGAGGCATCGATTCGCTTTCACTTCTTGTATCCGCTTTTGCCTTTGCAGGTGTGATATACTCTTAGTGCTCATAGCCAATAAACGTTCCATGCACATTAACCAGGTGATGCATTTCGAATTATCTTTATTTCATTGCTCTACGCCGTGTCGGCTATTGCGCTATAGGGGTTATAAGTATATGTCGAGCGGTATTACCACACTTTTGTTCTCATATCCAATATGGACAGCTCTGCTTGGGCATATTCTTTAAAAGAACGACTCAAACTTGGTGCCATCATCTCCATCTTCTTAGCCATTGGTGGTGTTGTTCTTTTATCGGAGTGTTAGACGGAAACATTCAGCTTCATACAAAGGACTGTTTTGTGAGTTGCTTTCTGGATTCTTATACGCCACCTATATGGTGATACTTCCAGTGATGCGCATACACAAATGTCATCGCTCAAAGCTCACCTTCTATGTGTCTTTCAATGTTGCTCATTTCGTTCTATTCTTTTGCAACTGAGGCATAAAGGGTATTTCCTTCGACCTCAGCATTTATCAACTTGCTCTTAGGACTTGTTCCCACTGCGATAAGTAATATCACTTTGATTATGGCTTTAAAGAAAGTGAGCAGCACAATGGCAGCTTATTTTGGGCGCATTCGAACCTGTACAGCCATGCTTGTGGGTGTTTTTGGTGTTCAGTGAGCCATTTACAGTGCCCATTGCAATAGGCTTAATGTTGATTATTGCATCGGTAATATTCTTGGTGTTGTCGAATAAAAAGCGCAAGCGCAAGACAAAACGAATTGAAGAAGGTCGTAAGTGAAAAATCAACTCAACGCTTTTTGCGGGCTGAAAAGCAGTGATATAGAGCATAAAAAGCATAGCTATTGATAGGTAGTTATGCTTTTATTGCTGATGTGAAACTTTTTCTGCAAAAGGAGATGGAGGAAGGAAAGAAGGTGATTGAGTTAGAAAAGCAGTGGGAGAATGGTTGAAGACAGAGAAAGGGTAGATATAGGTCAATTTGCAATGCTGTAAAAAGGTAATAAATACAAAAGAAGGAGGAAAAATATAAAAATAAAAACAATAATGCTTAATTTCTTTTTATTGAGTATATTTGTATATTGACTGTTTTGATAGAAAACAAACGAAAGACGAATTCATAATGAAAATCATGAAACAAAACATTTATTGCCGCTCTTTTTGCTGGACTAGTTCTAGTAAGTAGCTGTGCACAGTAAAAAGAATTGGACAATTGTAGATTAGAAAATAAGAATTTAACAGAATCTTTCAATCAACAAAAAGAAGAGCTTGCAGCCAGCAGAGCACGTGTAAGCAGCTTAGAAGAACAACTTGCTCAACAAAAAGAAAGACTAGCCATCATTGCAAAATTCACTCGATAAGAGTTTGCTAAATAGTAGTGCAAACAACGTGAATGTTCGAAATTGGTTGACCAAATCAATGAGTCGAACAATATAATCAACTACTTAGTGGAAGTGAAGAGCAAGAGTGACTCTCAATATGGTGCTCGATATCAACTTTGCGCTCATTAAGCAAGAAAGGCTTAAAGAAGTGGATGTACAAGTGTGAAAGGTGTGGTTTATATCTCGTTAGCCGACAATATGTTGTATAAGTGGAAGCTATCGGATAAACGACAGAGCTGCCGAAACACTAGTAAAATTGCGAAAATCGTACCGATTATAAGTTATGACGTGCTTATCGGCGGTAGCACCGACAATGCTGTTGTGCCCTATCACGAGAAGGGCACGTTCCGCAACAGATCGGGGACTTGTCTTGCTTGCGTGCTTCGACGCGTTCAATATCTGCAAAGCACACTGGCGTGAATCCTAAACGACATTTAATCGACTGGTGGATAATTGAATATAGCATTGCCAACAACAGCACAGGTTAGGCAAAGCTTACACGTCAACCGTCGCTCAGATCATTATCACTCCGAGCTCTGATCGTTTATGGAGCTGGTCTGATAAGGCTCGAGTCTCAAAAATAAATTGTAGCGGTTAAAAGAACAACAAGAGTGGTGCAGTTCCTTGTCCCTCAACAGCCTGTCTCACCCAAAAAGACTCTTTGTGACTATTACATCGCTCAAAGAGAAAAGTTAGAGATAAAACACCGATTCAAACTGTATTCGTGGAATATCAACAACACAAAACGAAAGAATGTGAATGTTTCCTGAAAACTGCTGAAAAGCATAACTTCCGGGAATTGAAAGAGAGCGATACGAAATGTGAACCTTTGATGTCGCCAAAGAGTAGCTCTCCCGAAGTAACACCATGGTCGGTGACTTGAGGAATCTTAATGGCTGTCATCTACGCTGCTGCTACCTACCTAGGATTAAGGTGGGACGAAGTGTTCGAGGCTGCTATTTCCTATCGCAATTACAGCTATGGGCGTTTCAGCTGCATCGAAAGACAACAGAATGCTTTTAGGCGAGGCCATAATTATACAGAAATATGGTGCCTGCTCAGGAGCTGTGGTTGCAGGAGCCATTTTCGCCTTCCTGCTATTTGCATATCTGCAGGCAAACACTGTCCAGAAATAAGTGCTTCAGATTCTTATATTCATTGCCATCCACTCTTGGGTGAGTGTTCTTACAGCATCTTATTCCTCGTTCCTTTCACTGCAAAAATATGATACTTTGTGAAGACATGCATGGTAAATATCCTTTCCTGAAGCAACGCTGCAACAACTCAGGTGTCGCTGGCGGTGCTAGAGCGGACAAACCAAGCTGTTGCCTTGCAGCTTAATTGGTGGCTTATACGGACTTTTGTTGTGGCTTACATTTGGCAATGGAACGAAAACGTGACCTCACGTGTTGATAGGCTGAGGAACTGCTCATGCCGATAAAACAAAATTGGTGTTTAAAAGTCATGCAGGTGCTGCTTGTTTGGATTGGGCTACATCGTTTGGTTTACGTTGCCGCTAATTATCTGCTTGGGTTCTGCTGCTGTCGTCATTGATGGTTGAATTGTTTCCTGGTAAATATACACTGTTCCATGATGCTGCTGTTTTAGACAATTGGGACGCATCGATAACTCAAACTGTGGGCTCGATTGAGTGCTGAAGAAATCTTTAAGTATTATGGTAAGAGTATCGGTGTTGGAGGTATCGCAATGGCGGGTATCATTGGTGTTATCACGTCAGTAGAGCATCATTATACCATAGTAGCTAGCTTCTACAGAACTGCGGTTCTGCATCTGCTGAAAGAGCGAAGCTTCTCCGCACTCAACGTGACATCGCTTTCAGAGATACATCGCAATGGGATCTTTAGTAACCTTGTTGGTTCTCTTCACCCATTCTTCTGGTTCGGCGTGATGAACAACTTGTTCTATGCTGTTTAGTAGAGGCGTGTTGGCTTGTAGCGGTTATTTACCTTTACTTATTTACAACAGTAGCTGCAGCTGCCATTGCCATTGTGGTGTAGTAACCCTGTTTCGGGATGACCTACTGTAGCCTTGATTCTTGCATCGGTGGTGCTTGTTGCTGTGCAGGATGAATAAGCGCAAGTATGGTATGGTAGCGCCCTAATTATGGGTGGAGCGTTTGTACTGACAGGTGGCATCTCTATGGCTGGCGCATTTGTTACCGATTTGAAGATGGGTTGTGGTTGGAACAACTCCACAGACACGCTTAAACATGGAAGTTCTTAGGTACTTTAATTGTCCGTAGCAGCTAACCGTTGGAGGGTGATTGATGCTAGTAAATGGCACTTATGGTTTCGCTACTGGTCAGTTGGCTGCACCTCAAGCAAATGCATGGCAGCCTGCCAATGATCGCTCGCTGATGAATGGTGCGGGTGCTCCATAGTTTGTTGTATGGAATTGGTGCTTTGATAGCTATTAGTATTAACATGACGCAGAGTTCCTGCTCTTGCCTTTGCGCTTGGAATGTTTATTCACTTGAATTGAACCTTCCACTTGTGGTGATTGGTGCCGTAAAGCTGAGTACAGTGTAACATCACGCAGTAGCGATGCTAAGGTGTGAACGAGAGAAAGAGGCGAAAGAGTGCTCTTATTGCAAAGTGCATAGTTATTGCAGGCGAGTGCTTTGATGCGGGCGTTGTGAGGTGCTGTTGCGCTTCGTGGATTCGACTTTATCAATCAAGGTTGGTTGGATAGCCTTATCTCAAGGCTTATCGCTTTATAGCACGGTGCGGTGATCTACTGCTTGGTTCGTTTTACAAAAGACATAAGCGGTAAAGCACAGAGTATGTGAGTGCTTCTCGACTAGAAAAGTATAATAAATCTTAAAAGAAGCGCGGGTGTGCTCGATGTGGCATTTCCTTTGTTTTTATCTTTGCAATGTAACAATAAAATATTATGGATAGAGAAACCTTGTTTTGATAGAATGAGTTGAAGAACTGTGAACAGACATACTCACTTGCGTTTTCCAGCTTTAATGCGCAAGGTGTATGTATGGATGACACTCGCATTGGAGTTTATAACAGGTGTAACTGCGTATTATGAGTGGCTGCGCCGCCGTTTGATTTATGCCAGTGATGGGCGTCAGACCTACCTGTTCTGGGGCTGTCTGCTTGGTGAACTGGGTTTGGTTTACTTTCGACTTTCATCTCTCGTGTAATGAACCTTTCCTCACTCCTGCAACCTTGTTGTTCATCGTCTTTATTCGATCTTGAATGGTGTGACGATGTCGTTTATCTGCTCGTTTGCACAACATCTTCAAATTGCTAATGTGTTCTTCATGCTGCAGGAACTTTCGGTGCGATGTCTTTAATTGGATGTACCACAAGAGACACTTGTCAGTGGGACAACTGATTGATGATGGCATTGGTGGAGACTTATTATCGCATAGCTTTGCAACTATCCTTATGAAAGAACGACACGCTGTCGCTTATCATTAACTATGTTGGCGTAGTCGTAGTTTTGTGGGCTTGACTGCTTGGGATACCCAAAAATTAAAAGAATGTTGGCTACAGGCTGACGATATTTACTAGAAGATGCGCAAAGATTGCGTTGCTGAGGCGCATTGACCTTATCTCTCGACTTTGTGAACCTTTTCTTATGTCTGCTTGAGATTGTTAGGAAAGAAATTAATATGAAAGTGAAAGGCGGAAGTGTTGTTAAACCTTCCACGCTTTACGTTCTAATAAATTTTCTTGTTTTCTACTCTATATATAATATAAATAGGTGAAATTGTTCTTGTGGTTGATTTTTCCTATTTGTGGAGTAAAAAGTTGCTGAATTTTCTTTTTGAATTATTTGGATTGTGTTGTAAAAAGTTGTACTTTTTGCATCCGCTTTCGAGAGTTATCTCGGTTAGCGACTAAAGATAGAGTTCTTTGAATAGATTTACATAAACAGACAAGTTAGTACAAGAGTCTTGTTGTTTTTACAACAGGGTATAAATACGAACCGTTAATTGATTATTCAATAAAGGTTATAAAGGATAGTCGTTCTAAGTCAGAATATACATCTCCTTATGGAGATTTAAATAAGAAATTTTACAATGTAGAGTTTGATCCTGGCTCAGGATGAACGCTAGCTACAGGCTTAACACATGCAAGTCGAGGGGCAGCATGTTGGTTGCTTGCAACCAATGATGGCGACCGGCGCACGGGTGAGTAACGCGTATCCAACCTACCCAATACTCAGGGATAACCCGTTGAAAGACGGACTAATTCCTGATGGTATGTATTTTGTCTCATTGAGTTATACGATTAAAGAATTTCGGTATTGGATGGGGATGCGTCTGATTAGTTTGTTGGTGAGGTAACGGCTCACCAAGACTTCGATCAGTAGGGGTTCTGAGAGGAAGGTCCCCCACATTGGAACTGAGACACGGTCCAAACTCCTACGGGAGGCAGCAGTGAGGAATATTGGTCAATGGATGCGAAATCTGAACCAGCCAAGTAGCGTGCAGGATGACGGCCCCTATGGGTTGTAAACTGCTTTTATGTGAGAATAAAGTTAGGTATGTATACTTATTTGCATGTATCACATGAATAAGGACCGGCTAATTCCGTGCCAGCAGCCGCGGTAATACGGAAGGTCCAGGCGTTATCCGGATTTATTGGGTTTAAAGGGTGCGTAGGCCGTTTGATAAGCGTGCTGTGAAATATAGTGGCTCAACACTCTATCGTGCAGCGCGAACTGTCGAACTTGAGTGCGTAGTAGGTAGGCGGAATTCGTGGTGTAGCGGTGAAATGCTTAGATATCACGAAGAACTCCGATTGCGAAGGCAGCTTACCGTAACGTTACTGACGCTTAAGCACGAAGGTGCGGGTATCGAACAGGATTAGATACCCTGGTAGTCCGCACAGTAAACGATGGATGCTCGCTGTTGGCCTTTGTGGTCAGTGGCTAGCGAAAGCGTTAAGCATCCCACCTGGGGAGTACGCCGGCAACGGTGAAACTCAAAGGAATTGACGGGGGCCCGCACAAGCGGAGGAACATGTGGTTTAATTCGATGATACGCGAGGAACCTTACCCGGGCTTGAACTGCAGCTGAACGATTCAGAGATGATGAGGCCCTTCGGGGCAGCTGTGGAGGTGCTGCATGGTTGTCGTCAGCTCGTGCCGTGAGGTGTCGGCTTAAGTGCCATAACGAGCGCAACCCCTTTTCTTAGTTGCCATCAGGTAATGCTGGGCACTCTGGGAATACTGCCACCGTAAGGTGTGAGGAAGGTGGGGATGACGTCAAATCAGCACGGCCCTTACGTCCGGGGCTACACACGTGTTACAATGGCGCATACAGAGTGTTGGTTTCATGCAAATGAGATCTAATCTTCAAAGTGCGTCTCAGTTCGGACTGGGGTCTGCAACCCGACCCCACGAAGCTGGATTCGCTAGTAATCGCGCATCAGCCATGGCGCGGTGAATACGTTCCCGGGCCTTGTACACACCGCCCGTCAAGCCATGAAAGCCGGGGGCGCCTAAAGTCCGTGACCGCAAGGGTCGGCCTAGGGTGAAACTGGTGATTGGGGCTAAGTCGTAACAAGGTAGCCGTACCGGAAGGTGCGGCTGGAACACCTCCTTTCTGGAGACGTCTATTATTTATAATTTAGGTTATATGTATTTATAATCTTGTACTTACTTACTTGTCTTGTTTACAAGGGAAAAATGATGCTGGGCAAATCATTAGCCTTGGCACTTGAACTTAACCAGAACGAAGTCCTATAGCTCAGTTGGTTAGAGCGCCACACTGATAATGTGGAGGTCGGCAGTTCAAGTCTGCCTGGGACTACCTATAAAAGTTAACCCTTGGGGGATTAGCTCAGCTGGCTAGAGCACCTGCTTTGCAAGCAGGGGGTCAACGGTTCGAATCCGTTATTCTCCACTCGTTTTACGAATATGATTCGTACGCATGTAAGATCTTTGACATATTGACACAAGCAAAGACTGTAGATTAGTAACAGAATCAATCAGTCAGTCTGAAACGATACAGCTGAAGTATGGGTATGCGCCTTCCTTTATAAAGGATAGCTCAAGCGTAGAAAGTAATTAAGGGCGCATGGCGGATGCCTTGGCTCATGGAGGCGATGAAGGACGTGATAAGCTGCGATAAGCTGCGGGTAGGTGCAAATAACCCTTTGATCCCGCGGATTTTCCGAATGGGACAACCCACTCACGCATATAGGCGAGTATCACCTATATGATATCAGTGAGGCGAACCGAGGGAACTGAAACATCTTAGTACCCCGAGGAAGAGAAAAATAAATTAATGATTCCCCAGTAGTGGCGAGCGAACGGGGAAGAGCCCAAACCAGCGTTGTAGCAACTGCAATGCTGGGGTTGTAGGACCACGTTGTTGTACTTGAATGTGAGGAGAATATTCTGGAAAGTTTGAGCCATAGCAGGGTGAAAGCCCCTTTATCCGAAGCATGCCAAGACATAGTAGTATCCTGAGTAGCGCGGGACACGTGTAATCCTGCGTGAATCTGCCGGGCCCATCCGGTAAGGCTAAATACTCCCATGAGACCGATAGCGAACCAGTACCGTGAGGGAAAGGTGAAAAGAACTTCGACAAGAAGAGTGAAATAGTTCCTGAAACCATGCGCCTACAAGCGGTCGGAGCTGCTCATGCAGTGACGGCGTGCCTTTTGCATAATGAACCTACGAGTTACCTTTACCAGCAAGGTTAATCGCTCTTAAGTGCAGCAACCGCAGTGAAAGCGAGCCTGAACAGGGCGTTATAAGTCGGTGGTGGTAGACGCGAAACCAAGTGATCTACACTTGTCCAGGATGAAGTCCCGGTAACACGGAATGGAGGTCCGAACGGATAAGCGTTGAAAAGCTTCCCGATGAGGTGAGTGTAGGAGTGAAAGGCCAATCAAACTTGGAGATAGCTCGTACTCCCCGAAAGGCATTTAGGGTGCCGCGTACGATGATTTCTCCCGTAAGAGGTAGAGCGACCGATAGGTCGAGAGGGCTTCACCGCCTATCGAGACCTGACGAACTCCGAATGCTTACGCTTTGCAGTCGCGCAGTAAGGGGGCGGGTGCTAAGGTCCGTCCCCGAGAGGAGAAGAATCCAGACCGTCGTCTAAGGTCCCCGAGTTCTGTCTGAGTTAGTCTAACGAAGTCTGGTCCCCATGACAGCTAGGATGTTGGCTTGGAAGCAGCCATTCATTTAAAGAGTGCGTAACAGCTCACTGGTCGAGGGTCCGGGCATGGATAATAATCGGGTATAAGGCAGATACCGAAGGCGCGGGATAGTATTTAAAAAAGTATCGGTAGGGGAGCATTCCATCGACGTTGAATGCTGATAGGACGATCTATCGCTGGAGCTTTATGGAAAAGCAAATGTAGGTATAAGTAACGATAAGGAGGGTAAGATTCCCTCCCGCCGTAAGACTAAGGTTTCCCGGGCAATGTCAATCATCCCGGGGTTAGTCGGGTCCTAAGTCTCAGCCGAACGGCGATGGCGATGGCAGAAACGGGTTAATATTCCCGTTACTGCTGCACTGAGCGATGCGGAGACGGAGCAGTGACACCACCGCGAGGCGACGGAAGTCCTCGTTGAAGAGTGTAGAGTTGATGGGTGGCAGGCAAATCCACCATCAGAGTCCGAACTCGATAGTATGGCTTTTCTCCTCGGGAGCGAACCAATAGCGTGGGTAATCATACTTCCAAGAAAAATCCGCTAAACATCATCTGTGAAAGCACCCGTACCGCAAACGGACACACGTAGTCGGGTAGAATATACTAAGGCGTTGAGAGATTCATGGTTAAGGAACTAGGGCAAATTGACCCCGTAACTTCGGGATAAGGGGTCCTCATCGCAATGGTAGTGAGGCGCAGAGAATCGGTCCAGGCAACTGTTTAACAAAAAACACAGGGCTGTGCTAACTCGAAAGATGATGTATACAGCCTGACACCCTGCCCGGTGCTGGAAGGTTAAGAGGAGAGCTCAGTCTTCGCAATCGAAGGTTTGAATTGAAGCCCCAGTAAACGGCGGCCGTAACTATAACGGTCCTAAGGTAGCGAAATTCCTTGTCGGGTAAGTTCCGACCTGCACGAATGGTGTAATGATCCGGACGCTGTCTCAACCATGATCTCAGTGAAATTGTAGTATCGGTGAAGATGCCGATTACCCGCGATGGGACGAAAAAGACCCCGTGAACCTTTACTGCAGCTTAGCATTGACCTTGGTCATCCGATGTGTAGGATAGGCCGGAGGCTTTTGAAGCGGGTGCGCCAGCACTCGTGGAGCCATCCTTGAAATACGGCCCTTTGGCTGTCTGAGGTCTAACCTCGTGATTTGCGAGGACACTGTTTGGTGGGTAGTTTGACTGGGGTGGTCGCCTCCAAAAAGCGTAACGGAGGCTTCCAAAAGGTAGCCCTCAGGCCGATTGGTAACCGACCCATTAGAGTGCAATGGCATAAGGGTGCTTGACTGGGAGGCAGACATGCCGAGCAGGCAGGAAACTGGGGCATAGTGATCCGGCGGATGTGTATGGAAACTCCGTCGCTCAAAGGATAAAAAGGTACCCGGGGATAACAGGCTGATCCCCCAAGAGCTCATATCGACGGGGTGGTTTGGCACCTCGATGTCGGCTCGTCACATCCTGGGGCTGGAGAAGGTCCCAAGGGTTGGGCTGTTCGCCCATTAAAGTGGCACGCGAGCTGGGTTCAGAACGTCGTGAGACAGTTCGGTCTCTATCTATCGTGGGCGTTGGAGTTTTGCGTGGTGCCGTCACTAGTACGAGAGGACCGTGATGGACAGACCTCCGGTTTACCAGTTGTGCCGCCAGGGTGCACCGCTGGGTATCTGAGTCTGGATTTGGATAAGCGCTGAAAGCATCTAAGTGCGAAGCCATCCGCAAGATTAGAACTCCTCATGAGGGTCGTCGTAGACGACGACGTTGATAGGGTGTAGGTGTAAAGACAGCGATGTCAAAGCCGAGCACTACTAATTGCCCAAAAGCTTTCAGACAAAGATTATTTTCATCCGTTGTGATTTATTTAATCATACATTTTGCTTGTAGATATGTTATTGATGTTATAAAGGTATATCAGGCGGTTATAGCGGTGGTGTTCCACCTCTTCCCATTCCGAACAGAGAAGTTAAGCTCACTTGCGCCGATGGTACTGCAATGCAATGCGGGAGAGTAGGTAGCTGCCTTTTTTATTAGAGAGAGTTTAATTGAGTAATCAGTTATTTCTTTTTGTTTGATAGGTTTTTGGGTATCTAAAGATCTACTCTCATATTATGCTTGTATGAAGAGATCTTTAAAAGACATTACGAGAAGACTATCATAAGAATACTTTTTGAACAGGCTAGGAGGAGATATCAGTTTGTTAGGAAATAATCGACTATAGGTTAATGAGTATGCTTTCCCATGAAAAAGCAAAAGAGAAGGCCTTTCTATGCATTTTCATAGCAACGACTTCAGACTAAAGTACCAATGGATGACTTATACAGAGAACCTGTATAAGCCAACAAGAATAACTTATAAAGCATAAAAGGCTAATCTTAAAAACATGTAGGAAAATGCTCCTTCAATAGAAAAGAATGGCTTAGAGGGTAAAATAAATAATAAAAAGAAAGAGTGTGTGATCTTTGAAGAAATCTTTCTTTTTATTCAAGATTAGATGTGTTATAGGGCAACTTATTAGTTTTAAATTTGAGATTAATGTAATAAAAAGTATTGTAAAAAATATTGTCATATTAGGAAGTATTTTTGTACATTTGTAAAAGAACAAAATAAATAAAAAGATCTTAACTATTAATCTCATGAAAAGCAAAAAGATGCCTATGAGAATCTATAACCAAAGAAAAACAAGTTTATGATAGGTACAAAAACCTACTTTCATGAAAGCATATATTGCACCCAAAACTTTTAGTATTCCTTGTGAATGTATCAATTTAATATGTTCAACGGTTCCGCAAGTGCATAATGAGTATAGTAGAGAGCGACAACTTTTCACCCAGACTTTCTCCCAACAACGATTGATGAGGAGGATTTAGAGAAGAAGATAATTAATAATAGCTTTACATATAGGAGATTCTTAATTGAGATATTTAGAAATTTGAACCCAATAAGCATATTCTATATGAGGAATTAATGTAAGTTACTAACCAAAAATAATATTCTTAAAATCTATCAAAACAACTATGAGAGCAATTATTTTAAGTCTTTTATTCATCTTTTCGATATCTCTTGCTCATGCAGAAGAGCTGGTGTTGTATCGTTTTTGTAAGATCTTAGTACTAAAAGTGGGCGATCAGCTTGTTATTGCTAATCCCGAGCACATGAAGCGATGGGAAAATTCCTATATACCAAGGGAAGTCATAATCGAGATGCTATTCCTTCTCACTTTATTTCCGAAACAGAATTACTTATAAACCCTGAATTTATTGCAGAACTTGTGCTTGAGGGCGAGCCTGATGCTTGGCTTTTAAAAGATGAGGAGGGTTATTTGACAGGAAGGTAGGAGGGAAAAATGAGCTTTTTGTTGCTTCTTCTCCTAGTCACTCTAGACGGAATGAGGATAAAGAAACCTTTCTTACCATTTCATTGTCAGACAATCGGCACCATAATCTTGTCTTTAATGTCAAATCAACTTCAAGTTGGATACCCAAACAGCTAACTTATAATTCAGGACTTTATTCTTGTTATTCTAAAAGAGATTCTGAGTAGCTCTTTATCGTCGTGAACGGGATTGTTGATGCCATTGTCATAGATGAGCTTAAAACGGCAACTTACTATTATGGAACAAAGGCTTTTTGCGCTTCCGAAGGTCTAACAGCTTATACTATTCACATGCGAATAATGGGACATTAATAAAGGGCAGAACCTATAAAGGTAATCAGGTTCTACCAGCAAATCAAGCAGTGATAATTGAAGGGCCCAAGGATTGTATTTCTTAAAAAGAGGCATCTACCAGCGAAGTAGCCGACCCTGAAAATCTATTACGAGGATGATGTACGCCAAAGTATAGAAGCTGCATCGCCAAATGAGAAGTTATACAACCAAGTATTGCTGAATCGGGAGGGTATAAGCAGTCTTGGTTTCTATTGGGATAATGAAACAGGAGACAGAATAGTTAATCGTCCTCATAAAGCTTACCTTGCTTTTATGCAATCACCAACTTCAACTTTGCATTTTATCAGTATGCCAGCGCCTATAATAGATGGGTATAACTGCCATTCAACAAGTATATAAAAATGATGTTATATACAATCTATCAGGGCAAAAGTGACTCGTCCCCTATCGGGAATATATCATCATAAATGGTAAGAAAGTATATCTAAAGTAAATGATTTAAAGTTTTTCATCATATTAATAAGCAATGACGAATTTGTATATTTACCTAGAATATTGTAGAATAATCCCTTTTCAATAATTAAAGTGAGATAGGGGTTGTATTGAAGAATAGATGATATGAAAATAGGCTGCGTCAAGATTGTTGTTTACTTGACACAGCCTATTATTTTTAGTTCAAACCTATTTTTATTTCTCAAGACACTTTGAACTCTGCACCAAGCTGCAAAAGTCTTGTCCGTTCTGTTCACTTAGGGCAGTAAAGCTGAATGAAACGAGCCTTTACAGGAGTAGTAAGCAAGATAGATTTTTCCTTTCTATTGTTCTCAAACTCACCTTCAGCAACAGGTTTGCTCCATGTTTTTGCCATCATTGCTAATTTGAATGGTGTATTTCTTTAATATTACCATTATTACTGTTTTTGGCGTGGAAGATAAGTAAATCCTTTGATATTCTTCACACTTCCACAATCGAACCACCTAATGAGGAGGAATTGCCACTGTAACAGAGTACATAGTGTGCCAATAGGTGTTTGATTTCCGTCTGTTAAGTGAGTTGCATCACCCTCACCACTCTCCTGACTTGATGTAAATACGACAGATAGAGGTATGCTTTCGATGCGTGAGAATGATTGACGTGCTTGAGCCATTCATTCTCTTTGGTCCATGCAGTGATGGTTCCGCCATTGGCGAGGTTGATAGCTCCAGTATATTTAACAGGCTTTTTGCTGTCATTGATAGTATAGAAGATATCGCCCTTCACACCATTTGCATTGATGGTTACATTACCTTGTTCGTCTCTTGCAATGGTAAGTGGTGTTACACTATTAAGACTTATATCCGACTTGTTTAAAAGTTCCTTGCTATCTTTTGAACTTACAGGGCGAATGATGTATCCAAATGTGTGTGGAGTTGCCATTACACGGTCGTGTAATAGAGGACCACCTTGTCCAGCAACTGTTACCACTCTAAACCCGTATAGCCATATCTAGGTGCAAATAAGTGTAATCACTTTGTGGCAACTGTGTGGGTGATTAGCCATTGCGATGGCATTATCCGACCAAGGAAGAGCAGAGAGCTCATCTTATCTTTTTGCAATAAAGATTGCTCCCGCATGCGAATTCTTGCTATTGCTCAAAGCCTCGTGAGCGACAACCAACGAGTATCTTGGTGGTTACCTGTATCTTGTGGCTTAGGGAATGGTACAAATTCGTTGTTTACATCTTTCTGTTCATAGAGTCCAATCATTTGTCCTGTCTTTACGATCAGGGTAGTTATCCACCATACCACGACCATAATAGTTCAGTGTACTGAGTGATTTTGGTACACGAATAGTGTAACCTCAGCTTTTGCAAGTACTAAGCTAGGCTTGTTACTTGTGATAGAACTCTCGCTTTCAATGCTTCCATCTGGGAATACAGTGTAAAACCACTTGGGTGTTAAAGGGAAGTCGTCCTTTCAAAAGGTTTATCTTTAAACTCAATAAGCTTCTTCCAATTGGCATTACCACCTTCTAAGCGATAGCCATGTGGAGCTTGCGACTCTATGCTAAACACAACAGATACCGAACCATTGCTATTTACATGTGTTTGTATAGTTGGTGCATTTGTGTTGCAAGTTGTTCAAACCATTAGCATACCAAGCCCTCATAAGCCCAGTTATCATTGTTGGTCCATGCACGGAAAGCGTTGAGTTCAGGTCCACAACCATCTTCAATGATAGTCTTACCATCATATTGAAGGTTATAGATAGTACCCTTAGTAAGGTCGAAAGTTGTACTGAATTGATCACCAGAAAGAACTATTTGATTGTTCTTTGGTGCTGTTACGTTTACTTTTCCTTTGACATTCAATGCGGGACGAGCTGCTGCTAGCTGCACAGGTAATTGCTCTTCAGCCTGAATATATCCAGCCTTTTGCCCATGGCATATCGTGTTTTAGACGATAAGTGATGTGGAGTAGATATTCTTTATTAGGCTGAAGTCCTTCATTGAGTCCGTTGATTGTGATATATTTGTGTGTTCTTGCAGGTACACTACCAAGCTCCAAGCTTCCTTCTTTAACAGGAATACCATCGGCTGTCAATGTATAGCCATCTTGTAGCTACTTAAATCATCAGAATAATAGTTCTTGTTGAATACATCTAATGTAGCAGTTTTTAGCGTCTTTCCATGTTGTTCCAATATATTGGTATACCTTTTTCACCTCAAAGTATTGAGGTTTTGGAGCTTCATCACCAAAGATAATACCATTCATAACGAACTGTCCGTCGTTAGGAGTATCGCCAAAGTCACCGCCATAAGCTGCATAACGCTTTCCATCTTTAGTATAATGGTACATACTTTGGTCGATCCAGTCCCATATTGCACCGCCCATGAAGAAGTTTGTAGACTCCATTGCGTCCCAATAATCAACAAGATTACCTACAGCATTACCCATAGAGTGAGCATATTCCGATATATGGAAAGGATATTTGATACCCATTTTACCTTTAACAGCATCACGAGTCCATGCAATACTTGGGTATTGATTAGATCCCATGTCCACAATATCATTGTTACGTTCGTATTGTACGGGTCTTGAAGCATCGAAAGCTTTTAGTGAATCGTATGCAACTACGAAGTTATGACCTGGTCCTGCTTCGTTACCAAGGCTCCATATCACGATAGAAGGATTGTTCACAAGTTGATGTGCCATAGTCATTACACGGTCAACGTGTGCTGCTTGGAACTCAGGAACGTGTAAGCGATGCTTTTCCATAGAAATATTCGTGACTCTCAATGTTTGCTTCACTCTCTAAATAAAATACCATATTTGTTACAAAAGGTGGTAGAAATAAGGGTCATTGGGGTAGTGAGCGGTACGGATATGGTTGATATTAGCACGCTTCATCAGCATAATTTCACGCTCCATCTGCTCTCTTGAAATAACTTTTACCCGTCAATGGGTTCGTATCATGGCGGTTAACACCCTTTGAGTTTTAACGCCTTTCCATTGATATAATAGTATCTTCCAGCCAAACCAAACTCGTCTTCGTGTGCAGGAGTGTCCTTTATTTCAACACTGCGGAAACCAGTTTGGAAACTAATAGTTTCAATAACCTTTTTACCTTGCATCAATTCTCCAACAAGAACATATACATTTGGCTCCTCTGCAGTCCATGGAGCAGCATTGTTTAAGGTAATGGTTTGCTGAAGATTAGCTAGTTTATTACCACTACATGCAGTCTTTTCCTTTGTTGTTTCGAAGGTAGCAACCAACTCATTATCATCAGAATATAACTTATTTCGATAGATGCTCCAACGTACATTTAGGTCTTTTTACATTCTTCTTAGTTAGATTTTTGCAATGTAGTATTGATGCTAACCGTTCCATTTCCATCTTTATAAGTAGGAATAGCTTTCACGTCAGCAATGTGAACTTTAGGTTTTGCAGTGACACTAACATCACGGAAGATACCAGGAAGGCGGAACATGTCTTGTGCTTCGAGGAAACTTCCATCAGAAGAGCGATACACTTCAGTGCAATTTCGTTCTTTCCCTTTGTTGATATATGGAGTAATATCGAAATGTGCAGTGTTACGTGAGTTTCTTAGAGAAACCTACATAGCGTCCATTAATCCAAAGATAGAAGAAAGAGTCTACACTCATCAGATTGATATATACTTCCTTTCCGTCCCAATTGGCAGGAATATCGAAACTTCTTCTAAAATGAACCCACCTCATTTGCGATATTCGTATGTGGTGTAGTTCTTTGATGGTTCACGCATAACACCCTTTTTCCAGTCGCCTGGTTCGATGTTATATTTAAAGATAACCCATTGATTAACATAGATAGGTACACCATATTTCAATGTTCCATCTTTTTCTGAATTCCAGCCATATTCCAGCTTACAGGCACCTGTAGTCGGTCCCATTTGCTATCGTCATAGCCTTTTATAAAGAAAGTCTTTTGGGCGTTCATCGATTTTTAGCAAAGTGAAAGCTCCACTCTCCGTTAAGAGATAGGTAGTCTTTTGCAAATTTGGCAATACTTTTTCTTGCCCTCGTTAACAGATGAGAATGAAGAGAAAAGCGAACGAGCAGGTAGTTTATTATATCCCAAACATACCTGGATTTTTGCCATTCTTGTCCTGTTGGTGCCACGTCTTGGCCAAATAGATAGCCTCCAACAGGAAGGTTGTCTCGCCTGTAAAGGCATGGCTGTTAAAGATGATAACAGCAACGAAAAATAACAATTGTTTCTGCATAATAGATTGTTGTTATACTTAGTTATTGTATTAATGGTAGTCCTTCTAAAAAGGAATGAAAGCTTGTTGTGCATATAAAACCTTAAATCAGTATAGATAATACATCTCAGTTTCCATTGTCTACAAAGTTAATAAAAAGAACTAACTATCAACTATTGACTTGGAATTCCTATGATAATTCCAGTTCTTTTATTCTTTAAAGTAAACATATAGCAGAGAAATAGTGATATCTTATGTAGTTTCTTCCATTTCTTGTTCTTTATTCATTCGTTTGAAATAGCATTGCTTTTTGGCTTGCAATAGCATTGCTTTCTTTGCGGTGTAATTGCATTGAGTTTAGAAGATAAAAGCATTGAGTTTGTTTGACTAGCTTTTGTATGGTAGCTTGCAAAGCTATTTCATTTCTATTTCTAAATAAATGAGATATTCAATAGCAGTGTCTATCCTTTAAATCTCTCAATCATAACGATATTAGGGTAGGGACGTGACTAAATAAAATAGTGAAAAGAATTAGTAAAGGTTTATTTTGAAAAATAAAAAATATATATACCTTTGCATTACTAACAAAAGACTTAGGATTTTAGCTATATTGCCGATATGGCTCAGTTGGTAGAGCAATTCATTCGTAATGAATAGGTCCCGGTTCGAGCCCGGGATATCGGCTCTTTGTGAGAGCAAAACTTGTAATTAGAATTCTCTAAATTGGTTATTTGAAGAGAATTCATTTTCATTCAATTTTATTTATTGTAAGAAAGTTGTGAGTTACTATTCTTTAAAGATAAAAAGTAGTAGTAAGCTGTTTGTTTATGCTTTAAATTTAGTTGATTGATAGCGTTATTCTAAAAACAGAAAAAGTGTTTTTGGAAACCTGAACGTAGTGATATCAAAAACATTCGTTCGCCCTTTATATCCTGCTCTTTTTGTGCTTATTTCAATTGGATTTGTTTGAAGCCTACCAGCTGATAGGTGCGTTCTCCCTTTCCCTTTAAAATCAAACATAGGCTTGATATGTGTTTTCAGTTTGAAAGAAATTGCACCTTCTGTTGGGAGGGTGGTGATAGTGCCATTAGGCGTTTTTAAGAAGATATTGATACGAGTAATATCCCTGTTTAAGGTTCACAACAGCTGTGTATGCCTTTATTTCTTCGTTATAGGTTAAACGATATTTTTCAGTAAAACTATTGTTAGTCCACTGACCGTTAAGGTATATTTCGCCCACTTGTTTGGGAATAGCAAGGGTGAAATGCACATTGATATAATCAGAAGCAGTGTTGTTTTCGATGTTATCACTATTGCGAATATAGAATGCTCCATTAGCATCTTCATCGTAAACATAAGCAAAAACGTGCGGTATGTGAGACATAAAAAGGCGTTGTAGCTATTGTTGTTCCACACCATTCGCTCTACACCCTACAGAGGGTTGCGAAGTGTGAAGTGTTTCAAATTTGTGATATTCGTTACCTGCATCAAATATCAATTGCTTGTTGTGTTGCCATATCATCGATTCGGTTGTAACGATTTGAGGCATAAAATCCTTTCTAATGTTATCGAGACGATTATTTTGAGTTACCACAATTTTGAACTCCTCTTTAGGATTTTGCGACACATTAGGTGGATAATTAAGTACAATGTTCAATTGTTGATGTCGATTGTTGATGTCTAAGTCCGTGTTTGTTGTAGCCTCAATACCTATTTTTACCTTAGGATCTACCACCATAAAGTGAGCAACAAGAATTTTAGAATCATTGTTGTTATCATCGTAAACCGTTACCTTATAATTGCCACTCATAAGCAATTGGCACGATTCGTTGGGTATTGAGAACGAATAATGGGTGTATTCTGTGTTGGTATTGATAGAAGGTTGAATGTCTTCTATATTCAAATAGTCTGAAAAACCTCTGATATAGTCGTTTTAAAAGAGTTGTTTCGACACCGACCAATCGTCTTCACAATGTTCAACAGTATAAAACATAACGATGATAATTATGGCTTTTTCGTCGAAAGAGATGTTGATTGGGAGTGTTATCGTTAAGCGAAAATAACAGGCGGTTCGAGCCATTTATTGCCTGCAACAACCTGCAATGAGGCGATATTAGGAATGGATTATTCTATTTTGTTGCGCCCATGAAGCATTTGCAACACAGCAGGAGTAGAAAGGCAAAAAGACTCTTCATATTAAAAATCTATTGATAAACGTGCATTGATTTGTCGGCCTGTTAAATAGTTTGGCATCGGCATATTGATTATTGGTTACATCGGTAATCCAATAATAAGAGTTTACATTACTTATTCCAAAGAGATTTCAAACAATCTACTCCTAACCACATATTCTTAATGAATTTCTGATTGTTTTTGCTATTAAGAAGATTGTAGCTCATACCAATATCAACTCGTTTGTAGGCTGGGAGCACGAAAAGTATTGGTCTCTAAGTCTTGATGTGGGTTGAAAAGGTAAGCTCATCGGCGAACGCAAGCTTAAGAGACATCTTCCAACGCTCTGTTCCTGGGAAGTAATCTGTAAAGAATAGGTTCACAGCATAACGTTGATCGGTGGGTAATGGAATTTTTCTTTCCATTTAAGTTCATTTGAGTATTCATCAAAGAAAGACTTATCCACGAGTCGGTTCCTGGCACGAATTCACCATAAAGCTTAGGTCTAAGCCTGCAGCATGGCCGTTGCAGAGCTGATCTCCATAGTAAATAACCTTTACATTGTTGACACTATAAGGAATAAGGTTGCTCAAAGCTTTGTAATAAGCTTCGGGCTGTGAATTTATATTGATGTTCTCTGATCTTGAAATTATAATCTAATCCTGCTATAAATTAGAAGCGATCTTTGGCTTTTTACCTTGTTGTTAAATTGGGCATAAGTCACTCCATTCGAGATAGTTGTATCTCTAGCTCTTTAAAAGAATGGTGCTTGATAATATAAAACCAGTGGCAAAGCGCATGGTGATATTATGGTTAAAGGCGGGTGTAATGCCTAAAGATACACGTGGACTGATGATTGTTTCTTTATTGAAACTCCAGTTACTCACTCTAATTCCATAATTAAGTGTAAAGAGAGTGTGTTCGTGTTTGTCTTGTAAAGCGATAGGTGTCTTGAATATATCCTTCGATTCTTTGACTGCTTAACTCATTCTTTGCACGTAGAGAATAAATCATATTGAGTGCTTCTGGCGTATTAGGAATGTTGTAATCAGCTAGAGTCTCGCATTTCATATTCATTCGAAATCTCTTTGATATTTCTCCCATTTCATGGTGAATGCACTCTCTATATTGTGCTTTTGAAGTCTTGTGATTAAAAAGCAAACTTTTACATTCTTTATGTTGGCTTTTAGATAGTTTCTTGAGTGCTGAAAATAGGTTCCTAGCACCAAGGTTTTTCGCTTGTTTCAGTTTGAGTTAGCCAATATTGACCTTGTATGTCGTATTTCTCTTGCTCCTTAGTAGAGAACGCAGAGGCAATAAGAGCTAACGAAGTGTTTTGCGTTAGGTTACGCTTTAGACTGAAAGAGCCGAAGAAGGTTTGGAACAAATCGTTTTCTTGTCCATCGAAATAAACCTTGAAATTCTTTACATTCTTAAATGTTCCGAACTTCGTTTCTCTGTTTTCTGGGGTGAAAGTGTAATGATTATCCGATATACTTCCAATGAATGAGAGTTCCCATCTCTTATTGGGTTTATAGTTAAAGTAGGTCTGATAATCCAAGAAACGAGGCATATATTCGCCCTTTAGTTTCAAGAGTTCCCAATAAATATTTATTGGTTTTGTAGGAATACTATTGCTCCACGAAAGCTTTTGATTGCCTATTGCTGCGTATAAGCCTGCTCCGAGCATACTGATATATGCCGATGCTTCAGACTTTTTGTGGTGTTTTTATAGGTGATATCTAATGCAGAAGACATCTTATCTCCATATTTAGCGTCGAATCCTCCCGTTGAGAATCCAATCTTTTTCAACCATATTTGGGTTGATAATAGATAAGCTCTTCTTGTTGTCCACTGCGTACAAGAAAGGGACGAAATACCTCTACATTGTTGATATATACACTATTTTCATCAGAACGAACCACCACGAACATTATATTGAGAAGATAGTTCGTTGTGGGTAGAAACGCCCGCTTGACTTTGTATCAACTCTTCAACTGCATTACCAGTAGCCGACGGATTGTTCTTAAATCTTCGGTTTTTGATATGCTGCATCTGTCCTGTTTGCTTGCGAGCACCCTTCACTGTTACCTCTTCAATCATATTATCTGAATATAATACGATTTGAAGTTTTCAGCTTACCTTAGGCTTTTTGTAATATTCTTGTTTTGGTTTTATATCCAACCATCGAGAATTTTACAGACAGAGTCGGCAGTATGTAAGGTTAAAAGAGAACTCTCCACGAGGGTGAAGTCATCGTCATTTTACCTTGTTTTGCAACAGATACAGTTACGAGTTCAATGGGTTGTTGTTGCTCATCGACAACCTTTTCCTTTGAAGAGTGAATGTTTGTCCGTGCATTACTACTGCATAGAAGAAACATATAAAATATAGTGCAATTCTTAATTTCATATAAACATTAAACGCAAAAATGCTGTTATATTGTTTAATTGAGCGATATAGATAAAGAAATTACCGCCAAAAACAAGTATAAATGTGCTTGAATGACGGTAATAAGTCTTTTTCTATTGAGATCTGACGATTAGTAAAGTTCGTCGTCTTTCAATTCTTCTTTGTCTGAGTTTTTCTTGTCCATTAGCATGCCAAACGTAAGCAATATAAGCCACAACGAATGGAACAAGGGATTGAAACTACAGACATTGTTTGAAGTGTAAACAAGCTACTGCAGCTGTTTGAGATGGTTAAACTGCTTTTGAATATCAATGTTTGATGGATAGTAAGCAGTGTGATTCCAACCTGCACAGAGTAGTAGTGACAACACAACTAGCACCACTCCGATGCCTGCAAACCATATTCCTTTGGTATAGTTCTTTGTGAATAGAGTCTTACCAAGAGCGTAAAGAAGCATCAAAACACCAACCAATAGCACTACTAATAGATACCACATGGTAACGAAGTTATTGAGATACTTCATTGGTTCCATATAAATGCTACCATCATTTACATTCTCTGCGAATCCATCTTTAAGAAGAGTGCGGATCAAGAATGAAAAGGAATAGCACCAAGAATGGAACAGTATTAACCAAAAAGTTGTCTCTTTGAGCGTTCTGTATTGCTGCATCATTTACGTTATTGATGATGTAGATGTACCAAGAATACGTGAAAAGGAACATAACAGCCAATCCAAGTCACAAGGTTCCAAGGGATCTAATAGCGCATCAAGTCCATGTGAACCATTAGCCCATTGACTAATAACTGGTTGTAGACTGTTGGTGATGTTCATTTTGTTTACAACAAGTTAGATCCATTGAAGAATGTGCAACAGCTGCCCACCAAGTAGGGACTGGGCCAATGATTCCATTGAGAACTAAGAACCATTGAAATGTTTTTTGCACCGAAAAATGTTACCAAGTTTGTTTTGGGAATTCATAGCTCACGGCTTGTAATACGAATGAGAATAGAATAATCATCCATAACCAATAAGCGCCACCAAAGCTGGTACTATAGAATAAAGGGAATGAAGCAAAGAATGCACCACCGAATGTTACATGAGGGTAGTAAAGGTGGTTTCCCATTTTCGTCCTGTTGAGTTTACAACCAAACGGCGTTCCTCTGGGTGTATGTCCTAATGAGAAAAATAAGAGAATTTGCGCCTTGTACAAACATTAAAAAGCATGGTAATGCTCTAATAAAGAAACCAAGAACCACCAGTAGTGTTGTAATAATGTGTATGACATAATATCTTGTTTTAATTATTTTGTTATCTTTTCGTTTTCAATTGTGTATTCAGGTCCTTTCTTAATTTGCTTTGCAAAGGATATTGATTTCAGTGATAAGCATCGCTGTAAACAAACTACTAAGAAGATGAAGAAAGTAACAATTACTGAACTAGCTTGAATGTTAGAAACTGCCACCCAAGTAGGAAGTATATCTTGAATTGTCCAAGGTTGACGTCCCATTTCAGCAACAACCCAACCTGATTCTGTAGCAATATAACCTAAAGGAAGTGTGATGATTCCTGCAACAAGCAACCAACGATGTTTGGTTAGGTCCTTCTTATACACCATAAATAATAGTACTGCAAAGAAAAGAATAAACAAACAGCCAAGTCCAACCATAAATCTGAACGACCAGAAGCATACTGGAACATAAGGAACAACTTGGTCTGCAGACTTAATATAGCCGTAACCAAAGTACTTCATGTTCTCGTTTAATATCTTAAGATTTGCCTCAATTCCTGCTTTGTCGTTAGCTTTTTTAGCCTGACGATAAGCTGGAAGGGCTGTAATAGCTTGTTGACCACGAGTAATCTTCTCTTGAAGTGATGGCTCTTTACACCTTCATTGTTGGTATATCCATTGATAATGTCGTTGATTCCTGGTACATATCCTTGGAAATCGTTTTGTTGCAAGGAATGAGAAAGAGCAAAAAGGAATATCAATCTTGCTACAAGGATGTTTTTGGACACTCTCTTTAAACTCTGGTTGTGAGAAAGGATTAACCAAACCAGAAAGTTGTTAGCGGTTGAGCTTTACCACCATTGTATAAGCGCTTCCATTGCAGCAAGCTTCATTGGTTGAGTCTTTGCCACCATATGTGCAGAGTGATGTCCTGTTATTCCTGCTAAAATAGAAGCGGTAAGACCTACAAATGCAGCGATTTTTCAAGCTCTCAGTAGCAAGCTTTACTTCTCGTTTCTTAATTAAATAATAACAGCTAACAGCTACAGTAAACACCGCACCAATAATCCAAGAAGAAGTTACTGTGTGTAGAAATTTATCAATTGCGAATGGACTAAACGCTACTTCTAGGAATGAATTGAACGATGCAAGCTCGTTTCTCATAGTGTCAGGGGTTGAATGTATGGCCTACAGGATACTGCATCCAAGCATTCGCAACCAATATCCACCAAGCAGAAAGGGTTGCTCCTAAGCCTGTTAACCAAGTAGAAGCGAGGTGGAAACCTGCTGAAACTTTCTTCCAACCGAAGAACATTACTGCCACGAAAGTAGACTCCATAAAGAATGCTAGAATGACCTTCAATAGCTAAAGGAGCACCGAAGATGTCACCAACTAACCATGAATAGTTACTCCAGTTAGTACCAATTGGGAATTCAAGGATGATACCTGTAGAAACACCCATAGCGAAATTAATACCAAAAAGCTTTTTGCCAAAACTTCGCAACATCTTTCCAAAATGGTTTCTTTCTGTGCGATAATAGCAAGTCTCAGCGATGCCCATTACAATGGCAAGGCCTAGAGTTAGAGGTACAAAAAAAGCCAGTGATAGATGGCTGTAAGGGCAAATTGTGCTCTCGACCAGTCGATAGTACTGTTCGAGATGTCTAATAAAAGATGATTAAACATAATGTATTGTTGTTTTAATTATTTTACTTTGAACGTTGAATTAGCTCTTTTTGAGACATATTCAGATTCGCTTCCTTTTTGCGTTTGCTGTTTTATATGATTGGGAAAGAAGAAAACTTTTAAGATTGCAAACATGATAAATAGTTTAATTGCAATGATTAACCATAATGTTTTGCCAAGCTTCATGTTCTTAAATCCGTCATAGTATAGATAAAATATCTTTTAAACAAATTGTTGTGCTCATTTAAACGATTATTCTTTGTATCGCTCAAATATAAATATTTATCCTCAAAAGATGAGGATGAGTAGTGCTTTTTAATAAAATATGTGAGAAAAAGTACTAAAACTTTTAAATTTGAGGCTCAATAAGGCCATATTTGAGATGAAAAAGCCCTTTATAGAGGTTTTTGCCTTGAAATGCATGTCGATACATGCACTCTTACTTTCTAATTGTTTCCCTCTAATTCCTTGTATTTTCTCGTAAACACGATGAACAGGAAGTCCCCATTACATTGAAAATAGCTACCTTTCAATACTTTGTAATTCCTATGTAACTCAATCCATTCTTGAATGCCATACGAGCCCGCTTTTGTCAAAGGGTTTGAATTGTGATACATAATAGTTATTTCCTCATCTGATAGCTCTTTGAAGCACACCTCAGTGACATCAGTGAAACGATATGTTTTTGTCTAGAGGTCTTTAAACACACCTGTAGCCGACAGTATGGGTCTTATTACTTAAAAGACGCAACATATCAAAAGCCTCTTTTTCGTCCTTTGGCTTGCCTAAAATAGTGTTATCTACGCATCACAAGCGTATCGGCTGTAATTAAAATCTCATCGTCTGCAACCTCATAATTACTGGCCTTTCTTCTTCGAAAGATATTCTGGAACATCTAAAGCCGATAGGGTTGAGGGATGACTCGTCGATATCGTTTTTACCCTGATTATTATTGATTTGTTTAAGCCCGACAATAACTCTTTACGTCGAGGCGAATTACTGGCTAACACCAGTTTATTATTCTTTTTATTCATTTCTGTTTTATAATATAATAAGGTGACGGCCATTACCAACCGAAAGCAATATTGCTTTCCATCCATTTTGCCTTGAGCCTTTAGCACCTGTTCAATAATATCTCTTCCACAGCCATTTCCGCCAGTAAAGTCGCTGATATAGCAACTAATTTCCTTTATTTCTGGTGCTGCATCTTTGGGACAACATGCAGCTAGCCCACACCCTCATTATTTCATAATCGGGTATGTCGTCGCCCACATAAATAATCTCTTCGTCTTTTTAATTGATATTTCTCTTTAAGCGAATCGTATATCTTTATTTTTACACTTGCGCCAAGATGAACCTCTTTTACCGAGATTTTTCATATCTAACCTTCACCGCATTGGTCTTTCCACCTGTTATTATGCCCATAATTAGCCCTTGTTTCTGAGCCAGTTGAATAGCATATCCATCTTTAATATTGGCACTTCTTAGCGGTTCTCCACTGCTTGCGAGGGTTATAGTTTGTGTAGATAGAACGCCATCTACATCAAAAGAATATCGCACGTATTTTGCTTAAGTCGTAATTAATCATTGTCGTTATGTTGTTCTAACTTGTTTTATTATTTGAGAGACATCTCTTTGTAGAGAGATTGTAATGCCTTGTTGCTCTAATAGCTGAATATGAAGCTTTCTATCACCTTTTTGTGTCTTTGCGTGCTGCAGGACCTGTTTCGCCTTCAATGGCAGACATTTTTGTGACCTTTTTAGCCGTTTCGTCAATCAAAGGCAAAATTACTTCGAATGGAATAGAACGATTTTTCTAATAATTCTTGAGCCACACTATAGCAATAATTGCTAAAATTACGTGCAAAAGATAGCCGCAATATGAAGGTATTTTCGATCGGTATCATTGAGGTGATACACCTTCTTTGAAATACTTGTTGCTATGCTTTTATTGTATGTTAAGAGTGTCTTTCGTTATTGCATCAATAAAGATAGGTATATCACTGAATGATAATAGTTTATCAATACTAAATGTTTGCATAGGGTAGAGCACTCCATATCTATTGGCATAGGGCTGCAAAACTACTCATTAATAGGCTGCCGAGGTGTGTAAAAAGATAGCGTCTTTGCGCTCGTTACATATCTTTGAGAGCATCAAGAAACGCATCGTCTTTTAATGCGATGATGTATAAGTCGGAATCTTTATTGATTTGTTCGAACGAAGTGGTTTTAGAACAGTTTAAAAAGTTCGGCAAGACGATTAGCAGAACGCTCAGTTCTACTAAAAACCTCTTTTGATATGAAATCCTTTTCTTTTAGTTCTACACCTAAATTGGTTGCCAGTTTGCCTGCTCCAATATATCGTTATATCCATCGTTTAAATCGTTGTTATTTTCTACCACTTACCAATATGAACCTTTTCCCATTTAATTTTGTCGGCATTGTATGGCGCATTGGTTTTGTTGGGATAGCTAAATGCAATGAGGGCAAGCACCTGTTGATTGGCGAGATATCGAGAATGCCTCGCACAATCTCTTCGCACGAGGTGTTGTCTGAAAGATATCGGTCTCTAATTTGAATCCAACACGAGCAAAGACAATTCTTCTCGCCTGATATTGCATGCTCACTCCAACAATAGAAGCATCTTCAATCCAGCAATCGTTCACGCTTTTATCACCACATAAAGCCACCACAAGGGGGCGTTGGCAATGAAACTGATGTAGTGTTCCTTTAGCTTCGACAGTTCTTAATGTCATGCTTTGTTGTCAACAGCAATGATGTCCTCACCTTGCTCTGCCTTTTAGATGAAGGTGCAAGAAAGCACTTTGAAAAAGTGTTTCGATGTTCAGGAGCTATTTCGGTTGTTTTAAAAATCTCTACAGCTACGTCTTTCTGTTGAAAGTTGCTTAAATGAACTCATTGTTTTGCCTTTTCTTTTTGGGTTTAAATATTTGAAAATGCTTCTACAAAGGTAGATTATTCTTGTTGAATTCACAACATATTGTTCTATAAATATAAGTAGTGCCTTTTAAGCGTGATATGGTGGGTAAAAGTATTGCATTTACTGTCTAAAAACATAGCTTTTTGCTAGTAATATCATAGTTTTCAATTTTTCACGATAATTGTAATATGTTTCTATTTTGTAAACTATTTGTATTCAATGTTATGTACTCGTGTGTATTTAAAAAGTGAGACCAATATACAGTGGAGTATATTTTCGATTGTAAAGTGGGTCTTTTATCTTTAATTTAGATGGCATGAACTTGAAAGCAAGATACTGAAATAATGTTATTTTATTAGAAATATATTAATAATGTAATTTAATTTATTATTAACCTTAATCGATAGATTTTCGTTGAATTATACTACTTTTGTGATATAAAATGTAGTTATGATGAAGAGATATATAATAAACGCATCATTGTCTTTTTGTGCTCTTGTATGTGACCGTTTTCGCTCAAACTTCAACAAGTACTAAGACAGAATCATGGAAGTAAGATATCAAGAATATTAAATAGAGCTAGAAAGTCTGCAAATAAAAGCAGGAAAAGCAAGTGGGTTACACCTTAGATGCAGATGGACATTTTGAATAGAAAATGACCTTATAAAGGTTAGTGGCCTATATTACATGCCATTATACACCGTAAACCTATATCAAGGCAAAGAAGCTGCGGGTTTAGAGAGCTGTTCGAAAAGAAATTTGTGGAGATATCCCCCAAACCAAACTGCAACTGGGTGATTCCTCAAACAGATTGGTTGCATGAACCAGTGGAAAAAGGCGATATTGTTGTTGGATATTCCAAACAATGTATTGCTATGCCATTACAAGATGGGTGAGGATATATGTCTAAGTTCACCCTCAACGATATAGAGTGGGTGGAGAATACAACCCTTGCAAGAAAAATGGCTAAGTGAGGAACACTGGATGCTTTCTGATAAGGTATATAATAAGTTGTTGACAAAAATAATGTTTGTCAATTGAGTGTCGAAAAGAATTTTATTACTTCGTTTTTATCTTGAGATGTAATGCTATAGTATTGAATTTCAGAATAAAATAGAGGTATGTAAAACTCTTTTCGATATCAATATATTCGGATAACAACTCAGGTGAGTTGAATATAAAACAGATACAGATTTATTTAAATTCTTTATTTCAAATAGTGCAAATGAGTTGCAAAATAAGTGATATTGAAATAAATTACATTGATAATAATAACAGTTTCTAATATTAGCGATAATTTATATTGTGTACCTTTGCATTGATACAAATAAAGATAAGTAAGAAAAAGATGAAAATTCATTGTTTTAAAATACAGTATTTATTCTTTGCTTTCGCTCTATTTTACAGCGTTTTCATGTGGAAATAGCAAAGAAAAAGAACTCGACCGACTTGTTGTTAGCTTAGCTTCAGAGAGATAAAGAGATGACTCTAAAAGACTGGCAAGATTGTTTCACTTATTAATTCAGACAAAAGAGCATTTAAAGACTTTTTGCAATTCAAACGGAGAGTGTTGATGAGCGAAGCTTAAAAGCTATATTGTTGACTTGATGAATGGCCGTCGTCCCTCTGTGGATGTAAGCTTTGTGGGTTGTCGGAAAAGAGCAAAATGTGAAGGTAAACTTCTACCTAGAGCGCTCAGGAAGTATGATTCCATACGATGATGTGAATGGAAATGGTAACTTTTCAAAGCCGCTATTGTGCAGCTGTTAAACAACCTTCCAGGCGATGTAAACAACAATAAAAATATACGTAGTAAATAGTACTATCAACGAATATCCAGAGGAGTTCTCTAAGTTTTTGACCGATACCAATATCTTTCGAAAGCCACTAAAAACATTGGAGATCCAAGCTATTACCAACTCTTTAGTGAGATATTTAAAACATTGTTGAATAACACAAAAAGCAATGAATTAAGTATTCTAGTGTCGGATATGATTTACTCAACTATAGGATGTCTGTAGTAAATCCTGAGAAAATCTTTAATGAGAATAAAGGTATGACCCATGCCGTTTTCTAATAATATCGTTAAACAAAATCGATGCTTATATTGAAAATGCAAGGCTCTTACAATGGTCTTCACACACATATAACTCTCCAAACAAAGGATTGCATATCAAGGCGAACGTCCATACTATATTGTTATAGTAGGGAGATAATGCTCTTCTTGCAAGAATATCAAAGGATAAAATTATAGTTCGTTTAGAGATTTCGCTAGCTTTACCAGGGTTTCAAAGAGCAATATCTATTTGAAACGTCAGGCATTTATCGTCCTTATTACTCATTCTTGTTAAGTAATAGCTTGATAAAAGGTCGTTTCCGTCCAGAACATAATCAGACAAAATAGCATTACAAACATTGAAGGTCGAGTAGATAAAAGAGAGTGGGGACCTTGATTTGGTGTTGGCTGTAGATCTAAACAATATGTTTATCGGATAAAAACTATCTTGTTAATCCTCACATTATGAGGGTTATTGCAGACGATGCAATACAGATTAAAGACTATAAAACCAATAACAGACAGTGATAGAATGCCTGCTGAAAAGAAATATACTGCAACGCATCGATGTGTATCGTCTGCAAAGGAAATATCACTGTGACTTAAAAGTAGGGCCGGCATGTGGGTTTATGTCTTCATCTACAGGGGAGTGACACTCAGCAAACCTTCCTTTTATTTGCGTTGAGATAGAGAAATGTACGACTTTTATAAAAGGGAGGAATTCGGCTGGAGTTCCTTATTACTTCGGGTCGTGAACTTAAAAGCCTGTCCTGTACTGCGCGCTGCCTCGCCCGCCTGCGCGCGGTTACGTGCT
>BNJV01001157.1_pt1 | contig 135395 bp, 190 predicted proteins | sample 8540591 | NCBI WGS metagenome assembly BNJV01 (sample SAMD00202457, study PRJDB9452) | human saliva metagenome | host: Homo sapiens | reverse complement strand
ATAAAGCGTTACGTATTGCTGCCAGGCTGGCTTTTCCTTCATAATATTGCTCGTTCTTCCGTGAATGGTCACGAAGCTACCCCGAGGCTCCGCCATTTCGCAAATTCTACCACATTGATAGCATCATCCGTAAAGCCGATGCGAAACTCACGGTAAGAGGCTTCAGGATGGTTATGGTGCTTAAAACCTGTTCTGCCAAAGGAAGACGGTCATTAAAGTTGAGCTCTCCTCGATTCCGGGCACCACCTTAGGCACGGACAGCCCATATTCACATCAATGCCGTCAAAGTCCTCTTCAATGCCGGCAGGCCATTTCCGCCATCAGCTAGGATCAGAGCCAGAGCTGTGCCGATACAAGTCCCGGCTCTCTTTGTGTTCAAGCAAAAGAAATCGGTATTTTGATCTTCGTAGTAAATGGCTTTCGCCGACACCATTTCCGTAAAGGATAAAGCTTAATCATTTCCTTACAAAGGATACGGTAAGGAAGATCTGTCACTCCCGCCAGCGGGAGCCATCACGAAATATTACCGAGCCTGCAGTCGCTGAGGACATCGGCGGCAGAAAGAGGCTTCCTCCTCCCCTCTTCTTCTCTTTTATTCAAGGCCTCCTCATAGGAAAAAGTCGGATATCTCCGTGACTTCTCACGATTTCTTCTATCCTTTTTCAACTAAGTGTTTGATGTTGATCGCTTCTTTCTTATTTCTTCTCCAGATTCTGCGATCCCGCATAATACTCTTCTTCCAGCTTGGAAAAGAGCTCCTTACAGTCCCTTTTGAATCTGCTTCTTCTTTAGCTCTCTGCCCCTATCGGGTCGCAAAGATGGTCTGTCTCCTCCGCAATGCTGATAAGCTCCAGCCTTCCTTCTTCTCCGAGTGCATCAGAAACACACCGCCGATTTCCTCCGTGCAAGCACGTATATTTTGCAGGGCTTTCTTGTACCTCTTTGGGCAGGAGGGAAAAGCGTGATACTGTTCTCTTATAGGAATTGGCCCCGCAGAGCACCTTCTTCTTCACCTCTTTCTTTTAAGAGCATCCTGATTCATTGCTTTTCGTCCATAATCTCTTGCTCCTTTCGGAATTTTTAACCTGCATCATCATAACACAAAGGAAGAAAGCCAAAACCCTATGCTGTTTCCTCCTTTTATCCTAAGGAAACCTCCTGATATTCTGTCCTCCATAAACACGGCTACAGAAGTGCTTTTAAAAAGATAATTATAGAATCATTTTTAGCAATAAGCCTCTCTTTTATCTTACCAAAAGCTGGGCAATACGGTACTGCTCCTCAGAAATATCCTTCTTCATGCGCAGATCCTGAATATCGTAACCACGAATTCACCTTTCTATAAGCCACAAGGCGATTGGACTTTCTTCCAAGAGAGCAGCTCCACACGCCTTAGCTGCCCATAATGGAGAGCATAGTAACGGTCCTACAGGTGATCCGCCTCTGCATGTCCCTAAACCGTTGCTCTGGTTTCAATACCGGTAGCCGCCTCAATACGCATTGCCATAGAAGAAGAATGTCCAATACCCTCTGCATTGATGATGATATAGTGCTTCTTTCCTCTTTTTCTACTTTCGATAATACGGTTAATGATGGCCTGCTCTCTCCTCATACTTTTCAGGCAGAAGGATTTCTCCTCAGCGCCGTTTGCCACACCGCACCAGAGCAATATATCCTGCGTGTCTTCCCATTACTCGATAATGGAACAACGCTCATGGGAAGTAGAGTGTATCAGAATCTTATCAATAGCCTGCATGAGCGGTATTGATGGGAGGTATCAAAACCGATAGTATAGTCAGTACAAGCAATATCCAGGTCAATGGTCCCCGGGAACACCGATGGTATTAATCCCTAAGGAAGACAACTTCCCGCTCCCATAAAGGATCCGTTCCACCGATAACCACCATGCGTCAATGCCGTGCTTTTTACAAATCTCCGCACCCTCTTCTTCTGTCCTTCCGCAGTGGTAAACTCCTTACATCTTGCGGTGTACAGCACAGTACCTCCACGACTGACGATATCGAAACAGAATGGCTATCCATCTCCTTTGATTTCTTCCTCTAAAGCCCTGCGTAGCCACGCATAACGCCCTTCACCTTTATGCCATTGTGACTGCGGTTCTTACTACGGAACGAATTGCCCGCATTCATTCCGAGCATCTCCTCCGGAAGTTAAAAACACCAATGGTTTTACTGCTTTCCCGCCATAACCGCCTCAATCTATACACCTATACTTTATTTTATCTAAAACTAATTTTTATTTGGCAATAAAACTATCTCGCCATTTCTATCTACTATTTCCTAGCTAGCTTTGCTTTAAAAACAATCGTGTTCTTTTGTATTTATTTTCGAACAAGTACACTATCTTTACAGTATCCTAAGCATTTTTCAAGGATTTTAGCTGTTCTTTTCACATTTTCCGACCTACAATTTTTGCAAGATTTTCCATACCTTGGGAAGATTGTATACATAAAGCTTCCTAAGCGCTTATATAGCCTTCTCCTTCCGCAGATAGATGACTACGGTGCTTTCGCCCCCTTCTGAGACAGGCATTCCAAAACTTCCTTTTCCTCTCCAGATAGGCCTCTTGTCGGAAAATTGCAACCAAATTTCTTTCGGCAAATTTTCAGCTATAATTTTTCCGCAATCAATTTCCCGTTGGCTTCATCATTCCATCTGCACTCTGCCATAGACAAAGACCTTTTCTGTCCTCCTGAATCAGTTCCTCCGTAAGCTCGTAGGTCTTCAGGAAAACCACCACCTCATGGAACATGTTGTCTTCCAGCGTTACAAAGGCCATCATGTCATTTTTCTTGGTAATCCGCCTATTAATCCCGGTAATCATTCCTCCCACGGTACATTGCTCATCGGACAGCCGATTCTCCTCTCATCGCCTCAAGGGAGAAGTCTCTGCTCTGGTGCAGACCTGCTTTGAAAAGGGCTCTGTCACTGTCCAGCGGGTGTCCGGAGAATAAAACCCTAAAGCATCCTTTTCATTTCGTAAAAAGCTCAGCCTTTTGGAAATTCTTCCAAACCGGATCCAGCTCACCCTGTCTTTCCTCCGCCTTTCTCCCAAAGGTCCAAGACTCATCTGCCCTGCAATCTGATCCTTCTTCCCTTCTGCAAATCCTCCAAAACCTCCGGAAGCATCACCAGCTTTTCCCTTCTGTTTCTCCAAATTATCAAAGGCTCCTGCATGGATAAAGGACTCATGGCTCTTCGGTTAATGCCTCTTTGACGAGGCGCATGTACCAGATCTTCAAAGTTTCTAAAGGGGCCGTTCTTTCGTTCCAGAATAATCTGTTCGGCGGCGGACCTTCCCAGCCCCTTTACCGCGGAAAGGCCGTAACGAATCTTTCCCTCTTTCACGGAGAATCCTACCTCGCTAACTGGAATATCCGGAGGCAGAGATCTCTATGCTGCTCCCTAGCCACTTCGATATACTCAGCGGTTTTCACCGTATTATCCATAAAGAGCTCATGGTGGCGGCATATGAAAAACTCGGGGCATAATAATATTTCTTTAAAGCAGGCGGTTTGATAGGAAAGCAGGGGCAAGCTACTGCATGGGACTTGTTAAAAGGCATACTTGGCAAAAGTCAATCATCTTGTCATAAATCCGATTGGCTACCTCTTCAGAAATTCCTTTGAAATACAGCCTGCAATCCCTCCTTCTCATTGCCGTAGACAAAGTTTGCCTTGCCTCCTCCATGACGGAGGTCTTCTTCTGACATGGCTCTTCGTAAGAATCTGAGCCCCCATGGTAAAAGCCTGCCAGGTCTCCCGCACGATCTGCATAACCTGCTCTTGATACACGATGACCCCAGGTACTTTTTCAGGATGGATTCCATCTCCTTACAGTCATAGTGTACGGTGGCGGGATTTTTCTTTCCCGCAATGTAGTCGGAATAAAGTCCATAGGGGCCCGGTCGATACAGACCACTCCCGCAATAATGTCATCCAGGCAGGAGGGCTGTAATCGTTTTCATCAAAGTTTACCATCCCCGCAGATTCCAGCTGGAACACGCCGGCACAATCTCCTTTGGAAAGCATGGCGTAAAACCTTGGCATCGTCATAGGAGGCGTTTGTCCAAGTTCAGCTTCACCCCGTGATTTTCTCTATAAAATCGGAGGGCATCCTGAATCACCGTCGAGGTTCGAAGGCTCAAAAAGTCCATCTTTAATAAGCCCAGCTCCTCTATGGTGGTCATGGTAAACTGGGTGGTAATGGAGCCGTCGGAACCTCTGGACAACGGCACATAGTCGGAAACCGGACTTCCGGCAATCACCACTGCTGCATGCATAGAGCTGTGCGGGGAAGCCTCCAAACGAAGACACATATCAATCATTTGCTTGGTTTCCTTCCGTATCATAGATGTTTTTAATTCCTTTACTGACACTTCAAAGCCTTTTCCAAGGTCATATTTAATTCGTTTGGCACCAGCTTTGCCAGCTGGTCACATTTGGCATAGGAATGTCCAATACTCTTCCCACATCTCGGATTACCCTCTGCCGCCAGAGTACCGAAGGTGATAATCTGGCTGACCTGTTCTTTTCGTACTCTTTCCCACATAGTCACGACTTCCTGCCGTCTTTCGTATTCAAAGTCCACGTCTATATCCGGCATGGTTGCACGCTCCGGATTTACGCTCAAAAAGCAGCTGATGTTCTATAGGATCCACATCCGTAATCCCTATGGCATAGGCCACAATGGAGCCTGCTGCAGAGCTCTCTTCCCGCCCACCACTGCAATGCCGTGGGTTTTGGCAAAATAGATATGTAGTCCCAAAACCACCAAAATAGTCCACAGCCCATATCAGAAAGTGGTATTTAACTCATAGTAGAGCCTGTCCTTATTTTCTTGCCGGATCTCACCGTGGCGTTTCTCCACCCCTCAAGACAAAAGCTCCTCCAAGTGAGCATGTAGGCGGTATGCCCCTCCGGCACAGGGGTATTTCGGCAAATGATATTCGAAAATGTCATGTTCACCTGACGGCGACAGGCACCTCTTCCCAGTATTTTTACCAGCTTCCTTCGCATGAGGAAATAACTCTTCCATTTCCTTCAAGTTTCTCTTTGATAGTAAAACTGTCCTCCGGACAGCGCATTTCTATCCTCGTCCATCAGTTTTCCGTTCGACAAACAGCAGGATGTCGTAGGCCTTAGCATCCTCCTTATAGGTATAATGAGATCATTGGTCACCACCAGGGGAATCCTTCGGTTTCTTCATGTAAACGAAGCATTCCCTGATTCACCAGCTTCTGCTCCGCATAACCGTGGTCCTGCATTTCCAGAATTTCCCTTCCCCGAAAAATGCCTTCATGGCGAAGTGCAGCCTGCTTTCGCCTCCTCATACCGGAAAGCCGCGGGTTTCTGGATACCTCTCCCGCAAGACAGGCGGAGCAGGGCAATGATTCCCTCATGGTATTTTTCCAAAACCTCATAGTCCACTCTGGGCTTATAGTAGCTAGCCTCGGTGAAGCCCAAGGACACCAGCTCTCATCGGGTTATGGTATCCTATATCATTTTCCGCAAGAAGCACAATGTGATAGTGTCTGGCCTCCTTTTGGATAAAGCGTTTCCTCCATAGGAACGACTTGGAGTAGATTTCTGAGCCCAGGACAGGATGAACTCACTGCTTTTTCGCCTCTTTATAAAAGTCAATCACACCGCACATCACCCCATGGTCCGTCAGGGGCAATGGAGTCCATCAGCTCATCCTGGCTGCATTTCCGGATGCTGCGGAGCCGTCCAACAAACTATAACTGCTATGTACGTGGGCAGTAGACTTAAATGCCATCTTCTCTATCCTTCTATATATACACTTTGCCATAAGCACTTTAAGTAAGCACTATGCTACCGTAATCACTTTTCCATAAGCGCTGTCAATTTCTATCTATGTACCGTACCAGGCTAATTTCCAGATTGGCCTGAAATCTTTCTGTATGTAAGGAGCCCGTTTCCGAGCTCCTCTGTTTAAATCGCTTCTCCAGAAGATATCCGCTGACTGCTGTACCTAGCTCCTTCGTGCTTCTCCTCTGCAGATACATATGGCTCCTGCGCCGTTATTAATGCCAAGTGCCATCATTCCCGCAGCTGGATTTTGTGACATTTACCCTTCTGCTTCCTCTCCGTCATATAGATGCTGGATTGAAAGCGACTGGCAATCTGTACGAGCATCGCCACCGGATGATCGTCTGTTTTACTTGTTAAAATTAACGGTTACATTACTGTCTTTCATGGTCTGTGCCTCCTGGTGCATTTGAGCTCCCTAAACGCAGAGTGTTGCCACCCATCCTCAGTTCCAAAAGCTGTCTGTCTAAATTGTCTTGAAAAATGCAGGCCTAACAATGTACCTTGAGGAAAGCCCTCTTAGCATATTTAATTTTATTTGGAATCCCTACCTATGCGAAGCGGATTGTTCCTCCCGGAAGTTCTTTTGTACTCCTGGCTCAAATTTACGTAGCGATGATTCACCCGCTCTTTCCGATAGGGGGTTCTAATCCTCGAGCAAGTTCTCTAAAGAAGCATCCGGATATTGCAAACGACGCTTGCACTCTTGCAGGGCCTTTCCAGTTGATCCAGTCCTGAGCTTCTCGATGAATTGAATTTCTCCTGCTGCTTTTAAGCTGGCTTTCACGGTGCGATTAATGTTCGACTTCAAAGTTTACGCGCCGGTTCACATTTTCGCTGACCTCCAGCATGCGGGCATTCTCCAATTCCATCAAGGCATCCACTGCCCCTAAGAGTTTTCAAAACATCTGCGATTTTCGAAGCATCCTTGAGATATACCATATGATTTTTAATTTCTTTCCCTGCTTTGGGTGTGAGAATAATGCCGTAGAATTTCTTCTACTTCCCCACCATCCTCTGCTTCGGAAAAAGACAAATTCCAAAATGATATTCTTTTTGGGGGATTAGTTAGAGATGCGTTGGAAAGAAAATCTGTCTTAGTTTTTCCCTTCTTCCCTTCTCATCATCTGCTCTTCATATTAAAGGTTTTTCCAAAGCTGAAAGTCAATTCTCCTTAGTTCCTCCTTGACTTTCTGGGAAAAGAGCTGCTTGTTTTTCTGCTGTCATCTCTCTTGTCTCTTGGCAAATTTCTATGTTATTTTTCCATAAATCTTTCTATCTTTTTATGAAATTTTTATGTTTTTCCTATTTATATCATTTCCTTATATCTCATGTTCCAGTGCTATCCCATAATCCGCAGTATCCTTTTGAGGATTGATACAATCCGCCATAGTCACGGAACGATGCTTCCCTCCGGTAAGCCAGCCTCCAGTACCAGCTGATTCTTCCCTTCCGCCACATAAAGAGGAAGGAGAAAATGAAATAAATCCACTAATTTGTCTAAAAAGATTTGGGCATTCCTATCCTGAAACACAAAGTCCTGTACCTCCTTTTCCTCCCCGGTATGCGTCCGTAAATCCGGGTCATAATAGGGGTTTGGTAAGAGCGAAGGTCAAAAAGTAGGTCCAAGTCCTCCGGCATTCCGTATTTAAAGCCGAAGGAAAGAATGGAAAGCTGAAGGTTTTGATATCTTTTCTCCTCCTGTACAATCTCCTTAAGCTGCTGCCGGAGATTTTTCGTTAAGAGTCTGGAGGTATCGATGATTAAATCCGCCTTCTTTTCGGAGAAAGGCCATCTTCTCTCTTTCCTTTGTGATGCCATCCTGAATCCTGCCTTCCTTGGACAAAGGATGGCTTCTTCTACTTTCCTTATAGCGCTGAATCAGCACTCCATCACTCGCATCCAGGAAAAAGAATGCGAAAAGGTACCTTCTTTTTCTTCCCGCCAGTTTTCAATAATCTTTTCCAGTTCCGAAAGCTCTTTCCGTTTCTGCTGTCGATTCCTAAAGCTGTTCTTTGCTCATTTTCCTGCTGGATAGTAGGAGTTCCAAGAAAGAATTCATAAGCCCTATGGGCAGGTTGTCAACGCAGTTAAACCCAAAGTCCTCCAAATGTTTCAGACAAACGGTTTTTCCTGCCCGCTCATTCCGGTTACAATTAAAATTTCCCCACAGCTTTTACCTCTGTTTCTAAACGCAGTCCCTAGCTTTTCTTCCACAATTCGAATCACTTCCTGATCAGTTGGTAATCTCTTTGGCGCTGGCTCACTCCTAAATTCACCACAAAGCCGCAATGCTTATCGGATACTGCCGCCCTTCCCATTTGAAAGCCCCTTAACCTGCTGACTTTCATTAAGCCGGGAAGCAGTCCCTCCGGTCTTTTAAAAGTGGAGCTCGCTGAAGGCATGTCTATAGGGTCTGTTTTTCTTCTTCTAGCCTGAAAATCCTGCATTTTTCCCGTATTTCCGCCGGATTTCCTTTTCTAAGAGAAAGCTTGCTCTTAGGCATAGGTCTTTCTCCGAAAGACAGGAATGTCTCATAGGAAAGTCCATTTCAGAGTTCTTTTCCAAAAGCTCTCCTTTTCATTTAAAAGTAGCCCCTTATGGAAGAAATCCTTAATCTCTCCTCCATAGGCACCGGCATTCATTTCACTGCCCCCAAGGGTTCCGGGAATTCCGGAGAGGGGTTCAAAAGCCGGTATAGCCTGCTTCCATGAGCTACCTCCGCCATTTTCTGTTTAAGGTGCATCCGGCCTCCCGCTTCCAAAAGCCCCCGGCCGTCCTCCTGTTCCTTGATACTGCAAGCGGATAAGTTGTCTTTCACCAAAAATCACTGCCCATCCACCCCTTCCATCAGAAACCAAGAGGTTAGAGCTGTTTCCCCAAAAATCAAATAGGAGCGCCCTCTTTGTAGAGTTCCTGTACCAGTTCCTGCACTTCTTCTATAGTAGAAGGAATATAAAAAGTCCTTCGCTTCTCCCCCAACCTTAAAGCTGGTATAGTCCTTCAAGCTCTGTCCCTGTCTATGTTCCATTCTGCTCTCTTTCCTACATTCATCTTCTGATGCTTCCTGTATTAATCCTCTGAATCTTCCTGTCTTTTCATATTGGCGGTTACTCGCTCATAAAGCACCTGAGCTGCATTGTAGCCCATCTTCTTCGCCCTGTTGTTAATGGCGGCACATTCCACAATAATAGCCACATTTCTTCCCGGACGAATGGGGATATCATAGCTGATCACCTTATTTCCCAGAAATTCCATATAGTTGTTCTTTAGAGTCCCAGGCGATCATAATCCTTTTCCTTGGACCACTCCGCCAGGTTAATCACCATGTTTAAGGTCTGGGTATCTTTTACTGACTCCACACCGAACATCTGCTTAACATCGATAATACCGATACCCCGAAGTTCAATAAAATGCTTGGTAATATCCGGGGCTGTTCCCACCAAAGACTCATCGGAAACCTTTCTTAACTCCACCACATCATCACTGACCAAGCGGTGACCTCTCTTAATCAGTTCTCAAGGCGGCCTCGGACCTTCCGATACCGCTGTCCCCATAATCAGAACGCTCTTCACCGTACACATCTCACCAGTACCCCATGGACGGTAATCATGGGCGCCATCTTTTACCTTTAGCCAGCGGATACTCTCACCCTCCAGCTCCGTTGTGGGTCTGGGACCGGGACAAAAAGCGAACTCGCCTCTTGACAGGCGGAAATCATACAGGAGTCCGGTTCATATCTCTGGCATAAATTATGCAAGCGGGATGGGATACTTGGTGATTATTATAGCGAGCTCTTCTCTCCGGTCTGTCCATCCGCATTAGGTATGCAGTTTCCACATTTCCGATAATCTGTACTCTTTTCGGAATCAAACTGGCAAAAACTCGGCAAGCTGCAAGGCCGGACGGTTCACAGCGAATCGTCATAAAATATTATCCGTATCCAATTCCGGAGTCAGACTTTAAATTTTCCTTCTTAATCAGCTCCGATACACTCACCTTATCTGTACTTTTCATCAAACCCTCCTACCCTTTGAATGCCTTTCCTCCGCTTGTATGCTTATCTTTAGCAGTATAGGTTTTTCAGGGTAAAATTGCAATCCTTTTCAAGCTATGCTACACTCCAAGAAATGCCAAATGAAATCCTAAAAATAAGCACCCTAAAACCGGCGGAAAGGGGAGTAAAGAGAAATGAAAAAGACAGAGCCATCGGTATTGATTCCGGTCCAGGAGGACTCAGCGTCTTAGCGTCCCAGAAGAACTCCCGGGGAGGATTTTATTTTCTTCGGAGATCAAAGCACGCTCCTGCGGAGAAAAAGTCAGAGGAAGAAGTGCGTCTCTTTCCTCTCCGCCTCATCGTTTTCTACAGGAAAGAGGAGTAAGGCCACCGTTATTGCCTGTAATACCGCTACCTCCGCAGCTGCCCCTATCTTCGGGAACTGTTTCCGGAGGATATCATTATCAGTATGGGAGCCCCTGCAGGTAAAAGCCCGCCGTGGAAACATTTGCATGCGCTGAGCATTTTGCCAAATGCGGAAGCTATACCGTCTTCGGAGTCTTTACAGGCCCTCGAGGTCTTTGCAGACCTCGGAGTCTTTGCAGGCCCTCGGAGTCTTTGCAGGTCTCTGAAGCTTTGCAGGACTTCAAAGATCGGGTAAGCAGGAACAATCCTCCTAAGATTTTGATTATGGCGACAGAACATACCATCAAGGGGAAAGACTGCAGCAGCTGATTTTCCCGTTTCGCCCATCCCTCTCAGTTTCTTCTGCTCCCTCCGGGCATTGTCCGGATCTTGAAGCAGGCAAGGGAGATAGTCCGAAATGCAGGACTCACTTAGAAGCTTTTGCTTCCTTACCAGAATCCATTTCCTCCATTGTTTTGAGGTTGTACCCACTACCCTTTTGTTAAGAAGCAGATTCAAAAGGCACTGCCCTATCCGGTGGTGATGGCTGAGGGAACCGCAAAAGAAACAAGACATCGCCTGGAGGAAAAGGACTTTAGAGGAAGGAAAACAAAGAGGGAACTGTACAACTCTTCAGCAGCAATGAGGACAGCTCCTTTTATCGAAGCTTTTACCGTATTGCCTCCCAAAACTTGGAAAGCCTTAAAAATCTTGGAAATTTTGATGGAAAATTTTTAGAAAAGTTCTTGACAAGTTTTCGGAAGTTTTGTATATTGTACGGGTGCCACAAAAACGGCAGAAACAAGCGCCCTAGCTCAGCTGGTAGAGCAGTAGACTCTTAATCTATTTGTCCAGGGGTTCGAGTCCCTGAGGGCGCATTTCTAAAAGAATGTTGGAAGAGCAACATCTATCTAAAGACTTTCTGCCATTTTCTTCTTAAAAGCTTTGCATACTCTGATAGAAATAACTTTTGGAGTAAAGAGATTCTTGCAAGATTTTGCTGATGATGATAAACAAAATCGTAGAAGCGATTTACATATCTTACTGGTGAGGGATTTCAGGTAATCAAAGCCTTGACGGCTACGATGTTCTGAAAGATTTTAGAAAGGATAGCGTCGACCTGATCATTTTGGATGTTATGATGCCCGGTCTTGACGGTATTCGTACCACTCTGAAGATTCGAGAAAAGAGCTCCATCCCCCATCATTATCCTAAGTGCCAAGAGGAGGATACGGATAAGATTCTGGGCTTAAACATCGGCGCAGATGACTACATCACCAAGCCCTTTAATCCATTGGAAATGGTAGCCAGAGTAAAGTCCAGCTTCGTCGTTATACCCAGCTTGGCAATATGAATGAGCAGTCCAAGGGGGAAGCCATTTTACAGCTGTGGCGGTTTAGTGATTAACGATGATACCAAAGAGGTTTCCGTTGACGGGAATCGTAAGCTAACGCCTATCGAGTATAACATTCTCCTGCCTTTTTGGTACGAAATGCAGGAAAGGTCTTTTTCCATTGATGAGATATATACCTCCATTTGGAATGAAGAGGCCATCGGGGCGGATAATACCGTTGCGGTACATATTCGTCATATCCGGGATTGAAATCAACTCAGAAAGCCCAAGTATCTTAAGGTTGTGTGGGCGTTGGCACACAGATAGAAAAGCAGGAAAGAGCGAGGAATAAGCATGAAACGTCTTGCCCCTTTTATGCTTCATTTTTATCCTTCTGGTCTCTAAGCTTAACGCTTTGCATTTTGCTCCCAAGGGAAGTGACACCATTGCTTTCCTACAGGAAAAAGATTACCTTCTTCCTCCAGTTTTGACAGCGGTTTCGGAAAGTATCAACGACATCTTTGACACATTGATTTAAGAGATCTTTTTGAAACCAGGGGAAACTTGGATTTAGACCATACCATAGCCCAGAGTGAAAGCAACGGGGCAACCTGCTCTTACAGTCTGGACTATTTAATTAAGTATGCCCGTTCCATGGGCTATTTGAATGAAAATGAAATCATGGAGGATGGACCTGCCACCGTTAACAAAGAGCAGGACGAAAAAGGAGCACCAGATTAAGGTTACCCATCGGGCCATCTTCCAAAACTACCAGCCTGCCAGCCCTGCTGACGGCTTTATGAGTCTTGGAAAACTGGCCAAGGAAGCCTGTTATTTTGGGCCAGCAGTATATGCCATCCGCTCCCGTTATTTTGACCAGGGCTCCAACTTTCATTTTTATGTAGCCTACAGTAACGAAATAACTCTCACTTATTACAACAATGTGGCAGGAGGCACTGCGGATTCAAAAAACTGGGAAAATACCTTTTCATGGACTCTCTTCTTGGAAATCAAGCAATTTAAAAACCATTCCTCCAATGTGGTTCCCTCTTGGAAGCCAGAGATCCCTATCAGGATGGCTCTGTCTAGCCGCAGGATGGATACCAACTTTCCCATACAGGATTCAATATAAGAGCATGATGGAGGAACATAGCCTGCAGTAGCCTGAGTATTCTTGGCGTGGTGCTGTTCTTTAAGGTATTCTTGCCTTTCTTTTAAGCTTTGCCACTCTACCGTTCCGTACAGGTCGGGGAAAATCGTCAAATGATTCTCTATGCCATTGACCGTCTTCCATTGGAAGCGATTCTGGCCATCGGCGTATTTTGGTTTTTCTTTGCGGAAGTCTTCAACGTTACTTTTTGACAGCTTAATCTTTAGTTTTAGGAAAATTACCGAGCCCCTTTTCTTCCATAGAATTGGACTCTCTCTGCGCTATGTGGTATTTTTGCCCTCTTACTATCTTTGCAAGGCAGATGAGAAAGGAACCTATTTTCCTCCTCCTACTGCAGAATCTGGAGCCTTTTGAAAGCACTCTTTTCTGCCAGCGGCTTTGCCTGTTCCAACCTCTATAGTATATTGCTCTTTGTTTTGCCGAACTTTTTGTGTATAGGGCTCTTTGGCTATAATAGTATTGCTTTTTCATCACAAGAGCTTATTACATCTAGGCTTTAGCCTCTTGTCTGCTCTTCCTTTTGGTCTCCATTGATTACTATAGCTATTCCATCAGCAGAGGTCTAAAGGCGGCGGTAACGGAGCAGGTAAAGGCAGAGCGCTTGAAAACCGACTTGATTACCAATGTTTCCCATGATTTAAAGACCCTCTTACCAGCATTATCAGCTATGTGGATCTTTTAAAGAGGGATATTGAAAATCCCAGGGTGCAGGAATATATTACCGTTTTGGAGCAGAAGTCCAGCCGTTTAAAAATCTGACCGAGGATTTGGTAGAGGCCAGCAAGGCCAGCTCCGGAAACATCACTTTGGACCTTATCCCCATTCACTATACGGAGATTTTTACAGCAGAGCCTTGAGAATTTGAAGACAAGCTGGCAGCCTCGTTCCTTACAGGTCCTAACCACTCTTCCCCAGGAAGATGTTCTGATTTTAAGAGATGGAAGGCAGCTTTTCCGTGTACTGGAAAATCTTCTGAATAATGTTGCAAAATATGCCTTACTGGGAAGCAGAGTTTATATAGAGCCACAAAAGGATGAAGAAATAGCCACCTTTACCATGAAAAATATTTCTGAGGCTCCCCAAATGTTTCCCGAAGAATTGACGGAGCGTTTTGTTCGAGGAGATGTCGAGAAGCACTGAAAGCTGCGGCCTTGGCTTATCCATTGCCAAGAGCCTTACCAAGCTGATGAATGGAAAAATGAAGATAGAAATTGACGGAGATTTTGCTATAGGTTTCCCTCTCCTTCCTCTGGTAAAGGAAGAAGTATAGATACCGAGCTTGCAACTAGAGTGCAAATAAAGATGTAATCAAAGAGAAGTAAAGGATAGAACATGATTTTCAAAAAGTACTTGTATAGTATAAGCAGAAGGATAAGGCGGCAGCTCCTCTTAGGATGCTCTGCTTTCTTTTGTCCTGCATTTTCTCCTTGTCTCATACCGCTTATGCGGAGGGGATGGCCGGGATGCACAGATCTGATTGAGGCGGACGGAGCATTGTTATGGATGCTAAGTCCTCCACCATTCTTTATGCCAAAAATGAAAATACCCATTACTACCCTGCTTCTATCACTAAAGTCTTAACCGCCATTGTGGTGTTGGAGCATGTGGAGAATCTGGAAGAGAAAGTTACCTTTTTCACAAGAAGCTACAAGGGGCAATCTGGAAGCTAATTCCACTGTCATTGCTGCCCCCAGGAAGACAAGTTAGTGTCCGGACTGTCTTTTACTGTCTGCTTTTTACATTCTGCCAACGACTGTGCCAATGCATTGGCAGAGCATGTAGCCGGATCCAATGAAAAGTTTGCAGAGCTTATGAATCAAAAAGGCGCAGGAAATCGGCTGTGAAAATTCTCATTTTACCAACCCTCCGGTTTGAGATCCGGAGCACTATACCAGTGCTTTAGATATGGCGAAAATCATGCAATACGCCATTAAAAATCCTACCTTCTGCCAGATTGATGCTACCCAGGTCTACACCCATGGTCCCATTATCGCGCATCCGGATCAATGCCCCGGAAAATACCGTCTATGCCCATCCTTAAGATCGATTGAGAGTAGCAAAGGAGGTATTACAGCGGAGTATTTGCAGGAAAAACCGGCTACACCGTGCTTGCAGGAACACCCTGGTAACTGCTTACTGCAAAAAGAGGAGATACCACTTTGGTTGCGTCACGTCTTAAATGGGCCGCCGCTCCTAGTATAGAGACACAGTAAAAGTTGTTTGACTTTCGGCTTTTCCAACTTTAGCTCTTATCCGGCGGAAAATAATGATCCACGCTTTGCCCCGGTTGGAAAACCACTGGACTGTGTAGATGGGCAAACTCTGGTGGAAGGACTTCGTTTTCACTGAAGGATAGGCGATAGATCTCGTCTTTACCGGAAGAATATTCCGATAAGCGACACTGCTCTACCCTTTCCTATGACATTACAGAGGAGGAAAAGGCCAGCGTAAGGTGGCTAAGCTGCATCATGAGTATGACGGTAAAACTGTAGGGACCGCCTATGTGTATTTGAGAGGATGCTGCCACGGTTGCAAGAAACAGAGGATCTTCCCAATACCTCCTTGACGGAGAATATCCCCAAGCAGACTTTCCGTAGCTATGGAGAATCAGGAAAAGACCGGAAAGTGCGGAGGACTCCTGCTGTGGACGAAACTAATGCCCCCATTATCTTGATGATAAAAGGCGGGAAAGATTATTCTACAAAAGCCCATTGTTCGGGTACTGCGAGATTCTCTTTGCTATCGTAGCTATCAGTGCTTCTTTCCTGCTCTTTCTCTACCTCTTCCAAAGACGGGAAGAATTCTACAGAGCCAGAAGAAGAGAGAATGTTAAAGCTGACCAAAGACCCCAGTAGAGAACAAAACCAAAGCGAGATCTTCTTTGGAAAAGCGTAAGCAGGCAGAAAATAAAGCCTAAAAAGCATCTCTTAGGCTTTATCGGTATGGCTAAAGGAAAGCGATATAGTTTTTAGAAATGTCGCAGGGGTACGAATATCCTTCTTGTTCTCTTTTCCTGCAGCATGATAAAATTCACAATGGATTGCTATTATAAAAGCATTTTTGTCGTAATACTATATGGATTTAATTGAAAATAAAACGGCGAAATAGAGTGAAAATTACTTTAGGAGGTAGGAAATGGCGACACGTACATATTTGATTCCAAATGCAGACGTGTACCTTGATTTTGTGGGGATACAGAGAGTTTAACTTCGATATGGATTTAGGAGACGGAAACCGTATGGTAGTGCAAGTCCATTCTTGGTATTCTCTCTGCAGCAATTAGCTAGGAAGGTTCGTAACCTGGAATGTTGCACCTGAGGAGAGTGAAGCTTGTAGAAAGCTTTCTTCCTTCTTGGTAAAGAATAAAAAGCTCCAGATTAATCCGTCCTGCAGTTTTGCAGGGATTTTTTCTATTTGTCCGATAACTCAAAAATGGACTGTAGAAATCAAAATATATTTTTCTAATAATATAGGTCTGAAATTGGGCACGCTCACTAATAATCCTATTGTATTGATGGACTGTATTTATTATAAATATGAGCTCTAATACAGTATGGAATTCTATAATCCAGGGCACGCTCCCATAACCTCGCCTTCTTAGCAGTACTAACTTCGAAGCTTCGCTGCTCGCGCAAATGGCACTGACGAACTCAGATACCCTTGACTGTAGACCCATGCCGATATCTTCACTTATTGGTTTTACAGTCCTTCACTTCGCCAGTTTTTCGCAAGTACCGTCAAACTTTGACTACCCCATTTTCAGACTTATCTTGCCCAGTTTCTTTATTATTTTCCAGTCCTTCCATAATTCTTTAAAAATCAATCAAATAAATCTTTCGGTTTGCGGAGTCTGCTGGACAAAATTCATTTCCGTAAAACGCTTGGTTTGTCCTGCATTAGCCTCTTCCATCGGTTTTTCATTCGAATCTCCATCTTATCCGTTATAGAAGCTCTCTGAAGAATATCCAGGGTGCAATCCTCATCTCCGCAATAAATAATAATCAGAGCAATCTGCCTCTCGCTGTATCGAAGAAAGGTAACCTGCAGTCTCCGTCTCTTTAAGAGGCATAAGATTTCCCTCTCTTAAAGCCTTGGAGTTTCTTTCTGTTGGAAATCAGAATAACAGGTGGTACTCCAATAACTCCAAATCTTCTTTTCCCCAGGGAGGGGTTCTTCGGCGCACGCTCGATCCATCGGCATACACTCCGACCTCATCACCATAGAAAAGGGTTGGTGCGGCCAGGTAAACAAGAGCATGGAAGCCAGACGGAACAAGCTACGAAGTCAATGCCGATTCCGGCATCATCAAAACACGTCCTTCATTCTTCCGGCTCTTCTTGTTGGTTCTGGTTAAGAAAACGGGAGGTCATGGTTGGAAAGCTGGTTCATCGCCGCATCCAAGGCGTTTTCCGGAAGCTTAGCCATGTTGTAACGCATGGTGATTAAAGAAGAGCTCTCCAAGCCTCCGAATTTCTCCGGCTCTGCCCCGGTCGGATCTGCTCCCATGCCGGTTGGGAACCAGCTCACCGGCTCCATAAAGGCGTCGTGGTTCGCGATGCTGTCCCACTGCTTCAACCCAGGCACTGGGATTTCCGCACTGCTCAGCCAAAATCACCGCATCCTCATTGGCTTCCTTAACCGCCTTCCGGAACTCTCTTCCAGAGTTGCTGGTTGTAGGCTTCATCATGTCCCAACCATCAAGCCACTATCCAAGCGTTTCCAGCCATCACAGGAAAATGGTGGACTGATCCATGCTATGGCAGGAATCTCTTCCTCCAGCTATCGCATTTTCATAATTCAGCTTAGAGCGGGAGTATCATTTCCCACCACTTCCCCATAAGTAATCATTCTCCGTCAGCCTGCCTTTCCCTTTGAGAAAATGAAAGCTAATCTCATACGGGACTGTCAGCTTTCATAGGCTCCCCTTAGGATAGGGCGATCCTTCTCCGGTTTTGTAAAATAAGAGGCATTCATATAACGCGAAAGGAACCGCCAGTGATTATCACCACCGTCAATGATTACCCGCATTCTCCGCTTATGGCGAGGCCTACCTAAAGAGCAGAAAACAGCGTATCGCTGGCCTCCAGATTCTCACATCCGTAGCCTTCGATGATGCTGTGCTTGGAGGCTTCTTTATTATCCATCACCCCTGAGGAAGCACTCTTGCCTCCATCGTGCTACGATTCTTTCCCAAATGGGGTCAATATGATTCATAATCCTGGGTATCATATTTATGTGGTTGGAGGAGACAAAGAGAGTGGGTTAAAGCACAAAACTCTCTACCCCAAGATGCTCCCAAATAGTCCAATTTTCCAGACACCTTCAGGTTCCCGCCATAAAAACGATGTACATCGAAGGAGTTCCATAGGGGCATCCCAATCCGCCACAGACACTGGCAGGACGGCCCGCAAGTAGATATATTCTCTATCCTCCACATTGTTCTTGCACGCTACCGCTCCGGAAGCGACCACAGAAAATCTGGTACATGGTGGCACCTCTTCGTCCAGTTGAATAAAGAACTCGAATACGGAAAGGCGTACTGAATATCGGGTCTTCTGTCACCCCTAAACGATTTATAGTGAATGACTTCCTCTCCCTTCTCTATCCGGAAATAATAGTGGAGGAGGTCGATCACTGGTGGTTGCTATTTGCATAGTAATCAAAATGAGTGGTCACTGCTTCCAAGTTCCATGGCATGAATCTGCTGTTCATCCGGAAGATACAAAGGATCCTGTCCACATCCTCTCTTAAGGTACGAAAACGAACGGTCAGCTCGGAGCATGACTCTCCTCCGGCTCACGATAAAAGCCTCCTTCCCTATACTGTATGGGGCGTCCCTATTGATTCCTCTCTCTCTTCCATTCCGGAAATCCTCCTTCTCCCACTTCCTATCCTTAGAAAACCACTTCTCCAATATAATTTAGCAGCTGATACTACTAGAGCATGAGACAGATCCAATACCATAGCCCACAATAAACACATCCGGCACCCAAAAGCCCTTTGTACTTCCATCTACTTCCCTTCTCTTCTTTCCGGCTTATCCAAAAGAGTACAGATTTCAGAGAAGCAGGATGCCTTTTCCGTAGGATGGTTTCCAAATGATGCAGAGTTGCTTCCTGTATCAATAATAACTATCCTCCACTAGGAGAACATGCTTCTCTAAGGGGCTCATCCAGGTCCTTCTGCCACCTACCACACCGGAGCTTTGTGTTGAAGAGCCGTAACTGCTTACCGCCATAAAGTCCATGGAAACCTGGATTGATTTTAATTTCTTTGCCAGTTCACACATAAAAGGGTGCCGCACCCTTTAAAATACAAATCAAATGGAGATCTTTTTCCTTCATAGTCTCTGCAATCTCCTCAGCCAGTTCCGTAACACGCTTTTCAATCTCCTGCCTCGTATACAGCACTTTAATCTTTTTCTACTCTTTCCATAGTATTGTCCTTTTTCCAATAGTAAACACTCTACTGCTGCCAATACGCACCCTCCGGCAAGGAAATCCTGCTCATCTCCTCTAAGAGCTGATCCGCTGACATAGTGATAGTGACTACTTTCCAAACTGTACGAGTATTTCCCTTTAATTGATCGAATAAGCTTCCTTGTATATCTCTCTACGAAATAAAGGCTTTCTCAATTCCGAATCGGCAAAGAGAGAAACAGGGATAGCTCCGTATTCTTTTCGATGAGGGATGGGCAAAACATGAATTTCTCCCCGATTCTTCCCTGACTTCCATACTTCCCGTTCTTTTCCAAGACCATTCTTCCGCCTTTTCTTGGAAAAGTATTCTCCACCTCGAGAGTAACTCCTTCTTCCACAAGATGCTTGGCAGCGGCAGGTCTCATCTTTTCCAGCTCGGGTAAAACCCTCAAGCCGAAGATACTTTCTGGCATAGGAAAGATCCTGATTTGTACTGTCCTCCCTATAGGGAATAGACAAATCTTTGAATCTTTCCTTGAATCTCTTTCTTTCTCAGGGAAAGCAATGGGCGAAGAAGCAAAATCTCCTCTTTAGAATCTTTTGAGTTCCTAGAACCCTTAGAATCCTTTTGTGCATGCATGGTGTTGAATCTATTGCAGCTTCTTCCTCTAAGCTGCCTCAAGCTTCCGCTATATTCCTGCATATCCATTTCCTGAACAATCAGCATCCCACTTCCATTCCGGCTAAACCAGGAAATCACCTGCTCCCAAGCTAAAATGATAGTATGGTCGCACCTGATCATCCCGATGATGAAGCCAGGGTAATTTTCATGTCTTTCCGCTTTCTTTTCTGCCAGCGAAGATTTGCTCTCTCCAGGGCTCTGTGTGTAACGAAGAATGACGAGCGTTTCCTCTATCCCCAGCCCTTCCTTTTCCGCATAGTCCGGCACGGAGCAGGAGTAAAGATAGAAGGGAATGCCAAAAGTCCTAGCCTGTTCTTCGGAAAATATTCTATCCTCTTCTGCTTCTTTCCTCGTGTCCTCCATGTTGAATATGCATGGCTTTTAAGGAGAAGGAAATATGCTTTGCAGTTCCTTTTATACAAAAGATACATGGAGTCGCACCATGGAGCCGTTGTAGAATCTGCTCTCCTCCAAAATCCACCGCTGTACTTGTAAAAATAAGTCGCTGTCGATTCCTCATTTTATCCCCTGCAAACAGAAGGAAAAACGAAAGAAGAATCTTCCTCTTTTCCGCTTTCTCTAATCTTAACCCCTAGGCATAGATGAGAACTCTATAGCATGCGGCTTTCCTCTCTTTTCAGTCTCTTTGCTGCTTTTCGGTCTAACAATAATTTTCAATCCGGCATCTGCAATCCAAAGATCTCTTGCCTCCTTCCATGATATACTCTTTCAGTTTTCACATTAGACCTGTTTTTCTTCCAAGACCTTGGCTCGTTGTTCTTCTCTTTACTGTATTCTTCCGCTAAACTCTCTTCCATAGCAAGATAGTTACTTATTTTTGCTCTGCTGACTCTCTACCTCTAACAAAAGGCGACGGCAGCAAGAAGGGCTACCAATCACGAACAATCCCAAGACGGTAACCCCATAAAGCATCTTCTGTTTCACTTGCTTTCTCATAGATATTGAAATAGCTCTGCCGCCCTCATCCTTTCCGCACAGTTTCCTTTGCACAGACAAAACTCTTTGCAGCTCACCTGATTTTTCCGCCAGGCAGATGCTTGATGACATTCGCTTTTCACATCATAGGAGGCCTTCTGCACCTTTCCGTTAACAGATATCTCGACCGGTATCACAAGCTTCATCGTAGCAATTGTGCGTCTTTTTATGAGACGACGAGATACCTTCAACATTTCACTTGTCCAGACGCATGAAATTCAGTCCACGCGATCCTTTTAGAAGCCTTACCAGCCTTTGGATCTCTTTGAGCCTTAGAAGCAGCAAATCTTCATAGTCTCCTTCACGGTTCTTGGAGCTACGGCAGCTACTCTTTGCAAGCTCTCTCTAGAAACATCACGTGTTCCGAAACCGATAAGCGGAGACCTTATCACGCCTTCTAAAGCTTCAGAAATGTAGCATCCAAAACAGCCTCAACTGCTAATCCCGCATCCTTCTTGCGATAACTCCTGCCTGCTTTTGCAACTGCAGGAAACCAAATCAGCTTTGTCTAAACTAACAATCTCTTCCAGCACCGCCGAAATCTCGGCGTAGTCGTTACTTAGGGCACAAAGTCCACATACGAGTGCATTGCACCTTTCTCCCTTTCTCCCTGTCAGTCCTTGTATTTCCTAAAGATTTCCCTATGTTTTTCCCTATTTTAGTAAAAATTTTGATAGTTTTCTTTCGCTTTTAGGGCAATGTGGAATATGGCTCATCTCGAACGCTTCTTTTTAAATCTATCTGCAAATTTTAGAGCTGTTATCCTGATTATGGTAGTAGGCTTCCGCCATTTTCCTTCGCCTTTTCCATACTTTCCTGAATCTCGGCAAATCCCGTAAATTCTTCTTTTTATATAAAAGCTTGGGACCTCTCCATTTTTACGATCGATCTCCCTTGAGACTCGTTAGAAATCAAAAGCAGGGATGGCAGCGGTATTGATTTTCACGCCGCAGGAAAGAATAAAGTGAATTTCTCCCTCTTAATCTTGCACTCCGTTACTCCCTATTTTGTGAAGCAAAATTTCTTAGACTTGCCACCCGGAAGAGATTTTCCACCTCGATAGGAAAGATCCCGTAGCAGCCCGTCAGCTCATCCTCCAAATCCATCTTCTCTTCTTCACTGCTGACAAAGGCGCACCTTTGACAGCTTCTCCCGCTTCTGCTCTTCATTTTCCATATAGCTTTCCGGAATAAAGGCATCCAAATCCACATCCAGCTGGGTTTCAAAAGTCCTCCTCTTCCTGCTTTTTCTCCCTTTTCCAAAAAGCATCATGGCGCGAAGCTTGGCATAAAAGCTCATAGCCCACTGCCTCCATGTGGCCCGTGCTGCTCTGCGCCCAGCACATTTCCCGCCCCACCCAGTTCCAGGTCTCTTAGGACACGATGAATGCCGGGCTCAGCTCCGTAAATGGGCGGATAGCCTTTAGCCGCTCCGACTCCTCTGCCAGGCTTTTTCCTTTTATACAGTAAAAATGCGTCGGAGGTTCTGTTGGATCTTCCCACCTGCCTCGAATCTGGTAAAAGCGGAAAAGTCCCATCTTATCCGCATCCTGAATAACTGTGGGTGTGGCGTTGAATATCCAGTCCGGTTTCGATAATGGTGTGGTGGAAACCAGTACATCAATTTCCCGGCAATGGAAAGCATGAGTTTCTTCCAGCTCCTTCTCTCCCATTTGCCCGTGAGCATATAAGCAATACGGGCCTCCGAAGGAGTTTCTGCAGGCGAAGCCGTGTCCTCTATGCTTTTACCTGATTATGCACATAGTAAAACCTGTCCGTTTCTCCGAGTCTCTCTGGAAATGGCTCTCCCGAATGGTGCCTTCCTCCTCTTCCATCACATAGGTTTGGATGGGAAGTCTGTCCATGGGGCCTCTTCCGGGATAGAAAGGTCTCGGAATTCACCACCAAAGACATGTGGAGGGTTCTGGGAATAGGAGTTGCGGAAAAGCGGGCTAAGCACATCCACATTTTCCTTTCAGGACTTGATGCGCTCCTTATGCTGTGCGAAGCGCTGTTCCTCATCCACCACCAGCAGCTCCCAGATTTTAAAATGCACATCCTTGAGAAAGTAATCTGTGGGTTCACCAAGATATCAATTCTTCCGCTTTGCCAGCTGCTCCAGCGTCTTGTGACTTTCCTTTTGGCTCTGAAAAGGCAGGATAGAATTCCACTTCCACCGAAAAGCCCTTCATTCTCTCTGCACAAAGCCGTTGTAGATTTGCTGGGCCAAAATGGTGAGTGGGTGCAAAGGTGAAGCCACCTGCTTGGAATCCTGCCACCGCCTTAGCAAGGCTGCTCGAAAGTGCTATTTCCGTCTTTCCGTAGCCCACATCTCCGCAAACCCAGATTTCGGTCCATGATTTTCTCACTTTCCATGTCTTCCTTTGCAGTGACTAATGGCCCAGAAGCTGATCTCCGGTTTCCTCATGGGGAAGGCTTCCTCAAATTCTCTGCCAGCCAAACCGTATCCTTGCCCAAAGGGGTGGCCTCGCTCCTGTTGCCAAGCTATGGCATAGAGAGCCATGACAGTTCTTTTCGCAATTTCCCGCACTGCTCCCTTCACCTTGGACTTGGTTTTCTGCCATTCGGAACCGTTTAAATGATTTAATTTGGGAGCCTTTCGCCTCCTTTTTCCGGCATATTTCTCAATACAGATCCAGTTTATTCACCGGCAAATACAGATTTCCCCCGTCTCCATGAGGAATCTTCAAATAGTCCTTGCTGACTCATCTAGCGATTCGCTCAATTCCCTCGTAAATGATACATGTGGCTTTCATGCCACATAGTCTCCTTATGGGCTCCGTTAGAGAACCGATGTGAGACTTTCCACCTGCACTTTTTCTTTACGGCGCTTTCTCCCTGCAAGACTTTTGTCCATATAGATTCTGCTCCGTCATTACAGAGATTTTCCTGAGGCAAATAAAAGCCCTTTCGAAGGTACTGTGAAAGGCTAGATGCGCCGGATTTTTCCTCTTCTTCCCCTGTCCCCCGACAAGTATCGGACAATAGCGAAGCCCTCCTGTCTTAAAGCTCTTCCGCAAGACAGGAGCTCTGCTTTTGGGAGGAGAATACAGGGAAATCAGAAGCCTCTCCTTCTTTATACTTTTTCCATATCCCCCTACTGGGCAAACTGCTTGCCGTAGAAGATTTCTCTACATTCCACGGAAATGGATTTTAGCTGGATTTTCAAAGACCTCTAGTCCATTCGGAGAAGCCTCAAGGCTTGAGAAGAGAAAGAAAATGGGGGCAGGGCACATTTCCTCCATGAGTTCTAACAGAAAAAGGTCTGAGGGCGTTTTGGTCCTTCTCAGCCCTTTTGGGAAGAAGTAGGCGATAAATTCACTCCTCTACCCTCTTTCCCTCTTCCAAAAGCGCGGCTCATCCACAATCACCAGGCAATCTTTGGGAAGATAATCCAAGAGAAAGCCTTTAAGGAAGAGGGCACTTTCCTGTCGGAAACCGGGTAAATATTGGCTTCCTCCACCTGTTCCAAAAGAGCGCTGGCTTTCCAAAGAAAAACACCGAAGGCTGTCCACCTCATCATCAAAATTCTATTCTAAGGGCTCCTCCATTTGATTGGACATCCAGGATTCCTCCCTAGAATACTCCCCTGCTTTCCACCTAGTCCACCCTTTGCTATCCAAGAGAATGAAGATTGTCTTTTGCAGGCTTTCCAAGGAAAGAGTCTGTCCCAGTTGCACCGTAAAGCACCGCCTGACGAAGGGCATTTTCCCTCTAGCCTTTTCCAGCATAGCCGGAAGGTGGTCACCACAATTCCTCTTCTTCCTCCACCAGCTGCCAAGGCACTCCTTCGACTCTCTACTGATATAGTTTCCTCTGGTATCCGCCTTATAAAAAGGTAGTCCTTCGCCGGAAAAAGCAGGCAATTCTCCGCAAAGATTTTACCGTCCTGAAGAATCTCCTTTGCCCGCTCCTCCGTCTTACAAAGGTAAAGAATCCATTTCCCTCGAAAGCCAAGAGCCAAAGGACTTTTAGAGAGTCGGAAATTCCTCCACAAACAAAGACTCCTTCTTCTCAAAGCCTCCGTAAGTTCATCCGGGTTTTACTCGCCGGATTTTTCAGTAGAAACGCCTTCCTCCGGCATTTTTCCAGATGATGCATCAGCCTCTTCCTTTCCCTTCTTCTTTTGGTTGAACTCATTCATAGCCCTGATCGATACCCTTTTCCACGATGGCAATACAAGCCTTTGCCGCTCTCTCATAGGCATCTTCCATCTCCGCCTGTTCTGCCTTGGAAAATGGAGAAAGCACATGGTGAGCCAGATCTTCCTTTTCTCCCTTGGCCCCCACCCCTAAACGGATTCTGGGAAACTCTTCACTGTGCAGGTGGGCGATAATATTTTTCAGCCCGTTATGACCACCGGCAGAGCCCTTTTTCCGAATGCGAATGTCTCCCGGTGCAAAGGATATTTCATCGGAGCACCAGAATATACTCATTGGGAATCTTAAAATACTGAGCCAGAGGCACGATGGACTCCCCGGAAAGGTTCATATAGGTAAGGGGCTTTAAAAGAAGCACCTCTTCGCTGCCGATTCTGGTCTTGGTATAGGCACCGCGGAATTTGGTGCTTTCAAAAGACAGATTGCCCAGCTCCTTACAAAGCTCATCAATCACCGCAAAACCGGCATTGTGTCTTGTTCCACATATTTTTCTCCAGTTTCCCAGTCCAGCAATTAACCACATAGTCATACCCTCTCTATTCTGCTCGCTTAAAGCACAAGGCGTATTATAGTGGGTTTTGCAGCACGAATCAAGGTGGGAGCTTCGCAGTGAAGGATTATAAGAATTATAGATGCCCGCTCTGATGCAGTATGGACCTGTAAGTGGGGGCACGCTCTCGCTGCAACCTCGCCCTTCGCAGTGAAGAACTATGAGATTTAAAGATGTCCGCTCTGATGCAGTATAGACCTGTACGTGGGGCTAGTCTCCCGCTAACCTTCGCCTTCGCAGCGGATACTAAGCGAGCACAGTTTCTGTCGTTTTCGCAAATACCTGACGGCTCAGATTGCCCTTTTACGGGCCCATGCACCATCAATCGCTTCCAGCTTTGGGAATTCTACAGTTCTTCACTGCTCTATGGTTCAGGGTTGGAGCAGTTCCAAGTGGAACAAGGGAAAAACAAGGACTATCTCAATAAATACTACGCAAGGCTGAGTATAAAATAGGCTAAAGTGACTTATCAGCCTATTTATGATATAATCCCGACTTTGACAGTCTACATAGTAAAAAAGCCCTATAAATCGTTGAAATCAAGCGGTTTACAGAGCTTTTTCTTTGTTATCAGATGTGCGTACAGATTTTTTTATTCTTTTAGTCTGATGGCAAATATTTCTCATTTTTCTATAGTGACGATCTGCATAGAAGTATTAATTCCAAAGGCTTTTTCTAGATCGTCTGTAAATTCTGTTTTTGCATATGTCGGGATAAATCCTCTGCCTTCAATCTTTAGAAAGTTCATATCTTTTAGACCATGTAACAGTTTTTCACATGAATACTTGCTTCCAAGTTGTTTATCCAGGTATCTGTAGAGAATTAATGAAAGGAAACAAATCATAAAGTGTGCCTTAATCCTATCATCTCTGTGAAGGTATACCGGTCGTGCTTTGAATTCACTTTTCATAATGCGAAAGCATTCCTCGATTTGCCAGCGTTGTTTGTTTACTTCAATGATAGCTGAAGCATCATCTTCCAAGTTAGTGCATACAGCGTAGAAACCGTCATACTGTTCTTCTTTTCGGATGACATCTTCATTGAGTTCTAAAAAGCTCTGCTCAGCCAGCTCTCCCTCCGGCGTGACACTGTTTTTTTTAACAAACCGTTTGAAATCGGTTTGGCGGTTGTGGTCTATTTCTTTGGGATTATTGGTAATAAGGTTTTGGGCACGGCTGATTTGTCCGCTCGAACGTACCTTAGATAATCCCTGTATTTGATGGAATAGGATACAATCAGATGTTGTTCAAGTCCATTTTCATTTATCCACCGTTCTTTGTAAAAAGATTTTTCTCTGTCTTTTTCTTCGTCCAGTTCGGAAATGTTATACTTTTTGCATACTGCCTTTTAGACGCCAGTCTTTAGAATCGAGACACCATTCTTTCAGAAAACCTTTTAACTTCTTTATGGATTGTGTTGTGATAAAACCACGATTCCCCTTGGAGTTATATCTACGGTTGGATAATGCGGAAAGCCCTCCATCCGTACATACGACCAGTCTAGACAAGGAAAAATCTTCAAGAAGTTTTTTTTCCAAAGGAACCATTGTCGTTTGTTCATTGGTATTTCCGGGATTGACACTGAAGGCAAGAGGAATACCATCACTGTCCATAAAAAGTCCCATCTGAACAATGGGAAGAGGCCGGTTTTCTTTAGAAGCTCCATACTGTTTTAATCCATCTGCTTGCTCAAGCTCAAAAAAGTAGTTGGTGCAGTCATAGTAAATCACTCCGGTTTTTCTTTTTGAAATCTTTAAGCTGTTCCGATAAAGTGTGGACTGAATGTAATCCGACTCTTCATTAATGATGGATAGAGAACGGTAAATATCTTCAAGAGAAAAATCCGGCTTTTCTATGAATCTTGAAGAAAGCGCGAAAGAAGACAGTTTTGAAGAAGGATAAAGGATTCTTGTATAGAGCAGCCTTGAAAGAATTGAATTGAGGTTGTACTTAAATCCATGCTTTCTGGCAATAGCTTTGCAAATCTTATCAAACCCCAACTGAAAATAAATATCCTGTAGGAAAAGATAGCCTCCATTGAAGAGCCTCTGATCGTTCTGAGTGAGGGGAATTGAGGGATCAAACGAGATATCAATAGGTTTATTCCTTTCGGCATTCTTATTTAAATTGGCGACGTATTCTTTAGCCCATGCAAGAGCATCAGAAACACCATACTTTTTACAGATTTCCTTTTCGTTTCCCAGTTTTTCAACGGTTACAGTCGTACGTTTTTTATTGATATAAGCAGATTTAATAACAGAGTAAGAAACTGAGTGAGCAGATTTAGTGGCTCTAAGTCTCATAGGCACCTCCCTAAAAATGAATTATATTATACCACAGCACGCAATAAGACGCAATATATAGAACTATTGATTGCGTAAAAAAATAGAGGCTTTTCAAGCCTCTCGATACTGTTTATGTTATGTTAGGGTGTCAAAGTTCGACAAGTATAAAATAGGCTAAAGTGACTTATCAGCCTATTTATGATATAATATATCTTAACAATAAAACGGATAAGGGGTAATAATATGGCAATTTCTTATAAACCATTATGGCAATCTATTGGTAGAAAGAGAATGAACAAAGAAGACTTAAAAAGGAGCTGCAAACATAACAAGTAACATAGTTTCTAGAATGAGCAAAAAAACTCTTATGTGAACTTAGAATCATTAGAAAAGATTTGCCTGGCATTGGATTGCAGAATTGAAGATGTTATAGAAATTCATAGAAATGAGGTGGAATAAAATGAAGAAAATATAGAAAGGAGGAAATAAAGTGAGTCAAGAAAATAAGATAAGTCAATCTTGCTGAGGGTTCAATCACAAAAACCACTGGTACAGTGGAAGAAAAAGCAAATTGCCCCAAATGTCACAAAAGAGGAGAAATGGTTAGATATATAACTGTAAAGCATATGGTATCAGAAAACCTTATGGAAAGGTTGTAGATGGAAAAGAAACTTACTATTTATGTATGAATGAAGATTGTGATGTCGTGTATTATAACTTAAACAATGAAAGAGTTTTTATAAGGAAGATGTAAAAGTTCCTATATGGTTTGAGAAAGGATGCAAATCCCAAAATATATATGCTATTGCAAACCAAGTTACAGAGCAACAAATTATAAACGCTGTTTTTAGATGATGGTGCAAAGAATATTAAAAGATATTATTAGACTTACAGGAGGCAATGAAAAATGGAAAGTGCGAAATTAACAATCCTTTGGAAAATGCTGTAGTCCTTTTATTCAAGAAACCATCAATACAGACTTAAAAAGCAAACAAAAGTTTGCGAAAAGCATAATTTATAAAGTACGTCACAACAGTAATAAAATTAAAAATAATAAAAACTATAGAATTAAAAATTTTAACGGTTCAGATGTAAAAAGTCTCGGGCTGCTTTTTATTTTACTGAAAGGAGGTCACCTATATGGTAGAAATGATGAAGTTAATAATAAGGCTATAAATATTGAGATAAAAGTGGCTCAGTATTCAGCAAAGGCTATTTTAAAAGCTATGAAAAGATTATAGAAGATGCCGATGAAAAAGCCAACCACTTTGCAGGATTATATTAGTGAAAAAGAAAACTAATTCAAGGAAACTTAAGGATATGGTAAAGAAAGGTCAGCTGGAAAAATATTGATGAGCAAATCGAAAATAAGATTTACTGCTTTTTTAAGGATTACGCATATGGGCGAAAAATAAATTGGGGTTTTGTTAGAGATAAAGATACAAGACTTTATATTATCTAAAATAGAAAAGGTATATTCACTAAAGAATGATCTTTAGAGAAATAAAAAGCACTTTTATGGTATAACTCTATCTCTATTACAAGATAACAAAAATACTATAAAGTGCTTTCATATTAATTAGTACTAACAGGGTCATAATCAGAAGGTACAGGAGCAACGATACTTACAAAGATAACATCTTCTGTTCCAGTATTTTTTGCGCCATGACATTCACCCTTTTTAGATACTATAACTTGCCCCTTTGTAAAAGGCACCTCCGTATCAGGCGTTGGATAAAATACCCCCTTGCCTTGCAATACAACCCATATATCATCAGAGTGATGATGATAATGCTTTGGTAAGGTTTGACCAGGTTTAATAACCCATACTGAACCACCTGTGGAATCAGTTTGATAAAATGCCGTCTTAACAGCGTTCTCTAGACTTTCAACTTTCACAAGTTCCATGTCAAAAACACGTTGATCATTCATAATGCTCACACCTTTCATCAATTTCAACTAGCGAGTGCCCGATGCATATTCACCCATATTAATATCTATAACAGTGCGAACAGGTTGAATTAAGGAATCCTCATATTGAACCTTCCATTTGATATCTGGATTCATATCTCCATTTTCTAAGCCTGCAATCGTTTGACCGTCATCAATAGGGTTATCGTGCTCAAAGATATAATACAATACACTAAGTTAAAAAGCAACCTAAAGTAGGTATAAGACCATATTATGTTGATGAATATGAACCAATAACAATTGAGGGAGACGATATAAAAATAGTGGGCATTATAACATGAAGTTACCTTGCCAAAAATGATGGAACAAGAGGTTCTGCTTTTGTATAGAATCCATTTTAGATTATCTAGCAAACCAACTAGCACATGGTCTGAGTGTTTTTAAGAAATTGGAATTACCCACCAAGTTTTACATCAGTGCATAGACCTGGAATAGCTAGAGTTGAATCTGATAAAATCATTTTTAGATGGAACAACAATCGAAGAGGTAAAAACAATATCATAGAGATACCCTTAATCTTGTGTGTAGACAAATGAAGAAGACAATATAGAAGAAGAGAAGAACAATTAAAAAGAAAGAAGCAAGAAGAAATAGAAAATCATTATAGAAATATAGAAGAATACTTTCAAAAGACTTAAAATTTTAATTGTGACACTTTTGAGAAGGGATAGCGAAATGATATCTCTTTTTATTTTAACGAAAGACTAACTATTAATAGTCGAGCATAAGATTAAGATTTTTAGAATAAAATACGGAAACGTATTTTTAGATAGGTCAAATGCAGTGAAAACTGCTGTATGACGAATAGAGCATCAGCGATGATGCTCTCAGAAAAAGATTATGAGCTAATTTAACTTATAAAGGCTGATATGACGTATGCGTTATTTCCATCGAAAGATGGTTCTGACAAGCTTTTTAATCACATGGCTTATTGCGACATAGTGAGATTCTTATAGTCCTTCATTGCTCTTGTGCTCAGTACAGTGCGGTGGACTGGATTGCCCTTTTACAGGCCCATACTGCATCAATCGCTTCAGCTTTGGAATTCTTATAGCCCTTCACTGCCTTGGGAGCTTAGAACGCTCCCATACTTTACTTATCTCACTTACCAACTTTGCTAATACTAGCATTTGTTTTCATTTGTTAAGCAGTTCTACTGCAATGTTTGCAGCATCAAAGTCTTCTTTTACCTTGTCAAAATTACTGCTCATAAGAGTTGCTTTTGAGATTTGGAAATTGTAGCTCTTCCAGTGATTTCATTTAGGTCAAAACTCATCTTCTCCATCCCACTGCGGAATAATGTTCATGTACATCATTCCTGCCGTCCATGTAGAGCATTTCCACATAGAGGCAAAGTTCTTTGCAAATTTCCATTTCATAAAGAAATTCATCGCAGGTTCAATAATGATATCGCTATCCCGTATCGATCTTTTTCTCCTTCATAATGGTCGGCAAAATCATAGATATCAAATTCCGGCTTTAGTAAATGCGGTCATACATCAAGACTGAATAATCGCTAATTTAAAATTTAAAGTATCAAAATGAAGAATATCTCCTTCACTTTCTTTTAGTAAAACTTGGCAAAGCCGACTCTTTGCCAGCAGTATTTTCTCTACCGGTCACAATCTTAGCCAGTTCAGCTTTAAGATAATTATTTTTATAGGTAAAAAGCAACAGTCAAAGGGATTATAAAAATAGGTAAGAACACAATGATTCCTGTAAAACAAGACCTGAGAGTGATTTCCCGTATGTCACGCCTTCCGAAATGCGATTCAAAAGTCTGCTACCTTAGTGAATATTTCTCCTCCTACAACGAATAGCAAAATGAATTCTAAAGTCAATAAGCCCAAAATGATCATCATCATTCTCTTTGCAGCCTTATCACATATTTCTATTTTTCTTTTGCTATGATGGATTCCGCACCGGGTATATTGGAAAACCACTTTTTCTGCTCGTTCCTCTTTTGTCATAACAAATCTCCGCAGCATATATAACTTCCCCTAATTTTGCAACAGCATTGCTACAAAAATTCATTTTATTTCTCTATAACAAAAGTCTCATGCCCTATAAATCCTCCGCGACAAATTGAAGAGCTGTAATGAAGCCACCTACTGCAGTATAGGTCTGTAGGTGGGGCACATCTTAGCCCGTCGGTACTTGTCGAGGTGAGGAAGTGAGGAGTGAAGGACTATAAAAACAACAAGTTTCAGCGACTGATGCAGCATATCCCTGTAAAAGGGCAATCTGCGGCCCAGTCGTGCTTGCGACACGAGAAACTGTGTTTTTCGGCTTAATATCCGTGAGGACAGACTTTTCATCAGAAAAGTCGTCCTGATACAGACCAACTTCGAAGGAATTTGCTTTGCGACAGTGAGCAGTGGGTATCAAAACCACTCGCTCAGTCAGGCGAGGTTAGCGAGAGCGTGCCCCACTTACAGGGATATGCTGCATCAAAGCAGTATCTTTGTATAATAATTGTAGTCCTTCACTACGAAAGGCTGCTGAGTGCAAGCATGACCCCAATACAGGTCTATACTCAGCAACAGCGCCGGCAGCTTTACTTCTTCACCGCTTTCTTTCTCTTTTCTGCGAAAATCAGTACTCCATCCAAAATTCCCACAGCGAGGGCACCAAAGAAGATTACGAAAGAGAGAACATACGGCCCCTCTTCCGATCAATTTTCCCAGCTGTCCGATGGCGGAACGGAGGAAATAAAGAATCCCATAGCTCGACCACCGCCAATCGTTCCGGAAACAAAAAGGGAGGATAGCTCTTTCAATGGAGGCAATACTGGTTCCTTTCTGCTCTTTTTCTCTCTCTTTTCCTTGAAGCGATCCAAAGTTAAAATGGCGTAGTCCACTGTTGCGCCCAGCTGAATACTGGACACGATAACATAGCCGATAAAATCATATTGGTGCCTTCCAGGAATGAAAAGGACATATTACTCATACTGGCCAGTTCGATGGAATCATGGCTACAATAGCAAAAGAGTACCGACTTAAAGGGAAAGCACAACCACAAGAAAAATCACAATCATAGACAGTATTCACCTTGGCATATCTGTTCGAAGGATATTTTTCCATGTCCATAGTGGCGGTGGTATCTCACTCAGATAGCTGTCTTCTCCGGTGTAAACTTTAAAATCTGTCGAATGGTGCTTACTGCCTATAAGACTCCTGACTTTCTCCAGGAAGATTTAGGGGTACTAACCATTCTGCTGTAGCCGTCTTTTTCTGACTAAATCTAAAGAGGACTTGCGCTACATAAACTCGGTACTCCCTCCGGTAATAAGGAGCTGGGACTGCATTTTTCCATAGGAAGGAAGTTAAAAGATTTCCCAATGCCTTCTCTCTGTCGTTTCTTCCTCCGGATAAATAGCAATCAAAAAGTTTTCTTCTCCGAAAACCCCATTAATTTTTCTTCCATTTTCAGAAATCTTTGTACCTTCTCCCTTTACCACCGCACCGTTACTAGAGCGGAAGTCATTCATCCCTGCATAATATTTAAGGGATAGACGAGAATAGTTAGAATCAGCACAGAGGACTAAGCCTGCGGGCAAGCTTTGCCAATATATGGCTTAAAGGAGGGCACAAAGGGCTTATGTCTGGTCTTTTTCCTACAAAGTTCCACATCCGAAGCTAGAGCCGGCATAAAGAAAATAACCGTTAAAGTGCACAACACCACACACCCTTTGCCAGCACGAGTTTCCCATATCCTTACCGATTCCAAAGCTCACAGCACAGAGAGCCAAAAAGCTCTGCGCAGCGGTTAGAGAAGATGCTAGAAATCGTGCTTAAGGATTTTCCTGCCGCATGGGACAGGGCTTTCCTTATCCATCCCTCAAGACCGGTTTCAAAGGAGTGAAGCAGGAAAATGGCATAGTCCATGGATACTGCAATCTGCAAAGAGTGCCGCAACGTTATTGGTGATAAAGAGACACTCTTCCCAGAAACACATTGAAATGCGTTTAGTCCCACCGCCAGCAGAATGGTAATCAGGAATAAGAAAGGCTCTCCGTAGGAATTGGTCATTATAATCAGAATCAGGAAAATAGAAGCCAAGTCCCAGGCCTAAAATCAGCCCCATTTGACTACTAACCTGTTTCCTCCACCGTCTTACTTTTTGTACCTGCGAGTCCCGCATATACCGCCTTGTCTCCCAGTGCTTTCGGTTTCCCTAAGGGTCTTCTTTGTTTGTACGTCACTGTCTCCACTTTACAAAGACTACATGAGGCAAGGCGTTTCCGTCCTTATAATCTAAAATCCCTTTCCTTCTCCTTTTCTTCCATAAATTCGGGAGCATAGGCACTTTTGGAGCCTGTGGAAAAACTCACCCGGCTCTACGCCGGAAATATGCTCATCTCGCTCCTTTATAAGAGAGGGCTTCTCCCATGGAGACATCGCTCATCCTTGATTCTTGCCGTTCCGGGACAGCTGAAGCTATCTTCCATCTTCTGAATTCCCTGCTGAGTAAGGGAGGACTCCGGAAGATATTTACTCAGAGTCGTAATTCACCTGCACAAAGGGCAAAGGATCAGGGAAAATGCCTAAAGAGCAGAAAACTCGACTGATTTTTCTCTATATTTAACAATAAAATCTGCACATTTTCTGCTTATACTCATTTACTTCCCTCCTTTGAAAAGTAAGGGTGATTCCTTTCTCCATACCTTGTTTGCCACTTGTCCCCAGTCTATCCCAGAGGCTAGGCTCTTTCGTTTCTTCAAGTCTTTACCGTTTACTTTCCTTTACTTCTTTGATTTCTTCGGTGCGTAAGGTCACAGCCACATCCACAATATTGTCATTTTCGGAAGGCGTTATGAGCTCAATGGGTCCTGTTAGGATCAATTTCCAAAACACTGGACTTTTCCCTACATTTCATCCCACTTCTTCTCCACAAGGGCTTCCAACTCTCCCTTGGCATTACGAACAGCTCCGGTAGAATCCAAACAACAACTCTCCTTCTTTCAGCATTTTCTCGTAGCATTTAAATTATTTTCAATGGAAGCATGAGCTCTCTCTCTTTCCTCGAAGGTAAAGCATCCTGCTCTTGCAGGGTTCCTCGTAAATCCTCCATGGTTTTCTGACTGTTCTCCAAAAAGAGTATTTAAGTTCCTGCCGGTTTCCTCTCCCTCTCCGCATAGCTTTTCAGGGTTTCCTGCAATCTCTTCATCATGCTAATGTTGTCTTCCAAAACGGAGAGACTCCTCTTTAGAGTTTGTCAGTCCGGGTATGGGCATTGGAGGAAGAATTCCCTTTAAAGGCAGGACTTAGCTTTTTCCATTGCAAGCTTCTGCATCTCCGCCTCTGCCGGCCTCCTGCTGCCTGCATAGAACAGAGTATTCTGCACCAGAGCCATTAATCTCATCCTTCAAAGGAGAACCCTCCAGCATAGCCGATAAATTCGCTAAAGCTGTTCTGTACGGATCCTCGCTGCGGAAAGTAAGGCTTCCACCTGACTAAGACTCTGCTGTGCCTTATCAATTTCTGTCTGACCGGGTACATCTCCCCGAAAGGGCTGCCACTGCTAAAGAATCCTCCCAACTCAAGCATGGCATTTTGCAAACGATTCATATTGTCTCTGGCTTTCGCTGGATATTGTTCTTGGTATCCCCGACTCAGTCCAGTTTGAAATCCTCCACATTTTCCGTAAGAGGGCTAATGCTGTGCTATTCACAGTCTCCATATCCTGATAGATTTGCTCTCGCTGTTTTGATACACTCTTCCCTCTTCCTGTGTCTTCCGGAAGAAGAGCTTCACTGTTGTTAATGTTTTCGCATCAGCTTTCCACGGATTTCTGAGAGGCATCCAGGAATCCAAAAGGCTATTTCTGCGTCCTTCAGGGCGCGGTAGGAGATCCTCCGACCTCTTCCCTTTGCCTCTCGTAAATCCGTAATTTTCTCCACCTGAGAGGAACGAAGGGGAGCCATCTGAAAGGTGTAAGCCGGAAAGACTGGACGAGTTGCTTCTCACCTCCAATGGTAAAGTCGTCTTCCTTCTCCGGGAAGGAGGACGAAAATCTACTGTCTTTTCTCCCAAAGATACCACTGAGCCTTCTCTGCCTTTAGGGATAAAATGTCCTCTGCGCTTAAAGCTACTTTTTAGCCATCAGCACATAGTTTTTGCCGCATAATCCTGGGCGTTGGGACTCTTTAAACTGCGCATGAATTTTTCACCAAGCCCTTCTCTCCTGCAAGTGGGTTTCCGGCTGTACCTCCAAACCATTTAGCTCATGTGAAGAATCTGAATACTCAAGGCAAGAGACCGTAGGGTTCAGACGTTTCCCCTCCAGAGAGAGAGAGTCTACATTTCCATGAACCCAGGTCTAAGGTCTGCTCAGTTTCCACTGGACCTCTACCGCTACACTGTTGCTAAGATTTTACATTTTCATAAGTTCCGTAATCTGTAAGACTGGAATAGCCCTTGGTTTCATACTCTCTCACCAAAAGAGCCCTGTTTGGGTCTCCGGTGGGGCTCAATAAGGCATAGTAGTTCTCATGATAGCGCGAGGCTTTTGCACCTCTGCCAAAGCCGAGATGGACAGGGCACAGGGACACAGACTTAAACAAAGAGACAACACAAACTGCCTCTTTTCCATTGCTTATTCCTTTTCACTGCTCCTTTGCTTACCATTTCGAGAGTATTCTTCTGATTACCGCCTTTTGATTGCTTTGACTATTGTGCTCTATTGTAAATTCTCTTGATTTTTCATGCTTGTACCTCCTTGTTCTATACATGCTCCATGCTACTTTTGTCTAAAGCACTTACTGCTTTCTCAAAACCTTTCCCCATACTGTTTTACTCATACTATTTTCAATGCTTATTTCTTTGTTTTTCTCCTGCTATATACTAAAAGAAAGATATGAGCAACAGTAGCTATCCTAAGCCTTTGGCAAGAGACGGACAATATGGGACAAATGTGGTATATGAAAAACAAGAGTGTAGGGAAAAGAACCCAAAGACAGTTGGCGGAAGCCTTCGAATTTTGTTACAAAAAGCCCTGGAAAAGATTACCGTTCCAGGAGCTGATTGAAAAGGTCGGCATCAATCAAAGAGAGCATTTTCCTTATTATTTTCCGGATCTTTACGGACTTTCTGGAATGGATGGTAACACAAGAAAGTCAAAAGATTGATTTTGAAATTCAGAATCAGGAGGACTATGAGAATTCCTTTCCCTGGTTTTTGATTCCATTGAGGAAAGAACCGTCATTTTGTAAACTGTGTCTAGTGATTCCATGGGTAGGGATGCTTTGGTTTTCGTTTCTTAAATAAGGACTTCCGTAGCACCTCCTGGGCCATGGAAAAGGAATGAGGATGTCTTGAAGAGGAAATGGGGAAAAATAATGGAAGCTTCCAATCTCTTTAGGCATCGAGCAGAGTTTTTGGAATACGCTTCGGTGGACAGCTATGTCGCCAGCATTGCACAAATCCTGCTCTTATATCTTCATCCCCTTTAATAAGCAGGAATGTGGCTCGATTTATCTTGCGGGTACCTGCAATCCACCATACCGGCGGCATTAGAGGAATTTATGCACAACTATAGAGAAATTATCAGTCTCGCTTTTTCTAAATAGGATTATTATATATTTAGATTTATTTTTGTTGAGTTAAAAGATTTATTGGGAAAATCATTGTACCCAAAAATCTATCTTTATTTTTGTATGCTTATTCAGTAATTATATTTAATTAATCCTGTCGATAATATCTCAGGCTAGTTTATGTGTAGACTGAAATAAACTATTGATTGAGGAGAATGAGAATGAAAAGATTTAAAAATGTTGGAGAGTATTATGGAATTGTATTGTTGACAAGCTTAATGGTAATTCCCAGCTTTTGCAAGCCAAAGAGTAGGGAAATCAATCTAGCAAGTAGTGCCGCTAGCATTAATTATAGCGATAGCTTTAGGGGAAGAACTCCAAAGCTAATAGCAATGAATGGCAGTCAATCATCAGTATTTAAGATGCGTAGCCCTTATTTTCTAGGCAAAAAGTAGCAAAAAGTAGAGGCACACGTTAGCTTAGAGAGAGGAAGTTCTCCTTTATATCTGATAGTAGAAAATGATAGTGGTTATAGAGAGCGAGTTTTAGTGATGGCTACTACACACTGACTGGCACTCTTGCTGGTACTCGAAGCTAGAGGAGAGGGAAAGTTTACATCGAGGGAGCGGGCTATTCACATCTCAAGCTACAAGTACAATAACCGTTCACTAGTGATGTTTTAAATTAAGAGGTAAAACTATGACAGTAACTGAAATGGCGTAATTATGCCCTTAAAAACAGGATTATGAGAAAGCCACTTTAAACAGGGCTCTTCAGATAGCGATGGGAATCAATCTACTTTCCGACTTAGAACGATCCTATCGAATGCAGAAGCCACAGGTGGAGACAGATGGTTATGTGGTTGGAACCCTGATGTGGAGCCGAAGCATATTGTACCTATAAGTAAAGATATTGAAGATTTAGTGAAACACCAAATCAGAGAAAGATATTTAAAGGAACAGGGCGGAAGCTCCTTCTGAGAAAGTCCATAGTTATAACGAAAAATACAAGGCCTATGCAAGACTAGAATGGCCCGGAAAAGAATGTCCGTTCTTTATACCATAGAGGAATTAAAGTCTTTCAGAAATGGATAAGATTATGGGATATATCAGTAGTAAGGTTCCGGGCTGGCACCACCCTAAGCCCCATGATCCGGCTATCGTGCAGGAGTACATTAATCAGGAAGAAGGAAAAGACAATAAGGATATTAATATTTCCGTATAAATGTAAGTTTTACGAGATAAAGAATCCCTAAAATCAAGCGGTATGATTTCATGTCTGCCTGGTTTTTGGGGATTCTTTTGGTATCTACAAAAGTGCCTCACTCTTCTTTATTTAAGTCTCTATTTTCGGAAGCATAATCCTTGCTGCCTTTTTATGTATTTCGATACTGCCTGCTTTATAAGCGCCTCCGAATTCTCCGTCCAAGGTCCATTCCACCGGCTTTTCCCCTGAAACTCCAAATAATGGGTTTTGAAAGCTCACATAGGATGATCTTCCGAATATCTCCCCGAAGCAGGGTTCCTGCAATCTCTCCCAGCTCACCGATATTTTTTCGGAGAGCGAAATCATAAAACCCTCAAATTCTCCATCCGCCAAATCTATATTCATCTTCTCCTGAAGGTTCTGGTCCCAGTAGCCCTGAAAAACCTGCCACGGAATAAGCGTTGGAAACGGCTCCGAAAATATACTCTCCTCTTCGGAAAAAATTTTCAGCAGAAATTTTTAGTCGGAATACTCTGACTCATATTTTCCGGTAAGGTACGAAGGGATTCCAGCAAATACGCCAAATGTCCCAAATTGTTCTTTAATTCCTGGTCTGTCCCGTAACTCACCTTGGTAAAGGCTCCAAAGGCCGCAATATAGTTAAAAATATTTTCCTGAAGACTTCTACATCATAATAAAAAGCATTTTCCTTCCACCATAGCCCTCAGATTTTCCTGCAACCTTGGAATTCCTAAAGAGTGAGCAAAATCATTGGTGGAACCGCAGGGAATATAGCCCATGGGAATATCCAACTTCTTCTTCAGAATGGCATTCATAAGATAATGCAGCGTTCCGTCTCCACCGGCACAGACCAGCAAATCATAATCCTTCCCCAACTTTTTTACCAGCTCTTCCGTTCGTAAGTTCTATGCTTGGGAAGAATAGGAAAAACCGTTACGATACATCCTAATAAGGAAAGACCTTTCTACCACCCGGTAGCAGCTCCTTTCCCTTCCCTGTCCACTCTGCGCATTCATTAAAAGCAATACTTTTTCATAAGGCTTTCCTCTTGTTTAATGCGTTACATGGGATAATCATACCATGTTGTTTTTATAAGATTTAATTAGACCTCCGAAATGACTTTGGAATTATCATCTCACTATTATATCTTACTCCTGATTAGCTCACATAGTTTTTACTTATTAAAAAGAGGAATACATCTTGAATATGCTTCCTCTCTTCCTTCTTCTATTATGCGGTCTTCTTAGCCGCAGGACCCAAGTCCTTCATCTTCTTCTCTAAACGAGCTTCCCTTTCCTTGGCCTTTGCCTGGAAGTCCTTAAAGGTATTCTCTCTACAATCTCCTACAAAAATCTCTCTGATAGTCTTCGCTACCCTTTTCCTGAATCTACACATAGCAATCGAGAGGCCATAAAGTGCACCCTCTTCCTCTGCGACTTTGAGACCTTCCTCAGAATAAAGCTAAACTGCTCTCATCCTTAACGGTCTTCTTCCATAAACGATTACGAACACCCTTGTCCTCATCCTGTAGGTAGTATTCTTGTAAGCTAGCAACTTACTTCCTTAGTGGAAACAGAGAATACCGATTCTCGTGGAAAATGTAAGCAACTCTGGCAGACTTACTGACAGGATCGTTTACCTTTCCTTCCCATATTCTACATGAAGCTGTAACTGCTCCTTCTGCCATTGCTGTGAAGGAAAATAATAAGATGCCAAGGAGGCATAGTCATAACAATGAAACTCTTTTAACATATAGGATATACCTCTTCTAACGAAAAATAAAGCCAGTATCTCACCGGCTTTATTAGTATATCCGTTTTTCGTTATCATGACAAACTTCGGGGAAAAAGATACAGAGTTTTGTAAATCTTTTGTAAGAACTTAGAGTTTTGAAATATCCTTCACTAATTCAAGAAATTCTAATTCTTGAATGGTCTATTACATCTTTAAGCTTTTTGAGTTCCAAGATGCATGGATATATTTCTGTTCTGTAAAAAGGAACAGAGAATATCCAATGAAATTTGCCAAAGTATACAAGACTAAATCATTAACATCCACCACGAAAAATCGGGGAATGGAATAGGATATTCAGAAGAAGCTGAATACATTCTATACCAAATCCAATCGATACTGCATAGAGAAGTACCTTCTTTTTCTCCTTCACTACGGGAAAGAGAAATCCCGGTAAAGGAAGAAATGATACTACTATTATAAGATTGGATAGCATGTTGTATCTTAAAAACAAGAACGGATTCAGCTCAATATTCTGAAGGATCTGCGGTATGGATAAATCCCTATGGCTTATGCTATGAGGAATGAGATAAATCAGCATAAGCAATGCTACTATAGCCAACCAATCCCCAGCGATGTCCGGAGCTATACGCTCTCCTCAGAGAAATAAAGTAAATCAGTCCAATTACCAAAGCTAAAATAAGTACTCTACTATAAGGATATTGCAAAAGGAAACTAATCATAAGAATCACCCCTTTCGAATGACTTTTATTGTAGAAATACATCGGAAATATACTGCCTTCTAAAATATAATCCAAAACTTCCAATGTCATCTCAATGAAGTAAATTGTTAGCTGTTTCTTTCTTACCCGTATGCTATTGTCTATTGTAATAGTTTTAGCACTTACCCCAAAAATAACAATATAATTAAGCTTTCTAAAATATTAATTCTTTATTGACCACAAATAACCAACGAAAAAGTCACATACCGATGATGTTTCTACTAAAAATGAGGAACCCTGTCCTCATCTTTTTCATTTTATTGCATTTTTCAACTCTAGAGTAATCAGTGAATAAAAATAGTAAAGCTAACTTTCAGACCTACTCACATGAAAGCTTTCTTCTATTTTTATCTGCTATTACTCCAACACTATCTTCATAAAGCTCTTCTTTCCCTCTGGAGCAATGGCTCGTTCTCCAGTTCGGAGGCAGCTGTCTTCCAATATCCGTAATCTTCTCCCGGCAAAGCTTACTCCGCCCTGCTGCACATTTCTTCTGGCTTCTCCCTTGGATGGTGCCAAACCGCTCACCACCAAAAGGGTCAAGATATCGATCCCTCAGAATACTCTGCCTTCTTAAGCACACACTTCGGGGTATTGGCAGAATTTCCTCCACCTGCAAATAAGGACTTAGCAGCCTCCTCCGCCTTCTTAGCTTCCCTCCGCACCGTGCACCAGCTCTGTCAAATGGTAAGCTAGGATTTCCTTAGCTTTATTCAGCTCTGCCCCTTCCCAGACATCCATCTTCTTGATTTCTTCCATAGGAATGAAGGTCAGGAGACGAAGACATTTTCCTACATCCGCATCATCTACATTTCTCCAATACTGGTAGAAGTCGTGAGGGGCTGGTCTTAGCCGCATCAGCCATACCGCTCCGCTGGCGGTCTTTGCCCATCTTCTTTCCTTCCTTATTGGTAAGAAGGGTGATGGGTCATGGCATGGGCATCCCTTTTCCCAGCTTCTTACGAATCAGCTCTGTTCCTGCTAGCATATTGGACCACTGGTCATCTCCGCCGAACTCCCATGTACTAGCCGTAATCCTCATAGAGACGAGTAGAAATCGTAGCCCTGCATCAGCATATAAGAAAAACTCGAAGAAGGAAAGTCCCTGAGAAAGACGGTTCACATAGCATCTGGCTCTCAGCATTTCATTTACGGAAAAATGAGGACCTACCTCTCGCAAGAACTCCATAAAGTTCATATCTCTAAGCCAGTCCGCATTGTTTACCATCAATGCCTTCCCCTCGGAGAAGTCAATGAAACGGCTCATCTGCTTCTTAAAAGCAGGCACAGTTATGGTCAATCATTTCGGTGGTCATCATTTGCCGCATATCGGAACGACCGGAAGGATCTCCGATCATACCGGTTCCGCCTCCAACCAAGGCGATAGGCTTATTGCCTGCTGCCTGCAAACGCTTCATCAGGCACAGCGCCATAAAGTGCCCTACATGAAGGGAATCCGCAGTAGGGTCGAAGCCAATATAAAAGATTGCCTTTCCTTCATTCACCATTTTTCGGATTTCTTCTTCATTTTGTAACTCTGGGCAATCAATCCTCTCTCTTGTAATTCTTCATATACTCCCATGCTGCTTCCTTCCTTTTTCTAATTATAGACTGAGCAGGATCTGTCTTGTTTTCAAGAAAAATCCTGCCTATTTTTTTAGTCAATGCTAAAGATTAAACACTTTCTATTTACACTTCCCAAGTCCTTTAATACTTGGTCTGCTGCTCAGTACTCTGTAGACATTTGGAAATCAGACGAACCGTATCTTCCCAACCATTACAGGGATCGGTGATGGACTTTCCGAAGATATGTTCCTCCACCTTGCAAGCCCCTTCCACAAGATAGGGACTCACCATCAGTCCCTTCACAAAGTTGGCAAGCTCCTGAGAATACTTTTCTGAATGCATGATTTCCTGGGCAATACAGAAGCTGCTCTTTATGATTCTTTCCGGAATTACAATGGTTCGTATCCACCACTACCGCCGGATTCGCTAAATTTCTTTCTTCATATAGAGATTGCAGAAGCTTTAAGTCCTCATAGTGGTAGTTTTTGCACCATTTCCCCATGCTTATTCTGTAAGCCGCATAATGGCGTGGGTATAGGGATTACCGCTGGACTTTACTTCCCATTCCCGGAAAAATGAAGTCATGGCCATGCTGTCCCGCATAGATTGAGTTTAACATTACCCCAAGTCTCCGGAGGTTGGGTTCTTCATACCACAGGTACATCCACCCTGAAGCCACCAAACGGTGTTGCTGGTTCTCTACGGAACGAGCCCCCACCGCAATATAAGACATCATATCGGATAAATAAGACAGGTTATCAGGGTAAAAGCATCTCATCCGCAGTGACTGAAGCCTGTTTCCTCTAAAAACTCTCATGTGGAGCTTTCGAATGGCAAAAATGCCTTCGATAAGATTAGAGTGCTTTTTCCGGATCCGGCTGATGCAACATTCCTTTATAGCCTTCTCCTGTGGTTCTTGGTTTTATTGGTATAGATGCGAGGGGAACAATAAGAATCTTGTCCTCCACTTCCTTCGCTACTTCCTTTAATTTATGACAGTATTCCAGTACAGGATCCTCATGGTCTGCGGAACAGGGGCCGATCACCAGTAAAAACTTTGCGACTTTCTCCTGTAAAGATGGCCCTTAATTTCCTCATCTCTTTTGGCTTTCTGAGCAATCAGCTCAGGAAGACAACGGATACTGTTCCTTTACCTCTGATGCAGAGGGTAACTTATGAATGAATTCTAATCCCATACTTTCTCCTTTCTTTTTCTGCTAAAGTATAAAGGAAGTTGAAAAAGTGCAGAAAAGAGGATGCCTCGGCATGGGGCACCCTCTTATAGCTTATATCTAGCCGATCAATATCGCTTTCTTGGGCAAGTCTTCCGGAATACTTGATTCAGGCAAGACTTTTACAGAGCGTCCTCAATAACTTTCTTCAAAGTATCCGCAGAGTTCTGTAAGGCCTCCTGCTCTTCACGGGCTTAAGCCGATGGGAACCACTCTTTCCACACCTGTTCTTCCTACAATAGCAGGAATGGAAAGGGAAACATCGGAAATGCCGTACTCTCCGTGCTGCATACTGGAAACCGGAAGAATAGACTTTTTCGTCATGAATAATAGCCTCACAAATTCTTCGAACAGACATGGCAATACCGTAGTAGGTCGCCTTCTTCTTTTCGATGATTTCGTAGGCGCTGTTCTTTACATTTTTCCGCAATACGACTCATAGACTCATCATGCTCAATATGTCCTCTGAGCTCACAGAAGTCGTTTAATGGAATACCGGATACATTGGCACTGCTCCAAGCCGCAATCTCACTGTCTCCATGCTCTCCAATAATGAAAGGCATGCACGGAACGAGTTGTCAATGGAAAGGTGCTCTCCCAAAAAGATACTTCAGTCTTGCGGTATCAATACGGTTCCGGAGCCGAATACACGATTCTCCGGGAAGCCGCTAAGCTTTCACCGCCGCATAGGTTAAATGTCTACAGGGTTTGCTACAATCAGAAGAATTCCCTCACTAATTTCTCTTGGCAATCTCCGGAATAATGGTCTTGAAAATGCCCCACATTCTTCTTTACCAGATCCAAACGGGTTTCTCTCGGCTTCTGTCACTGCCCCCGCCGTAATGCACCAGAATGGAGCAATCCATAAGATCATCATAGTCTCCGGCATAAATCTTCATTGGCTTTGCAAAAGGAAGTCCGTGACTGATGTCCAGAGCCTCTCCTCCGCCTTAGCTCGATCCGCATCATTTAAAACCATTTCGGAAAACAGTCCGCTTTGCATTAAGGCAAAGGCAGAGCTTGCTCCTACAAATCACAACCGATAACCCCTACTTTTCTCTTTGAATATTCATTTTGCATCCTTTCCGAATTCTTCCATTCCTTAAAAAGCTTTGGACAAGTAGTAGTAGACTAATCCTAGCTATTTTCTAGGAATTGTGCATTTTATACACTACCTTCCCTTACTATTTCGACCATATTCAAAAGTTTCTTTACTCGGATTATTAATCCTCTTTGCCTATAAAAGGGGCTGTAATCAAAATAAAGAAATAGATACAGCCCCTTTACCGAGTTCCTCCTTCCAAAAGTCTCCGTTTCTTCTCTAAATACTCCGGAAAAACGCTCCAAATAAGAATGCATATCCTTTTCCGTTGTCCGTTCTTTCGATTCTACCTTTTGGGAAGAATCTTACTGGAAGCCCCTGCGATGCCCTAAGACGCTGTGCTCTTTCCATCATGAAAATGTTGTAAAGGCACTCCTTCCTTCCTTGGCAAAGCCGATATTTTTCAGATTCCCCGCCATGTTTTTCTGTGGTCCAAAGGTAGTAGGAGCTGTAAAATCCATTTCTCCGCCGTATCCATACCGCAAAGCATCATCCACTCGATTTCCTTCTCTCCTGTCGCTTCTTTAAGGAAGGCAGATAAGAATGGAAAATTCTTTTGTCCAAGGAAAAAGCTTTCCCGCCTCTCCCCGCCTGCATAGATTTCTGAAAATGATTTTCCTCCGCCTTCAGTCTGGCGGCCGCTTTCGCCAGGAATGTACGGTTTCAGCTATCCGAGCAAGTCGTAGAATTTCGGAAAGGCTTTCCTCCACCTGCTGCAAATGCTCTCCCCGGTAGGCCTAGGATTAAGTCCATGTTAATATTGTCAAGCCCAGCTCCCTTGCCGGCATACTTTTTCTTTCACCTCTTCCACGGAATGCCTTTCTTCCGATAATGTCTCAAACTTTCCTGATGGAAAGCTTTGGGGATTAATGGAAATTCTATCTGCGGAAATAATCCTGTAAGCTTTAGTTTTCCCGATTAATGGAGTCAGTCTTCCCACCTACCGTATATTCTATGGCGCCCTTTCCCTTTTGGAAAAACAATGCTTATCCACTAAGGAAAGCAGGAGTTTCAGGTCCTTTTCCATTAAGGCTGTGGGGAGTTCCGCCGCCGATATAAATGCTTTGTAGCTGCTTTCCTCTTTTCTCTCCATTTCTCGCAGCACAAAAAGCATTTCCTCCTCTAAAAGAGAGAGGTATTTCGGCATTCTTTTCGAAAAAGCTTCCCATGGGCATGGAAAGGAAGGAGCAGTAGGCACAACGGGTGGGACAGAAAGGGAATATTGATATAAGACTGTAGCCTTCGAAATACTTTTTCCATAGGCGCTTTTCCGCCCTTTTGTAAATGCTTTCTCCTGCAAGGAAATCTTATACAAAAAGCTCCGCCTTCTCCAAGCGATATTCTCTTTAAGAGCTGAATAAAAGCTCGGGGCTCTGCCCTCTTTCCCAGCATTTTTCCGGCAAAGCCCTACCGGACGAATGCCGGTTAAGTCTCCCAGGGCAGACTCCTTCCGCTTTGCTTTTCCAAAATGTCATAAAGATAGGCCTTTAAAATCGACTCTCATCCTTTCCCGCTCTCCGGTAAAAGCTAAGCTCTTCTCCGGTAATCTCCCAGAGAAAAGAGGAACAGAGAAGGTCGAGAATCCCTCTCTGTTAAAATGCGATTTTTCTTTTTCTTCCGGCTTATGCTTTAAGCTCTTTTCCTTTGTTTACCTCGGTAGGCTTTCCTACTTCCTTCGCCCGCTTAAAGGCATTCTTCTCTTCCTGGGTAGTCTCCATCAGGCGAACTCTGGACTGCTATGAATCTGAAAAATCCTCCCGGTAAAGAGCCTTACACAAAAGCTCCCGAATGTCCGCTTCAAAGGGAAGCACCTTATCTCCTAAAAATAATTGAATCACAATCCTCTTCTACATACTCTATAAATATTAACTACAAAGACTCTTACCGCTCCTAATAACAAGACTCTATAGAATCCACCTTACAGAATCTACTCTACAGAATCTACTCTACAGAACCTACTCTACAGAATTTACTCTACAGAATAGTTGGAAGTTTTCTTAACATTACTGTCCAAAAGCTTGTTAAAGCCTACCCAACCGTTGGCTTCCTTGGCTTTTCCGGACTTCTCTCCCTGCTCGATAAATTCCCGCATGGTTTCCAGCTTGGCATCCGTATTGTCCGCAAAGGAAAGGAGTAAAGCTTCCATGGTAGCCGGCTTCTGGGGAACCGTATTCCAATTCCCCGTGATGGGACAGGATACAGTGTAAAAACTCTGTCTTTACATTTTCCGGAAAGTCGGGAATCTCCTGCATCTTTTCCGAAAGCATAGTGTAGCCGATGAGGATATGGCCTAAAAGCTGTCCTTCGTCGGAATAATCATTTTTCGGAAAAGGGGTAAGCTCATGGTCTTTCCGATGTCATGGCAAAAGAGCCGCGCTTAACAAAAATGTCTTATTGATATCCCCATAGTGTCTTGCGTAAAATCGCAAAGCTAGCAACGGACAAAGTATGCTCCAAAAGGCCTCCCACATAGCCGTGGTGTACGGACTTTTGCCGCAGAGTGGAAGGAAAAAGCATTTGTAGCCTTGTCCTCCACAAAAAGCTTCTGCAAAAGCTTTTTGCAAATATGGGTTTTGTACGGTCTTAATAAGCTCGTACAACTCCTTCCCCATTTCCTCCGATCCCGCTTACTCACCGGTAAAAAGTCCTCCGCCGCATAGGTTCCTTCTGAAGCCACCGACAGACGCTGAATGCTGAGCTGATTAATTCCGTTGTAAATGCTGACATTTCCCTCCACATACACATAATCTAAAGGAGAAATCGAAATCCCCGGGGAATTGGGGCTCCCATACCTTGGCATCAATAGGTGCCGGTCCTGTCCTGTAAACAGACATTGAGATATTCCTTCCCGTGTCACTGCAGCATTCTTGGTTTTTACCAGATACATTATTTCACTGAAGCCCATCTCGAGTTTTCAATAAAGCTTGATTGGGGTTAGGAAACTCGTTCCATACTTTTCCTTCCTACCTTGCTCTGTATAGGGCAAGAAAGCACTAACTCTACATACTCTTTCCCATTATAACGGAGAAGTTCCACCGGAACAACTGCTCCTTCCGTCTGTCCCAGTAAAGTGTCCTGAAATGCCTTACTGGTTTCACACTCTTCCCGTTTAATTTTTGATAATGTCCCCGGTAGAATGCCGGTGGAATAGGCAGGACTGTCCTCCACCACCTCCATATGCCACCCCTCCGGGATGCCCAGCTCCTGCCATCGAGCTGTCTGAATCTTACACCAGTAGGGAGGACTCCTCCGTCTAAGGCTTCCAAGCTTTCAAGGCATCGGAAATTCCGATTATTTTTCTTCGGAGCTTCTGTCCTCCCTTACTCTGTAAAAAGCCTACCCATTCCCCTTGGTATTTAAAACAAAGGCTGCTGTCCGCTTCTCCCAAGAACTGCATCTTGATTTCTTCCTCTACCCTGTCCTCCGCCGCTTATCGTAGGGACAAAGCCCCCGATATTGTAGTGCTGTAGAGGTAGGCCTGACCAAGGGAGGGCAAAAGCAGTACCATCTCCCCTTTTGCAGGAGTCTTGAGTTTCCTGCATTTCCTGAATCTTCTCCCATTCCTTTTTCGGACAAGAGAAGCTCTACGCTTAAAATCACCCATCTGTCCTGGTACTCTTCTAAGACTTTGCCCGGAAGCTTCTTTTCTCGGTTAAACTCCACCTCATAAACCGCGTCCCTTGCCTCTCCCAAGAAGAGAATCACGCCTCTTCTTGGTCTTTTAAAATCACTCCGGCACAATGGGTTATCTTCCTTAGGAATCTGTCCGGGGGTATGGATACGAATCTCCACCAAGACTTTTCCCCCTCAGTGAGGGTTTTGGCGTTGGACATCAGACTATCATAGCTGAAACGGAGAAATCAAACTTTTGAAGCTCTGACTGCACCACATCCTCAATGCCTCGGTTTCCGCCACCGTTTCGGTACCCTTCACTGCTTTCTTCACCAAAGCAATACTTTCTTTGGCTGTTCCGTCTCTTTTGGAGAAAGACGCTTTTCCATAAAAGAAGGATAGGGCTGCTGCCATACCAAAAAGACCACCGGAAAAAGAGTACAGCCTCGTCCTCTTCTTCCCACTTTCCCTTGGGACCCTACAATTTTCTCTCGAATAAAATGTTCTTCCATCTTATGTTCCTCGCTCATTCCCTTGCCTTATATTATCCAGCTACCAAGCCTTACGAATTAACTTTTCAATCTACTCTTTCCTAGCTTTTAGGAAAATACAATAAGGCTAATCTTAGTCTTCCACCCGTTCCATAGCCGGAAGAGAAAAACTAATTCGTGCCCACCCCTCTGTGGAGACACAGTCTATATTCTCCGCAGTGATAATGCTTTTACAATGGTAAAGAGCCCAAGCCTGTACCCGTATTTCCCTCTGGATACATCCGTCTTATAAAAACGCTCCCAAATCTTGCCTAAATCTTTTCTTGGGAATTCCAATGCCTGATCCTTAATACAAGCACCTTCGTCCCCTTCTGTTCTGTTCGAATCAGAATTTCCAGATACTCTTTGGAAAACTTCACCGCATTGTCCAAAAAGGTTATAAAAGACCTACTGAATCTTCGGATAGTCCCCATGAACCATCTGCTTTGTTTCTCTGCAAATTCAGAAAAACCAAGCTTTTCTTCTGACACTGCATTTTCAAAGCTGGCACAAACCTCTCGAATCATCCGGTTTTAAGTCAAAGTTGCTCCGGTTTAAGAGCTTCTGATCTAACTTGAGACTAAGCATGGACTGAGTCAATTTCTACTCCAGACGCTCTGTTTCTGAAATCAGACAGAAAATATTTTTCCTCAGCCTCCTGAATGGTGCCGTCAACAGCTTCAGATAGCCCTTAATGGAGGTTAGCGGGGAGCGAAAGTCATGGGAAACATTGGCAATAAACTGCCTTTGGTAGTCGTCCGACTTATGAATCTCCTCCGCCATAAAGTTTAGCGTTTCTGCAAGGTAGGACATTTCATCCCCCTCCTACGGAAATTCGATACAAATATTCTCCTGCCGCATAGTGCACGCCCCTGCGTAATTTTCTCCAGCGTGATAAACCCAGTACGAAAAATGGAAAGACAAAAGGGCAAAGGGCCAAAAAGCCTGATAAGTGCTCAGCTCTCCTTTTTCCCGCTCTATTCTCTTTAAGGAGTTATGCAAACATCAGATCAGCCAGATTCTGATAATTTCCTCTGAATGGGAGCCTGGGACAAGATATGCTCTTCGGAAAGTAAGCCGTGCAAAGTACCGCTATAAGCTATTTTGCCGCCATTTTCCGTGGGGTCAAAGTCCGGTATTGTTTTCCGATAAGGCTATCCTTCCCTTATGCTGTAAAATCTCCATCCTTATCCACGAGGTCCATTCACATTGGCCCTGTGAATATTTCCTTCCATTTCCCGGCTAAGTCTTTCCAGAGAAAGGCTTCCATTTTCCTCTTTGGAATAGTAGTGGAGCAAGCCTTGTGGCCTCGCTGTATAAGTCCTGTCCTTCTCTTTGGTAGCTTCTGCCCTATCGCTTTTTACTAAAAATGGAGAGCTGAATAGGAAGGAATAAGAGGTGAGCGATAATAAATTTGATCAATAATCATCCCAACTTTCCTCCTGTCTTCCTTTAAAAATCCAAACGATCCAATCATTTCGATGGCTATCTCCTTTACATCATATATATATGCAGCTTTTGCCCCCGTCTAAAATCTAACGTATAAAGCCTTACCGGTCTAACGACAATCTCAAATCAGTCATAACCTTCTACAGTCTAAACTTATAGCCTATTCCCAAACGTGAAATCTCCCATTCCTCCACCTGGGAAGCTTTTCCCGAGTCTTTTTAATGTGCACATCACCGTCCAGGAGTCTCCAGCAAACTCATAGCCCCAAATATGGTCTAAAAGCTGCTCTCTGGTAAATACCTGGTTGGGAGAGCTTGCCAGAAAATACAAAAAGTTCAAGCTCCTTGGGAGGCATATCTATCGCCTCCTTATAGTGCACCGCATAGTTACTAAGTTAATCACCAGATCCTCGTAGGCAATATACTTGCCCTTTCGTAAAAGGTCCTCTGCCCCGTCCTTTTCCTTCTCTTCCTCCATGGGATGGGATGAGAGAATGCTGGCTTCTTCGTAAAACCGCCTTTACTCTGGCCACCAGTTCCTTGGTGTCAAAGGGCTTAAGCATATAATCATCCGCTCCAAGCTCCAGGCCCAGCACCTTATCAAAGGTCTCTCCCTTTGCGGAAAGCATGATAATGGGTACATTGGAGACTTGTGCGTATCCTTCTGCAAACCTCATAACCGTCTATTCCGGAAGCATCAGGTCTAAAATAATCAGCGCCACCGGCTCCTTTTTCCAGACTTTTTAAAAGCCTCTTCCCCGTCTTCACAGATTCGGGTATCGTAGCATTCCTTTTCCAAATACAGGGATACCAGCTCTGCAATAGAGCTGTCATCATCCACAATCAAGATTTTTGCTTCTCCGCCATGCTTCCTCCTTTCTACTATCTTCCATCTTTCATTACTCTAAAATCACCAGATCGACTCTTCGCTTCCATCTATATAGAACATGATTGTTCATCAGCTCTTGTCTTTAGTCTATGCAAAACTTAAGTTGCATCGGCTTTTCATTCTTTCACCGGCTTTTTATTTCTTCACCGACTTTTTATTTCTTCACCGGCTTTTTATTTCTTAAAGAAAGCAATGCTGACACCGTCAGAGCCTTCCCCATACTCTCCTAAACGGAAGGATTCGATATGCTTATTCTTTTTCAAGCATTCCTGTACCATCTTTCGAAGAGCTCCGGTACCTCTTCCATGGACAATGCGCACCTGCGGCAGTCTGGCCAAGGCGTCATCAAATATTTATTCAACTCCGGCAACGCATCCGCCGTCATTTTTCCGATTAAGTTAATTTCCGGAGATGCCCAGCACCTTTCCTCTTCAATGGAAGCGACCTTTTCCTGGTTCTTTTCCGGCTTTTCCTTTTCCTTATGCTGGATGAATTCCACATCCTTGGCAGAAACCTTGGTGCGAAGCATACCTGCCGTAACGGTGAACATTCCGTTTTTATCCGGAAGAGTGGTAACGGTTGCCACCATATCGTGCATACTCAAAACCCTTACCTTGTCTCCGATGGCCAGCTTCTTTGAGGAAATGGTCTGAGAGGGTCCCTTTACCATAGTAGAGGACAGGGCCTCGTCATTTTCCCGTATCTTTTGGTGCAGCTTGGTTCTGGTCTTTCTCCCTCTAAGGCACTGCTCTTTCCTGCCTCCTGTCGCCGTAATTCCTTTACCACCTGATCGGCGGTTTCCTTAGCCTCTCGTAAAATCTGGGCAGCCTCTTCTCTGGCTCTTTGCAGGATTTTCTCTCTTCCCTTTTTCGATGCCCTTGGTGGATTCTCTGGCGCGCTGCTTTAGGCTCTCCACCTCCGCCTTGTACCGCTCGATTTCTTCCTTTTCTCTCTGGGCAAGGCGCTTGGTATTTTTCCAGATCCGCAATCACATCTTCAAAATGCAGGTCTTCCTCTCCCAAACGATTCTTTGCAGAAGCAATGATATCCTTTCTAAGTCCCAGCTTCTCCGCAATGGCAAAGGCGTTGGACTTTCCGGGCACACCGATCAGCAAATGATAGGTGGGGCGCAGACTCCACATCAAAAAGCACAGGCGGCATTTTCCACCCCTCTGTAGAAAGGGCGTAAAGCTTCACCTCCGCATAGTGGGTGGTGGCCAAAGGGTCGAATCCCTTTTTGGAAGAGGTGATCCAGAATCGCTAAAAGCCAATGCGGCTCCCTCGGTAGGATCCGTTCCCGACCCCAAGCTCATCAAAAAGGCAGAGGCAGTCTTCCTTGCCCCCTGTAAAATCCGCACCGTATTGGTCATGTGGGAGGAGAAGGTGGAAGAGCTTTGCTCAATGCTTTTGCTCATCTCCGATATCCGCATAAATCTCCCGATACACCGTAATGCTGGAGCCCTGGAAGGCCGGAATAAAAGTCCCCGCCTGCCCCATGAGCTGGAACAGTCCCAAGGTCTTTAAACAAACCGTCTTACCTCCCGTGTTGGGGACCAGTAATCACCAAAAGGCTGAAGTCATCTCCCAGGCGAATGCTGATGGGCACCACTTTGTCTTTGGGAATCAGGGGATGGCGGGCATCCAAAAGCACCGTCTTTCGCTCCTGATTCAAGATGGGCTTTACCCCCTCCATCTTATTGGCCAGCTTAGCTTTGGCAAAAACAAAGTCCAAAATGACTTAAAATCTTTACATTTCCCCAATTCCTCCGTAAAGGTGCTAAAGAAAGAGAAAGCTGTAGAAGAATCTTCTCCACTTCCTTCTTTTCTAAAGACAAAAGCTCTCATATCATTTTCCAGCTGTACAATGGAGAAGGGCTCCATAAAAAGAGTAGCCCCTGAGCTACTTTCATCATGAACAATTCCCCGGAAAGCATTTTTATACTCTGCCTTAACAGGAAATACGTGTCTCCCGTTTCGAAGGGTAATCACCCGGATCCTGCAGCATGGAACGATTGTGCTGTAAAATGCGATTTAATTCCTGATTGATTTTTTCCTCTAAGCACTTTTCCTTCCTACGCAGCTGGGAAAGCTCCGGACTGGCATCATCCGCCAGCTCCTCTTCGGAAAGAATACAGCGTTGCAGCTCTCTTCGAACTTCATCCAAGGGCGCTAAAGCCTGAAAATACTCCTAGCAAAGCATCTTCCCGCTCTTCTCCCTGCTCCTTCGCCTTTTTGGTCTTTTCCAAAATCGAGGATAATGTCATAAAGCTCCGGAATGGAAAGGGCTGTGGATAAGGCTAAACAGGAAAAATAGGGGCGAATTTCTTTGATTCCTCGAGGAAAATCCTCCCCTAAACGAATGCGGTCTTGAGCCGCCTCTGTTCTCGAAAGACTCTGCTCCACCTCTAAAAGGAAGAAGAAGCTCAAAAGCCTTCAGCTTCTCCTTACCCTAAAGAAAAGTCCGCCTCCTCCACTAATCGGTCTATAATTTTGTAAAACTCCAATGTCTTTAAGACCTTTTGGTTCATTCTATCCCTTTCTACGCTTTGCCGAACTTATTCCTTATCCAGCATCAGCTTTGCACAGCCGTAAATTCCCGCATCATTTCCAAGCTTGGCCAGCTATAAGTTCCGCCTTCTTATTGAGAATCGGTATGCTCCTCATAATGCTTCTTAATAATCTCTAAGAGAGTCTCCTGCTCAGAAACCCCTCCACCGATAACGAAAAACCTCCGGATCCGCAATCGTGGAAACCTGCGCCAAAAACAATCCCCAGATAACGCATACTAGCATTTCCAGGCTTGTGCCGGCCAGAATATCTCCCTCCTTAGCCGCCTCGCAAACAATCTTTGCGGTAAGGGCCTCTCCATAGATACGAGAGAAGAAGGATCTCTGAACATCCGAAGAAAACGCTCTGCCTCCTTCACAATTCCGGTAGCGGAAGCCACCTGCTCCAAACAGCCCCATACCTCCACAATTACAGCGTTCTCCTCCATCCCGCACATGAATGTGGCCGATTTCCGCTCCTGCACCATGAGGCACCAATAACGATTTTTCCATTCAGAATCAATCCGCCGCCTACGCCGGTTCCCAAAGTTACCATCAGCATATCGGAGAAACCTCTTCCTCCTCCCTGCCACAACTCTCCAGAGCCGCCACATTGGCATCATTTCCTACCGCACAGGGAATCTTTCCGCCCATCAGCTCTCTCATGATTTTTGCCGGGTAGTGTCTTTCCAGCCTAAATTTACCGCAACAGACATATCCGTCCGGCTCTACCGGGCCCGGTACACCGATTCCGATTCCTGCCACATCTTCATAAGCAATGGTCTTCTCCGCCAAATGCTTCTTCAAGTCCTCAGCCACATCCGGAAGGATAAACTTTCCCTGCTCCGCCTTTCTGGTGAGTACCTCCCACTTGTCCAAAAGAACACCATTATAGGTAAAGATACCGCATTTTACAGAGTTCCTCCCACATCAATGCCCACGCAATATTGATTCATCTTATCCTCCTCTACAGCCGATAAAAATCGCCCTGCCACACATCGTCAGAAAGCCTCTCAGCTGAAACTTACTCATTTTACCGAATCGCCTCTTCATGGCTTTTTATAGGCTAAGAACAAGTCTGTTCCACTAAATTGAATTTTTGATAAGAGCGAATATATTGTAGTCCCTCTTCCGTCTCCCCATTATAACGCAGTCTGCCTTGGAAATCATAAACTTTATAGTTTTTCTCCTGGTAGAGAATTACCTTATCCTGGCTTGAGTTCCATGTTGCTACCCATAAAAATCAATGAGGCCCTATCAATTTTCTCCTGTCTTTCGGAAAAATGAGAAGCCTGTATGGTTTTTCCTGCTTCTTCTTTTTCCTCCGGAGAAAGTCTTTCTTTATTCGGCTCTCTTTACTTGCACTTTCCTTGCTTGTAGCTATCTTTATCTGTATATTCTGTATCTTATTTATTTCTTTATTTAAACTTTCTTCTAACTTGTACTGTCTTGCTTGAAACTTTCTTGATTTGCACTCTCCGTACTGTTTTTCTTGACCTGCACTCTCTTCTGTTCCTTCAAGAGTACTTCCTTAGTACAGGACTTTGCTTCTTTTTCTTAAGACTTTTTGCTTGCCCTCTTTCGTACTATCTTTACCACCTGCTTTTCCTGTATCCTCAAAGCCTCCACCTCTTTGGTCGGTAGAACAACCAGATAATTTTTGGTCATAGGCAATCATTCTGAATCGTTTCCGGTATATCACCTTCTTCTTTAGTTCAGGACTGGTTCTTACCTTTGTGGAAAAGAAAGCCACGCCGCCATCGTAGGCTGCAAAGGATTCTTCGTCAGTGAAAAATGTACCCTTCCACAATTCCGGAAGCAAAATCATCAATTGAAGCCTCCCACTACTCGGTCTGCTCCTGCATTTTCCCCAAAGAGGAGAATTGTAGAAGACCACCCTGGATTACAGGCTGGTTTTGCTCCAAATGAGAAAAAGCCACTAAAGTTCTGTTCCATCAGGAGATACAGACATATCCAAAGGATAGCCATCCTGCCATCACCGACTTGATGCCGATATCCAGATTTTTCCCTTCCTTGGAAAATACGGTAATATAAGTTCCCCGGTCTTCCGTCAAAAGAGCGTAAACTACACCCTTTTCCGAAATTCGTAACTTCTCTATAGTACTGGGCGCCTCTCCCTGTCCGCTTAAGCCTTGGGAAGATAGGATATAAAGCTTGGTTCCTCCCTCGTTCTCCGATTACCGCATATTCTCCGGTCACAGAGACTAGCGCCCTTCCCATCTCAAAGGCCTGATTCCAAAGCACCTTTCCCTGGGAAGAAATGTATTTTGCTCCATCCTTACTAAGCTTAATCACCCCGTCTTTATAAGGGAAGTAGCGATATTCCTCTTCTACCGCTTTCAGATTCTTCCGAATTTTCTTTCCAAAGGGAGTTCTTTCTGTCGAAAAGCGTCTTCTTCCATAAAAGAAAAATCCTATCACAAAAAGCAGAATCAACAAGAAAGGAAGCCAGAAGCCCTTTAGAGAGAAGAGGAGTTTTCTTCCGTTTTCTTTCTCTCCTCTTCCCTACTTTCCTCTTCCGCTCTTTCTTCCGACTTACTTCCTATGATGACCCTTTGCTTTAATTTTCTTTTCCTTGATTCTCTTTCCCGATCCATCAAAGTCTACCCCTATCTATCTAACGATACCAAGTGCTACGGGTATATGCCCTAGGTATACAACTGTTCAGGATATATGCCTTAGGTATACAACTGTTCAGGATACATTCCCTTGGCAATGCATTCTCTTGAAAAGCTTCCCTCTGCCAATGCCCGGTCTTCCTGGTAGGTTACCCCCAAACCAACGGTCATGGTCCTCCAATACCTTTACTCTTGCCTTTCCTTCTTTCATCAGACAATCTACTTCTCTGGGCAGCAAGTATTCCGACTTTAACTCCTTACCATACTTTTCCAGCCAGGAAGGAAAGTTTTCAATCAGAACATCAAAAACTTCTCCGGAAGTCCAAACATATTCATGGAAGCAATGGCATTTTCCTCTAGTTCCACAATAGCCTTCTGCTGATTTTCTCCCGTAAAACGCCGTCTTCCTTTCGCTCAATATTATAGGTTTCCGCAATGGACTGCAGATAGCCCTCTGCATTTTACCTGACAGATTCCACGGTTCTCAGAACCGTACTTGAAAAAGTATTCACCAAATGATAGCCCGCCATACACATTTCCATCATACCGGAGTCTGCCCTATCCGCCTTTAAGAAATCATTGATCAGGCGGAAGCCCTCTTTTCCGTAAAAATCATCCGCATTGATAACGCCAAAGGGACCCTGTACCTGCTGTCTGCATTGCATTAATGCATGGGCAGTTCCCCAGGGCTTGGTGCGTCCCTCAGGAACAGAAGAAGCCGGCGGGAAGTGCAGTGATTTCTTGGAAAACATAATCCACATCCGCAATCTTTTCAATTCTCTTCCCGATAATCTCTCAAATCCTCTTCAATATCCTTTCGAATAACAAAAACCAATTTCTCGAAGCCTGCCTCCAAAAGCATCATGCACGGAGTAATCCATGATAATCTCCATGGGGACCAATTTTTGCAAGCTGCTTAATTCCTGCTCCATAACGAGATCCCAATCCCGCAGCCATTATTACCAATGTTGTTTTCTTACTCATTTGTCTCTCCTTCGACAGGCTTTTTATAAAAGAAGTAGTACAGTGTTTTAAACTTGAACTATGGCTTTTTATCCATTTTCTTATCCTTTAAAGATAAGGAAAAATGGCTTTTCGTCCAGTCTTTCCGGAGGAAAAGCCATTCTTTCTATAAAAAGGGAGGGAGCAGGCACGCTCTGATGCAGTATGGTTTTTACAGCAACTGCCTATTAGCTAAAGATTCTCCATGCTGTGATGAAGTTGTTTGCCCACCAACCGGAAAGGCTTCTATGTACTACACGACCATTAGAAGAGGATGCGTCGATAACTGAGCCGCCTCCGGCATAAATGCCTACATGGCCTCGTACCACCACGATGTCTCCTGCCTGTAGCTCGCCCATACTTACCTTTTTAAATCGTCCCGGATTTCTCCAACCGGAGGAAGTCATATGAAGTTCCCACTCCCGCTTGATTCAAGCACCAGTACACAAAACCGGAGCAGTCAAAGAGTTGGGTCCTTTAGCTCCCCATACATAGGGAGAGCCAATTTTGGAAGAAGCTATGAAATCAGAGCACCTGCGGAACCGAGACCGTTGCTCCGCCGGATCCGGAAGAAATACTGCCGCCGGAACCTGCATCTCCTCTTCCTGCCGGTGCGGAATTTCCCGCCACCGGAGGCATTACCGCCTGCCCTACTATTGCTGCGGCGGGTATTTGTCTTTGGCTTTGGCTTGGACTTGGCACTTCGGACTGAAGCAACTGTAAAGTTTTTCGCTCCTACAGCGCCGTCTGTTCCCAATCCATTTACAGACTGGAAGGCCACTACAGCCTCCTTAGTCAATTCTCCGAAGTAGCCAGAGCTTTATCTCTAGACAAATAACCGTATTTCACCAAAGGTTTTGCATATTCTTTACATCATCACTCTGCTCTCCCAAACGCATTCGAAGGGCTTAGCGTTGTCCAGAATCCATAAGGTTTCTGGTATCCGGGCCGAGGTAGCCATCCACTACCTGGTCATTTCTGGACTGGAAGGCACGGATGGCATTTTGCGTACTAAGGCCAAAGTTTCGTCCGCTTCTCCTGAAAGGTAGCCAAGAGCAATCAAGCGGTTTTTGATATTTTTCACATATCGCTCTGTTCCCCAAGCGCAATGATATTGGCCTTAACCTCATCAGAGTACAGCAAGTCATTGGTGGCTTGTCCAACAGTACCAAATCTATCGTCAGTTTATTGACTTCCTGTAATTTCTTTACTGCGGTCTCCGTATCCTGGTCAAATGTCCCGTTAATCATCTCTGCTTTCCGTAAGGTATCCCAGGTTGTACAAACGATACTGAATCTTGGTAATATCGTCCCCCTGGAAGCCAAGCTTTGCCGCATAGTGAGAGCGGAGTTCAGACATCAAAAGCATCCCAGGTATCCACACCGGTAATTCCGTCCATAGTACGACCGGTCTGTCTTTGAAATACTGTACTGCCTTGGATGTGGCGTCCCCGTAATAGGTAGTAGGCTCATCTGCCTCCATATAGCCAAGGTTCATCAGTCTTTGCTGTAAGTCTTTCACAACAGAGTTGATAACACCTACGGTAAGATTAACAGGCACAAAAGCTCCTCCGCCTGCCGTCAATGGTAACTCCTTCAATAGAGGAAGCACATTGGCATTCAAGCCAAAGAGCTGCAATAGCCATGACCCTTCCAGACTCTCGCTTCCGTAGTAAGGACAATGTCAGAAGAAGAAACAGCCTGCTCCTCCGAGACCTAATTTTCTCCACAAGCCGTAAGTCCTAATAGACTGGCTACTAAGATGAAAGACCTCTATGAAGCAATTTTGAATTTCGTATATGATCTTGCATATATTTTTGTACCTCTTATTTCTATAGATAGAAAACGCTGTATTATGATACCATAGGCACTGTTGCTATCCTATAAAGAAAATCTTAATTTTTGATTAGGAGGAGAGGTAAAAAGGAAAAAGAAAAGAAAACAGCAGGGGAGACTTTAATAAGTTTTTGAATTCATAGAACTTAACGTTGAATAAGCAAGAGTTTTCCGCAAATATATATGGGTTTGTTCCTTCAATAAGCATCACCAAATGTGCTCCGCACATTTTTGTATATAGGACAAAGGTGGCGCAGGTGGAGAATGCAAGCATTTCCGCCTGCACCATGAAATCCTACACAATGGAAAGAATGCTCGCATTCTTTCAGGGTGATGCTTTAAAGCTTAACAAGCCATACCAATGTTTCTCCGCAAGATGTTTTTCTTAATTATACAGTTCTTTACTAAATTACTGAAAATTCCCTCTCCCAATCCACCCCATTTATAAAGGTACCTATGCGTTTACGTCATATTCCCGGTTCAGAAAGATTTTTGTGGCAAATTCTCACTATGTCCTGTCCCATCCGGAACAGTACAGGGTGAGTTTTTCAAAAAAGCTCTTTGGCAATGCCAATCCCCTGCATATCGAAATCAGGTATGGGCAGGGGCAGTTTATCTGAAATGGCCAAAAGAAATCCGGAGTTAACTATATCGGTATTGAGCGCTATGACAGCGTTTTACTAAAGCCATCAAAGAAGAGAAAAGCAGGAACCGGACTTACCCTTTCCAATCTTTTTCTATATCAGTATAGATGCCAGACTTTTGGCAGATGTTTTTGCTCGGAAGAAATCGGAAAAATCTATCTGAATTTCTCCGATCCTGGCCCAAGAAAAGACAGGCTAACAGAAAGGCTTAGCAGTCCTGTCTTTCTCAAGATTTATAAAGAAATCTTGGCAAAGAGACATATGGTGGAAATGAAGACCGATAACCAGGATCTTTTGCCTCCTAAGTTTGGAGGAATGCCATTGGCAGATTCTGGCTACATACCAGAGATTTTGCACCATGATCTGTCCTGAATGAGGGTAATGTGATGACCGAATACGAGGAGAAATTCTCTTCAAAGGGAAATCCCATTTGTAAGTTTATTGCGAAGCCTTAGCTATCCTTTTCAGCATTCTCCGGGCAACACATCTTCAATATACCGTAACAAAGATACTTAGATATCGGCATACTTTTTATACTGTTTTTCCATAAAAATACTTGCCTCCTTATCCCTAACATGCTATACTCAGTCGGTATGTAAATTTGAGAAGGAATGGTTTCCATGAAGATGGTTAGTGTATTCGTATTGTTGGGCTTAGCATTGTCCGCCATTATTCTGATGCAGGAAGGAAAGAACCAGGGGCTTGGGTGCTTTATCCGGATCCGCAGACAGCTATTGGCAGAAGAATAGAGGTCGTTCCGTTGAAGGAACTTAGAAGTTTGCAAGTTTGCGGCTTTTTGCCTTTTTGCTGTGGCATTAGTGCTGGACATTATTTGGTAAGATTATTTCCTCTGTATGGTAAGCCTGCATTTTATGCAGGCTTTTTCTCATATCAAAAGATAATCCATATGAAAAGCAGAACAGCTAAGAAAATGGGCGTTCAAAGAGTTCATCAGAAAACTCGTTGAACATTCAAGAAATTAAAAGGAATTAAAGGAATCAAAGATTAAAGGAATCAAAGTTTAAATGATTTAAAACAAAAGGGTAAAATGCGGAAGAGCAAAGGGATAAGTTAAAAGAAAGATTATATTGGATCTGATTAAGGATCCAAAGCTACCACCCATGAAGGAAAAGACTTTTGCTTCTTTCTTGGTGTGCCAAAAAGAAAGAGCAGCCTTTCAGGAGCTTCTTCTGGAGATCCGAGGAGGGCGTTATCGGCATTTCCTGCAGGAAAATACAGCAGGGGCGAAGCTTTTTCCCCAAAGGGCACTTTTCATGCCAGTAGGCGAGGCTTCGGCTTTTGTTTCTCTAAGTGAAAAGGAAAGTCTATATTCCCAGGGGAAAGCGGTAATGCATGGACGGCGATCTGGTAAGGTCATCCTTACAAAAGGGCAGAAGAAACAGCAGTAAGGCTGAAGGAAAAATCAGCAAGGTTTTGGAGCAGGCCAATAAAAGAAATACTGGGGCTGGTAAAAGGAAAAGCGGGAAGGCCTCTATCTTTTCCCCGGATAATCCCAAAACTTCGGATTGTATTTTAGTTTCTCCGGGGAAGGGACAAGGGGCTGTGCCCGGAGATAAAATGATGCAAATCCTCTCCTATGGTCCTTCCAAAGGAGAACAAAACAAGTCCCATTCCCGGATCAGTCCTCTTCTCTCCTGTCCCATAGGAGAAGTGAAGAGAAATCTTAGGGGCATAAGGATGATCCGGGAATGGATGTGCTTTCCGTGATTCGCTCCTTCTCCCTGCCGGAGGAATTTCCGGAGGATGTGCTTTGGAGGCCAATCAGCTTCCCAATGCCGTGTCCCTGAAAGGCGGAGGCCGGAACGAAAGGATTTTCGAAAGCCAGCACCATCACCATTGACGGAGAGGATGCCAAGGATTTGGATGATGCCATTTCTTTGGAATATTTTCCGGAGAGGAAGAATATAGACTTTACGTGCATATTGCGGATGTGAGCGACTATGTGAAGGAAGGAAGTGCTCTAGATTTGGAAGCATTGGAGCGAGGCACCTCCGTTTATCTGACAGACCGGGTAATCCCCATGCTGCCAAAGGCTTTAAGCAATGGCATTTGCTCCCTTCACGAGGGGTGGACAGACTTTACTTAGCTGCATCATGGACTTCGACCGGGAAGGTCGCCCCCTTTCACGAAATCACTCCCTCCATCATTTGCTCCGATAAAAGGATGTCCTACCACGGTTACGGCGCTTTTAGAGGATAAGAATGGGAAAACCGGAGGAAAAGCTTTCTTACCTGCCTTTTCAAGAGCTTCTTACGAAAATGCGGAGCTGGCAAGACTGCTTAGAAAAATCCAGAATGGCCAGAGGGCCTTGGACTTTGATTTTTCCCGAATCCAAGGTATACTTTGATAGAAATGGAAATATTTCCAAAATCTGTGCAGAGGAAAGAAGAATCCCATAAGATTATTGAGAATTCATGCTCATTGCCAATGAAACCGTGGCAGAGGAATATTACTGGAGAGATATCCCTTTTTATACCGTATTCATGAAAAAGCCGGATTGGGAAAAATGGCAGAATCTTTCCCATGTTCTCTCCTCCTTTTCCACCATTTTAAAGGCAAAGGATCCGGATAGTCTTTCGACCGAAGGCCTTGCAGGAGGTGCTTTCAAATTGAAGGAAAAACCGGAGGAAGCCATGCTAGCAGCATGATTCTTCGTTCCCTAAAGCAAGCCAAGTACAGCACAGAGCCGGAGGGACATTTTGGACTGGCCAGTAAGTATTACAGCCATTTTGACCTCTCCCATCCGCCGTTATCCCGACCTGCAGATTCATCGTATTATTAAGGAAAAATATCTCCTCTCAGGAAAATGAGAAAGCGGCGCAAAACATTATGAGCGGATTCTGCCGGATGTAGCAGCCAAAGCTCTCTTCGAGAGAGACGAGCAGAGGAAGCGGAACGGGATTGCATGAAGCTGATGTCAGTACATGAAGAACTTCTTGGGAGAAGTATTCCCGGGAAGAATTTTCCGGTTTAACCCAGTACGGCATTTATGTTACACTGGAGAACAGCATTGAGGGCATGATTCCTCTTCGCTTTATGACAGAGGATTACTACATTTTTCAATGAGGAGGAAATCAGTCTTAGAGGCGAGGCAAGCGGAAAGACCTTCCATATGGGAGACTCCATGTGGATTTTCCGTTTATGCTGTGACACCCTCAGCAAGATATTGATTTCTTCCCTACTATCCGGAAGATGCAGAAGGAGGCAATAGTCTTGACTAAGGAAAGCATTAAAGCAAATCGCCAACAATAAAAAGCCTTTCACGACTACTTTGTGGAGAAAGCTTTGAATGTGGAATTCAGCTTTTCGGAACCGAGGTAAAAGTCTCTTCGTTTGGGCCAGAGCTTCCATTAAAGAGGGCCTTTTTGTCAGATTCGAAACAGGGGAATGCTTTTGTGGTAGGCATGCATATCAACCCCTATGAGCGGGGCAATATCTTCCAATAAGGATGCCTTAAGAGACAGAAAACTGCTGCTGCTGACAGGAAATCCATAGACTTTTGGGAAAAATCAAGGAACAGGGCTACACTCTTATGCCTTTTCCCTTTATTTTAAAGGAAGCCTTGTAAAAAGCTGAACATGGGACTCTGCCGTGGTAAAAGCTTTATGATAAGCGGGAAGATATGAAGAAAAGCCCAGAGAAGGGAACTGGAAAAAGGAATTCAAAAAGGCGAATATCAGAGTATAGAAAAAGGAGCTGTAAAAACCAATTTTACAGCTCCATTTTCCTCTTTATGACAAGCCGCCTATCATACTCACTTCATTAATCTATGTCTAAAATCCCAATTCCTCATTCACCAAAATCACATGAATACGAGTCCGTATGACGAGGAATGGCAGGTAATCAAAATCTGACAGCAGATAGTATCCGGAGATTTACGGTCTGAGCACTTTCCCGTTACCTTGCAGGGGTCTTTAATGTCAAACCTCTGGGTATTGGTGAGGCGCCGCCACATTTCTGGCTCTCTTCATGGCGCTGTCTAAATCCGGACAAATCTTCTGTATGCCCACAATAAACGCCACCTTCTTCGGTCCCTGAGCAATACAGGATACCGATTGGAATTCCGTCAATATTTACCAGAACTCCATCATCCGTCATGGCATTTACGCTGGATAGAAGACATCCGCATCATAGGCCGCAAGCGGTGCTAGCCTTGTAGCTCCATTTGACTTCTATCAATAAAATTGTATTCCCCTTCCTTTAAAGGCAGATACCAGCCCGATTTCCATAGCACTCATACAACCGCCCATGGAAATGCTGCTGCCCTTCAGGAATCAGATCAAAGCCAGCTTCAAAAGCCTCTTCCTTGTCCTATGGCATAATGGCCTGCATATTTTCGAGACTTTAAGCCCTGTAATAACCGTTTCCGCCAGTAATTCATTTCTCTTCTTTCCGTAAATATCCATAAGCACTCCTTCAATAAGACTCAACAGAATATTTTTAGCTACGAGTTCCCCAACTTTTCAAGAGATGAGGTCTACAGAAGAATCCCCTTAAGATTAGTGCTATAAGCCATGCCGCAGTAGTTTTTACTGGGGAATTTGGGAAGCAAAAAAGCCGATGGGGGATTTTTAAAAGTAGACAATCTGAGCTCGTCGGCACTTAGCAAGAACAGAGTGAAACGAAGTTCGAGCTTAGTACCGCTACGAAAGCGGAAGTTTGCAAAAGCGTGATTCCCGAAGAAAGCCCACCTTAGTATTTCTGCTATAAGCCATACCGCAGTGGTTTTAGTATAGATTTAGTAAAGCAAAAAGCCGATGAGGGATTTTTGAGGTAGACAATCTGGGCTCGTCGGTGCTTAGCAAGAACGAGGCGAAGCGAAGTTCGAGCCAAGTACCGCTACGACAGCGAAGTTAGCGAAAGCGTGTCTGCCGAAAATCCCCTCGGCTTTTGCGTATCATATTCTATTTTTAAAACTACGAGGCTATGACATGCATCCCTCAGTCTGCCCCCTTCTCCTCCAAAGCCTTCAAAGACTATTAGTACATCCTACAATCTCCTGCTCTGTAAGAGGTGTGGTCCTTGGCTCTAATGCTTACCTTATAGGACATGGACTTGTAGCCCTCCTGTACCTGTGCTCCACGTAGATATCGAAGCTCGATCTTCTCAAAAGCTCTCCCGCTCCCTTTCGGATGGCCTCCTCCAAGTCGCCAGCCATCACATTTTACCAGTACTAAAGAGAAGTCACGGGTAACCGCCGGAACTTTGCCACCGGCTTATACTTTCTAAAGTCTCCGAGAGAGGATAAAGAGCCTCTAAATCCAGAATGGCCACATAAGCCTTTCCTTCATATCAAGTTCTGCAATACCTCCGGATGAATTTCTCCCAAGGAGCCTAAAGCTTTCCTTCGTAAGAAAATATTTGCCTTTCTTCCCGGATGGTAAAATGCCTTTTCGCAATCTTTATCATAGTGGAAATTTCCTATAAGCCGGACTGACGAAGCAGTTCCTCCACCTCTCCCTTTAAACTAAAAGAAATCTCCTCTCCTGCAAATCCAAGGGTTAAGGTCATTCTCTCCTCCGGAAGCTCTGTCAAGGGAAGAGCCTTGAGGGATATAAATTTTAGCCATTTCAAAAAGCTTGGCATTCTTGTTCTTGTGATGCTCATTTGAGGCTTAAAGCCTGTAACATGCCAGTACGGAACTGGTGCGCGTACGGAGAGTCCTCTCCCAAAGGGGTTGGCAATGGTAATCTGCTGCCATTCATAGCATCCTTAGAGATAAGCTTCTCATAAACCTTCTTGGACTCAAAGGAATAGAAATAGCTCTCGGAATAGCCCAAAGCCTCTGCCAAATGACGAAGCTTCTGAGTTTAACTGTAAATCCTTGACCTTACCTCCAACGGTGGTAGCCTTTGGCAGGGTGCTGGGAATCTTGTCATAGCCGTAGAGACGGGCAACTTCCTCCGCAATATCCGCCATTCTCTCAGTCCTGTCTAAAGCTTGGGATAACAAGGGATAGCTCCTCCCCATTTGCACCATTCTTTACCTCTACGGAAATCTCCAAAGCTGTCAAAATCTTCTTCATTTCCTCTCCGGAAAGAAAAGTCCTAAAAAGATTGTTGATGTCAAAAAGCAGAAACTGTAAGCTTAGTATCCTCCGCTTTTCAGGATAGCAATCCAACATTCCTCCACTACCTCTCCTGCTCCAAGCTCTTCAGTCAAGGTGCAGAGCTCTATCCACTAGCCATTTCGCATAGGTTTGGATCTAAGCCTTTTTCTAAAGTAGGCGGAAGCATCCGTACGAAGTCCCAGCTTTCTTCGGAAAGACGAATATTGGTGCCGTCAAAACAAGCAGCCTCCAAACTACATTCTTCACCTGATCTGGTAATCATGGAATTCTCTCCTCCCATGATTCCTCCCAAGGCAATCGCTTCTTTCCCCGTCCTTAATGCAGAAATACTGTCCTTAAGCTCGTGCTCTACGCACGTCAAAGTGGTGAAGCTTTCCCCTTCCTTAGCTCTCTCCACAATGATTTTATGTCCCTTGATGGTGTCGTAGTCAAAGGCATGCATGGGCTGTCCCAGCTCCAACATCACATAGTTGGTGATGTCACAGAAATTGTTGATGGGACGAATTCCTGCGGTGCGAGACAGATCTGCATCCAAAGGGGAAGGAGCAAAATGCACATTTTAATCCAGTCTTGCGGTATAGCTTGCAAAGCTCCGGAGTTTTAATTCTACAGAAAGATAAGAAGAAACATCCTCCCTGACTGCCAAGCTTCTCAATCTTTGGATACTGGAGCGCCTGCTTAAAGTCGCCGCCGCTTCCCTTGCCAAACCAAGTACGAGAAGCAATCCACACGGTTAGAGGTAATTTCATACTCATGTAAAATATCGAAGGCCCTAAAAGTTCTGCCGCATCCACTCCCACGGAGTTCCTTCCGGGAAAATGTATAAACCGCTCTCCGGTGCTTCCGAGAACAAGTTCTTTTCTCCTCCAAAGCTCTTCAATGGAGCACATCATGCCGTTAGAGAACCCCCTTAGCTTTCCGGCACGGATTTCCACCACCATCCTTGGAGCTTACACTGCCGTCATGGGCAGCTTTCACCTTGCCCCCGTCCAAAACTCACAGGGACCATCTCCTGCTTCATATTCTGTGCACCGGTAACAATCTGAGATCTAGTTCATTTCCGATATCTACCTGACAAATGGAGAGCTTGTCCGCATCCGGGTGCTTCTCAAAAGATAGGATCTTTCCGGTAACAATCTTTTCCAGATTCTCCCCCAAATCCTCCATGGTTTTCTACCTTATTTCCTGCCAATGTCATGGCATCCCGGAATTCCTGTCCACTTACGGAAAAGTCCCGGAACATAGGCTCTCAGCCAATTCATGGATGTATTCATATTTTTCCCCCTAACTCTTAAAACTGCTCCAGAAAACGCAGGTCATTTTTCATACAAAAGACGCATATCATCAATTTCATACTTTAGTAGGGCAATTCTTTCTAAGCCCACACCGAAGGCGAAACCGCTGTATTCCTTGGAATCAATGCCGCAACTCTCCAAAACCTTGGGATGCACCATACCGCAGCCTAAAATCTCAATCCAGCCCTCTCCCTTACAGAAACAGCAACCCTTTCCCTTACATTTTAAAAGCAGGACACATCCACTTCTGCAGAAAGGCTCCGATAAAGGGGAAGTGATGGGGGACGGAGCTTAGTCTTGGTATCCTGTCCAAAAAGCTCCTTGGCAAACAAATCCAGCGTTCCCTTTAAGTCGGAAAAATGAATATTTTTATCAATGACCAATCCCTCAATCTGATGGAAGGAGGAGTGGGTGGCATCCACCGCATCGGAACGGAAAACTCTGCCCGGACAAATCATGCGAATAGGCGGCTTATGGGTCTCCATATATCTTGCCTGAACAGAAGAAGTCTGGGTACGAAGCAAAAATGTTGGAATTGATGTAGAAGGTATCCTGTTCATCTCTTGCCGGATGCCCCTCCGGAATATTCAGCTTCTCAAAGTTGTAGCTGTCATGCTCTACCTCAGGTCCCTCTACCACCTCGCCAGCCCATACCGATAAAGATTTTCTCTACCTCTTCCAGCGCTAAAGTATTGGGGTGGGGATGGCCACTAACGAATCTTCTTGGCAGGAAGAGTAATATCAATGGTCTCCTCCCGCATCTTTGCTTCCAAGGCTTCTTTCAAAGGCCTCTCCATGGCTCTTAATGCTCTGCTCCACCTTTTGGAACATTTCGTTAACCAGCTGTCCGAACTTTGGTCTTTCCTCCGGACTAAGATCCTTCAAAGCTTCTTCGCCTCAGTCAGTTCTCCTTCTTCCCTAAGAACTGTACTCTGATGTCATTTAAGGCTGTTAAATCCTTGGAACCTGCAATCTGTTCCTCTGCCCGTTTACAATCTCTTGCAATACTTGATGGCCATACATCTTCCCTTTCCACTTTAATATTTGTTCTACTTCCTCTTACAAAATCCGCTTTCTTTTGAGAACCTTTTTAGAGTTGTTCTACTTATTTTACTATTTCTACTAATAAAAAGCCCTGTCTGTTCTCAAACAGACAGGGACGATTCTTCGCAGTGCCACCCTGTTTTTCGATTCTTTCTTCTAAATCAAGGGATCGAACCTCATTGAATGTAACGTATTCCACGGTTTTGCTACTCTCCTTCACAAAAACAGCTCCGGCAGGAAAATTCCATCAGGAGAAGATAGAAAGGACTTTCAGCCAAGGTCCCACTCTCTCTAGGCTATCTTTTCTCCCTTTGTACTGGGCGCCATCTTCGCTTTTCAACCGACAGTTTATTGCCTAATGAAGGAAAAGTCAAGCCTTCTCCTCAGCATCCGACTCTAACATATCCTCAGTTTTTAGGCTCTTTCTGCTGTATCCGGCTTAAGCCTTGAATCTTCCTTCTTTTTCTTCTCCTTGCTTAAATCTTGAATCTTCTTTCTTTTCTTCTCCTTGCTTAAATCTTGAATCTTCTTTCTTTTCTTCTCCTTGCTTAAATCTTGAATCTTCTTTCTTTTCTTCTTGCTCTTTTTCCTTGCCTAAGTCGGTAGCCTCCTCCAAACACGAATCTGACTCTTTGTGGTCTTCTTCACACATACATAGCATAGTCCGCATTTTTCTGAAGCTGATCCAGGATTGGTTCCCCCTTCCGGATACCAGCTACACCGCCGGAAAGACGAAGCTGCTTCTTCTCTCTCCGTCCGGAAGCATAATAAAGCTCTTATCAATGGTCTCTTGCAATCTTTCAATCAAGGCATTGATGCGGCTTCTATTCCCTCTTCATCAAAAAGATAAAGCATTGAACTCGTCTCCGGAAATACGGGAATAAATGGCTTCGTCCCCAGTCCCTCTCTCATAGCATCGGAAGCACAACGGATATACTTATCTCCGTACTCATGCCCATAGGTATCGTTTACCATCTTCAGATTATCAGGTCCATCATGATATAAGCACCGATGGCATTTCCTCCACCCTTCTTCTCCAAAAAGCTCTCGGATTCTTCGTCCAGAGCTCTTCTATATAGATCGGTAAAGGAAATCATGGTCTCTTTCATATTGCAGATTTCTCTGCTCCTGCAAGGAGTCGGTCGGAAAGATCTTCCAGAGCTTCCGACATCTGATCAATCTCAAAATACCGGTTTCCTTCAGGCGAAAGCTTATCCGTCGTCTTGTTGCTTCGAATCGCCAGAGCCAGCTTACGAATAGGCTTTTTGCAGGAAGAGGGAAATCCTAAGACTACCACAATTCCGATAGCTAAAAGTCATAATAATGGTAACCGACATGACAAAAATCATTCGATTGGCAAAAAGCGATTCATGGTTGTATAGGGAAGAATGGCTAACTGCCACTCCGTATCCGTATAAGGTCCACGGTAGAGAGATAAATGCAAGGGCATGCTAAAGGTAAAATACTGCTTCGCATTGGAGACAATCCTTCGCTATCATCCTCTCTTACATCCGGAAGAGAAGTATTGAACTGAGATACATCATGGTGGGAAGAACTGCTTCCTTCCGGGATTCCATTTTATGGATACCGATAAAGTAGGATACGCTTCCCCATTATCCAGCTCTCTTGCCGGCAGATTCTGCTAAGATAATCACCAAAATATCCACGCCCAAAACGCCATAAACCCCGTCCATCTGCAAGCCTCAAGGGAACAGGTAGGCTATCCTTCTCCTGGTTTCCCCAAGAGAGTAGTAGGGCTTACTCAAAAATCCCATATCCTCCAAGTAGTTTCCGCTTTACTGTAAAGTTGCCTGGGTCGGTTCTACAAGAAATCATAATAGGGAACACCGGCGGTGCCAGGTGAAAACTGGTGTTCCAAGACTTATCGGTGGCAATCTGTTTATTTCTGGCTACCATAAGAGGAGAACGCAAAATCAATAAGTCCAAATTATCCCCACTGGCTCTGGATTCCGGATCCAAGTCTCGAAAATATAGTCCCGGTTTGTACTATATACTGCATGGATTTCATGCTTTCTTCCAGATTGTCCATTTAAAATCATAAATGCTCCGGTAACATGGTTGGTACGCATCATGCTGATAATGTCTTCACTTACCGCATTTAAAAAGGGCGGCATTCTCCGAACTGTCGTCAATGGCCTCAATATCCATCTTTCCCGCATCCACCAGACCATCTGCCAAAGAGATTAATCTTTTTGTACCGTCTGTCTGAGTTCATCCATTGATTCACCATCAGGCTTTCCAGATAATTTCTTCTGGCTTCTACTCGGCTCTCAATAATATCCTGAGAGTTCTTATGAATGAGCTTAGATAAGCCTTGACTATAAATAGAGACCAGCAGGATGCCGATCTCTAAAAAGAACCAGTAACATCAAAGGAATCAATATTTTTTGTAAATATCAGTTGTGTTTTCATATACACCCTTCGGTATTCTTTATACTTCTCTAGTCAGATTGCAAATATTCCATTTTCCGACAGTAAATCCTGGTAGAAGAAGTCAAAATTTTCCTCATTATCATATTCGGCTATAGCTTCCTCCCTGGATTGCCCGCTAGCGCATGGTTTGTATCTTCCTCGGTCAGAACTAGCCTTGTCCTGCATATGGTACTCCAAAGCTCTGCAATTTCCGCCAGATTAATCATGCCGGGAGTATAATACAGGGTATTGGAGGACATGGTGGAAGGGCCTTTTCAGGGACATCCATACCCTTTCCCTTTGCCTTATCAATACTTTCCACTGTAAAGCTGTCTACTCTGACAGGAAGATATTCTGCAGACAGAGACAAAACGAGCATTTTTCTTCGTAGCTAAGCAGCCACTTTAAAAACTGTACAGAGGCTTCAATTCTCTTCTTTTCTCCTTGAATAACCCCTAAGCCCATCCCCTGCTGTACGGCAATGTTTTCTCCCCCTCAAAATGAGGAGCAGGTAACACCATGCTGGTAATCGGATATTGATAGGCGTCTGAAATAATCACTTCCTTCGGAAAAATACACGCTGCTGGCAGAGGAACCGGTATGAGGCCAAAAATCGCCCCCGGTTTTTCACATCATCCGTCAGGAAACGACCGGCAGAGTATAATAGCCCTATAATATAAGGTACGTAAGTTATCCATAGAGTTCTAATCACTTCCCTGGGGAACTGTAGCTTTGGCTTTCCTTCCTCATCCACAGTGATTAAATCCACGCAGCTCCTTTGCTCCTACCAGCATATAGTTGGCGTAGTCATCCATTCCATAGAAGGCTCTTCCGTCATCCGGATACTCCGTTAATGCATCCGTATATTGATAGTATTTCTCCGCCACCCTAAGGATACCTTCTCTACTATTTAATTCGGAAAGTTCGGTGCCGTTGCCTCTGAGACTTATCCCAATCAGTCTTATTGAGATGAAGTAATTCTGTAGACTTTGCAACAGGCAGAATCTTCACTCCCCCGTATTTTCTGCCAAGACGCCCTTCTTCAATAAAGCTGGGGACAAACTTACTCCACTCTTCCTTCGTAAAATAGGGATCAAGGTCCGTAAGTAGCCCTTCCTCCTCCAAGATCATAGCCGTATCGGTATGCAGACTGATAATATCCGGATAGTCTCCTGTTGCCAGGTTCTTTTCATTTTAAGCTGTAAAGATTCATCTGCAAATCAAGGTAGAACCCGGATTATAGGATTTCACCTCTACGCCAATGTCCTTCCCCGTCCCTCATTGAAACGGTCCAAAGCTTCCTGGAAAGCCTCCTGCTGTATGCCGGAAAAATAGGTCCAAACCTTAATTTCCAACGGCTGCTCATTTTCACTGAAATCGCTTTCCCCTCACCAAAGAGACTCTCTGTAGAGCCTACCACGTGGCTCCACAAACCAAAGTCCCATTGCCACAAGCAGTAGTACAGCAATTTCGAAAATCTGTATTACTTTTTCTTCATCTTTTGCCTACATTCTCCCATAGTACTTACTATACTTTTCCACAGAAAACTATCGTCACAATTATTAATAAAGATAAGTACTTCGCAAAATAATATCAATATTTAATAATCCGGGAAAACTTCCGGTTTTAGTTGAGAACAGTCATCTTTCTCTCCCATCCAAAATAGCTTCCAACAACTTTCCTCTCGGTCATATCGTAGAGTCAAAAGATCCCTGTCCCTTAGCCAATAAGTCCAAAAAGATTCGGTCTCCTTCCCAAAGAGGCAGACGCATTACTTCTTCATAGGAAAAATACTGCAGTTCTCCTTCCGAGCATTCCTTTAGCTTTCCTTCTTCCAGGCTTGCTGTGTATAAGAACATATAGCTGCAATCTTTTTCACCAGAAACTAACGATTCCCCATAGTTGATGGTTCAGGACATGTAGTCCTGTCTCCTCAAAACTTTCCAGTATAGACAATCTTCAGGACTTTCCCCCTCTTCAAAAATGCCCTCCTACACCAATCCATTTTCCTTTATTAATATCTTCTTTTTCTTATTTCGGTGAAGCATTAACCACTTTCCATCTTTTTCCGCATAGCAGAGGGTGGTTAAGACACCGTCAACAAATCTTTTCTTCTCCATGCTCAACATTATACACAAAAATAACCAAATTCCAGGAGGAATTTTGCGCATTTTTCATAAAAATAGACTTCTGAATCGTATTTTTAATTTTAATATTCGGAATTCATGAAGTCAAAAAGAGAAACCTGCTCTATGGCTTTGGCTCTCTTTCCTGATGCTATTACAAGTGCTACTGGCTAAACCCAGAATTTCTTGCTTTTCTTATGAACAGCTTTCGCGTATTTCATCTGATTAGAAGATATTAATACTTATCATCATCGGAGCTTAGATCGTTCTCTCATACTCTGTCTTACGAATCTTTCCTAAGTCTAGCTAAATCCTCTTCTCTAACAACCTTTGTGGCCTGGGTACATAGCCGCTATCTCCGGGAATTGGAATCTGGGATAAGTCCATACCGTCCATACCGGTGATGTCCACTAAGCTTTGTCCTTCTTCCACTGCAGGACTTACAGCTTTTGGCTCAGCCTTCTTAGGCTCTACCGCTTTTTAGCAGGGAAGCTCTTCGTTAACTACGACTTCTTTGCTCTCAACAGGAGCTTCTGCCTTCTCTACAGCTTTCTCCACTTTTTCAGCTTTGTTGGCAGCTTTTTCTACCTTAGGAAGAATGCTTGCCTTTTACACTTCTTTCCTTCTTGGCAAAGAGTTGTTTCCCAGACTTTGCTTCTGTCTTTTCCTCTACGGGGACTTCTTCCTTTGCAGAGGCTAATTCTTCCTTAACTTCCTATACTTCATTTCTTTACTACCGGGCGGAGAGACCATTCATTTCTCTCTGGTAGGGCTCTGTTCTTAACTGGAACTTCTCCAGTAATGCGTTCAAGCGGTCCAGCCTGTCGGAAAGCTCCTGAGAAGCTGCTGCGGATTCCTCTGCTGTTGCGGTATTGCTCTGCACTACGGAAGAAATTTGGTCAAGACCGGTGCTTAACTGTTTAATGCCCTCTGCCTCCTCCTGCTGCGGAAGAAATGGAAGTGATAATGCCGTTAATCTTCTCGGTTTTTGAGATACCACAGAAAGAGACTCTGCAGTTTCTTCTGTAATTCTTGCTCACTTATTCACTGCCTCAATAGTTTCTTCAATTAAGCTGGAAGTGTTCTGTCAGCCTTAGCAGACTTCTGTGCAAGGTTTCCTACTTCATCCACTACCACTGCAAAAGCCCTTTCCTGCCGCTCCTGCTCTGGCCGCCTCAATAGCAGCATTTAAAGAGCAGGATATTGGTCTGGAAGGCAATGTCATCAATGGTCTTGATAATCTTACTGATTTCCTGAGACTTCTCGGTAATGTCCTGCATAGCTCTGGACATCTCATCCATCTTCTGGTTACTGGTTCCCACCGCATTACCGGTTTCCTGAGAAAGTCGGATGCATGCTGGGCATGTTCCGCTGTTTTCCTTAATCTTAACGAAATATCATTCATGGTAGCGCTAAGCTCTTCGATGGAAGAAGCCTGCTCTGTTGCTCCCTGAGACAGGGACTGGGCAGAGCCGCTAACCTGCGTTGCAGAAGAATTTACCTGGTGAGAGCTCTTCTGAATCTCTCCCATGGTTACATTTAAGTCATCTAAAAATATCATAAAAGGCTGTTCAGCAGAGGCTCATATTCTCCGTTGTAAAGCTGGGTATTCAGAACTCGAAGGAGAAATTTCCCTTAGCAATCTGTTCCAGCTTTCCTGCCAAATCCTGAATAATGCTTCAGTTCGCTCCACAACCTTTTCCATACTCTTGGCAATCTGCCCGATTTCATCCTGGTAAAGGGTGAGTTGATTTCCTTGGAAATCTCCCTCTGCCACGGATTCTCCCACATCGGCAATCTTCTTTAATGGATTTAAAGACTTCTTGATGGAGAAATAGCTGAATCCTACCAAGAGGCAATTCCCAGAACGGAAGGGGGAATTGCCAACATAATCATATTGCTGATTGCCTTGGTGTATTCCTTTTCGGAAACCTCGATGGCTACCCACCAGGTTACGCCTTGTATATCTAAAGGGCGGGCGTTAAACTGCACCAAATCTCCCTTTTTCATTCTGAATATGGTGTATTAAAGGGTTCTCCCTGATCCAGATAGGATTGAAGCTTTTCCATGCTGTCCTGCGGAAGAATATCGCTTAACTTCTTATCCTTGGCCTCTTCGTTCATACTGAACATGATGTGCCCGGTGGTATCAAAAACATTACTGTACTAAGCTCTGAAACGTGCATCCCTCTGCTCAATGATTTCAAAGGAGCTCATGTCCATGTCGATAATCACGATTCCCTTAAACTCATCCTTATACATAATCGGCTCAATCACCAGATACTACCCATCCGCCGGCTGCACTTTCATCCTCATAGGCATTGGTCAGATTTAATCCCTTATTCTCCTTTGCCTTTAGGTAATAGTCCTTCTGAGAATACATGCTGTAAGGATAAACCATCAGCTTTCTCTTCTCCGCATCGGTTCTGCTCATATAGGGGGCGTAGTTTTCGATACCCTGATAAAAAGCATTCGGCTCTAAGAAAACACCGATTCCCATAGGACTCATTATTGCTAAGAAGAATAAATAGAGGTCCAAAGGGTGGTCTCCGCATTGTAACGGCTGGCGGGGTAGTTTGCATCCACAATTCGGGAACGGAACATGGTTCCCGCCACTGGTGGGCTCTAAGATATTGTGCTGATCGTCCTCAATGGTCCAAAGATTGGAGGGAACCCCTCCCGCCATATCATTTGATCATAGATACTAATCAAGCTCTCTTTAATGGTATTCGCTGTCACCTCGGCCTGGGTAACCACGTTATCAGATCCGCAACTCCTAAACAATTTTATCATCCATATTTCCCCGTAAAGGCACCATAAATTGCGGTTCTTCCCATGGAAATAATAGCAATACTTAAGCCTGCCATTAAAATTATGCTAAGAAGTCCTATTGCCACAGACATTCTTGTACTGAGCTTCATCTTTTTCAAAAAGGATGTCCCAGTGGTATTGCTTCTTTTTCATTTTGTGTTTTCCTCCTTGAAAAATACTACTTCCTATTTTTCTTCTCTAATTCATCGTCTTTCTTTCCGCTTTTTATAAGGCAAATTCCTCTTTCTCCCAAGTTTTTCTTATTTTTCATAATATTTGTGTATTCAATTGCCTCGGAACTCTTTTCCTGTTAGAAATTCCTCCGACTTTTGCAAGACTTTTTCGTTGAGTAAGATGATGATACAAAACAAAGCCCCACTTCTTCCTTTTTGTCCTTTTTCAGGATTCTACAAAGCAAGGTTCGAGAGCTTGTCTGCGTTCTATCTATATTGTTCTTTTTAGCATAGAGTTCTCTTTTAGACTCTATGCCGGAGAAACTCTATTTAATCTTCATTCTTTAACTGAAAAACGATTCACCAAATCATTTAAGATATTTGCCTGACCGAAGAGCTCCTCGGAAGCCGCTGCAGGCTGCTCTGCCGTTGCCGTATTGCTCTGCACCACAGAAATCTGGTCAGATTCCCATGGTCAACTGAGAAACCCCTGAGCCTCTTCTTCAGAAGCACCGAAATACTGCAAATAATATCGTTAATATCCTTTGCATGATTTGGAAACAGTTGCCAAGGATTCTGCCGTTTCTTCGGTAATTCTTGCCCCTTTTTCCACTGCCTCAATAGTTTCTTCAATCAGGCTGGAGGTATTCTGGGCAGCCTTGGCGAACTTCTGCGCCAAATTACCAGACTTCATCCGCCACTACGGCAAAGCCCTTTCCTGCCGCTCCGGCCCTTGCCGCCTCAATAGCAGCATTTAAAGACAGAATATTGGTCTGGAAGGCAATATCATCAATAGTCTTGATAATCTTACTGATTTCGTTGGACTTCTCAGTGATTTCTTTCATGGCTCTGGACATTTCTTCCATCTTTTGAGTTACTGATATTCACGGCAGCCCTGCCCTTTCAGAGAGTCCGGAGGCCTTTACCGCCATTTCCGCAGTGCCCTTAATCTGTGTGGAAATATCATTCATGGTAGCACTCAATTCTTCTATAGAAGAAAGCCTGTTCCCGTTGCTCCCTGAGACAGTCCCTGGGCACCGGAACTTACCTGCTCCGCCCCTGCATTTACTTCCTTGGCGCTGGTTTTGATTTCAGACATTGTCTGATCCAAATCATTGGTAATCTGCTGTAAAGAAGTAAGTAAAGGACGATAAGCTCCGGATACTGCTCCGTATTGTCTAAAAGAAACTCTGAAATTTCCCTTAGCCAACTCTCCCAACTTATCGGAAGGTCGGAAATGATTCCACGCACATTCTGCATAACACTCTGAATGGCAGTCGCCAAGTCTCCAATTTCATCCTGCTGAGTATAGGCTACCTTTTACATCAAAGTTTCCTTCTGCTACAGCCTGCCCTGCTAAGGCAATTCCCTGTAAAGGCTTTTAATGCTCTCTTAATCAAATAGAAGCTGATGGCAATTAAAATCAAAAGACCTACAATACTGAAAACAGCACAAAGCAGAACCAACTGATTTCTGGCCGCCATAAACTCCGCTTCGGAAACACTAATAATGGTCCATAGGTAGAACCATGGAGAGTCAATGGTCGGAAATATAATCTCTCTCTTTCTCCTACAGCATTGTTTAAAGTATATACAAGGGTTCCTCCCCATCCATCCTTTGACGGATGAAGCTGCGCAGATATCCTTATCCATTAAGTCTTCCAGCTTTTTCCATAGCTTCTTCCTTCATAGAGAATAAGAAAAGTCTCATCCCCACCGATAATATTGGTGGCCAAAGAAGAAACAACGCTCATCGGTCTGCTGAATACTGCTGAAAACATCGGTATTGATGTCCAAAGTACAGCCCCTACAAAGGCATTATTCTCGTCTGTAATAGGATTTCCCAGACTAATCATCTTGATTTCCGGATGTAAGGCTATCACTGTAGCTATCTGTTAAGACCATTTCTCCGGATTCCTTAGCAAATACCAGGAGGAATCCTTGTAAAAGCTGTCATTGATAGAGCCATTATACTTTTCTTTTCAAATCCTCCGCAGACATGTAAACTGCATAGTCCGCTACATCATCGGAGAAACCATTTGGCTCAAAAAAGAGTCCTGCACCTACCAGTCTTTATTGTTGCTTAGCGCAGACTTTAAAGAATCTAAAATCACGGTCTCCGCATTGAAACGGGATGCGGGAAGTTCCGCATTACAATTCTGGAACGAAGGTAGTAGCTCCCATCTCCGGATTATTCACGATTTCTCCGGTGGCTCTATCCTTTACCACCCACTGATTCACCGGTGCTTCCCCACATTGTCATGCTGCGTATGCATAGAATGAATGCCGTTTTTCCAAGGTCAGAGAAATAGATTCCAATCGAGAAATCACCTGCTGTAAATCTCCGATGAGCCATAACAGCCTTATCATTTAAATTATTATCCAGAGCGGAGCTGATGGAACGCTCCCCTACATTGATAATAGCCACACTCATGACAAAAATACCAAAAACGCTGGCAATTCCTAAAATCATGGAAAGTTTTTGTGCTGATGGAAGAACGCTTTCCCTTTCTTCTCTATACGATTTCCCTTTTTCATTCTGTTCTTTTTCCTCCTTGAAAAAACTATATCTTTACTGCATCCGCTTATTTCTGCACGCTCATAAGCCAAGTTTGTAAATCGGCGTTTTTCGCATGGTATATGATGATCCTATCAATTAGGTTAATAAAAGGAGATCCCGGACTATACCGGCTATAGTTGTTAAGATAAAAAGAAAACAGGACTTAACTTTTATGATAAGCTCCTGTTTTTCTTCTTTACTCTATAGTATTTTCGTATGACATTCCTTAGTATTCCGGCATTATAATCTTTAGTGGTTTCATTTGTTATGCTTTGGATCAGTCTTCCTTTAATCGGAAGCGTCCTACAAGATCATTTAAGATATTTGCCTGTCCGGACAACTCCTCAGAAGCCGCTGCAGACTCCTCTGCTGTTGCGGTATTGCTCTTACTACAGAAGAAATCTGATCATACCTACGGATACCTGCTGTACCGCCTTGAACTGCTCTACGGAAGCCTCCGCAATCTGGTTTTACCAGGTCGGTCACCTACCCGCACCGCTAACCACTCTCTGTAAGAGTTCACGCAGTGCTGTCAGCAAGAACAGTTCCTGCTCAACGACTGAAGGTTTCCTCCAATCAGCATGGTGGTATCCTTCGCTGCATTTGCGGACTTCTGGGCAAGATTTCTACCTCATCCGCTACAACCGCAAAGCCCTACCGGCTACACCGGCTCTTGCCGCCTCGATAGCCGCATTCAAAGCGAGAATATTGGTCTGGAAGGCAATGTCATCAATGGTCTTGATAATCTTACTGATTTCTCCGGACTTTTCATTGATATTTTCCATCGCAGCCTTCATCTGCTGCATCTGCTTGTCGGAATTGCTTACTTCCTTACCGGCATTTTGTGCCTCAATATTTTGCCCTGACGGGTATTTTCCGCAGTCTTCTTGATATGTTCGGAAATATCGTTTTACGGTTGCAGACAGCTCCTCAATGGAAGAAGCCTGCTCTGTAGCACCCTGAGAAAGGCTCTGGGCACTGGAGCTTACCTGCTCTGCACCGGAGTTTACCTGTATAGCACTCTGCTGAATTTCAGCCATAGTGCCGGAAAGGTCTGCAGTAATGTTGTTGATGGAATCAAAGAGTGGACGGTATGCCCCGCTATAGTATTCCGCATTGTTCATTTCTAAGTTGAAGTTTCCTTGCGCAAGTTCGGATAACTTCTCGGAAAGATCTCCGATGATGGAACGAATACGCTGCACCACATCTCCCATGGCATGCATTAAGCTACCGATTTCATCATGGCTCTTGTAAGAAAGATCCATGGAGAAATCACCAACAGACAATTTTTCTCCAACTTCCGCCACCTTCTGTGAGGGCTTTAAGAAGAAGTTGATAAGGCCTGCACTTACCAATACAAGGATCAGTACCGCTCCAAGGCCTACCAGGATACCGATGTTTCTTAAAGCATCCACTTCCTTATCATAGTCATGCTTGGAGATACTGAGTCTTGTCCACCAAGTAATACCTTCCATATCAACCGGGTGAAAATACTCTCTTCTTTCCTGACCATTTCTCATTTACAATATTAATGGCAAAAAGCTTCCTTGGACTCCATCTTCTCCATAATGGCCTGATAAGCCTTAGCAGGAGTAACTCTTCCAAACTCTTACCGTTTACTTCATCCACCCGGCTGTGAATCAGGCCTTCTCCGTCAATCATGTTTACAAACATGGAGGAAATCTTCATCCGTCTGGGCTGCAGTGAGCAAGATATCTTCCTTTACATCAAAAGAATGATTCCTACGAACTGATTATTATGCATGATTGGTCTGGAAAAGAGCAAACATTCTCTTTGCTAGGATCTACAGTATCACTGTAGACAGGAGAAATATAAGTGAACCCTTTTCCTTCGCTCCGTGATAATATCCCTTACTGATACTTCTCACTAAGGGAAGTTCTGATTCTTCTGTTTTCTACTTCGTTTCTAAGAAGAAGAGGTGCATAGTTCTCAAGACCCTTGTAAAGAGGCATAAGGCTCAAAAAGCACACCAATATCTTCCAGATTCTCTTCTCCCTGCATGTTGGCATAGAGGTATTTAAAAATAACCACCTCTGCATTATAACGGGAAGCAGGAAAGAAGCTGTCCACCACACGGCTACGGAAGGTAATATTGTCCATAGGAGGAATGGTCTGATCCGTGCCTTCAATATCACGAATTCTCCATGGGTTTCCGGAACACCGCCAACCTCATCATTTTGTTCAAAAGATAAAGCTGATGCTCTGCTCGATATTTCTTGCAGAAGCATTTAACTTACCACCAAATCATCTAAGTCAATGGAAGACTGTGCTGCCTTATCCGCCATATTGGCATCCACTCTCTTATTCATAGACAGTCTAAAGCTGTGTAATAAAAATACAGTAGACCGGCCAAAATAAGAAAGGTCCACAGAACCGATAATCAGAGACATTTTCTGACGCAACTTCAGGTTCTCAAAAAGGACCCCTTAACTTCTTGTTTTTCTTCATGTTTTTCTTTCCTCCTTGAATTTCGTACTCCCTAATCATTTTTAATGAAGAACCTTTTAATTCATCGACCATTCCAAAACTTATATAAGTTAAAACTATGTTTCGCTTCTCATTATTCCTCTTGAAGTCTGAACCTTCCCACCAAATCACTTAAGATATTGGACTGTCCGGAGAGCTCTTCAGAGGCTGCAGCAGATTCTTCCTGCAGTTGCAGTATTACTTTGTATTACAGGAAATCTGGTTAATTCCTACAGACACCTGTTCTACCACCTTGGACTGCTCAACAGCAGCTTCTGCAATTCGGTTTACCAGCTCTGTTACCTTTCCGGCACCGGTTACCACTCTGTGTAAAAGATTCGGCTGTACTGTCCGCAAGAACAGTTCCCTGTTCTACCGCCTGAAGGGTTTCCTCAATCAACAGAGTGGTGTTTTTGCGGCATTGGCAGACTTCTGCGCCAGGTTTCCTACCTCATCCGCCACTACTGCAAAGCCCTTTCCGGCAACACCGGCTCTTGCCGCTTCTATTGCCGCGTTAAGTGCCAAGATATTGGTCTGGAAGGCAATATCATCAATGGTCTTGATAATCTTGGAAATTTCTCCGGATTTTTCATTGATGTTTTCCATGGCAGCCTTCATTTGCTGCATTTGCTTGTCGGAATTACTTACTTCCTTACCGGCATTCTGTGCCTCTGCGTTAACCAGACGGGTATTCTCCGCTGTCTTCTTAATATGTCAAAATATCATTTACCGTTGCGGAGAGCTCTTCGATGGAAGAAGCTTTGCTCTGTAGCCCCCTGAGAAAGTCCCTGGGCACCGGAGCTTACCTGCTCGCACCGGAATTACCCGTATCGCACTCTGCTGGATCTCTGCCATGGTTCCGGAAAGATCTGCAGAAATGTTGTGAATGGAATCAAAGAGTGGACGATATGCTCCACTGTAGTACTCCGCATTGTTCATTTCTACATTGAAGTTTCCTTGGGCAAGTTGATTTAATTTCTCAGAAAGATCTCCAATAATGGAACGAATTCTGGAAACCACATCCCCCATGGAATGCATCAACTTCCCAATTTCATCCTGACTCTTATAAGAAAGATCCACGGAAAAGTCTCCTGCAGATAGCTTTTCTCCTGCCTCAACAACCTTTTGCAAGGGCTGAAATAGCCGATTAGTAAGACACATGCCAACACAAGAATAACTACCGTACTTAATCCTGCCACCAATCCCTACATTTCTTAATCTATCCACTTCCTTGGTATAATCCTGATGAGAGATACTGAGTCTTGTCCACCATGTATTACCTTTCATGTCAATGGGATAATAGTACTCTTCTTGTCTGTCCGTGTTCAGTGACAATATTAAGAACAAAAGGGCTTCCTTGGACTCCATATTTTTGGCAATATCGTTACTTGCCTTCTCCGGAAGTAAATCCTTTAAAGTCTTTCCATTGATTGTTTCTTTTTACTGTGAATCAAACCTTCCCCATCAATAATGTTTATAAACATGGAAGAATAATCTTCATCACGTCTTGCTTTTGCAGTAAAGTAATATAGCTTCCTTAACATCTAAAAGAATTGCTCCCAAAAACTGATTATCCTTCATAATAGGATGGTAAATTGCGAACATTCTTTCTTCCGGCTTTGTAATATCTCCATAAACCGGTGTGATAAAAGTAGAACCTTTTTCCTTTACCGCCTTATAATAAATTTCATCCCGGTAGTTGGCATAGGGGTGATTGGTGATGGCTCTCCTATCCAAAATCTTCTTGAGAAAGAATAGGAGCATAATTTTTCTATCCCTGATAGAAAGCATTCGGCTCAAATAAAATACCGATATCAGCCAAATTCTCTTCCGTCTTAAGGTTTGCATACAGTGCATTTAAAATCACCACCTCCGCATTGTAACGGGAAGCAGGAAGATAGCATTGACTACACGGCTCGAAAGCTTACATTGTCCATAGGGATAATGTTCTGGGGATTCCCCTCATCATCGTTAATGTTCCAAGGATTGCCGGGAACTCCTCCCACCTCGTCATGCTGATCAAACACAAAGCTGATACTTTCCTCAATATTATCGGCAGTAGCATTCAGCTTAGTCATTAAGTTATCTAGTGTATAGGACGCCTGCTCCGCCATATCCGCCATGCTGGCATCCACCTTCTTATACATAGTCAATCTAAAAACTATGTATCACAACAATGCCAATAAAAAGCAAGAAGGTCAACGCTCAATGATCATTGACATTTTCTGCCTTAACCCAAGATTCTCCAATAAAGAACCCTTTCCTCCTTGTTTCTTCTTCACTTTTCTTTCCTCCTTGAATTCCAGAACTCCTTGATTTATGCCAATCTTATAAGCTCCTACATTCATCGGCGTAATCTGTGCATACTATAAAGAATTTAGCGTTATAGCAAAGGAATTTTCCAATCCTATGAAAAGATTCAAAAAGCTTTCTTGTACTTTTCTTCGAAAAATGCTATTATAAAAAACTTTCTTCTTATTATATGGAAGGAGGCAAAAGTATGGGATGACTTTTCCAAATCCCAGAAACAATAGAGAAAGAAAGATGAATAATAATGAATTTAGCACCATTCAAAAAAGAGAAAAGCCGAGCAAAGCAGGACAAGAATTCTAAAAAATCGGAAAGAAAAATTTTGCTTTTCTCTTATAAAGCAAAACTGTCCGATATTGTGTTGAGCTAAAAACAGAGAAAAGGATAGCTATGTCATTATTTTATGGAAATGGAGTAGCCCTCACGGAGAAAAACCCTGGATTTACTCTGGGGACGGCAGAACCTCACGGTGAACAATATCGCCAATGTGGATACGCCGAACTACAAGTCAAAATATCTCACCTTTGAGAATGAACTTCTCCACCGCATTTCTACTGCGAGCAGGGTGGACGAAAGAAAATCGCCATTGAGGAATGCTATACAGTCCCAGAGTGCAAGAATTCACAGCACAAAAACAGAATCCAGTCGACTAGATGGAAATAATGTGGACATGGATCAGGAACAGGTGGAACTTGTTAAAACCACCTATGCTTACCAATATATGGTAAACTCTGTAAACAATGACTTAAGAAGACTTATGGCAGCAGCGAAAAGCTTCTAGCCCCTTTCCATAGGATGATAGAGAAAGGAAGATGATGATTTCAGGAAGAAAGGATGCTTCCGAACTTTTCTGGAATACTGATTTTTCTTCTTTTATAGAGGAATAGGGGAATAGAAGCACTGCCGAAACAACGGTGTTTTTCGGCATTTTCCAACTTTGCCTTATGGCAGTAAGGATTTTGCCGATAGATAACGAGGATACTGCTGTGCAACAGAACACAGTTTAGTAAATAGGAAAAGGTGGTAAAAACTATGGATAGTACAATGGAAGGAATGCTGGACACCTATCTCTTGGAGACGGAAGCGCTCCTGGATAAGTTGGATAGAATGCTCATTGCTGATGAAAAGTGGGAGATTTCTCCACAGATGACGTAAATGAAATTTTTCCGAATCATGCACACCATTAAGGGTTCAAGTGCCATGATGGGTTCACTCCTCTCTCAAATATCGCACACCATATCGAGACATGTTCTTCTTTATTCGTGATAAGGGAATCGACTCCTTAAGCGGAGACCAGAAAAAGAGTGAGCTCTTCGATTTAATGTTCCGTTCCGAGTTTTCTTCGTAGCGGATTGGAAAAAGTAAAGGCAGGAGAAGAATTAGACAACAATGTAGAAGAATTTGCCGGTTCTATCAACGCTTTCTTGGCAAAGATTTCCGGAAAAAGCACCTGCAGACTCCGCTCCTGTTGTGGAAGCCGGAGACAGCAGTAAAGCCATCCGCTGAAAATCGTAAGCTTCCCAAGGATGACAAGGCTAAAAATTCATTCATGTCTTCTTAGATGAAGGCATCGGCATGGAGAACCTTCGTGCCTTTATGATTGTAAATGCCATCAAGGAGTTCGACTTAGAGTTCCGTTATTATCCTGCAGATATGATTCTAATCCTGAAACAGCCCAGACTATTATTGATGAGGGATTCTTCCTTGCCTTTGATAGCGATGAGGACTGCGATAAGGGGAGAAGATCTTGCGGGAGCAGAGCCACATCCTCTCCCACGAGCCGGTAGAGGCTAAGAAGGAAGAGGCTAAGACAGAGGCAAGAGTGCAATCACAGACAATAGCGCTGCACCTAAGGCAAGCAAAAGAGCCTGCAGCGGCTCAGCAGACTCGCACAGCAGAAGGCAGCGCGGCACCTGTAAAGCAAAGCTTGATTTCCGTAAACCTGCAGAAGCTGGACAGCAAACGACCTGGTAGGAGAAATTGTTATTACCGAATCTATGGTAACCTCCTCTCCTGTTCTTCGTATGCTGCCTCAGGAAAGTCTGGACAACTTTAGCAGTCTGCAAGACAGCTTCGTAAGTTGACCGACGACCTTCAAAGACTCATTGCCATGAGCTTACGAATGGTGTCCATCTCCAGTGTATTCCAGAAGATGAACCGTATCGTTCGTGATATGAAGCAAAAGCTTGGAAAAGACGTTAAGCTTACCATCATCGGTGAGGATACCGAGAGTAGATAAGACGATCGTAGATAGCATCCAAGATCCATTGATGCACATTGTCCGTAACAGTGATGGACCACGGTATCGAGGAAACCAAGGAAGAGCGTATCGCGGCGGGTAAGAATTCTCAGGGTGAGTTAATCCTCTCCGCTTCCACACTTCTTCGAAGTTATCATCACCGTGGAAGATGACGGATACGGAATGGATCCGGAAAAAGCTTTTTAGACAAGGCAGAGGAAAGGGGAATCCTTTTACGAAGCCTCGTTCCGAATATAGTAAGAAAGAAGCTTTGGGATTGATTATGCTTCCCGGCTTCTCCACCAACACCGCTGTAACCGAGTTCTCCGGTCGAGGCGTTGGTATGGACGTAGATAAAGAAAAATCTGGAGTCTGTTGGTGGAACCATCAGCATTTCCAGTGAGCTTGGCAAGGGGCTCTGTCTTCACCATGAAGATTCCTCTTACCTTAGCAATTATGGACGGTATGAAGGTAAATGTTGGAGATACCATCTTTACTATTCCTATCGTAAACATCCGTCAGTCCTTCAAGGTTGACGATTCCGAAATCGTATGTTGACGAGAACGGAAATGAGATGGTCAAGAGAATGGATGTTTTCTACCCCATCATTCGTCTGAACAACTTCTACGGTATCCAGGGAAAATACACCGAGTTACAGGATGGTGTTCTGATCTGGGTAGAGGCAGGAGACAAATCTTGCTGTCTGTTCGTAGACGACTTAATCGGAGAACAGCGGGTTGTGAGTAAAACCACTCCCCGCCTACTTCAATGTATATGACCTAAAGTCCAGTGGTATTAATGGTTGCTCCATCTTGGGAGATGGAAACATTTGTATCATCTTAGACGTGCTAGGCTTGTACTCTCAAGCCATTGAAAACATTTAAGGAGGGAAGCAGCATGGCAGAAGAATTGATGCAAGAAGAATTATTTGAAGAAGTTGAAAGTCAAGAGGAACAAGCAGGAAGAAAGACTTAACTGATGCAGGCGTTGCCTTACCTTCGAATCCGGCGGTTTGGTTATGTATATGAGCACAAGCTATGTCATTGAAATCATCAATGACCATAGCATCACCGCTCTCCCCATGGTTCCCCACTATGTAAAGGGAATCATCAACTTGAGAGGTTCCATCCTTCCTGTAGTGGACATTCGTCTACTGATGGACAGAGAAGCTGAGGGAATATACCTCTAAGACCTGCATTATCGTATTAAATATTGATACTGTACCTATCGGAATCATCGTAGATAAGGTACGCCAGGTTATTGACATTGACACCAGCGAAGTTCAGCCTATTCCATTACGGAATCGTCAGAAGCTTTGCAACGGCATGATTACTTTAGATAGCGGAGAAGTTGCTATGTCCTTTGACGCAGCTTCCTTGGTACAGTCCTCCTCTACTTCTGAAGTAGTATAAGAGAATTTCATGAACGATTTATCTGATGAGGACTTTAAGCGACTTTATACCTTTATGCAGGAGAAATTCGGCATTGATCTAAAGCGCAAGAAACCTTTGATTGTAAGCCGTCTTACATCTATCCTGGAAAGCCGAGGGATATACGGACTTTCACGATTATGTGAATGACATTATCCAAAAGCAGGACCAGGATATGATGACTACTCTGCTAAACAAGCTTACTACAAACTACACCTATTTCATGCGGGAAGAATCCCACTTTGATTATTTGGAAAATGTAGTGATGCCCCAATTAGCAGAAAAGCACAAAAATGACCGGGTGCTCTCTATTTGGAGCGCCGGCTGCTCTTCGGAGAAGAGCCTTACAACATTCCATGTATCTCTTAGAGTATTTTTGGAAAATTAGGGAAACTGGGACACTCGTATCTTGGCTACCGATATTTCTCAAAATGTCCTATCAAGGCAGAGAATCCCAAATATCTTCGGAAAGCTTGGAAAAACTTCCAAAAAGCTGGAAAAACAAATATTTTTGTTCCCATTGAAGACGGTTACTACACCGTTAGTGAGGAGCTAAGGAAGAATGTCATCTTGCCCCTTTAATCTCATGTCTCCCATTCAGTTTAAAAAGAGACTTTGATTTAATCTTTTGTCGGAATGTTATGATTTACTTTGACCAGCCCACCAAGGATGCCTGTAGTAAAGCGTTTCTACGACGTGACTTACCCGGAGGACACCTCTTTATCGGACACTCGAGGGACTGACAAAAAGCCACTTGCCCCTATACCTATGTGAAGCCTGCGATTTATCGGAGGGATGAAAAATAGGAAGCAAGGAAAGGAGCCTTTTCAAATAGAATTATTGGCAACACGAATAAAATGATAAAGCATATCTTCTATCTTTGGATGAAGATATGCTTTTTAATACCTTTTAATGGGCACTGCTTATATAGGGGAGCTTCGGAGCACTAGCTACTCTATATTATCAATATACGGATATTATCCGAATGTGGAGTATAGGAGAGTTCTCTACTTGCAGTAAAAATATGAATCAGTGCAATACATAAATTATTGAACAGTCTATATCTAAAAATACAGATTCTACTTCTCTATTTTTCATATTCTACAAATTGTAGTTTTTCCTCCTTATTCATTTCTATTATTTCAATTTCCTACAGGTGACTTATGACAAATTCTACTAATGCTAAGGCTAAAAATCCGCCCGTTCAGAAGGTAAATCAAAGAGTACAAGAAAAAAGATGGATGCTTTGGAAAAGAAAAAGATTATCGCATCTCTAACTTTTGATGGATGACCTCTTTATGCAAGTAGTTTTGGAAGAATCAAGCTTGTACGGAGTACATTCTACAAACGATTTTGGATAAATCTTCCTTAAAATTAATGGAACAAAGACTTCAAAAAGGCTGCCAAATCTGCATGGAAGAGCTTTGGTATTAGGTGCCTTTGCACCGATGAAAAAGGCTTACTTTATAACATTGAAGTGCAGAATTCATCTGCAGGGGCAATTCCTAAAAGGGCTCGTTATCATGCCGCTCTTATGGATACGCATACCCTTAAGAAGGAGAAAAGTTTTCCAAATTACCGGAAAGCTATGTTATATTGATAATACGAGTGTCAAAAGAATTAAAAATTCAATGCAAGCTTGCTTGCATGAGAATTTAATTTTGACATGACAAACACTATGAGTAAGTAGCCATTTTTAAAAAATGAGCGAATTACGAATGTTTTTGTAGGGATGCGTGAAGCGAAGCTGTAGCAATCCTGTATTATAGATGATGTATTAGGAGAAGGAGAACAGCTGTACCGGATCGAAAGAGTTATCAGAAAGTCCGGCAATTTTTAAAGATGGTTCCCATATCCTATATTTCAATACGGCAAGGCAAGATGACAACGCATTAGGAAAACTGGCAAGAGACTTTAAAGAAGCCAATCCTAGGAAATTCAGTCTAAAGTTTTTGTCTCATAGAGTAGCCTCATTAAAAGAAGGTAAATTAGATAGGGGAAGGAGAAAAGAAGATGAATGTTTTTATTAGAGAAGTATAGAAAAAGCCGTGGAGGAAGGCATGAGAAAGGTATGGAGAAGGGCTTTGAACAAGGGAAGAATCACCTAGCTCTTTTTAGTTGGTCGACTTCTGGAAGCAGGACGTATGGATGATCTTAGAGGGTTTCTTACGATAGAAGTTACCGGGAAAAAGCTTTTGAAGGAGTTTGAGCTTTAAACGTTTACTAACTTTCGTTGAATAAAAGCTTGTAAACGTGACTTGAAAAAGATATATAATTCTCTTTAGCTTTGATTAATAGGCAACAAAAATCCTACAATGTAATCATTCGATTGCATTTGCATTTTTAAATCCTATAATATAGAGATTAGTAAATTCTAATTTCTATGGAGGTAAAATCATGGCTAGTACATTAGTACAGTTTCGAACAGAGGATACAGAAAAAACTAAAATCAATACAAATCTTAGATAAGTTAGGACTTTCTCTACCTGCATATCTTCGAATGTGTATGCTAGACTTAATCAAGAAAAATGGAATTCCTTTCAGTATGAACATCAGTCCTGAAAATAATCCCGGTATTAATGCCCTGAAAAAGCCAGCAAAATTGCTGGAAGAATACGGTATCTCGATATGACTCTTGAAGAAATTAACGCAGAAATTGCTGAGGCAAGAAAGTAAGTAAGTTATGAAATATTTTGCTGTAATTGATACAAAATGTTCTCGTATCTCGCTCTCTTAAAGTATCTCTCGATTCCCGGTAGTCTCTTAGAGCTAGTATTTACGGATATGATTACACCAGTTTTTGAGCAATGAGATAGAATCAGAATATCTAAGTGTTCTTTCTCGACCAAAATTTCATTTCAGTAAAGAAATCATCAATGACATTATTCAAACTTTTTCGTTTGAAAGGGCTCTATATTGATTCAAGTCCAATAAATATTTTGCTGCCGGATCCTAAAAGATGTGATATTTTATGAGGTTGTCATGGAGCAACGTAAGCAAAGTAATACATGGCTTGTCACCGGCAATATCAAACATTTCCCAAATAAATCCTATGTTGTTACACCGCGTCAAATGCTTGACATTATCTTAAAAGACGTTGATCTATAACCTTCTTTCTGCCATTTAATCAATGCGCACTTTCCTAGCTGATAAAAAGTGTTAATTCGTGCTATACTACCCATAGAATATTTATTTTTGTGGAGAAGAAGATGGAGTATCAGGATCAGAAACAAAAATATTGAATTGATTGCTATGGGGGCTTCCACAGGAGGAACAGAAGCGCTCCTTGCCGTTTTAAAAGAATTGCAGGGAATTTACCGCCTATAGTCATTACCCAGCATATGCCCCCTGTATTTACGGAAATGTACGCAGAGCGTTTGGATCGCCTTTGCGCCATGGAAGTTCGAGAAGCTAAGGATGGGGATGCACTTTACCCCGGACTTTGCCTTATTGCTCCGGGTGGACTGCAAATGCGGGTACATCGGGGATGTTTTGGGGCCAGAGTGTCCTGTAAGGAGGAAGATAAGGTCTCAGGGCATTGTCCTTCCGTAGATGTACTCTTCCACTCCGTTGCAGAAGAATACAAGGCTTCTGCCGTCGGCATTTTGCTGACAGGCATGGGAAAGGATGGCGCCAAGGGGCTTCTGGCTATGCGATGAGCAGGGAGCTTATACCCTGGGACAGGATGAAAAAGCTCCGTGGTTTACGGCATGCCCATGGAAGCCTACATGCTGGGGGCTGTAAGCCAGCAGGGAAACCTGCAGCAGATTGCCCAGTATCTCTTACAAAAATACGCTTCCATTAATACATTAAAACTTAAGATTTTGGATTAAGAAAGAATAGGCTTTAGCTTTATAGCCTATTCTTTTTGCCGATAATTAAGTATAGAATGTTCCTCCTGAACCGGGAGGCCATGATTTTGTTGTAAATTAGGATGATTTGTATATATTTTTAGGGAGATACCATGGGTTCTCATCGGAACAGGATTAAGTAAATTAGGGGCAGCCAGTGCCCAGCAATTGGGAATTGCGGCAGCCGCTTCTCTTTCTGTGATGGCCGTTAGTTTTTCTGCCATCGCTTATCAGGGTATGTGGCGGAAAAAGCAACAGGAACAGTCACAGAAAAAGTGTTATGACCGCAGAAAGTCGTTTTTCAAGAAGTTTTCTATAACGGAAATTATGACGATGCTCCTGCAGTATTAGGGAAAATGAAGTTGCCGGCGCAGTAGTAATGGTGACAATGTAGCAGAAAGGGCATTACCGGCAGAGGAAAATGCCAATTCTTCCGGCACTCAACGGCGAAGGACAGGGTGGACAGGGGCCCGGTTCATTGTCTAACACGGCACAGGAAGAAAGTGCTGAAACAGAAGCAACAACAGAAGAAACTGAAACCACAAAAGCCACAGAAGCGGAAAGTACAGAAGAGAGTACGGAACCATTACCGAAATTGTGGAGAATCGAGCAAAAAGACTGTAAAGAATAATGTACAAGAAAGCCTTGCTCCTGCTCCGGAAAAGTACTTCCCAGAATGGAGAAAATGCTGAGGCTGCAAATGTTGTAAAAGCCCGTAGCTGATTTTAAAATACACCGAAACCGTGGCTGAATCCGCAGCGGATGTGGCTAGTGTGGGAAGCATTCCGGTAAATCCGATTCTTTTTCCCCAGTTTTACGGAAGCTCCACCTTTAATGATTACAATGTTTTCTTGGATACCGCTATGGGTCCGATGGCCTACTATAACCAGCACGACAGCCATTGGGGAAATATCTCTACGGCGGTCAAGATTCCATCAGTAAAGTACGGATGCGGTCCAACTACCGTAGCAATGATTGTTTCTTCCTGGAAATGTAAATGAAAGAGCATCACCCCGAAGGAAAATGGCAGAATGGTCTTCCTCACTATAAGTTCTATGCCCTACAAAGCGGTTCTTATCATGATTATATCCCTCTGCTCTCTCCGCCTTTGATTTAATGGTGGATTCTGTACAGGAAAAGAACTCCTGCCAAGGTGGCAGAGCTTTTAAACAGCGGACATATCCTGGTAGCATTGATGGGTAAGGGTGCCTTAACCAATGGCGGACACTTTGTCATTATCACAAAGCAAAATCCAAACGGTACAGTGTCTATCGCAGATCCTAACAGCTATAAGAAAACCCAGCAGGGAATGGGATCCGGCACAGCTGATGCGGGAATTAAAGAAAAATCATGACGGTGGCGGGACCGCTTTGGTCTGTAAGCAGTCCAAGAAACTATTTAAGATAGTGAAAAAGAGACTATAATCCTCTCGAAACGAGGTTTATAGTCTCTTTTTATCTTGTTTTAAGACTTTTTGTCCCCTTAAAAATAAGATTGAACCGCCCTTCAGCCTTGATTTACAGGGGCATAGAGCAGTTTTCATCAACACGTTTTGTCCAATAAACAAAAGAAGTGGAGTATCCTCCACTTCTCTTAGGTATTGATTAATTCTGTATTCCTTCTCCTTTCCCTATCATCGAAGGGGAAAAGTTTCTACATGATTTGCCTGATGGTATTTTCCCTTAGGCCATCCTCTTATGCCTGCTCTTCCAATTCTTCTTCGCTTTAGCTGCTTACTACTTCGGAAATTCTCTTCACCACAGAAGAAATTTTCTCATTTACTGGAACTGGAATCGGAGAGTCTGCCTACTTCATCTGCTACCACACCGAAGCCCTTGCCGTGTTCCCGGCTCTTGCAGCCTCGATGTTTGTACATTTAAAGCAAGAATCTTCTGTCTGCTCTGAATGCTCTTTTCAAATCGTTGGTGCTCTTTCTAATTTCCTTTACCAGACTCTGGGTCTCGGTAATTCCTGCGGATAGACGGCTTGCAAACTCTTCAAAGCGAACGCCACTGCATTCTGCCTTTAACGAACTGCTCAAGGCAAAGGCAAAGGCTCTTTAATGCAGCCTCCTGTCTATCTCTATCTCCGCTCTTATCTTCTTTCAGATAAAGGCTAGCTACTTTTTCTCCTTCGTACTGGAGTTCACAGTGAATAGAAGAAGAGCTGAATTCCTGGGATCTGCGATCTAAAGCATCTGCCTTCCTGGCTCTCTCTCCTCACCGTCAGCATAGTAAACGATTTTTCCGTCTACTGACTGTACCATTGCTTCCAATCCTGTTCCTTTAGCCCAATTGCATAAAATGGATTGAAATTGCTCTTTTTCCTGCAAAATCTTGAATATGAATTGCCATTTTTCCTTCCTCTTCTATTTGTAGATAGGTAAAATAACCATCGTTAGAATATTTATCGGCGAGGGAAGAAATTTATATAATGAATTTTCTTTCGATTTTCCCTCATCTTCCCAAAATATTTCGATATATGAAAGGATAAGTTCAAGTTCTCTTTAAAGTCATATTTTCTCACTTTTTCCTGCACCTTTACGACTAAGCTTTTGTTTTGTATAAAGTCCGTTTTATAGCCCTACTGAAATGTCATAATAGATTTCAGAACAAAGAAAAGAAAACCCCTTCCGATTTTCCTTTTCTTCCCCTTAAACATTTCATACGGAGGTTCCTATGTATTACGAAAATTATAGCTATGTTGCAAGGTCGGTACACAAATCATGCGTTTTGCCACCGAAGAAGAGTATTTAGAATATATTGCTGAGGAACAGGATTAAAAAGGAAACTGTAAAAAGCTAAAAAGTTTTCACAGTCCCCTTTTTCCTAGCAAGCTAAGGAAGCATCGAGCTTAGCCAAGAAGACTCATTAAAAAGCTTCTGTCATAGTGCGGCGAGTATAGATCTGAGCCCCCTAGAGCCTTCGCCGGAATCTTATGGTCGATAGCCAGCTTAATCAGGTTAATCATTTCGTAGCTTTCGGGCAATAGAAATGTGCTCCCAGGATAAGGTCGCTTCCTCTTCGATAATCACTTTTTAAAGGCCGGTAGTCTGACGCAGTACCTGCGCTTGGGAATAGCTGCTACAGGAGCTTAGCCACTCTATACTGCTTTCCTGTGCCTTTGCTTCTTCCTCGGTAATCCCACTCTGGAAAAATGCAGGAGTCAGGAATACGGAATAGGGGATAGCCCTCTGTTTTTCCGTGCTGCGAAGAGCCTTGCTACCGCCCTTGGCTTCCTCTTCCAAAGTAGCCTTTACAATACGGAAGTCGTCTAAAGAAATATGAGTAAACTGCAGACCTCCGGTAACATCGCCCATGGCAGATATGAGGTACCTTGGTTCTTAAGAAGAATCTACAGGGATGGCTCCTCTTTCTGTCGGGAGAGTCCTGCCTTTTCAAAGCAAGCTTCTCTACATTGGGCTTTCTTCCGGTCGCCACAAGGATAGCATCAGCGGTAATGGTCTTTCCTCTCTCGCCCTGCTGCGAAGAGAATCAGGCTTTCCTCTTCCTTATCCCTGAATTTCCTGCACAGTTACGCCCTTACACAGGGGTAATCAGCTCTCCATGTTCTCTTCAATAGCCCTTTTAGCCATCTCCCGGTCTTCTCTTGGGATAAAGTCCATAGTATCCTGTGGGATGGTTACCATGGACCTAAGTTCTGATAGTAAGAAGCAAACTCCAGTCCGATATATCCGCCACCGATAATCACAAAGGTTCTTAGCAGGCATCCAGCTCCATCATACTTTCACTGGTATACACTCTCTGGAACTCTCCACTCCGGGAATCTTCGGAACAATGGTCTGTGCTCGGTATTGATAAAGATACGCTCTCGATTTCCTCTTCACCCTGTCCGCTTTTCACCAGGATGCGATGATCATCTATGAAGTAGCTCTTCCATCCACCACTTCTACCCCTGCAGCCCTATACCTTTTTCCAGATTCTTTTCCTCTCAGAAAATGCGGTCAGTCTTCTTTCTCCTGAATAGCCTTCTGATAACGCTCCGCCTTCTCGGAAGAAACTCCCTCCCAGTAAAGCGGACTCTCTGGCACTGTTTTCCAGGACTTGGAAGGAATACAAGCCACATTGATGCAGGTTCCACCGTAGCGAAGAGGATTCTCCTCAATCAAGACTGTCTTTTCTCCTGCCAAGTGCCTGCCAGAGTCTTTCCTGCCCACCAAATCCGATAATAATGTTTTGTACTTCTCTCATTTTCTACCTCTTTCTTGATTAATGTTTTGTTTCAGGATTTCCATTTCCGAATTTCTACTTTCGGATTTTGGCTTAGGGGCTTTCATCAGAATCCCTCTATAAGCTTAGGACTATTCTTACATTCCGTTTTAGTGCCTCCTGCTTTCACTCAGTCTCCATCCCATGATATACTATAGCACAGACATAGGAATGCCGAAAACTTTAGAAAAAAGTCTAAAAGTCCTATAAAAAGAGGGAGAATAATCGGAATTGTTACGCTCCCTTTTAGCATAATTTCTCTGTCTCCTAGAATCTAAAAGATTTTAGAATATCCTCTCTTTTTAGATGCAGAAATCAAAATCTAGGGATATAATACAAAAGACACTTAGTTGTAACAAACTATTCTTCTCCAGTCTAGAAAAGGAGAAAAGAGTTCCATGCTTTACCAGATTCTACATGAAAAATGATTCCTCTTTCCGTATTCGTCTTGGGTAGCAGATTACTCCCAGGAAGAGATTTTAAGTCAGATTTTAGCTGAGTCATCCCCAGATTAGCGGTATTTCCATTTATCCTGCACACAGCAGGGGTTCGCATAAAGGTTCCAAGAGCTGTCTGAGCCTTAGAAAGATTCCCTACAGCAATGTACGATATTTAGCGGAGCAGTTGCTCAAGCCCTGAAGACATTCATGTACATCTCCTGCCTACAAGCCAGCAAATCATTCAGGAATTCCGTGGCAATAAGAAGATGAACCGAATCTAAAGAAGCGACTGGGAACAGAAGTTATCATTGAAGCCTTGATGGATAAGTTCCTGCCGGAGCCTTAAACATGAGCTTACCATGCCTTCCAGCTCCTCCTTCTTTCCAAAGCAACAACAGGCTCTTTTTATCTATTCCTATTAAGCGCGTCCTTTGAAAGTTTGTCTAATAAAATCCTCTTTTTCCATCCGAAGCCACCTGCCATTAGCAAGAGCTTAGGATTTGGGAAAGGATTTCTTCATACTTCATATTGTAGAGACTGTCACAGAACTAGGGATTCTCCCCTTTTCCTTGCAGGAAAATGAGGGCATCTTGGCTCTGGTAACCGCCACATATTCCAAACTGGCAAAGTTGGAATTGGCTTTTAGCACAGCTGTCGCCACCGGTTTCATTAAAATCACAATGTTGGAATTCAAGCCCTGGAGGCATGAGCATCCAATACCATATGATTTAAAGAGGCGTCGGAAAAGTCAAGAGGCTTCAAGGCCTGCTTAGTAGCTTTCTTCCTTATTCTTATCATTGGACAAAACTCATCTCTGTCCCGAAGCTCCGGATAATTCTCCAAAAAGTTTTTCATAAGTTCCTGCAAAAGCCGATGCACTATCCTTCTTCACCGGATATTGATAAACACCGTGAAGAGGAGAATTTTGTAAAAATTCAGGCTTCGACAGGCCTTTCATATCATGGTAAGCCGACATTCTCTTCCGGAAAATGTTGATTGATCAATCTACCAGTTCTGCATTGGAGCGATAATTTTCATTGAGATGAGAACATACATTTCTCTTCTTTTTCCATGCGTCGCTTCATTTGGAAGAAAAACCTGTCTCTCCGCTTCCTCCTCCTGGTAAATGGTCTGTCTGGGGTCTCCTACCATAAAGAGGCAGTTGTGTCGCATTTTCCCCTTCTTATCCGTAGAAAGAAGGAGAAGGATATCCAGTTGGGTCTGACTTAAATCCTGTAATTCATCCGCATAAATCTTGGTAAAATCCCTGTCGTAATGTCTGTAGGAGCTTGGAATTTCCCTGTAAAGCTTATAGCACTGCTCTTCTAAATCTCTATCCGAAGCTACTTGCTCCTCAGCTAAATCTTTCTTAGAACTGTCCTGAAAGTCCTTTCTTGAATCCGGGACATCCTTCTGAAAATCTGAAACATCCTTCTGTGAATCTGAAACATCCTTCTGTAAATCCGGGGACACCCTTTTGTAAATCACGACACCCTTTTGTAAATCCGGAACCCCTTCTGTAGACCCAGGACATATTGGCAAAAATCTCGGAAGGTGGTGATATGCATGCTGTCAATGCCATAGATCTTTCGCTTTAGTCGTTGGCTCATTTCTTTGTTAATAGCACTTTCCCGATACAAATGCTTTTTAATTCTTTTTGCTTGAATTTCCGCTACCGCCTCATCCGTAAAAGCCAACAAAAGAAAATGGAAAGTCTTCTCACCACCCATAATCTGATTTAATATTCTTTTTGAAAGAGGGTGGTCTTCTATCGGACACCACGATAAGAGGTTATCCTCAGCCTCTCGAATATATTCCCTCTTCCTTTTGCTCAGTCCAAAAATCTCTTTTCTTCTTTCCATCCATTTTCTTCTCCAAGAGTCTTGGTCTTAAATTTTCTTCCTGCTATCATACCCATAATTTTCTGAAAAATCGAGCAGTAGGAGCGCGACTAACCGCCGTCCTCTCACAGCACTGTACGTACGGTTCTCGTATACAGCGCTTTCAATAGTTGACGTGCACAGACTGATAGGCTGTGGCTAAATCGTCAAAAAGCCACTGTTTATCAGTCTTTCTTTTGTCATTGCCATGTTAATGACAACTGTATGTGTTGTAAACCAATAGCCTCGTCTGCTGTTTGCCGTTTTCCACCCTAGGTCTTGAGGAACTCCCATGACCCTCAGGTTTCGGTATCTGGTTCGCACACATTTCCATTGTTTCCATACACACATACGTATTCTGTGATAGAGCCATCCGTTGATATCATTCATGTTGCTCTTCATACTTGCTATTCCATAGTAGTTAAAGCCACCCTCTTGCGTATACCTTGATTCTTTCTAGGCTCGGCAGTTGACTGACAGCGCTTACAGGAAGAAAGCTCTTTCAGTTTCGACTTAAACTTCTCCCAAGACTTTGCATGAACTCGGACATATATGCCACTTCTGTTCCTTCCCATTGCAAAGCCAAGGAATTTAAAATTTCGGATTGCAAATACACTGACAGTGCAGCTTTTTCTCTCGATTCACTGTAAGTTTCAGTTTTCTCCTCAAGATACCTCATGCTGCTCTCTAAGAGTCTCTCTGATGCCTTTCTGCTTTTTCGCAAGAAGCACTATGTCATCTGCATACCTTATGCATGGGACACCTCTTTTCAAAAACTCCCAGTCGAACTCATTGAGGGTAGATATTCGCGAGCAAAGGGGATAAATTCCCTCCTTGTGGCGACCCTTCCTCTGTTTCAATAACCACTCCATTTTCCATTACGCCACTTTTCAGATACCTCTTGATAAAGTTGCACCACACGTTCATCTTTTACATTTTTCCTCAGAAGGTTGATAAGAATCTCGTGGTTGATTGTATCGAAATATTTCGATAAATCTAGAACTACCACATATGTGTAGCCCTGTTCAGCGTACTCCTTAATCTTAAGTATTGCTCCTTTTGCGTCTCTGTTTGGACGGTAACCGTAGCTGCCGTCTGTAAAAAGCGGCTCATAGATTGGAACTAACTGTTGTATTATCGCCTGTTGAAGTGTACGGTCTATCACTGTTGGTATGCCAAGCTTTCGCACACCACCATCTGGTTTAGGAATCTCAACTCGTCTTACTGGAGACGGAGTATACTTTCCACGATAGATACGGTTAGTTAACTCCTGTTGATGTTCCTGAAGATAAGGAAGTGCCTCTTCGATGGTCATACCATCAATTCCAGGTGCTCCCTTGTTTGCCTTCACTCTCTTATACGCTCTGTTAAAGTTATCTTTATGCAGTATCGCTTCTAAGAGCTTCGGCTGTGCACTGCCTCTTTCTTTCCATATCGGATTGAATGACCTACGCGCTTTCGCATACCCTTCATGTTCCGCACTATCTCTTTGCGAACAGCCATTGTTTTCAATGTTTTCTGCCATAACCAGTCATTCCTCCTTTCTCAGTCATACTTGAGACTCCTACTGATTCGGTCCTTTGTCTCTCGACTACTATGACCTCTGCTGACTTCTGTGTGTTCAGCATTGCTTTGGACAATGGTTACCTCTTTCGAGGCATATCACACAGACCTCCCTAGAGTACCACACGTTTCTTCTCTCCATATATCTGCCCTCATCTATCATGCATGATTCCGTGTAGTTATTGGACTTTGGCTTGTCTTGCAGTCTTATCCTCATGCATAACCTCATATGAGATTTCTGTTCGTCAGACCAGAGATTTTGCCCATGAGTTAGTATCTTCCTCATATCCAGCTTCCTTCAGATTCGAGGTCACCCTCGACACCCTTGCCTTCGGCTATATCCTTCCCACTACCGGGCGGATTCGGGACTTTAACCCGTTAGAAACGTGCGCCGCTAAATCTCTACAAAATAAAACAGGGGCATCGCAAAAGCGATCCCCCATTTTTATTAATCTGCCTTAGAAGCAGGAACAATCCATGCTCTCTAGCTTATTTAAAATCTCATCCAAAGACTTTCTTCCCATGTTTCTTGCACTTCATCAGGTCGTCCATGGTCTTTGCACAAAGGTCTTCTACAGTATTGATTCCGGCTCTCTTCAAGCAGTTGTAAGAACGAACACTTAACTCCAGCTCATCAATACTCTTGTTTAATTCATCTCTTCCCGCTTCCTGGCTGCAAACTGCAGCGCCCTGCTCCTTTACAGAGGTATCCATGTGCATAAGAGCTGCAAATGGGTCTGTGGGATACGAGCTGCCAAAGATACAGCCTCATCCGGCATCATGGTACGGTCTGTGGTAACATCCAAAATCAAACGCTCCCTATCCCCCTGCTCCTCAACGAAGACATTGACCTTCTTTACAGGAGAATAAATCGCATCCACAGCAATCACGCCGATGGCAAGATCTCCGTGATCTCTGGTATTGGCGCCGTCATAACCTTACCCTTGCTGACCTTCGAGCCATATAAAGCTTGCATCCTTACCGGATCAAGGTTGCCAAAACTAAATCGGATTCGCGGTTTCCACTCCGGAACTTACTTTTAATATCGGAAGCCTTCACTACGCCTCTCCATGTAATCCCACATAGGCCATAACGGGCTCATCCTCGATACCGTCATAGCGAAGAGCAAGATTCTTCAGATTCATAATGATCTCGGAGACATCTTCCTTCACTCCGGGAATAGAAAAAACTCGTGATATACGCTATCAGCTTTACCTCACTAACTGCTGATCCGGGCATAGAAGAAAGCAGGGGTCTTCTCAAAGGAATTCCCGAGAGCTGTAGCCTCTCCCTTTGCTAAAGAATCCAGACGAACGAGCATATCCCTGCTCCTCTACAAGCTCTTTCACTTCCAAGACTGGTTTCATTATGTTTTCCATTCCACACTCTACTGATCTCTTCTTTACTGAACCTATCTATTATACCTGTTTTTCTCAAAATTTTCGAGTAGTTTTCTCATATTCCATGAAATTATTTTTGAAAATGAAGCAGATAAGGAGTTAATCTTCCCACTTCAAGGTCGAAAAATAATCCCAAGGCAATATTTTTGATCTTATGCTGCCAGGTGCTTATCCTTCTCCAAACTGTCTCCGGACTTTCTCACAAAATCTCCTCCATGGGTACTTCCAGGAGAACACTTAAAGCAAACATATTGTCTAAGCTGGGCAGTACGCCTTCCCTTGCTGCCACTTATACGGCCTGTGAGGCTCTAGCAGCCCATAAACAGGGCGATATCTTTTCTGTTTAAGCCCTTTTCCTTCCGTAATCGTTCAATGTTTTTCCGGTGGCAAAAACGTCTGTACAGGATATTCCACGTTAATCTTTGCGTCCATAAAGAACTACCTCCTGTGAAAATAGAAAAACCCTGATAAAAATCAGCGGAAGCTGAACAAGCCAGTCTTCCGCAGTTTAAGAAAAAGCTGATGACGGAATCGGACCCGTGACCTCCGCACTACCAATGCGACGCACTACCGACTGTGCTACATCAGCGTATCCTGAATAAAATCAGAACATTGCTAAAATACCATAAAGCGACAGCACTGTCAATCAGTTTTGACTTTTTTGCTTTACTTCTCTTTGTTTTACCGAAATGAATTTCACGAAAAGTGTGATTTCACTGAAAATTGATTTCACTGAAATATATTTAACTATATTCCTCTTGAATCTTGTCCTTCACTCTTAGTTTATCTGATCCCATATCTCTCCAGGATATAATCCATATCCTTATCTCCCCTTCGGAAAGATTGATAAGGATAGAGCCTTTATTCATCTGCTTTGCCAGCTTCATGCCGTAAGCTACTGCGTGGGAGCTTTCAATAGCCGGAATGATTCCTTCCATTCTGGATAGGGTGAAGAAAGGCATCAATGGTTTCCTCGTCATTGACCACATCGTACTTCACTCTGCCAAGGTCATGTGAAGGCATGCTCCGGACCGGAGGAGGGTAGTCAAAACCGCTGGCAACGGAGTATACCGGTGCCGGCTCGCCCTTTTCATCCTTTAACATAATGCTGTTAAAGCCATGCATAACCCCTCTTCTCCGTAAGTAGAGGCTGGCTGCATGGTCGCCAAGGGCTGTTCCTCTGCCCAAAGGCTCCACACCGTAGATGGTCACAGGGTCATTTGAAAGCGGAGAAAAGTCCCTATAGCATTGGAACCGCCGCCTACGCAGGCTACGATGGCATCCGGCAGCTCTCCCGTCATTTCAGGAACTGCTCTCTGGCTTCGATGCCCACCACGCTCTGGAAATCTCTTACCATCATAGGAAAGGGTGTGGTCCAACCCACGGAGCCGATGCAATAGATGGCATCATATACTCCTTCATATAGGCGGCAAATGCAGCGTCCACCGCCTCTTTCAGAGTAGCCAGGCCTTCCTTCACTTCCACTACCCTTTGCTCCCAGAATCTTCATTCTGGCTACATTGAGTGCCTGACTTCTGAATGTCTACAGCCCCATGTAAATATCACATTCCATACCGAAGTAAGCTGCTGCGGTAGCCAGAGCTACACCGTGCTGTCCCGCACCGGTCTCCGCAATCACCTTCTTCTTGCCCATGTACTTTGCCAAGAGCACCTCGCCCATGCAGTGATTTAACTGTGGGCACCGGTATGATTTAAGTCCTCACGCTTTACATAAAGCTGTACCCCCGGTGTTGATCTTCTCGGAGAGTCTTTCCAAATGGGAAATGGGCGTAGGTCTTCCCTGAAATTCCTTTACAGATTCTTCTTAGCTCCGCAATAAACTTTCTGGACTTGGAAATCGTCTGATAGGCATGGTCAATCTCCTCCATGGCCTTCTTTAACTCCTCAGGGATATAGGCTCCTCCATACTTTCCAAAATAGCCGTTGCCATCCGGGTAATTCTTTAAGTAAGTATCAAAATCCACATTGTTTAATTGCATAGTTTTCTCCTTTTCTTTTCCGGTGTTCTAATAGCGCAAGCAAAACAGTACTCCGTAAGCTTCACTGTAACAGTATAAAATCCAGTTATGCTGGCAATTTACATGGAAATAGGCCGTATGTAAAGTTGAATATTATTACAATATTTTTACCAATTACTGTGTGAGAGCAATGGAGCATTTCATCTAATGCAGCTAAATCTTAGCTCCTGTTGATATCCCTTTACAGTTCTTCCAAAATAAACGGTAGCATATAAATGGGATAAAGCTTTAGCATCTCCACATTACCGATGTCCTTTTGGGACAAAGAGAATTTCCTTTGAAATATATTTAGAATATTTTTTGAGAATTCTATAATCGATTTATGACTGCCCTAAGCCGGAGGATTTTACCTCTATGGGAATGAGTTTTGTTTTTCGCTAAGCAAAAATCAATCTCATAATAAAAACTCTTATCTTGTTTCCAAGTATGATAATAAAGACTTTGGTCGGAAGCCGTAATCATCTGCGCTACAGCATTTTCATATAAATATCCTAAATCCGCAGGAAGAGAATCACTCAATAACTTGTTATAAATATTCTCATCCGTTTCTCCGGAAGAATTAAAAATCATGGTAGTAAATAAGCCTGTATCTGCTAAATACAGCTTAAAAGGTATCATTGTCTCGGTTTGGGGTAATGCAATGCTTGGATTAAGGACATTGTAGGAAGCCACTACCGTCTTTGAATCAATAAATCATACAAGCGCTCTAAATCCTTATTAATCTTCTTTTTCCCGGTAGCCGCAGAGATAACATAGCTTCTTTTGTCTGTTGCCAACTGGTAGGGAACCGAGTCATACATTCTTCCGATTAGCCCTGTGCCATCAATTTTGAAAAATCATCTTTATACAGATTAATGATTTCTCGCTTTACTTCATCAATTTCTGAAAAATTCTCCCCTCCATATAGGCTTCCACTGCTGAGGGGCATTCCTCCCACAGCCATATAAATCCGAAAATCACGCATCAGCTTTCTGTTTAAAGGAATTCCCCACCACTTACCACGCTGATATAATTCCCGCAAAACAGGATAAGTATTATTTCGATTGCCCACATAAATTCTTCATAATCCATAGGATAAACGGGTATCTTCATTTCCTCGGAGGGAAGCACGATATCTTTGCATTTTTCTTGATGCTGATTAAGGATCCGGTCTCTATGTAATCGTATCTTCCATCTGCAACAAGGATATTTTTATGGCTTAGCGAACCTTCCGGCATGAGCTGAATCTCATCAAAGATAATGACCGATTCTCTTTTTATACAAGAGATATGCCGGTTGCGGTCTGTAATCGCAGGAAAAAGATATCCGGATCTGCTATATCCTCAAATACCTCCAAGCTCTTTCCTGACATTGGCAAAATCCACTTTAATGTAGGATTTGTATTCCTGTTTTGCAAATTCCTCGGCAATCGTTGACTTTCCAACTCGTCTTGCTCCTTCTAAAAAGGACAGAGTACTTCGGTGCCTTCTTCTCTTTCCAATATTTTAGTTTTTCAAACGCTTTCCTCTTAAACATAGATTATCTCCGTAAATCATGATATTTCCTATCTTCCATGGTTAAAAGCATAGTATACTACTGTTTTGGAGAGGATTTAAAAGCGCTAAAAACTACCGTTCTGATAAAGTTAGCAATAAAACTACCATTCTGTGAAGATTTAAAACACATAAAACTACCGTTTTTAAAAAGGATTTGAAAACATCCCTTTGTAGCAGTCAGAAAAGTAGTAAGAAAAAGCGAAGTACTTTATAAACGCCTTCTTCAATTCGGCAAACGAAAGACCTTCTTCTCTCCTCTTCTTCTATCACAATCAAGGCCTTCCTCCTGCATCTCCCGGCTTAACAAGTAGGCTCTTGTCTTTTCGAATCTGCAGGAGTTCCTGCAGTTCCTTTTCACTCATGCTCTTATGTTCTTCAAGATAGAGAGTACCATCTCTGTAAGAGAGTGCTTTATAGCTATGCTCCTGTTCCATATTCTGTTGCATAGCTAGGAAAATAGGAGGATAGGAATAAGTAGACTCGTTTCCTTTCTTCACTTTTATCCTGCTCACTATTCCTATTGGGTAAAAATCAATTTAAAAGTATTGGGCGTAATAATCAGTTCCGGTTTTCGTTCACAGTCTTGATAAGCCCGGTAAATCTTTCTATCCCTGTCCCATAGGACTCTATCAACTTTTAAACGAAGACAGAGCTCTGCCAGCTTTTTGTTTCTGGGTAAGATGTTCCATTGCAAATATCTCTTTACTCAGACCTGCCAGTAAACCGCCGAGAGAAATAAATTCCATACAGGCATCATTTGCACTGATAATAATACTTCCGCTAAAAGCTATAATCTCTATGAATCATGGCGTTCAACAAAGCTTCGCAAAGCGTCTTCAGGATAGTCTGTTAATCAATTCTTTCTAAGCCTGAAAATCTCGCAGTTCGATTAACCAACTGTAGATAGGCATATCCCTCCTCTAGTTGCCGAAATATAGAACCTGAAAATTCCTTTCTATCCTTAAATATACTTTTTGTCTCTCCGTCAAATACGGCAATCTTCAGGGTATGTTGACATTGATCTCGAAAAGAATCCATGCCAGATTGGTAAATTGCTTATCTCAGGATTCAGAAGGCCTAAGGAAGTAAAGCTTTTTCTTCAGAAAGAAGTTCCCTTTTCAAAGCTCTCTTTCATTGCTGAGTTAATTCCGATTCATCGCACGGAAGCTCTTCAAACACATCTCCATCTGCATCTTTTATCATCCTCCGAATCGTTCCGAAGAAGCTTGAACCGTTGATGCTCCTGCCTCACGTAAACCCCTGTAGGTTTTAGACCTTCTTCTTAATGTAGTACGGCTTATAGCTTCTCTCCCACTTGAATTTCAATCACATAATCCTCTCGCAAAACATATCGAATGAACATGGTAATATCAGAGTGCTATAGAATCTCTTATCCCATTGGTAAGTCGTGTATAGATGTCATCAACATTTTTACACCAACAACAGTTTCAAGGTCATTGATTCCTAAGTATAATATGCCTCCTCCTGTATTAGCAAAGGCAATAACGGTTTTATAGACATCCTCTGTAAACTGCTCTTTATATTCTCTTTTTCCTTTCATAATCCACGGAAACACCTCCTTTTCCCTTATTATATATGTTTTCACTATTATTCAATCATAAAAGTGAATATTTATATTTATGATTAAACCACTTTCATTTTATATCTCTCTTTCCATACAATGCAGAAAGCTCTTCAGCTCCTCTTCTTTACTTTTTAGCTTGTATTTTCTTTTCTAAATATAAGCCCGTATTTGTCTCTCTTTCCTAAACTCATCCTGAATTACTAAGATCTCTTTCTTCTCTTCTTCTGCACAAGCACAAAACCTGAGCCTAAGATTCCTAAGGATGATGAATCCCGGATGCATGTTACATTTACATCTGTGGGAGGAACCGGGTTCTTTTTCATTCTGGAAAGAAATCACTTCTTCCTTGACCTGTCCGGATACGACTTTCTTCATCAACTTAGTTTTCTGTCATTCTGAGCCCTGTCATCTGCACCCTTTAAAAGCAGGGGTAACAGTAGAACGAGTCTTATCAATATAAGGCATATATCCATCCGGGTTTTTCTCTACAATATACTGGAAGTTTTCTGGTAAATTGAAGGCCAAACTTTCTCCGTGAGCCAGAGTGAATGAAAGGAAGCTGTCTACGGTTTTCCTCCTGTAGTCTTTGCAGGCGTAAATTGTACCTTTAGCATGAGTATTTTGCATCAAAGTAGTATTCTTTAATCTGTCAAACTCCGCCTGGGTGATATGCTACCCTGTTGTACAAGTGAATGCGAAGGCAAACTGCTTTCTGCGTCCGCCATCTCTCCTCTTACCCGCTTCTCAATCCAGAAGAACCTGCTTGTTTCTCTTCCTGATAGTTGTTCGTGAAGGAGATTTCTGTATTCTGCGCCTGTCCAGTCGCTTTTTCCATCTTCATGGTCGCCTTCATTACCTTAACCGCCTTTGCCGGCCTTGGTAATGTTGGCTTCACAGCACCATTCTCAATACTCAGTTTTTGGAAAATGTAGTTTCTTGTTGTTGGCACTGTATTCCTCATCCGGGTGCCCTAAGATTTCCTCTACATAGTAGTTGTCTCCAGCATGAGTTTGAATTTCAATGGAATAAATCGTGTTATTTCCTGTGCCTTGCATCTTTGCATAGCTTTCCAGTACAGGGCTTGCAGTGTTTTGGAAAGCTCTGTATAGAAGCGATAGGTTCCCAGTTCCTAGCTGCTGACCTGAAGCAACGCCGTTAATCACCTTTTCCTGATAAACCTTTAAGGAAATGTTTTAGCCGCTGCTAAAAATAGCCTGGTTGTTACCCTGTAAAACCGTTAAAACGCTTCTTTCTAAGGCTAAGGGTTCCGGGGTTGCACCTGTAAAACAGGCTTTGATATACCTTTTCTTTCTCCCGGCCTGCTTTCCCGGTCTTTGAGGACTCCCGATCGGAAGGAACCGGTGTCTTCAACTTATAGTACACCTTCGCTCCATCATTGGAGAAAACCATCATTTGTCGAGAAGAAGTATTTAATTCCGCTTCCTTCCCACATATTTGTCAGGCTTTCCAGGTATATACATCGGATAAGTCGGTTTTGCCTCTCCGGTATTCTTATATCCGGTAGCCAAATACTTTTCATAATGCCACTCTACTTGGCCAATGCTTGGCCTTAATCTGATAACGATAACCGGGAACCAGCTCGTAGTTTGGGATCTATAGTTTCCATGCTCGTAAAGCAAATTCAAGCTTCAATTTTGTTTCCCTTAATAGCCTTGTCCGCAGAATCCATAGTTCCGGGAACAACGCTTGCCTTCACCTTAGAAGCCAAACCATTTTTCAATCCACTAACTTCCAGTTCTTCCAAATCAGTAATAGGGTCACTGTGGGAGGTTGCTTCTACATTTCCTTTTCCCCTCTTGAATTGACCTTGTAGTCTCTAATCGTACAACCTCTGCATATTGCGTCCGTAATTGCCGCAGGATCCTGGTCTACATTTTTCCGATAAGGTATCTTCAATGCTAACCCCTGTATAATTCCTGCTAAAAGTCATGTGATTTGCAATATCAGTCAAACGCCCTAGCCATGAGCAGCTTCGTTAGATCCCTTAAAGTAAGGCTTTTGTTTCCGTACCTACCGGTAAGGCAACTTCGGATTCGTCAATCTGTCCGAGGTGAGAATGTCCGCCTTCTGTTCCCACACCTACCGCATAGAAAGCATCCATTTTGCTGATGTTTCGAAAGTGCTATCTTCGGCTTGCTGCATGACTTCTTCTTCATAGTCAAAACCGTTTCCAATTTCTTCTCCTGTTAAGAAGTTACGGATGAAGAGGTTTTACAGAACCCTGTTTCTACTATTATAAGAATCGATTAAAATTCTGGTTATAATCCGTATGAGGTCTCTTGATCCATGCGATGAGGATCTCCATCCGTTACAAAAATCACTACATGCATCGGATCTTTGACCGGAAATGCCGTTCAATGCTTTAGTGGCCTTTTTAAATCCCGCCTCCGTAGTTGGTACTTCCCTTATAACCGGTATTTCTACCAATTGCGCCGGATGATGCTTTGGAGTCCGTTGACGTATACATTACTCATTCCTGATTCTTGGTCACCACTTTGCAATGCTGGATGGGTCGTTTATTCTTATTTGGGTCCAATGTTGTACTTATTGTCCTTAGCTATCAGTTGCTGCCATGATATCTCTTTTTGCTGCTGAACCGCTACCAGAGCGAACACTTAATGCTGCAGTATGATCCACATTTCCGGAGAAAGGTTACCATAGCATATTCTACATCCAGGTCTGTATTGTTTCTAAGCTTTTTCTTAACAAAGGCTCCTGATGCTGTCTGTTGCATACTCATAGCGCCTTCTGTACTTCCGGCTCTACAGAGGATTTAATCGCTTTTTCTCATCTCGATTTCTTCCTCCTTACAGGTCTCTAAAACATTATCATAAGAGTGGGTTGGCTGAAACTTTACCGCCACTTAGAGGATTCATGGTTAGATTCATACTTCCGGGAAAGTATCGCTAGACAAAGAGAACATACAGCTATCCTTTTGTCCCATAGCAGAATTATGTCCCTCTACTGTCAGGATTAAATCATAACTGCCATCCTTGTTGTCATGGATATACTTATCGTATAAACAGTATTTTGGGGTAAAGACCAGCCTGTATGCTTGTTAATTCTGCTATCCGGCTCAGCCCACACGCATAAACCGTCTTCTCAGTGGTCAGCTCTTTTCGTTCCACGCCTCCATCAGTTACTGCCACTCTGTCTTCCCCGCATTAGCTCCATTGAACGGAAAATAGAATTACTAACCTCATTGGAATAGCTAACTGTACCATCACTATTTCTGGTCTGTGTTCTGTAAAATCCCTTCAAACGGTATCCTGCCAAAAGTTAATCTGGGGTTATCCTTCGCAAAAATACTGGTTTGAATTTAAAAATCCTTCAAGGGAATAGAATACTTCAATTGCGCCCTGATCCCTCAGCCACATTTTCAAAATAACATTATGGGACAAGGGGATATTTCACATAGAACATTGGGTACCGAAATTTCATGTACCTCAGCACCTTCCTTCTCGTCTTCCGTGTACTTCGCAGTGTTCTTTAAAGGATGCTGTACATCATTTCATCCATCAAATGGTTCCGGTATATGCAGAATAGTTAAATACAAAACACTTTACACGGTTCTTAAAAGAAATCTTATTTTCACTAACTCTAAGCCCCTGATAAACCTCCGGTTCTCCATAACCACAGTTTTCTTTGTCACCTTATAGACATAGTCCTCTGATGCATTATGTTTTTCTTCTTTCTGCCAGGTCCTAAATAAACGTCTTTTCCGGAAACATCACCTTCCCCAGTCGTTGATTGACCGGATGCCGTTCTCTTTTCCACTTCTGATCAGTTTCATCGTACCAAAGTATATTCTGTATACGGAATCCATCCTCATCAAGGATAAATACCGCTTCTTTAGCCACTTCGACCCGCTGTCAGTTTCAGAACAAAGGCGGGCTGCTAACCTGAAACTCTTTGACCAGTTTTTCAGGGGCGATTTGCTAGTGGTCTAAGATTTCTTTTTCCCAACTCTTCTCTGTGTATCCTGTACCGATAAGTCTTCTCCGGAAAAGATTCCCAGTCTCTCCGCTTTCAAAACCTCTTCTATGCGGAAGTCCTTATAAGGAGCATCATCCCTTCTACATTTCTCTTTTACTTTCTCTTTAGCAATTTCTTCACTATCCATCTCCTCTTCCACAAGGTGATACACCGCGATTTCTTCTGCCTGTACTTCGCTTGGAATAAAACTCACTATCCACACTGATGCGAACACCAACTTCTTTTGTGGGTTCTGCTTCCTTCCACTTCCGCCTCTTTGAAATGAATATCTACAAATAAGGAGTTATCGTAGATTCCTTTTCCTGGTTCTTTTCTATCTGCTTATCAGAAAGACGATTCAACTCGGATCCGGAAGCTTCTTCCGGCTTTCTCATCCAGTTTCGCTTCCATCTGTACCGGTACAGCAAAAAGCGTCCTTCTCATAGAAAACTTCTACGGTACCAAAGCCTTTAACCTCTTTAAACTGAGCTTCGTCTTCCCAGCTCATTGATACTATACTGTACATATCCTGCGGTTCTTACCCTTAGATAAGTCTAAGCCTGCAAAAGGAGAAAAGCCGCTTCCTCTTCAACTACATTTTCAGCAGTTAAAACTCCTGTTGCAATGCTTTTGTGCATTATCTTCTGCCTGCGCCTCTGCCGCTTGCCTGCGCTGTGGCTTCCCTCTACAGCCTGTCCTGCATCTCCGGCTTGCTCAGTCACAGTTGCTTCCTGATTTCCTGTCTGCTCTTCTGTAGTAGAAGCATCAGCATTTCAGCTCCTACTTCCGCTCCTACCGGCCCCTGGGCTTTACCTGCTTCAGGCACTGCTGCATCATAATATTATCTACCAAAGCTGTAGAACTTTCAGCATTTTTCTTTTTAGGAAACTTAGCCTCTCCCTCTTTTTCTAAAGAGAAAGAATTTTTCCCTCTTTCCTGTACGGTTACGATAGGATAGCTGTCATCCTCTACCTGCTGAACTGGAAGGATAGAGGCTCTTCTCCGGCATTTTCATATACAAGGTAAAATTTCCGCTCCGGTCAGCTTATAGATTTTTCCTTTTCCAGATCACTTGCACTGACTCTTTCGCCCTCAGGAAGCATACGTCTGAGGACAAAAGCCTCCTCCAAACTCATTCCCTTGGAAAAAGTGAATCAACTCCGGATAAAGTCTCTGGAATTCCTTACGAAATCACTTTCAGTATCGAAAAAGCAAAAGGCTGTCCTTCTTCTTTTGTACCTCTTTTTCCCCTGATTATCTCTTCTTTGCTTTTCTACAAAAGACATGCACATTTCCGTCTAAAGAAAAGAGCTCTGCTTCCAGCCTGCTTCGATCAGTGGGATTTCATAAATCTCCGCATCATCGGATCTTTCTATGATAGCTCCATCAGGGGCAGCATTCTTGCTATACGCCTGAACGGACAAGGCATCGTAAGAGCTTTTCGGTTTTGCAAAAGTTTTCCTCTGCGGCTCTCCGTAAGTCCCTCTCCTCTCAGGCGAATATTCACCTGATTACCTTCTAAAACAATTTTGTTTTCTGAAGAACCTCCCTGTTCTTCCTGTGCATCCGCAGATAGCACCAATCCGCGAGAACCTGTTAAAAATAAGGCAGAGCACCATAAGCATGGAAAGCTTAGCCTTCAATTCTTTACGACTCTATTCCTTTTCTGCGAAAGTACTCTCATTTGTCATCCCTCTTTTTCTCTATTCTCTTAGGCTTCCACAGAAACATCTTTTCGAATTCTTTCCAAAAATGGACCATATTGCTGTCCGAGAAAGTATTAAATAAATACCCTTTTCTTTCTCCACTACAATATCGGCCTTTTTAGAAAAATTATAACGAAAGTTTTTCGCAAAATGCATTTTTATTTTAACTTTTTATTTTTAGAAAAAGCATGCAAGGATTCCTTTCTTCTCGATTGAGTCATTCCTCCACAGTACCCTATTCTTATTAAGTAGAAATTTTTCAACGGAAGTATTTCGACAAAAAGAGGGATGGTATTAATTTTTAATATTTCATCCCTCTTTATCCTTCTGACACTATTCATCTGTAAAAAGAAGCAAGTTACAAGCCATATTTTTCTCTTATCTCTTTTTAGTGCTTCTTTTTCGGATATAGTCCTTCCGGCAGCGATATCTTCTTCAGAGCGTTCTATTTCCTCATAAATATCTTCTTCATCTTCTATATCTTTTAGTAATTCAGCAAATGAGGAATAGCTATTTGGTGTATAGTTGTTCTACCTCACGCAGAACCTCAATAGTAATCTCCAAGTTGGTTTTTCTTCTTAAGGAGCTTCTTCCTTCGTCATCTTCCTACTCCTTTTCAAATAATAAAACAGATATGCTTAAAATTTTTCCCTAGAGATACTCAGATACAATCGGCCCGAGGACTGGTTATTTCGGAAAATGACTGGTTATTTACTTTTACCTTCAATTATCCACTGACCTAATTTTGTCGAACCTTCATATCGAATAAGTCCTGCTTTCCTCATTTAGCTAAATGATAACGTGCACCATCAACAGTAAGGTTTTGAGTTTTTCTGCCATTGCTTTTGCGCTAATATGAGGATTTTCCGCGTATCTTGATAATCTCTTCCTGTTTCATGGTAGTTTTTAGTAGTAGTTTTAGTGATAGTTTTCTCACTACTACTATTAAACTCATTCAAAAATTCTTTATTTATTACTATAACTGCATTTGTATAGTTATCTTCTTCATTATCGGGTGAAAACTTAAGCTCAGGAAGCCATTTTCAGATAGTGCATCCTTTGCACGCCTTATACCCTGAACCGTAAGACTCTATTAAGTTAAGGGAGAGAACATCTCTTTAAGTTCTTTGTTGAGATACTGCCTTCTATCAAAGCTTCTGTCCTTGTTAAGAGCTTCAGACTGTCACAGGAGGGGTGGTCTATTATGATTTACAAAAGAAATTTTATCCTGTAAATATAAATCCTACATATTCAGACGTATCATATTCCCTTATGCAAAATAGCATTCGTCATAAGTTCCTCAAATGCTGTGAGAGGATAGTTATAAGATAATCTTATGCTCAATTTTATCTGCTTCCCTTATGGTATATGAAAGCGTATGTATCTTCAAAATATTTGCTGACCTGTTTTGCTGTATCCAAACCGGGCATCAAAATTCATTTTCAATCCTTCAACTTTAGACTCTTTTATTCCCTCTATCGGTCTTTTTAGGAATTGCTTTTTCTCCACTTTCTTTATTATCGACTTCTTCAATACCAACAAACAATAAGCCCTATCTCATTGTTCATATAGTTATTAGCAAGCTACAAGCAGTTTTTAGAGGACTTTTTCACTCTGAGGTGGTAAGCTCTGAGCTCAAATCACCGCCTTATCAGAGAAATCAATCGAATTGATGTGCAAAACGCCATAGTCATCATACAACGTTTTTCCTGTCTCTGCGCACCAAAACTTTTAGGAAAAGAGTCGCCGGTAAGTGAAAACGGTCTAAAACTCTATCTCCATCTTTTCCTCTGTAGGCATAGCATAAGCGGATTGAATATGGGTTCTCTTCGCGGTATTTACCACAAAAGTCAATCTCGAGCTGTTCAACAAATTCCCCTTTTCGTCTCTGGCATATACTACCCCCACATCCACGGAAAACTTGTCTTACCATCAATTCGTTATAGAATATTTTTCCATGATATGAGTCATCTCCTGCTGCCGAAAACCGAGTCTGCAGCATTTCGTAAACCGATATCTTCACTGTAATATTTGTTTGGTGAGTCCAAGTAGGCTTTTCCTTCACATCATAGCGTTTTGCTTTCCGAGAAAAGGCATCCTCAATGTCCGATATACGCTCGAATAGTGTTTGGGGGCAAATGCCTTGCTTAGTTACAAGGTGTTGGCCAGCCTGCCCGGATTATGCAGAGAGCCTATGGAAGAACAAGGAGCAGATCCAAAATCTGCTCTAAGATATCCTATAATTCTATCTTTTTCTTTCCATGATATCCTTAATATACACCTCCGAAAGAGTTTTGTTAATTCATCTTTGCACCGTCATTTAGCCTGGATAAGATTAAGGCATCCCTCATAAAAGCATAGTCGTCGAAATATTTTATCTCCTCACTGCGGAATAGTATTCTAGAAGCTTAAGGGGTGGACACGAATTTCATCCTTCTCCTGAAACTCGTAAGAATATCACTGGAAAGCATCTTGGTTAGCACATGCGCCACACATCCAGATTCGGAATGGAAAAGTAAATCATTGAGCATCATGAAGCTAATCTTCTTTCCCTCCGGATTGTAAGGATTCGATACTTCATCGGACGTCTGAATTTCATCAATAAAAGGTAGTGTTCCTCTGTTGTTCCGAGCTTCTCTCTGATAAAAGAACTTAAATGAAGTGGATCTCTAAATTGAATATCTTTTGCCAAGTCCAGCTCAATGCTGATAATCTGCTCTTCCTTTATATCCTGATTAAGCAAATAGTCTTTATATATAGCTTCTTCAACAAATAGGACTTTCCGCATCGTCTGATTCCGGTAATCGCTTTAACAAACCATCAAAGCGATAGGAAATAAGCTGATTTAGATAAGTATCCTTTAATTTCCATAATTCACACTCCTTATATTGAATGTTATTATACAAAAAGGCTTTATATTCATTGCTACAACTATTTGCCTCCTGTGCAAGTTTCTTTCCATGAACTTGTTTAGAATTTATCTTGCTTCTCTACAAATGCACAAGTCCTTCCTTTTGTTCTTTGCCTTACTTCTCTTTCTTCTCTTTCTTCAATAAATTGAAAAAGTAAATTCTAATGCAGAGAGTAAATTCTACCTAGCTTTAAAAATCCCTAAAATCAGGCAGTTTGAAATTTCATTTCTGCCTGATTTTGCTATAATAGTGCATAACAACCTCAAAAAAATCTCTTTCCGGACATGGGAAATAAGCCACAGGACAAGTCGTGTGTAGGACTAAATTCCACTGGCTATATCAAAAATGTAAAAGTTTTTGCCCTGTCTGACAGCAGATCTGTTTTGGGTTGTTGGGTTACTAAAAGCGAATCAGCTTGAGCCTCAGACAAACCTCGTCAGGATGAATAGGGCCCGAGCTGAAGTGCTTTTAAGACATCTTCTCCATATCGGTTTAGTGCCCTTTGATAAGGGGTATCTCCGTTTAAGCTTTCCCTTGGCGTGGAATTGATGTGGTTTACAATGCGATTCACATCCCATTGTGTAAGAAAAGCAAAAGAAGAGCCTTTTGGAAGAATCATGCGGAGCATGGTGTGGGCTTGCTCTAAGCCTCCTTTTTGCCCGCTACGCATAGGATCACAATAATAAATGCTGCTACGTTGTATCCCATTAGGATTTGTTTCTAAAGCGACAGGATCCCCAAACTCCGATCCTCGGTCTGTAAGGATATATTCAAAGATAGATTGAAAGTCAAAGACATCTTCAAAACGTCGCTCTAAACGGTCAAAGACTGCTTTGACAGCCCCCTTTGTACATCGATTTAACAGATAAGCCAGGAAGAGTTTTTCCTCTGTAAAGAAAAAAGTTAGTAGGGTTTTTTGTGAGTCTCTGCATGAATGAACAGTATCCATCTCTACAAAAGAATTTAATCCAAGCTTCAAGAAATCCTCATAGCTTCGACCATGAAATATTTCACGGTTTAAAATCTGTGTTTTATGGCATTTCCTTGGTTTGAATGTCACTTTTCGTTTTAAATCGATATTTTTGGAGCTAAAAATTCCTTGGTCAATGTAGGGAGTACATGGTGCGAACAGACATCTGTAATTCGGATGATTCACTAAAAATCTGGTAAGGTGATTGCCCCTTTGCGATAAGTGGTGTGATGATGTTGTCTTTTTCTCTTGCTTCCTTTTCGGAAAGATTTATGCCTCGACGAGAGTCCTTAAGGGTTTCCCTATATTTTCTATCAGCAAATCTGGCATCATAAGTATATTTATGGGCGATGCTGCATTGATGAAGCTTTTGCGAGCAGCCATTACAAACGTAGGGAGCCTTCATTAGACGATTACAGCATTCCTTTTCAAAGTCCTTGCAGGTCTGATTACAGCTAGGACAAGAAGTACACTTTATCTCACAAAGGATAATCTTTTTACAGACATTTGTTTTACGACACTGGTAACGATGAACACAGAAGTTCTTTTTGTTCAGAAAACTGCCCTTGTGATACCAGTTTGATGCTCGGTGTTTCTTCACTTCCTTAGAAATAGTAGAAGGATCTTTGCAAAGATACTTGGCAATCTCCTTAAAGGAAAGTCCTTGATTTAGACTTTGTTCTATAAAGAGTCGGTCTTCTAAAGAAAGATGTTTTTGGTTACCGGGAATAATTTTACTCATAATAAACTCCTTCCATTGCTGTCAGAAGGAGCTCTAAACATACCATGAGAAATGTGAAGAGAAAAATATCAACTGTGCAGAAGTAAAATCTACCGGGGAGACAGATGAGTGGATTTACTTTTCATTTTGGCCTCTTTCTTCCCGAAAAAGCCATTGCTCCTCCTCTTCCGTGTTACACTTGCAGGTTTGAACAAGTTTTGACAAGTTTTGTCCCTTGCAGGACTTGTTAAAAATCGAATATTGTAGGCTAGCCTACGCCGATGAAAAAATATGAGAAAGGAAGGAAAATGCAAATGAAAAGCGGTGACGACACGGATCCTAGTACTTATGATATTTCCATGGGGCAGGGATTTGTAAATTTCTCGTCCTTCCTTCTAAACGGATAAATCGTGAAAATATCATAGGATTCTTTTCCCCTGATGTCCATGATTTTGGGAAGGAGCTTACATGAACGAAGAAGAGAGAGAGATTTTACAGGATTACCAAAAGGGAAATTCCTGGATATTTTGCGAGGGACCGGATGAGCCGCTATTAAGAGGCGTTTGGAGAGAAGACTACCATGCCAACGATATGGCTGCCTGTCTTCCAGAACTGACAAAGAAGAAAGAGATATTCTATTCCTTATTGGATATGGACAGCCTTGCGCAGTGGAGGCCTGAAGATGCTGACCAATGTCGAAGAAAATGGACCCAAAAAGCTGCAGAGATTCTGGTAGAGATGGAGGCCGGATGATGCGGTAGACTTATTAAAGGAAACCAGTGATGAAAGTAAGACAACCTGGTTTTCCCACATGCCGGTGGAAGACCGAGACTGAATTACAGTCTTTGGCGTCCTATAGCGAGACTTAATCGGTTCTCGTGTGACTACCAATTTCGTGTCTTTAAATCCCATTTGGACATTCAGTGGAGCTATGCGTTCCTTGATTGAACAGGCAGCGGAGCACGACAGCATTCCACCCTCTAGATGTGGTGGATGAAACTGACTCTATTACGGTGCAGTGGTTTAAAGGATATCGTCGTTGCCCGAAAGGATACGAGCTGGGAGGACATTACCGAAACCGCCCTGCTTCGTTTATGTGCAGACGAGCGGATTGAGGATTGCTTGGAAAAGATTAAGGCCTCTTCTGAAAACTCCATTCCTGTCCTTGGAGATAATAAAGGAAATCCTTGGTGTGATTACTGCCCAGGATATCTTAGAGGTTTCCGATGATGAGATGGCGGAAGACTACGCTTCGCTAAGTTGGGAGGTCTTTCTGCTGAAGAGATTTAAATGAGCCGGTTATGGATGAGTGTGAAGAAGCGTCTTCCTATTTGTAGATTGTGCTTCTTTTCTTAGGTCTTTTGGTTTCCACAGTAGTTTGGACTTTTGAAACCGTAGTGGCACAGCTAACTTTCATCGTCGCCTTCCAGTCCTTGATTTTGGACATGGCGGAAATCTAGGAACCCAGTCCCTTGCAGTAACCATCCGTGTCTTAATGGATGAACAGCTAAGAGGCAGATAAATTAAAGCTTAGTGCCAAGGAAATGAGTATTGGCGGTATCAACGGTTTGGTTCTGGGCTTTTTCTCCTTGGTGGGAATCGGCGCTTATATATTGTCTTTAAGCATATGCCTCCATGTCTCCATCAGAATGCCTTCTGTATCGGCATTTCCTAATGCAGCTATGGTCATCTCTCCTCCTTTGTGAACCATCGTCACCACATCTTCTTTAAGAAGATCGGCGTGAACCCGGCGGCAGCCTCCGGCGTGATTACCACCATCAATGACCTGGTGGGCGTGGTAGCTACTGTATGGACTGACATGGCTACTGATCACGCAAATCATGCAGATTAAGGTTGCATAATAAAAATAAAGAGAGAATAGAGAGTTAAAAGATACATATTCCTGCTTTTCGCGGTATAGCTTTGTACACGGGGCACGCTCCGCTAACTTCGCCTTCAGTAAGGGTACTAAGCTTTCAAGCTTCGTTTTCACTCGCTTTCAGCAGAGTGCCCACGGCTCAGATTACCCCGTATCACAAAGCTATGCTGCGGAAAGACATAAGATAACTTCTCTTAATCTCATTCTTCTTTATCCCCAAGAGCAGAAACAAACAAGTCTTATCGGCGCAAAATATCCTATCTCAATCGACCTGCTGACGACAATAGTTTAAAAGGTCTATGGCTTAAAAGGCTTTTAGGACAAAACCTGTTGATAGAAAACCGCTCTGCCCTTGGCGAATCAAGGCGACAAGGGCGGTTTACTTTATACGAAGGATAGAGATAACGCAAACTATGTGTTATCTCTATCGCTATCTCTCTTCGAGCCTTTGACTCCAAGGGCATGAGACTTACGCACTCCGAGCTTTTCCCGGTCCATGGCGAAAAGATTCTGCCCCTGATAAAAGAGCGCCGTGCAGGCCATTTATATGTCTGTAAGCTCGTTTCTCCTAGCCTGCTGCAAAAGCTTGGTTTCCAAAGGATGATAAATGCAGTCGGCAACAAGATTCCCTTCTCTTAGTAAGCTGCTATCTTCCAGCAGAGAACGATGCTCTTTCATCCCTACAGAGCTGGCATTGACCAAAATGTCACAGCTCTTACGCAGTTCTTCAAATCCTTTTCAAGGCTAAAGAAATATTCCGTCCACTTTCCATTTCGCATCCGCTCCACAAAATCTTCATACTTCGCTTTGACTCCTCTAACCGACCTCAATTTCCAAAGTTTCCGTTCCGATTCCGTAGCTTAGAGAATAGCCTTCCTGCTCCTCCCTAAGCCCAAAACACGCTTCTTTCACTTAAAGGCAGTGCCCTGCTGTTTCCAATCCTCGGAAAAATCCCTTGCCATCGGTGCTGCATGTCCTTCGATTTCTCCATTTCTAGCACCAATGTATTTACAGGAATGGGCAAGACTTGCCTCTTTGGAAATTCTGTCACAAAGGGGAATAACCGCTTCCTTCAAAGGGCATGGTAAGATTGCAGCAAGACTTCATTTTCCGGAAAGAGAAGAGCCTCTGCTAAATCCTCACTGCTTTCAAGTCCAAAAGCCAGGTAGCGGGCATTGATCCCCAAGGCGAAAGGCCTCATTATGCATGTGCAGGGGAAAGACTATGCTCCACCGGACTGCTCAACAGCCCAAAGAGAGCGGTTTTCCGTCAATTTCCCAAGTTTTTCTTTCCTTACTAAGTTCCATACTTGCTCCTACTGCATAAGTCTACTGTGCCGCTCGATTTTCTCTAAACTTCCGCTTATAAAACACTGCACCAATCTTAAACTAATCTCTTGTTTCTCTACTTTCATTTTTATCGCGCTAAAGTTTTCTCGCTCTCAGTTCCAAAATGTATGTTCCCGAAATTTATACATTTCAATCTCTGCTTTACGAAGCCTAAGTCCATAGGTGCAAAAGCAGTCACTTAAGCAAAAATGCTATATAGTCCAGACTTTGCCAAAAGCACTGCGGTCAAAACATGAAAATGCCACCAACATGAGTCCATGACTTTTGCCATTTCCGTGATTCCCTCATTATGAAAGAATATAGCTTCTGTAAGATGACATCCCATTTGTCGGATATGGATTTGGTGCAGAAGGTGGTTTGCCATTGGAATTCCTCCGCCTTTCGGAAAATGTTAAGTGCATGGCACAGTGAAACTTGAGACTAGACTGGCAAAACTGGTCCGGCCAGGAGGCGGGCATGATTCCCAGCAAGAAACAAATCAAAGCCTCAAACAAGAGGGCTTTTCTTCAATACTTCTTTTCTCGGATTGCTGCTACCACGGCACAGTTTTCTACTCTTGCTTTCTGTACTCGAGGGATACTATTTTTCCTAGCAATGGAATTGCGTTCTGTACTCTCTTGGCTTCTAGACTCTTGGTTTTGAATCTCTTCACTATTTTTCTGTCTAAGACGTACTCGAGTAATCCTACACCGAAAAGATAGGCGCTAAAGGTGCCAAGGGTGTAAGCCCTCCCCCAGTTTCCTTTTCAGCGGAAAGCATCATCATCACAGAGGTTTGCGGTCTGAGCATTGGCGAAAGACTTCTGCCCCCTCGGGCTGTAAGTGTATCCACCATAAAAGCCCCCACTGCAAAGATGAGGAGGCAGCAAAAGCTTTCTCACGACGGTGCAAGACTTATCCATTTTGTAACAGCCTTTGTCTTACAATCTCAGACGCCAAAACTCCGCAGGCTACGGAAGCATTTAAAGAATCAGTTCTCCCTTCATGGGGATGAAGCCTGCATATCCTGGCTTTCCTTCACCAAGCGGGATACTCCTTCTCCTTCATTTCCCAGCACCAGTCCGGTAGAGCCTGTCAGGTTCAGCTTATACATGCTCTCCTTCATATCTCCGCAGACATGACCCATGCCTTCCTTCTTCAGCTCCTCCATATTAGTTTGCACGTTGGTAACCTTGCAAACCTTGGTGTAGTTCAACTCTGCACTGGTTCTGGCTACTGTTGCGGTTAATCCTGCCCTTCTTTTCGGAATAATATGGTACCTGTGGGCTCACTGCCAATTTCGCGGTACGAATCGCATAGCAGATTATGTCTGTAATACCGTCTAAAAGGAAGATGGTGCTTCTCCCCTGTCTCTTGCCACTTGAAGCAAGTCCTCTAAAGCGCATATTCATAGGCGGAAAGGTGGGCAGTAACCCCTGGTGCATGCTCCCTGAGGACATCTCATCCAAAGCAGGATTTCTTCACAAAATCAATCACCAAATCCTGTTTCTTCGCCTCTCTGAGAATACGTAAAAATAGGGCTCGTCTTTAAACCATCCTGAATAAACAACGGGCGATCAATGGTCTTGCCGGCACGAAAGGCCTCCAACACCGGATTTCTGCCGATTAGGGTACATCCTCTTCTCTCATTCTCTTCCTCTTTCCTACTTCTATGCTCTAAGACTTTTGAACTGTCTATCGCTGAGATCTTTCTATCTTTCAGATCTTTCTCATATATCTTGCTTGATAGCTTTCTTTTGTAAGCTCTTTATAGCTTTTTATAACTAAATCATTTTTCTAGTTTTGCTTTATGCCTTTGTCTCTTCCTGCGCCAACAAATGCTCTAAAGCCTTCTCCACCAGACTAATCAACCTGGATATCTTTCCGGCATAATAAAAGATAGCCTAAAAATGCCCTCCAAATCCTGTGGCTCTTCGATAATCCGTAATGCTGGAGTTTTTGGGTGGCTTTGGGACTTATATGATTTCTGGCTCTTCGATAAACGGAAAGCTCCTCTTCCGTTAAAGCTTTTCTTCTATCAGGAAGCCCATCAAGTCCTGACTGCGCACTTAGCAAACCAGCTTGGTCTTTCTGCGTTTACCCGATTCAGAGTTTTTCCTGATATCTTCTGCAAAGAGTAATCTCGCACGAAAATCATGAGATGGAATCCCCAACATAAGCCAGCGCCAAGGGGACAGCTCGAGGTATCATCAAACACCTTCCTCCAGAGCTTCTTGCTCGGAAACTCCCTTGCTTAAATACCTTGTTTTCAAAGGAATAAAGGTTTCTCCAACTCCTCCCACCATGGAGCATTCCCGCCTTTAAATCTTTGCTGCCATCCCACCGTTTCTTGTATCCTTCAATTGAATACCCAATGCCAAAAGCTCATCACGAATCTCGTCGCTCTGGCAAAGTCCTTATTCTTTCTGGCGTCCTGTCTTTGCTGAATCAAAGCTTCTGCCTTTTGCACTAAGCTCCTCTTCCTTCTTCTCGAGTACGAATACCCAGAACTGCCATCAAGGTTTCCAACTTCTGTAAAGGGCTTCTCCGTAGGTCTTGGAGGAATGCTCCTCTACAGTGGCATTGGCAAGGCGCACCAGTTCAAAAATCTGTGTAATGGCATCCGCTGTATTTAAGTGTCTTCCATCTTCTCGGAGAAGATTACTTCATAGTTTTCGGCAGTTTTTGCATTTTCCTCTTCTTCCTTGGAAAAATGCTTTCTCCTCAAACGAGGAATCAAAATCCTGCAAACGCCAAATAGCAGTAAGTTCTTCTAGGGTTCTTTGCCGCTTCCATTAGGTCCTTGGAAAAGTTAAAGAGGACTGCGGTAATGACGGAAAGCATGTAAAACAGCTCCATAGGGTCAAACTGGGAAGTTACATCTCTTACCGTAAAGAAATTTCCAAAAGACTTGGACATCTTCTTATTGTCAATGTTGATAAAGGCATTATGCATCCAATAGCGGGCAAAACTGCTCGCCGTGAGCTACCTCGTACTGGGCAATGTTTCATTTTTCATGGTGGGGAAGACCAGGTCCTCTCCGCCGGCATGGATATCAATGTCCCCCACAATACTTGGGAGCCATAACACAGCACTCGGTATGCCAGCCGGGACGCCCCTCACTCCAGGAGAATTCCAATAGGGTCTCCCATCTTCTTCAGCTTCCAAAGCACGGAAGTCTGTGGAGCTCTTCTTCTCCTCTTCTCCGGAAACCTTCAGCTCGCGAAGACCGGAACGAAGATCCTCCATATTTTATGGGAAAGCTTTCCGTAGGAGGAAAATGCTGTGGTATCGTAATACACCGTACCATCTACAGGATAAGCAAATCCCTTCTTTACCAGCTCATCAATCAGATTTACCATGCCGTCAATTTCCTCAGTAGCATAGGATGGGCACTGGCCTCCATAATGTTTAAGTCTGCCATATCCTTTTCCACTTCTGAGATATAGCGCTCGGTAATGGAAGAGCAATCTGTTCCTTCCTCCACCGCAGCCTTAATAATCTTATCATCCACATCCGTATAGTTGGAAACATAGCATGCCTTATAGCCCTTGTATTCCATAAAAACGACGGAGGTGTCGAACACAATCATGGGGCGGGCATTTCCGATATAATTAAATTATAAACCGTAGGGCCCGCAGACATACATCCGAATCTTCCCCTCTTCAATGAGGACAAACTCTTCTTTTTGCTTCGACATGGTATAAAATTTTTCATGGCTTTGCTTCCTTTTCTACGAGACAATCTTCTCATAAATGAGGACAAAATATGGTTTTTAGTGTATAGTTTTTCCCGCTGTTCGTCAAGAAAAGGAGGAAGAATATTCTCCTTTAATCGCAGTTATACCCTAAAACTTATCTTCGTACTTCACATCTTCCCATGCTAAATGTTCACAATTCCAGTTCTTAGTATAAGTCTTGTTTTTCTAATATACTTTGATAAATTGGCTCAAAAATGAGCTAATCTTTGAATTGCTTCCTCAAAACTTAGACTTGTTTTTCCAGCAGGTTCAAAATGCTCTCCACTGTTTTGTAGAAAAATATTATCTTTAAAAATAGAAATCTCTCCAGAAAACATCTTTATTCAATTCCTGTCTCTTTGAATTAGTGTTTGTCTCACAGCTTCTGCAAGTATTTTCCCCTGAAAACCAAATATACCAGACAAATAATAAATATCATAAAAATCTTTCATTCTGCTCGTACCGGACATTCTTTGAAGTATTGCATCAAATTTCTCTGCAATGGTACTTTCTAAAGAATATGTAAAAACTATAGAGGCTCAAATCCTGAGAGTCTGGTGACAATAGTCCTTTATTGGATTTGGAATAATAATATCATCAATGCCAATATCTATGGAAAATGGAATACGAACTCTTTCAATTTTCCCCATGAAATTCGTCCTTATTCCCGGATATTTTTATCCACTGATATTCGTTCCGTACCTAAAACCTCCAAGGTAATATAGTTATTATCTGTAACAACATTACAAATATCTCTCATGCTGTTCTATATTCGCCAAGCTTCCATGAAGATCCCTTAGTAAAAATCAATATCTCTTGTTGGTCTGGAATCAAACTCTGTTAATGTATAGATAAACATTCCTCCTTTGAAAATTAGATGATTCACATAAGTAGAACGAGATAATTTTCTTAAAAATTCTTCTTGTACAAAAAGTTGAAGAATCATTTGAAATGGGATTTTCTCTTGTCTTGACTGATTCTTAAGTCTTGTCAGAATAGAAGCTGCTATATTTTTATAGCCATATCCCCAATGCCTCCTTTATCTTTTTCTCAACTCGAAGAAGCTTCGCATATTTCATCAATCTTGCTTCATGTGTTCTGCAATATAACGATGAATAAGCAGTATTGAAAAATCTCGCATCCAACTTATTACGGTGAAACAATAAATCGCAAATTGTTCGTTCTCTGTCATAAATTCGCATAATTATTCCGTCTATCTCTACTTCCTCTATCCCAAGAAGGTAACGATTAGTTCTGAGAAAATGAGCTTTAACTATTGGATAAGATATATGAAATCTTGTTCGACCAGTCTTACTATCTATGGCCAGATGCCATGCAGAAGGTGTTTTATCTGTATATCCATAATAGTCTAATGCGATTCCATACATAGAACTCCATCAGGAAACAACGCTTTTAAAATAGGGATTTCTGAAAAGCTGTTCTCCTGGGTGTATTATTAATAACCTCTTCTAATTTGCTCTATCTTATCTTGCTCCAGAAAGATTTTGAATTTTCTTGTAATATAATCCTGCTTCTCGAAGTTCTGACGTCTTCATCACTCCACCATATCGCCCAAATAATTCTCTTAAATCCTCACTCATGATATATCCTCATGTTATGTACAATTTATTATATATAATTGTATAGTTTAGTAATTAAAGTATATCTCTAATCAGAAAAGTCAAGAAAAAGGGCTATAGAAGGTCTCGTTTATCTATAGCCCTTTTTCCTTTATTTTTGCCTATCTACGTCACTTTACTGTTCTGCCGTTTATACGAAAAACCTTATCTCTTATATCCATTAAAAGAAATCTTTAAACTGCTTATACAGTTCATCCTCTTCCGGAGAGGAGCTTCCCTGTTGCTCTTCAGATGGAGCTGTATCCTCCACTTCCTTCCGGATTCTCCTGTGGAATTTCCTCCTGAGAATTGTTTCCGCGCTTTTTGATTTCCTGAAGAACCGCTTCCTGTTCCGTAATCCGTATTGGCCTTTCCCAAGGTAACATGGACCTGAACCTCATTGTGATTTCACATACCGTCCTGACGCATTACGGTCAGTGTCACTTCTTCTCCGATGCGATACTTGGAAAGCAAGATTTAAGATCCGCCGTGGTAGCGATACCTTGTCCGTCAGCTTGGTTACAATGTCTCTTTCCTGAAGCTCGCTGTTAGTTTGCTCCGGTATCCTCTAAAATTTTAAAGATATATACACCCTTAAGGCATATCAAAGCTTTCAGCGGTCTGGGCATCAATATTCTTTACCTGTACACCCAGGACACCCTGCTGATCCTTTGGTACATCCTCTCTGGTCGCCAGGGTAGAGAGGGATTTCAAAATACTTTCCGCCTTGGAGGATGGAATGGAATAGCCCATACCCTCTACATCCGTATCGGAATACTTTGCCACATTGATTCCAATCAACTCTCCCTGCATATTCAGGAGGGCTCCGCCGGAAATTTCCAGGATTAATAGCAGCATCGGTTTGTAAAGACCTTCTGCGGTACCGTCCTTGGTTTTCCACATCTCTATCCTTTGCGGAAATGATTCCTGTGGTAACGGACTGGCCGTAGCCCTGAAAGGCGTACCGATGGCAACCACCTGGTCTCCCACCTCCATAGCATCGGAGGAACCGATTTCGATGACCTTAATCTGCTCTCTGGTTTCCGGAGAAAGATCGGTCAGCTTTACAGATACCAAGGCTAAATCCACTGTGGCATCTGTGCCCTTCACCTGTGCATTCACGGTACTATCGTCGATAAAGCTAACGCTTAGGGATTGGAATCCTGAATCACATGGTTGTTGGTCACAATCAGGAGCTCTGTTTCGTTTTTCCCCCACAATCACACCGGAACCGCTGGCAGGGTACTCGCTCCTCTGAATATCACCGAAGATGGAGAAAACCGTTTTCCTGATAACGCATCATATTGGTGATGGCTACAACGGAGGCATAGCCTCCTTGGCCACCTGACTGACAGAACCGGCCCTTGACTGAACAACAGTCTTCTCTTCTTTTTAAATCAAGGCACTGTCTTTTCTTTTCCTGCTCATCCTTGGGCTGTGCAGCCTTCTCTTCCTTTGTTTCGGCTTCTACGCCCTGAGAAAGCTCTCCCTCTGCCAAAAATGTGATGAATTCCGTTGGACTGGGCAAGATAGTTAATCCCACCATACTTCCTCACGTAATCACTCCAAAGCAATGCCGAAAAAGATAATTCTAGCACTCGTTTCATCTATACTCTTAATAAACATTTTCTGTCCAAAAACATCTCTTGTCTTACTGAAAGATTGTGTTCAATTTGTGATGAGAACTACATTTCTTCCAAAGGACAATGGCCTTAGCAGCAATTCCTTCCCCTCTTCCCGTAAAGCCCAAACCCTCTTCTGTGGTGGCTTTCACGAAATCTTTCACTTATCGCAGGAAAGCGCCTTAGTAATCCTTTCTTCCATCTCCGGAATATAGCTTTTTACCTTCGGTCTTTCTAATAGGGATGCAAATGTCCGCATTCCCCAGGCGATAGCCTTTTTCTTTCATCAAGGCATAGGCCTTTTTCCAAAAGGAGGAAGAAAATGCACTTATACCGCTCATCCGTATCCGGAAAATGACGTGACGTATCCCTAAAGCTACCGCCCCAGGATGGCGTCCGTCAATGCGTGTAAAACCACATCCGCATCGGAATGCCCCAAAGTCCCTTTTCGCATGGGGAATCTTCACTCCGGCAAAATTAAATCTCTGCCTTCCACCAGTCTATGCACATCATAACCAAGTCCTACTCTCATTATTTCATCCTCATCTTGCAAGCGCTACGGAAAAGTCCCGGCTTCTATACTCTAGCCAATCCCTTCGAGAAAAGCAAGTTCCTCTCTATACGCCAAGCAAGTCCCTTCGTAAATGCAAATTTCTCTCTATACACCGAGCCAATCAATGAGGGATCTTCTTCTCCTAAATCTGAATCCAGAGTCTTCTTGGCATACAAGAAATGGATACATCCTTTTCCTTTCCCAAGGACTCTCCGTCCACATGGAAGGCCATTTCCTGCTCCAAATGTATCTCTACCTTCTTAAATCGATGTAATGCACTCCCGGAAGACTCTTGTGCCATCCAAATAATGCGGTAGACATAATCCAAAAGAGCCGAAGCTTTTTCTTCGTGCTCACCAGGCAGAGGTCTAAAAATCCGTCCTCTCCGGAGGCTCCGCTTCCTAAAGCATAGCCGGACTCATAGGGATGGTTATGAATGGACAAAAGAGGATATGATTAAATTCTACCCGTTCCTCTCCATCCAAAGAATGCTTCCCTTTGAGTTTCTTTGCGCTTTAGTTCCTTGAAAAAGCATAAAAATAGGACAGGGATTTTAGAGCAGATACGCTGTTTTTTCTTGAGGGCAAATGCTGCAGCCCATAGTAAGCTCCTGCAAAATGGCGGCATCAAAGCCCAGTCCTGCGCTGACCACAAAGCGCCGATGTCCTCTTTCTCCCTCTACAATACCGTAGTCCACCTTCCGCTCTTCTTTTGCAAAAAGGCTTGCCAGGCTTTCCGGAATCTTATAGCCCTTATGTAAGGCTCTGGCAAAGTCATTGTCTCTATGTACCGGCAAAAAGGAAAATCAAGCAAGAACTGTTGTCCAGCATCGCTCGTCAATGACCTCATTCAGGTTTCGGTACCGCCGATGTCCTAATTCTTTCTTCCACGTTCAATGCCGAGGATTCCTGCATTTTTCTCCGGCTGCTTCAGCCTGTTCTTCTTGAGCGGCTGCTTCTATACTTCGACTAATCTCTTCTGCATGTTCCCTATGCATACCACGGTAATTTCTTTGGCAAAAAGCTTGGCATCTCCTTGTTTTTCCGTAAAGAAAACGCAGCCTTCTTCTCAACAAAAGACTTTCCCTCTTCCTTCATTTCTCCCAAAGCTTTAACCCCATTCCCTGTCCTGCTCGAGGATTAACGATAAAAATACCATGCGTCACCATCCATTTACTGTCTGTCTTTTTGATGACTTGAGTATATCATGGGGTGTTTTTATCGTGTATAAAATTAATATAAAGACTCTGCTGCTTTTCTTAATTGCAGGTCTTTTTGTTCTGTCGAAGATAGCTAAACTGATCCACTTCCAGCATTTCCACCGTAAGATCCGGTGTGATTCCTTTTTGTGGATGTTTCGCCCGGCCGGGCAGTAAAGTAGTAGTGGGTGGTAAATTCCACGGCGGATCCGTCAGGAAAAACTCCCGAACCGTCATGTACAATTCCCTTTCCATGAAATGGTGCCGAATACCATGCTCTGTCACTTAATCCTGCATGGTTCCTGCAGCTCCGAAGGCGGAAGCGGGTTTTGATTCATTAAATGATGATGGGCAGGTCCACTTCTAGTGTCCGTCTTGGCATACCATTCCTTTCCTCATTTATCTTCCGTATAGAAGCGGGTCTTATCCTTATCAAATTGGCGGTTGGGGTTTGGGGTGACTTCAAGACGGATGCAGGCGTTTTCGCCACCTTGTGTATGTTACTCCTTCTGTACCGGTGGCCTGCGCATTGTGTCTTCAGGACTGTTCTCTTGGTTTGTGATGGCTGCTGTCCTTTCTCTTCCGGCTTCTGCAAATGATCCGGCAAAATAGTCCAAAAGCGGTGGCCGCCTCGTCCCCTCCGGTTCCACGTAAATCGATTATCAAGCCTTCTTTTTCCTTCAATGTCTGGTTCATACTGGAAATGAAGAGATCACCGCCTCCATATAGAGCCTCGTAATGAAAGATAGCCGATATCTCCGGGCTTTTAAGTTTGCTAAGACGCGATGCCGGCATCAGTCTGCTTTCGCCATTCTGTGACGTTGCTTCGGCTTGTTTCTGCGCCGCTTTGTGCATCCACTTACGGCCTGCTGTTCTGCTCCAAGCTTTTCATCTCTACCCATCCCCGACTTCCGAGCAGACCACCTCACCTCTGGTAATCCGCAGGTAACTTCTTCACCGTTTCGATTCACCTACCATTTCCAGGAGCCAATCCCTTGAATCAAATTCTCCACAATATAGTTTAGCTGAGACTTTCACGAAATGCCATCCACCTTCAACTGTATCTCACCAAGTCCCGCCTTTTCTGCAGGAGATCCGGGATAAACATACTCTACCAAGGGCCGCCTTCCTTTCGGATACCGCCGCACCGATTCCTTTATGATATTCCTTTTGACGATTTCTGGTCTCTCTATCTCTTCCTTTGTATAACGTAGGGATCTTCTTGCAGAAGGCTTGTCAAAAAGCCCTTGTAAATCATCTCCTCCATCTTTTCATTTCTGATAAAGGTAGCTGTCGTCCAAATCCTGAATCTTCCAGCTTCTCCGTAACTCTTGGAAGGTTAATGGACTCCGGTTCTCAGATTGGAATCGGAAGGGGTGGAAGAACTGGCCGTCCGTTATGAATGGTGATTTTCTTGTCTTTCGGAATTCCGAAGAAATAAAATAACACAAAAAATGCACCAAGAACAAAGGGAAGGTAAAGCAAGGAAGAAAAATACCACGCCCTTCAGCTTCCCTTTCTATTCGATACGGACTCACTCTTCTTCGTCAGTTCATGCTTCTCTCTTCCTCAATGCTTCTCCTCATTTGCGTCCATCTATTTCTCCTAACCTCTTTTACTCATTTCTGAAATGAGATATCGTTTACTACGCGTGCGATGCTCGTTAAGAATAAACGCGGGCTTTTGCAGCTGCTCGCGTTCTCTGAAAGCTACTGCTTTGAAAATCCAAGAGTTTCGCATATGACTTCATATACTTTACTGTCATCGAGCACGTCTTGAAGGGTAATGGCACGTCGCATCAAGAGACTCACCAGTCAGTCCTGTGGAACGATCCAGCTGAGCAAACGATACACTGAGGTATTTCTGTGGATACTTGCGCTGTCTGGAAGTCTCGATACGCTCAGATTGTTCTCAAGAACTTGTTGATGGTGGACAGAGTCTCCTCGTCAAAATCATCGCGGGAAACATCCGTAAAGATTTCTTTGATAAACATCTGAGAATCGGAGCTGATAAATCAGACGACCGATACCAAGGGCGTTGTAAGCAATAATCTGCTTGTCCACAAAGAAAATCTCCTACTTCCAGCCATCTTTGCTTCCTTTATATGAACGAAACTTCCCATTTCATCGTTCACAATGGTTCCGTAGGAAATCTTGTGTGGAAAGCATGAGTTCGGAGGCAACATATCCATCAGCGCTTTCCTGCAACCTTCTGCACCCTGCTTGTAATCGATCCTCCGAGACAGCTCCTTCTACCACAATGATGTTTTCTCATTCACTGCGGTCCACAAGTCCTTAGGCTCGGAAGAGAGCTCTAGCTTCCTGTGGAACCGTCCAGGTTATCCTCGCCTCACCATATACACACACGACAGACGCCCACTTCATATGAAGCTTCTTCCTTCGTTCTCAGAAGGCCATCTACCAGAAGCAGAGTTTGTCTGAAGAAGAGTTCTTAATAAAGTAGTCGCTTATCGAAACTTCTAGCAGTCAAACCACCAAAGAGTCTGAATCTGTGGTGCGGCAAGCTTTCTACCATCTATACATCATCGTCTGTCTCCATGAGCAATCGAACATATGCCAGCTGAGTGCTCATCAATCTTAGCTGGGAGAAGCCTCGCTGCCTGCAGAGAATCCGCCGCGGATAGCCCGCAAAGAGACGAGCCATCCTCGGATACATCCTATCCTCTTAGAAAAGTTGTGGCTAGTACTTTTCCGTCAGAAAATGTCTGCAATGGCAATCTCCAGCTGGCGATTTCCCCTTTTAAGGAATCGATTGTGCTGCAAAACTTGATTTGAAGTCGCCTCCTTACCCATTCTTTCAGCGAACGATATACTGCGAGAACATGCGCACTCCACGCACGTCTCAACGTCTCTCCTTCCTCACCTGACCTCTATCGTTTTCCCCCATTTACTATAATCGGTTTTATTTCCAATTTTCAAGCATTTTAGACGGAGAAAGAAAAGTTCTTTTCCTGTCTTTTCAGTTAGCAGTCTTTTATAGCTTTCTACAAAGCCAGATTACTCTTAGTTGGTAATAGTCTGCTCTGTTTCCTTATCGAAAATATGAATCTTGTTCTCATCAAAAGCAAAGCGAACGGTATCTCCTGTTCTTGCCTTGGTCTTGGGATTCACTCTTGCAGTCCGGAAGCATCTCCGATATCGAAGTAAAAGTAGGTCTCCGCTCCGGCATCTCGTATACACGAATTTCTAAAATCACGGACCATCCATGCTGAGAAAGATACTCTTCTCATGTATAGTCTTCAGGACAATTCCCTAATGTGACAGTCTTTCCGATATGCCATCGCTAAGCAGCTGCTTCTTTTCATTTAAGGTGGTGTTTCCTGCAAGCTAACTTTACAGCGCCGCCCTCTTCTGTGCCTCCGCATCAATCATGTTCATCTGGGGAGATCGATGATCCTGCTGAACTTGTTGGGGTATCGTAAAGGTTCTCAGGTGTCTTCCTGCTGAATATAACTCGTCTTCAAAACTGCGATTCTGGTTTCCCAGTGATCAGCGCCTCGGTCTGGTCATGGAGTTACATAGATGATGGTAGTCTCTAAGGACTTGTGGAGCTGCACTTCTACACGCATCTGTGCCGCTCAACTTTGCATCCGAAAGTTGGAAAGAGGTTCATCCATCAGGAATACCTTCGGACGACGAGGCGATAGCACGTCCCATAGCTGCCATCGCTGTCTCTGTCCTCCGGAGAGCCTTAGGCTCTGTCCAGCAGTGCTCAAGATCCCAAAAAGTTCCTTTTGCAGCTTCATGTGCACCTTCTTATCGATTTCATCTCCTTTTGGTACTTTTCTAGCTTTCTCCAGTCCGAGCGTGTTATCGGCTGTACAGTCATATGAGGATATAATGCATAATTCACGAAAACGCATGCACGTCTCTATCCTTCGGTTCTACATCGCCCATTTCTCTTTTCCGTCGATGAGAAAGGTCTCCGGAAGCTGATGTCTTCCAGTCCTGCCACCATACGAAGGGTAGTGGACTTACCCTGCATCCTGAGAGGTCTCCTGCGAAAATCATACAATTCCTATCTTCAATCTCTAGGTAAAAATCTTTTTACTGCCACAAAACCGTTGGGGTATTTCTCACCACATGAGCTGCACGCACTTTGCTTATGACTGTTTCTCCTTCTATAAATATGATTTGTGCTTTCTCAGCAGCAAACCGGTGTCTTAATTCTCGAGTTTTCGCATACTTATGCGAGAATATTCTATCTCTATTTTCCTCCTTTCATGGCTATAGACCAAGTTTCCCGAAAATGCTCTAATTTTGCATACAAGATGGGGTTCCTTTATTAAAGATGTCCATCTGCCCAAAAGAGAGGGATTTCTAGCATGTAATCCCCTCTTTGAAATTGGCTAATCCACGATAAATTTTATTGCGTTCAGGTGATGGTCTTTTCCTCTCAAAAGCTTGCACAATGGCCTTTTTAAAGGCGGCTTGACTACGCCGAAAGTCGCTTTTTCCACCTGACCAGGACCCACCAGCCTTATCCGTACTATGGATATGTCCCCAAACTTCGCCTCAATCAGCCGTCTCAATCTGCTCTCCCAGCTGCACATATCAGGAAACTATTTCGCGTTTCCTCTGGGTCCAAATGCTTGGCATCTCTTTTTCTTGACATATAGTTCCGGCCAAACGCTCAGCCCTGTCCACATAGAGGTAAATCTCCACCTCCATATCCTAGGCATAACGTTTCGCATCTCTGTGCACCATATCCCTCCAGCCCGATATCCATGGCGCCGATGCGCATTTGACATCACTAACCCGCAGCCTGACTTTCGCTACCTTTCACGATACGTCGTGGTGGCAATCAGTCTGTCCTTGGAACCAGACACGGAACCTCATCTATCCTCTTCCTTTTGGAACCTGACGTGATGGGACGCACTGCTCCCTCCTTCCTTCTCCCACAAAACACCAAAATCCTTTTCCTAAGAATCTTAAGCGTCCTGGATTTTTCCTAATTTCAACATGCTACATATAACTCACTATTTCTGATTAGTAAAAAGGCTACGAACCGTTCTTCCACTCTTCTATAGCAACTCTTTCCAGGAAAATGCTAGTCCCCAAAGTATGAGGCCTTCACATATTATTCTGCCCGAATGGAATAAAAACTCCTTTCTTTGATTTCTACGCTTTTCTCTGCTTTTTCCACTTTTTCCGCAGATTCAAGTGCTGCCTTCTCGGTAGAGAGAATCGCCGGCTTCCTGCCTGTACATTGGTAACATATGCTTCTCCGCCAAAGCAATGTACTTTACGGCGTTATTCATATGGTGGTTGGCATCGAAATCGCACAGCGGGAATGACCTCTCCCTCTCACCATCTTTCCGGAAAGCGATTTTCACTTTGCAGGAGAGCAAATGCAACACATCCTCCCGTTCCTTAGTAGGCATAATCAATTTCCTCCGTAACGTCTTTCCAGGGACGTCCCTTCTCCAAATCAAAGCTGAACCCTCACTGCTGTCTGCGCCACATGGAAACCTCTTGCTCATCATTTGAATCCAGAAATTCCTATAGGCTTGAAAATTCCACGGAGGTGTGGGGAGACGTTCCGATGGAAAACTTCTCGCATGAGCTTAGGTAGGGGCATATAGCTCAATATTCGAAGCACTCAGAGCCAGGCTCTATGCTTTTTACTGCAGAAACGCAATGGACAGTCCCATCATGCGAAATGAAGAGTGGAACAATCCTGCAAAAGATTCACTCACGGAAAACGAGGCTCATTTCTCCCTTCTCCGTTGCCTCGGAATAACGAACTCTCTCTTGAATCTCTTCATCCTTTGCCACTCCTTTTCTCTGAGTTTTTCCCTTAAAACCTACTCTATCTCACTGGAATCCCAGGATCCTGTTCATCTACTGTTTATTACACAGATCCTGAAAATACCTTTCCTTCTGTTTTTACCAGCTCCCACTCTGGATTCTTTCTGCCCTATTCTACTCTATATTCTGCATGCCGTTTCTCTCTCTACAAAAGAAGAGTTTCCCTCTTCTTTCCCGCATTCTTAACGGACTCATGCAGTATCCTGCCAACTTGGATGTGCAATGAGACAACAGAGTTTTGCTCCGATAGGTCATAGTCTTGCAGTACGCGCACTCCTTCTCTGTCGTCTGCTGCCAGCTCAACCTTCTTTCAGCTTGTTCATCTGCTTTAACGAAAATCAAATACCACAGAGTGCCATGATTAGAAAGTGATAACTGCGGTGATAGAAGGAACCGTAGCAAATACCGCATCCCTGTTCTGCACCGCCTCAGAATATGAAACTTTGTGGTCTGTCCTGCTAGAGGATGAACATGTTGTCAAAATCAATCTTTCCGGTAACCAGAGAAAATGAGCGACATAACAGGTCGCTTACCAGCTTGTTTACCAATGCGGTAAAAAGCGGAACCGATAATCGCCACCGACTGCCAAATCAATCATATTTCCTTTTAATGCGAACTCCTTAAACTCCTTTAAAAATCCCTTCGTTTGTCTCTCCTTAAAATATAGATTCTCCTTTTAGAACTTTACTCATATCCGTCCTAAAATCCTCAACTACTCTATTATAGAAGAGTATTTGTGAGGATTCTATTTTTCCAAAAGTGACAATGTTTATTGTATTTTTAGACTCTTATTATGTTGATACATTCGCCGATGAAGCTATATTTTTCTCTTTCTTTTTAGAGGACGCTTCCTTTGTATTTCCTCCTTCCGTTTCCTCTTTAATTCTTTAAAGCTCCAAGTAAGGGAATTTTATTAGTAGATACAAAAGAAAGATTCAAAATCAATCTCCAACAGATTCAGGCCGGTGAGAAAAAGGAGAAGTATTCAATACTCCCTGTTTTTGTATATAAAGAGGTAGGTATAGGAAAGCCAATCCCTATTTGAGTTTCCCCTCATCGAAAAAGGGCATAAAATAAAGAGGAACATTTCCAGAGAAAAAGCCGGGGCTCAAAGTGCTCTTAACGCTTCTGTATAGCCATGGCTTTTTGATTCTCTATATTCATATTTGTCTCCTTTCAATCCTTTAAAACGAGATATCCCACGCTTTGCGAGGGATACTCATTATAGAATGTCACTAAGCTATTTTAACTATAGAATTGGAAGGAGATTTCGTCAAAATGCTATTCCTCTTACATTTTTCTTTGCATTTTTAGTAATTTTATTCATTCCCAATCTTGCTGTTTAGTATAGGATCTAAATAATCTCTTTTCACCGGCTTTGGTATACTGCCTTTTTAGCTTCAAATCCCTTATCACGATCAGATAATCCGCCTGCTTTCCTACACCGTAATGCCGTAGTCCTTCTCCCTTAAGGATCAGGCAGGTTTAGGCTGGCTGCTAATAGCCTTTCTAGAGGTCTCATTCCTTTACCGCCGTGCAAAGGCAGTCATAAACATTGGACGCAGGCCCGCCAATGCTCCGTTGGATGTCAGGGTACAGTGGCTCCTTTCTTTCGCTGCCCCCCAGGTCGTAAAGCCCGTCCGGC
>BNJV01002819.1_pt1 | contig 135585 bp, 198 predicted proteins | sample 8540591 | NCBI WGS metagenome assembly BNJV01 (sample SAMD00202457, study PRJDB9452) | human saliva metagenome | host: Homo sapiens | reverse complement strand
TTTTTTTAACACATTTTGACAAATCAATAAACTCACATATTTCTTAGCAAAATCAATCCTGTGATTTATACTCTTGGCAAGTTCTGTCAAACTCTTTAAATTATCTGTTTTACATACGAATAATACATAACTGTCGCTGTCTATATCAATACCCGCTACACAATATCCGTCTTTCATCCATTTATTGTCCAACTCTTTACACCAAGACGGAATATCCCCTTCATCATCAAGCATACCATCATCACAACAAGATTATTCTCTTTTGTCAATTCTTCTATACGTGATAAGAATTCATCTTTTTCCTCTTTCCAATCAAGCTCTATTGCGATCCCGCTCTCAAGCATCTCATCCGCTACGGCAATCCAAACAAAGGTATCTATAGCATCTCTGCTTGTAATACCTCTATCATCATACCTGTCCGCATTATCTTTAAAGTACTCTCTCGGATAACAAAAACACCTGTCCATATTTTGTAAAAAAGCCTCATTATCCGATATGGTCTTTACAAGCTCTCTATAGACCTCCACATTGGCTATCTTGACATCTGCACTGTCAAATACAACTCCCCAACCGGAATAATCAGGAACTATATCATCCTTCATCAGAAGTTGAATCATATCCATTACCTTATCTTTGCCAAACCCTTCCTTGCCATAAATAATAATGTTATCACTGTCATTAACATCCGATGTGCTTACTTCAAAATGATAATTATCATCACCTTCATCCCTACATATCTGTACGAAATTCAATCTCCTGCTATTTACATCAACCTTCTTTGCCGGTGTCAAGACAATAAAATATATCTTACCGTTTCTTATAGAATCTAACAGTTTTTCAACATCTTCTACTGTACATCCACCCTTTTCTACTCCGTCAATATCAAGCTTCCAATCAGACTTTCTCTTGTTAAAGATATTAAACAACATACTCTAATCTCCATCTTAATAATATTGCACTACAAAAATTCTAAGGAAATGTAAAAACACTTCCTTAGAAAATAAACTTATTTAACGCACTCGTACCGATATGTAAATCGCAAGTTCAAAACTATTTTATTATAAAAACATTACTCGTGTACATGTAAAAAGCTCATGTGCCCTATGTGAAAGAGGTTTATGGAAATACTCGTCATACAGTGCAATAATATCTTTGTTCTCATGTGAGTATCTTATCTCGGAGTTCTCATCCAGGAAGTAAAGCTTCTTTCCTCTGTTAAATGCAAGCTCATAACCATCCTTTACAGGTTGTCCGCCACCGCCTACGCAGCCTCCCGGACATGCCATTACTTCGACAAAGTCATACTTTGCTTCGCCGCGTTCAATCTTGTTAATCAATTTTCTGGTGTTACCGAGTCCGCTCACCACAGCAATATTAAGTTCTATATCATCTATCTTAAATTTAGCTTCCACCGTTCCGTCATTCTCTTGGAATGCCTTACTTCTTACAGGCTTGAATGCGTCCGCAGGCGGATTCTCCTTCTTTATAATGCTGTAAGCGGTTCTTAGTGCCGCCTCCATTACTCCTCCTGTAGCACCGAATATTACTCCTGCTCCCGAATAATCGCCCATCGGTCTGTCGGCTACTACATCCTCAAGACTCTTCGGATCTATATGAGAAGCTCTTATCATACGAGTAAGTTCTCTTGTAGTAAGTGCTATATCAACATCGTGACCTGCATACTCTCCATGGAAAAGTTCCATCTCTCTTTCACCTTTCTTGGCTACACAAGGCATGATGGAAACGGATACCATATTTTCAGGATTCACTCCGATCTTCTCGGCAAAATAAGACTTCATTACCGCTCCGAACATCTGCTGCGGAGACTTTGCCGTAGAAAGTGACTTTGCCATTCTCGGGAACTGTGATTTTGCAAATCTTACCCAACCCGGACAGCAGGAAGTAAACATAGGTCTGTCACCGATAAGTCCGTTCGTATATCTGTGTACAAACTCATTTGCCTCTTCCATAATTGTCAAGTCTGCTGAGAATGAGGTATCAAACACATAGTCTGCACCCATCTTCTTTAATGCATCTACAATCTTTCCAACTGTAGCGTCCTTGTCCTTTCAGACCGAAACACTTCACCCCATGCCGTTCTGACAGCCGGTGCAATCTGAACTACAACAGTCTTTTCAGGGTCTGCAATTGCATCCCAGAACTTGGAAGTATCATCTCTTTCGCTCAATGCACCTACAGGACAATGAGTAATACACTGACCGCAAAGTGAGCAGTCGGCTTCCTCAATCTTCTTATATCCGGTTACATTTACTGTAGTTCTTGCTCCTGTACCGTGGAGATCCCAAACACTCAAAGTCTGCATCTTATCGCAAACCTGTATACATCTCATACATTTAATACATTTTGATGAATCTCTGATAAGAGGGAAATTTTTATTCCATGGCTGTTTTTCAAGTTCAACAGCAAACGGTATCTCAAGTATATTTAGGTCATTGGCAACTTTTTGAAGTGAACAATTGCCGCTCTTAGCGCATATAACACATCTGTTGTCATGCTGTGAAAGTATCAGCTCAACAGTCTTTCTTCTGTCTCTAATTACTTTTTTACTGTTTGTAAAGATCTCCATACCCTCTTCACATACATTATTACATGATGTGATAAGTTTATCTTTACCCTTTAATTCAACAACACATACTCTGCACGCCGCTATCTCATTCAAACCTTTTAAGAAACATAATTTCGGAATATCTATATTTATTCCTGCCGCCGCTTCCATAATAGTAGTATTTTCTTTTACGGAAACAGGTACATTATCAATAGTTAAGTTTACCATATACTCTCCCTACCTCCTTTGAAAATACCGAAGCCGAAGTGGTCGCATCTTAAACATCTTCCCGCCTCTTGCTTTTGCTTCTTTTTCTGTCATGCAATTTTTCAACGCCTTCAAAAATCGAGAACTCTTTCACTGGCCTCTCTTTCTGTAAGCTCTACTCTACCACAAGGGCTCTTGTCTTCAAGACCGGCCTCAGGTATTACCACATCTACGCTTATTTCGTGATGATATCCCAAATACTCATCAATATTTGCCACTACCACCTTTGCCGCACCGATTGCCTTTTATAACTGTAGAAGGTCCGCTTGCACAGTCTCCTCCTGCAAATACACCGGCATCTCTTTAAATGCACCTGTAGAATCTGTAATTATCTTTCCGTTGGACTACAGGATTCCCGCATCCTCAAAATGCTTTGTCTCTATATTTTGTCCTATTACCTTCTACAAGTATGTCACATGGAATATAAACATCTTCCTCGCCTGTAGCCTTTACACTAGCTCTTCCGTCTTTAATAGAGCTGATCATCTGAGGTTTTACATATATACCCTTTATATTATTGTTCTCATCAACATCTATAGCGGATGGTGCCATCAAAGTTCTAAGCTCAATGCCCTCTGCAACCGCCGCCTCTATCTCGGCAGGTAAAAGCTGTCATATCGGCAACTCTTCTTCTATATGCAATACTTCTTTCTTTTGCACCCATTCTCTTTGCAGTTCTTACAGCATCCATGGATACATTTCCACCACCGATTATACAAACATTTTTGCCTGTAAGATCTTTTATAATATTCTTTCCTACATCACGCAGGAATTCTACGGCAGATACCACACCGTTTGCATCTTCATGCTCAAGTCCAAGTTTCTTATCTGTACTTGCGCCTATAGTTATAAGCACCGCATCAAAAGCATTTCTCAAGTCGTCCATTGTAATATCTTCTCCAATCTTGAGACCATGCTTAACTTCTACACCTGTCTTTAAAATAGCCTTGATATCCTCATCAAGTCTGTCCTTCAGTAATCTGTAATTCGGAATACCGTATCTCAACATACCTCAAGCTCAGGCAACATCTCATACACGGTTGTCTGATGTCCCATCAGCTGTAGAAATAAGCCGCACTAAGTCCACCCGGTCCACCACCGAGTATTGCAACTTTTTTACCTGTAGACGGAGCACATTTTGGAGGATCGACTTCTCCCGCAAAATCTGCTGCAACTCTCTTTAAACCACGAATATTTATAGAGTCGTCCACCATATTTCTTCTACATCTTGCCTCACAAGGATGCTCATAAATAAATCCGCAAGTAGTAGGGAAAGGATTATCTTTCCTTATCAGTCTTACAGAATCCGCATATCTGCCTTCCTTTATAAGTGCAATATATCGGTATATCCACCTGTGCAGGACATAAATTTACACAAGGTACAGGCTGATTGTATGAGCATGTACATCTGCCATGTGCTATATGTTCGATATAGTCATCTCTATATCCTATAATACCTTTGTAAACCATATTTGCCGCTTCATAGCCTATGGCACAATCTGCCGATTCCATAATACTGAGGGCTGTCTTCTCCATTAACTTTCAGAAGCCATACTGCCCTTACCGTCAAGCACGTTTCTCGATCAGCTTTTCAAGCTGTCCTAAACCGATTCTGCATGGAACACATTTACCACAAGTCTGAGCGTGAGCCAATTCCAGAAAAAGCTCTGGACATATCAACCGGGCAAAGCCCGGAGGAGATGCCTCGATTCTTCTTTCCAAATTTTTATATAGCTCCTCCATAACAATTCTGGCTCTACTTGGGGAGACTATTTCTAATCTACTCATACCTCTTACTCCTAGAATTATTTTACACCGTTTTTACCGGTAGATTAATATATGTAAATGAATTACATATATAGATTTTAAATTGTCTATTTCATGAAATAATAAGAGCACATATCTTTACATTTATTTGATACGAACTTTATGCATTCATTATATACTTTTTATAAATATTGTAATACTTTTCTGAAAAAGTATTTTTATTTAACTAAATATGTTTGTTATTTAACTAGCGTTACATGCTAATAATCTCACAAAAAGACACTTCTTGAGTGTCTCTAACTCATAAAGTGTCTTTTTATAACATCTTTTATTTTTTTGATATTTGAATCCCTGTCTCATTACAGAGGCAATTATCTTTTTGTTTTTATCAGGTTCCTCAGTTTTCAAAATAATGTTTTTATTAAAAGCTTTTTATCATAGGCTCTTCATCTACTGTAAATGATTCCAGTGCATTATCAATAATTTCCTTATTTATGCCCTTTTTCCAGCAGCTTGTATTTTAATTTCATTTTGCTGTACTTATCTTTTATATGTATTGATATATCGCTCAGCATATCTGTCATCATCTATGTAGCCGAATTTTTTTGCCTTTTCTATAGCCTCTTTGATGGCCTCATCAGGGTAAAATGAGAGCTTCAGCTTTTTTACTATATCGTTTTCCGACTTAAAAGATTTCTCAAGTATATGCATCAGCCTTGCAAAAGCTCTCTTTTTTAAAACCGGATAGATGGTTGTATAATATTCCTCTTCATCTATCTCTTTTCCAACAGCAATATCCAGTCGTCTGATTTCGCCGTTATATAGGGCAAGACTTTCTCCATCCTGAAATATAACTTTGCTTTTTTTGGTATTCAGAGAAATAACTTCACTTACAATCAATCTTCTTCCTCAAGCTCTATGCCGCCGGCTTCATCCATATCATCCTCTATAGGTGAACCGTCAAACTCTTCGTCATCATCATCTACAGAGTCATACTCTAAAGTTTTACCGTTTTTTTCAGCTTCAAGTACAAACTTTTCTCTGATTTGCTCTTCTATTTTCGCACAAATCTCAGGATTTTCCATGAGGAAAGTCTTGGCATTTTCTCTTCCCTGACCGATTTTATTTCCTTCATAAGAGTACCATGCACCGCCTTTTTCCACAACATCACTTGCAACTGCCAGATCAAGTATCTCTCCGGACTTTGATATACCCAGTCCGTACATTATATCAAACTCGGCCTCTTTGAAAGGAGGTGCCACTTTGTTTTTAACAACCTTTATTCTGGTCTTGGTTCCTATGATTTCACCGCCCTGCTTAATCTGCTCAACTTTTCTTACATCAAGTCTTACAGATGCATAAAATTTTAAGGCTCTACCTCCGGTGGTGGTCTCCGGGCTTCCAAACATTACACCTATCTTATCTCTTAGCTGGTTGATAAAGATAACTATACAATTGCTCTTGCTTACTATACCTGTAAGCTTTCTGAGTCCCTGGCTCATAAGTCTTGCCTGCAAGCCCATATGAGAATCTCCCATATCTCCTTCTATCTCGCCCTTTGGTACAAGTGCCGCTACAGAGTCGACTATTATAATATCAATAGCACCGGATCTTACCATAGTCTCCGTAATCTCAAGCGCCTGCTCACCGTTATCAGGCTGTGATACATACAGCTCGTCTATATTTACACCTATCTTATCCGCATAAACAGGATCAAGCGCATGCTCCGCATCTATAAATGCCGCAATACCTCCAAGCTTCTGAGCTTCGGCTACCATATGAAGAGCTACGGTTGTCTTACCTGATGACTCCGGTCCGTATACCTCTATAATTCTCCCCTTCGGAATGCCGCCTACACCTAATGCTATATCAAGCCCAAGTGAACCTGTAGGAATGGTCTCTACAAACATATTTTGTATTTCCGTCTCCCAGCTTCATCACCGAACCCTTACCGTATGCCTTCTCTATCTGTGTCAAGGCAGACTCAAGTGCCGCCTGTTTCTCACTTTTTTCCATTACTCTTTTAACCTGTTGTGCTGCTTTGGAACTTTTTTCCTTCTTCATAACAACCTCCATCGAATGTATGTTCTTGTTTTATTGTATATGCTTCTCTTTTATTTGTCAACAATGATATAAAGGGAATTAAAAATTAAGACATTAAAAACTAAGAATATAAAATAATTACTGAAATTTTTGAAAAAAATATAATATCTGCCATGTAATATGATTGTAACATAAAAAAATGCAGGATTGCATCAATTTATGCATCCTGCTTTAATATATATTTATCCTTGGTATTTTGCGGTAATTTCACCTTCTCCGACGCCTTCTGTCGACTCCTTCATAAACAAAAACTTTAGGGTGTCAAAACTATCAAGATAAGGTCCATCCATATACTGTAATTTCTTATGTAGTGCAGATCAAGCTTTAATTTATCATATGGTGTTGTATTGTACTTGCCGTGAACCTGTGCATATCCTGTAAGTCCCGCCTTCATTTTAAGTCTCATAGAAAACTCCGGAAGCTCTTCCATATACTCTGCGGCAATCTCCGGTCTCTCAGGTCTTGGACCTACAAGACTCATTTCACCCTTTATTATATTAAAAAGCTGGGGAAGTTCATCCAATCTGGTAGCTCTTAATAGCTTTCCGACTGCTGTGATTCTGTCATCATCTTCTCCGGCAAGCCTTGCTATACCGTCCTTTTCCGCATCTTCTCTCATAGTTCTGAATTTATATATTTCAAACAGCTTTCCGTCAAGTGTAAGTCTGGTCTGCTTATAAAATACCGGACCTTTGTCTGTAAGATGTATTGCCGCACCGAACATGACAAACAGAGGCAGAGTAATTATTATACCTATTACGCTGACTACAACGTCTATGATTCTCTTTACCAGCATCTGATCGGCCTGAAGTCCCTCATTTCTTGAAAGAAGTATGGGTGTATCAAACAGATTCAGATTTGTGGAAGTTCTTATCAATATATCACTTATCTTTGGTATCATATATACTCTAATACCTGCATCATAGCATTTCTTTAAAAGCAGATTTCTTTCATGTGAAGGTATATCTCCTACAACCATACCTTCAAACTCCTCCGCTCTTTTCATTATTTCATCAATACCGACTTTGGTACTTATTACTCCGCCTATTATATACTTGTCATCTCTGGCACCTATTTTTTCCATTATGGAAAATACCGGTCTGTTTCCATAGACTACCAAAAGTCTTCTTGGCGGAAAGAGCACACTGTATATCCACTGAAACAAAAACACCCAGGCACATACCAATGTAGCATCTATAAGAGTTAAAGATTATAAACGGTGTCGGTGCATGAAATCTTTTTATCCACCAATGCAAGTATAATATATCCTATTACATTGGCTATCAAAAGCGATAAAATATGAGAATAGATTATATTACCTCTTTTTAAATAACCTATTTTTAAACCGCCGTATGTCTGCAGAAAGAAAAACAGCAACATTCCGTACATTGCAGCCAACAGCCAGATTCCTCTTCTCCAGAATCTTACCTCTATAATAGTATTCAGATGAAAATACCATAGCGCCCAATAAAGCCCTATTTCTATTAGCAATATGATAGCTGCCGAACCGAATTTTACAATTCGTTTATACTGTTCCTTTGTATTCATATCTCCTCCAATACCTCTCACTCCGATACTATTGTAGCATATTTTTAATATATGTATTTATAATTTTGTATTAAGAGATAAAATCTTTTATACAGACCTTAACAGTCTTTCAAGTTCATCATATCTTTCAACATGATTGACCCTATCCCTAAGTGCCGATGAGCCCTTCATACCATGTGTGTACCATGCAACATGTTTTCTCATCTTTCTTATAGCCATAATTTCATCATCATATTGCATTTGCAGTTTGCAATGTTTGAGTATCATATCCACGATTTCATCTTTCTCGGGTTTTTCTATGATTTCCCCATTCAAATACCCTCTGATTTCTTTGAATATCCACGGATTTCCTCTTGCCGCTCTTGCAATCATTATTCCGTCACAGCCCGTATACTCATACATTTCTTTTGCGCTTTTTCCGTCCACCACATCTCCGTTTCCAATTACCGGAATGCCGAGATTTGACTTTACAGCCTTTATAATGCTCCAATCCGCCTTACCCGAATAGTACTGTTCTCTGGTTCTGGCATGTACGGCAACAGCACTTACACCTGAAGCTTCGGCTATTTTTGCAATTTCCACCGCATTGATATTGTCGTCATTGAAACCTTTTCTTATCTTTAATGTAACAGGCTTTTTTACACTCTTTACAAGCTTTGTAAGTATCTCTTCTACAAGTTTCGGATTCTTCATAAGTGCCGAACCTTCACCGTTATTTACTATCTTCGGTACAGGGACAACCCATATTAAAGTCGAATATATCAAAATCTCTTTCTTCTATACTTGCGGCCATTTGTGCAATTATATCGGGGTCCGAGCCGAAAAGCTGCAGCGCAATCGGATGTTCCCCTTTATCTATTTTCATAAGCGGTTCCGTATTTTTGTTTTTAAAATAGATAGCCTTTGCACTCACCATCTCTGTAACAAAGTGAAGCTCCCATTTCTTTGCATAAATGACGAAATGGCAAGTCACTTACACCTGCCATTGGTCCTAGGCACAAACCGCCTTCTATATTTATATTTCCGATTTTAAAATCTTTTAGCATTATTCCTTATTCTTTCTAAAAATAAACAGCTTTGAAAAAAATATAATTAAGTATAACTACGACCACACTTGAGACTATTTTTGCAATTATCCAGTTTCTCTTTAATAAGTCTACTCCAACAAACATAATCGCCGTATCCAAAAAACCTGTAAACAATCTTGCCGTAATAAAAGCCTGACAGTTCAACTGCCAGTTTTGAAAAACTCAAAAGCTTTTACTTTTAAATACCCATATTTTTATTTGTTATAAAGGCAAAAAGAACGGATAATATCCATGCAATCGTATTGGATACCAAGTTCGGAAAGTGGAGCTTTTGTATAGCAAATATGGTATGCCGCAAAATTTACAAGAGTGGTCAGTACACCGAAAAATAAGATACAGTAATACACTCTCATATTTTTATATAATATGATATTTTTTCAAGCATAATTATTCTGCACTCTCTCCCAATATCACCACTTTATAAAACAATTCCAGCTGTGACAAAAGCTCTTCTTTTTTTCTTTGGTATAAACTTATCTTCAAGCCGCTCTCTATCTCGTCAAAATAAAAATCGGCATCATCAACTCTTACACAAAAGCTCAAATTACCGAACCTATCAAACTCCATAGTAAGTATGCCTCCCGCCTCTTCGGCAAAAGACACACACATTATTTTAAGCTCGTTTTTATCTCATCCGGCAAAAGCTTGAACTTTTCATTGAAATAATACTTCTGAACATATGAGCTGGCACCACATAGCACCATGTTTTCACTGTTTGTCCAATCGTAATTATATCCGTCTATCATTTCAGGCATATTATCTTACCAAAAGCTTGCTTATTCTGAATTGATCTTCCGGTATATCCTTAGTCATTGCCAATGCTTCCTGAATATCAAAGTCAACATACTCACCGTTTTTGTATGCAACAAGTCTGTTTGAATGACCTGCCAATAAAAGCTCTACAGCCTTTGCTCCCATAATTGAAGCATAAACTCTGTCCTTACATGTAGGCGCACCACCTCTTTGCATGTAACCTAAGATTGTAGCTCTTGTCTCGATTCCTGTAGCAGCTTCTATTCTCTTTGCCATGGAAGTTGAATGTCCGATTCCCTCGGCATTGATTATGATATGATGCTTTTTTCCGCGCTTTCTGTTTTCAATGATTCTGTCAATCAGCACCTGCTCGTTTCCGTCATATCTCTCAGGTAAAAGCACATCCTCTGCACCGTTTGCAAATCCGCACCAAAGTGCAATATATCCTGCATTTCTACCCATTACCTCAATTATTGAGCATCTCTCATGTGATGTGGAAGTATCTCTTACCTTATCAATAGCTTCCATTGCAGTATTTACCGCAGTATCAAATCCTATAGTATAGTCTGTACATGCTATATCAAGGTCGATAGTTCCGGGTATTCCTATAGTATTGATTCCCAGTGCGGAAAGCTTTCCGGCACCTTGGAACGATCCGTCACCACCTATAACGACAACTCCGTCTATACCATGCTTCCTACAGATTTCAGCACCCTTTTTTTGTCCCTCCGCTGTAGTAAACTCCTGGCATCTTGCAGTATAAAGAATTGTACCGCCTCTGTGAATGATTTCAGACACGCTGGTACTGTCCATATCTACTATCTCTTCCTGTAAAAGTCCTGCATAACCTCTCATGATTCCCTTTACATTTATTCCGTTATGTATTGCTGTTCTAACTACCGCTCTGATAGCCGCATTCATTCCCGGTGCATCACCACCACTTGTCAAAACACCTATAGTTTTTATTGCCATATATTTCCTCCTATTTTAAAAAACGGATCTACTCTTTTTCCCTATGTATAATTTATATAGCATATCTCGGTAAGAATATACATATATAATATCTCATCATTTTATATTAATGAAAAACATTTTTTTCAATAGTCTTGTCATGGAATTAACAAATTCTAATTTTTAAAAATGCAAAAGAGCATTATCAAAAATCTAAAAACAGATTTCTTAATAATGCCCTTTTATATGCACGTCTTGCTTCGAATGCCATTCACAAGCGTTACAAAAGCAGTTAGCTCTGCGGCGGCTATCTCACGGCACATGAAAGGTCTTCCTTAGTGCTGCTACATTCCTGTCCTGACACGGTTCGAAAGTTTCCATTGCGTGGGGACCCCCACTTCAACACCACTTACTCCAGACTGCCAAGCAAATGAACACCCTAGGCAAGACATCACCCCCTACTAAAGCGGATTGTAGGTACAGGACACCGCTATCTTCCCGGCTGTGCATTAACAAGTATACTTGCAATGATCTATATTTGTCAAATGATTTTTGATGTGCTAAAACAATTGCTCTTTTAGTCTTTCAAGCAAACTTATAGCAAATTCCATCCTGCCCTCGGTTGAAATTTTCTCTTTATCCCTGTACTCCCAGTTCAATACCTTATCATATTTTACAGACAAATTCTTTCCGAAAGACTTTAAGAAAGCATCGAGGTTATCCATTTTTATCTCTTTATTTTCTCTCATTGTCCACTTTATCTGCAACTTATTCACAATAATATCGGTTATAAACATACTGCTTGCCAGAGCCTTTATTCTTGCAACATACAAAAGATTGGCAACGAGACTTCGGCATCTCACCGAACCTGTCTATAAGCTCATCCTGCATATCAAGGAAATCCTCCTCGGTTTTTACCAATGCTATCTTTTTATATATCTCAAGTTTTGTCTCTTCATTGGAAATATAGCTGCTTGGAATATAGGCACTGCTGTCTATCTCAACACTTGCCTCCACTTCCTCTTCCACAGGCTTTCCTGTCTTTAAAGCTCTGACTGCAGTGTTTAAAAGTTTCACATACAGATCATATCCTACCTCTTCCATATGGCCATGCTGAGTCACACCCGAGAACATTTTCCGGCTCCTCTTATCTCAAGATCTCTCATTGCAATCTTTATTCCGGAACCGAGTTCCGTAAATTCTCTTATTGCCTTAAGTCTCTTTGAAGCTTCCTCGGACAAAAGTTTATTTCTCGTATACATAAGAAATGCATAGGCACTTCTTTTGCTTCTTCCGACTCTTCCTCTAAGCTGATAAAGCTGCGAGAGTCCAAGTCTGTCCGCATCATGAACAATTATGGTATTTGCATTCGGAACATCAAGGCCTGTCTCCACTATGGTTGTGGTTACCAATACATCCACATCACCATTGATAAAATCTACCATTCTTTCTTCCAAAATGTCTCTCATCCATTCTTCCATGCACATATTCCACATTTTATATCAGGTAGGAGTGCTCTGACATGTGCGGCAACTTCTTCTATATTGTTGACTCTGTTATACAGATAGTACACCTGACCGCCTCTGGCAACCTCTCTTCTGATAGCCTCTTTAACCGTCTCATCATGATACTCCATTACATAGGTCTGTATCGGCTTTCTGTCAACAGGAGGCTCTTCCAATACCGACAGATCTCTGATACCTGAAAGTGACATATGAAGAGTTCTGGGTATCGGTGTTGCGGTAAGTGTAAGCACATTTACATTCTCACAAAGCTGTTTTAATTTCTCCTTATGCCTTACACCGAATCTTTGCTCCTCATCCACTATCACAAGTCCGAGTTTTTTACGGTGCTACATCCTTTGATAAAAGTCTGTGAGTTCCTATCACTATATCCACAAGACCTTTTTCCAGATCACTGACAATCTGATTCTGCTCTTTCTTTGTATTAAATCTTGAAAGCAAACCTATTTTTACAGGAAAATCTTTCATTCTCTGAACAAATGTATTGTAATGCTGTCTTGCAAGAATAGTTGTCGGAACAAGGTAAAGTACCTGATATCCTTCCTGTATTACCTTAAATGCAATTCTTAAGGCAATCTCAGTCTTACCATATCCCACATCTCCACATATCAGACGATCCATTATCTTTCCGGTCTCCAGATCTCTTTTGGCATCCTCTATGGCTTTTATCTGATCATATGTCTCCTCATACTCAAACATTTTCTTCAAACTCTCTTTGCCAAAAGTATCCTCTCCATAAGTACTCCCTGTCCTTTAAGTCTGGCGGCATAGAGTTCCACAAGCTCTTTAGCCATCTCTTCGACTTCCGTCTTTACTCTTGACTTGGTCTTGCTCCACTCCACCCCGCCAAGCTTATTGAGTTTAGGCTTTTTTATTTCTCCACTGCCGTATTTTTGTATTCTGTTAAGCTTTGAAACCGGTACAAAGCAGTTGTCACCCCCCTGATATTCGATCTTTACATAGTCCTAATTACATCGTCTCTTTCTATCTTTTCTATACCCTCTATAGATTCCAAGACCATGATCTTCATGTACTATATAATCACCTATATGCAGCTCGCTTAATGAAGTTACTCTGTCACCCTCATATTCTTTTTCTCTTCTCTTTTTCTTCTTAGGGGTTTTAAAAATATCCGTTTCCGAGATCAAAGCAAAGTTGATTGCCGGATATTCAAAGCCGGAGTGAATATTCCCAACAAATATTGCAATCTGCCCCGGAGAGATGCTTATATCTTTTTCACCTTCCGAAAAGAAAGCATCCAAGGAATAATCATTTCTAAAACTGTCGGCAAGTCTCTTTGCTCTGGTCTTTGAGGCACAAACAAGAGCAACTCTGGTTTTATCAGACCTGTACTTTTTCAAATCGTCCACAAGATTTGTAAAATCTTCATGATATACTCCGCTCATTCTTGAAAACACGGAGTACATTGCTTTTATTTCCAATTCCTTTATTCTGTTATCAAGCCCTGTAAGTGCAATACTCGGTGCTTTATTTAAGCTGTCAAAATACCTCATCCGCTCCGAATATATCAGGGAATATCCTCTTTTTGTACTGCCCCGATTCTATTCTTCCCGCTGCACTTTGATTATATTCATCTTCCGTTCTTTCTTGCTTTGTCCATGGTTCTTGCAGGCTCATCAATATATATCAGGGTATTTTTATAATCAAAATATCTTAAAAATGACTGTTCACCGCCAAGTACCTTTTTCTCTTGCCGGATAAATATTTACATAATCAAGCTCATCTATTGATCTTTGACTTGCGGGATCGAAAAGCTTTTCATAGCATCTATTTCATCATCCCAAAGTTCTATTCTTACAGGATATTCTTCAGTAAGTGGGAAAAATATCTATTATTCCGCCTCTTATGGAAAAACTGCCCGGGATTGCTTGTTTCAAAGCTTCTCTCATAGCCTATATCTGTCAGCTTTTTTTGATATCTCTTTCTATATCGATAATATCTTCTTTTTATCTCCAAAGTGGTTTCACAAAACTTTTTGATAATCTTCAAGTTTATCCATAAGAGCGTCCACAGTTGTTACTATAACTCCGCTCTTATCTTCTCTTAAATGTTTCCAGACTTCCACTCTTTTTGCTGTTATCTGTGAAGATCTTATATCTGCTGTAAAAAAATAACAGGTCCTTGCCGGATACAGATAAACCTCGTCCAAAAAGCAGCCTATATCTTCATATAGCCTGCCAGCATTGTCCTCATCATATGATATAACAAGTTTCCAAGCCTTTTCTTCTTTCATAAGCTCGGAAATCAGATGTGCTTTTCCCGGCTCGGACATATCACTGACCTGCACCGGGAATTTTTCTTTTTTTATACTTTCTTCTAAAGATTCAAAATCCGCTAATCTTTTTAAAGGGATTTTCAAATAAACTCATATTCTTCCTTACTTTGTCTTTTTGGTATTGTATCTGTTCATTGCAGTGTCGAACTGACCGTCCACCATAAGCTTTATCGCCTCTATGGCATCAGATGCCGCCTCATCAAGCAGTTTCTTGTCTGTATCGCCAAATCTGCCAAGTACATGATCCGCCAGATCCATCTTAGCCGGCTTTTCACCTACTCCCACCTTGACTCTCGGAAAATCGGATGTTCCCATATGTACAATCAATGACTTGATACCATTGTGACCGCCTGCACTACCCTTTAATCTGATACGCAAATTTCCCGGCTCCAAGTTTATATCATCATAAACCACTATGACATCTGCCGCCTCTATCTTAAAATAATCCATAAAGGCCCTCACAGATTCTCCGCTATTGTTCATATAAGTCTGTGGCTCTAAAATAATTGCCTTTTCATTCCCTATTCTGACCTTTGCGAAAAGTCCCTTATATTTTCTTTCGGATATATCCTCTCCAAGCTCATATGCAAGTTTTTCCACAACATAAAAACCCGCATTATGTCTGGTATTTACATACTCTCTTCCGGGATTTCCCCAAACCAACTATTAACTTCATTTTACTTTCTTTTCTATCTTTATCAAACAAATTCTTTAATATACCAAGCAATGCCATTGTAAAATTATATAGCCGTGCTATATAGCTTTCCTCTTATATTTCCTGATACTTTTATCTCTTTATATTCTTCCGGATACATTCTTGTAGACATCACCTGTTTACCGTCATTTACAAATACTTCCACAGAGCTTGCATCAATCATAAGCCTTAGATTTTCTATACTCTTAGTTCTTAAAAATCTTTTTCTCTTCCGTATCCGTTTGCAATAAATGAAAGCTCCAAGTCTCCCCTGTCTGCATCAAAATCAAGCTTTAAAGTATCAAATATTTCTATCTCAAACTTATCACCGAAGTTTTGAAGTTCCAAATCAAATGCTCTGTTTTCATCCGAAACTTTATAAGAGATATTTTCTTCACCATACTCAAACAGCTCTTTTCTTAAGTGTTCAAGTTCTTTAACAGGCTTCATATATAATGTATTATTTGCAAAAGTCAAGTCTCTGAATACACTCATACAATGCTGATATCCGTATTCTGTAGTCGGATTTGTATAACTTGCATCAGGCATACCCATCCAGCCAAGCATCAGTCTTCTTCCGTCATGCATGAAACTTTGTGGTGCATAGAAGTCAAAACCGAAGTCCGCCTCCTTATACTCTGTTATAAAACCGTTGGTTCTGAAATCCCCCTCTATAATAAAGTATCCGCAGGAGTAAATATTTTGGAATTCATACTTTCCTCCCTCAAGTCCCTGTGGACATGCCATAAGGATCCACTGACCGTTTATTTCAAAGAGATCCGGACATTCCCACATATATCCTATTTTTGCCATGGTTTCAAAGGTACGGATATGCTTCCAGTTATCGAGATCCTCCGATTCAAAAACCAACACCTCTCCCTTATCTTCCATAGTTCTGGCACCTATCACCATATAGTATTTGCCCTCGTATTCAAATACCTTGGGATCTCTTACATGCAAAGACAATCCTTCCGGATAATCCTTATTGTACATAACGACCTTCCCGGATTCTACATTTATTCCGTCTAAACTTGTCACATGAACTGTATTACTCTCTCTACCTGCATATATATAGTCAAAATCTCCGTCTTTTTTCACATTTCCTGTGTAGAAAATATGCATGGTATCATCCTTTATAAGAGCAGATCCTGAGTATGCACCGCTTTTATCATACTCATGTTCCGGCGAGAGGAATATCGGTGCTTCCTCCCAGTGTAGCAAATCCTTTGACTTTATATGTGCCCAGTATTTATTACCACCTGTCGCCTCTTTTGCATACTGATAAAACACATGATAGTATCCCTTTAAAAAAACAAAGTCCGTTAGGATCGTTCAGCCATCCGCTCTTTGGCTCTATATGATATTTTTGTCTCCAATTATTCATTTTATTTCCTATCTATTAATTATCGCTTACCTGTCTGTTACTGATTTCAGAAGCTTACTTCTCATTTCGTTTTCTATATTCTTTAGCTCGACTTCCGCTTCTTTTCTCTTTTTCTACCCTCATCCTGTATCTTTATTACTTCATCAAATGTGGATATAAGGGTTTTATTTGTGCTCTTTAATGTCTCAATATCTATTATTCCACGCTCTGATTCCTTTGGCTGTTTCTATAGTCGCCGCCTTTAAAGTTTCGCATTCTTCTTTAAAAGCTCATTTGGTCATATCAGACACTGCCCTTTTGTGCCTTTGCGGCATCTGTGGAATGCTTTTAATCCCATAGCTATTACCATCTGATTTTTCCAAAGAGGAATGGTGTTTACAATGGTTGACTGTATCTTATCGGACATCATGGAATCATTGTTTTGAATAAGTCTTATCTGAGGTGCCATCTGTAATGATACCGTCTTTGTAAGCTCCAAATCATGTATTTTCTTTTCAAAAGCGGTTTTATCATCTGTGAAAAAGTCTTTTAGCCTTTTGTGTATCCTCAGGCAGTCCGCTTTCATCAGCTTTTTGATAAGTTCAGGTAATTCTATATTGTTTGCTCTCTCAAGTCTTTTCTTACCCTGCCATAATATACATTGATAATTCCTTTGTAGTAGTTCATATTGAGCTCATACATCTTATCAAGCATCAAAAACATCTTTCATCAAAGTTACTTGATGATCCTCTAAAAGCCTTTTTGAAATATTATTGACATTAACCTCTACCTTGTCATACTTGGCTTTCATATTTGCAAGCTTATTTCCGCTCTTTTTGAAAAATCCGAAAAATCCCTTGTCCTCTTCATCAATCTCCAAAGAACGAATCTCACCTACCACTCCGGCAAGCATATCGCCTATCTCTCCAAGATCCTTGGTCTTAACTCTCTCAAGAGCATTTTCCGAAAACTCGGCGATCTTTTTTTGACTGCCCACACCATATGTAAGTACAGCCTGTGAATTGCTTATATCTATTTTAGAAGAAAACTCCTCTACAAGTCTTTCTTCTTCAGGGGAGAGTTTTATCTGAGGCGCACTCTCAGGCTTTGCAGTCTCCACTACAGCAGTTTCAGGTGCCTTCTCATCCGGATCAAAATGTCAGACTTGGACCTTCCTTTAACATATCATCCAGTGAATCCATATTTATTTCATTGTTCTTTAATTCATTATCATTCATAGTCTCACCTCTCATCTTCTTTAATTCCGCCACCTATCAATCCTTCCTTTGCAAGCATAACTTTTAATAATGCCGCATCGGTGTCCGCATCAAATGCGGTATCCTTAAAAAGACGGTTTTGGAATTCACCACAAGCTTCATTTATAGAATCAATTGTCAATTCAATCTCATTTTTAGTATTCAAAGATATCACTGTCAGGGTGATAAAAACATTGTCAAAAATCGGAATATGTCTTTATAAGCTTTTACAGTTGTAGGCAAATAATACTTCATAAGCTTTATAAAGCTTCTCTGTTTCCTTAGGCTCCTTTTCTACCCTGTCAAATATTGCAGTAAGAATAGTCTCAAGCTTTGTAAGCTTTGATGACATAGGCTCCTTTGTTATTCCAAGGTGCAGCTCTTTAATGGATATAATATACTCCCTACCCTCAGATATAAGGCTTCCGTCTTTATTATCAATCTTTTTTTCTCAATTATATCATTCTTTCTTTTGCTCTGATTTTCTTTGCTCTTCCAGCGCTAAATAGCCCTTATATACATCATGGCTTAACATAAAGCATTTATTTTCTTTATCCAAATGCCCCTGTGTGAAAAATCTTTTTTTCTATCATTTTCTTTTAAATTATTGCCACGTCTTCAGGACTCTCATTTGAAATCACAGCAATATCTTCTATATTCATATAAGTCCTATTATTCATTATACGATAATATCTGTCCGCCTTTTTCAACCATACTAAGATCACTGATTGCCGGAAATGCAAGAAATGCTCCTATTCCAAAAAAAGGTATAAGTGCAATCATCGGCACAATCCAGCCGACAAATGACATAGGAAGTACAGTCAGTGTAAGTACAAATATAGGAATACCGAAAAATATCATCATAGGTACTCCGACAAATATCCTTATAAAGCAGATCCGATCTGTTTGTCCTCAGATAAATATTTGTCCTATTGCTTTTATTTACCTTTACATTAACTGCATTCTTATTATAATTTTTCCTTTGTAAGATTGTTCACTTCCCTCAGGCTGTCAACAACATTATCTGCAAATTTCTTTGCATTATTTCCTATATCCGTTTCATCAAAAAATATGATCTATATAACCTCTGATACTGTTCCAATCTCCTGCATAATCACCTCGTTAATGCTTCCTAATATTTTTTTATTATCCCACATCTTTACATGCATATCAATATTAAAACACATTTTACTCTATAGTAAAATATTCATCCATACAGGCTTTTCTTTTTATATAATATATTTTTTTATTTAATTATTTTTGAACCTGATAATATTATAAAAAATCTATGAATAATATAAATTATATTCATTGATATTCATCTTTATTAGGTGTATAATATCTATGAATAAGCATAAATATATTCATAGAATGCCGGATTTTAAAGGAGATGTATGGGAAAAGCATTTAGTGAGGAAGAAAAGGAAAAAAATAAAGAGAATATTATGAATACCGCCATTGAGCTGTTTCATAATAATGGATTGAAGTCTTTAAGTATTTCGGAATTGACAAAAAGAGTCGGTATTGCACAGGGAAGCTTTTTATAATTTTTGGAAAGATAAGGATTCACTTATCATTGATCTGGCGGCATATAGATCCGGTCAGAAATTAAAAAGCTCTTGAAGAAAAAATTTTTCAAAGCTCACTTTGAGGATCCTGTAGGATTTTTAACTGAGGTCATATATAAATATTCTTTGGATTTGATGCAAAAGATAAAAACGCAGCCGGTATATGAAGAGGCATTTAAAATACTTAAGACAAAGAAATCTGATGAGATGAATCAAATAGAAAAACTGTATGGGGAGTTTTTAAAAAAGCTTGTAATTTACTGGAAGGAAAACTCTGTAGTAAAGACTGCCGATGAATATGGTCTTGCAAATGCCTTTCATAGGCAGCTTCCTACTCTGTACAGATTACTATCTTTTTGATGAGAAATACTTTTTGAAGATATACTAAAACTTATATATCCGCAATAGCAACCAAGTATATAAAAGGTTTGATATTTTAAGTTTCTAAATCTTTACAGGTTTTCTACATACAACAATTTTTTTAATGAAACAAGGGGGAGATATGGTACTTGATTTTTATTGATATAAAAAAAGAAGATGTATCACTTGCCGGAGGAAAGGGAGCAAATCTTGGAGAGCTTATCTCTGCCAATATAAATGTTCCAAATGGCTTTGTAATTGCCGCAGATTCCTATAAAAGCTTTCCTAAGAGAAAACGGCATAGAAGAAATTATTAGAAATAAGCTAAGAGAAGTATCGGGTGATGAAGGGCAAACTTTTAAAAAGCCGCAGACTGCTTTCGTGAGCTTATAAGGTCAGGGTGATTTTTCCACTGAGACAACTTATAGAAGATAAATATAAGAGTCTTGGTGAAAATATAAGAGTTGCCGTTCGTTCATCCGCCACTGCAGAAGATCTGTCTGATGCCAGTTTTGCCGGGCAGCAGGAAACTTATTTGAATGTAGTGGGCATAGATAATATTTCTATTACAGATTCGCAACTGCTATGCCTCTCTATGGGGTACCAGAACGGTAAGTTACAGATTTCATCAGGGCTATGATCAAAATTCTGTAGCCATTGCGGTAGTGATACAAAAAATGGTGGAGAGCGAAAAGGCCGGAGTTTTATTTACTGTAAATCCACTAAGCCAAGACACAAATGAAATGTCAAATAAATGCAAGCTATGGCTTGGGAGAAAGTGTTGTAAGCGGCAGGGTAACTCCGGACAGCTATATTGCTGACAAAAAGCGGCAGACTTCTTGAAACAACCATAGGCTCTAAGAAAACAAAGATAGTATATGGAAGCGAAGATACTGTAGAGATAGCTGTAGATGAAGAGGAACAAAAAAAGAGTGTTTTAGATGATAATGAAATATCGGAGCTTGTAAACTGCGGACTAAAAATAGAAAAGCATTATGGTATGCCTATGGATATTGAGTGGGCTATTAAAGACAGTAATATCTATATTTTACAGGCAAGGGCTATAACCACATTAAAAAGATACGGTGAGGATGCTCTTATAAAAAATTACATAAAGGGTACAAAGCCAACTAAGAGTATGCGTAAAAAACTGGCATTTCAACTTGAAAAAATGCCCTTTGCCTACAGAGTTTTGGATTATGATTTTATAATGGCAATCAATGATCAAATGTCAAAAAAATATTTGCAGAAGGCGGAATAGTCTTTTGACTCGGATCCACAGATTGATAATGACGGCATACAGACTCTTCCAAAGGGCAAAAAGGGTATAAACAAAAATATTTTCCATTTCTTTAAGATACTGAAGCAAATCAAAGACTTTGATTCCTGCGCTGCTATATGTAAGAAATTTATGTGCAAATATAAAGAAGAGATTTCAATGCTTAAGGCCAAAGACTTTGAAAATATGAGTCTTCACGAATGTAGAGATTTTTTAGAGTACAGCTATAAACTTACCAAAGATCTTACCTATGACAGATTCAAATATGCCCTCTTTCCGACAATGCTCGTATTTGATAAATACACTAAAATTACTTCAAAGGATAAACCCAAAATATACCGCCTTTGACCTTTATAAAAATCTGAATAATAAAACCGCAACTGTAGACACTGATATATCTGATATGGCAAAGGAGATATCAAAACATAGCAAATTAAACGAAGCCATACTTTCCGGTGAAAGCTATAAAAACTTATATACTAAGTTTGATGATTTCAAAAACAATGGCGGATAGATTTTTTTACAAAAACAACGGCTTTAAATCCGACTATAACTGCTACTGTCTGGAAGCAAAGACCTTTATTGAAGATCCTGACAGACTCATAAATATTTTAAAACCGATACTGTCTTCAGCTTCTGAGCAAAACAAAAGTTCAGAAAGCTTTGATGATTTAATGAAGGGGTTAGAAGTTGTTTCCGGCAGAAAATATAAGTCTATAAAAAGCTGATATACAAAACTTCAGATACTTCCATATAGTTCGTGAAGAAAGCCAGTATTTATGGGAGAGCTTGTTTTACTATGTCAGAAAAATGTGTAACAAGGGCAAAACATACTCCTTCTTGAAAAATCAAGATTATAAAACCGGTATAGCAAATCTTTTCTTTAATGAACTGATAAAAGCTATGCATAGAGGATATCTTAATAAATCCGACCTTGAAAAATATCAAAAAACAGAAACGAAAAAAATTTCCACTCTCTATAAAGGTCTGGGAAGCATCCAAGCTTCTTGTATTTGAAGCAGAGGGCGATATTTTTAAAGGGTGTTAGCGGAAGCTTTGGCAAGGCAGTAGGAAAAGCCTGTATTATTCACAGTCCGAATGAGTTTTATAAAATGCAAAAGGTGATATTTTGGTATGTCATCTGACAGATCCCGAATGGACTCCGCTTTTTAAACTGGCAAGTGCAGTGGTTGCTGATACCGGAGCGGCTCTAAGTCACGCTACGATAGTTGCAAGAGAATATGCTATTCCGGCAGTACTTGGAGTAGGCTTTGCAACAACAAAAATATAAGGATGGTGATATGCTTCAAGTAGACGGTGATGAAGGAACAGTACGAGGTTTATGATATGAATAAAGAAATGAAAAGAAAGACAATTTTAAATGACGCTCTTCTTCCACTACTTATAAAAACCTCCATTCCCACTATTATCGGTATGCTGGTAATGGTCATTTACAATCTTACAGATACCTTCTTTGTAGGTATCTTAAACAATAAGTCTATGACCGCCGCAATCGGTATAGTATTCAGCTTTATGAGTTTTATACAGGCACTTGGATTTTGGTTCGGTTATGGAAGCGGCAATATAATGTCAAAAAAAATCGGAGAGCAAAATGATAAAGAGGCTAAAAATATGGCTTCCATAGGGATATTCTTTGCAGTATCAACCGGATTAATTATCGCCTTTTTATCACTGATTTTTATTATTCCTCTCTCAAAGTTTTTAGGTGGCAATGCTTCAAATGATTTATTTGAATTTACTATAGAATATTTGCGGATAATTATTCTAAGTATACCCTTCGGTATTTATTCACTTACAATTTATAATCAGCTCAGACTATGCGGAAATGTGAAAGAAGGGATGACCGGACTGCTTTTTGGAATGATCACAAATATGATACTGGATCCTGTAATGATGTTTACTTTTAAAACTTGGCTTTTATCGGAGCCGGCTATGCCACTCTTACAGGACAGATAGTAGGCTCTTTTGTACTGACATATTTCTCTTTTAAATCAGGAAATATAGCTTTTTAATTTAAACTTTAATAAAGAGAGAATATATCATATCTTGCCGGCGGTATGCCGAATTTTTCCAGACAGTCCATTACAAGTATTGCTCTGATTTTACTGAATATACTGCTGCAAAATATGGAGATTCCCTTTTTGGCGGCTTTGACAGTAAGCTCAAGAATATCGGCAATCGCCTATATGATAATGATAGGCTGGTCTCAAGGCTTTCAGCCAATCTGTGCAATGAATTACGGAGCAAAGCAATATACCAGAGTAAAAGATGCTTTTAAACTTACAGCCACAATCGGCAGCATATTTTTAATTTTTTCTGCAATCCTTTTATATATCTTTTTCATCTGAACTTGTTAAGACGATGACCTCCGATATTGAGGTTATATCTATAAGTGTGCAGATTTTACGTATGCAATGTATAACTATGCCCTTTGTAGGCTTCTTTTGCAGTAAAGCAGTATGCTTTTTACAAAATATAGGAAAAATACCTTATGGCTTCCATACTCTCCGTTTCTCGCCAGGGAATATTTTTTATACCCTGCTTTTATATTTTATCCGGCTTATTCTCCCAATATGGAATATATCTGTTGCAACCTTTTTCAGATGTACTCTCCTTTGCTTTTAGCTGTTTTTATGGTAAGAAGTGTTTGGAAAATCTTTTTATTAAAATATAAGCAAAAGAAAAGACTATATAATTGAATAAAAAGCTAATTATATGAGAAAATAAGTGTATGAATATTTTAGTAGTTGAAGATGAAGTACTGCTTGCTTCATCTCTTAAAAGAAAATTTTTAGAAGAATGTGGACATGATGTTATCTGTGCCTATGACGGTATGGAAGGTCTTGAACTTGCAAGATCCTCGCATTTTGATCTGCTTGTACTTGACTTAATGCTACCTAAGTTGAACGGTTTTGAGGTGGCAAGAACTCTCAGGAAAAGACGGACTTCCTATTTTGATATTAACAGCCAAAATCAGATATCCTTGACAGGGTTGAAGGTCTTGATTCGGGTGCAGACTATTATCTTACAAAACCTTTTTGACAGAAGGAGTTATTAGCCTGTGTAAACGCTCTACTTCGCAGGCAGGGCAAGGAAGTAAATCAAATAAGCTTTTGGCAATACCATCTTTGGATATAGATTCATCCGAACTTATCTCCGGTGATAATTCCATTCGCCTCTCTCAAGGAGTTTCAAATGATGAGACTACTTTTAAAGGAAGGCAAAAACAATATTTCAAAAATCTGTTCCTTGAAAAATCTGGGGGTATGATAGTGATGCTACAGAAAACAACGTGGAGGTATATATCGGATTTTTAAGAAAAAGCTTAAGACATTGTCATCAGATATATCAATCGTGGCCATGCAGAGGGCTTGGATATCATTTGGAAAGTAAGAGGTGATGAATGATTGAGAAATTACACTTACATTACTTTTTATCTTCCGTAAGTATTTTTGCTTGTATTTATGCTTGTTTTCCCTTTTCTTTTCAACAAAAACAGTATTTACAGAGATATGAGATCCACACTTTCTGAAGCTATAAATACACCAATGTATCAGGATTCCACATCCGGCTCCTATGCACTTTTTCAAATGATGTTTGACTCTGACGGAAATATCATAGATACAAATGGAGCTGACTTTTTCTTGATAGCGAAATAAAAGCAGGATTTAATATCAGATGCATTAAACAAAGTAAATAGAAATTCAAACAGGTTTTATTCATCAATAAATGGTGGAAAAACTTCAATATATCTGCGAAGTCAAAGCTCCACCGGATCGCTTTTGATGATGAAGAATGGCGACCCCTACTTTGTATCGTGTTGCAGTGACGGATTTCAGTACGGAAATAAAAACTTAAATAATCTTTTAGTTTTGCTTATACTGCTGTTCTTTGTGTCTCTACTGTGATTATACTTTTTTTCAAAATACTTTGTTAAAAAGAGTATAAGACCTGTAAGCGATGCTATTACTCGCAGCGTCAATTTATCTCCGATGCATCACATGGGCTGAAAACTCCTCTCACCGTTATAATAAATAATGTTGGAAATATTCAAAAGGCAATATCAAAGAATTCTATTCAAATAGAAAAATATGGAATTGCTTACAAAAAATATTAACGGCATTGATGAGATGAGTGAAAGGATGAAGCATTTGACACAGGATTTGCTTGACTTAAGCCGCCTTGAAAAACTGGCAGGATAGAAAAAGAACAAATGGGAAAAATAGTTTTATCAGATATTGCAACCAAAGAATGTCTGTATTTTGAACCTGTATTTTTGAGAATAATAAAGAACTTGATTACAATATAGAGGATAATATTTCTATTTTGGGAGATGCGAATAAGATAAGAGATCTTATCTCGATACTTTTAGAAAAATGCTATGAAATACTCACTTTCACACACCACACTTTACTTTTAAATAAGAGAAAAAAAGGATATTGTTTTATCTGTTGAAAATGACGTGGAAAAAGAACTTTTCAAAAGAGGATACCGTCAATATATTCAAGCGTTTCTACAGACTTGATGAATCTCACTCCGGTAGCGGCTATGGACTCGGTCTTCCTATCGCAAAGGAAATAGTGCTTATGCATAAGGGAGAAATTAAGGTCGTAAGTAAGGATAAGAAAGTATTCTTTTGAGATTTATTTTTCATATATAATTTTAACTATAATTAGGAGGATATAGCAAATATTATATCCTCCTCTCCATATAATCAAGTGTTTTTAATAAATTCAATACTTTTTGATACCTGTCATTGAATAGAACTAAGGTTATGGAGTGATCTTTACCTCATACAGGGCAGATATATAGTAATAATGGCACCAAATAAAACGTCATCACTATTCGTTCTAAATGGCCTCGATGTGTACCCATCCCTATATGGCAGCTCACCCTCTCATGTCCAACAGGATTATCCTCCTTACGGTGGGTCCTCACTCCTTCGTTCTGCCTGTCCATAACCAGGGTGCCAGCTTAGCTATTCATCAGGGTCATGCCCTTGGAGAAAATTCCTGCCGGCTACTCAGCTCATTCTTTTGTATCATCACTGATCCAAAACACTACGATTACAGCACCTTTCGGTGGACGCTTCCTACAATCATTATGGTTGTTCTTTATTGCTCGGTTATGCAGCCTTTAACTGCTCTCCCGGACGTCGAATATCTTTCAACATCTTTGATGCATCATAACTTATTCCCTTGGTAAGGATCACATGGAATACTCTTATCAGCTACATGCTACTGCTATCAGCGACTGCATCTTTTTCAATGGATTCTTTTCCTGGTGGTATAATATCAGTGGATTTCTTTGAATTCTTCATTCTTTCCCACCACCGATATCGCTGCCTCAAAAAGTAGATATCTGAGACGCTTGCGTCCTCTTTTGCTTATCTTTGTTTTTCCGTCGTGCTTACCGGAACTATCTGCCACCAGTTCCAATCCTGCAAGTTTCTGAGTTCTTTCGTGCTATCAAAGCGCGTGATATCTCCAACTTCTGCTATGAAACCAGCTACGGTTGTTATTCCTATACCTTTTATTTCAAGCAGCTTATCCGCATACCTGACCTGTTGGCACAGTTCTTTGATCAGGTCATTGACCCGTTCAAGGCGTTTTTGTCTGGAGTTCGTAATCCTCTATCAGATCCTGTATCTCCATCCGAGCTTCTGTAAGACCTGCTTTTAATCCTATGCTTTTCATGGCTGCATTCAGAATCAGCATAGCCTTCTTATGCCCATTTCCTCGGAGTTTAGCGTCTTTCCATATCTTTATGATACCTTCCACTCTAGTCTTACTATCTCCTCAAGAGTTTGGTGCCTGCTTTTAACACCAGCAGACCTCCCTCTAGCATCTATGTGTATAAATCCCCTTATATTCGGGAAATACACGCAACTCACTTCTGCAGACGGTTCTGCCCTTGTCTGTTCTCTACAAGCACAAACCGGCGGTTTGACGCATTCCGCAGTTCTGCATATACACCTGTCGGCATATATGAATAAAAATATCGTCCATCCCTTACAAGCCCTGCAATAACACGAGGATCTTTTCTGTCATTTTTAGATGGACTATTGTCATCTAATTCTTTGGTCTTATGCACATGGTGCGGATTTACCATCACAAACTTTATGTTCTTTTTCACCCATGAACTGCCCAAGATCAAACCAGTAGTGACCGGTTGGCTCTATTCTACCAGTGCCTCTTTAAGTTCATTTTTCTGCATCAGTTCCACAACCGAATTGTAAGCTGTTGAATCCTCCATAGAATTTGAAAACACAGGCTTTCTGGTAAGTTCTATGCCTCTCCAGTTAAAAGCTCTGAAATAATGCTTTTCACTGCCAACATCAATGCCGACAATCATTGTTGTTTCTTTTACTTGTTCAATCTTCTTATTTTGTGTAGAATTCATTTGTAGATACCTTCCTTATTCCGCTCATTTGCTAACTGGCCGGTCAGCAATGACAGTTTAACTTTAGGTATCTATTTTTGTAAAATCATTTACTTTCTACACTTTGAATTATACAGGAAGCTATATATTTAATAAAAACCGGGTAATTTTGTATCTTCTACTTAACATGCTTCTGTCATACCTTCTCCTTTCTCACATATTTAAGTCGATATTTCATATTTGAGGTAATTGGAAACTTTTCGCTATAAAAATCACTTTTTGTAAAAACCTTCATAAGCTCTGACAAAGAACTTCCATCATTAATATTGGCACTGATATATTTTTCTTCAAGTCCATTATCCAATTTTATGTTAATTCCGTCAATACTCCTCTTTACTGTATACATACTCTTATTTGCTTTTAAATTGTCTTCATGTTGTAGTATTTACCTCATATCTTTACTGTATGCTCTTGTTTTACGTTTTTCATGATCCTGCATTTTTATATAACTGTCTGTAAGCGTTAAGTACATGCATAGAGCAAAAAGTCATAGAACTAGAACTTATCATTCTAATCCTATGACTTTTTATTTTTACAACTCTCAGGAATCTCATCTGACCAAGGTACTAGGGCTTGAAGCGTCTCTACCTGACTGTATGATATCAAAAACAAATGTAAGATATTTTTGTGGTATCAGGTTATTAAGTATTGCACTTTGAATTATACTATATATCATTGTTGAGGCATTAGCTCCGTTAGGTGTATTCGCAAATAGCCAATTAGACCTACCTATAACAAATGGCTTTCACACTTTTGCTCAGCAAGATTATTACTTAATTGTATTCTTCCATCTTTTAAAAAGTTCTCCAAGTACTCTTTTTGGTTTATGACATAAGTAATAACCTTCCCTATTAAACTTTTAGAAAGGATTTTTGATTCTATTTGTGAAATCCAGCTATAAAGCTCATCTAATACTTGCTTAGATTTGGTTTGTCGCATCTCAAGCGTTCTCTCAATGAAAGCTCAACTTCATCAGCTTTAGTTTTCCAGTTGAAATGACTTTCTAAGATAAGTCTCCTTGTTTTGCATATTCATTACTCTTATTAATCTCATATGCCTCATGGAACTTTCTCTTCTCATGTACAAGGTAACCACATAGCATCTTTCCTACCAACTTTTTATATCCCACATAACCATCACAATGAAGGTATGTTCCATTCCAATCAGCAAGAAATTCCTTGGCATAATCCCACTTCGTCCAAGTGTATATTCATATACTACTGCAGGATGTGTGTTATAGTGACTTGTCCTATATACCCACACATAAGATTTACTGCCCGCCTCTTTCCCCTCGGCTCGTGTAGTACCTCAATACCTGTTTCAGTCTGCATGGAGTAGTGTCTCATTTAGTAGACTAAGCTTTATCTGCTCATATATAGGCTTTAGAAGATTAGCTCCCTTTATAATCCGGTTGGAAAGGTTTTGTCTTGAGATCTCAAATCCCAACCTTTTAAACTCCTGCTCCATTCTGTATAGTGGTAGTGCAAGAGTGTACTTTTGATTCATTATATAAGACATAAAGCTTGGTGATACTACACTCTTTTAATAAGAGCTTTTAGGATGAGGTGCTATCTTTATAAAAGCCACTCTCCCATTCTTGTCACAGTTTATACAACTATAAACATAAGTCACATGCTCTATAACCCTTAACCCTCAGCAGGTACTATCACCAGTTCTTTTTCTTATTTCTTTCTTCATAACAGTAAGAGGGCTATGGCAGTTATCACATATCTGTTCTCTGTCATCTAATTTATATTCAACTACCTCAACAGGAATGTCATTAAACTTGCTTCCCCTTTAGCTTTTCTTCTTTTATGCTCCGGTATAATCCTTTCTTGTGGCGACTCACTTTGAATTGGCTCTCTAAATGTTTCAGCCTCATTAAAGACATCAAAAAGAGAAAGTTGTCCATCAATAGCTTTTTCGCTTGATTTACCAAAGTTTTCTCTCTTGCTTTTAATTTCAGTTGTTCCATATACCAATTATTTAATTTCTTTAGCTTAGCAATCTGTTCACTCTTTTCATTTTTACTTTTTCTAAAGTCTCAATCTCTTGGTCTTTTTCATTTTTAGCTTTTTCTAAAGTCTCAATCTCTTGGTCTTTTTCTGTAAGATAGCCTTAAGTCCGAAATTTCTGCTTGCAATTCATCTATAGTTTTCTATTTTACCAGACCTCCAAATCTCAAATATTTATGTAGAGATTATATTATAAAATCTATGATGAATCCAGCTAAAATCAACACTTTTTAAAGACTTCACTACGCTTGATTTTTGTTTTATTCCAGGTGCCATTATTATATTTTTCAAGTCATCTATTAATAAATCCATAGTGATTTCTGTATCACTTTGTGACGGCCAAACTACATGTCCTTTTTCTATTCTTTTTAAAAATGAATTCAAAATCCATTATCTTCCCATACAAGAAGCTTTATCCTATCTCTTGAATTCTTACAAAAAGCAAATATAATCTTATCTCTTGGATCAAGCTTAAAATTGCTATAAACAATTTCAGCCAATCTATTTATGCTTTTCCTCATATCTGTAGCACCACAAGAGAGAATTACACGATGATTATCATAGTTAAACATTTATTGCATTTACCACCTTAATTAGTCTTGCTAATAATTCAAGATCTGTAGAACCATCAATTAAGATGTTGATAGCACCTATCTCTATTTTTATGGCCTTGCTAGGGTGTGGTGTTTTGATCTCAATAAATTTAACATCCTTAGAGTGCTTTGATTTCTTATCATGTTTACTCACCCACCATGTGACTGTTGAAATAGGTAATCCATTCTTCCTAGCCCAGCTTGTGATACTTAATCCACTATTTTTAAACTCCTCAATCAATCGATCCTTTTTCTTCTTTAGGATATTTAGCCATAGGCACCTCCATATATTTAGTATGAAGCTATTTTATAGTAGAAGTGTATTTATGGGGAGGTGTACTTGAATTGACGCTTACATCCAAACAATCTGAAAGAAACAGTAGAAAAATATCCTTGTTTTGAATTACAAAATTATTGTGTAAAGTTTTTCATTGTAAGTTAATTATACCACAAAATAGGACCTTTCGCATGAACGAATAGTCCTATTTCTTTTAGGGACTCGTTTCACAGCCCCTTTTCTATACTCTTTTGTCATATAATACTTAGGGATAAAAATCCTTGAACTTATTTGTAGAATGCGACAAACACCGCAGGCAGTACCGAGTTTACGGCACCTGTAAATGCACCGAAGCTTGAAGTAAGTAAAAATATGTCCATATAGGTGTAAGAAGATAGAGTACGGCAAAATATCCCGTAATAATCCGATTTGTCCTTAGAAAAAGCTTGTTTTCCAAAGGATTTTTACGGAAAAATTCGTTTAACGAGTAATAGGCGGTTAAAGGAACACGTAGGAAGAGCGTTACGAACCAAAGTACTCTGAACAATAAATAAGACAAAGGAACCAGTATTGTCGTCATATCCCAAAACGGACAGGAGACTCAAAAGATTTATCATAACTATACTTATATATTCGAAAATCACAGGCTTGTACTTTAAATACATAAAAGGAAGTATACTGCATGCCAGAATACTTATAAAGCCCCCTACGGTAGGGTTTATGGAAATCAATGTCCATGCGATTATCCAAGGGAAAAAAGCAGGTTCATATTGCTTTTTGGAGTGTTCATCATTTCCCGATTTTTCGTTTTTTTATTTTGTGTCGTACCTATACCTGAAGTATTTATCCCAGTTCATCATAAAATGTGAAATCACCGTCTACTCTATACTTATGCTCCATAAGAGCCTCTTCTCCGCTTATTTCACCCCTGCTTATTTGTTGCCATACCGAAAAAGGAGTTTCTATTTTTGTAGTAAAGTTAAGGAAGTTTTCATTATGATCTTAAAACCGTCTTTTGCTGAGTATTATTTGGTAATGTTTATCTATATCAGTGTAGAAAAAGTTCCAGTATTTGTCGCTACCGTCCCATGAACTTTTGTTGTAAAGACATGCCATTTGCTTTGTGAAAACGAGACTTTCATCATCTTTTGCCAAAGGAGTATTAAAACTTTGTATATCAGAATCGGGTTTTTCCGTCGGGAGTTCTATACCCCAGCTTGCATCAGCCATTTGCTCAAATATTTCTCTGGAAGCAAGACTGTGTTTAATATATTTACGGTATCTTCCTTGATACCTCCTGAAATAAACTCTTTTCCTGCTTTTTTTACCTGCTCAAGGTAAGGTTCCGTCAATGAACGAAGCTCCTCAACTCTGAAAAGTTCACCCCTGTGCACAAAATATACTCGTATAGTTATTTTCGCCGAAAATCCTGTCAAATTGTGTCGTTACCGCCGAATAGTTGTTTTTCGGTAGTATAGAAACCGCAGGTGGATATAAGCACATTTTTGATGTAAATCGTCGTATCTGTGCGGATGGGGAGCCGCCGTGAGCATTTTTGTTCATAAAAGGCAGGCTTAAGGGGAGCTGCCTGTCGAGGAAAGCTTTTACTCTCGAAGGAAGTCCGAAGTAATACAGAGGGAAGCTCCAGACAATAATATCGGCTGTTTTGATTTTTCCAGACAGTCTCCCATATCATCTTTTTATACAGCAGACACCGGGAGTATCCCTCCAGCAGACAGAAGCAACCCCTGCAATCCTTTATATTAAGTCTTGCGAGGTCTAAAATTTCTAATTTGCCGAGTCTGCTCGCATATTCCGTCGCAGAAGGCCTTTGAAAGTTTGAAGGTGTTGCTTTTATCGCCTTTTAGGGCTTGCATTTATAAGAAGTATATTCATATATTTATTTTCCTCTCTTGAAATTTTCCAATTTTTTTCTATACAGTCCCCCGCCCATTCTATACAAAACTTTGTTTGTCGAAGTCCGTAATCTGCCGTAAATTCCCAGTACAAAGCCTGTAGTGGTTCGACAAAGCCCCTATTTGCATCTATAGCGGTGGGAACTTTATTCATGCTGTTTATGTAGGCGTTACAGTCATCTATAAATCGTTTAAGCATAGCGATGCTTTTGTCAATGTCCGAAGAGCCGGAAAAGAACACCTTCATCAGGAAAGCTGTTTTTGTTTTTTTGCTTACATCTTCTGAGTCGGATGCAAGCCATCTTAAAAATTCTTTTTCCTCATCTGTAATATGATAGAGTTTTTGTTGGGCTTATCCTGTTGAACTATATATTCGCAGCTCACAAATTCTTTTTCAAGCTTTATTAAGTTCGAAATATATGTGATTGGCTCCGGCATACCAGAAAAATTTTATTGAAGAGTCAAAAAGCTTAGCCAAATCATAGCCTGTCATACTGCTGTAGGATAAGAAGCCCAGTATTCCGTGTGATAAAAGACATAGTGTAAATACTCTCTTTAACTTAATCTAATTTTATTATATTCCAATTTTAGAATATATCAATATATGATGATTAAATTTTTTTAGTATTATCTTTTTGCTTCCCTATAGTATAATAGACCCGAAAAATCAATTTATTGCGGGGGAAATTTTATGCATTCAATAAGTGTACTTATGAAGCCCTCGTCTGGAATGTGCAATATGCATTGTGATTATTGCTTTTATACGGATGAGACTAAAAAACAGGCAGGAAGCTTTATACGGCTTTTATGTCGGATGCGACATTGAAAAAAATATTATAAGAAAACAATATCAAAAAGCCGATTTGATAAGTTATGTATATCAGGGGGAGCCCTTACTGAGAGGATTGAAATTTTTGAGCAGGCGATAAAATATCAAAAACAATATGTGAGGGAAAAACACGAAGGTTTGCAATTTCTTTTGCAGACGAACGGATATATGCTTGATGAAGAGTGGTGTCGCTTTTTCGGAAAAACAATTTTTTTATTGGGGATTTCTCTTGACGGAATAAAAGCTTACTCATGATAAATTCAGACACACAAAAACCGGAGAGGGAAGCTACGATAAGATAAAGAAGAATATAGTATCAAAAATTACAAATATATATCATACAGCTATCCGGTATACTGTTAAAATCAGTTCCTTCTCCACTAAATTAGTAGTCAAAACACTGCTATAGTACCTTACTCTCCTTTTGATGATTTATATCATTTAAGTTTTGTACTTCAATATCAACTTTTTCCATTCTTTAACAAACAATAGGCATCTAATATGATAGATTTCCTATCTATGTTTGTTATAGCATTTTGTGAATGATTTTTCATCACTTCCAATTCAGAGTCTTGCATAAACTCTCTTAAAAATATCTTCACAAAAACTCTTTTGCTTTCGATAATTTTCTAAATACCAAATCGTCAATTGATTTAATTCCGAGATAACCTTTCGAACCCTTTTCTATAGATATTTTAGAACTTTTCATAACGCTCCTTATAAAGAATATTTTTAGATAAAAGAAAAACCATGTTTGTTATTCCATATTATTGCATTTTAATATTTTATACAACAAAAATATTTTTTTATTATTAGAAAAAGGTGCAGATTCAAAATCCATCGAATCTGCACCTTTTTCTAAGCGTCGCTTTCACAATCTTTTCTTGCTATTTCACCTGCCAGAAATACGGCTGCCATAATACAAAAATATACTTCCTATTATTAAGTAAACTATTTCAAAAGTTCCGCTCGTTCCATATATCTCCAATATACCTTTGTATATTGAACCTGCACTAAGAGTTGCTATGCCACATTTCCAAGGCAAGGTGACATTATCCGAAACTGTTCTTTTTAAAATAAGATTATTTAAAAAGGCTTGGTATAAAAAGTCCTATAAAAAGGTATCAAAAAAATGCATACATCATATAGCTTGAATATACTCCATGTGAAAAAGTACTCATATATCTGCCCTGAAGATAAATACAAATACTGAAATTCCAAGATAAATCAATGATTTTTCATCAGTTTCCACCTCCAATATATACTATATCACTGACAGATCTTTCCTGATTTGAGCGACCGTTTGTAGTAGGATTGTTTATAATTTCTCCCTTAAAAACCATAGTAGAAGAACCTCCCCCGTCAAGATTATAGGCATCAACTACACCAAGTTCTTTCATAAAAGTTGCCATCTCATAAAGACTTAATCCGGCACTCTCGCTTGTTCTTCCGTCTGATACCACAAATACATAGTGATTGTTTCCAAGATATCCTATTGCTGTTCTTGGATTGCTTGCCATTGCCATTCCTACTTCATCATTTTCGCCTACCGATATTTCACCATCCACTAAAAGTACAGGACCGAATGACAATACCTGATATGCTCCGCTTTGTAAAAGTTCTTCTGCACTTGTTTCATTCTCTGAAACAAACTCAAACTCACCGGTTTTAGTTATAACCAAGGCATCTCTATCTCCGGATGTATTTCTGTAAAGATTTCCGTTTCTTATAACATATCCTGCCTGTCTTGCACCATAGTAATCTCCATTGATTGCAAGAACTGCATTGTTTTCTGCGGCCATATTTGAAGTTGTGTCGGTAATATTTCTTCCGTAAGTATTATTTGCAAGTGCTGTCTTTAAAACAGAAACATCACTTACTGTTACATCAGCCACATAAATATCACTGCCATATGCTCTGTACTGTTTTAATGTAATGCTTGTATTGCTGTATGAATATTCTCCTATAACAGTTCCACCTTCAACAGTCTCTACATTAGTCAATGTAGCACTGCTTGTTCTCATTAGTACTTTCTGCTGTAGTACTGCCAGATGTCACATTTGTCTCTGATGTTATATTATTTGTTGTACTTGTTCCTGTATTAAGTTTCTCTTCTATAGCAGCTTCAACACTTTCCCTTATACTGCTATTTGTAGTCTCTGCATGACTACATTTGAAGCCATTACACTTTGCATAGGATGCGGTATTACAAATGTATCTAAAAAGCGCATATGTACTGAATGAAAATAAGGCTACACCATATAATATACCTAAACCCTTCTTATTTAATTTCTTCATATATTTTTACTCCTGTCTATTTTAAAGAAGCAGCATAATTATTCTCTCTACAATCTCTTTTTCTTTGCAAAAACCAGATGTCTTTTGCACAAAGTATGATACTGTAAATAAAAACCACTTCTGTTATTATCTTAGCCAAATATGCATTTATATTTAATGCCTCTACCATTCCTCGAAGAATCAAAGTATTCATTGCAAATATAAGTGCTGCCAGTCCCAAATATGAGATATATTCTACAGCAAAATTTTTCTCATCTTTTTATTATTTTTAAAAACAAACTTTTATTTACAAAAAGTTGAAGTGTAGTGATATAATGCGGGCAATCGCATTTGAAAGTATTATGCTTCCTGAAAGCAAAAAGCATATTGTGTAAAGTAAAAAAATCTATAATAAAGGATAAAATAGAACTGCCAAAACTTGATGATCTGACTGTATATTCTTGCAGAGTCTTTTATAGTATCAAAGTGACTTTCTTCATTGTCATTGATATATATCGTTTCAATTGTGTATTCTTTCATCCTTATACCTTTTCTTGCAAAATGAAGCAACATATTCATCTCATACTCATATCTCTCTCCTTTTTATTTGTAGCAGCTCCGAATCAAACTTTTTATGAAATGCCCTCATTCCGGTTTGAGTATCTTCAATATTTACGCCTGTAGAAAATAGAAAAATATCTTTTTGGTTATATAATTTCCTATTCTTGATCTGAGAGGGGAAATCCTTTTGACTGTTCTCTTGATCCAAGTATTAGGCTGTCTTCACTTTCCATTGATTTATCAAGCAGGTATAATGCATCCTTTAATGAATGCTGTCCGTCTGCGTCCAAAGTTATTACTACAAAAGTCATCCTCTATTTTATTTAAATAAGACAGACCTTCTTTTAGAGCTGCCCTTTCCTGATTTACATAAAAAGTGAATGACCTTTGCTCTGCTGTTCTTTTCCAGTTAGTGAAAAGAGGGGAAGATATTCTTCCCTGAACCATCATTCACCACTACTACCTCTATTCCCCTTGCTTCAATGGACTGCACTAAAAATATATCAAATTTTCATTTGGCTTATATGCCGGTATTAGGGCAAATTTTTCTTTTCATTACTTCTCCTTTCGGATGTATCTCCTGTCTTTTGATTGCTTTTTTTGCTTTATTCTTTTTCTTCTTAGAATCAGTTTTATTTTTACTGCTCTGATTGTTTTCATTCTGTGGTGGCTGACCCATTTGTGGCTGATTTCCACCCCTGTGGTGGTTGTCTCTGTCCGTTTTTCTCCTCTTCCTTGTAAGTCTCCACTCATTTCAGGTGGTTGACCCTGCGGTGGCTGGCTCTGGCCATTTCCTCCTCTTCCCTGGAAGTCTCCACTCATTTCAGGTGGCTGGCCCTGGCCGTTTCCTCCTCTTCCTGGAAGTTTCCACTCATTTCAGGTGGCTGACCCTGTGGTGGTTGGCCCTGGCTATTTCCTCCTCTTCCCTGGAAGTTTCCATTCATTTCAGGTGGCTGACCTTGTGGTGGTTGGCCCTGGCCATTTCCTCCTCTTCCTTGGAAGTTTCCATTCATCTCAGGTGGTTGACCCTGTGGTGGTTGTCCTTGGCTATTTCCTCCTCTTCCCTGGAAGTTTCCATTCATCTCAGGTGGTTGACCTTGTGGTCGCTGACCATTTCCGCCCATTCCACCCTGTGGTGGCTGGCCAAAGTTTCCTCCCTGTGAATTTCCTGCAGTAACAGAACCCTCACTGTCTCCTACACTTACCTTATAAGTTTTTCCGCTTTCAATCTCAGCACTGCTGTATAAAACGGCATTATAGCTCTGAGTCTGATCTGCTGATAAGAAGATTTCATTTCCTGATTCATCACTGATCTTTATAGTAGCTCCTGTAGCCGCATTATTATCCAAATAGTAGATAATGCTTGACTGCCCCTGATTATTTCCGTTAAATCCCTGGAACATTCCGGAATTACCTGTTGCAAGTATGCTTCCTCCTGTAATAGTACCTGTTCCGTCATAATCAATAGGTGCATTTCCACCATTTGAAGGTCCGTCTACAACTATATTTCCACCGGAAATATTTAGATCTCCATTGGAATCTATACCGTCACCGCCGGGAATAATCTTTATATCTCCACCTGAAATATTTATAGCATAGCTGACTTGTGATCCGTCTGTTGAATCTCCGGCTGCATTTATACCGTCATCACTTGAGTTTACCAGTATATTTACACCTTCAATATTTACTGTAATTCCTTCAAGACCTTCATTTGAAGCCGCTATATTTATTTTTCCGTCTTTAACAGTCAAAGTATTATCAGCATGCAATGCATCATCACCTGCATTTATATTTAACTCTCCATTTTCAAATGTAACATCACCCTTGGAATGTAGTGCATCCTCTACAGTAGTGATATCAAAATTTCCATTCTTTACAACAAGTGTTTTCTTACCGTTAAGTCCATGATGTGAAGCAGTAATACTGTAGTTTCCGCTTTCTACATTCAAATTTGATTTTGAATGTATAGCATCCTCATATCCACCTTCCACTGTAAGCTTACCTGATCCTGTTAAGTTTATATCTCCTTCGCTGTAAACAGCCGCATCATAAGCATTATTTTCACTTGTTGAATTCTCATCCTGAGTATTTGCAGCTCTCATATCGCTTATCTTATTATCACTTCCATCAACCAAGTTGATATTTATATTTCCGCTCTTTCCGACTATTGGTGCATCTGAAGAATTTGATATTGTAAAGTTATCAAGATTTAAGTTTACATCTCCGTCTGCATTTACTACTATCTGTCCTTCACTCAGATTTCCTTTTCAGTCTATAATTTCCTGCCTTACTTATAGTAATGATCTTTCCTTCGCTGCTTGCTCCGTCTCCATTTATTGAAACGGTATTATTATCAACATTTATACTTGTTTTCATTTCCTTGAGTTTTCTCACTTTTTACTGTTAGTTACATTTGCTCTTACTGTTGCCGCATTTGCATCCTGTGATGCATTGCATGCTCTAAGCTAAGCATCAGTCCCATTCCCATCAATGAAAATGCAATATTTTTATTAATCTTCTTATTCTTATCTGTTGTCTCTCTTTTTCATAAGCTCCTCATTTCTCTTATATTCAAATTATTTTTAAAGGAATGTTTTCCTTTCATGCCCTAAGAATACACAAGTAAACTGAAATGAAACTGAAAAACAGACTAATTTTGTGAAGAATATGTGAAAAAAGCCTTACAAACAAGTAAAACTTGAATGTAAGGCTTTTTAGCTATTCAAACCATGCAACTGCTCTTATAGGGTGAACCGTCACAGTTTTCAATTTTTTTAAAGGAAAACAGCTAAACCAAAATAAATCGTCTCCACACTGCTCCATATTTGTAAGATTTTCTATATTGATGATGTCACAGTTTTTCAAAAAGCTTTTTATGTCTTGTAAGATTTTTCATCTGCAATAGGATCAAGTCCTATTACATCAAAAACCTATTCCTTTTATAATTTCCTTTTCAAAAATATAGTTCATCACTTCATCATCAATGCAAGGATAATCTCCAAAAGTACTCCTCACTTCCCCATCTCTTATCCCAGCCCAGATTAAAAAGAAGAAAAATCCGCTTTATCAATCTTATTGCCATAACACTTTAATTGCTCCATAGTAATAGCGTCGCCTTCTTTTTAACATTCTGCAATCTATCACTATTGCTTTTTCCGATAAACCGGTCTATGGGAAAAAGCATCTAAAAGCCTTTTTCCCTTCATAAAGATGTACAGGAGGATCCATATGTGTTCCTGTATGAGTATACATTTGAAGAAAAGTTTCTTTAAAACCATTTTTTTCTCATATGTGTTTGCAGGAGTGAGCTTTTGGTGTATCTGTACCGGGATATACAGGCATGGTTTCATTTATTGTATGTGTTAAATCTATTACTCTCATTTATAAAACTATTTTTATCTCCACTTGACAGCTTCTCAATGTTTCGATTGCGGCATTATGCTTTTCAACAGTAACTCCGGCACAGCAATTTGAATCAACTGAAATTTTTACTTCCGGCAGAAATGCTTTAATTAAAAGTGCATTTGATACAACACATATATCGGTGCAAAGTCCTACCAACTCTATTTCAATATCTTCCTTTTTTGATATCTCAAGCATCTTATTTGCCAGATCAACACTTCCGAAACTCGGTTTTTTAAAGATGTTTTCCGGATCAATAAGCTTTGATATATCCGGATGCAACTCCCAACCATTAGTATCTTCTATACAGTGCTCTACCGGAAGATTTTTACCTTCCTGACTTTGAAGATAACTGTACTTATGAGTATCCATAGTCGCAAATACATCTTCTTTTTTGTACTCCTTGATTTTATCTGTTACACCTTTTACAATAGCCTCCGCTTCCTTTGTTCCAAGGCTCCCGTCAATAAAATCATTTTGCATATCTATAACAATCAATACCTTTCTCATATAACCTCCACTGTAATATTTTATTTAAATTCCTAACACAGCTCTTTTTGTCTTTCGTATTATAACACATGTCTTTATTGACATTAAACCTAAAAAAATACAAAACCTGTAATAACCATTGTACTATGAGTATCTTGATAAATTGTTGATAAATTGTTAAGATTTTGATATAATTGTCGTCAGTGATACTTCACAATTTTTTTATTTTTTTGGAGGAACGAAAAGTGAGAACATTTTTTTGACAATACTTATTGTCATACTCGTTATATTACTTGTCGCCTTAGTTGCACTATACTTCTTCGGAAGAAAAATGGAGACAAAAACAAGTAGAATCCCAGGCCGCTATGGAAGCTGCCAAACAAACTGTTTCTATGCTTATTATAGATAAAAAGAAACTGAAGATAAAAAGAATCAGGTTTGCCGAAAATTGTTTATGAGCAAACCCCATGGTACCTAAAATGGTCTAAAGTGCCTATTGTAAAAGCAAAGGTAGGTCCGAAGATCATGACATTGATGGCAGATGAAAAGGTATTTGCATCTATACCGCTAAAGACGGAAGTAAAAGCGGTAGTAAGCGGTATTTACATCTCAGATATAAAGAGTGTAAAGGGCGGTAAAATCGTAAAAAGCCGAGCCCTAAGAAAAAGGCTTTTTGCAAAACTTTTCAAAAATAATAAAATGCAGATGTCCCCGCTAATCCTAAGATTAGGGGGACATTTTTTATTTGGTAGTCAAACCGATTTGTATCTTTTCATCCTCAGTAAGTATTCTTCCCTGAAAAGAATACTGTCTATCTCATTAGCTACCTCTTCTTCATTAAGTATCTTGTACACTGTTGACTCGATATATTGGTTGTTTTTTTCCGGCATTGAAATCATAATCGGCATAATAATTTTTGATCTACAGCTATCATCTTACCGTCAGAAGAAATATGTCCGTTTACAGCATATTCTTTCAATGTGGAGTTAAGAGCCATCTTGAGTCTTCCTGTTGAAAAATCCACTACATAGCATTTTCTTTCAGTATCATTATTTCTGATCATAAGCAATATATCGGCATTTGCATTATACAAATTGACATCTTTAAGACTCAGAGGTGTTTGACTGCAGGCCTCATCCATTTCCCATGATTTCAGTCCTGTTTTTACTGCTCCAGGTAAATGCCGTATTATTTTTGTATTCCCTTTTGCTCTTATTTCACCTGCACCGTTTTTCCACGTATAATACTTCTCCCGGTATATCTTCTATATGTTCACCGGTCTCAAGATTATATATCGAGGAAATTCCCGAATATTTGTTTATAACAAATATCTTTGAATCCTCCGACAATTTTATATTTCCTGAACTTTCCTTTATATCACTGTAGCTTTTACTTTCTCAAACGAGTCTGTACTATATACATTCAGACCTTCTACAGCGTCAAGTACAAATATCTGCTTTGAATCATTGCTAAATGACAGTATTGAATCCATTGCATTTATATATATATTGTTGATTGTATCATTTTTCAATATCATAAATACTTAATGTAGGCTTTTTATCCGGCGTATCCTTATCTATTCCCAAAACAGTATAATATCTTCCGTCATTTGATATCTTTTTGATCTTTGAAAGTTGCTGCTATTCCATATGTAATATTATTGTTAAAAGGTATTTTTTTACTCGTTTTTACCGTCATCATCCGATATAAATACATCATTCCCGTCAAACAAAAGCATTTTTTTGAAGAATCATTTGAATTTGACACTATTCTTGCATGTATGGAATCCGAAGAGATTCTTGACTTTAAATCTATTATCTTTATTGTCTGACTGTCATGAGAACTTGCCAATACTTTGCTTCCGTCTTTTTAAAAAATATATTCTATCGGCAATATTCCGCCATAATTTAAGTTACTGTCAGTTATAGCTCCATCCTTCCATACAGAATAATTTCCGTTTTCCGAAAAATCCGACTACAGTATTTGTATTGCTGTTGTAAGTATAATACTTTTAAGTCCTGAATATATATTTTTATTAATTGTCTCTCCGGTTTTTCCATCCAGAATATATACAGTATTATTTGATTTTATTGCAATTTTATCGCCATTCTCACTTTCATATATTACCTTGGGATCACTAAAGTTAATAGATATCTCCTGATGAAATAATTCCCTGTTATCATATGTAATTTTTTTATTAAATCATTCTGGGTATTCAATAAAAATACTCTCTCCGTCAGCTGAATAGGCTGCCGTTTTTGTACTGTTTATTTTTTTATTACTCCCGGTTCCACCGTATTAACTGTAAGACTTGGAATAACTTCTATTATACTTCCGTCTGTGAGACTTCTTCTTGTTATCTGATCGTCACTGTCCGGATTTGTAATTATAATTGCCTCACTTGCGTCACTCTTTTTATATCGGCATTTTTTTATAAGAGAGTCAATTACAAATCCTCCTGTCTGCTTCCAGTCAGCGGTGTCATATAAATAGAAATTGGTAGAGGTATTATTATTAAATGTAATAAGTGTCAGTTTTGAATCATCTTCTGAAAATCTGACAAGCATAGGTACACCCTCGGTTTCTATCTTTGCCCTTTCTTCACCTGTTTCAACATCATATATAATACATGTATTATCAAATGAAAATGATGCCAGATATCTATTGTCATTAGAAAATCTCACCACCTTCACCTGCTGAGTATGACCCGGCAAGATTTTTTTAATACTTCTCCGTTATCTACACTTGCAATTGCCGTATAATTGTTATCAAATCCGTAAGCTACATATTTTTCATCCTTACTTACATCCATATATGTAAAGATATTTTTAGTAGATATGGAAGTCAATGTTGAAGCTCCGCTGTGATATATCATACTGTTGAATATCGTATCCTCTTCAGCCTTCAAAGTATCATAATATTTCATATCAGGTTTTTATAGACTTCATAGCTTCCTTCGCCACTAAAAACAGCCTTTATAAAATCTCCTCTTTTGTAAAGTCCTTGAGACCTTTTTCATAAGTATGCTTGCATTTGACTGCACCGCCTCCTGTCTGGCAAGTTCCGCCTTTTTGATAAGCATTTGCCATAAACAGACCGAATATCAAAAATACCGCTCCTGCAACAGTAGAGACCGTCATAATTCTTTTGCTTTTTCTCTCCTTATCTCTCTGCTTTAGATCTCCGAAGCTGCAGCCGAGAATTGTTGCCATTACTCTGTATTTTTCTGTTTTTAATATGTCTAAAGACTTCTTTGTAAGCTCTTTTAACTTTGCTTTATTGTTATTTTGCAAAGCTTCATAACCCTCAAAATCAGCATTTAATGTCTCATCCGGTCTTATATCTGCCGCCAGTATCTCGCTTACAGATTCCTCACCCTTTTAACTCTTTTTAACGGCAGAGGAAAAGCTTCACCCGGCTCACCCTCTATCAGTACGGGGATTATCCTCTCCTCACCGTGCAAACTCTTAAATGTCTCTATTTCTCTTTGGCACCACTCTGAAAGCGGAGTTCTTTTTGAACATATAACAATTAAGTATCTACTTGTTGCAAGCGCTTCTTCTATGGAAGCACTTAAATCCCTTGCGGCAAGCTCCTCTCTGTCACGAAACACTCTGAATGTAGGCCTTTTACCGTTTTGATAAAATTCCTTAGGTGCTTTAAATGTCTCTATCATCTGGTGAACCTGTTTAGCTATACTTTGATCAGGCTCCACATGCCTATAGCTTATAAAGGCGTCATACTTATAACTTTTCTCCTTATATTCATTTGCCGCCTTTTGCATTTCATCTACATTTTGCCTGTGATTTTGTTCTTTTTCCATTCTCAATCCTCTCTCTGAAATAAAGTAAATACCGATAATAAATCATATTCCGGATGGCAGGTGTCAAACTTTTTCACCTATTATTATTTTTCCAATCATCTATCAAACATGGATGTGTCTTTAGGTTCTCATCCTTCTTTTCACCATACTTAAAGTTCATAGCATAATAGCTGTTACACCATCTCTTATGTTCAAGCCTTGATAAGAAATCAAGTACAGGAGCATTCTTTAGATATTCACAAAACTTTTTCCTTGAACTCTTCATTGTCAACTTTTCTGATTTCCTGCAGTGCACTGAATTCTTCAAACTTTTAAATTCAGATAAGCTTTTTATCTCATCCTCAGATTTATCTGAAAAATATCTTTCTTACTATCTCTTCCTTTATCCTGTCATGTGCGGCAGATAATCTTGAAGATGTCTTCTTCACATATGAGAGCTCATTCCATTTCTGTCCATCTCCCATACCTGCTGCCGCTGAAGATATGTTATAGCTGTCATTAAACTGCTTTGCTCTCTTATCAAGTGCCGCCCTTATCATAACATCTTCTGTCATAATCTGCGAAACATCTCCGAAAATTTTTATATTATCATTATTTTTTTAGGTAATACATAACTTAAATCTATATTTGATACATTTCTTATTATCTTCGGAACACCTTCAAAATATCTGTTTAAAAAGCTTCAAGTTTTTAAGACTCTTAACGATATCTTCGTTCATCAAAAACAAGAGACAGATCCGTTTCGTTTTTTTATACTTTTTAAGATAATCATACATCATATTTCTTTCAGAGCTGAGACTCATTATCTGTATATCCAAAGAATTATTTAAGCCCTCATTGTCCACCAGGAGCTCTTTCATCTTCCTGTCCGCATCCCTGTCTATGATGCTTACCCTTGTATTTTCCTTTAACGACATGGTCATATCGTTTGAAATAAACTTTAATAATGTAGAAGTCAGCTCATTTATACCTATTATTAAAATATGCATCCTTTTGATATTTTCATCAATCAGCTCAGGAGTCACTGCATCACCCTATACCGGAGAGGGCCTCTAAATTACTTGATATACTTTTGCTTACACATTTATCCGATATAAGCATTCTTACAGTCAGATCTCTCTCATCAAAATGTACTGTATCTATATTTTTAGACTCTCTTCTTTTTCTTTCCTGAGCTATCATATCCTCTATATATGAGGACACTGTTTTTGACTCACATTTTACATAGCAGGTAATATGTCTTTGAGGGTTTTATTCTCTTTTATAACATTTGTGTACAGGGCATAATTTTCAAGATCCGCATCGGCACAAAAAACATATACTTTGCCTTATTTATATTGAGTGCGGCAAATAGCTCTCTTATCTCATTTCTGTCACTGTTTTTCAAAAATCCGTCTGATAAACGGCAATTCCCTTTTTTTCTCATACTTGTTTTTCATATTGTCATCTATGAAATTCTTTGAAATAAGTGATATCTTATATGAACTTTTTCATCTATAAGATTATTTATCAATGTTTCACCCATAAGAGAGTTCTCAAATACCAAAATATGATTTCTGCTTATCTTATTTACAACTATGTTTTTCATATGTAAAAGAGTATTTGAAATTTTGGTAAATACAAAAGTGGATGTAAGTATAGGGTGCAGTCCATTTTGCAATCTCATAAAAAAATATTTGTTTTATCACTCGGTGAAATCGGAGGTGCAAATAAAAAAACAGTTTTATAATACCGTATAATACAGCAGAGATCAGTTGGAAAGGATCGTCTATCTTTTGCACTGTAATATTCATACATTCCTTGAAATCCGAAAAGAATTGTCATAACAAGTATGACAAGATATATTTTCTTTTGTAATAGGTTTTATTTTCTCTCATACTACCACCTTTTTTTAGTTGTTAAACCTTATAAAAATGTAAGGCATCGCACTAATTATATCTTATCAGTGCAATGCCTTTACAACTATAGTTTATAACAACAAACTTAATGATTTATAAAGTATTCCGGATTATAAAAGTTTTTACAAATCTGTCAAATGCTTCCTGACCTTCACTCGTTCTCTTATAAACACCCGCACATTCCAAAACCTTTACAAAAACTTTGCTGATTTCATCCTGTACAATACCGTGAATATTTTCGGAATTGATATCGTATTTATCAATCCAGCCGTCTACCCAGTCCGCATGCTTTTCCAATTCTTCACTGCTTCTTAAATCCTTTTTGAAAGAATATACTCCTCAAGAAGTGCCATTTCTTTTTTTAAGTCTTGCAGGAAGTACCGCAAGTCCCATTACTTCAATGAGACCTATATTCTCCTTCTTGATATGATGAAGATCCGCACTTGGATGATATACACCCCATGGGCTTTCATCAGTTGTGATATTATTTCTAAGTACAAGATCTATCTCATACAAATCTCCATGCATTCTTGCAATCGGTGTAATGGTATTATGAGGAGTGCCGTCAGTTTCTGCAAATACAAATGCATCCTTATCGGTATAAGCCCTCCAGCTTGATAAAATATGATCGGAAGCCTCCACAATCCTGTCTATATCCTTACCTTGAAGTCTGATAACGGACATAGGCCATTTTACAATACCTGCATTCAGATCCTCATATCCGGGAATTACAAAATTTCTGTCATAGGGAGCCTTTGCCATTGCAAATACATAGCCGCCACCCTGAAAATGATCATGGCTTAGTATAGAACCTCCGACTATAGGAAGATCTGCATTTGAGCCTGCTGTATAATGAGGGAAAAGCTTCACAAACTCTAAAAGCTTTTTAAATACAGCCTTATCTATTTTCATAGGTTTATGCTGTTTATTAAATATTATACAATGCTCATTGTAATACACATATGGTGAGTACTGTAAAAAAATAATCCTCTCCGTCAGAGAGATGGGAATTAATATAAGATTCTGTCTTGCCGGATGTGAGAAATGTCCTGCATATCCCTCATTTTCCATACAAAGCAGACAACTTGGATATCCTGATTTCTTTGCCTGTCCGGCTTTTGCAATATCTCTCGGATCTTTTTCAGGCTTTGAAAGATTAATAGTAATATCTATAGGTCCGTACTCCGTTTCGGTAACCCATTTTTCATCCTTTGCAATACGGTCTGTACGTATATAATTTGTTCTCTTGCTGAATTTATAATAAAAGTCTGTAGCAAGTTTACTGCTTATATGATATATCTCTTTAAACATTCTTCTTACAGTTGAAGGCATAGGAGTAAGCTGTCCCATAATTTTTGTATCAAAAAGATCTGTCATTGTTACGGTATCATCCTCAATAATACCCTTTTCATAGGCAAACTTACACATATCGGAGAGTATATCCACAAGCGCTCTTTCCTCAGTCACCTCTTCTTCTTCAAACTCTATCTGACCGAAAAGATCCAGCAATCGGTTTGTAACATATACTCTGTCATCTTCATCCACAAGATACTCACGCATACCGTAAGCCATAAGTTCATTGATAAGCCTGTTAATCATTTTTTTGCTCCCTAAACCAATTCTTTTGTTTTTCACATATAACACTCTGCAAGTTAATTATCAATCAAGAAATCCACAATTGCAATAGATAAAAAAATTTCAATACTAACGAAAATTTATTCTTTTTTTAATAAAGAGCTGTTGACAAACTTTTGCGTTTGCAGCAGCCCATATATTTATTGAAATATTATATTGTAGAACAGATTCAATACTCCCGAGAGAAGCATTACCGATATAGGATTCTTATTATACTTTTACCAAAAGTACCAAAAGATATACCGAATATAAAAACCATATGTAGCCTGATATCATCTATTTTAAATCCGTTCAATCCGAAGGCTGACTGTAATATCTTTATTCCCGATATTGCAATCAAAACTACCACAGCCGGTCTTAGGACTGAAAGTATTGTTTGCAGTATTGTGAGCTTTTTATATTTCATATACATCCATGAAAGAAAAATAAGTAGTACGCTTGACGGCAATATACAACCGAAAGTGGCAACTATTGCACCCGGTATACCGCCTATTCTGATACCTACAAAGGTAGCTGAATTTACTGCAATAGGACCCGGTGTCATCTGAGATATGGTAATGAGATCTGTAAACTCCCTCAGGTGTAAGCCAATGATATGCATCTACCACTTCACTTTGAATGATAGGCATTGCCGCATAACCTCCACCAAAACTGAAGGCGCCTATTTTTTTAAAAAAACTTATAAACAATTTTAGGTAAATCATTTACTTTTCTCCACATTTTTTTGATATAAAAGGTTTTTATAATTCCAACCAAAAATACAGATCAATATAATATATATCACATTAACTTTAAAATAAAAAAATTCAAAACAAAAGGCAGCCAACATTATAAGGATATTAAAAAGCCTTTCTTTACTACACCTACCCCCATCTGAAAACTTACAGAAGCAATTACCGCACCCACTCCCGATTGCATACCTTCAAGCATAAAAAGCAATATATCTGTTTTCTCTAAACAAAATATAAAACATGGATATAATGGAAATTATTAAAAAAGGCGGAATGACAGTGGCTACTATTGCCACAATAACTCCTAAAAATTCCTGCAATCTTATATCCGACCACTATGGCTCCGTTTACTGCAATTGCTCCCGGTGCCGACTGTGCAATAGCTACCAAATCAAGCATCTCATCATTTTCTATCCAATGATACTCATCCACAAACTTTTTCTTCATCAAAGTAACTATGACATAGCCGCCACCAAAGGTGAATGCACTCAAATAAAGAGTTGAAATAAAAAGCTTAATAAGGACTTTCTTATTCATATGCTTTTACGATTTCATCAATCTTTTTAATTCTTCTTCACTGAATGAAGTATTTTCTATAGCTGCAATATTATCAAGTACCTGTGAAGGTTTTAGATGCACCTATAAGTACCGATGTCATAACATCATCCTTAAGTACCCATGAAAGTGCCATCTGTGCAAGACTTTGATTTCTCTTTTTGCAATATCATTTAATTTTCTTATAGCTTCCAGTTTCTTCTCCGTAAGATTATTCTCATTTAAAAAAATCTTCCGTCAGTTGCTACTCTGCTGTCACTTGGTATACCGTTAAGATATCTGTCACTCAAAAAGTCCCTGTGCCAAAGGACTGAAAGATATAATGCCCTTCTTTAATTTGCCTGCCATATCTTTTTAAACCGTTATTTTCAACAGTTCTGTCAAAGATTGAATATCTGTTTTGATTTATTATAAAAGGAACTTTAAGCTCATCCAAAAATCTTTTGCAGCCTGCTCCAAAGTCTCTCCGTCATAGTTTGAAATTCCGACATATAATGCCTTACCGCTGTTTACTATCTGTGCCAAAGCACTACAGGTCTCCTCAAGCGGTGTATTCTTATCCATTCTGTGGTGATAGAATATATCCACATATTCAAGTCCCATTCTCTTTAAACTCTGATCTATACTTGCTATCAGATACTTTCTGCTGCCGAAATCTCCGTAAGGACCGTCCCACATAGTATATCCGGCCTTTGTACTGATGATCATCTCGTCTCTGTACTTTCCGAAATCCTCTTTTAATATAATTCCGAAATTCTTTTCAGCACTTCCGGGTGCCGGACCATAGTTGTTTGCAAGATCAAAATGAGTGATACCGTTGTCAAAAGCTGTAAACAAAATATCCTTCATACTTTCAAGATTGGAATGATCTCCAAAAATTATGCCAGAGTCCAAGAGATACCAACGGCAATTTTAATCCGCTGTTACCGCAATAAGCATATTTCATTTTCTCATATCTGTCTTCCTTTGCAAAATACATAAAAACCCCTTTCAAATATCAATTTTCAAATTCCTTGAACATCATTAAAAAATCATTGTAAGCATTCCTGCCGCAATCAAAATAGCCTTTTCATTAAAAAGCCCTACTGCAAAATATCCTAAAAGCGGTACCGGCTATAAATATCAATATACATATATAATAATATAAACCCTTTTCTAAAGACAATTTGTCACCGGTACTGATTCCACGATAAAGATTCTGTGTTCCGCTCTTTAAATTTCCGGTACACATTGTAGTTGCTATTACAACATCTCTAATTTTTAGGGAATGTGGCAAACTGCACTCCCGATACCAAAGATATTATGGAATTGGCAATTTGGTTCATATCCTGCGGCAAAAATGCCACAACTATAAATGCTGCTATTTCAAGCAGTAAAGGAATCTGCCTCCAATGTATCATATCAATTTTTTTCTTTTTCTACGCTTTATTATTTCAGATATAGCCACTCCTATGGCAAAAGGATGTTATAGGTATAATATAATTTACAGATTCTAAAAACTTTCCTTCACATATCTTTAATGTCATCAGTATAATATTACCTGTCTCGGCATTGGCAAAAACCTTTCCACGGTTTATATATGAATAAGCATCCATAAAGCCTCCGGAAAGTGCCAAGAACAATCCGACCGTTATGGACTCTGAAGTCTGCCATCTTTTCATTTTATCCCTCTTAATCTAAAAGAATACCTCTTTATTTTAAACCATTACAGCGATAAATTAAAGCAATAAAAAAAGTATAGCCTATATTTTATATAAACTATACTCTTAAAATTTACTTCAATGATGTAAATGCATCCAAAAGCCTTTTGTGCTTTTTCTTCGAAGTACTACTCGCTGTAATGATTGCCATAAAGTTTCCCGACTTTATATAAATCTGCTTTCTGTACACGGTATAATCACCGCTTGTATCCGTAGCACTCATTGCTATGGTTTCTCTACCGTTAAACATCGCCTTGGCACTCTCCACACTGACATTTACCATACCTGAAGCTTTGTACTGCTCCTGGGTTTGGCTACAACATCTTCCAATTCGGTTTCAGTCTCAAAAGGTGTACTCATCTTTTCTATAACAACATTTACATTGCTGACTCCGGTACCGTTCTCACTGGTAGCGTATAAATCCATATATATACTTTCATCCGCTTCTTCCTGTGTCATACCGGCTTGCTTTATAAAAATATCTCTCATCTGAGCGATATTATCTCTGCTTTCCATCTTGTAATTATTTTGCAGGCGCATCAAACCTGATATTGAAAACTTCATTTGTATATACTGAATCTTCTTTTCTGCCTCTGTAATATTGTATATCATCTTCGGCATGTGTCTCTTCCTGTATGACTTCAGCCTGTGTGGTAGTCTCCTCTGTAGTGGGTACTTCGGTAGTAGTATTGGCTACAGTTGTTTCCGCCTGAGAGGCAGTTGTCTCGGCATTAGTTTTGCCGCTACAGGCAGTCATCATTACCGATAAAAAAATAATATAGGGTATAAAAATGTTTTTCTTCATTGTCATCACTCCGTGTAATAAATAATTCCCGAGTATTCTAGAATCCATCTGTGACTAAATTCTGATAAGATATTACAACAATGTGATTAAAATGTAAATATTTTTTTAAACTCTCTTCTGTAATCATTAATAATTAGCCTAATTCTTTTTTTATAAAAGGCTCTTGTTTCATCATATTACTTGCAAAAATCTGCCTGTTTTAAAGTGGCAAAAATCCAGATATACCACTTCTCTAAGAAGATCTCTGCAGCTCTCATAAACACTCTTATAGTATTTTCTGACATCTTCATCATCTATATCCATTATTATAAGATATGATTTTTGTACCTGTCTCATCCACCCTAAGCATCATGTCTATTAAATTTATCTCACCATGAGCATTTCCAAAAGGCAATCAATCTCTTTTTTTATAGCTGATACTTCTTCATTATCTGAGGGATACACCAAAAGATTTTCCTCACCGCCTTTTTGTAACCTTTTTTTCTATCACCGCTTCTCCAAATTGGCTTTGATACCCCGGTGAATTAACTATACTGTTGATATTTTTCCGAGTTCATATAAAAAGATGTAGGGACCGTAAGGATTAATAATAAATCCACCGTCATTCTTTAAACATCCTAAAATATCCGGGAATCTTACAATGATTGTTTCCTGTTTCCAATTTGCAGGTCCTTTATCCGCCCAATTTTTCAAAGCAGTCCAGTCTGTAAATACAGGAAGTGCAGTTACTCCACCTTCAAGATTTATACCGTAAATATTTATTTTTTTGTATCTTTTTTTAAAACAGTCTCTCCGCTGCCCTTAAAATCTCCCGACATATGTATGGGCAACAGATAATGTGCACTTACCATTTCACGGAAAAAAATAGATTTACAAAATCTTCATCCTTATAGTAATTATCATATTCATATAGAAGTCCAAGTATATATGGATTTTCCACCGCCTTATTCACATCAGATTCTATCTGAAATTCTATATTTGTAAGTAAAGCGTATTTAAAAATCATCCGACTCGTCTATATGTTCAAACCATATATTTGCATATGAATCTTTTATTACTTCCAAATCATTTCCTGCACCGTCTGTAATCTTTTCAATTTTAAGATGAGATACTTTACCGCTTTTTAAAAAAGTACGGTTACTTCCTCTTTTACTTACCGTACCGTGCACATATCCTTCAAGTATTATACTTCCCGTATCTTTACAGCTCTTTACCAACATGGTAAATCTGTTTTTAACTGTTTCAACATCTTTATTTTTCTTTATTATCAACACTTTTTTTAGGGTGAAAAAAAGCATCTTTTATCTTATCCCAAAACATATATACTCCAAGTTACTGCGCTTTTTGTAAAGGCGTTCAAACAGTCTTTAACAACCTTTTCGTCTTTAGCATTTATAACTATAACGGATACATCCTTTCCCGACTCTAAAAACACCTGTGTATGATACTGTGTAACACCGTTTGCGGTTAACTTTGCATTTATACAAGGAGCATCCTGACCCAAAAATTTTATAGTTGTACTTTCCGCCTTAATATCTCCCGCACCCTCATTATCCTTATTGATTTTCGCTATATTTCCGTCTATATATGCCTTTAAATCCGAGGTTATATTTACAAGTCCGAATAATACAGAGCTGCTGTTTGCAGTGTCATGTGCATACATTTTTAATGTATCATCATGTGTCTTTTTTTGCATATCACTAAGATCCTCGGTACTTACCATCTCCATATTTACAGACTTAGCATCAAACTTTATATTAAACACTTTATTGGTATATATACTGCCGTCATATGTACCGTTCATATCTTCATTGTTTGCGCGCTCAGCAGTGCTTTCTACAGTACTTGCAACAGGACTCTCTGTCTTACTTTCAGCTTTGTTATCGGCCTTGTTACCTCCACAAGCAGTTATGGAAAGAGCAGACAAAACTACAATACCCGCCATTATAAGTTTAATATTCTTCTTCATTTTTCTCCTTTATAAACAATTACTCTGCCTTTGTAAATGCACCGAGGCAATTATCAATACTCTGTGCATCTTGTGAATTTACTTCTATTACAGCCACATGGTTGTCCGACTGTAAAAATACTTTTGTACGATAATATGTCACACTTCCCGAAGTAAGCTCCGCATGAAGAGACTCTACATCCTCACCCAGAAAGTTTATTGTAGAGCTTTCCACTTTAACATTCTCATCACCAAGACCTTTATTTTCCTCTTTTATTTTCGAGATATCTTCATCTATGTACGCCCCTACATCGGTACCGTCATCCAAAACTGTAAAATCCACCCTACTTCCCGAATCGCCGCTTTGTACCTCCATCTTTAATGAATAATCATTGTGGCTTATACTCATAGCATTAATCTCGTCGGCACTTGTTATCTCCATATTTGCAGCTTTTGCATCAAACTTAACATTAAATACACTATTGGTATACACATCCCCGTCAAGCTTACCGTCAAGCTCAGTATTTTTTTTGTCATCCGAAAAAGACATCACCACTATATCCTTATCCGCCTGTGCACTCTCTTTTGCTTTATCTTTACGGGTGCAAGCAGTTATATAAAGTACAGACAGCACTGCAACACCCATAATTATAAGCTTAAAATTTTTCTTCATTTTTCCTCCCGAGTACAAAATATACTTTTTATTTGAGTATATCACCTATTAAAATAAAAAAATAAATTGTTCAATCAAAAAGCACACCTTATTTTATCAAGGTATGCCTTTTATTATAAATAATGTTTACTCTGCCTTTGTAAACATATCAAGTCCTTTAGAGCTTTTCTTCAGCATTTGTTGTGATTGTAGCAATTGTATATATTCTTCCTCCAACCTCAACAAAAAGCCTGAGTTGTATACTGAGTTACTCCACCCATAGTTAAATCTGCAACTATGCAGGTACATCCTTGTCCATTAATTTTTGTTGTAGTGCTTTCAATCTTTAAAAGCATCCTTTCCTAAGGCCTCATTATTTTTTTCTTTGTTGTTTCAATATACTCATCCATGTAGGTCTTTAAATCTGTACCTTCATCCAATATGCCTATCATAGCTATTTTAGTATAATTATTGTTGTAAGCATAAAGTTCCAGTTTTTCCTTCAGACTGGATTCCCATAGCTTCAAGCTCAGCTTGATCTGCTATTCTCATATCATTGGCTGTGGCATCAAACTTTAAATTTAATGCTTTATTTGTATAAACATTATCTGCAGTAACTCCTGCCAAATCCTCTGCAGGGATATTGGCTTCACTTGAAGCTTCTGCGCTGCTTTCTTCTTTCTTTTTCTTCAGTAGCTGCTTCTGCGCTTGTTTCTTTACTTTGTGCTTCAGAAACACTTTCACTTCCCACTGTTGCTTCAGCCTTTTTGTTACCTCCACATGCAGTTACAGCCAATACCGATGCTATAGCCAATACCGCCAATTTAAAACTTCTTCTCATAATGTCCTCCGTTTTTATATAACTTTTTTTCGTACTGATTATACAAGACAGAACATATAAAAAGCTTTAGGATTTGTATTAATTTTTTTATTTAAGATAATTTAGGTTTAATATGATTTATTCGTATTTCTGAAATAAATCAAGTCCGGCCTGTGCCTCTTTTTTTCATCCTTTCCACTTGATACTATAATCATCATGTAATCATCCTTTACTACAAAGAGATATTTCTGACACTGTTTTGCAACTGTTGTATCCACATAAATATCCAAACATGATAATTCCTTACCGAGAAAATATGCATCCGATTTCTTTACCTCTGAACTTTTTAGCTGATCTTTAGGGACTTTACTAAGTTGACTTTCCATTATCTCTTTTTGTGCATCCAAATATTCGTCCATAGGCATTAACACATTATTTTTTTTGCCAACGAAACACTGATTCTCTTTGTAGTATCGGTATTGTCGACTGCAAACATATCTATAAATGATTTGCCGTCTTCGATATGCTTCTTTACGGCAGCTACATCCGATCTTTCTATGCTGTCATTTCCCATACTTTTAAGTCCTTCATCACTTACAAATTCCAGACTTGTTTTGCTTATATCAAACTTTATATTGAGCATCTTATTTGAATAAACTTTATCACTTATACTTCCAAGCACAAGAGTACCTTCAGAGTCGTTAACCTCAGTTGTATCCTCAACGGATTCTTTATTTGTATCGGATTTAAATGACTCTTCGGTTTCACTTGTTTTTCTACCTGCTTTTATACCGCATCCTGAAAAAAACAAAGTGATAAAGCAGCAGCCAGTATTCCTAATTTAAAAATTCTCTTCATAGTCTCCTCCAAATATATTTATTCCTCAATTTTACTGATTGCATCAATCATTTGCTTTGCTGATAACTCATCACCGGCAAATGCAGATATCTCAGCAAAATAATTTCCAACTTTTAAATATACAGCTCTTTCATATAAGTCCTGTCCATATATATTTGCGTGTAGACTTATATATGTTCTGGTTTCTCCCAAAAATTCATCCTCACCTTTTTTTATCTCCGGGTATATACCCTTCATGTGATATTTATCCTTTAAGCCTGCCATTTGCCTGTTTATATAACTGTCTAGGTCCTTTAGTGTATCCTCCTTTTTTTATAATGACGCTTAATATACTTTTATTTTCAATATCTGCACGCATATCCACAAACTTGTCACCATTGTCTAGAAGTTGCGATACCTTATCAATATCCCACTTTTTCATCGGTACTATAAAATCTATTATTTTTCTTCTTCCCTACTTTTTATCTTCATGCCAAGTGATTTTTCATCAAATCTGATTCCGAACATCTTGTTTATGTAAATACCGTTGTTTATCTCACCGATAGAAAACTCAAAATTATTATCAACTTCCTCCCCATCATTTATACTCTCTGATGAATCTGTTGTTTCATCACTATCAATCTCAACTTGTTTATCTAATACTTCAAATAATTTAAATCCGTCTTTTTGGTGCCAATGAATATTCTCCCCTGAAGAAATAATGGTTATATATTTTCCTCTTTTTTTATAAATGCTAAATCTATGGTTTGCTGTTCCGTCATAATAAACCTTTTTAAATTCTATACCCGGAACCTCTTCTCCAAATAACTCTATTATTTTTCTTTTTGAATCAAAGTCTTTTTTTCAGTTTATTAAGTTCTTTTTCAAGGAATGTATTCAAATCATATTCGGATTTATAGACAAATATCGCAATAGCTAATTTATTATCAGGTGTAGTCGCATGCATATCTACAAAAATAATCACCTTTATTTAAGACCTCTTTTACAGACTCTATATCTGCTCTGTCAGAATCATTATATCCGAACTTATCTTTAATTTCCTCATCATTTCTAAACCTTAAATCATTAGCTTTACCGTCAACTTTTAAGTTAAGCATCTTATTTGTATATATACCGTTTTCAATTTCACCGACGGTGAACTTTACATTGCATCTAAATCAAAAATATATTTTGGCTCTACATGCTCTTCATAATCCGGAGCTACAAACATACTCAAAACTTCCTGAATATCCTTGCTGTCTTTGCCCTCAACTTTTATCTCAATAAAATAGTCATCAACTTTCATATATAAAATACTTTCAGCATATTCTATTCTTTCTCCGTTTAAGCGAATATCTATGCTCTGTACTTCTTTATCTAATAATATTCCGGTTGACAATTTCACTTCAGCATTATCATATTCTCCTTCATATTCTTTTTTTGTTTTTTTGAAGCTCAACTTCAATATGTTTTTTTCCATGCCTTTTTCTTCGGTTTCTCTATATATCTTTATGCTGACATATCTGGATGCACCTGACCTATCCGAGGCTTCCATATCATTTATATAATTTCTTTTGTCTTTACCGGCCTTTGTAGAGTCAGTATCCGAGTATACTTCCATACCTTCTATTTCTTTTTCTGCCGAGCACATACATATTATGTATTTTACCGTTAAGTTTTAACTGAAACATTTCATTTATATATACATCTTTGCGGACTTCTCCAATATAATCATCTGAATATTCCGTATCTGAGTATTTTAAATCCTGATGTTCTGAATCCAAATTTTCTACATTTTTAAATTATTTCTACAACCTGAAATCAGTAATATAATTACTGCAATAAACCATATAATTACTAATTTTAAGGTTCGTTTCATAGACTCCACCTCATGTGCAAAAATACAAACCGGAACATATAAAAGCTTTTGGGATTTGTATTAATTTTTATTTAAGATAATTTAGTTTATTAAATATTATTTTTTTCAAGTTTTGTAAACATATCTATATATTTACTTGCACCTTCTTCACTGTCCGCATATGATGTTATCTCCGCAACATAATTTCCTACTTTAAGAAATACTATTTTTTTTGATATGCTGTATTTCCATTATCAGTTGCTCTTACAGTTACATAAGGCATAGTTTCACCTATGAACTCACCACTGCCTTTTTGTGTTTCAACCTCCATTCCCATTCTCTCCATACCTTTTTTTATTCCTACTACAGCTCTGTCCGCATAAGTATCGGTATCTTTTATATTTTTCTTCCTTTTTTTATCATTACACTTACAGAACCTTTTTCACTTACGGCATGCATATCCACAAATTTTTTTGCCCGTATCAAGATACTCTGTTACTGCTTTAATATCAGATTCATTTTTTTCCTGTATCATAGAAGTTTTTTTATTTGCCTCTTCTTTTACTTGCAAATATCATATCATTTGACTTTCCGTCAAAATTTAATCCAAACATTTTGTTTGTATAAATATCATTTTCTATCTCACCTATTTGTACTTCTACATCTTCACTTGCAGTTTCTGTACTTTCAGCAGTACTTATTACTTCATTGGAATTGTCCTTTGTTTCCGCATTTTCTAATTCTTCCTGATTATCCAATATTTCAATTGAATCAAAACCTGTCTGTGGAGCGGCTGCATAAATTCCACCGGAGATAATAACCATTACATATTCTCCTCTTCTTATAAAAGGCAAGTTTTTTTGATATACTTTTGAATCTTTTTCCGTTTATTGTGTATCTTATACCTTTAACTTCTTTTTCCAAGCACATTTACAGTTGTCTTACTCGCACTTAAACTTGGGTCTAAATCCGCTAATTGTTTTTTTCTAAAAAAAGTATCGAGATCTGAATCAGACTTAAGGATCATCACTGAAACAGCCCTTTTTATTTTTTTGGTGTAGTCGCATACATATCTACAAAGGCATCACCCTATCAATACCTCTTTTACCGAATCAATATCAGATCTGTCGGAATCATTGAATCCGAATTGACTTTTGATTGAATCATCATTTTCAAAATTATACTGATTTTCTTTTCCGTTAACTTTTATATTGAACATCTTATTTGTATATATGCCGTTCTCTACTTTTCCAACAGAGAATTCTTTATAAGTATCTGAATCTACAACATAATTTGATTCAACTTTTTTTGTAGTTTCCACTTTTTGTTCAAAAATCTTCACTGTTTTTCTTACCGCAAGCATTCATAGATAACATAGATACAGCCATCAAACCAATAACAGAAATTTTTAAATATTCTCTTCATTTTTTTCCTCCTCATGTGCAAAAATACAAACTCCAACAAAAAGTTCTCTATTGCTCAAATACATTTTAATGAAATTATATTCTTCATTAAGTAAAAAAATATTATGCACAATAACGAAATTATGTCCTTTATTTTTATACAATATTACTTTAACAATTTCTAATTACAGCTTATTGCATAATTTTTAAAACTTTAAACACAAAAGGGCACACCCTGTTTCCAAGGTATGCCCTATAAAGCTTTATTATAAAGTTTTTATTACATCATTCCCATTCCGCCGCCTGCAGGCATTGCAGGTGCATCTTCTTTTATATTAGCTACTGCCGACTCTGTTGTAAGAAGTGTAGATGCAACTGAGTTTGCATTCTGAAGTGCTGATCTTGTAACCTTTGCAGGGTCCAGGATACCTGCCTTAACCATATCAACATACTCTTCTCTGAAAGCATCAAATCCTACACCTTCACTTGACTCTCTTACCTTGTTTACAACAACGCTTCCTTCAAGTCCTGCGTTCTCTACTATTCTGAAAAGCGGTGCCTCAAGTGCTTTAAGTATAATCTTTGCACCTGTTCTCTCATCACCTTCAAGGGTAGCTACAAGCTTCTCAACTTCTTTACTTGCATGGATATAAGCTGAACCGCCTCCTGCAATGATACCTTCCTCAACAGCCGCTCTTGTAGCATTGAGTGCATCTTCCATACGAAGTTTTGCTTCCTTCATCTCAGTCTCTGTAGCCGCACCGACTCTGATAACCGCTACACCACCTGAAAGCTTAGCAAGTCTTTCCTGTAATTTCTCTTTATCAAACTCGGATGTGGTTTCTGACAGCTGTGCTTTAATTTGAGCGACTCTGTTGTCAATATCAGCCTTTGAACCCTGTCCGTCAACGATAACGGTATTCTCTTTTTGAACCTTGACACTCTTTGCACGACCAAGGCTTGCAAGTGTAGCATCCTTAAGCTCAAGTCCAAGTTCCTCACTGATCACTGTACCGCCTGTAAGAACAGCGATATCCTTTAACATATCTTTTCTTCTGTCACCATACCCCGGAGCCTTTACAGCTACAACATTGAATGTACCTCTAAGCTTATTTACTATAAGTGTTGTAAGAGCCTCACCCTCTACATCCTCAGCTATAATAAGAAGCTTCTGTCCTGATTTAACAAGCTCCTCAAGTACAGGTAAGATATCCTGAATATTTGAAATCTTCTTATCTGTAATAAGTATATACGGATCATCAAGATTTGCTTCCATCTTCTCCATATCTGTACACATATATGCAGAAACATAACCTCTGTCAAACTGCATACCCTCTACCAAGTCAAGCTCTGTCTTCATAGTCTTTGACTCTTCAATAGTGATAACACCCTCGTTTGTTACCTTCTCCATAGCATCGGCTACAAGGCTTTCCAACCTCATCATCACTTGCAGAGATAGCTGCAACTCTTGCAATCTGGTCTTTTTCCCTTTATAGGCTCACTCATCTTTGCAATAGCCTCTACTGCCACATCTGTAGCCTTCTTCATTCCCTTACGTAAAATTATAGGATTTGCACCTGCTGCAAGGTTCTTCATTCCTTCATTTATCATTGCCTGTGCAAGAACTGTAGCTGTTGTTGTACCGTCACCTGCCACATCATTTGTCTTTGTGGCAACTTCCTTTACAAGCTGTGCACCCATGTTCTCAAAAGCATCTTCAAGCTCTACTTCCTTTGCAATAGTTACACCGTCATTTTGTGATAAGAGGTGTACCGAATGATTTATCAAGTACAACATTTCTTCCCTTAGGTCCCAATGTAACTCTAACTGTATCAGCCAGCTTATTTACACCGGCTTCCAATGCTTTTCTGGCTTCAACGCCATATTTAATATCCTTAGCCATATTTACCTCCGTCTAATCTATATAAAATTATTATTCAATTACTGCCAAAAATATCATTCTGCTTTACAACGATATATTCTTCCTTGTCAAGCTCCACCTCTGTGCCTGCATACTTGGAATAAAATAACCTTGTCGCCAACCTTGACCTGCATCTTTATTTCTTTTCCGTCTACAACTCCTCCCGGACCTACTGCAACAACCTCTGCCTGTGAAGGCTTCTCCTTTGCCTGTCCCGGAAGTACAATACCTGATGCTGTTGTCTCTTCAGCAACCAACTGCTTTAAAACTACTCTATCGAATAAAGGTACTAACTTCATTTTTGTATTCCTCCTAAATGTTTATAAACTTAACTATGAAGTTTTTATACCACTTTTTATTAGCAGTGTCAAGGTTTGAGTGCTAATATTCTTAATAAATTAAAAATCAGCCTCAACTTTAACAGTTTATGGCTGATTTCTTTTATTCTTATTTAAAAAAACTTATCATATATTCCAAATACGAATATAAATAATACTATTATCGGCAATATAAATGTAAGGTAAAATCTCATCCAGTTCTTCATCTTAAGACCTTCACCCTTATTACACTCCTTTAGATAATTATCCCATCCCCAGCCGTATCTGCTTACACAAAAAAAGTAGATATACCAAGGAACCGAGCGGCAAAAATAATATTACTTACAAGAAATCCTCAAAATCAAAGTATTGTTCCTCCAAAAGGCTTTAGCCAATCAAATGCCCATGCACCAAAAACCTAATACACATGGTAATGAAAGTACTATTATTAATATCAAATTAAAAAAGACTTACCTGTTTTTCTTGACTTCTTTGTAAGGTCCATACCGCATGAAACTATATTTTTCAAACACCGCAAGTACTGTAGAGAATGCGGCAAACGACATAAATATAAAGAAGAAACTTCCCCATAGTCTTCAAGAGGCATCTTATTAAAAGATATTCGGCAAGGTGATAAATATAAGTGCAGGACCTGATGTCTGATCCACACCATATGTAAATGTAGCCGGGAAAATAATAAGTCCTGAAACTATAGCTACAAAAAGTATCCAGTATAACTATTGTCACAGACTCTCCAAGCATACTTCTGTCATTACTTATATAACTTCCGAATATAAAGCATTGCACCTATTCCAAGGCTTAATGTAAAGAATGCCTGATTCATAGCACCGGTTATAACATTACCTATACCTGTTTCTTCTATTCTGCTTATGTTCGGTACAAGATAATATTTAAGTCCTTCTACAGCACCTTTTAAGAAAAATGAATTTACTGCAAGTATAATCATTACCACAAGCAGTGTAACCATAACTATTTTTGTAATATTCTCAAGTCCCGCTTCAAGTCCTCTTGATACTATAAACATACCTGCAACTACTACCACCATCCAAAAAGATCATGATGGAAGGCTGTGAAAGCATTGTATTAAATACATTTAAAACTCCGTCCGAATCCAGACCTTCAAATCTGCCTGTTATAGTCAGGTAAAAAAATAGTGAAGCATCCATCCTGTTACAGTGGTATAAAAACATCATCAAAAGATAATTACCTATAAATGCCACTATTCCATGTATATGCCATTTGCTTCCTGCAGGTTCCAACTTTTTGGTATGCAAGCACCGGACTTTTTCTTGCAGCTCTTCCTATTGAAAAACTCCATAGTCATTATAGGCAATCCCAGCATAACCAAAAATAACAAGTACAACAGTACAAAAGCACCGCCACCACCTTTTCCTGTCATATATGGAAACTTCCATACATTACCTATACCAATTGCACATCCGGCTGAAATGAGTATAAACCCCAGCCTGGACTTTAACCTTTCTCTCTCAAAATATCCTCCTACTTAAATCCTTGATATTTTTGAGGATTGCAAAGAACATTATGTAAAAGCAATCCGACATAAAGGTAAAACACTTTACCTAAATGACTTGATAAACTGTAGTCAATCAAATGCAAAACATTATAACACAATTAATTAAAAATTTCTATCTTATACCTTAAGTATATCCTTTATATTATTGTATTATTCAAAAATTAATTAATCATATTTTGACAGATCATACCCCAAGAATTATTTCTATTTTTGATATTTAATCTTATATTAAATTTATAAATAATCTTTAACTAAGGTATTGACTATTACATTGCGTCATAGTTTATACTTATCCTTGTTAGGAGGTTTTCAAATGTTTTTTTAATTAAAAAGGTTAGTGAAATAAGCGGTGTATCGGTGCGCACTTTACACCATTATGATGAAATAGGTTTGCTTTCACCTAAAAAAAGTGAAAACAGGGTACAGATATTACTCCGAGGATGATATGTCTTTTTGCAAATGATATTGTTTTATAAATATCTGGGATTTCCTTTAAAACAGATAAAGGTTTATTAAAACAGGAAGATCCGAAAATCTCCATCATCTAAAAGAAACAACTCGTTTTTGATGCAGAAAGAAAAGCAAAAACTCTTAACACTTATTGATACATTGGAAAAGACTATTGAATCAGAGAAAGGAAAAATTACTATGTCAATAAAAGAAAAAAATTCAAAGGTTTTTACATATCAGGATAATGAAAAAGTATAAACAAAAAGCAATAGACCTTTATGGAAAGGAAGTTATTGAGGAAGCCGTTAAAAAAACAAAAAGGAAGAGAACAGGAAATTGCCGACGGTTTTAATAATATCTTTTTGCAATATCGGATAATATGTCAAAGGGACTTAAGGCTACATCAAAAGAAAATACCGAACTGGCAAAAAGCTTCATAAAACATGTTGTGAATACTCTTTTTGACTGTAGTGCGGATGTGTTTTCAAGCATAGGCTATGGATATGTTAAAAAAATCCGGAATTTAAAAAAATAATATGGACAAATTCGGAGAAGGTATGGCACAGTATCTGTGTGATGCGATTCAACAGTATGTAAAAGAGATTTAATTGATAAATCTTTTTAATATTTTTCACTTCTAAGTATCATTTTATTGTACTTAGAGGTGAAAATCAAACATTAGCTTTATTTAATTTGTCTTTATATCAATTTTTGATATAAAATTTATGCATCGTCATATAATTTTAAACTGTTATATTTTTAGGAGCTAATATGAACCAATATATAGAAGTATCTTTGCAGGCTGTTATACTGTTTCCTTTGTGGTTGCTATATTTACATTACCTTATATTGCTTATAACTACCATAAATACGGATCTGTTATAAGTCTGAAGGTTGTGATCGTTTATTCTTTTATTTTTTTATATTCTGTGTATGTACTGCCTGGTGATACTTCCTCTTCCGTCTCCTGCAAAAAGCTGCCACGCTGCACAGTCATAAAATGCAACTTGAACCTTTTTATTTATAAAAGATATTTTACAAAGGTCCGACATTATTAAAAGATCAGCCAAGAACATGGTTAAGTGTAGTACTGAACAAAGGCTTTTTCTTGTAAATATTTTAAATCTGTTTTTAGCGCTACCTTTTTGGAATGTATTTACGTTACTATTTTTAAAAGATCATTTATAGAAACTATTGTTTTATCATTTCTATTATCATTATTTTTTTGAAATAACTCAACTTACAGGACTGTATTTTTGCATATTCGGGAAGTTACAGACTCTTTGATGTGGATGATCTTATAGTAAATACTTCAGGCGGTGTACTCAGATTTCTTTTAATGGGACCGTTTATGAAATTTTTGCCTTCAAGAGATGAGCTGGATGAGATAAGCTATAAGAAAGGAATGGAAGTATCATTAACAAGACGCTTTATATCATTCTTTTTTTGATATGGCATTTATTGCTTTTTGACTTTTATTTGTGAAATTTTAATACCTGAATTTGCCTTGCTGTTCTCATTTGAAGCAAGTATCTTATTTTATTTTTCTGTTTTTCCGATATTATTTAAAGGAAGAACTTTTAGGAAAATTTATCACGAGTACAGCCATTGTATCTTTAAATGAAGAACGTCCTGCATTCTATTCATATTTTCTAAGGTATATACTTTTTTTACGGATTTTATTTTTATTCCTTTAAATGTAAGAAGACTTCTTGAAAGTTTAATACTTACAAATACAGATCCTTATAAAGATATGGCATATGCAACAGTTGAGCTCTTAGCAGCTATTTTTATACTTTATGATATTACTTACAGCCCTTATAAAATCTGCAAGACATCGCAGACTTTTGTACGAAAAATTATCAAAGACAAAAAAATTCAGAGTACTGTTAAAGTATCATAATTAAATCATATTTAATTTTTTATACTTGAAATGTCCCAATTGTTGATGTAGTATTTAAATACATTACATATAGTTTTTAAAAACTACATCAAGGAGGGATAAATATGAACTCAAAATATAAAGAAAAGACAAGATTCGGTGTACTTCCCGGGAACTATATCCATAAAAATAAGGGAACCGGGCTCAGCACTTACTCACTTTTTTTAGGGACTTATTCTTTTATGGATAGGAGCCAGCCCTTATTCAAAGAACTATAGAGCATGGAAGCTTTTTAACTTCAATATCTATGTTTGTCTTTATTGTATCAACTACATTATTATATGCGGCAAGTACAATATATCATTCCGTAGTTTTAGACCTTAAAAAGACAATGATTTTCCGTAAAATAGACCATATAATGATTTCAGTTTTAATTGCCGGAACATATACACCTGTGTGCCTTACCGCACTTAAAGGAAAAAGTAGGATATATATTACTGGCTGCCATATGGACACTCGCTATAGGCGGAATTATACTGAAAATTTTCTTTGTACACTGTCCTAAGTGGCTGTCATCTTTAATTTATCTCATTATGGGATGGCTTTGTGTATTTGCATTAAAACCTATATTCAAAGCACTACCTCTAACCAGATTTTTATGGCTTTTTGTTTGGAGGTGTCTCCTACACACTCAGAGCTGTAATCTATGCCTTTAAATTAAAAGCTTTTAATGAAAAAAACATATTTATTTCGGTTCACATGAGATTTTTCATGTTTTTATTATGATTGGAACATTTTGCCATTATATGTTGCTTTTTTTAATACATTGTCCTTTTTATTAAATATTCTTTCAATAAAAGTCATATGTCTATAAATTACTGTTTTTGTTTCATTTATTTGCTATATTTACAAAAAATAAAGTTGCAAATATTACATATGCTATTGAATATAGTCGTCTTATTATATATAATTAATATAGAGTTAATTTTTGTATTTTTAATGTATGTCTATATTTTTATAGGAGGTATATATGAAAAAGCCGCTTTTTGTACTATGATGATATTTGCTACATTATCTTTAACTTCAACTGTTTTTTGCAAGTCAAGGATATAAAAACAAAGGTATGCATTAAAAGATACCTGGATGATTCATAATGATGCATGGTGTTATGTTGATTCCGAAGGAACTGTTTCTACAGGATGGAAAGATATTTTAAATCATCGATTCTACTTTGATAATGAGGGAAGAATGGTGACTAATCAATGGGTTGGTGACTATTACATCGGTCCTAACGGAATGATGTTAACCGATACCACTACTCCTGACGGTTATAAAGTCGGAAATGATGGTAAAAGAATTTCTGAAAAAGTTGTGCTTGATGAGGCAAGGGCAGCCTCTACACTTGAAAAACATGCCTATTATAAATATTGTACTAAGGAACAGGCCGAGCAGGCGGATGCTGTTGCAAGAAGTATCGCTACAAGAGTTTTATTAGACTCCTCGCTTATAACAGATCTTGCAAAAATAAAGAAGGCTTCATCTATTATTTACAAAGAGTATATTATAGAAAGTTCACGTGAAAATGATGAAAAATAAGTACTACAGAAGTCCTTATGGTGTTTTTATAGCAGGAATAAGTACAAGTGCAGGCGGTACCAGAGCACTTGGAAGAGTTCTTGATTTTATGGGGTATGATTGGGAACATGCAAATCCTAATACAAAAACTCATCAATGGTGTATCGTAAATATGGACAATCAGGCAGGATATGCCGATGCCATGGGATATGGATGCGGATTTGGTATTCATCCTTATATTTCTGAAGATATGAGTTCTGTAAATAAAGATATTGCTAACGGTGTATATTAAGACTGTATTAAAAACGGCCGGCACTTAAAGTGCCGACCGTTTTTCTCTATACTGAAATTATTTTCTATCAGCTATTGCTTGAGCTAATTTACAAAAATCATCCAATGTTATCTCATCTAATAAATACTTTTGAAATATTCTTCCCATTTCCGAAATATCATTCATTGGATTAGATGACAGCAGCCTGACTTTAAAGTTTGTATTCTCAACATACTTTCTTATAATATCAATATCAGGAACATCTATATCTTCCTCTAAGATAACATCAATTCTTGCAGGTATCTGCTTCATTTGCGTTACTATATTCAATGCTCCCTTCTCTACTTGAAATATAACTTAAAAATTTCTTTGCCGCATTTTTTTATTTTTTTGAAGCTTTATTAAGTACATATTGCCACGTTGCTATATTAGTTGCATTTTTGAACATAGGGAAGTTCTGCCACATGTATTCCATCTTCTCCATACTTTCCTGAATTCAAAAAGATATTTATAGCACCGCTATACATAAATACACATCCATACTTGCCGTCAATAAATTTTTTTGTTCCATTTGTTCGTATCTGTCTATCATTTTGATTTTTGAGGTGTATAACCATGTTTCAGCATATCATGCAAAAACTTAACAGCTTCCTTTGTATTATCATTATTCCAATTATAATAGTCTCCATCAAACATATTTATAAATTGTGATAAATCATTATATATATATGTTTCATCCCATGCACTTCCATATCCATACATGTTTGTACCATAATCATTACCGACAAATAATGAAAAAAATCATCCAAATTTTTAACTCCTTCGAGTTCTGAATATTTTTATATTTTTCATTTACCCAAAACATCATAATATCCATAAGGTATGGAACAGAATAAAAATGATTCTTATACATAGCCACTGATTCTACATAGTCTTTAGGATATGATTCCACAATATTTTTACTCATTATATCATCTAAATTTTCAATATATCCTTTTACTTTAAACTCACTTACCATCTCATCATTAACTGAAATCAAATCAACATTTTGAATTTCCTGATAAAAAGTAATGTTGAAATTTCCGCCTGTCTATTATTTGCATCAGCCGGACAAGGAATTATATTTATTTTTCATATTTAATTTTTCTTGATACATCGTTAATATAATTTTTAAAAATCAGGATTATCGGCTTCTATATGCATGATATTTAATTCAGCTTCATAATAGTTGCTTATTTCTATTTCTTCATTCTTCTTATAATTATTACAAGAAGATAGAATTAAACCGATACATAATAAAATACAAAAAATTTTTTATACAAATCAGCTCCTATCTTGGACGCCTACCTTCTCTTCCTACAAGAGGTAAGAATGATGAATGAGGCTCTGTCTGATACCAATATGCTACACTTGCAACATCATCCTGTCTTTCAAAAAGACCTCCATGTCCAACACCGATTTGCTGTATAGTAACCTTTTAAATCTTCATCAAAGCATATAGGGATCCTGTATATGCCACCTATAGAACCCTCTCATCGGTAAGCAATCATCATTGTGATAATCATTATGAATCAATTCATCATGTGATGAGTAGTAAGGATATCCCAAATATGATGTGCTATAATTTTGTTCAACAGTTTTTTTCCATTTTATCTGTTTTTGCAAAACTCCATGAACCTCAAAAATAATCTTCAGTTCCTGTACCGCAAATTGTAGGGATATTCTATATCTCCGTCTATGTAAAATTTTTACCTCTCCTTCTCCCCACCAATATCTTTCCAATGTGGTCAATGCAATATATGTCCCGATATAATGTCCCTTTCCTTTTTACATTGTCCAATATTACATAGTCTTTACCTAAAGTTGTAACTCTTTCTCTTCTCCACTGAGCATGAAAATAAGCTATATCGTTAGGAAGATTATCTACAAGACAATAATCAATCTGATAGAAAAAATGCCGGTATCGGATTTGGATGCTGGTTTTTCCAAAGTTATTCTTGCTCTTTTATTAAAAGGCATTTGAAAATAACTGTTCATTCCTCTATTTGGTACTACAACAATCGGCATTGAATTCACTACACATTCCCTTTGCAAATCCACAACAAAAAGAAATCTCCAAGTGGACTCTCTACGGAAGGAGTTTTCTCATCATCCCAATATATCCTTATAATCAGATCACTTAAAAACAAAACAATCCGCTTCTGTTGTTTTTATTTGTAACCGTAATCCATATGTGATTTATTATACCCGGTCCCTCTATATCAGCAAGTGTTACAGTTTCTCCACTCGGTATATCTTTTAAACAAGGACTTCCTTTTCTTGAAGGCCCCCAGATTGCTGATGCCATCCCGCCTTTACCTTTTTCTCCTGTAGGATTTTCTGCATTTACAGCTCTACTTTTTCTGTTTTTTTAAAATTGCTAAATTTCCTAAACTTCCGTATAAATCGTACATAAACTTAACTCCCTATCTAAATTAAGATTTAACACCACCTGCCATAATTCCATCCATAATCTGCTTTTCAAAAACAGCAACAAATAATATTATCGGTAAAAGTATTATCCATCCCATAGCACTTTGACTAAATCCATGGTACACCATACATATTATCTCTTAAAGGAAGTTGAACTATAGCTACAGATAAAAACCTGTATTCCATTTGAATAATATAAAAGGTTAAAAAATTGTTTAAAGCAATTTATAAAAATTAATAATACATACTGTAGCAATAGCAGGTTTCATCAAAGGCAATATTATATAAAATAAGATCTGTATAAAAATTTGCTCCATCTATAGCAGCAGCCTCTTCCAGTGAAACAGGTATTTTACCGACGAAATTATTTAATATCAAAACTGTAAACGGAATAACCGAACTTACATATAGTATTATCAAACCTTGAGTATGTATCGAATAATCCAACCTTTTTCATAAATTCATATAAAAGGCCTTGCAGTAACAACCTCAGGTATAAGTAAAGTTGCAAGTATAAATGCAAACGCTACACTTATCCATTTTTGAATTAAACCTTGAAAATCCATAAGCTGCCATTGTACATAATATTGTGCTTATTATTAATGTACTTCCTACTATTATCACTGTATTTCCTATTTTTACTTAACAACCCTACATTTTCAATAAGAAATTTATAACTATCAAGTGTCGGATTATTTGGCAAATAATCTATGAAGCTTCTTAAATAATTCTCCTGCAGGAGTAATTGATGATATAAAAATCCAATATACAGGAAATAAGATAAAATGCAACCACTATAAATAATAACCATCTGCTTATAGATATATATTTTTATATATTTTTATATTTAGTATATACTACTCATATTATTCTCCTGTCATTCACTGTATTTATTCATAACTCTTATATTAAACCAACTAAATAAAAGCCATTAAAATAAAAAAAGCATGATAGCTAAAGTAGAAGCATACCCTATATTCAAGTTTGTAAAAAGACTCCATTGCTATACGATAAGCTATCAATGATGTATCTTCTCGGCCCTCCGGATGTCATTGCATATACCAAATCAAATGATGTTAATCTCCATAATGTAAAAGGTATACATAATGTAATAATATTCCTTATAATTAAAAGGTAATGTGATTTTTAAAAGAATATTTGAAAAGAATTTTGCTCCGTCTACTTTAGCCGCCTCATAAATATCTCCTGAAATGAACTGAAGTCCTGATAATACAAGTATTGCAAAAAACGGTAAATCTTTCCATAAATCCATTGCTATAACAGCACTACGAGCAGATCCGGTATTTATTAACCAATTAAATTGAAAATCGGTATGAATCTTCTAATTAAATCATTTACCAATCCATAATCATTATTAAATCCCCATTTTGCCGCCATTCCTATAACTACAGCCGGCATAGCCCAAGGTATAAAGTACTATTGTTCTTAAAAAATCTCCTACCTCTGAATTTCAAATTAAGTATCAATGCAAGTATAGTACCTAATATAACATGAAAGAACATTGATACTACTACAAAAAAATAGAAGTAAATTCAATAGAAATTACTTTATCATCTTTAAACACCTCTATATAATTTTTTTAAATCCTACAAACTCGTTTATACCTGACAGAACTTTTAATATTATACATACTATTTTTAAAAAGTAATAATTATAGGATAAATTGTGGTAAATCCCTTATCAAAAAGTACAGGTAAAAATCAAAATTATAGGTATATACCTTATTGACTTTTTGCTTATGTTCAAAAATAATTCCTCCTATAAATAAAATGAGTGCTGCAGTAATATTTTATTTATAAATTCTACTGTAGCACTCTTTGGATTATATATTATTTATATTTATCTACCAAATCCTGTGCTTTTTTGCAAAAATCATCTACTGATATTTCACCCTTCATACAAGACTGGTAAATTGTTCCCATATCTGTGATAAACTCCATAGTTTGCGGAAGCATTGGGCGTCCCTGTACATTACATTCTGAAGCATATCTGCTGTACATCTCCTTTTGCAGGGTCGCTGTCAGGAACTACCTTCTCGGCAACATCTCTTCTTGCAGGGTAACGATCAAAAGCCTTATATGACGCTTCCATTCCACCCTCAGATGCCATATACTTTAAAAACTTTATTGCCGCTTCCTTATTTTTGGATGCAGAATTCAATACATAACTCCATGAATCTGTAAATATAGCTCTATTACCGTCATCAGTCATTGAGGGTACCATAGCCATATGAATCTTGTCATCACCAAGCATACCTGCTTTCTGATAATCAGATCCCAATCCCCACATAAACCAACAACCATATTTTCCATCATTTGCCTTTGGATTCATCTGCTCATATTTATCCGCAATTTGATCAATTGGTGTTTCATTATTTTTTTACCATATCATATAAAAATTGTATTGCTTCCTTATTTTCAGGTCTTGTCCAGTCAAAATAATCGCCACCGAACATATTTACAAATTGTGCTATTTCATTAAACACATATGTTTTTCCCAAGATCCACCATACCCATAAGTACCGTTTACTGAAGCAGCTGACATATATTTTTTTAAAAATCTTCCTTTGTATCTATAGAAGTTATTCCGGCATTATCCATTATTTTTTGATTTACCCAAAAGGCTAAATATCCTGAATATCCGGGTACACCGATAACATTTCCTTCTTTATCGGTAATCATCTGCTCCAAATATCCCTTTGCAAATTCACCACGAATATCATCTGTCATAACTGTATCATTAAGTCCATCAAAGCCAACCTGAATTTTTAAATGATGCACTCATTTCATCATTAATTTCCAAGATATCTACACTTGAATCACCTGTAGAGAGTATAGTAGTGATTTTTTGCTGTCTGGTATCAGAATCTGTAGGGGCAGCAATTACATTAATCTTTAATCCTGTAGCATCTTGTACATTGTTTAACCATTCAGCAAAATCAGCATCTGTAGTATTGATACTATATAGTGTCAAATCATATTTGGAATTTCCACCGTTTTCCGAGTTTTTTTGCTTGCCTGAGTTGTTCCTGATCCACAGCCCGCTAACAGACCCGTTAAAAGTACTGTACTTAACATTACGCTTTTTTTATTCTTTTTATTCATCTTTCCTCCTTATTGTCCTAAAAATACTTCACTTACACATATAGGGACGTATGCTTTTTGATAATTACATCATAGTAGAATTTATAATTTTCAAAAATACAATATATTATGATTCATTTATATTATTTTTTGTTTATATTGTTTTGTTTTTCACAGTCTATAATTGTTTATATGATTACAAGGAGGTTCTTATGCCTATTATAAGATATGTCAAAAATTTTTATATTTTTCAAAATATCATCATAGATTGATTTTTCTTTTTAATTTGTACCATACTGCCTCTTATTTTAATGGGTTCTGTATTGTACAGTATTACTATAAAATTGCCGGTGACAGTATATTAAATTCTATTATACTTGCAGATGATCAACTAAATATAAGAATCAATAACAGATTAAATCAAGCTGAAAAGTATCTAATACTATTCAATATGATATGTATTCTTTGATGCAAAAATGTCTGATAGTAGAGAAGATTTTTGCAATAGTTTCGAATGTTAGAGACAATATTTCTCTACTTAAATCAACTTTTTGATTTTTATCATATTGATATTTTTTTAGACGATAAAAAAATATTGCGGCTTCAGAGGGACTTTTTCCATCCTTTATCCGATCTAAGAAAAATAGGCCTTGAAGATATTATAAATTCAAATCAAAAAAATGGGTTTATAAAAACAGTACAATCTTCCTTATGTTATTGATAACACAAAAAAATCCTCAAGATGTAATAGCTTGTTTTAATGTATTAAAATAATCAAGTTTCCAGTAATACCGAATACGTTTATTTAGTACTCTTACGTACTGATGAACTGTCTAAAAATGCTGCAAGAAAGTTTTGACAATGTTAATTTAACAGGATATATAATAGATAAAAAATGGCACCGTTATTTCACATACAAGCAAAGGAACTCATAGGTACCAAGATAAATAACATTGATTTAAATATAAATCCTGATAATACTATAGTTGAGAACAGCAGCTTATATTATCATATAGTTGTTCTTGACAATGGTTGGTATCATATAACAGAAATTCCGAAAAATTACATTTTTAAACATATATACACATTACTTAGAACGTTTATTATAATAATATTTTTATTTGTTCCTATAATACTGTTGGTTATACTTCAATAAATTTAACCGACAGAATCAGTAAACTGTCTTCCGCTATGGATAATTTTAAACTTGGTAATAAAAGTATTGACTTAGATTATATATCTGCATTAGATAGCAGGGACTCTTTTGATGAGGGTGGATAAACTTGGACTGACATTTTTAAATATGCAATCATCAATTAATAAAATATGCAATCCATTTTGGAGCTTACTTTATCCGAAGAAAAAGCTTAAGTACCAGCTTCTTCAATCCCAGATAAATCCTCATTTTTATATAATATTTTGGGAACAATACAAACTTGTCAAACAATAGGAAAAAAATAGATATAGCCAATCATATGATCAGTAACCTTACTCGTTTTTATAGAATGTCACTTAGAAAAATCTGATGAAAAGATAAAAATAAAAGACGAATTGGAAATTTCTAAATTATATCTGGAAATGGAACAACTTTGTCGTCAAGATACACTTAGCTGGACTATAAATGCTGAAGAAGGTATAGAGAACTTTTTAATATGTAAGTTTACATTACAACCTTTTTGGAGAACTCAATTTTACATGGATACTCATCTGAAAAAAACCAAATATACATATCAATATAAATATTTGCTATGGAGATGATGAAGTTATTATTACTATAGAGGATAATGGTTGCGGTATTCCAAATGATAAGTTAGAACAAATCCGATATAAATTAAGTAATCATATAGTAGACTATAACCAACATTTCGGCATTTGTAATGTTAATAAAAAGAATTTCAAATACTGACTTTGGAAACGGTATTGTCCTGATTGAAAGTGAAGAAAGAAAAAGGTACAAAAATTATAATAAAAATATGCTCAAATGGAGGATTTTTCTTGAAAAAGTAGTTTTAGCCGATGATAATTATATTGTCTCAGAAGGTATAAAATTAAATATTGACTGGAATGAATTAAATGCAGAAATAGTTTTAATTGCAAAAACGGACAGGAAGTACTTAATTATATAATTGATAATCATGTTGATTTAATAATAACCGATATTGAAATGCCGAACTTAAACGGAATTTCTCTAAGCCGCGAGGCTATAAAAATAAATCCTTATATTAAAATAATACTAATCAGTGCATATGATAAATTTGAATATAGCAAAAACAGGCTATTAGTATTGGAGTTTGTGATTATATTGAAAAACCTATAGATTATGATTTCTTATATGAAAAGATAAAAAGTTCCTTTTGAAATAATAGATAGGGAGCAGCGTAATCTGTCTATTGTAAAGGAAAAGCAGACAACTTATGATAACAAATTTTTCCAGGAGTTACTATATTTCTCAACTGATAAAACATTAGAATATTTTTGATAAATATATAAGCTATCTGGAATTGGATATAAGTTATTCGCATTTTAATATAATAAAAATGGAAATTGAAAGTTCTTCTATGCTTGAAGAAAATAACGGGGTTTTAACATTTCAAACGGAAATACTAAATATATCGGATGTATTCCTAAGTAAATGTAAAATTTTTGATAATGTCTATTATATACAGGACTTAAATAATTTGATCTTTATAATAGCACTAAAACAGTAAAACACCTGCTACATTTTCAGTATGTAATCCATAATGTAATTTCATCTTTTTATAGATAATTATAAATCTCAATATTAAATATAAATGTTGGAATTGGTACTATTGTTGATAGTATATCAAAGCTTCATGTATCATATGAAAATGCATGTCATGCTCTAAAATATAGGTTTTTATCCTAACCAAAGTATATTTGATGCAGTTGAAGCTACCGGTAAAGAATTCAGTTTATTATCCACATCAGATTCAGATGATGATGAACTTATCGGACTGCTATGCAAAAAGATAATTCATCAATTGAAGAATGGCTTAAAAACTTCTTTGATGATTTATCAACAAAATATAAAAAAACAAAAATATTATGTTTATACGTATATATTCTCTGCTTGGCAAAATATTGAGATTTTTATATGAAATAAATATTGATACTAAGGACTTGGAAGAAAGAGTAATATCTGTATATAGCCGTTTTGATACATTTCACACATATGAGCAATTTTTATTATGGATGAGAGAACTTTGTAATTTGGTATGTGATAAACTAAATTTTTCTCTAAAAATCCTACCATGAACATACATATGAATTGGTAGATAATTATATTAAAAATAATTTTGAGGATAATACTCTCAGTCTGAATGACATAGCAAAATATGCAAATATGAGTCCATCATACTTAAGTGCATTGTATATATAACAACCAAAGTATAAGCGATACTATCACATCATACCGCATTGATGCAGCAAAGGAATATTTAATTAAAACAAACTTATCTTTAAAAAGAAATAAGTATTAAAATGCAGTTACGCAAACCAATATTATTTCAGCACAAGTTTTAAAAAACAATTAGGTATATCTCCATCCGGCTACAGAGAACAGTATTCATCATTATAAATTTATCAAAAGATTATGGAGGAGTGACTCTTTTTGAACCACTCCTCCCTCTTTCATAGCTGCCATTTCCCGACAGCCCCCGTTTTTTTCTATTATTTATAATTTACAATCTTTCCGAAATCCGGCTTAAGGCTTGCTCCACCTACTAATCCGCCGTCGATGTCAGCCTCTGCAAAAAGCTCTGCCGCATTAGCTGCATTAACTGAACCGCCGTACTGAATTCTGATCTTTTCGGCTACATCGCTTCCATATACTTCTTTGATGCACTCTCTGATAGCCTTGCAAACTTCCTCAGCCTGTGCAGTTGTAGCAGTCTTACCTGTTCCTATTGCCCAGATTGGCTCGTAAGCGATAACAGCGTTTGCAGCGTTCTCTGCACTTACATTTTGGAATGCAATCTTTATCTGTGTTCTGATAAAGTCTATTGCAATACCCTGCTCTCTCTGTGTAAGAGTCTCACCGCAGCAGATGATCGGTGTGATACCATACTCAAATGCCTTAAGTACTTTCTTGTTTACAGTCTCATCTGTCTCCGCAAAGTATTCTCTTCTCTCTGAATGTCCTATGATAACATACTTAACACCTACATCTGTAAGCATATTTGGTGCGATTTCTCCTGTGTATGCACCGCTCTCCTCATAGTACATATTCTCTGCACCGATCTGAATATTGCTTCCTTTTTGCAGCCTCTATAGCCGGTATTATATCAATTGCCGGTACACAGAAAACAACATCTACTTCGTCATTTGCAACTAAAGGCTTTAACTCATTGATTAATGCAGTTGTCTCTGAAGGAGTTTTATTCATCTTCCAGTTACCTGCAATAATTTTTCTTCTTGCCATAATATTCTCCGTTCTTTTCGGGGAAGCCTTGGCATTCCCCTATATTTAAAAATTTTATCTGTTGTCAGCTGCCGCTACACCCGGTAATTCCTTACCCTCTAAGAATTCAAGTGAAGCACCGCCACCTGTAGAAATATGTGTCATCTTATCAGCAAATCCAAGTCTCTTTACCGCATTTACAGAATCTCCGCCACCGATAACTGTTGTAGCATCCTTAAGATCTGCTACAGCTCTGCATACTTCAAGTGTTCCCTCTGCAAACTTCTCAAACTCGAATACACCCATAGGGTCCGTTCCATACTACAGTCTTTGCACCTTCAAGAGCCTTCTTATAGTTCTCTATTGTCTTTGGTCCGATATCAAATCCTGACCATCCTGCATCTATAGTATCAACTACCTTAGATTCTGTATCATTTGAGAATTCCTTACCCTCTACATGGTCTACAGGAAGTAAAAGGTTTACACCTCTTTCCTTAGCCTTGTTGATCATCTCAAGTGCGTAGTCAAGCTTATCCTCTTCACAAAGTGAGTTTCCGATTTCCTCTCCCTTTGCCTTTAAGAATGTATATGCCATACCTCCACCGATGATAAGTGTATCTACCTTCTCAAGGAGGTTGTTTATAACATTAATCTTATCTGAAACCTTAGCTCCACCAAGGATTGCTACGAACGGACGAACAGGATTCTCTACAGCCTCTCCGAGGAACTTGATTTCCTTCTCCATAAGGTATCCTACAACATTTTCCTTACAGAACTTGGTTACACCTACATTTGAGCAATGTGCTCTGTGAGCTGTACCGAATGCATCGTTTACAAAGATATTGTCATCACAAAGTGCAGCAAGCTCTTTTGCATACTCTACAGCTGAATCTTCCTTACCGTACTTTTGTCTCTTCAGCTCTGTAACGTGTATTCTCAAGTAATAAAACTTCTCCGTCCTTAAGTTCTGCTGCAAGCTTTCTTGTCTCTTCTCCTGTTACCTGTGGATCTGAAACGAACTTTACATTTACTCCAAGTCTCTCTGAAAGTGCAGGAGCTACAGGTGCAAGGCTCATCTCAGGTAAAGGCTCGCCCTTCGGCTTTCCAAGATGTGAGCAAAGAATAACTTTAGCTCCGCCGTCAAGGAGTTTCTTTATTGTAGGGATTGCTCCGTCTATACGATTGTAGTTCTGGATAACTCCGTCCTTTAGCGGAACATTGAAATCACAACGAACCAATACTTTCTGACCTTTTAAATTCTTTAAATCATCTACTGTTTTCTTGTTAAGCATAGTTTCTCCTTATTAATAAAAAAGGCGATCCGGCCCAATATGACCGGACCACCTTGGTCTCTTATACTATTTATAATTATGCTAATTCAGCAAAGTACTTGATTGTTCTAACCATCTGTGATGTGTAAGAATTCTCGTTATCATACCATGAAACAACCTGAACCTGATATAAATCATCAGCTATAGGTGTTACCATTGTCTGTGTTGCATCAAATAATGAACCATACTGCATACCGATAACATCTGATGAAACAATCTCATCTTCTGTGTATCCGAATGATTCAGATGCGGCAGCCTTCATTGCAGCATTGATATCTTCTTTTGTAAGTCCTGCCTTCTTTACAACAGCTGTAAGGATTGTTGTAGAACCTGTTGGAACAGGAACTCTCTGTGCAGATCCGATAAGCTTTCCGTTGAGCTCAGGGATAACAAGACCGATAGCCTTTGCAGCACCTGTTGAGTTAGGGTACGATATTTTGCAGCACCTGCTCTTGCTCTTCTAAGGTCACCCTTTCTGTGTGGTCCGTCAAGGATCATCTGATCACCTGTATAAGCATGGATTGTGCTCATGATACCGCTCTGGATAGGAGCAAGCTTGTTAAGTGTATCAGCCATTGGTGCAAGACAGTTTGTTGTACATGAAGCAGCTGAAATAACTGTATCACTTGCCTTAAAGTGTCTTCTCGTTTACGCTGAATACAACTGTAGGGAAGATCATTTCCTGCAGGAGCTGAAATAACAACCTTCTTAGCACCTGCTGTGATATGTGCTGATGCCTTATCCTTTGATGTATAGAATCCTGTACACTCAAGTACAACGTCTACACCGATCTGTCCCCAAGGAAGCTTTGAAGCATCTGCCTCTTTATAGATTGTGATTTTCTTTCCGTCAACTGTGATTGAATCCTCACCTGCCTCTACTGTATGCTTTCCTTCTCCGATACGTCCTGCAAATCCGCCCTGTGCTGTATCATACTTTAAAAGATGAGCCAACATCTTAGGATCTGTAAGATCATTGATTGCTACTACTTCATATCCATCAGCCTCAAACATCTGTCTGAAAGCTAAACGACCAATACGTCCAAAACCGTTAATTGCTACTTTTACTGACATTTTAGTTCCTCCTAAAATTAGTACTTAAAATGATGTTTATCTCAATTGATAATTATTCATCAATCATTTCCAATTGTACAAAAATTATAAACATAATTGCAAGTAAATCTTTAAAAACTTCTTATTTATATTTCGTTCTTTACATATCCTGCAATATTTGTTGCATGATCTGAGATACGCTCCAAATTACTTATGATGTCAAGGAATGATTCCTGCCTGTGGATTACAATCTCCTTTTTGACAATCTTTCTATATGCTTTTCTCTCATTTCATCCTCAAGCATATCCACTTCATCCTCAAGCTTATTGACCTTTCTCACAGCTCTAAGAGCGTCACCGCTTCTTGCATTAATTGCGACTTCAAAGGCTTCTATACTGTCTTTTTGAAATTTCTGCAAGGTCTTCTTTACCGAGATCACTGAATTCAAGATCGTTATCTATCATATACTTTGCATTTTCAGACAGGTTATCGGCATGATCACCGACTCTTTCTATATCGGTTACCATATTGAAGAGATTGTTAATATGCTTCTTCTGACTTTCACTGAGTGAAAGATTGTCTACCTTTATAAGGAATTCAGTCAAAGCTTCCTGCATATCATCAAGCTTCTTTTCGCATTTTGCAACTGTTTCTATATCTTCAAGGCTTTTATTGTTGATGGCACTCATAGCCGCATTTAAACTTTTTAGAGCAATTTCTCCCATACGAGCTACTTCATTATTGGCCGTCTGTACCGCAAAAGCCGGGCTTAGAAGCACTCTTTCATCAAGCTGTAATACAGGCTCTTTTTCTTCTTCCACAACTTCTTCATCCTTACCTCTTACTATCATTCCTGAAAGCTTTACAAGAAGATTTGCAAATGGGAACAGTAATGTTGTCATTGTGAAGTTAAATAATGTATGGAATAATGATATCTCTACTGCATTTATAGTATGATTTGCAAGATTTTTATTAATTGAAAATACTACAAATCCCAGTATACCAAAAACTATAGCCCTATTGTATTAAACAAAAAATGAATTGCAGCTCGCTCTCTTTGCTGTTCTGCTGCTTCCCATACTTGAGATAATGGCAGTCACACAAGAACCGATATTTTGTCCCAATGTAATATATATAGCAGCTGAAGTGGTTACTACTCCGTTAAATGCCAATGTCTGTAAGATACCTACCGATGCGGATGAGCTTTGCATCAGGGCAGTTACTACTATACCTACTATGATTCCCAGTATAGGATTTCCTCCAAGCACTCTGAATGCCTCTGAGAATATCGGTAAAGTTGTGAAAAGGCTTTTATATTCCCGCCATGAGATCAAGTCCCATAAAGAGCATTCCAAGACCTATAAGAATTTCACCTATAGTTTTTCTGTCTTTTTTTAGAAAAATATTATAAGTCCCGCACCTATTCCTATGAGCACCGGTGCATAAAATCCGGGCTTTAACAGCTCCATGGATTCTCCTATAGTACCTATGGAAACTATCCATGCTGTAATAGTGGTACCTATATTTGCACCCATTATTACACCAACTGCCTGTACCAGTGTTAACACTCCCGCACTTACAAAAACCTACTACCATTACAGTAGTAGCACCTGAGCTTTGTATTATGGCTGTTATCAAGGCTCCGAGCATAATAGCTGTAAATCTGTTATCAGTTATTTTTGCTCAAAAATTGCTGCATCTTACCGCCTGCAGTCTTTTGCATACCGTCTGCCATGATATGCATTCCGTAAAGGAACATACCAAGACCGCCTACAAAGCCAAAGAGATATGATATATTATCGACCATCTTCATTCCTCTTTCTCATATAACCATATACTGGTTTATACCAATATATATTGCTTTTAGTCTTGTACATTCTATCAAGTTCTTATATATTAAGCAATACAAGAATTGGAATTATTGGCATTAAAAAGCACCCTTTTTACGGGGTGCCTTCTTAGAGATTTCTATATATAGGATTCATTGTAAGTGCTTCGTTATGATGATGTAATATTATCATACTTTCTTCGTAAAAAGAATTGAAATACTGTTGAACTTATTATGAATTATTTCTTAAACCTGAAAATAATATCTTTCATTTTATTTCAAATATTTATCCATAATGTCGCAAAAATCAAAGGTTGCAAAGTAATCCTTATCGGTTTCAGCTCTTCTTATAAGTTTTTACATTTCCGTCTTCCTGTAATAAAAAGCTCTGCCGACTTTAATTTTCCGTTATAATTATATCCCATTGCAAATCCATGTGCTCCGGTATCATGTATATAGATATAATCTCCCTTTTCTATCTTTTGGAAGCTTTTCTGTCTATAGCAAACTTATCATTATTTTCACACAGTGAACCTACTACATCATATGTATATTCTGCATTTTTCATTTTTCCTTACCAAGTACGCTAAGATGATGATATGCACCATACATGGCAGGACGCATAAGATTTACCGCACAGGCATCCACACCTATATATTCTTTATGTGTATGCTTTTCATGTATTGCCTCAGTTACCAAAGCTCCATATGGTGCAAGCATATATCTTCCAAGTTCCGTAAATATAGCCACATCTTTAATACCGTTTGCTACAAGTACTTCATCATAGACCTTTTTTACACCTTTACCTATTTCAAATATATCATTAGGCTCCTGATCGGGTGTATACGGTATACCGACTCCACCTGACAGATTTATAAAGCTTACGCATATACCGCATTCATTCTTTATTCTTACGGCAAACTCAAACAGTTCCTTTGCAAGCTTAGGATAGTACTCATTTGTAACCGTATTACTTGCAAGAAATGCATGAATACCGAAGTACTTTACACCTTTTGACTTCATTATATTGAATGCTTCTATAATCTGATCGGGAGTCATGCCGTATTTGGCATCTCCCGGATTGTCCATTATACCGTTTGACATAGTAAAGAATCCACCCGGATTGTATCTGGCACTCATAGTCTCAGGCAATTTTTTGCAAATCTCTTCTACATATTCTATATGTGTGATATCATCCAGGTTTATGATTGCTCCGAGATCATTTGCAAACTTGAATTCTTCTATAGGAGTTTCATTTGAGGAAAACATTATATCTTTTTCGCTAAAACCGCATGCATCACTTAATTCAAGTTCTGTCATAGAAGAACAGTCCATACCGCAACCGCATTCTTTTAATATATTCATTATAAAAGGGTTCGGAGTGGCTTTTACGGCAAAGTATTCTTTAAATCCCTTATTCCAACTGAATGCTTCATTTAATTTTTTTGCATTCTCTCTGATTCCCTTTTTCGTCATATATATGCCATGGGGTCGGATATGTTTTTACAATTTCTCTTACCTTATCTAATGTCAAAAATGGTATTTTTTGCATTTTATTTCCTTTCTATGTATTGCTTTCCTCTTCAGATTCGGTGTTTTTTTCCTCTCTGACCTTTGCAATACTTGCAATCTTGGTATCACTTTCTCTGTCTATATTCATAAGCTTAACACCTGATGCGGCTCTTCCAAGCACTGATATTCCGCTTACTTCTATTCTGATAATGATTCCCTCTGTGGTTATAAGCAAAAGCTCTCTGTCTTCATTGACAAGTTTTGCTCCGACCAACTTTCCGGTCTTTTCATTATCTTTATAGCATATGATACCTTTACCGCCTCTGTTTTGGACTTTGAACTCGGATATCCTTGTTCTCTTTCCATATCCATACTCAGAAACAAGAAGCAAATATTCCCCTTGAGATGCCAGCTGCATTCCGATGACCTCATCATCTTTGTTCAGTCTCATACCGCGAACACCTGTAGCACCTCTACCCATGGCTCTTATATCCTTATCATTTATTCTTATACACATACCATGCTTTGAAACTATGATAAGATCGTCATCACCATGAGTTACCTTAACTTCTATCAGCTCATCATCCTCTGTAAGATTTATAGCTGCCAATCCGTTCTTTCTTATATTGTCAAACAGATTAATCTGACATTTCTTTATAGTACCTTTCTTGGTTACCATAAAGAGATATCCGTCCTTTGACTTTGCTTCACTTGGTATAATAGCCGAAATCTTCTCATCAGGCTGCAAATTCAATAAGTTTACTATTGCAACACCTCTTGCAGTCCTTGAAGCTTCCGGAATCTTATATCCCTTTATATTATATACTCTACCCTTATTTGTGAAGAAGTATATATCGTTGTGAGTAGTTGACATAACAATGTCTTCGATAAAGTCGTCATCAATGGTCTGCATTCCCTTGATGCCCTTACCTCCTCTGTTTTGGACATTAAAATTGTCAGGACTCATTCTCTTTATATATCCAAGCTTTTGTCATTTGCAATGATGATATCTTCTCTTTGGATAAGGTCCTCATCCTCCATATCATCATCCTGTATAAAGCCTGTTCTTCTGTCATCCATATACTTATCTTCAACTACAAGGATTTCTTCTCTTATCACACCCAGAAGTTTCTTCTCGTCTGCCAATATTCCCTCAAAATATGAAATCTTAGCCAAAAGCTCATTGTACTCGGACTCAAGTCTTTCTCTTTCCAAACCTGTAAGAGCTCTAAGACGCATATCAACTATAGCCTGAGCCTGTACATCGGTAAGTCCGAATCTTTTTATAAGTTCTTCTTTTGCAACACTTACATTTGCACTGCCTCTGATAATCTTTATGATTTCATCAATATTATCAAGGGCTATAAGCAAACCTTCCAAAATATGAGCTCTTTCCTTAGCTTTATTGAGATCATACTTTGTTCTTCTTGTTACTACATCCTCCTGATGTGCAAGATAATACTCAAGCATCTTTAAAATATTAAGCACCTTAGGCTGATTATTTACAAGTGCCAGCATATTTACACCGAAAGTTTCCTGTAACTGTGTATGCTTATATAATCTGTTTAATATAACTCCGGCATTTACATCTCTTCTAAGTTCTATAACGACTCTCATTCCTTCACGGTTTGATTCATCTCTAAGATCTGTAATACCGTCTATCCTTTTATCTTTTTACAAGTTCGGCAATCTTTTCGATAAGCTTTGCTTTATTTACAAGATACGGAGCTCGGTAACTATAATTCTGTTTTTTTGCCGTTTGGCATGGCTTCTATTTCAGATACCGCTCTTACCTTTTATCTTTCCTCTACCTGTAGTATAGGCTTCTCTGATTCCTCTAAGTCCAAGTATATGCGCACCTGTAGGGAAATCAGGTCCCTTTATGATATCAAGCATCTCATCGATAGTAGATTCTTTTTTTCTTCTATCTTATTATCTATTATCCTTACTACGGCATTTATTACCTCGCTTAAATTGTGAGGCGGAATATTTGTGGCCATACCTACCGCAATACCTGTAGTACCGTTTACAAGCAGGTTCGGATATCTTGACGGCAGTACTGTAGGCTCTTTTTCAGTCTCATCAAAGTTCGGAGCAAAGTCAACAGTGTCCTTATTTATATCGGCAAGCATCTCCATTGCGATTTTTGAGAGTCTCGCCTCTGTATATCTCATGGCAGCCGCGCCATCTCCGTCCACTGATCCGAAGTTTCCGTGTCCGTCCACAAGTGGATATCTCATGGACCAGTCCTGAGCCATATTTACCAATGATCCGTATATTGAAGAATCTCCGTGTGGGTGATATTTACCCATTGTATCTCCGACAATACGGGCACATTTTCTATGTGGCTTATCAGGACCGTTATTCAGTTCTATCATAGAAAAGAGCACTCTTCTTTGTACAGGCTTTTAAAACCGTCTCTTATATCAGGAAGCGCTCTTGCTGCAATAACACTCATTGCATAGTCAATATATGACTTTTTCCATGGTTTTCTTTAAGTCGATCTCATTAAACTTGTCGAAAACATTTGGTTCCATATTTTAACCTACCTTTTTAAATATCCAAATTCGATACGTATTTCGCATTTGTTTCTATAAACTCTCTTCTAGGAGCAACCTGGTCTCCCATAAGAGTAGTAAATGTTAAATCTGTTTCTGAAAGCATTGAATCATCAAGTACTACCTTTTTAAGTACTCTGCGTTCCAGGATCCATAGTTGTTTCCCAAAGCTGCTCGGCATCCATCTCTCCCAGACCTTTATATCTTTGTATCTTATTATTCTGATCTCTTCCGACTTCTTTTTAAAATATTATCAAGTTCTTCATCAGAATATGCGTACCATACCTTTTTATTCTTCTCAAGCTTGTACAGTGGCGGCTGAGCCAGATATACATGGCCTTCCTTTATAAGTTCAGGCATAAATCTGTATATAAATGTCAGCATCAAGGTATCAATATGAGCTCCGTCCACATCTGCATCTGTCATTATAATGATTTTTATTATAGCGAAGCTTGCTGATATCAAAAATCTTCCTGTATACCTGTACCGAATGCTGTAATCATTGACTTAATCTCAGCATTTGAATATACCTTATCAGGTCTTGCCTTCTCCACATTGAGTATCTTTCCTCTAAGAGGCAAAATAGCCTGTGTATCTCTCTTTCTTGCAGATTTTGCGGAACCTCCAGCAGAATCTCCCTCGACTATAAATATCTCACATTCTTCAGGATTCTTACTTGAACAGTCAGCCAATTTACCGGGTAAACTCATACCGTCAAGTGCAGACTTTCTTCTTGTAAGATCTCTTGCCTTTCTTGCCGCGGCTCTTGCTCTTTTGTGCTGTAATAGCCTTATCACTTATAAGCTTTGCTATTCCAGGGATTTTTGCTCAAGAAAATAAGTAAAGCTTCTCACTTACTATAGCATTAACTGCAGTCTGTGCCTCAGAGTTTCCAAGTTTTTGCTTTGTCTGACCTTCAAACTGTGGGTCCTGTATCTTCACAGAGATTATAGCTACAAGTCCTTCTCTTATGTCTTCTCCTGAAAGATTATCCTCATTTTCCTTTAGCAGTTTATTGTTTCTGGCATATTCATTAAATGTCTTTGTAAGTGCATTTTAAATCCTGAAAGATGAGTTCCACCCTCAGGAGTATTTATATTATTTACAAAAGTATAAATTCCCTCTGTATAAGTGTCATTGTGCTGCATTGCAACTTCAACAACCACCTTTTCTTTCACACCCTCACAGTATATTACTTCATCGTATATAGGGTGCCTTACCCTTATTGAGATAGGTAACAAATTCCTTGATACCACCCTCATAGTGGAAAGACATTTCTTTTTTTTCTACTCTGTCATCAATCAAAACAATTTTTAATGCCTTGGTAAGAAAAGCTGTCTCTCTCAATCTGACTTTCAATATATCAAAGTCATATACTGTTTCTTCAAATATAGTTGCATCCGGTAAGAAGCTTACCTCAGTACCGCTTTCACCGGGATCACATTCACCTATCACATGCATATTTTTCTACGACTTTACCCTTTTCAAATCGCATATGATAAATTTTGCCTTCTTTATAAACCTTTACATCCAACCATGTAGATAATGCATTTACTACAGATGCACCTACTCCATGCAGTCCGCCTGAGGTCTTATATCCTCCGCCACCGAATTTTCCCCCGGCATGCAGTATTGTAAATACTACCTCAAGCGCCGGCTTTCCTGCCTTTTGCTGAATGTCTACCGGTATACCTCTACCATTATCTCTTACAGTGATTGAATTATCTTCATTTATTTTTACCTTTATCTCGGTACAAAATCCTGCAAGAGCCTCATCTACAGAGTTATCTACTATCTCATAAACAAGATGATGAAGACCCCTTGATGATATTGAACCAATATACATTCCGGGTCTTACTCTAACGGCCTCTAAACCTTCCAGTATTTGAATTTGGGATGCATCATACTCTGTACTCATACTATCTCCTTTAAATCATCTGAGAATACATTCTCAGGAAAATTTACTCTTAATGTCATATCGATATATTATAACATGAAAATGTGGAATAAAATTACTACATATAAATAAGAAAAAAAGGGGTGCCAGCACCCTAAAAATATAAATTATTACAAAAGCTGTTATAAAAGTCAAAAAAATCCGAAAAACTACACCTGCCGCATTCGGTATAATAAGGATATAATCTATTTTATGTTCATTTGTTAAGCCATATATAACCCATAACAAACAAGATATTGCCGCTACAAGCGGCTGCAGCGAGTTGAGATTTCTCACCACCTATATTTGCTATAATTTGCGGTATATAAGATAAGAATACTAAAACTCCGATAAATGCTCCTATAGATCCTATGAATGTATTAATTCTCTTTTTTTGTCATTGAATATTACCTCCGAAATCAGTTTATAAATATACATGTGTGAATTTATGTGTGATAATATAACACACAATTTTGAAGTTTGCAAATTTTAACAGAGTTTTTACGAAAAATTTTAACATTATTTTTATATATATTATCATTTTTGCATTCTATATTTTTTTATTAATTTTTAACAAGGTGTAAATTTTTATTTTTATTTACATCCAAATAACACCACAAAAAAAGAAATTTTTGATTACTCAAAAATTTAAACAATTTTATAAAATACTTGTATACAATGAGTTAATTATATTCGCTTTCTTTTTATTGTACCGTTTGTTACTTTAAATACCTTTCCAATATCCAAAGATTTATTCAAAAATCTTCAACACCTGTACAGGTAATCAAAAGTTTGAATATGTTTTATGGACTCCAAAAAGATGAGACTGTCTTTTTCCGTCAAGCTCGGATAATACATCATCCAGTAAAAGTACCGGAAATTCTCCGTATCTTGATTTTATAAGCTCTATCTCGGATAATTTTAATGATAATGCAAGACTTCTTTGTTGACCTTGTGAGCCGAATTTTTTTCAAATCCATTTCTCCGTTTAGAAAAAATGAAAAATCATCTCTATGTGGTCCTACATTTGTAGTCTTATACCTTATATCACTTGTTCTTGATTTTTTTCAGTTCTTCTTCAAAATCATCTTTTTCAACATTCTTTTCATATACTACATTTATCTTCTCACCACCTGAGAGTAAAGAATGTATACCGAAAAATGACCTCATTTAATTCCTTTTATAAAGGCTTCTCTGTAAGCAATCAAATCCTTACCGTATTTTACAAGCTGCATATCCCAGATATCCAAAGTATCCTCAACACCGCTCTTAAAACCGATTTCTTTTAAAAGCTTGTTTCTCTGATCAAGCACCTTATTGTAGGTAACCAAAGTGGAAACATAGAGCTTATTTAACTGACAAAGCTCCATGTCCACAAAATTTCTTCTTTCCTTAGGGACTTCTCTTGATAATATTCAAATCTTCAGGAGAAAAAATACAACATTACAAGTACCGAAAAGCTCACTAAGCTTTCTTATCGGAATACCGTTTATAGCAACTCCCTTAGACTTGCTCTTTTTCAAATGCATATCAAGCCTTACCGATGAGTTGTTTTTTTCTATCATCAGCTTAATATGCGATTCATTGCTTCCGAATTTTTATAATATCTTTATCTTTACTTCCTCTATGAGACTTTGAAGTGGTGGCAAGATATATTGACTCCAAAATATTTGTCTTTCCTGCGCATTGTCACCGTAAAATATATTTACACCGCTTGAAAGCTGGATATTCAAACTCTCATAGTTTCTATAGTCCTTAAAGCTCCAACGATTCTATAATCATTGTTCTCGTATGTAAATATATCGCCGTCTCTAAGCTTCTTACCTCTTCTAAGCTCCACCTCGGAATTTACCAAAACCTCTCCGGCCTGTATTACCATCTTGGCTTCCGAACCCATAGATACGGCACCTGCAAGCTTCATAGCCTGCTCCAGCTTTATATATTCATCTCTAATTTTTAACTTCTTGCATATTTCACCTTTATCCTACAAAAATTTACCGGCAATATCAGGTAAGTGTATGAATTTTTATCGTCTCTGATAAAAGCATGGCGATTTTGCGTTTGTAAAATAAATATCTACAAAATCATCATCAATTACCTTTAATGCATCCACTAAGAACTTAGGGTTAAAGGCAATCTTTAAATCACTTCCGCTTTTTCAATATTTACTTTGGCATCCATAAATCCAAGTGATGAATTTACGGACAATGTAAGTATTCCGTTTTCTATATTAAGAATCAAAAGGCTTATGTTCATTCTCCTGATAAGTATCATAGCCTGCTCTATAGCACTTTGAAATCTGTTTCTGCTGACGGTAACCTTGGTATCATAATCACTCGAGAGCATGGTCTCAATTCTGAAATATTCACCGTCAAGTATTCTTGACAATACAAGTGTTTTATCAAACTCAAAAGTATATGATCCTTTGAAAAAATAAATATTAACATCTTTTTGAGTATCGCTGTCAATTATCCTCATAACTTCCTGTAAGGACTTTATAGGTACCACACATCTTTGATTTTCAAAAACTTCCGTTCAATTCAATATTTCTGATAGACATTCTATGTCCGTCAAGAGTAACGAATTTAGCCACATTGTCTTTAATATCTATAAGCTCTCCACCCATCATTCTGTTGATATCACTTATAGCTGTTGAGAACTCGGTCTGTCTGATAACTTCTTTTAAACTGAACTGTGAAAGCTTGATAAAATCATCCCTGTCTACCTTCGGCATCGGTATAAACTCCACAGGATCAATTCCCATAATATTAAATACCGCCTGGTCACATCTGATAGTTGTCTTGAAATCCTTATCTACATCAAGCTCTATTAAAGAATCCGTATTTTCAAATTTTCTTACAATCTCTGAGAATAGTTTTGCATTTAAAACTACTCCACCCGGATTTACTATAATCGCATCAACTTCTGTTTGAATTGAAAGTTCCGTATCTGTAGCATCTAAAACAACTCTGTTATCAGCTGCCGTTATAAGTATTGATTCTAAAAATAACACTTGAAGTCTTGGTAGATATAGCCTTCATTACAATGCTTAAAGCATTTACCAATTGTGCTTTTTGAAATTTTAAATTCATTGTTCCTCCGGTTGGCGATTTTTGCTCAGGAAAGAGCTCGCTCGCCATGATAAATAATTAAATATATTTTAGTATTAGTATTATTATAGTGTGTGGATAAGTGCAAAAAGTCTTAAAAAGCCTTGTAAATACTTGCTTTTTTTAGCTGATTTTTGTAAACATCACCATGTTTGGGAACTACCCGTATAATTTGGATTACTGTGGAGAAATCTTCTTTTTTTGATAGTTTCAATTGTCTGATTCAGCTCACTGTCAGAGACGATTCTCTTAGTAATTACATCTTCGGAATTGACTATCGTGGAGTGATCTCTGTCACCCAAAAATTGACCTATTTTTAGTTTGAGTATCATTGGTCATTTTTCTGCAAAGATAAACTGTAATATGTCTTGCAGTGGCTACAGGCTCTTTTCTTCCCTTGGCTTTTAATTCCGCCACGGTGATATTGAAATGATCCGCTACCACAGTTGCAATATACTCTGAAGTTATTTTTGTAGGAGCATCGGGAGTTATCATATCCTTCAGTACCGTTTTTGCCAGCTCTATATCAATTTCCTGATTTTTATTAAGTCTGCTCATAGCGTAAAAGCTTATTTAGTGCTCCCTCAAGCATTCTGATATTACTCTTTATATTGGTAGCAATAAATTGAATAACTTCATTATCAATGTTTTTGCCGTCTCTTTCTTCCTTACTTCTAAGAATTGCCATTCTTGTTTCAAAGTCCGGAGAAAAAATCTCTACTGCCACACCCCAGGCAAATCTTGAACGAAGTCTCTCTTCAAGGTTTTTAAGTTCCATAGGAGGTCGGTCTGAAGAAAGTATTATCTGTTTTTCTGCTCATACAATGCATTGAAAGTATGGAAAAAGTTCTTCCTGTATTGCATCCTTACCGCCGATAAACTGAATATCATCAATAAGAAGTACATCTACATTACGATATTTTGAGCGATATTCCTGTAAATTGCTGTTTTTTAGCGCATCAATATATTCATTAAGGAATTTCTCACTGCTGACATATAAAATGATTGCCTCCGGATTGTGTTCCAATATGTAATGTGCAATGGAATGCATCAAGTGAGTTTTTCCAAGACCAACGCCTCCATATATAAAGAAGGGATTGTAATGCTCGCCGGGATTTTTGACTTCCGGGAGATTCCGCTACAGCTATAGCGGTTGCATGTGCCAGATCATTACTTTTTGCCTACTACGAATGTATCAAAAAGTATAAAAGCGGATCCAGATTTGCACTTAAAAGCTTCAGGTTGTTTACCGGATGCCGCTTATTGTCTATCAGCGTATTTGGATATTTTTTTGTTTCCTGCTCCGACTTTTCTATAAAAACGACATTACATTTTATTAAGGTAACTTCCTCTATGGATACCGAAAAGGTACAGGGAGTATTTTTTGTAACATAAGTTTTAAAAGGTTGTGAAGGAACAGTGATGACCAAGTATAAACTCCCTTTGAATCCTTATCGATTGATGTCGGAATCATGGGTTTTTATCCATGTATTGTATGATACAGGTGAGAGCTCATAATCATCCCTTAAAAAAACGTGATTATTTCCTCCCAACTGGATTTTATCTTATCTATCATCCTTTTTACTCCTTTAGGATAAGTATAAACTAGGTAAAGTATATCAAAAAAGGTATTCATATCAATGTAAAGAAAAAAAGTAAAAAGAAAAATTATCAACATAGATATTCACAAAGTTATTGACAACGTAGTTGATTAAAAATTATAAAATAAATTATCCGTATTAAAAAAATGATAAAAATAGATATAAAAAAGCCTTATACACAGAATGTTGATAACGATGTTGACAAAGAAAAAAACGGCTTAAAAATATAGCAAAACAAGAAATGTCAACATTGAGATAAAATAAAATATCCACACACTATCAACAAAATGTGGATAACTAAAATATAAACATTTAGATTTTTAAACAATGAAAAATATACAGGTGAAATGTGGATAATTATGTTGATAAGAATTTTTAACAGTCGAAAAATCCGGGGAACAATATTCTTACTTTGAGATAATAAAAAAATATTGATAAAACGGAGTATTAAATATATAATATTAAGTGCATTATATCCAATAGGAGTAGTAGCGAGAGGAGAAAAATGAAGAGATTCTTATCAGAAGACAAAAAGAATGGTAATCATGGCTATCTTCATAGCTATAATTATTATTCAGACATTGGTACCTATTTTGGGATTTATACCGCTTGGTATAATGAACGCAACTATCATTCATGTAACGGTAGCCATTGGGGCAATTTTACTTGGGTGGAAAGAGGGAGCAGGACTGGGATTTGTATTCGGACTTGGCAGTATGTGGAAGAATACATTCATGCCGAACCCGACATCATTTTGTTTTTCACCGTTTGCACCGGCCATAGCAGGATACACAGGCGGAATAAGATCTGTAATAGTATGTTTTGTTCCGAGAATACTGGTAGGTATAGTGGCTGCACTTGTTTTCAGAGCAATAAGAAAAACAGGTAAGGTGAAAATAGCACTCCTGGTATCAGGTGCCATGGCGGCAGTAACAAACACCATATTGGTAATGAGCGGTATATACTTTCTGTTCGGAGAGCATTATGCAAGTGCAACAGGGAGAGAGTTGACACAGTTGCCGGTTGTAATAGTAGGGTATAATAGGAACACAGGGAGTAGCAGAGGCGATAGTTTCTTCAATCCTTACTTTAGCTGTAGCAGGTACATTATTAAAAAAATCAGTGAAGAGCGATAAAGCTATTGACTTGTATACCTTCTTTATATATAATACTAGGGTGCGTTCTTTGGAAAAGTAAAGAACATAGACTTAAAAAAAGACTGGACAAACGAAAAAGAAATAAGGAGGTATCAGATCATGAAGATGACATTCCAACCTAAGAAGAGACAAAGATCTAAGGTTCATGGTTTTTAGAGCAAGAATGAGTTCAGCAGGCGGTAGAAAAGTTTTAGCTGCCAGAAGAGCAAAAGGAAGAGCTAGATTATCAGCTTAAAAATAAGGCGATAGCCGTAAAAACAGATGAGCGCTACATTATGTAGCAAAGGATTTATCTGTCGAAGATTACTTAGGGATAGTCTTATGACTATCCTTTTTAGTTTATAGTAGTATTACATTTAATCTAATATAAGATGCATTTTGCATTCGAGGAGTTTATGTGAAAAAAATTTTTCCGTCTTTAGAAGTAATGCTGATTTTCAGAGGGTATATAAGAAGGGAAAGTCATATGCCAATAAAAACTCTTGTTATGTATGTATATGGAAATGAGTTGGATTACAATAGAATAGGTATATCGGTTTCAAAGAAAAAAACGGTAACAGTGTAGTAAGACATACATTTGCAAGGAAGATCAGAGAGATTTTCAGGTTAAACAAGATAGAGAAAAAAGGATTAGATATAATAGTAGTAGTACGAGTAGGCGCAGATGTAGGGGATTACCATAAATTGGAGAGTGCCTATTTACATTTGTTGAAATCACATAGACTGGATAGAGAAAATGTTGAAGAAAATAAATAGCTTGGTATTAAAGGGTATGATTAAAGCTTATTAGATTCTATCAAAAAAATATTTGTCACCGCTAAAGGTAAGAACACATTGTATTTATACTCCTACCTGTTCACAATATGCCATAGAAGCTTTTAAAAAAGCATGGCATAATAAAGGGATCAGTACTTAGTATATGGAGAATACTCAGATGTAATCCTTTTGCAAAAAGGTGGATACGATCCTGTGCCATAAGTATATTTATGGAATTTAGTAAGTTAGAAAAATCTAATGAAATTTGGAGGAATTAGCTTGGACGTTGTACTGTTAACAAAGTCATCCACACCTATTATAGGTTGGTTTGCTGAAATACTTGGATTTATAATGAATCTGATATTTGATTTGGGAATTACAAATATCGGTGTCGCTATTATAATTTTTTTACACTTGTAATCAATATAATAATGATACCTTTGACTATAAATCAGCAGAAGTCACAAAAACTTATGGCTGTAATTCAACCTGAAATAAAGGCCATACAGGATAAATATAAAGGAAAAACAGATAATGAATCGGCAATGAAGATGAATGCTGAGACAAGAGCTGTGTACAGTAAGTACGGTACAAGTATGACAGGCGGTTGTCTTCCGCTTCTTATACAGATGCCTATATTGTTCGGACTTTATCAGGTTATATACAGAATACCGGCATATGTAACAAGTGTTCGCAGCGTATTTGAGACTGTGGCTACTTCACTTATGCAACAGTCTGATTATATAAATAAGATAAGTGATTTGGCAAAAGCTGTAAGACTTCCTATAGAAAAATAATGACTATACGGTTTACAAATAAAGTAATAGATTTATTATATAAATTTACACCTGAAAAAAATGGACTACATTGTCAGAGACATTCCCTAATATGAGCGGTGTATTGGAGACAAGTCTTCCTCTTATTAAGCAGATGAATTCATTCCTCGGTATTGATCTGTCAGTATCACCATGGCAGGGAATGAACAATATAAATATAGCATGGATAATACCGATATTGGCCGGAGTTACACAGTTTATATCAACTAAGGTAATGACAACAAACCAGCCAAAGAACGGAGAGCCTGAGAATGAGATGGCAAAAACAGATGCAGAGTATGAATACTGTAATGCCAATCATGTCTGTAGTATTTTGTTTTACTCTCCCTGCAGGTATCGGTATATACTGGATAGCTTCCGCACTTGCAAGAACAGTTATTCAGTTACTTGTAAACTACAGACTTAAAGATCTTGATATTGATAAAGCTTGTAGAGTCAAATCTTGCAAAGCAAAATGCAAAGAGAGCAAAGCAAGGACTTCCTGCATTAAGTGCAAATAAGAAAGTTATCGAAAAATGCAAAGCATATGGATGAAATTGAAAAAGCAGGAAAAAGAAGAAAGAGCAAAAAAATACGAAGTGAATGCTAAGAATTTAAAGGATTCAACAGAGTATTACAATAAGGATGCAAAACCGGGTTCACTTGCTTCAAAGGCTAATATGGTAGCCAAGTACAATGAGAAGCAGGCAAATTCTAAGAAAAATAAATAGGAGGAAAGAGATGGACAGTGCTAGAGTTTCAGCAAGAAATTATGATGAAGCTTTAACCAAGGCTTTGATAGAGCTTGGAACCACAAGTGATAATGTGGATGTAGAGATAATTGAAAGAGGCACTAATGGATTTTTGGGGAGTTTTTCGGTGCAAAACCATGGACTCTTAAGGTTACAATAAAGAAATCTGCTGATTCTGAGAAAAAGAATTCATCAGAAAAGAAACACGAAAAGCAGAAGGAACAAAAATCTCCTATTGAGAAAAAAGAAGTAGAGAAAAAGGAAACTGTAGAACAAAAAGGTAGAGACTGTTGTAGAAGAAGCTACAGTAGAAGAAAAAGAGACGTCTGTACATTCTGAAGAAGCTGTAGATGAATATGCACAGTTTTACGGTGAGGAAGAGCCTTCTTCTACAAGCAGACGAGTACTTACAAATGATGAGCTTGAGCAGATAAGAGACAGAGCTGATGCTTTCTTAAAGGATTTCTTTGCAGCAATGAATCTTCCTGCACATGCGGTATATAATTTCTCATTTAAGACCAATGAGCTTTCTATTGTAATAGAGAGTGAAGAAGACTTAGGCGTATTGATAGGAAAAAAAGAGGTCAGACTCTTGATTCACTTCAGTATATATTGAGCCTTGTAGTAAATAAGAGCAGCGAAAGCTATATAAGAATAAAAGCTTGATACTGAAAAACTACAGAAAAAAAGAGAAAAAGATAAACTTGAAATGCTTGCAAAAGAATATAGCGGCAAAGGTAAAGAAAACAGGTAAGTTCACAGAGCTTGAACCTATGAATGCTTATGAGAGAAGAATCATACATGCGGCACTCCAGGGAGATAATATGGTATCTACAAAGAGTGTAGGTGAGGAACCTTTCAGACATATAACAGTTTATCCGAAGAAGAATTTTAAACAAAACAGAAGAAGCCCTAAAAGGAAATACAATAAAAAAACCGGTCTTGTGAAAGAGGGCTGTTAATAACATAGTTATTGATGGTCCTCTTTTATTTCAATAACAATATAAAGGTAATAAAAATAGGATAATATAAATATGAAGAGAACAGATACTATTGCCGCTATAGCGACAGCACTTGGAGAAAGTGGAATAGGCATAATAAGAATAAGCGGAGAAGATGCCGTAAGTATAGCCGATAAGATATACAGCGGAAAGAAAAGACTGATTGAGGCGGACTCACATACTATTAACTACGGACATATATTTTTCGGTGAAGAGATAATAGATGAAGTTTTGGTAATGCTAATGAAAGCACCAAGAACATTCACAGGTGAAGATACGGTAGAGATAAACTGTCATGGCGGTATATTAATACTGGAAAAAAAGTATTACATGCAGTGTTGGAGTCAGGGAGCAAGGATGGCACTTCGGGAGAATTTACAAAGAGAGCCTTTTTTTGAACGGAAAGATGGATCTCAGTCAGGCGGAAGCGGTAATAGATATAATAGAGGCAAAGAATGAGCTGGCATTAAAAGCCGGAATCAGACAGTTGAACGGAGCCGTAACTGAGAATATAAAGACAATAAGGGCTCAGATACTGGAACAGATAGCATTTATAGAAGCCGCACTTGACGATCCGGAGCATTATTCACTGGACGGATACAGTGATAAATTAAAAAAAGATAGTAAAGAAATTATATACAAGAATAGAATACTTAAAAGAAATCATTTAAAGACGGAAGTATTATAAAGGAAGGTATAAATACGGTCATAATAGGAAAAGCCGAATGCCGGAAAAATCTTCTATTTTAAATCTTCTTTCAAGAACAGACAGGGCAATAGTTACCGATATAGCCGGAACAACAAGAGATACATTGACGGAGAATATCAAACTGTCAGGTATCAGCTTGAATATCACGGATACGGCAGGTATCAGGCAGACTGATGATGTGGTGGAAAGTATAGGAGTACAAAAAGCAATAGAGGCAAGTAATAATGCAGACTTAAATTTGGTGGTAATAGACGGACTTTTACCTTTAGACAAAGAAGATATAGAGTTGCTTGAAAGTGTAAAGGATAAAAATGCAATAATACTGCTTAATAAGTCTGATAGAGAGCTGAAATTAAGTGTTGAAGATATCAAGAAGTACAGTGATAAGGATGTTATAATATTCTCAGCCAAGGAAAATATAGGAGTAGATGAATTGGAGGATATGATCAAAGGCTAAGTTTATTTCAAAAGAGATAAATTTCAATGATCAGGTAATTATAACAAATATAAGACATCAGGAAATAATAAATGAAGTATCGGAATCTTTGGAAATGTGTCTTTCAAGTATCGAAGAAGGATACGAAGAGGACTTCTTTACAATAGATCTTTTGAATGCCTATGAAGCATTGGGTGAGATAATAGGTGAAACAGTGGATGATGATGTTGTAAATGAAATATTCTCAAAGTTCTGCATGGGTAAAGTAATATAATTGTATACAATTAAATAGAGGTAGTTAATGGATATAATAGAAAAAGTATATGATATTGTGGTAGTCGGAGCAGGTCATGCAGGATGTGAGGCGGCACTTGCAAGCGCAAGACTTGGACTGAAGACTGTAATATTTACAGTAAGCGTGGATTCCATAGCTTTGATGCCATGTAATCCAAATATAGGTGGGAGTTCTAAGGGACACCTTGTAAGAGAACTTGATGCACTTGGCGGAGAAATGGGAAAATGCATTGATAAGACATTTATACAGTCCAAGATGCTTAATGCATCAAAAGGTCCTGCAGTGCACTCTCTCAGAGCACAGGCCGACAAGCAGGAATATTCCAAAGAAATGAGAAAAACCTTGGAGAATACTCCAAATCTAACTATATGTCAAAAAGAGATAACAAAGCTTATAATAGAGGATAATATATGTAAAGGTGTTGAAACCGTATCAGGAAGTAAGTACTTTGCTAAAGCGGTCATTTTGGCGACAGGTACATATTTGAATGCAAGATGTATATATGGAGAGGTGGCTGAATATACAGGACCGAACGGTCTAAAATCGGCAAATCATCTAACATCTTCTCTTTTGGAATACGGTATTGATTTAAACAGATTTAAAAACAGGTACTCCTGCCAGAGTTGACGGCAGAACTATAGATTACAGTGTAATGCAGGAGCAATACGGAGATAATCCGGTAGTACCTTTCTCATTTGAAACCGATCCTGAGAGTATACAAAAAGAACAGGTAAAATGCTATCTTGCATATACAGGTGAAAAGACTCATAAAATAATAAGAGAAAAATTTAGACAGATCACCATTGTTTTCAGGTGCTATAAAAGGAACAGGTCCAAGATATTGCCCTTCTATAGAAGATAAAGTTGTAAAATTCCCTGATAAGGACAGACATCAGATTTTTGTAGAGCCTGAAGGACTTTATACAAATGAAATGTATCTTTCAGGACTTTCAAGCTCTTTGCCTGAGGATGTACAGTATGCAATGATCAGGAGTATAGAAGGTTTTGAAAATGCTGAAATAGTAAGAAACGGATATGCAATTGAATACGATTGCATAGATGCCAGACAGTTAAAAGACAGCCTGGAGTTCAGGGCTATTGAAGGTTTGTTTGCAGCAGGTCAGTTTAACGGTAGTTCAGGTTATGAAGAGGCTGCGGTTCAAGGACTTATGGCAGGGTATAAATGCATCCATGAAAGTTATGGGAAAAGAACCGGTTGTAATAGGCAGAGATCAAGGATATATAGGTGTACTTATAGATGATTTGGTTACAAAAGAAAGTCATGAGCCATACAGAATGATGACTTCAAGATCTGAATACAGACTACTTCTCAGACAGGATAATGCGGATATCAGACTTTCAAAAATAGGCTATGAAGTAGGACTTATCTCAGAGGAAAGATATCAAAGGCTTCTTGAAAAAGAAAGACAAATAGATGAGGAAATTGATAGACTGAAAAATATCCATATAGGAGCAAATTCAAAAGTACAGGAATTTTTTTGGTAAGAAACGGATCTACATCTCTTCAAACTTCAGCAAATCTGGCAGAAATTATAAGAAGACCTGAGTTAAATTACGATCTTACAAAAGAACTTGATGAAGACAGAAAAGAATTAAGGAAAGAAGTCAGAGATCAGGTAAATATAAATATAAAAATATGAGGGCTATATAAAAAGGCAGGAATCACAGGTAAAAGCAGTTTAAAAAAACTCGAAAAACAAGAAAATTCCTGTAGATATAGACTATAATAATGTAAACAGTCTTAGAATAGAGGCGGTACAAAAAGTTAAGTAAAAGTAAGACCAAGCTCTATCGGTCAGGCATCAAGAATATCAGGGAGTGTCACCTGCAGATATAACCGTATTATTGGTATATCTAGAGACCTATAAGGAGAAAAAAAGAATGTATAATGATATGGTAAAAATACTTATCGGAAAGCAATATTCTTGATGTTGATATATCTGATGAGAAAAAGAAAAAGCTGTATAAATTCTATGAGATTTTGGTTGAGAAAAAAATAAGGTTATGAATCTTACTTCAATAACAGAAATCAAGGAGTTTACATATAAGCATTTTATAGACAGTATTGCTTTGGAAAAAAATCCATAAAAAGATCTCGGAAGCAAGAATTATAATATAGCGGACATGGGTACAGGTGCAGGCTTTCCGGGAATACCTTTAGCTATAGTATATCCGAATCTTAATCTGACTTTAATAGACAGCCTTAATAAAAGGATAAAAATTTATAAAGAGAAACCTGTGAAATGTTGGATATTAAAAATGTAAATGCAATACATTCCAGAGCTGAGGATATAGACAGAAATAAAGATTACAGAGAGAAATTTGATATATGTGTATCCAGAGCTGTTGCAAATCTGGCATCACTTTCAGAATATTGTTTACCTCTGGTAAGACAGGGCGGAAGTTTTTATATCGTACAAATCAAAAGGGGTATGAAGTAGAAATTGCCGAGGCACAAAAGGCAATAAAAGTGCTGGGTGGAGAAAACAGGAAATATTGAAAAGTTTGAGCTGGGTGAATACGGAGAAAAGAATTTTACTTGATATAAAGAAAATAAAATCCACACCTGATAAATATCCCAGAAAAAGCCGGTTTACCGACCAAGGAACCTATAAAAGTAAATATATGTTTCACATGAAACATGTATTTTATCCATACAGTAATGTTTCATGTGAAACATTGTACTGTATGGATTTTTTTAATTGTATATATTATAGTCATAATGTATTTTTTTAACATAGCAATATTTTAAGAAAGCACATATATCTCAATGATTTCAAGTTCGGTCCTTTTTTTAATAATATATAATTATAAATAATTGAATGATTTATAATGTGAAACAAAAGTAATGTTTCATGTGAAACATTAAAAAATAAAAATCTTATTTTTAATGTTATCGCATTGATTAGAAAAATACTAGTATGATAAAATATAAAAGTAATTATATATCGAATGAATATAAGTACAGAATTTAAGTGTCGACTTATATTATTCTATAAAAATAAGGGGTTTAAAAAGTGAAAAAAATACCTAAAAATTTTTAACTGCTATGGTGATTTCATCCTCTACATTGATAGGTGTATCATTATTAAATAAAAATTACAAAAAAATTCATGCAGTTTCAAAAAAATCTTCTTGAGAAGGATAAAACAAAAAGAGTTTGAATGGAGATTTGGCAAATATAAAAGTACAGAAAAAAGGGGCATGGTAATCCTATTCTGCTAGTACACTCTTTGGAGGTGGCATCATCATCCGAGGAATGGTTCAAGGTAATAGACAATCTTGCGAGAACACATACTGTATATACTATTGATTTGCTTGGTTGCGGCCTTTCTGAAAAGCCTTTTATGACATATACAAATCATATATTTTCCCAGTTAATCTCTGATTTTTATAAAAGATTAGTTATAGGCAAAAGGACAACGGTAATAACCAGTGGAAACAGCTCTTCTTTTGTTATTGCGGCATGTGATAATGACAGCACATTATTTGAGAAAATAATACTTGTCTCACCTGAAAAATTGTCAAACGGTCATCTTATACCGGGAAAAAGAGCCAGAACATATAAGGCAATACTAAGTACATCAATTTTAGGAACTCTACTATATAATATAGCGGTATACAAAAATTAATATAAAACATAATATAAAAACCGAACTTCTATAAAAAGAAAAAAATTCACAGATGATATGTTGGATAAATGTTATGAAGCTGCACATAGAGGTTTATCACCAAAAGTCACTATATTCAAGTATTGTATGTTTTTATACCAAGAAAAAAATATAAAGTTTGAACTTTCTCAAATAGATAACAGTATAATAATATTTGAGGGTAGATTTAATAGAGATTCTTCGGATATAACCAAAGAATATGTGAAGATAAATCCTGCAATTGAAACTGTGATAATAGATGATTCCAACAAATATCCTCACATAGAGAACGAAAAGGAATTTTTAAAAAGCTTTGAATATATATCTATAAAAGAATGTTTCACGGGAAACATTTATTTAAAAAGATATTATATTGGAAATTCGAAAAAAAGGCAAGGAAATATATAGCTCTTTTCGGACAAAAATAAAGAACTAAAAATAATAAGAATAAAAAAATGTTTCACGGGAAACATAAATATAGAAAAGGACAAGCAATTGCTTGAAGGATATTATGACAAAAAAATTATTTCATTTGCAAATCAAAAAAAGGTGGTGTAGGTAAAACTACCACTGCTGTTAATCTTTCGGCTGCTTTAGCGGAGGCAGGACAAAGTGTTTTTGGCAATAGATTTTTGATCCACAGGGAAATTTATCAAGTGGACTTGGAATAGATAAATTAAATACGGAAAAAACCATATATGAAGTTATTATAGGTGATGAAGATATAAATGATACCATACTAAATACCGAGGTGGAAAATCTTGATATTATTCCAAGTAATGTAGATTTATCCGGTGCGGAAATTGAGCTTTTGGAACTTGAAGACAGAGAAAGAACTTTGAGAAGAAAAATCAGTGAAATATATAAGCAGTATGATTATATATTAATTGACTGTCCACCAAGTTTGAGTCTTCTGACTATAAATGCTTTTATGGCATCTGACAGTGTGATTATTCCTATTCAATGTGAATATTACGCTCTTGAAGGATTAAATCAGATGCTTAGAACAGTAAATCTTATAAGAGAAAGACTGAATCCTACACTTGAAATTGAAGGTATTGTATTTACAATGTATGATGCAAGAAATAACTTAAGCGGACAGGTTATAGAAGGTGTTAAGAGCGTTATATCTGATGAGAATATTTTTTTGAAACTATAATACCGAGAAATGTTAAATTGGCGGAGGCTCCCAGCTTCGGTATGCCAATAACAGAATATGACACTACTTCAACCGGAGCACAGGCATATAGAATGTTGGCATCAGAAGTACTAAGTAAAAGCGGGAGGTAAAAATGGCAAAGAGAATGGCACTTGGAAAGGGAGCTGATGCTCTTCTTAGAAATATCAACGGAACCAAAGCGGCTATTGACGAAACAACTGACAGAAATATAGAAGAAGATGCAGGTAAAGGCGCCGGTGAGTTAATGGTGAAAATCTCATTGGTAGAGCCGAACAGAAATCAGCCCAGAAAGATGTTTGATAAGGAAAGCCTTGATGAACTTGCAAATTCGGTAAAACAATATGGAGTATTACAGCCTATATTGGTGAAAAAAGTAGGGAACAGATATGAAATAGTTGCCGGTGAAAGAAGGTGGAGAGCCGCACAGGCGGCAGGACTTTCAGAAGTTCCGGTAGTTGTCAGAGATTATGATGAGCAAAAAGCTAAGGAAATTGCTATTATAGAGAATATTCAGAGAACGGATTTGAACCCTATTGAAGAAGCTTTGGCATATAAAAGTTTGATTGAGGAATATAATTTAACTCAGGAAGAATTATCGGACAAGGTGGCAAAAAACCGCTCTACTATTACCAATTCTCTAAGACTTTTAAAACTCAGTAAAAATATACAGCAGTATATGATAGACGGGCAGATATCTTCAGGACATGCAAGAGCTTTGTTAAGTCTTGAGGATGAAGGAAAAAGAGAATTGCTTGCTCTGGATATAATTAAGAGAAGTCTCAGTGTAAGAGATACTGAAAAAGCTGCAAAGGCTTTATCAAAAAAGAAAAAGGTGGATCTTGAAGAGTTAAGTAAGGGGGATGATGATACTGCAAGAGATTTATCTTTATTTTATAAGGAGTATGAAGACAGCATTCAGGGAGTTCTTGGAACAAAGGTGCATATAAACCAGAAAGATAAAAAAATAAAGGAAGAATAGAAATAGAATATTATTCTCAAGTAGAACTTGATAGAATAATGGATATTTTTAAGACATTAGGATAAAAAGATGATAAATTTGACAATTGATAATAGAGTTTTTGTTTGGCTTTATCCTGGTGGTGGCTATTTTTAACTTTATATTATTTATATCTATGGTAAAACATAGAGTAAAGTACAGAAGACTTTTTCAAGAGTTATGATAATTTTATGGCGGGCAAATCTGCAAAGAATCTGGAGGATATTATAATTCTGCTTAGAAAAAGATATCCGCAGTTTAAAAAGTGAAAGCAGATTAAACAGAGATGCCATAAGAGAGCTGAACAGACTTGAAAGAAACTGTCTGCAAAAAAATGGGAATATTGAAATATGACGCATTTGAAGGGATGGGTGGTAAATTAAGTTTTTGCACTCTGCCTTTTGGATTACAGAAATTCCGGATATATAATAAACAGTATTCACTCCAGAGAGACTACTTTTAATTATAAAAAAATAGTTGAAAAACAGTCAGACAGATCAGGTACTTACAGATGAAGAAAAAAATAGTACTGGAGCAGGCTTTTGGGCTATAGAGAAAGATAAAAAAATACGGCTATGAAAATCAAATTTCATAGCCGTATTTTTCTATATTTAATTTATTTAATCTTTTACTTATCTCAGGTCCGATAATAGCTGCAACAGCAATTTTTTTATTGCATCTCCTATTAAGAACGGTACCACACATAATAATAGTGAAGCTATAAAGCCTTTTCCCTGTTGTAATGAAAACCACATTGTACCAAGGAAATAACAAATTCCAAGTCCGATTATCATCCCTATAATATCAAAAGGCAATACCCTTCTTTAAATGAATAAAAAAACTGAACTTGCATATACTGTAAATAAAAATCCTATAATATACCCACCTGTAGGTCCAAGTACTTTTTCCGATACCGCCTGAATATCCTGAAAATACAGGTAAACCGAATATACCAAGTAATAAAAAAATATAACTACCGATATAAGAGCTTCTACAGGTTCAAGTACATATGCAGTCAGATAGATTGCAAGTACGCCTAAAGAAATAGGTACCGGACTTATAAAAACAGGTACGTATATGGGTGATAAAAATACATAGTATGAGCTGTCATAAGCGATACTACGGCCATTTTCTTTATTGTAATAGTCTTTGCCATAAAAATCTCCTACTATAAAAAAATAAAAATACAAGAAAAATGATATTACAAAAAGCAAATAATTGTCAACCTAAAATATAATAAAGTTAACAATTTAAACAAAAACCTATTTAATAAAAATGATTAATATTGAAAAAAATGTTCAGTTACACCAAAGTAAAGATGAATACTGATTTGATAAAAACTTTCAGTATTCTACAAATGCAATAATAGAAAATCATCACAAAAACAGTATATGATTATTTGTAAAAACTCAAGATGAAAAAAATATCTGTAGTTTTTCATATAAATAATGCTATTTGCCAAAAATTTATGAATTGGAACGAAAAGCATAGAATTCATTTCTTTTAAAATGTTATGCTATATAAGTAAAAGAAGTGTTTTAAAGAGTTACATATATATACATATTTATGGAAATGTAGCTCTTTATTTAATGCAAAAAGACTCGGTATTTAGACTTGAAACCCGGCAAATATAGGGTGATAAAATAAAAATTATGGAGGTGTATTTTGTTTAGAATTAGTAAAAAGTAAATATTCTATTATTTATTCTAGTAACGATTCTGTTTTTGATGTCGAAATTCTTCGCTATAGAAACATTGGCTATGGGTGGTGGAACTTCAGCTACTACGAATATATCGTATGTTGAAGGAACTCAGACCACTTCTCTTCCGGGAAAGCCGGAATCATATTATTTGAATGTAACGGTATCAAGTGACACTTATACGGAACCGTATTCGATAATACATTTAAAAAAAGAAGTGAGTTCAATCAGCCAAGACCTGCTGATGTCTCAGGCTCTCCCACTATAAAGAATGTAGCTGTAACATGGGATGCTACATATTGGAAGATAAAAGTTACATATAATGTACTTGCACCGGGACCGATGGTATCAAATCCTTTTAGAGCAACTATGACAAGTCGTAAGTTTGCAAAATGGCGAGACAGCTACTATAGAGACCAGGCTTTTTACAAAGGATGGTGTGGAGCTTGCAAAACAATACAAAAGCAAGTTACTGCAGAAACCTATGTTATGGGTGTAAACAGCCCTGATGATGGAACTATTAGAGGCTGGAGTAGAGGTGGAGCGAATACAAATGTAATCATATCTGATGATGAAACAGATGCAAACCACTCACATATAAAGAACGGATTTACAGATACGTGGTATACATATGCACAAAACGGTACAAAGCATGTAAATGATACAGAAATAACAGCTAGTAACTACGGTGCAGACAGAAGAAAGACAAGAACAATCCTTACTTTGCCATCAAGTATTATATGGGATCCGAGTCTACCGGATAATGCAGACTGGACATATGACCCTGTAGCGCATACCATAACAAAAGATATTGATATGCCGCCGGGTGCAATAAGCTATTTTACAAATTTTACAGCAAAACATGATGGCACTCAAAGTGTAAATGCATCCGGTTATTCAACTATTTATATACCACAGACCAATTATCTTATAAATGATGACGGTAGCGTGGATATGAGTACAGAAAGAAAATCAAGAGTTTATAAATCCTATAGATATGCTCAAAAGATTTATCTTTTTAAGTGGAATATATTACCTGAAACAGATGGAAACGGACAGAATAATGCAGGTGACAGATATGTACACTTAGGTGCTAATGACGGTAAAGATAAATGGATGATAAATGTATCACAGTATTGGGGTGCTACTCCTGTTACAGGATCAACAGTAAAGTTTAAATCAATACTTGATACACCTAATGACAGAGTGGATTTTACCGGTTATGGTTTCAGAGTCTGGGAATCAATGTTTGATGCGGCAAACCTTGCTAAGTTAAATCAAAATAAGTTGATAGGAATAAATGATGACGGTAGTGAAGAAGTTATTGCTACAAATATTAATTACACTCCTGTAACAAACAATGTTGATTACTTTAAGTGGGATACCGATCATTCCATGACAGCAAAGCATTATAAGGCAGTAAGACTTGATTTCAATGATGAGATAACTATTTCAGGTTATGCAGAAAACGCTGTCGGTTTATTCTTAGAAACTAAACTTACTCCTCAGGCAGTAACAACTATTGAAAACAGACTTGCAGCGGGACAGAACTATACAGCATATAATATAGGAAGGGTTCTTTCAAATACCGGAGACAGTATGAGAGAGGCTATAATAAGAAGACATTATCAAAGAGATTTTGCAAAAATCAGAATGGATAAGCACTCACAGAATATCAATGGTAATTCTTCGCTTACAAATGTTCAATTAGGTGATAATATAAATTATCATGTATATGCAGTTTACGATTCATTTGTCGGTGCTGATAGAACTGTGCAAAATGCAAAGGTTATATTCCTTGTCGATCCGGAGTTGGAGTTTGATAGTGCTCTGCACCATAATTATCAGGCTCAATATAGATTTACTCTAAATACCACACCACAGAGAGTGGATAATTATAAGGGTACCGGAAAAACGGCCTATGTGTTTGATTTAGATAATTTTACACTGCCAAAGAGAACAAGTACTTTCAGCGGTGTAGATAGATTGTATTTTAACTTCAAGCCTACTACCAGTCTTGAAGAGGGTGAACACACTGTAGAAGCATTTATGACATGGGATAATAACTCAACCGATGCAAGCGGATATGCTCCAAATACAGTATATTCATCTTCAACAGTGGACTTCCTTGATAAGTACGATGCTAATAACAATGGAAGTACGACTGACAGACTTTCATACCAGAGCTTTAAGTTTAACTTTATTCCGCCAAGGGCAGTTATCTTAACAAAGAAGCAAAAGCTTACTACAGAGACAAATTATAACAGTGCTATCAATGCGGAGAGCGGCGATATAGTAGAGTATAAATTATCAGCATGGAATAACTCCATTGACAATGCCAGAGAACTCAATGTAATGGATATATTCCCATATGAAAACGATAAGGAAATAGTAAAAGACGAGCACGGCAACTATGTAGCCAGAGGCTCAAAGATGTATCCTGTCTTGCAAGGTCCGGTAACTGCACCTGCAGGATATACAGTTTACTATTCTACTGATGCACCTGCAGGAACTATTGAAGCCAATGCGGCAGCCAACTGGGTGCAGGCAGGAGCTGTTACAGACTGGTCAAGTGTTACTATGTTCAAGGCTGTGATGAATAATTCTTATCAGTTGGTTCCGGGAAGTACGGATGTATTCACTTATAGAGTGAAGATACCGGAGACTAAGGAGCTTGAAGCAGGTTCAAGTGCAAACAACTCGGTAGCTTCATGGTATGGTAACAATCTAAACGGTGCTTCAGAGTCACTTATCTCAAAGGTTACTATAAACAAATACATCATAGCCGGTAAGGCATACTATGATGTAGATGAAAACGGAAGCTTCAATACGGGAGATATTGTAGCGGCAACAGACCTGTAAGACTTGTAAAGGTAGACGGCGGTGTTGAGACCGTTATAGATACAATACTTACAGACAATGACGGAAACTATACATTTAAAGATAAGATAAGTACTGAAGGTGATTATAAGGTATATATCGAGACTTTAGCCGGAGATATTATCAGACCTTTAAATGCAAGTACGGCAACAATGATAGGAAATGACTTTACAAACACAGTAAGTCTTCCGTCAAAGATGAAGGAAAATCAGGTACCTGTACCGAATGTAAACTGGGTAGAACTTGATGTTCCTCTTACAAGAACAAATACAAATAAAAATAAAGAACTTGGGACTTAAGTCTGTATATACAAATCTTGTTGTAAAAGCATATAAAGAGGGATGACAATACCGAACTTTCACCGACTGTAACAACAAGACAGCCAAACGGCACACCATATACAACAGCGCCGGTAACAGATAACTTCTATGAGGCGGAGACTCCACTTCCGACAAATGCAAACGGAGAGTATGGACTTACAGATACCACAGTAACTTACTACTATGTAAGAAAAACTGCAGGAGATGTGACAGTACATCACTATGAGGAGAATTCTACCACAGAGCTTTCTACCACAGTAGTACAGTCAGGAACAAATAAACTTGGACTGGCATATACTACAAATGAGGAAACCATAAATAATTATGAGTTGGTAGCCCAGCCGGCAAATAAGAACGGAACCTTCACAGCAGCAGCTCAGACAGTGGATTACTACTATAGAAGAAAGAATGCAGGAAATGTAACAGTTAAGTACTTGGAAACAGGTACAAATACTCAGTTACATGCGGATAAGATACTTGACGGAACAAAGAAGCTTGGTCTCCCATATTCAGAGAGTGCCGAGACAATAGCAAACTTTGACCTTGATACAACAAATCTTCCGACAAATGATAACGGAGTATATACTACAGCACCTATAACCATAACTTATTACTATAAGAGAAAGGATGCGGGAAATGTAGTAGCAAAGTATCTGGAGCAAGGAACCAATATAGCCCTAACAACAGATGAGACTCAAAACGGAGCAGGAAAGCTAGGATTGCCATATACCACAGTAGCAAAGAATATAACAAACTACGAGTTAACGGCAAATCCGGCAAATGCAAGTGGAACATTTACTACAACAGAGCAGACAGTAACCTATGTATATAGAAGAAAGAATGCAGCCAATGTAGTAGTAAAGCACTTAGAGCAAGGAAGCAATGCAGTGCTTCATCCGGATGAGGTATTGGATGGAACAGGAAAGCTTGGACTGCCATACACAACAAGGTCAAGGACAGCAACCGAGCTTCCAAACTATGAGTTAATAGCAGGAGTTCCTGCATCGGTAACGGGAAGCTATATAGAGCAGGCAACTCCTGTAGAGATAATATATCTTTATAAGAGACAGGATGCAGGTGATGTAACGGCAACCTATGTAGATGATATAACAGGTGATGTACTTCACGCCCCTGTAGTACAGTCAGGAACAAATAAGCTTGGATTAGCATATGATACAGATCAAAAGAGCTTTGCAAACTATAATCTGATCGCAGTACCTGCAAACAAATCCGGAACTTTCGGAACCGGAAATGTGCTTGTAGAGTACAAATATAAGCGTGGAGATGCTGCAAATGTAAGAGTAAAGCATATAAATGCAATAACAGGAGCAAGTCTTGCACCTGATGAAGTATTAAGCGGAACAGGAAGACTTGGACTTACTTATACAACAGCGGCAAAGACAGCAGCAGATTTGCCAAACTATGAGCTTGTAGGCGGTATGCCTGCAAATGCAACAGGAACATACCAAACAGGAGCGGAGATAGTAGTAACCTATCGTTATCAGAGAGAGAATGCAGGAAATGTAATAGCAACATATACTGATGAAGCTGACGGAAGCGCACTTCATGCTCCGGTAGGACAAAGCGGAGACGGAATGCTCGGACTCCCATATGATACGGAGGTAAAGACATTTGCAGACTATGATTTAGTATCAGTACCTGCAAATAAATCAGGCACTTTCTCAAATACAAATGTAACGGTATCATATGTATACAGAAGAAGAGATGCCGGAGATGTAACTGTAAATCATATAGAGGTTGGAACAGGTGATGTATTATATGCCTCTACAATACTTAACGGTACAAGAAAGCTTGGCTTACCATACAGTACAAACAGTGAAAACATAAATCTATACGATCTTATAACAGTACCTGCAAATGCAACAGGAGTGTTTAGTGTAGGAGCCCAAACAGTAAACTACGAGTATGCAAGAAAGAATGCGGGAGATGTGACAGTACATCATATATCAAAGTATGACGGAAGTGATCTTATAGCAAATGAAGTACTTGACGGAAGCAGAAAGCTTGGTCTTGCCTACAGCACGAGTATAGCTACAATACCTGACTATGAGATATTTAGTCTACCTGCAAATGCGAACGGAGTATATACAACTTCAACTCAGAATGTAACTTATGTATATAAGAGAAAGGATGGAGGTGAAGTAAAGGCCGTATATGTAGATGAGGCCGGAGTAGAGCTTGCAAATGCTGAGAATATATCAGGAGTGGAAAACGCAGGCCTGCCATATACAACAACAGCAAAAACAATAGCTCACTATGAACTTATAAGTATGCCTGCAAATGCAAGCGGAGTAATAACATCAAGTCCACAGACGGTAACTTATACATATAGAAGAAAGAACGGAGGAAATGTTAAAGTATTCTATGTGGATGAGGAAAGCGGAGAAGACTTGGTTTCACCAAAGGTAATAGACGGAGCAGGAAAGCTTGGTCTTAGCTATACAACAGATGTAGAAACAATAGAAAATCTTGATCTAATCAGTATGCCTGCAAATGCAAGCGGAGTATTTACTGAGGATGAGCAAACAGTAGTGTATGTATATAGAAGAAAGAATGCAGGAAATGTAACAATTCATTATGTAGATCCTGCAGGAAGAAGCTTAAGTGCGGATGATGTATTAAACGGAAGCAGAAAGCTTGGCTTACCATACAGTACAAGTGCAATAGAGATAAACGGCTATCACTTCTTAAGATCGGAAGGAAATACAGACGGAATCTTTAGAGTGGATGATCAGGAAGTAACCTATGTATACTTAAAGGATCCAAGTGTAATCATAATACCAAACCCTCTGATACCTGCAACCCCAAGCAATGTAACAATACCGGGAGACAGAAACAATGATTACATCATAAGACCGAACAGAGCGACACCGTCAACAGCAACAAGATCAAATGCAGGAAGAGGCGGAAGCGGAAGTTCCGGAGGAAGCTCAAATGCAAGTATAAGAGCTGAAAGAGTGGTACAGCTAATAGATTCAGGAATAAAGAAAGAGAATCCTGAAGCTAAACCTATAGAAACTCCAAATGCACAGTCTGTAACCGTAGACAGACAGGTTGTCGCAAAAGGAAGTGTGGTAGGAAGAGAAAAGCTGCCTGTACCGAAGACAGAAGACAGAAACAATATATATTTATCTGTTGATGCTTACATTATCTTTAACGGCATTTGCAAAGATAAAGAATAAGGAAGACTAAATCTTTTAAATAAGTCCCGGCTGAAAGGTCGGGACTTTATTGTTACATTGTAAGAAAAATAGTCAGATTTATCACCGGTAAATACAATTGACAATACAGATTTATTTTAGTAGAATTAAATACTGTGTAAGTAGAGCGATGATATTTGCACATACAGTGAATAGGCGATGATGTTCACTAAAACAAAAATGTAAAGCAACCAATAAAAAGGAGGAAAAAAGGAATGCCAACATTTAACCAGTTAGTTAGAAAAGGCAGACAGACTTCAGTTAAAAAGTCTACAGCTCCTGCTCTTCAGAAGGATTCAACTCACTTCACAAGAAGTCAACCGATATCTCTTCACCACAGAAAAGAGGAGTTTGTACAGCTGTTAAGACTGCAACACCTAAGAAGCCTAACTCAGCGCTTCGTAAGATTGCCAGAGTTCGTCTTTCTAACGGAATCAAGTAACAAGCTATATCCCGGGAGAGGGACACTAACCTTCAGGAGCATAGCGTTGTGCTTATCCGTGGAGGTAGAGTAAGGACTTGCCTGGTACAAGATACCATATTATTCGTGGTACTTTAGATACTGCAGGTGTCGCTAACAGAAAAACAGGCCCGTTCAAAAGTACGGTGCTAAGAGACCAAAAAGATAAGAAATAAGAAAAAGCTAGTCTTTAAAAAGAAAGCAAAAGCTTTCAAATTAGATAGTGCCGATTTTTGTTGGTTGCAAAAAAATATAGGCACGAGGACACAAAAAAGCGAGTACCTGAGATCTAATTAAATATTAAGGAGGGAAGAAACGTGCCACGTAAAGGACATACACTAAAAAGAGATGTATTAGCAGATCCTTTATACAATAACAAGGTAGTTACAAAGCTTGTAAATACTATCATGTTAGACGGTAAGAAGGGTGTTGCACAGAAGATTGTGTACGGAGCATTTGATAAGGTTTCCGATAAGACAGGAAAAGGATCCTGAGAGGTTTTCGAGGAAGCTATGAACAATATCATGCCTGTACTTGAGGTAAAAAGCGAGAAGAATCGGTGGAGCTACATATCAGGTTCCTATCGAGGGTAAGACCTGAGAGAAGACAAGCTCTTGCTCTTAGATGAGTTTACATTCTTTTCAGAAAAAGAGGCGAGAAGACACAGATCGATCGTCTTGCAAATGAGATAATGGATGCAGCAAACAACACAGGTGCTGCAGTGAAGAGAAAGAAGATATGCATAAGATGGCAGAGGCTAATAAGGCATTTGCTCATTATAGATTCTAATAGGAGGAAACCAATTGGCTGGAAGAGAATATCCTTTAGAGAGAACCAGAAATATTGGTATCATGGCTCATATAGATGCCGGTAAAACCACACTTACTGAGCGTATCCTATATTATACTGGTGTAAATTATAAGATCGGTGATACCCATGAGTGCCGCTACAATGGACTGGATGGAGCAGGAAGCAGAGGAGGTATTACAATTACTTCAGCTGCTACAACTTGCCACTGGACATTACAGGAATTTAACAAAGTAAAGCCGGGTGAGAAGGAAAATCGTATAAACATTATTGATACTCCGGGACACGTTGACTTTACGGTAGAGGTAGAGAGATCACTTCGTGTACTTGACGGTGCTGTAGGTGTATTCTCTGCAAAAGAAGGTGTTGAGCCACAGTCTGAGAATGTATGGAGACAGGCGGATACATATCATGTACCAAGAATGGCATTCATCAATAAGATGGACGTTATGGGTGCTGATTATTATGCAGCTGTAGAGCAGATTCATACAAGACTTGGTAAAAACACAATCATGCTTCAGATTCCTATCGGAAAAGAAGATGATTTCAAAGGGAATTGTAGATCTTTTCGAAATGAAAGCTTATATTTACAATGACGACAAGGGTGATGACATATCTATCGTTGATATACCGGATGAGGTAAAAGACGAAGCTGAGTTATACCATGGGGAACTTGTTGAAAAGATTTGTGAGCTTGATGACGAACTTACTATGATGTACCTTGAGGGTGAGGAGCCTTCAGTAGAACAGCTTTAAGGCTGCACTTAGAAAGGGAACTTGTGAGAACAGGGCAATCCCTGTATGTTGCGGTACAGCTTATCGTAACAAAGGTATTCAGAAGCTTATTGATGCTATAGGTTGAATTCATGCCTGCACCGACAGACATCCCTGCAATTAAGGGTGTTGACCTTGACGGTAATGAAATTGAGAGACATTCATCAGATGAGGAGCCTTTCTCAGCTTTGGCATTTAAGATTATGACAGATCCTTTCGTAGGAAAGTTGGCATATTTCAGAGTTTACTCAGGAACACTTAACGGTGGTTCATATGTACTCAACGCTACAAAGGGTAAGAAGGAGAGAGTCGGTCGTATCCTTCAGATGCATGCAAACAAGAGAACAGAAATTGACAAGGTTTACTCAGGAGATATCGCAGCTGCTGCAGGATTTAAGCTTACAACAACAGGTGATACAATCTGTGACGAACAGCATCCTGTAATCCTTGAGTCAGTAGATTCCCTGAGCCGGTTATCGATATCGCTATCGAGCCAAAGACAAAGAGCAGGTCAGGCAAAAGATGATCGATGCACTTGCTAAACTGGCTGAGGAAGATCCTACATTCAGAGTTAAGACAGATACTGAAACAGGACAGACCATTATATCAGGTATGGGTGAGCTTCACCTTGAGATTATCGTAGACAGACTTCTTAGAGAGTTTAATGTAGAAGCAAATGTAGGGTGCACCACAGGTTGCTTTATAAAGGAAACATTTACTAAGGCTGTTGACGTTGATTCCAAGTATGCCAAGACAGTCAGGTGGACGTGGTCATGTACGGTCACTGTAAAGTTAAGTTTGAACCGATGGATCCGAACGGAGAAGAGACATTCAAGTTCGAATCAACCGTTGTCGGTGGTGCTATTCCTAAAGGAATATATACCTGCAGTCGGCGAGGGTATCGAGGAGGCTACAAAAGTCAGGTATCCTTGGAGGATTCCCAGTACTCGGTGTACATGCAAATGTATATGACGGTTCATACCATGAAGTCGATTCATCGAAATGGCATTCCATATAGCAGGTTCTATGGCATTCAAGGATGCTATGAGCAAGGCCGGTGCTGTACTTCTTGAGCCTATCATGAAGGTAGAAGTTACAATGCCTGAGGAGTATATGGGTGATGTTATCGGTGATATCAACTCAAGAAGAGGTCGTATAGAGGGTATGGAGGATATCCCAAGCGGTAAGCAGGTAAACGCATTTGTTCCGCTTTTCAGAGATGTTCGGTTACTCAACAGACCTTCGTTCAAGAACTCAGGGTCGTGGAAACTACTCTATGTTCTTTGAAAAATATGAGCAGGTTCCAAAGTCTGTTCAAGAAAAAGTTCTTAATGATAAGAAATCTTAAAAACCCCGGTTGAGTAAGTTTATTAACTTGCTAAATCTTGGTTAATACTATATAATAAAAACAAAAATTTTACTATTAATTTTAGGTTTAATTCAAGGAGGAATTAACAATGGCAAAGTCAAAAATTTGATAGAACAAAGCCTCATGCTAACATTGGTACAATCGGACACGTAGATCACGGTAAAAACAACTCTTACAGCAGCTATCTCAAAAGGTTCTTGCAGCAAGATTACCTTCAGAGACAAACAAGATCGTTGATTTCGATAAGATCGACAAGGCTCCTGAGGAGAAAGAGAGAGGTATCACAATCTCAACATCTCATATCGAGTATGAGACAGAGAAGAGACACTATGCACACGTTGACTGTCCTGGACACGCTGACTATGTAAAGAACATGATCACAGGTGCTGCACAGATGGACGGAGCTATCCTTGTAGTTGCTGCTACAGACGGTGTTATAGGCTCAGACAAGAGGAGCATATCCTTCTTTCAAGACAGGTAGGTGTTCCATATACGTTGTATTCATGAACAAGTGTGATATGGTTGACGATGAGGAGCTTCTTGAGCTCGTAGAGATGGAGATTAGAGATCTTCTTAACGAGTATGAGTTCCCTGGTGATGATACACCTATCGTTCCAGGGTTCAGCTCTTAAGGCTCTTGAGGATCCAAACGGTGAGTGGGGTGATAAGATCATGACACTTATGGATGCTGTTGACAGCTACATTCCTGATCCTGAGAGAGAGACAGATAAGCCATTCCTTATGCCTGTTGAGGACGTATTTACAATCACAGGTCGTGGTACAGTTGCTACAGGTAGAGTAGAGAGGTACACTTAACCTTAACGATACTGTAGAGATTCTTGGTCATCCATGAGGATAAGAAGTCAACTGTTGTTACAGGTATCGAGATGTTCAGAAAGCTTCTTGATCAGGCTCAGGCCGGAGATAACATCGGTGCACTTCTTAGAGGTGTTCAGAGAACAGAGATCGAAGAGGTCAGGTTCTTGCTAAGCCGGGTTCAGTAACCTGCCATAAGAAGTTTACAGCTCAGGTTTACGTTCTTACAAAGGGACGAGGGTGGACGTCATACACCATTCTTCAACAACTATCGTCCACAGTTCTACTTCAGAACAACAGATATTACAGGTGTTTGTAACCTTCCTGCAGGTACAGAAATGTGCATGCCTGGTGACAACATGAGAGATGACTATCGAGCTTATCCATCCTGTTGCTTGCGAGCAGGGTCTTAGATTCGCTATCCGTGAGGGTGGTAGAACAGTAGGTTCAGGTAGAGTTGCATCTATCATCGAGTAATTTAAAATAAAAACAAAGGGTATTATATCGGTTATACAGTGATGTATCAGGGATGGTACTAGGTAATCTATAATACCTGCGTATAAAAAAGGGACTCCCGAAGGAGTCCTTTTTTGTTTAAATATTTATTTTACCATGCAGCCATACATTGCCTTTAAAACGTCGTCCTATTCGGGCTTCGCCTTGTAAATCATCCTTTTTTATAGCTACCGTAAATATAATATCACCGGATTCTATTTTAAGAAGCAAAACGCTTTCTCCGGTAATGGAATTTTCTTCCTGACTTATATCCAAAATATTGCCTATAATACTGTACATATCGGTTTCCATACCGAAGGGCATAAAGAGAGTATCCACTATACTGTAGAGGTCTTCATTTTGTATTCTTGTGTTTAAAAGTAGTGTAAGTGATCAAATCATCTGTGGATAGGGTATCTATAGCGTCTTCATCCCCCAGTTTTGCTGCTTCTATAAGCATATTTCTGTTCATAAGCTTCTGCTTTGAGATTTCCATCTGTGCCAAGGTCTTTTTTATCGGTAATAATATTTTTCCGTCTGCACAGAATCCGTAAAGAACAGTTGACTTTATTCTTAGCTTGTATTATCCAGATAGTCAAAGCTGTTTGAAAGTCTGAATATCAAAAGACATACCAAGTCTGTTATCATCAATCATACCTGAATAAAAAGTACTGTCTATATGTCTTTCAATGCTGCATTTGGCAGTAGCAACTGACAGCAGTATCTTTGATATAGGGAAAAATAACCTTCTCTGACAAAGATACCGAGATTTTCGAGATAACCGAATATACAGTCCGAGTGAAGGAGAGATATTCTTTCGTATCTCCCAGAGTCTTTCTTTTCAGTAGTGACTATAATCTTTGCAGATGCTATATTTTTCTCTGAATCTTATCCAGAGTTCCCTGACTTCCGTCTTCTTTTTATACATTGAGAAACCGATGCTTCTTATATAATTTTGCATTATATTCCCTCTTTTCTACAGGGATTTTCTTATTTCGTTTCGTTTTTCACCTGCAAACCATTCACGTTTTTCTATATCGGTTTCAGGTATAAGTCTCAGTACTCTTGAAGGTTTTTCATCTTTTAATGCCACATATACCAGATATGCCGTATTTACAAGCGATCGTGGCCGGTGGAAAGGTCCTCAACATAGCTGTTTACTCTGACTTCCATAGTGCTGTTTCCTACATGAGTTACATTCGAAATAAGAATGGCAATATCGCCAAGATGCAAGGGCTTGGCAAAATGTATATTGTCAATGGCAACTGTGGAAACTGGCATATTGCAATGTCTCTTTGCTGCAAGAGCGCCTGTAAGGTCTATCCATGAGAGCAGATCTCCTCCAAAGAGTCTGCCTGCCGCATTTAAATATCTCAGGCTGACTTGATAGGCCTGCTCACATGCCGATTCTTTTTACGGTTTTGTAATATCTCCGGGTTTTATACCGTCATTCCATGGTGAAAGATTTTTGAATCATATCATCAGTTATATTTTCCATATTTACTCCTGTCTAAAATTTATAGGCTTTTTAATTTATAATAATTTTATTATAAACTAAAGCCTATACTTAACTAACTACGATTTATTTAATCTTTATCATTTTTCCTTTTTCAATAATCGACTCTATGACAGGAACCATGAAAATAGCTACGATACCGCCTGCAAAGCCGTTATTGTAAAAGATTCAATCCCTTATAAACAATACCTACATTTAAAGCTACCGATGAATGTATAAAACCTGCTATAAGCCCTGCTATAATACCGAACTCTCCTGCAATAGGTGCGAGAGTGGTGGAAAGAAGGAGGGTAAGTGTAGGTGTCGGATCATTGATATACCATTGTTTTAAGAATGCCGAGAAGCATACACCCACCATTATAGGTAGGATATTTCTCATATGTTTACCTGCAGGAGAAAATCCTACAATTGTAAATATAGATCCGATAGTAGGTCCGTTTAAATCACCTTTTGTAAACAAGACAAATAAAGTAGCGATTATTCCGTTTGTAGCCATATTAAGATATATACGGCATCTGAATATTCGTGTTTATAAAGTTCCATGCACTCCGGTTTCTTTTAGAAGATTAAAGTATGAAGGTATTAATTTTTTGCCGTCAAGTATTATTGCAAGTATAATCATATATGAAAACAGTACAAACAGTGCAACCGCAAAAAGCGGAGTATGTGATCTGTCCCAGATAAGTCTTGTTTCAATATCTATACCGAAAGAGCGGAATATGGATACGAGCACGGTAGCTATAATACCGGATGAAAATCCTACATTGTAAAGAGAATATCCCTTATGTGAAGATTTTACATGAATGGATATAGGAAGCAATACATATCCTATAAGAAGTCCGGTAATACTTGCAATAATGATTTCAATTACAGGATTACTATGCAAGGTCTGCATTACCAAAGTAATTGCAGGTGAAAGGCTGGTTCCGTATAAGCCGTAATAGATATATTTCTTAAGTGAATATCCATGCAGTCTGGAATAAATAAAGAAGCCGAAGAGTATCAGCCATATATTTACCACGTTCTTGCCAAAGAGTGAGAAACCGAAAATAAGGTAGGAACTCACTACAATATGTCTGTCAAACTCTACCTTAAAATGGTGTAAAAGGAAAAGTAAAATAAGTGTGAGCGTTCCTGCATTAAAAAATGCCGCACCTATTCCTCCGACAACAATATAATCTGTAATCAAAGGTCGGGTTGTATGATTGTCTGCCATAATCGGTAAGATTTCATCACCGGGGAAAAAATCAATACAAAAACCATAAAATAAATAGGTACTGTAGAGATGAGCAAAAATCTCTGATTATAGGTTAATGTTTTGGTGGCTCTGTAATGATCCAAAAACGCCATAAGAAACTCCCGTTTCAGGATTGCAATTAGTTATTTTTGTATGCTATCCTCTATCTTTTTATTATAATTATAATTAATACAGGATAGTTTAGTCAAATGTTTTAGTCGGTATAAAAGAAAAATATAAGAAATTTACAATATTAAAAAGCTGCTACATAAGTAACAGCTTTACTGCGAGTGACAGGACTTGAACCTGCACGGTCGCCCACAAGAACCTAAATCTTGCGTGTCTGCCAATTCCACCACACCCGCATACTTGAAAAAAATTATACTTTAAAAACAAAATTGATGTCAATAATAATGTAGAATATCAATCTGTATAGAATTACGAATTTATTTTCAGTTTGAAAAATCTATTTTATGGCATATCATATATGAAGATGTGTACGGGAGTATATGCACTGCAAGACAAATATTGATAATAATTTTTAAAAGTGGATAAGGAGACTTATGTTTTCAGGAAATGTTCAAAAGATATTTGATGAGATAATGTCGGACAAGGAAAATGAAAAAGTTTACAAAAGCCGGAATAGAGCCGCTGTTTTTCGGCACCGGAGAATGCCAGAGTAATGATTGTAGGTCAGGCTCCGGGAATCAAAGCACAGGAGGCCGGAAAGTACTGGTTTGATAAAAGCGGTGACAGGCTTAGAGAATGGATGGGGGTAGATGAAAAGACTTTTTATGAATCTGATATCTTCGCCATTGTACCGATGGATTTTATTATCCGGGGAAAAGGTAAAGCGGAGAGTTTACCTCCAAGAAAAGATTTTGCAGCCAAGTGGCATCCAAAATATTAAAAGAATTATCTAAAGTAGATCTAATTATTCTAATAGGACAATACGCTCAGAAATACTACTATTTGGGAGATAAAGAAAAAGTCCAATCTGACAGAGACCGTAAAAGCATATAATGAATACTTACCGAAGTATTTACCTATAGTACATCCTTCACCAAGGAATATGCATATGGCTGAAGAAAAATCACGTGGTTTGAAGAAGATGTAGTACCGATTCTAAAAATAAAATCAAAAGAATATTGTGAAAGCTGTAAAACCACTAAAGAGGCATTGAATAAATCAATGCCTCTTTATCTTTCATCCTACTGTATTTTGGTCATTTTTACCGGTGGAGTCCACATAGTAATTGTCGATCCACTGATCCACAGCTAATGTTCCATTGTCATTTAAGTAATACCAGAGCCTGAAGACTTAATCCAACCTGTCTTCATGATGCCGTTCTTATCTAAAAATAAGTCTGATCATTGTAACTGATAAAGCCTGTAGCGGGTTTACCTGAACCATCAACAACTTTCCCTCACTGCCTGTCTGACTCCATTTAAAGGAGTTAGCGTCTGTAATTTTCATGGCATAGCCGGGTACAGCAACAGTCATGGAAATAGGTGGCAGTAAGCAATAGCATAGATATAGTTTTTCTTAAACATAACTGACCTCATTTTCCATCAATATATTCAAACTACATTTTTGTAGCTTGTTCTATCATTATAGCAATATCGATTGAAAAGGGAATAAATATAATGGTAAGAAACTGAAGAAAAAGAAAGAGATTTCGGGAAATTTCTATTTGTGAATTGAAAAGAACGGATAAAATATGTAATAAAATCAAAAAGGCTTTGTTAAAAGCTATAATATATAAATCTTATGGTATAATCGTATTGATATTTTATAAATATTTTTGGTCGTGATTTTGACTTGATATAAAATTTAAGTACTTAGAATTCAGGGAGAATACTATGAGAAATCAAATTGAGCAATTATATTGCTAAAAAGACTTGTAGAACTTGGAATAAGCCATGGCTTCAGTGCTGACAGGCGGAGGAGCAATGCATCTGAATGACGGACTGGGACATCCGAGGAGCTTACCATTACATATAATCATCATGAACAGGCCTGTCCAGCAATGGCGGCTGAGGCATATGCCAGAATAAATAACCAAATGGCGGTGCTATGTGTTACCACAGGTCCGGGGGAACAAATGCAATAACAGGCGTGCTTGGTGCAGCGTGATTCGATACCGATGTTTGTGATTTCAGGACAGGTAAGGTATGATTGGACTGCCAGATACTCAGGAACAGGTATCAGAGCTATGGGAGATCAGGAGTTTGATATTTGTAAATCAATAGAGTGTATGAGTAAGTACAGTGAAATGATAACGGAACCTATGAGAATCAGGTATCTGGTTGAAAAATGTCCTATCTTGCAACACATGGCAGACCGGGACCGGTTTGGCTTGATATACCGCTTGACATACAGGGAAGTATTATAGAAGAAGATGAACTGATCGGTTTTGATATCGGAAATTATAGGTCCGGTGGTGACGGTTGGGCAAAGCCCTCACCATATAAGATTGATGCTGATGACAGAACGAAGTTAGATCTCGGTAATGAGCCGAAACCTTTATCAAAGGATGTGCTTATGAAAATTATTGACAGGATAAGAAAAGCAAAGAGACCTGTATTTAATGCGGAAACGGTATCAGAATAGGAAATGCACATAAAGAGTTTGATGGAGCTGGCAGAACTTTTAAATATTCCGGTTGTGTGGTAGGGTTGGAACTCGGAGGACTGTATAGAAGTAGACCATCCCCTATACGCCGGAAGACCGGGAAATTTCGGAGACAGACCGGAAACTTTACTGTTCAAAACTCGGATCTTTTTACTGTCGGTAGGATCAAGACTGAGTCTCAGACAGGTGGGATTTAACTATAAAGGTTGGGCAAGGAGGCCTTTACCATAGTAAATGATATTGATAAGAAGAATTAAGCCTACCGTACATATTGATATACCTGTTCATGCAGACTGTAAGGTATTTATGCGACAGCTTATAGATGTATTAAAAGAGCAAAAAGACGCCTGTATTTGAAGGCGGTGAAGGTCTTAAAGGAATGAGCTGGAATGAAAACGGTTAAGTACTGGTTAAAGAAATATCCGGTCTGCAGGAAAGAATTTCTTGAAAAAGGATGACAGTAAAAAGCTAATGTATATGCCTTTATAAAAGAGATAGGGTGACAGGGCAAAAGAAAAATCAGATTACAGTGGTAGGAAACGGGATCTGACCTGTGTGGTTGGCGGACATTCATACATTATAAAAAGGCCAAAAGATTTATATCAAACTCTGCAGTGGCATCCATGGGATATGATCTGGCACGCAATAGGAGCATATATGGCAAATATTGAAGAAGAGATTTGATAAAGAACTGATACTTATTACAGGTGACGGAAGCATACAGATGAATTTGCAGGAGTTGCAGACAATAGTGCATCATAAGGCGGATATAAAAATATTCCTGATAAATAATGAAGGATATCACAGTATCAGACAGACTCAAAAATAAGTTTTTCGGTGACAAGCCTTTCAGTTGGAATCGGACCTGACAGTGGAGACCTCTCATTTCCCAAGTATGGAAAAATAGCAAATGCTTACGGTATAAATTATATCGGTGCAAGAACAAATTCGGAAATTGCGGATGCTGTTGAAAGGGCTTTTAAAGCAGAGGGACCTGTTATATGTGAGGCCTTTGTAACTACGGAGCAAAACTTTGAGCCTAAGTCATCAGGTAAGCAAATGCCTGACGGAAGAAATGAGTGAGTCCTCCGCTTGAAGTTTGGTGCCATTCCTTTCAGATGAGGAAATGGACGAGAATATGATAATACCGAGGATGCCGGAGTAAACTATGAGAGTACTTATTACAGGAGCGGCTTCGTTTTTGGGTAGACATTTGGTGGAATACTTCCTCTCAAAGGATGAAGAAGTACTTGCTTTGGTCAGAGAAAATGCAAGAGGCAAAGATGAGCTTTTAGAGTATGACAATAAATTCAAAGCTTATAGTTCTATGATATGAAGGATATAGAAAAACTGGATACAGATTTTTGATATATGTATACATCTGGCGTGAGAGGAATAGGCAAGGTCGGAAGAATGGATAAAAGCCGTTCAGTCTGAAAAATATAGATTTCGCATAAAAAGGCTTATGAAAGTATGTAAGGAGAAGAATGCAAAAAGAGATGCTCTTTGCAGGATCTCAGGCGGAATACGGACAGACTCTGGAGGATATACAAAAAGTATACGGTAAGGATTTTGACATCAAACAAATACCTTTACAGGATGAAAACTCATCTATTTCACCAAAATCAGAGTATGGCAAAGGCAAAGCTCCAAATTAAAAAGAACTTAAAAACTTGGAGATAATTTGGGCATAGAATATGTGCATATGCGTATCTTCTCAGTGTTTGGAAAAAGGCGATCATGAGACCTCTCTAATATCTTCAGTATCAATAATTTTTAGAAAAAATATTGATGTACATACCGAGGAATGTTTACAGTCTTGGAATTATATATATATATAAAGACCTTTGTAATGCGAGTTTACCTGACTTTCAACAGAAAATTTAAACGGAAATTATGTGTTCAATATAGCGGGTGAAGATAATAAGCGGCTTATGGACTTAGTAAAAGGATATGAAGAGGATATTGACAACAGCAATATCATAGTTGAAAAAGAGAGGCTGCAAGTGAGGGCACACCTTTTTAAATCCAGTATCAGTTTATTAAAGGAAATCGGCTTTAAAGAAGCTTACGGCTGACGGCGGTATCATGGATATGTGCGATATCAAAGATTAAAAAGCTATAGGAGAATATTTTTGATGTATCAGTTGTAAAGGTTCATTACATGAACTTATGAAAATAGAAAAATATGCCGAAGTGCACGGGATATTCCGACAAAGGAAGAGCTTGATAAAGACAGCGGTATAAGTATCATTATGTGTCTGTGAGGATTGCGGTCTTATGCAGTTAAAAATGATGCGGTTTATTATTATAGAGATGTTATAAGAGCCGGCGGCTGTTCACAACAATGGAAGGCCTAAGAAAAAGCCAGTATAAACATTTTATAGAGTTTGCATCATTGGAAGGAAAGAAGATAATAGGGTAGGCTGCGGCAGAGGAGAATTCCTCGGCATGCTCTCAGAACTTTCCGGTGGAAGGGTACGACTGCCGAGCACAAAAAGGATCTTGTACAGAGTGCAAAAGAAGCCGGACTCAAGGTGGATGAGGATTTCCCGGAGGTGAAGATCATATATTTAAGAACGGACCTTTTGATGCTTTTATGTCTTTTAACTTCATGAGCATCAGCCGCACCCTAGAACATATTTAAAAGCAATATACAATAATTTATGTGATGAAGGCTGCAGGCTGATTACGATTTTGCCCAGCTTTGAATATATCATGGAGCAAAACAGTTTCTATGAAATAATTCCTGATCATATAGCTTATTACAGCTTTGAAAAGCCTTACACATCTTTTAAATATATGCGGTTGAGTACTTGAAAAAGAAACAGTAAACAGAGACACCATATCAATGATAGTAAAGAAAAGAAAACTTCCGGATATTTGCGGTATCATTTTCAAGACGATATAGCAACAGAGGGTGCTTGAAACTGTAGAAAATATGCAAAAGCGGGTGAAAAATACGTACAATATGGGGAGCGTCACATCAGGGATTTACCCTCTGTGCAACCACAGGTATGTGCAGATTAGTAGACTGTATAATAGATTCCGCACCTTTTAAGCAGGAAAATATGCACGGCATCACATATTCCGATTATTTCACCGGATGAAGCAAGGAAGAAAACTTGAGGCTATAATAATAGTTGCACGGGATATGCAAATGAGTGCAAATATTATAAAGACAACTTTTGAAAACGGAATAGATATATATACTTTGATGACTGACAGGCTGAGCAGAATTTGACGGTAAAACGATAGAAGGGTTTTAATGAAAGCTGTTGATATTATTTCCGGTCTTCTTTATGATGTTTTGGGATTTTATCCCAGAAGTATTCGTGGATAGAAGCCGGAACAAAATGAAGGGAGCAAAGAAAATAGTATTTAATATATTGTTTCCATTACTGGTATATCATGTACTTGCAGAATCAAAGATTTCTGAAAAGCTTTGTACCACAGATAATATATGTGGATGTGTTATGGATAATAATATATATAGTGAGGAAAGATTATTGTGGGGAAGGAGGAAAATATGCAAAGATTTCGCCATTCCTCTTACTTACCTGTGAAGGTAAATGTAGCATTGCCTCTATACCTAAGCATGGTGTGAAAGTCAAATGCAGTAAATATATTAACCTTTGATGTGGCAGGTATTTTTAATAAACTTCGGATTGCTTCCTATACTGGTTACGAGGGAGCTTTCAGAAAAAGCGGATATAGGGGATTATTAAAGAGAATAATCTTAAGTCCGTTTATACTGGCGGTTATATCAGGAATAGTCTCCAATATGACGAGGTGTTCAAGGACATTTGATGAACAGCGAACTTGGAAGTGTTTATACATCTACAATAGAGATGGTGATCACACCTATTACCGGAATAATCCTCTTTACATTGGGTTATGAGCTGAAGATGGAAAAATCTCTACTGCTTCCGCTTTTGAGCTGGGTATAATAAGGATATGCGGATGTGTAGTTATAATTATGGGATATTTCTTCCCGATATATATACGGATAATATATTTAAAAGCCGGGTATTATTATACTTTATGTGTCCGACAGGATTTCCGGTGCCGCTACAGATAAAGCCGCTTGTAAAAAGTGAAGACGAAGAGACTTTATATCGGCATTTATATCATTGTTTATGATAACAACTTTAGTGGCGTACAGTGTTATTACGATTAATATATATAAAATAAAAACTCAAAATATTATATAGGAGGATTTATGTTAAAGCAGCAAAGATTTTTAGCTGTATTGGCGGCAATTGAATGTTTTGGAATAATGGCTTTGGAAATGTTTTTCTGGCAGCAGGCCGGATCGAAAATCAATCCGAATATGACTGCGGACTTTCTTTCTCAGACAGTAACCTATGGCTGCAAATCAGGGCCTGTATAACGGTTTTTGGGTTTGGGTATTATCTTCAGTATGATAAGGAAAAATAAAGAAATGATACTTTTTGTCACTTTTTGTATTATAGCGGCTGCAGCATGTGGAGCTTATAGTGTGGATGTTGCCATAATATTTAAGCAGGGAATTATACCGAGCAGCGCATTTGTATGTAACCTTATAGCCAAGGAAAAACGAGGTACATTGCGCTTTAGATAGGATAAAAACACAGAATAATATCATGAGTCGGGATGAAAATCCGGCTTTTTCAACTTTAAGACCGTTTAAATTCTTTAAATTTCACATTTAAAATTTGTTATTGTTTTTACTGTATAAATTTATTAATGATTTTTATAAAACATATGCTATGATAGTCGAGCACTGTCGATAAATGGATACTTTAAGAAGATATCGAGAGCTTTAATGATATGGAAAACATGATAAACCTAAGTGTTTTCAGAGCCCTTTGAAAAGTCTTAAGCGACTTATTTTGATTGTAGAGTAAGGAGGTAGTTATGAAATGCACACATAAATGGTAAAGTATTGAACAGGATATGAATAAGCGGAGCCATCAAAAGAGAAACTCAACAATTTTTACAGTTTTAATATTTTTACTAAATTATAATTATATGGGAGGAATAATGAATAATTTCAAGAAAGCGACTATTGGCCGCTCTTTTATCATTGTGATGGTTTTCTGTCAATGAGTGAATTCTTTACAGCTTATGCAGGTCCGCCCGGCATGATAAATGAGTCCGGATATTATGGCGGAGGTTACATGCGACAGAAATGTTGTCAACAACAGAGGAAACAGTGATTTCTACGTAGGAAGAGGTTTCGTTCTATGCAAATATTACGATATCATCTATTACAAAAGTATCGGGAGCATATGAGTGCTTTATATTCAAAGAAAGTATTCCGTACATAAATTCAAGTAATATTTCTACATGGATAAACAGACCGACAAGCAACTTTTTGAGCATTGACAGCTCAGACAGTGAGTTTCATAAAAGGGTTAAAGCTAAAGGTTTACTAACACTTGGAGGCGGTACTACACAGACAGTACCTTTTAAAGGGAACAATAAAGATCGTTCATTGGCAAATGATGAGACCTATGTTATCCCTTATCAGGTATATGATGCAAATGATACTTTGCTTGAGGAGTACCAACAATACCTTTTCTGCAAAAGACATATCCGGTGGGATATACAGATGAGCTAACAATATCAGAAGAGATTACTACTATGCAGAGAGTACAAGCAGTTACAAAACAATTTACAACTCTGGCAAATGATTTGTCTACCTTTATTCAGTTTAATACAAGAAGAACAAACTGGCCGGCAGCAGGTACATACCATGGTACGGAGACAAAGATTGTGAGGTGGTGACAGAAGAAAGACAAGAGTTACTGTACAGCTTCCCTGCAAATGAAAACTTTTGATACTACAGATACCAGAAACAGCAGTTGGACATATAATGCAGCAAACCATACTATAAGTAAGGATGTAGAGTTTCAAAGTAGCTTAAACTATACCAATGACGGTTTCAATATCAGATATAATAATCAGACTGTGGGTACACAGGCGTCTCCTAGTGACAGTGGAATTTCCTATTACATGGCAGTATGTAAATGATGACGGTTCATTGGATACGGCTTCTCTTGAGAAGTCAAAAGAGCTCTATGAGATATTGGTCTTTCCCTAGAGTTCCGGCAGCTGATAGAGTATCTCTGCATATAAAAATATCAGTCCGTGGAGTTGCACTTTTTACAGACAGAGATAAGACAGAGCATGTTTATAACATGGGATTTAACTGGAACTGGTATGTGGTAATCCTGAAGAATACCCTACTATGGGAGCATATCATACAAGAGTAAGTTCTGTAGTCGATACACCGGTTACAGATATGGAACTTGTGGGATATCGAGATAAGAACTCTTAATCCTACAGGTAAAGTTGTAGATGCCTCAGGAACTATACAGACTATACCGGCACTTGATAATACACAGCTTGCAGCTCTTTCAAACAACAAAGCTTATAGGTATAAAGGATGACGGTAGTGAGGAGTAATTGCTACAAATATTCAAATCACAAGTACTGCAGATGAGGTCAGACTTCCGACTCCTAAATTCTATAAGAAGATAGAGCTTAGGTTTACAAATCCTATAAATTCAGGCTCCTGCGGAAGAGTTGTGGATATAAGATATAGATTCACTTTGAAGAAAAATGCATATATACTGCAAAAGCAGAGTTGGCAGCAAAAGCCAAACAGTGCAAGCAGTTACATTCAGACAAGAAATGGTGTAACAGTAACCGGAGATAATGGTGCCGGAAGAACATGGACAGCCAGCGGAACTGACTATGCTACCTGGACAAAAGGCTTTTTGCGGCAGAGTATGAGCATGATACACAGAATCAGAATCTTGGAACAAAGTATCTGAACGAAAGAGTTCAATATGACCGACAATGTAAAGATTCCAATACTTTTTACCACCGGGTGGTAGAAAAATAAAAATCTAAGTTCTTCGTACTTACGGATCCTGCACTTGAGTTTAGGGCATATATGCCAGTACAGAGCTATACTCCTGAACTTACACCTGATGTTATGAGTAACTACAGGTTGAGTATAACTTCAAGATACAGGAAAGAGACAGCTGTAGGATCTTCGGATATAAATATTCCTGAGGGAAATGACAGATATAATAATGTATATTTCAATACCAAATTTAAGACTACAAGAAATATGGCGAGCGGTCAGAATACTATCGACATATTTGTCATGGGATAATAATGAAGAAGCTACTTCTAATGAAGTACTCGGTAAGTACGAAGATATGACCTTGAGTAATGCGGAAACACAACGAGAAGTTCAGTAGCAAGGCTATATCTTTACTCACCTCGTTAGAGTTGATTCTTACAAAGGATCAAAGAGAGCAGTTCAAGTGTTAACTCAATATTCATCGCTTACAACACCTGACAGCGAGCAGATAGTAGACTATAAGCTCAACATTTTCAATAACTCTATAACAGGAGTTAGCAGTTTACATTCTTTTGATATCCTGCCACATGTGGGTGATAGGCAATAGCACCCTGATCAGCAGGGTAACTACGCCAGCAGAGGTTCAACATACAGACTTGGACTTACAGGTCCTCTTGATCCTAATCCGAACTATACATATGAATACAGTACAACCCCTGTCACAGAAGAAATATAGCTGCCAACTATGCGGGAGCTACATGGACTTCATCAGTATCGAACTGGTCAGCGGTTACTCATGTTCAGAATAGTGAAGCCGGGATATACACTGGCAAGTGGTTCAGCAGATGATGTGCATTCAGAGCAAGATGCCTGATACCACTCCGCTTGATACTACAAATAAAGCGGTAAATACTTTTGCAGGTTTTGCCGGAACAACTATACAGGTGCGTTTGAGGCACTCAGCAATGCTGTAGTACCAAAGAAATATAAGATCAGCGGTAGAGATCTACTATGATGTTCCACCTGCGGGCGGAAGCCGAGCGGTACATATCTTACAACCGATGACGACGTTCCTGCAGCAGGGAAGAACGGTAAGTCTTTATGATGCAAGCGAGTAATCGGTACTGATGAATCAGGTAATCCGATGACGACTACAGCCAATGCAAACGGAGACTACTCATTTGACAACACTTTCAGAGCAGGAACATACAAAGTAGTGATAACACCGGGAGTAGGAGATACAATAAGTACAAACCGTGTTACATCTACCATCACTCATAATAGGAAATGACTTTTGCTGACGGAACTCAGGAAGCAATCCTGTATTTGAAACAAGCTTACACACGCAAGTATGATAAAGAAAACAGCAAATGCTGCGCTGGCGGCAAGCAATTCTACCATTAGTAAAATATGCTAGCTATGGCGGGCAATCCGATACCCGCAATGTACAGGCTCGAAATGTGGCCGATACAGACAGCGTTCACGGCTTTGAGATCCATATGCGGTAACACCAGACTACAACACTTACAGGTGTGGCTAATTATGGTATGCGGAGCCTGGGTCACCTGAAACGGCAGACGCCTGACGGAACATTAAATCGGGACAGAATGTCGTAGTATTAAAGTACAAGGAGAAAGACTGCAGGAAATATAACTGATAAAGCCACTGAAGCGAGGAAGCGCACAGCTATATACACCTGCGGGGCGAGCAGCACCAAGTGCGGAAACTTATGTAAGGACCAGAAAAACTGGGACTGCGAGAATCTTACAAACAAAGAGGCGGACATCGACAACTTCGAGGTATATGGCACGATGTAACAAGAGCACCATCCAGCGACATCGCCGACAGCTACAGGTGACACAGCACGGTTCATACCAAAACAGCACCACAGACGGTAACCTACAGATACAAGAGAAAAGATGCTGCAAACATAACGAGTAGGCCACTGATAGTGGGAGGAAGCACACAACTGCATATACACCTGCGGGAGCGGCGTGCGCAAGTGCGGGAACAGTCGAACTGGAGCAGAGACTTGGAACAACACAAAATCTTACAAACAGCTAGCAGACGTCGCCAGCTATGAGTATGTAAGTACGGATGTTACCGGAGCATCAGAGTGCGCCCAGCACCGACATCGACAGAGTGCAGCAACGCCTACTCACGGAACAAGCCCACAGACAGTAACCTTGTTACTATAAGAGATGCGGGAGACGTTATAGTACATCACTATGAGCAGGGAACAACAACACAGCTTGTACCTGAAGTGTAACATTAAACGGAACAAACAAGCTTGGATAGCCATATAACACAACAACACAGACAATTTCCAAAACTTTACAGTGATTAACAGTGCCGACAAACCAAAACGGTACACACCAGCCGGGAACACAGACAGTAACCCATTACTACAGAGAAGCATTGCAGGAAATGTTATAGTAAACTTTGTAGAGCAGGGACACACACGCACAACTTAGAGTCCTGTTACAATGGCACGGAGCGGGAAAGCTTGGTCTACCATATACAACAACACCTGATACTGTTTCGCAAACTATGAGCTTGTAAGTGACAGCACCTACAAAACCATACAGGAAACTATCGCCGCCAGCGAGAGTGATATCACAGTAACTTATGTTTACAGAAGAAAAGAATGCCGGAAATATAGCAGTTAACACACTATGAGGTGGGAGCAACAAATCAGCTTTACAAAACCGGCGAGCGGCGACAGCAGGACCTGAAAACTTTAACTTGAACAGCGAAAGCTTGGATTAAGTGAGAACTTAACAATAAGGCGGCAGATATGGCCAACTACGAGTAATGTAGCGTGGATGTAACAGGAGCAAGCGGTGCAAGCACACCGAATGCCAAGCGGAGCAACTACGGCTACACATATGTAGCGAGGCAATCGGGTAGTAAACTATTACTACAAGAGAAAGATGCGGCAAATATCGCAGTACATCACTACAGTGACGGAACAACAACAGAACTTTACACACCGGCAGGAGCAGCGATCTCGGGACCTGAGACAATAAACGGTAGCGGAAAGTTGGGACTTACAGAGAACCTTACAAACAGAGCGAAGCAGATAGATGACTACTGGAAGGTTTGTAGAGTGGATGTGGCCCGAATTGCTGCAAGTGCAACAACCCCAAAGTGCAACGGGCAGCAACTATCTTACACATGGAAATACAGCACCAGACGGTAATCTATAAGTACAGAAGAAAGAATGTGAAATATCGTGGTTAACCATCATATGAGGTGGGCGGAAGTACACAGCTTTACACACCGGCAGGGCGGCGGCACCAAGTGCACAGACCTTTGACGGAACAGGAGAAAGCTTGGACTTGTTGAGCACCACCACAAAGGAAGGCCAGATATATGGCCAACTGCCCAGGTTTGTAAAGCGTGGGAAGTAACTGCGGCACCGGGAGCAAAGTGCGACAGCTACCGGAGCTACAGGAGTTACGCACAGAGCAGGAACTCAGACAGTAACCTATAGATACAGAAGAGAATGCGGCAAATATAACGGTCCATCATTTCGTAGAGGACGGAACAACAACAGACTTTACACACACTTGCAGGAGCGGCTGCACCAAAGTGCAGAGACAATCTCCAGGGCCACGGGAAAGCTTGGAACAAATGAAAACCTGACATAACAGAGTCGGCTGATATAGCAAAGCTTTGTAGCAGATATGTAGGAATAGATGTAAGCGGAGCACCAAGTGCAACAAGCCCAAGCAGCACAAGGGCAACAACCCTTACACATGAAACAATGCACAGACAGTAATCTATAAGTACAAGAGAAAAGATGCAGGAAATGTAATAGTAAACTACTGTAGAGCGAGGAACAGACACTCCACTTAGGTCCTGTTACAATGAACGGAGCAGGAGAGCTTGGTCTACCATATGCAACAACAACACTGATGCTTTTTCGCAAACTATGAAGCTTGTGAGTGCAACACCTGCAAATCATACAGTGAGCAACTACTCGGCAGGAAATGATATCACTGCCAACTTATAGCCTGTAAGCGTAAGAACTCAAAATATCACAGTGAGTGCACTACGAGGGCAGGAACAACAAATCAGCTTTACAAACCGGCGGGAGCGAGCAGCACCAAGTGCTGGACTTTCGAGCTGGAACGGGAAAGCAAGCATAGATGAAAACCCTCACAAATAAGGAAAGCAGAGATAGCCAACGCTGAGGTTTCTTGTAAATGTAGACGTAACAGGAGCAAGCGGTGCAGGCACGCGACAGCAAGCGGAGATACTACAGTTACATATCAGACGCAGGCAATCGGGTAATAAAGCCTAATACCACAAGAGAAAAGATGCTTCAAATATAACACTACATCACGTTAGAGGACGGAACAACAACAGGCTTACACACCTGCAGGAGCGTGCCGGCCCAAGTGCAGAAGGATTATCTCCAGGAGCAGTGAGCTGGGAACAAATGAAAACCTTACAAACAAGTCTGCAGATATGGCAAACTGACGGTTTGTAGCGTGGATCGTCAAGCGGGCGCCAAGTGCACAACCCCAGAGTACGCTTAGCAGCAGCAACCCTTACCCATGGAAACAGTCCACAGACTGTTGTCTATAAGTACAGAAGAAAGACGTTGGAAATGTTATGGTTCCTGCCATTACGAGCAGGAACAACAACCCCTGTATCACCCTGATGAGAACTTAAGCGGGTGAGAAAGAAAATCCGGGACTTGCATATACAACAAGCCCTGCAGCTTGTTGGCAAACTACACGGTAGTAAATACAACCCCTACTAGCACACGGAACATATCCAAATACCGGAACAACAGTAGTAACATATGAGTACAAGGAAAAGCGATGCAGGAAATGTTATAGTACACATCACTACGGATGGAACAACAACACGCTCGTACCTGATATCACAATGAACGGTGCAGGAAAGCTCGGACTTCCATATACAACTACAGATCAAAAATATTCCGAACTACCCTGGTGAGCACACCGGCAAAGTCAGAACGGAACCTATACAACCGGTAATCAGACGGTAACTTATACTATAAAAGAAATGATGCAGAAATGTGTTGGTACACCACCGTGAGGCTGGGCACAACAACATCAGTAGCCCCTGATGAGACATTAAACGGAGCCGGCAGAAAGCGACTTACCATATACAACAAGCCCTAAGCAACAGTGGCAAACTACGGTAGTAAGCACAACGACCAGATCATACAGGAACATATCCTAATACAGGAACAACGGTAGTAACATATGGTATGCCAAGAAACAATGCGGGAGGATGTGGTAGTACACCACTATGAGAGGAACTACAACACTCCTTGTACCTGATACCACAATGAACGAACCAGGAGCATCGACTACCATATACCAACTACAGAGCATGGTATTCCGAACTTTACATTGGTAGCCCAGCCGAGCAGAATAAGGACAGGAACCTATACGACAGACCAGACTGTGACTTACTTTCTATAGAAGAAATGATGCTGGGAAATGTATTAGATACACATCACGTAGAACTGGGAGACAAGCAACATCTGTATCACCTGATGAAAACTTAAGTGGTGCAGGAAAGTCAAGGACTTCCATATACAACAAGTCCTGCAAATGTAACAAACTTTACGGTAGTAAGTGCGACACCGCAGGACATACGAGGAACATATCCTGCTGGGAACAACAAAGTAGCATATCAACACACAAGAAATGATGCTCCAGGTGTAACTGTAAATATAGCGAACAGGGAACAGGAACACCTCTGGATACAGATGATGTAATGGGAGGGAGCCAGGAAAAGCTCGGACTTCCACACACAACAACAGAGAGAACATCCTAACTACGAGTTTGGTAGCACAACCTGCAAATAAGAAGACGGAACATAACAAACACACCACAGACAGTAATCTATGAATAGAAGAATGCCTGCCGGAGATGTGACAACCATATATGTAGATGAGGACAGGAAATGAGATAGATATACCTGAGTTACCCAAACGGAACAGGAGAGCTCGGCCTTCCATACACATCTTTACATCAAGACAATACCGAACTTCACATTGGTGGGTGTGCCGCCTAACGCAACAGGGTTTCGTTCACGCAGGACCACAGACGGTAGCCTATGTATATAGAAGAGCTGATGTGCCGGGAGATGTAACCGTATGCACAAATCGGTAACTATGATAACGGCGACTTAGCACCCCGACAGTACTTGACGGAAGCGAAAGCTGGGATACCGTATACAACAAGCCCTGGGACATACTCCAGACTATGAGATAGATACGAGTACCGTCTAACGCACCTTGGGAACATAATGTCAACCGGAAGCCAAACTGTAACATATCTATACAGAAAGAAAACGCTCAGCGGAGTAACAGTAAATTATCTGGACAATCATGGAAACAGAATTGAGACACCTGATACAATAACAGGAACAGATAATGTGAGCGCATGCCACACAGCAACCCGAAGGTTATACCTAATTACACACTATATGTGGTACCGGGTAACGCAAACGGAACATTTACAGTAGATCCTGATAACTGTGAAACTATACTCTATAAAGCGAGATGATGCAGGAGATGTTGTAGTAGAGCATATGAGATGAGAGCGAGTACCTCTTCAGAGAGCCCTGGTACTTGACGGAACAGAGAAACTTGGAGAGAACTATACAGCAAGTTCAAAGGTATTTGACAATTACGATCTGATAAGTGTACCAGTAACGCAACAGGAACATTTACAAGCGGAAGTCGAGACTGTAACATATGTGTACCAGAAGAAAGAGATGCAGGAGACGTGGTACGCCCAGTGCGTAAATACTGCAGGAGTACAGATAAGTGATGAAATGCCCGACGGAGACAGTAGAAGTCATCGTACCTGCCATATGCAACAGCAGCAAAGGCAATGAACGGATATAGTTTATATACCTTGTACAGGAGCAGGAGACAGGAGTATTCAGTACAGGAAGAATAGAAGT